>Ga0208454_1000014_pt1 | contig 208933 bp, 304 predicted proteins | sample EasRivMeERMZT100_FD_187530 | JGI IMG/M metagenome (GOLD analysis project Ga0208454, IMG submission 187530) | Soil microbial communities from meander-bound floodplain in the East River, Colorado, USA - East River MetaG ERMZT100 (SPAdes) (version 2) | ecosystem: Environmental > Terrestrial >...
TACCTTCCCCGAATAGAACTACCTTATAGAGCGAGCCAATAAAGCCGATATAAGGGTGAATGGTAGGAGAATTTAAGCGATAACCATTCGAAATAGCACACTATCAAAAGCTGAATGACAGCCTGGAAAGACAGGCATCTTTTAAACTTTTTAAAAAAAAAAAAAAGACGGTCAAATTTTATCTACTATTGTATGTAAGCATCGCTGGTGAAGAGTTTAACGTTTGATACTTGCTCCAAATTGTAATTGTATATTGCGTCTTTCTTGTAATTAAGTCAACATAACTGTATGAAGTACTATTAGCCGCTAGTGTCGCGTCTACTTCAAGAGTGGTTTTCCCTTTCACTTTAGAAACAATCCTCAAACGATAACCCTCCTCCCCTGTGGAATTGTCTGTCCAATTTATGAGCAAACCATTTCCAGTTCTTACTACTCTAAGGTTGGTCGGAGGATTTAATATAACCGTTGGCGCGTTAGTAACAGTTATTGTTGCGTCTAAACTAATCTTTACGCCACAGTTATTAGTAACTATAGCCTTGTAAACTCCCGCGTTAGTGCTATTAGCCGTGAAAGTATAGTCATCATCGCCTTGAGCAACTAACACATTATCTTTATACCATTCATAGGCTAACGGTGCGGTTCCAGTTGCACGAACGCTTAAAGTATTAGTAGTCCCAATCAACATTGTTGCAGATTGTGGCTGCACCGTAATAACTGGCGCGTCACAAGGCGGAGGCGGAGGCGGAGGTTCTGAACCATCAAACACCGTGACATAAAACCACCCCTTAACATTGAAATATTTACCTTTAAAAGTTACATTGAATTCATAGGTGCCGGGATTAGTATAAGTAAAACTGCCATAAGGCACTGAAATAGACTTTAATAAACCTGTATCCAATGGGTCGATAAATATCATTACCGGACCATAAGGTTCTACGCTCCCTGAAAAATCATAATTTAAAGTAAAAGGAGCAAACCCGGACTGTTGGTCTATCTTTATATCGATGTTCGGAGCAACCGTTGTAGAGTTTGTTTCGGCACCAAATCTGATATATTTATAGTCAGAATAAAATATCTCTTTTAAAGGAGTCTCAACTATATGGTAACCAACAACACTTCTGTTAGTCTGTGTATTAAGATATCCGAGAGTATTGCGAGAACAATTAGTAATACTCTCAAACGTAAAATATGTCACACTTGCCACTCCTCCCAACACACCAATTATATGACTTACCCATAACTGTTGAGGAGCGCCTTCTGTAAGACAAAGCCCTATACGGGGTAACATTAACAGTGGGTTGGGGTCGGGAATAACAATAGTCTCCATTGTGAAAACACTGGGAGAAATCTCAGATTTGAAAATATTTATTCCTATTTTCTTTTGTGTAGCTCCTCCCTTGCCATCTAAAGCTGTAACTGTCACTCGGGCGACGAAATCTATAACATATTTTGGAGCAATAAAAGAAACAGAATTTAAAGTCGTTTGGAAAAAGTTATCAATAGATGATATAACAACTCTAACAGGGTCTCCATTAGGGTCAGTTGCCGTAGCACTAATAGAAACGTTTTCTCCTGCCATTACATTTTGAGTAAATTGCACGTTCAAAACAGGCGGATTATTCGGTTGCGGATTAAGTATAAACGGATTAATTAATGCCTTTCTAACATTAATTTTACCACCGGTTTGACTCTGTGTAGCTGGAGGGTCAGTTAAAATATCATAACTATCAGGATGTAAAATAGCATCCCGTAGTTGAGTCGCCGTTAGATTAGGATTAACTGACAAAATTAAAGCTGCAAGCCCCGCAACGTGAGGAGTAGCCATTGAAGTACCATTTAAAATTCTATATCCGTTAGTGTTTCCCAAGGACACACTATTGGTTGGCACGGTGCTTAAAATACCAACACCGGGGGCAGCAATATCTACATTAGCATAACCATAGTTTGAAAAGGACGCTTTTTTATTATTAATGTCAGTTGCCATAACAGTAATAACACTGTTATTTGTAGCTTCCGCTGGTGAGTAATTATTAACATCAATATTAGCAGAAGAATTTCCCGCAGCAACAATAGAAGTAACACCAGCGTCTTCTAATCTTTTAAATGCCTCAGACGTGGCACTATCTATAGCTGAACCACCGCCCCAAGAATTACTGGTCAACCGAAAATTAATTCCGCGAGTTTTCTTAAGTTCAATTATCTTATCGTAAAGTAATATCGCGTCGCTTCGACTACCAGAACCACTTGAACCAAGAAATTTAAATCCAGCAATCTTTACCTTCCAATTAACTCCTACTACACCAATTCCGTTGTCTCCAACCGCACCTATAGTTCCAGCGCAGTGCGTTCCATGTCCATGGTCATCAATAACTCCCTCAGTTAAAACTCCTAGCCTAGCTGTCCACCCGTGAGCACCCGTTATTGGGTCGGTCCAAACGTTTGCAACCAAATCAGGATGTTCTGTCCAAAGCCCAGTGTCTACTACAGCCACAATAATATCTTCTCCTCCTGTGCTAATATCCCAACCTAAAGGAGCTTCAATATTTGGCATCCCCCAAAGTTCGGAATAACGAGGGTCATTAGGGATTGCATCTAAAGTTATTTCTTGGTCTGGCTCCAAGAATTCAAACTTGTCAGTTGCTAAAAGTCTTTCAATAACATCGGGATTATTAAACTCAAACCTATGAATATCAACATATTGTAAATGTTGAGATTTTCCATTATTTCCTTTAACAAGACCTTCTATCTCGTCTTTATCCTTGTTGTTTTTTAATTTACCCAACCAAACTTCGCCATTTAGATTGAGCGCTAAAAAGAGAACTAATATACAGTTAAATACTTTTCTCATACAAAGGCAATTACACCTAAGTATGAGAAAGAGTGTAAAGTTTATTTACAGAAAATTGGTACTCCCGTTGGGACTTGCACCCAAATTTGTCTACTTAGAAGGTAGATGCCTCATCTATTTCGGCCACAGGAGCATTTTACTGAGGTTGGCAGTCTTTACTCTGATAAAGCACTAATAGTGTGTAAGCCCCTACGATTCGCGAACAAAGACCAATTCATGCCATCGGAAGAGGTTAGTACTTGTAGTGGTGCGCCCCCTGCGGCCCCATTGCGCCACCATAAAAGATTATTTACCGCACTACTACCCAATGGTTCTCCTCGTAACACAAGCCAATGTGTGCCGACTGGACACGCAACATTTGGCATAGGGAAAACTGTCTTACTCACAATAGCATTCGATAAACTAAACGTGTCCATATGAGGCATACTTGAGATAGCTACAGCAACAGATTCACCAAGCTGAGTAACGGGATTAGTGCCGCCTAACCAAATAGACGCGTAAACCTGTCCCTGTAGACCGCCTACACTTTGAAGCGCCGCTGTGAGTTCACATATAGCGGTGTTGTTAGTCCACACAAAGGGCGTTGCAGCATACTTCCTTGAAGATACATCAAGCCATCGAGTATAACCAAAACCACTATTTGTTGACATGTTCATTAATACTTCATCACATGTGACTACTGGGGGAGGAGGATTTGTGACGGGTGGAAGGTCATTTGTGTAAATAATAGTGATAGTATCTGTATACTTGGTGACGCGAAGGTTGGGAGGTTCTTCGGGAAGATTCGGTGGAGGAGGAGGAAGAGGCGTATTATAAACGACTTCGTTACTGAAATCACTCTCCATATTTTCATTATTGGCAGCAGTAGCAGTAAAGTAGTAGGTGCGACCAGCAAGAAGGCCGTCAATTGAACCTAAAAGGACATTTCCAACATTAAGTTTGTTGGTATAAAACCCGCTAGTGCCACCGGAATATAAATAATACGAAACTACATTCGTGTCAGGGCTAGGGTCCCACGCCAAAGTAACGGTCCCCGCATAGACAGAGAGGTTAATGAGAACAAGAATTACGATTGTTTTGATGCCGAGTTTGATTTTTTTCATTTTTTTAGGTGTGTTAGTGTCTCATTTTGAGGCACAAGTGGAAAAAAAGATTTTCATTTCTATCAGTTTACACGAACCTTGGGTTGAATACAAGGAAAAAAGATGGTGGGGCCGCTCGGTAACTCTCCGAGTTCAAAAATTTAAAAGATTTTTGCTTCAATTTAAAGCTTCGACCCCATAACTAAGTTTTTTTTATTAACCAACCAGTGTTAATAGTGTTGCTTTGAAAGCCGTTCTGCCATTTTACTGTTGCATATTCTCCATAGAGATAATGGTTGTTTTCTAATCGTAAACCTAATATTTCACCTGTTAGGTTTTTTTGGTGGATTTCTTGGTATTGTTCTTTATTAATCTGACAGCCATCATATAACTTATGCGCACCCTTGGGTTCTAACTGAACCGTATCTCCTACTTGAAGTCCTGATTTATCCATGATTTTATTTTGTAAGCGTAAATTTTAAAAAATTTATTAAAATCAATGGTTCCTCTAGGTTAGATACTCTGTTTAAAAATCTACTTGGCTCTAAGGTTAGTTGGAGGTAACGGTATACTGGGTATGCGAACAGTGGCATACGGACTCTTGCCTTGTAAACGTTATACTCAGCTTCCATTCGTCACTCTTTAAATGATGGGGTTCTAGCCCAACATCTTTAATAGTTTGAAATTCTTAATTCTTCAAAACCTGATACAATAATTTCTTTCTATCTTCTGAATCTAAACCCTTACCGTCCAACAGTTTAAACACAAAAGAAGCGCGATTTGTATTTCCGTATGCTTTAATAACTTCAAGCGCCTGTTCTTTTCGAGTTGGTAAATGCGCCAAACGACTGGTCACAAAAGTATTCATGCCTTGAATAATCTTTGCAACCTCTTTTGAACCGTCACAAATCCGCGATGCATCCCCTCTACATTGATTCCATAGCTCCCAATCAAATTGAGAAGTAATATTAGCTTCAAAGGTTCGATATTCAGGTTCACCTTGCGCAAACCACACATCCACAACTTTATCGAAAGAAGACAAAGCTTCCTTCATTCTGTGCAAGCTCAAATACCACAAGGACTTACATTTATGGATTGCTTGACCGTCTTTAGAATAAACACAAACGCCCTCTTTGCCTTTCCATGTCTCGACATCAGTCATTAAAGCTTCAACTGAAGAAAATTGATAAGTAGAAGGTCGCTTAAATTCTAATGCTTTCGCAACTTCATCGAGTCTTTCCTGAGACCATAAAGTATAATCTAAATGTTCAACAACTCCAACCAAAATCCAATCGGGCTGTTCACCATAATTTAGAATGATTTTACGAGTAGGGGACACCCATTCAAAGAGCCAAGACTTTTTGCCCCAATCTTTAATTGAATTATAAATCAAGTCAATTTTGTATAAAAGGGCTTGTTTAAAAACTTCAATCTCGTGCGCATTTTCTAAATCTTCAACATTTGAAGTGCCCCGAGTCCGAATGATATGTTTGCCTTTATACTTGGAAACAATCAACAGTGAGCCGTCTACTTTCTCAACGATAGTGGTCTTGTTAAGAGATTTTGGCACTGGAAAGTGTTCTAGATTCTCGCCCCAATTCACAAATTTAGGAAAACCTGCCGAAACTAATTCTCCATCGTTATTCCAAAGGCTAGACCGCAATATCTTGTTATCTTGAGTCCACTTACATCCAATATGTTGGGGTTGGATTAACCACAATTGTTCCCCATCCAAAACATGCTGGTGAATCATGAATTGGGCGCGGTCAATTAAATCTAAGTCAATTTTCAATCTGGTTGCTATTATAGCAAGACTTTTTAGAATGTCAAACGATTGGTCTCCAAAACACTTTTAAAATAGTTTGTTTTTACCCCAAGCACCCATTCTTTGTAGTGTTTTTCTATCTCAGGAATTTCCTTAGGGGGACGTTGGGGCCAGCGAGCTTCAAAAGATGGATTTTGAACAAACAAAAAGGAAATTAACAATCCGGCACCTAAAAAATTCATAAACAGTCTGATTTAAGATAACCGGCCTCTTCTAGTCTGAGTTTAAGAAAATAAGGCAAACTTAGACTAAGATACCCATCTTCTTGCATATTATGCCACTCTAAAAGTATTTCATTAATTTTTCTTGTGATTGCGTCCCACGTTTGAGGGTTTTCCATAACTTTAGTTACACTAAATTCTCCCCTCAATCTCCACGCGGAGCGAGGGGTCACGCCACCCGTTCAATTAGAATACATTGACTTTTGGACAAGAACAGATGTCGTAAATTGGAGACAGAGCCTACAGCTAAGTAGGCAAAACATCTCATGAGAACGTCTCTTCTCTGTCAATGATACTAACTACCTACTCTCTCATTCGTCCCATCCCAAACAAACTCTCCATCTTCGCCGACAAGTAGATGTTTGCCACACCCACAACAATAAGTCAGTCCATAGAACTTTGGATTTCTACTATAAGTTTCGGCTATGGCTTGACCCATATAAGTTATCGCCCCACAGCCTTTGCCTATTTTATTTAACTCTTCCTGTGTCCAGAACTTACCTAGGGCGGCAGTATTCGGCGGATACTCCTCATACTTAGCATAACCAAACTCATCATATAACTCATGCTCCTTAGCAGTAAGGTCGCGTAAGGGATACTTCGGGCCAGCGATGCCTACGTGTTTGTAGCTCGTCCTGACTGGTCGCACGAACCCTTTAGCCTTCTCTTCTTCAGAGAGTACTAAATATACCTCGCACGGAGGAACGGATTGTTTATCTTCTCCACCGCGACAAATGCGCGGGTCATTAGGGTCTGTAGTTAGCATAATTTAAAACTTTGTTTTCCTTTATGTATGGATTTTTGTTGCTGTTGGCACCTTTAAATTGCGGCTACTGCATGGAATTCCACCCACGCCGGATGTTACTCACGGTCCAATTTTCAAGACTGGTGCGACAATGTATCATTCGCCTAGTAGCCAAAAGGGGTATGAGAAATGGATTTTAGACAGACGCTGGAATCAATTGTGACTTTGCTGATTTTTGTCTATAATAAAACTCGCGACGGAATTGCCGTTGTTTTTCCATCCACTGCGGGTTGGAGCTTAGTCTATGATACTTAGCATATCTTCTGCATTGTGTTCGGCAAAATCTCTTACGTCTATCAGACGAACTAAATGGCCTCTCACACCAATCGCAATGCCGATAATCTGCAACAGCCGTCCGCACAGTCTTTCTTCGCCTTTGAACGTTTGCAACGCGATACAACCGCTTACATTCGTTGCTGCAAGTTTTCCGCCGATGCCCGCCGCCCGCCGATGAGAACTCAAATATCTCATGACAGATAAGACATTCCCGCATCAAAGTCTTGTGTGGTTTAGCGCGTGGAAAAGGCTTTACTATTCTCTTTAATGCAGCAGAGTAAAGCGTATTAACCTGCTTCCACTTTTCGGGGTCTCCACCGTTAGCTTCATGATACCGCGTGGCTAAGACTTTCCATCGCCGCTTAACCAAATCCAGTAAGGTTTGTTCTTCGCCGGTCCAAGCGCCCAAAATATGTCTTACGCCGGGACGATATCGCATCTCAGCATCGCTAATACCTAAAGCGTGAAGTCTCCAGCGCAGGCCGCGTGCTCGCTGACCACTCCAGTTGCGCTTGGTGGGCGGCGCTTGAGTTATGATTAACTCAGACATTACTTTCTTTTAAGAGATTCGGCTTCTGCGTGAACTTTTGTATCATTAGAATCAACTAAAAGGGTTGGAGCGTCTTTAAATTTTTTTCGATAGGCGGCACAGTTTAAAAAACCTTCATATTCTGCTCTAGTACTTCTTTCGTCGTCCCAATAAGGTATTAGTGTCCAATAAGGCTCAAACCCCATATGATACCAATACATAGGAATAATTTTAAACCAATACCGACGAATACAATACTGGTCGCCTTTTCTAAGGAGTTGAATGTTTGATGTCATTCTTTCACCAATGTAATAAAACACAGCAATTAAAAACACACTTACAAATACAGTCATTACAACAAAAAACACAAGTAATACGGGTAAAATTTGAATCATTTCGCACATCCAAGAACGCTCGTAGCTTTAGGTAAAAACTTGTCTTGGATAAAATTTAAAATTTCAACGCCCTGCTCCCAAGTTATAGCGCAGGGCTTTCTTGGCACGATTCGGTCAAGTCCAGTAATTAGCTCCCGCAACTCCTTAACTTCCGCCTGAAGTTGTTCTATCTTCTCGTAAAGGTCATTTGTATCTGTCATGTTGTTTATATAGGATTCAACTTCTGCCTAACTTTTTCTTTTTTCTTTTCTTCTTTGTCTAGAGAAAGGAATTTAAACTTTGAATACCTATTTGTAATCAAAGAACCTAAAGTATTATAAAACTCTTTGGCACACTTTCGAGAACAAAGCCCACGGTTGTCTTCCTGCCCCTTTTTTGTCTGAAATCTTAATGGAACCTTTTTGGTGCAACCTAAATTCATGCATTTCATTAAAAATTGGCGTTCGTGGTCGAACTCTCATCGACTAGGCGTAGGGTGAAAACCTACCTGCTCGAAATACTTTGCATTCACGAACAATATGGTTTCGGCTGTCCTAAGACAATGTTGGATTTGGCCGATAGCTCCTGCCATGCCCACAACACCCTAAGCAGTTGAACTTCACGTTCTGTTGGCTTGAGTTGCTCCAGTGTTGGGGCCGAGATAAACCCTCGTGGTGATTCCTTCTCAGTCACGGCTTCTATGTCTGTCATAAAACTAAACAGAAGACCAGTTTTTTCCCAATTCAAACATCGCCTCAAGCTGTTTGGGCGAAATAAGCTTTCGCTTTACTTCTACATAATGATTTGATTTGCTATCTGGATTTGCATAACCAACTTCTCTTTCAATACCAATAATTGACGCGGTATAAACTCCGTCTGAAGAAGCTCTTTCAATAGCTTTCTCAAGAACGTCACTGCGTTTCTTTTCTACGTATTTATAAAGAAAATGACAAACGCCTAAATTACCTACAAGTTCAACTCTCCGTTCAATGAAATATTTGTTGTATGTTTTTGCCGCTTCTACAGGTTTAATAAACAATCCAATAAACGGAAGTGACGCTAATAGATTGATAAAATTCCTTCTTTTCATAAAACAATAGATTAATAATATTGCTGTAAGTATTCCTTCACGGCTTTAAGCAGCTTTTTTGAAGGCTTATCAATCATTTTTACCTCAATATCAACAAAAGGTTTTAAAAGCTCTGGAATCCTATCTAGTTCGAGCACAGTATCAGAATAGTCAAGATGCGAAACTGGCACTCCATCTTTGACTAAAACTAGAATTTCGCCAAAATCTTCTAATCCTTCATAATCACAAGTGTTATCAATATATTCAATCGTTACCATCGCTATAACCTTCTTTTTTAAGATATTCTTTAATGAGCTTAACCAACTTCTTAGACGGCTTTTCAATCTTGTGAACTTCAACATCGATTCCAAAGTGCTTTAACACTCTTGGAAGAACATGCATATCAAGCGCATCGTTATTAATAAGATAAAGATGGTCAATGGGTTTGCCACCTTGTATAAAAATGGTAATTTCGGGAAATCCCTCTAAACCATCAACATCATAAGTGTTGCCTATGTATTCTATTTTAACCATATGTTTTTAAAATTGGTAACCCTTCTCTAGAAACTCAAAACAAATTAAACACAAATGTTCTTTAGGTGGGTCGGGCTGGCAATCTTTATGAGCAATACCTATCTTTTTTGATTCACAAATTTTTGAACTAGAAACGCCACAATAAGTCTTTCCGTTTGGTGTAAGCAAATGCCACTTGTCGTTTCCCACAACCTTGTATATTGACATAAACATAACTGATGGATGTAATCAGATTCGAACTGATACCACGCCCTTATTAGGCGTTAAAGCTATTTCATCAATCTGCTACTAGGCTTACAGAGGATATCATGGTCTGCTCTCCACAAACTAACTACTTTAATCTTTACGATTGCTACCGTTACAACATACACCCACAAACTCACAAGTATTTCGACAAAATCATATCTGTCTCAAATGGAGTCGTTTCAGCCGAAAAAACCACGTCTGCCTTCTCTGATTTATTTACCAACTTTCCGCGACCTTCTGCGTGCATAGAAAGCAAATCAAACAGATTGGGTTTAACAAGTTTGCACATTGCCTTACAAACCAAGCTAGTACTCTTTGAATTTGCGACCGCTGCATTTACAAAGTTTGGATTAGATTTCATTGACAAGTCTAACCATACTACTTGCCGCTCTTTAACATCAATCAGTAATGGTAGAGCTACCGCTGTATCAGCCGTAATGTCAATTTTGTTTTTGACAGTTCGAGCCTCAAAAATTTCACCTGAATTGGGTTTTTTGCGACCCATCCAACCCGCAAAACATTCTGGCAAATCATGATAAGGTTGTCCAGTATAGCAACGAACACTCATTACAATATAGCGTCCGTTTTGTTCCATTACATTACTCATTGGAATGTCAATGAATTCCGCTGCTCCATTAGGGGCATTAGTAATATCCCCACTGTGAGCGCCGCCCATATCCTTGAGATTATAATACGCAATATCAGTTATGCGTTCAAAGTCTTCGCCAAGAATGGTGGCTGTTAAATCAATATCTGTTCTGCTTTCTCCGTTTTTCCACCAAACAAAGAAGCGAATGGTGTCGTAATCCCCATCCAAAGGAATCTTGGAACCTCTTACTAGGGTCTTAAGAGCTTTGGACGCACTACGTTGTGAAAACGGAACCTTATAATTCTTTAAAGCATCATCAAGATACACGTTACCCAAAGGCTCTAGTTCCGAAAAGCGAGCTACTAAAACATCTCGTGCTTCTTTCACCACTGAATCACAAAAAGTCTGATTTAAGGGTATAGGAGCAGTATCCAATACTTTAATTTTGGCCAAGTTCCCCTTAGGGAATACAGCATGAAAATCATTTTGATTGCGTTCTTTGAAATGAGTAAACACCTGAAGCAAAACAGGAGTAGAAACTTTTGAAGCTACGTCTGAAAAACACCCTAATAGTTTCTTGCGCTCTTTGTCACTAGACGCAAGCCTAAAGATATGGTCCAGCCTTCGGGCAAAATCTCCCGGTCTAGTCCTAAGAAGTTCTACACTCTCTTTTAAATCTCCTTCTAAAAGAGATTTTTCGACTTTTGAGTTGAAAGTGACAATTTTGACGTTATCACGTAATTTTGAAAAAGCAGCGAAAGTTACCGGAAACTGTTTCTTATAGTCGCCGGGATGAAGAACTTCCCCAAGCCTTATCCAACGTTCATCATATTTAACCATTTCTTCGGCTAAACTTGTTTTGCAGGACTCAAGAAGTCCCAACAAAAACTTCCTTTTTCCTCTTGGAATTTTGATAAACTTGGTCGTATCCGCAAGTGACACGTCTCCTCCGCACAAAGCGGCAGCTAACCTCAATACATCCGTAGGGGTCTTTACATACTTCTCTAAGATTTTAGCAGAAGTTGTAAAAGAAATCATCCCACTCGCCACAACCGCAAGTTGTTCTTTGTGGGAAATAGTTTCTGGCAGCAAACGAACGATATCGTTTTGATAATACGCAATAAAACTTAAAACAATCTCTTTGTCGGACGCTGAGATAGAAGATTTAGCTTGTACTAAAGAAGTAAAAATGGACTCAAAATCATTTATGTCGCCAAGTTCAATAGTGTCAAGTTTAACAGGTTCAGCTAACGGCAACCTTTCTTTCTTCTCGTAAGTGGGAAGCCAAGTATCATCTATTAAACCTAAATCCTTGAGCCAAAAAGTCCAGTAATGGCGAATCGCATTAGAGTAAAGCTCAAACTCGCTCATATCCATTACTTGTTGGGGGAAATTTGGATACATTGGCCTGAAAGCCCTATGCGCTCCCCGCATTGTCTTCAGAACAGGAACAACTTCTGCATAAAAATCAGACAGTTGAGACTCAGTCAAGCGACTAAGAGCCTTAAAAAGAGTTGGACTGATGACATAACCTAGACTTTCAAGGTTCTTATCAATGGTCCCAACAAGCAAATCATTGTCCGAGCTTCTGCCTAATGGGGGAATAACCTTTAAACGCTTCTCTAGATAGATTTGAGTTACGTTCAAAGATTGCGGCACCTTGGTAACAATCGGCACTTGAGTTTTAGTTATTGCCGCCACTGGCCGTCTGATTGTTCTTCTAGTCGTTGTTCTCATTTTTTTTATAAAAGTAAGCGGAAACCGGTAAAGCTGGATTTTAGGATAAATTTAGAAGGAAGCTCTACCATAGCCGCTCGATTTAACAAACCGGGAACCACAAAAGCTGGTTTCATTCCAATAGATTTTAGAAGGAAGCTCTTATATAGCCGGTTTGAAATTTCAAAATTCATCAACTGTCTGTATCATACCAAATCTTTTCGAAAAGTCAACAGGAAAAAATGGTCCGAGAAAGGGCGCTCGCATCCCTACGGTATTTCTACACCAGTTCCCAAAACTGGCCCGGTACTGTTTACGGTCTACTCTCGGTTTCAAAAGCACAAAAAATACGCTATTTTAAACTCAATAATCTTTTACAACATTCATCAATGGGATTAGCAGCTTGGGCTATCTCTGGATGACGTTCAATTAAAATTGCACAACAAAGTTTCCATTCTTCAACATGACTGCCGCCTAACATTTCTAGTTCTCGAACTATTCCTTCAAACTTAAGACAGTCATTAAGCCAAGCATTACATAAAAGGTCGCAATAATCAATTGAATACCCCGCTTCCTTTACAAGCTCGAAAATCATATCCAAAGGAAGTCCATGAGTGTCTTTTAGCTGAAAAACACCTTTGAAGAGTAGTTTGTCTTGCATAAAATGGAGTTAAGCGGATAATACCTTGTAACCCCAAAAAAACCTAATCCTAAAAATGAACCGAATCCCGATTCTCCACGGTCATTTTCCGCATCCCTTTCAGGGATAACCCTTTTCGGGCTGCTACCAAACGGATGTTTTAATTTAATTAATCGTATCTACTGATGGTTTCGCTATTAATCCCATCTGTATTTAAACTACATTTTTAGGACTAAGTAAATTGGCAGGCACAGTTGGTTACGCTCCAACGCCCCATGGTCCAAAGCCACGTACGCTACTATTACGCCATGTGCCAATTGTTTTAGAACGACAATCCAATGCCAAAACTATACCTTAGACCATCATCACCTTCACTCACCCAATCCCAATTGAGACCAGCATAAATAAAAGCATTGTCAGAGGTATAATACTGAAGATAAGCCTCTGGCCCAGTGCGCCAAATTTCATCATCGTCACTATACATTATGCCTCCAGACCAGCCAGTATTCAGATAGATAGTGTCATTCCAAATATGCCATGACCAGTCCGCAAACAGGTCTGTATTGCCAGCAAAGGAAGGCTCCCAAAAAAGCCCCTGAGCCACACCCAACCAAATCTCGGGTCTTGCTTTAAAGGGGTTTACTGATAAAGAAAGGTCTAACCCAAACAGGGACTCTCCTTTAATCTCTGTGCCGGAACCGCCCAAAGTAAACTCAACTCCTCCAGCTTGTTTTCCAGAACTTTCAAGCTCTGTTGCTAAAGCGAAGTTGGTTGTTTGAGCATTAACACTAAGCAAACAGCTTAGTCCAATAATTAACAGTGTTAGTTTGTGTTTCATTAAAATTAATCAGAATTCATGGGCGCAATCATCGAAAAAATCACCATCTTACAAAGCACCATAACTTGCTGTTTTGTGAGATTGTTCCCAGTAAGGTCAATTGTGACTTTAGAAGATGTTGTTGTGTCGCCTTTTAGAACATCTTTATACTTCATTGTGCCAACCAAGGCTGGAAGGGTAGTATCGGTTTCAAAAAAGTCAGATTCATCACCTTCAGAAGCTGTAAAAACCGCGTTTTCTGATGGAGGAGGTTCGTTAACTCTGATATCAAACTGATATTCCCCTTCTCCTGTTACTTTTCGGTTGGGCGTTTCAACCCACCGAATATTCCCGCTCAAACGGTCAATCTTCACTGTGTTATTAACCACATATTGAACAGTAATATTGTTAAAGAACCATGAAAACTTGTCGTAATCATAGAGAGCTTCGCCATTGACAGTTACAGGCTGATACATTTGGATAGGGCCAGCCGCTATTACATGCTGGCGAAACTCCATTTTATCATATCTTTTTAAAGCCACTGTCATAATCTTTCCGCCAACTTTGCGCTTGATATTGACAGTTTCCCTTTTTAGAGTTTCCATCCAATTTGCAGGGCGAGCTAAGGGTTTTCCTACGGTAATACCAGCAAATTTGCTATCAAACCCCACCGCATTACCTCTAGGCAAAATACTCATTTGAACCGCGCCTGAATCATAGCGATAAGTCCCATCTTGGTCAATCCCAACCTTACCAAATATCCTGCCTACGTTAACTGATTGCGCCGGATTTTTAGGATTAACCACATCACAAGCTACATCAAATTCCAATGATTTAGCTTGTTTTATTGTGCCACCTGTCCAGCCACCCATAATTAAAGGGGTGTCTTTTATGCTTCCTTTAAAAACCGCTGAATTGGACACATTAATATTCAAAGTATAAACATCTTTAATCCCTACTGCTTGGGGCGTTATTCGTGAGTTATACTGAATATCCATTTCGCCCTTAATGAAAGTCGGCGTATTGGTTTGTGCTACCACTTGGAACGCTAAAAATGCCAAGCAAGCACCCAGTTTTAGTTTCATCTATTGTGTTTCTTCTGTTTGAGTTGTGTTTTCTGTGTTTTGGTCGTTGTTCCCTGAAGTTACAACATAGAGAAGCAACAACACCCCAAAAATCAACACTGAAGCAATGATTTTAAACTTCATAAAGCAATTCTATCAAGTTTTTTTAAAAAGTCAACCAGTGATTTTAGAGCGCGAAGTTGAAAGATTTTGTAAAGCCTCCTGTTCAGAAAGCCCTTTTAATTTTTCATCAAGAACGTTTTTGCTCCCTTTTTTGTTCTTATCGTCATCCAATAAGGCTATTTCAAGGTCCGCAAACGATTGATTGAGTTTGATTTGAACACTTTCTAGGGCAGTTTCAATACAAATCTTATCAAAAGTGTCCCCTTCAATTTCTCCTGCCGCTTCGTTCATAGCCGCCGCCGCACAAGCCATCTTCCATTTCTTTTCTGTGCGTTTGATTGTCTCCGCAAAGTCCTGAAGAGTTACTTGGGCATCCTGATACACCCCTTGCCGATGTTCAAGCAATTGTCTCATTTTGGCCAACCGTTCTTTATAAACATCAGCGTCTTCAAGCCCGTCCTTCACGTATTGTTTAACTTGGTCCGCAAAAGTTAAAACCTGTGCCGAAAACTTACTAATATTTTCTTTATATTGGGCGAGCGCGTCTTGTTTCTTTATATACTGATTTTGTAATGTTTCAACGGGGTTTTTAGCGGACTCAGCTTTTAAGGCTTTTATACGCCAGTTTGCCATCTTCATTGCAAAGTATGGCAGAAAATTGATAATTCCCCAAGATATCCCGCCAGCAACCAAAAGACCAAATAATCCTTGAATGCTTAAAAAAACAAATGGAGCTACAAAAACTCCTAGCACCCCAAGACCAATTACCTTCACTAATAATTCTATCCGTTTTCGTTTTTGTTCTAGGTCAGTCATATGTTTTGTAAAGATTTATATTTAAGTCTAATCAGTTCATCTAACGCTTTGCTTTGAACAATGGTTCCAGTTTCCCATCTTTTAACGCTTGCTACGCCAACATGTAAAAAACGCGCAAATTCTATTTGGGATAAATCTAATGAATTTCGAATTGCCAAAATCTCTTTTCCTGTTAAGAGATTTTGTTTTAGTCTATAAGCATCTACCGTATTCTTTCTTAATTCGTCTGCTTGTTCAAAGGTCACAGTTTTATATCCACACATAGTACATTCTTCGGCAGACGTAACAACTTCAAACTTTTCCCCATGAAACTCTTGTAAAATTGGGGCCTTCACTGTTTTAAACTCAGTATTGTTACAATCTAAACATATCATAAAATTGGCACGGAGTACAGGTAACGCTCCTGTATAACGGAATGATTACCGTATGAGGGTTTGGAATCCTCTGCCTTACTTGTCGAGCCAACTCCGTGTTGGGGCGCACCATTGCAAGGTGCGCCCTCAGCGCATCAGTTTTTAACTTAACTTATGATAAAAAGGTCTATAAAATACCTCTTATAGACAAGAGAACTATCAATTCACTCCCAATAGCAAGGATACCTTTTGAATGCCGAAAAAGGTTCTAAACGTGTTGGATTTTTAATTTAAGGATAACGCACCCAACTAACCTAAATTAACCTAAATTTTGGGTCTGCCGTAAACCGAAGGGCCTCCGGTGTCTTTTTGTTCAATTGCTAAAGACCCCTTGGAAACAAACTCTACTTGTTGTTCGTCAAAGAATTCAGCGCGAGCTAAAGTCCCGTCTTTTGCTAGTTTTTGTGGGGTAATTCCAATATGAACACACCCATTAAGGTATTCTGTCCGACTGGAAAACACGCCCTTGAACCCGCTGATTTTATCCTTAACAATGTCACCTAGTTTCATTTTGTTATTTGTTTTGTTTTTTTGTTTTGTCTGAAATTTACCCCAAAACACACCCTTAAAGCCCCGCATTTTCATTTGTTAGTTGTTTTTGCTCAAATTCGCCCCAAAAAAGCATAACAAGCCTTTTTGGGGGAAGACTCCTATTTACCTTACTCAACCCCTACTTCCGGCTCAGGGTCTTTCATCCGCCCTTCCCTGCTAGTCTTTCTATGTACGGGCAGAACACTAAGTATTTTAGTGAACTGTTGCGATACATCGCCTCACGGCTCGCTCCATCGTCATCCTACTCACACTCGGTAGAAGTATTTTCGTCGGATACTAGCAACCTCAATAGGATATCAAACTTGTTTGTTTAAATTTTTAATAATAGCTCGAACAAGTCTAGGTTCCGCACGAACATATTGACAAGCCAAACATTCACAGGTCCAATCTTTTTTCTTGTGAAAAGCGTCAATAACATGCATTGTGCCAAGTACGTCTAAACCTACGTTACGAACTTTAGATAAAGCTAGTTCTTCTTGTTGTTCTGGTGTCATAAAAAATGGAGCCAAAGATAGGATTTGCACCTACAAATGAGAATTCACAAAATTCTTCCTGTTCTAGTTGAGGCACTTCGGCAATAAAACTGGAACGGTAGACAAGATTCGCACTTGCGTAAAGGTTGGTTGGAAGCCAACTGCCTGACTTCTAGGCTACTACCGCATTGAAAATTCAAAAAGGGGTCAGGATACCAATCTGCCTTATTTCATTCGACAGTGACCCTCAAGCTTTCTAAAGGGTCTTCCAACCGGAACCCTGACCCGAAAAGGACATTAACTGTCTTATTTCATTCAACAGCACCCCTCAGTTTCCAAAGGGGTTCGTTACGAATGTCCTTTAAAATTGAAGAGGGGCAACCTAACGTCATCAGATAACCCCAATCACTAACGTTGCGTTAATGAGAAGTAAATTAAAACAACCTTGGGATTTCACGAGCGTTCCAATGTCTATCCAAGGTTTACTAAGTCTGAGACTACAACTTAGATTACTAGTCTTTCCGAAGATTATCAAGGCTTTGCGAGCCTCTTTCCTCCGTTATCCTCATAAACCCTTTAATGGCATCTATGAACCTAGCATGGCTGCATTTTTACAGGTTGCATTTCCTGCTACCCATCACTCTACTCGATGTTCACTTTCTGTCTAGCTTGCGGCCAGTTAAGGATTATTAGTCCAACATGCAGCGAAACAATCAACTAAATCACCCCTTGCGAGGGCAATCCAGTCTCCATTACCTTGCGGCAGGAGAATTAAGCCACTTTCGAGTGACAGAGGAAACGTCTTTGCTTTTTATATCATAGAACGATATGTTGGGATTACACCAACGCATCTAACAGCGACGTGCGTTTCCTGTCGTTTCATATCCTTTTGGGATACAAAATGCGACACGCCGCTTGCCTTTCATCTTGCAGACTACTCAACCAGATTACTCGACTTTGGATAACTTTTTAAGGGTTATCCATTACCGTTTAACCTTGCTATTAAGCCCTTGCTTGCATGGCTTGAACTTAATAACTCCTCTTTGTCCTTAGCTGTCGCTGTTTGGCATGATAATATATTAGATTGCGAGTCTAATACCCCTACTCACCGATTGGCTCTGTAGGTTTAACTATCCAGCTTCCAGTTACCTCACGTTATCGTAAGGTCTCAGGACTGAGTTTGCCTGAATATCCCTTTGGAAAGGGCGCGAGGTTAGTTAGCACCTTCGCCTTTCGCCGTCTTGCGACGGGTTATTTAACGTGGTCAGGCCCACAAAATCTACAAATTAAAATACCTAAGTTCAGGTCGCTCAATATACGGTATGACCGATTGAAACAGTTAGCTATGCTGCTCCAAGTTGCCGGAATGACCCGATTTTATGCCCTCAACGCTTAGGTAAATGGTCCCTCTGGCCGTGGTTGCAACGGCACTGTCAAGCTTTTAAGGCTCGCGTCTCCTGCTCTTGGACTACAGAGGGTAAAATGGTGCGGAAAGGGAGAAGTCGCACTCCCACCTTAAACTTGGCAAGTTCACGTTCTACTACTAAACTACTTCCGCATTTTTAAGGCTTGTCTCGCATTTTTAATCTCTTCTTCAAAATTTTTAATCTCTTCTTCTAAATCCTCAAACTCTTGATGTGCTAAGATATGACATTTCCTGCAAAGAGTCTTTAAATCTTTAACGGTTGTATCGTAAAGGTTCCTATAAACCAAATGGTGGGGTTCAACCCTAGAAGGAGACCCGCATTTTTCACAAACCGGATTGAGCTTTAACTTCTCTCTTCTCAAAGCGAACCAATGTTCCGATTTCAGATACTCGGTTCTATAGTATTCCCTTTTATCATTAACGGGATGTTCCCCACGGATTGGGGTATCGTGATAAACGCCCAGTGAGCGAGGAATCTTAAACTTAGATTTCAGCCTTCTGTTTATCTTCTTGTTGAAGATTCTCATCCCTTCCCAATCAAACCCTCTCTTCTTTTTTCGTTTTATAACGCCTTTAGGTAACATAAAGTAATGGGATTTTTTCCCTACCTCCGTTGGTAGCACCAATGTCTCCATTGATACCGGCGTCTCCGAACTTCCCACGGCCCGCCTCTACGGTAAGCTTGATTTTCGGCTCAAACTTCTTCCAAAGCCATCCATTCTTACTTTTCCTATGCTATCAAAACTTTTTCAAATGTCAACACCCTAAAAATTAAAAACCCACTCTTTTGAGGGAGTGGGTCTTTTTCTCACGCAATCTGTCTATCTACCCCACCCCCACATACGACTTTCAGTTCTCGGATAGACAAAATTATGGAGTAACCCACCTGTTTGGGCCTGCTTGCTTCTCCACATCTTATGAAACACACTCATTCTTCTATATCTTACACAAAATTTATAAAATTTCTACAAAAAATTACAATTCTTTGCCATCCAACCCCACAAGAGTTGAAACCCTCTTCCAACCATACGTTTTCATCTGTTCTTCATTCATGGTGTCAAGGCTGGCTTCGGGACTAATCACAAAAATGGAAATATTCTTCTCTCGTATGGTTTTTAGATATTTTTTGACAATAATTTCAAGAGAATAAGCTGATTGTTGAGCGTATTGAGGGTCGATTCTAAGAACGACCAAGCTGTTAGGTTCAATCTCATCTATCTTGATTATCTTATCTAACTTTAGACCAATTTCAACGTCTGTCTCTTGTTTAAGCCAACGAATAAATTTATCTTGAACATCCTGTGAGACCCCTTGCCCCTTCATTAATTCTTCGACAGAAGCATATCTTCTCCCGGTAGGTTTAATTTCTTCTGGATTTTTTAAAGGATGATTATCGTTCAGAGGATTTTCACATCCTACATCGTCATCTTCTGTTGTTCGGCCCATATAAATTCTTTCTTTATTATGCTGCAACCATCTCTTTTTTCAAGTTTAAAAAAGACATCTTATCGTTTGCCATTTCCCCATAAGATTTAATACCTATAGGGACATTTAACATATCAGTAAGAATATTAGGAATTGCTTCCCCTTCTACTTTTTCCGATTCACAATTAACTTTACCGAGAGTTTTACCTAGTTCTTCCTGATTAACTAAAAATGACATATGGGGTTTTTTAAGTTCCCAAAGTTTTCCATTTAAATTATAGCCAGTGTTAATATACCATGGATTGATTTCATTAATTCTATCACAATGAGAAACCGCCAAATAATCTACCCCACCGTTAACTTCTAGGGCATATTTTAAAAGGGGAATATCTAACATGCCCGTTCTAAATCTTCCTTGCCATGGACCAGTTGTATTAGCTGTGTCTTGTAAATTCCAAGGCATTTCAGTTGGAAAAGGTCCTGCGCCGTGTCTGGTGGCATAAATTCTAGTTACACCAATCTCAACAATGTTAGATTCTAATAACCCCAAGCCAGCTTCATTTAAAACCTTATATACGTTTTCTGTGGTTGTATTACTCCAAGTTGTGTGGGGGTGAAAACCCCATTTTTCATCTAGTAATATGCCTTGAGCGCCCTCAAAAACAGGATTATTGGAACCTTTTAGCAATTCTGAAACCTGTTGAGCGTCTATGATGTTAATTTTTTTGCTTAATTCCTGATATTCTTTAGCTATACGGTCAGTAAAACGCAAATCTCTGAAAAACTTAGCATGAGAACCTATAAAATTATAGAAATCAACCCCTTCCCTGTCTAGGCGCGAAATCATCGCCCTAAAGGTAAGCCAAAGCTTTTCATGGGTAATATCATAATTCTTAAGGTCTTTAACCCGTAAAACATTATCTCTCTTTAAACTGTCTAAAACTGTTTCTCCAATCCCCACTCCACACGAGCCATGACGATTATTGTTTCTACTCTCTTCTAACATCCTGTTAGCCGCAACATGAAATGGGGTAGTAACCAAAGCTCGTTCATCTACATAAATTGATTCAAAGTTTCCCCCTTTGCGCCAAGTATTTGCACTTAAAACCTCTTCTTCTTTTATTAAGGATAAGGGGTTAAATAAAACGTGCTTAGTGAGTAATGTTTTAACGTTCCGATTGACTAAAGTTCCACTGCCAAACTGAGCAAAAACGTGAGAGTCGCCACTTGAAGTAACAACTCTGTGGGCACATTGAGCGCCGCCATTATATCTGATAACTAAATCAGAATTGTTTTGACGGACAAGAAAGTCAACAACACTTCCTTTTGTTTCGTCGCCGTGTTGCAGACCCACAACTATGAAAACATTTTTGTCCATAAATTTGAAAAAAAGGGAGAGGAAAGGCAACCATAACCATTCCTCTCCCGGTGTGCGAACCCGAACCAACTAGACTAACTCTACGGAAGAAGCTTTTTTGGATTTCTCCAGTTTACCTTTTACTGTAGCAGTTTTAACAACTGCCGACGAAGGTTTATAGGCCGAAAGAGCCATACTCGCTCTGTTAATTGCGTCTTTGTCAGCACCAACATCAGCAAGGTCTTTCTTAATGTCATTGATATCATAACCTTCCTCCAAACCAATTGTAGAAACAATCAGTTCCACAATATCTTCTGGATTTTTAAGGCGCAAAAGTCTTTGACCAAACATTTTTTTCAAAGGGTCAATAACATTTGAATCATTGGTATGTGACGTTTCTGCTGGTATAATCCAGAAAACCTCAAATTTATCACAAAGAGCCTCAAACACTTCGTTTGTTTCAAGATTCTCTTGAAGAGTGTCACCAATCAGCGTCTTAACTTGCTTCTTATCAACCTGTTCTCTTGGCAATTCGTCGCCAGCAAAGAACAAATATCCCTTCTTGCCGCGCTTATTCACACTGTCCAAATCAGTATGATTAGCCATAAAATACATGGCTAGCTCTGCGGATTCATAAATATGCGCACCGCCGCCCCCTTCAAGGTGAATGTGAGCTAGTATGTCTGTGTTTTCGCTTCCTGCTTCAAATTGGCCAATTTGGAGAGGAATACTATCGCAAGTTGCGTCTCCATAAGCGCCAAAAAGAATATGAGGGTCAGCAACATACCCTTTTTTGGTAAGACTGGCCATGAGGTTGTTTAATTTTCCCACAAATTGACGGGGAACACTTGACATTGAGCCGGTTACATCAAAAATAACAGCAATTGGGAGACTGTTTGGATGAGCGTCACTGTCAAATGACTCACGAATGTTTTTCCCTACCTTGTTAACTTTTGAGGGGTTAAGAAGGTCATGAACCTTCGAATCAACCGCACCAGAAGCAATATCTGCCGAATATTTAAAATAGTCAGCGCCAGTCCTGCGACAGGTGTCTAAACGGTCAGTATGATAACTATAATCGTAACTTGAGCTTCCCATAAATGTTTTGGTTTGTGAATTATCGTCAATCCCAATCCTACCAAGACTTTTTTAAATGTCAACTCCGGTTCCAAACAAACTTTCTGAATTTTTTCGGTCCAAAAAGAGCAATCAAAATAGCCTGAAAATCACGATAAAATTCTGTAATGTTTTGTATACGATGAAGATGACTTAGTTGTGCCGCCTTCATCAAATCCTTAATCGCAGTTGGTAACTTATTGTTGGTCAAATAGTTAAGAATTTTGGACGCCATGTAAATGTCAAACCCAAAATTCAATTCTTTTTTGTCTTTATATTCAGGGGGATAAAAATCTTTATATTTAGGAACAATTGCTTTTAATTTTGTGCCCTTTTTTCCAGAATAACACCAATCGATAAGCAAACCTTCGTGAGTTTCGGGAATTACAAGAACATGAGAAGGAATGATTGCGCCGTGAACATAACCGGAATCATGAGCAGCAATAAGAGCGGATAAAAGTCTATTAAACATCCAAGCAGCGTCCCTAACATCAATACCGTCTGGATAGACCCTTTTAATTTCTTCTAAGGAAACGAACTTTGGATTGTAAGGAAAAACATTAGCCCTTTTAGTGCCGCCATCTTTAATATCTATCCCAAAGAAAGGTTTTAGTATTAACTTAACAATACTGTGCGCTGCAACAGGAGATTTGTAAATTCCATTTAAAGTATCTAGTTCGGTTTTAAGGAAGACGTTGTGTTTTGGGTCCCGAGACACCTTAACCATAACTTCCTCAGAATTAAAATGGCCCCTATACAAATCGCAGATGTCCCCATCAGCAAAAATCCCACCAATATCAATATTACCCTTACTAGAAATAATAGTAACGCCGCGACCATCAGTTTCGCGTTTTCCATAAGAACCACTCTTAAATTTACACTCAGCTTCCTCTAAAAACTTATTTAATAATATCAGAGCCTCGTGAGCTAAATTCTTATCTGAACATAAATCAGGGTGAGTTTTTTTTACCCAGTCTCGATAAATTCCTTTTAAATCGCCACTGGTAATATCCCCAAAAATGTCTTCGGCGCAAGTAGCGCTTTGAAGCTGTTTTAAATGCTTTTTAACGGAAGCAGACATTAATTTTTTCCATAATAACAGGACATATCAAATTGATATCCTGAGTCGAAAAAAAACTTGGAAATAAGTCTCTAATTTCTTTGCGTATGTTAGTATCAACGGTATCATCTAAATTGAAATAAATTTCATCTAAAACCTTTTCGTCTAAAATAGAACTAATCCGTTCCCAAACATAATAATAAGGACTATGTTTCATTTTCTAAAATATGAATTTCTTCCCTAAGATAAGAATCCATTGAATCGGCATCATCACTCGAAAAATAATCTGGAAACAAGTTGCTAATTTTTTTATGAATATCATCATTAACAATATCGATATCGTCCGAGTCAAAAAACTGTCTATCTAAAACCTTTTCGTCTAAAATAGAAGCAATCTGTCCCCAAACATAAAAAATAGGACTACGTTTCATTTTCTAAAATTTCTATCATACAAACACAAACGTCTAATTGGTTCGACCGGTAATCTGTTCCAAAAAACTTTTCTAAAAACAATAATTTGGTTTCCTCACAAACCGTCTTTCTTACTTTATTTAGAATATGTTCTCTGTTTTGTCCAATTATAACACTACAACAAGAACGAAGCTGATTGGAAACCTGCTCGCTGTCCATTTAAGCATGATAAACGGTCTTTTTAAAATGTCAATACTCCAAAGCCGTAGGGCTTAAACTTTTTTTTAAAAGCACCGAGGGCTACGAAAGTGACCTAATATCATAAATATCAACATCTTGCAACAAACCGTCGCCTCTTTTTATAAGAAAAGTTTCGACATCCTTCACCTTCACAATTTCTCCTGTCCAATTGCCATCTTTAGACACAACCAGAACGGTCTTGTTTAACATTTTTTCGTTTGCCAACAATTTATCAGCTAAGTTTTGCATTTTACAACAGGTCTTTTAGGTCGTTTTTGTTCAGAAACAAGTAATCAATAGTAAATACACTTCCGCTTTTGATTTGAGCGACACAAAGACAAGGATAAGCCGGGGGTCTGATTTCTTTTTGCTTGGTGTGGGGGGCCAACTCAAAGAAAGCCTCCATCAAACGAAGCAGGACGTTCCAATCCTTTTTATCTTTAAGAATTTTATAAATCATTTTTAAATCTTTTCAAAAACCGAATAAGCTCTAATTCGATTTGAAAAACCGCAAATAATCCCAATACATGCAATAAAAATTGAATTTTTTGGTGGTTTTGGAACCAAGTAATGAATTATGCCTGCCCTTTCTCCTGAATTCATCACATTAAAACAGTTTTTAAGTATCAGACTCGGTGATGGGTAAACATCTCTTCCTACAATATAATTTTTGGCGTCCTCTGGTGAATAGGGCGGGTCACAAAGATATGCTTTGGGTTTCCATGTTAAAACTTGGTCGTAAGGACTAACGTGACCGCATGGGTCTGTATACTTCAAGGGCAAAGGAAACGCTTTTCTAACATCATGTAAAATATCAGGATTGACTTCGGGGTCTAAATCCATTGTTTTATCATTTACTCCAAACCCATTTCTATAAGGATAGTCTTTTGCTGCCCCACCACAGACATGAAGAACGGGGTCCTTAATGGTAACGCCCAATAAACGTCTAGCTCTCTCAGGAAAACCACCTAAGTAAGCGCCGTAATATTTCCTTCCGTTTTTAAGCTTGGCACGAGCTAAAATCCAAACATCTGTAATAGGTCTATAACTCATTTAAAGACCTTTACATTGAGCATATGAATTCTATTACTACAACCTAATGTGGGACAAATAACAAAAAATAATAAACTTGTTGACTTTTCATCATATGTTAATTCTTCTTCTTGGGCTTCTACTTCACAACCACAGACAGCACATGTCCCGCTATACGTTGTTGGACTTATTGTCTTTCCTTCTTTGAGTATTTTCATTTTCTGTCCTTTAAATACCCACAAAACCAAACTACCTAAAAATAAAAACATAGTAACCACAGTTTACCAAAACCAAAACACGACAATATATCGTTCGGTGTATGCTCTGCAACTTTTTAGATTCCAAACACCAAAAAGATTAAAAATTAAAATAGCAATCATTAACTTAGTATACAAATTCATATGTTTATTTCTTTTTAAATTTAAAAATTATTTTGTCACCATATTTTTCTTCCAGCGCCCCAATCAAAACACAGGGGCCACAAATCGCTCCCTCAAAAATCAACTGTAATATATCTCCTATTGTTATATCTTGCTTTCTAAAATAGAAAATCAATCCAAAACCAATCCAGCCACTTAAAAGATAACTGGCTATTAAAACAATTAACAATATTGTCATTTTTCCACCATTTCCTTAATTTGCTCTACTAGCATAGCAACATCTTCATGTTGCCAATTATAATCTAGTTTTCTGTCCGTTCGCTTAATTAACCCTAAAATAGACTTAACTGCGGCATTCCATCCCTTTAAAGCCATTATTTCATCCCTGTTAGTTTTCTCGTTCCAATGAGAATCACCTATAAAAACTTTGTCCCAAAATTTATCAAACTGAGTTTCTTTGTCCCAAAATTTATCAAACTGAGTTTTCATGGTATTAAATCTGGAGTTTCAAAAACATTACCAACTACAGTTACATCTCTAACAAAAGACATTCCAGAAAAATTCCAACCACAATGTCTATCTATATCACCGTCATATTCTCCAAACATAACTTCAAAAGTTCTTTTATGACTATTTGAATAAAATTCTACTAAATCCCCCTCGTAAATATCAACTCCATTTTTATCTTTTAAGCCTGTAAATTGTTGAAAAATAAGGTGTTCTGGAATATCAACGACTTCTGGCAACTCGCGTCTCTTATAATTAACCACCTTGCCTTCCAAATTAAGGAACATCGCGGCATGTTTATAAATAAATTCCTTTTGCCCTTTGTCCCAAATTCTAAATTTAAACACTCTAGTTTTCATGATTGCCCTCTAACCATTCAACAATGACATCTCCGTGACAACTCAATGGCTTACAGTAACAGCCAAGCCTCTTTCCTCGTAAGCTTTTAACCATAGCCGCAAAACTTGGATTCTTAACTTGGTCCAAAAACCAACCTTTATATTTTTCAATAGCCTCTTCTCTCGTCGCAACTTTATATACAGCTAGGCTATTGTCTAAATGAGAATATGGATTCCCAAATGGAGACCCGCGCCCAATAAATTCGTCATATGCTTCCACCCTTTTGTTGACAACAAGAGTTTTATTAAGTCTTGTTTCCATATTTTTCCTCTATCATCTTCCAGTAGTGGTTTACTGGTAACTTTTCTAAGTCATCGTCCCAAGTTCCATCCTTAATCATTTGTTCTTTAATGGGTTTTTGGGGCTGTTCGTTTCGGCGCAAACAAACCCACTTAATAACCCCATCACCCTTTTTTTGCTCCCATAAAGCATAAAGCTTGGGAATCTCTTCAAAGGGCAAGTCTTCTGCGTCAGCACATCCCGCAAACATGTCATTACAACCGACTAGTATATCTGTTTGTATTCTGTTCCTATGAACTGGGTGAGTATTTATAAGAAACACCCATCCTGCTTCAATAAGTTCGCTCAAAGCCTCTGATTCAGTTGTAAGATATTTATCCATTTAATCTCTTTCATTTGTTAAAAAGATTTACAAGCAACCAAGTAATCCACGAACAGGCAGTAACAAAAAGGGCTATTACAAAAGAAATTGCCGTCCCAAGGCCAGACATAATACCTGAATCATTCCGCTCGGTAAAAGCTGTAAAAGCAACGCCTGAAAACGCAATAATTGTTATAATGGCTGGAATACACCAACTAGTTAAAGTGAAAGTAATATTCATTTAATCGCTATTCTTTGTTTTTTATAATTGATGAAGAAGTCCTCCGGGTCTTTGTTGCCCCTTTATAGTCTTCATGATTTGTTTATCTATCATATCACCAAGAAGAAGCTCTTTTGCTTTTCTTTTTAAATATTTTCTTCTTTGTTTTGTCGCTTCATACAATACTATACCCGTAGAAGTGCCTAAATTCAAGCTTTCAATTATCCCACACATGGGAATATTAATGCAACACTCACTGTTATCTATTGCGGCCTGACTAACACCCTGACTTTCGTTGCCGAACCAAATTGCCAGTTTCTTATGAGTGTAATCCCCTTCCTCTAAAATAACATTCTTTTTACCCTTAAGGTGTGGAGAGGTCACCATTGATACAAACCCTTTACTATTAAGATATTTTATACATGAATCGGTGTCGGGATAACACTTAACAAAAGCCCATTTAATAGCAGAAACAGAAATTTTGTTTAAAGAGCCTGTTTCTCTCATTGTCTGCCAATATGCAGGTAAAAGTCTATACCCATCAACGACATATAGTTTTTGAACTCCTAGAGCGTCAATGTTACGGACCACTGAGCCGATGTTTTCAATCGTCTTGGGATTTTCCAAAACGGCAATTAAGTTCTTACAGCGTAATTGCTTTGCTCTATCAGCTTTCAGACGAAGATTGGTCTTCATTTCTTTTTTCCTTTTAAAATCACCTTGCTACCGTATCTTTCGAACAAAAACTGCACAAAAGGAATTAAGAGTATCGGCCCCAAAAATCCAGCGAAAAACCCTCCAAATAATTCCTCAAGTAGAAGGTCTTCTCCATCTAAGTAATGAAGATAAGTGAAGAAAACAATAAGCGCCCAACCACATAAAACCCACCCAATAATAATGTAAAATATCATTTATTTTTTTCTCCGAAAAATTACTTTGTCATCCAGTCTTATTGACAAACTCATAAATAGAATAATAACCGCAAACGGCCCCATAAAAGAAAACCCACAGGCAATCAAAATATCGCCAAGAGTTATTTCGTCGTTTTCCAAGTATTCGGATGCGACTATCAAAGCACAACCTATGCTGCACCAAACAAACACAACAAATATAATACCAAGAGTTGCCATAAATTAACTGTAAGACGGGAGTTTAGTCGTTGTTTTGCTTTTTTCCTTTAATTATAACTATGTCATCCTCTTCAATTAAGAAGAACGCAAGCCAAACCACTAAAACAATAGGACCTAAAACACCGAACAATAAACTATTAATTATTTTTTGTAATGTTATATCAAAACCCTGTATATAATCTTTATAAATAAATAAAACTAAAGGAATCCAACCTACTAAGAACCATCCTATAACGTATATCATATTTCACCTTTCCAACAAATCTTATTTGCGCGTTCAGCAGCTTTCTTTTTTGAAATATCTTCTTGTATTTTTTTCATACACTTTTTCGCATCTTCTTCCCTTCTCAACGTGCAAAACCCATAGGTCCACGTGTCAAAATCGTGCCACATTCCAAACTCACGAAACTGAGGAAGATAAACTTCCCGATAAACGTCGTAAAAGATTCTTACTTTCATACCGCGACCTCTCCTTTTATAGCTGGATGTGGGTCGTAGCCCTCTAACCTAATATCCTCATACTTGAAATCAAAAAGGTCTCGCTTATCGGGGTTGAGCCATAAGCGGGGTAAAGGTTTAGGCTCGCGGCTTAGTTGCTCATTTACCTGCTCTTTATGATTCTCATAAATATGCAAATCTCCATAGGTATGAATGAAAGTTCCCGGCTGCATATTAACACAATGGGCGACCATTGCTAATAGGAGACTATAAGATGTGATGTTGAATGGCACGCCTAGGAAAGTATCACAGCTTCTTTGATAGAGTAGAAGATTAAGACGGCGACTTGGAACACCCATTCTATTTAAAGCCTCTTCTTGCTCTTGAATAGTATGGTAACCTACTTGGCCCCACGAGCCTTCTTTTTGTTTGTAAGTGGGGTTTTTAAAAGATAGCTCAAATCTTTCGTCGTGTGTTAGTTCCTCAGTATGAAACTGAAACAAGCAATGGCACGGCGGCAGCGCACATTTCTCGACCCAATAAGGATGCCATGCACTTACTATCATGCGGCGGTCATCGGGGTTAGTCTTGAGTTTGTCGAGGACTTTCTGGAGTTGGTCTACCTCTCCCTTCAGTCCTTGTTCAACACAATTCTCATAAAAATATGGAAATGCTCGCCACATCCCACCATAAGTTCCTTCGCCTAATTCTCCATGCTCGGCAGCAAATTTTTCGTCATTCTTTATTCTCTCTAAGAACTTATCCATAGATAAAGCTCTTCCGTGTTCGTCGCCATCCCATTTAAAAATACCAGTAAGAGTTGGAAACTTTTCAGCATACCTCTTATAGGGCCAAGAATTCCAAATATGAACGTCATTATCCACCAAATACTTAATGTTGGTATCTCCCCGTATGAACCATAACAGTTCGTGAACAACGCCTTTAAACCACACCTTCTTAGTTGTTAATATAGGAAACTCCTCAAAACTAACAGGAAACTTCGCCTGCTCCCCAAACACTCCTACAGTATTTATCCCCGTCCGGTTCTTCTTAACCGTTCCCTTTTCCAGAATAGTATTTAAAAGTCTAAAATATTCCTTGTCAGTATTATTCATATTCTGGAATCATCGTAAGTAATTGTTCGTTTTTTTTAAAATCCCAAGCGCCTTTGGCGACTAATTGTCCTCTTTCATCTTCCGCGCCCGAAAATTCCCTATAAACAATTCGGCCATTTTTTTGACCGTCACTTAAATCTCTTGCCCAATTAATACCTATTTCATGTAACATTTCGTGCATATCTGATTGACTTTTCTTATGTAATTGATTAGGTAAAAAATAATATTGTGCCAACATTGAAATTGAATTTCTAACACAGTCCTGCTGCCGCCACCTAAAATAGTTCATCACTTCAATCCGGTCAGGAATGGTAAAGACGCGACAATCAAAATATGCTTGAGTTTGGTCATACCACTGATTTTTTTCATTAAACTGTCTATAAATTCTTCGTTTGTTAAACTCTGCGGTCATTATACTAGCCGCCACAGAAGTTATCTTTTGTATATTTCCATCAAACCAAGCACAAGAATCGATATTTTCAAAATCAGTCACCAAAATACTTATTTCGTCTGACTGATTATAAGCAAAAACCACACCCTGAATATTAGGAAATAAAGCTAATGTAGCCTCATCCAAATCATTCATTAGCCCGTTATCAAAAGGTTTCAGTAACCCTCTGGTATAGGTATGAAAAGCTTTCCCATCTAAACGAAGGATAGTATAAGTGCGCCGAGGAAGACTGTAACGAGTTCTGTCTTCGTACTGCTCCTTCATCCTTTGACCGAACAAATCATTCATTTCTTTTCGAAAATATCCCTAATATTTTTAGCCGCTAATTCAAACATCGAAGCAAGCTTAAGCCAGTCTTTAGAATTCATGTTATTGGCTCCATATGTGTCTAAATAAAGACACCAACAAGTACAACAAAGAGTTGTTGGTTTGCGCTTTGCCTTATAATTCTTATGATAATCACATTGGGTTGGGTCAAGGGTGTCATACGTTGAATTTTTCACTTGGTTCATTCCTCAGACGGTAAAGTTCTTTAACGGTTTTGTCTATATCTCTAAGAAGTTTTTGGACTTCATTAACTTGATTGTTTGGCAACTGTTTATTTTCAACCAAAATTCGCAACTCATTATATTGAGCATCCAATATATCTAGCTCCTTTTCATAAGCCTCATCAAAAGTTTCAACTACAATAATATTATCAATTTCGTCCCAGTTTGCTCTATTAAGAGGGGCGTCAGCAGCGACCCACTTCACCCATTTACCCGAAGGAGAAATTTCAAGTACTTTAACTTCACTTGGGGAAATTTGAGCTTCATTAAATTTAACCAAACAACGTTTACCAAGTGAATCTTTAACTTTTTGAGACATAATTACCAAATTCCGTCTGTATATTCTTGTTTTAGGGCGTGTAAATTATCTTTTATGTATTTCCAAAGGTCCGGGCTAGACTTTTTAAAGTCTTCCTGTGTCCAAAGATAATGGAAATATGATGCTGGAACATCCTGTAAAAGCTTGCCTCTATGTTTGCCAAAAGGCATTGATGACAAATCATTCAGTTCCATAAACGTATGGTATTAAGCATTTGGGTTAAAATGCAAGCGCTAAATCATTATCCCGTAGAGGTTCTTCAATAAAGACCATTGATTCTCTTATTTTATCAAGGCGAGACTTAATAATTTTAAACTCCTCTAAAACGCCCAAAACTTTCCCTTTATCAACTTCGTCTGACCGCTGATTGCGAGCGGCAAAAAACTGATAGACTTCACTGTTATTAATCTCTATGTTATATGTTAACTGCCCGTCTTTTAAAACCCCAAGTAATCTCGAATGTCCGCCAGTAACTCTACTTCCATAACCCCCAATACAATTATGCATAATGGCCCCCCATTCCTTAAGCTCAAAACTGGTTTTGGGGACTACAATCTGTAAGTTATCTATTTTATATCCATCAATCTTCTCATATTTTTTATCTTTAATGATTCCAAGCTCGAAATCCTCTTCTTTTGTATACCCTCTGCCCCATTGTTGATTTAAGTGAGTGTGTAGCTCGTCATGAATTTGTGAAAAGCTTCTTGGACGCTCAGGTAACGTAAAGCCTTGTAAACGCTCTGGACTAACAAAATAATAAACAGTATCAACAAGCATCGCATAAAAAACATCGCACTCTAAAAGACTCTTTAATAAAAGTTTCCTGCGGTCTACATTGTAATGTCTTAAAACGCGCCTAAAAGCCATAATAGACTTGGAAATTTGGCTGTTAAAATGAATTTTTTTATGAACGTGAGTTTTTAAACATCCAAGAATAAAATCAAATGAAACCAATCCTCTTGTAGCCGCGCCAAACTGAAGTTTTTCAACAAGGGCTTGATTAACTGTTTCACTTTCAAAAAGAGGATAAATCTCTTTTGATATCTGTTTGCCCGAATTACCAAAAATATCCTCTAAAACATCTTTAAAAGTTTCATTGCGCCCAAGATATTTAGTAATACTTCCATTTAAATTTGGACACCATTGTAAATCTAAACCCCGAAAACACGGATAAGATGCCTTAAGACAATTGATATAAGGATTTTTATTAAATTTAAATTTGATGCCGTTTCTTTTTAAAAAATTTTTTAAAATTTTATTGAAGCGCCACTCAAAAACATTTTTTCCTATATCTGATTTCTTTGATTTCTCTCCATCATGAACTGTAAATAAAGTGCTAGCCCAAAAATAAAAAGACTGTGGCGAATGAGAATGATTACGAAATCTATCACTTGCTGCAAAATATATCCTCAGTTTCCCATTCTTTACTTTAAAAATATAACGCTCTAAGTTCTTTACTTTAAAGGGTTGTTTGTCTTGTGAAGCTTGAAACTTAAAAACATTTAAATTGGTGCCAAAATCATAAAGAAAGATATATTTGGGCATCCTCCTAAATCGTTTTGTTTGTTTATCAAAATAACTCCGCTTAAGTAAAGTATAACGAACTCCCTTTTCTTTTTGAACAACATACTTAGGGTTGTCAAGTTTGATAGGCTCAATCATATTAAATTATTTATGATTCTCTATTCTTGCTTCTTCAGTGTCAAAATATTCACACCCTACTTCTATCCACTTACCGTCTTTTTTAACTTCAAACTTTAGATTTTCGGGCACTAATGATTTTTCTATGGTTTCTTCTAAGGTTTCCTGTTGGCTAAGTTCATAAAGCTTCCTAGCAAGCCAAAACTTCATCTTGGGGGTTTCTACCAGTCTTTTAAACGCTTTTCTTAAATTCTGCGCCCGACTTCTTTCTTCGGTTCCTTGCGCTCGCGCCCCTGATTCTAGATGGTAAATACGACAACAGTTGTCGTGTTTATTCCTATATTGTCCGCCGCTACCGGGACCGCCTGAGAACCAACTGATTTCCAAATCCTTCTTACTCAGAAGAGTTATTTTCTGTTGTTCCTGTTCCATCTAATTTACATATTCCAAAATTATTTTTTGTTCTTTGTTTTACCCAAGCATCAATATAGGCAATCATAATTTCCATTTTGCGCAAATCTTGTTGGTCCTTTACCACACAATGTTCACCTATAAAACCATAATTTTTTTGGTCTATTGTCAGAGATAAAAGTGGAACATTATATTTAATACAAACCTTTGTTAATTCAGATTGTATTTCTTTAATTTCGGCGTCGGCGTCAGTTAGAGAATCGGTGTCTATAATGCGACCATCAATACATTCAATTTTCATAAGTTTTTTATTTGATTTCAGTAATTGCATACTTCCCTCCAGACGCATTTATAACAAAATCATTAAGCCAAGAGAAAAGAACACCAACTCTTTTTAACTTTCTTTCTTCGAACGCTTTATCATCAACATCAAAATGCTGTGAAATAAAAGGTTTCCTTTCTCCGTCTGCAAAACTAACTGAATACCAAGGAACGTTATATTTCCTACAAAGATTACCAACCTCTGTTTGTTTTTCTATTATTTCGGCTTCAATATCAGAAAGTTTATCTGTGTTTAGCGTTGAACCATCACGTAACTTAATATCCATAATTATTTCTCTCCAATCATGTAGGTATAGTCTGGAAAGGCCACTGAAACGCGCAACTGACCTAATTTCTCTTTTAAAAGGTATGCTAGTTCAAAAGCCAGCCTTCTTATTTCTTCCTTTTCCCTAGGGAACCTAGGATAGTTAATAATTTCAACAATAGCCCCAACCTCGCGCCCACCAACATAAACAAACTCCGTTTCTGTTATATTTACACAAAGTCCTTTTTGGTTGCAAAAATTTTCACAAGCCCAATTTATCTCCAGTTCAGAATGGACCTTAGGCCCATAAGCCTCTTTGCGACCAACATAAATTTTAGAATAAAAGCTTTCAGCGCCGGTTAGTTGACCAAAATCTGAGTTAACTTCGAAGGTCATACATTCACAACTTCCCCGTTTAAATGACCAACGCAATTAAGAGAAACTTTGATTCCAAGTAACTGAACCTCTGCTTCACAAAACATTGTTTTAGTAACTTTAAAAGACTTTTCCCACTTGGGGTCATCCCACGGCCAGTTCAAATGAAAAACAACCTTGGAAACTCCTGCTTGAATGATGGTTTTGGCACAGTCATGACACGGAATTCCTTGAGAATAAAGTGTTGTTCCTATAGTGGAGATGCCATTTCGGGCACAGTTTAAAACTGCATTGTGTTCACCATGAACGATGTATTGATACTTGGTTTCCCTATTATCATATCTTTCAAATACATCAAAGACCCCCCTTGGAAACCCATTATAGCCTAAGGAGACAGGAGTGTTGTTTTTAACGATTACGGCACCAATTTTGGTTCTAGGGTCCTTTGATTTCTCTGCTACTTTATAAACCAACCCCATATAAAGTGCGTCCCATGACAGGGGGGAAACCACAGTTTGTTGATAGGTTTCTAATTCCACTTTTTATATGGTAGTAAGGTTTTAGGTGAAATGTCAACCTTTAAGAACTTACTTTGTGATACAAAGGACACTTGACGGGGACTGTTTATTTTTTAACGAAATAAATAGAGGCGTTAGCGTAGCGAGAGCCTCTAGAATTGTAATCCTTAGAAACGAAAACTGGCAAGTTTGAGTTTCTCATCTTTTTCTTTGAAATCTTTAACCAAAGTAGAGTTTTTTATCTTAACATTCTGAGGGTTTTCAAACTTTATATTTTCTTTTTAAAACCCGAAGAATGTACTGGGTGCCGAACTTTCCTTAGAAGCGTAGCGTTTAGCGAAGCTTCTATTTTGTACTCTTTTTTTAATCTATCTTTTCTTACCCCCTTGAGGGGGTTGGGGGTGTTAGTTCTTTCATAATTTATAAAGATAATTCCCCTAGACAAAAATAACTAAATCTTCGTTTAGGGGAAAGTAATCACCAAAAACTTTTAAATCTTTGGTACAGTAGGAGTCCTGTTAAACTGTTTTACGTTTACCATCCTGTCCTTTCGGACACAGCGGGAATTTCGGTCAGCTTCTACGATTTACACGTAGCTCCATTTTTCCATTCTGAAAAGAATGTGCCATACCCTCTGCTTCACTCCTGACAGGCTAATCAGAATATCCTCAATTTCTCGGAGAAGCTCAGGAAACCTTGCTAAATTTATCTTAGCGGCTTAAAGGGGGTCGGACCCTTTATGTTGTTAAAACTTAACTGAAAAACTTTACACCTAAACTATTCGATGTGTACTCCCAAATCCACCCAACCCTCTATCACTTTCTGTAAGTTGTTGAACTTCAACGAAATCCACATCAAAATATTTTTTGAATACTATTTGAGCGATTGGGTCTCCGGGTTTTATTTCAAGAGTGTCCTGACTGCCAAATATGTTTTCCTGTGCCCAAAGAGTTTTGAACTCTTCAATTGCCTGAATGCCAATTAATAATTTTTTAATCGTTTCAAATCCATTCAAGTTAATTAAGACAACGCCAATGTTATCTCTGTAACCAGAATCAATAACTCCAGCCATCACATCAATCCCCTTTTTTAAGGCGAGTCCGCTTTTAGGTCTTATCATTGCGACAAAACCTTCAGGGAACTCAAACCTCAATCCAATAGGAATCAATTTCCTTTCAAAGGGTGCAAGTTTAAAATATTCAGGACTGAATAAATCATAACCTGCATCCCCTTGTTTGGCCTTTTTAGGAATGATGGCTTTAGAATTAGTTTTGATGAATTTGACTTGAAAATCACTCATTAACGCAAATGGTTTCTACTGAAGGACTTATATCAATTGATTCAGTCTTTTTATAAATTCTGCTCGGACAGCCGCCAGAAGGTCTCGTTTTTTCAAGCCTTATCAATGTCCCTTCTTCAACAGCCTTATTAACTTTAAGCTGAATTGACACTGCACTTAGACTTTTGTTTTCGGCGTTTAGTGAGCTTTCAATATCTTTAACTGAGAATTCTGAAGTGGGCCACTCAATATGAGTTTTCTTGCGGCCAGTTTTTTTATTAATTTTTAAACTATTGTTCATATCTTTCAACAGAGCATAAGAAACCCTTGAGTTCTTTGTCAATAGGATTTTTGCTTAGAATTTTTCGTTACTTGTAAAGATGATAGGCCGATGACAACTCTTGATGCAGCATTGAAACTTTACGAATGGTTCGCTGAAAATGATTCATTTAATTTTAAAATAAATTTTAAAAATTTACCAGTTGTATCAGACGAACCTTTTGTTACTAAGGCAACTTTTCAAACCGCCTTGGATGAAATGGAGAAAGCGGGGTATTTATCCAAAACCATCTTAAATAATGACGAGTATTGGATACTTAAAAAACCTTTAGCCGCCATGGACCAAACCCTTAGTCTTAATGGAACCCTTTGTGGAGCTATCGCAAGCGTGATTAATTCTGCTTGTGAACAGCTTAAAGACACCAAAAACATTTGCAATCCTTTAAATCTTAAAGAAGGCGATATTGAGTTTTTAATGTTTTTACTAAATTTAAAATATAAAGACCAAGAAAATTCTATTGACTAAACTACAAAGACATTGCTAAGATTGTCTTAGATGAGTATAGAAATGATTGGCATTACGGGAGTTGCGAGGGCAGGGAAAGACACGCTTTGTAATTACTTTTTAAAGACTTACCCTAAGTGCCAAAGATTAGCTCTTGCCGACGAACTTAAAAAAGACTTAGATGCTTTTCTAATTGAAAAAGTAGGTATTAGCGCCTTTACCAAGGACACCGAAGAGAAGAAGTTAATTAGGGACCTTCTTGTAGCTTATGGGAAGATTCAAAGGGCGCGGACTCAAGGCAAATATTGGACAGGACTAATTCAACCAAAAATTCTAACACTTAAAAAAGAAGGATTTTTACCTATTGTTACTGATGTGCGTTACGCTATTTACGCGGAGGATGAATACCAATGGTTAAAGAACAATAACGGAATGCTTATCCATGTTAAAAGGGTTCAACCTGACGGGACACCAGTGTTGCCCCCCAATCAAGATGAAAGGATAAATGACCCTATTTTGGAGAAGCTGGCCGATTATAGGGTTGTTTGGCCAACCGTAATAAGCAATGACGAATCAAATCTGGATGTTTCCAAATACGTGCAAGACCAATTAAAAAATCTTTTAGCTCAAATTTAATGACGTTTTGGGAAGATACTGACAAGTCAGAAAACATTTTCTATTTTATTCATAAAAATAGAAAGTCAGTGAAACTTAAAAAATCCCAATTAACAACTTTAAAAGAATTAAGCAAAAATGCCAACAAAGAATTTGATGAAAATTTACAATGGCACTTTTGTATTATTTTAGCGATGAAGATGACTGACCCAAGTTACAGGCACGTTTCATTGACTCTTTTTGAAGTCGAAGGTAAAACCCAACCAATTATTTTACTTGAATCTTTTCCTATCAATCAACCCATGGAACTTAAAGCTTTTTTGGCTAGCCCCAAATGTATGTTTGAACAATTTGAAAGTGAGGTTCTGGTCATAGAAGGAGATTACACAATGGACACTTTGACAAAGGTTATTACAGAATGGCAACTACAAACAAATCAGACCTAGAACTTATTAAAGAAGTCAAAGAAAAGGGTTGTGATAAGAGCTTCAATGAGCTTAACTCAAGATATGGAATGCTATGTTATAAAATATTTCATAGATATGCGCAATCTCTAAGAGCAACCGGATTTACTTTACAAGACTTTGATAAGGAAAAAGATTATATTTTGTTTCAATCTATTATAAAATATGATAGTAATAAATCAAAGTTCATCACTTTTGTTGGAAGAAACGTAATGTGGTCATGTAAGAAAAGAATAACTGAACATATTAAACTCTCAGTTAAGAAATTCGAACCAATTCACGAGCAGGAGATTATAGATGATTCTTGGTCCACCAGTCAGGACAATTCAGAATTCTTTGAATTTGTTAACCATACCCTTAATGGCATTAAAGACAAAAGGGTTAAAGAAATTTATGAGATGCGCTATTTTACAGACAAAAAAAGAAATTTACCTTGGAAAATTATCGCTGATAAATTTAGAATAAGCATACAACAAACGATTAATCTACACAATTCTGGCCAAAGACTTTTAAAAGAAAAATTTTATGAAAAACAACAAACAGTTGGTTAAAATTGGTGCGCTATGGAAACGCACGTCCGCAAATGGTAACGAGTTCTTCACCGGGACAGTTACTGTAGATGGCAAACTTCAAAACATCATTGCTTTTACCAACAAGCAAAAGACAAGCCACAATCATCCCGATTGGACTGTTTATGAATCAGAGCCGCCAACATATCAAGGGGATAAATCGAGCAAGCCGACCAAAGCTAAAACCGAGAAGGTAACCGCTCCTGCGGAAGCTCCTGTAGCAGACGAGGTTCCGCTATAAAAATGTTCACTTTAAACATCCCAATTAACTCCGTCTCTTTTGGCCAAACCTCAATTGCCATACTTAGGGAATTATATGCTCGCGGCATAGAGCCACATATTTTTCCCATAGGTCCGGTGGATTTAAGTGCCCAAAAGAATGATGATAGCTTTAATAATAAGGTTAGGACAGGATTAAATTCTGCCTTGTTGAAGCATAATAGAAACATGTTGACAGTCAAACTGTGGCATCTTTCTGGAGGAATTGAATCTTTTGGCAACAGTCAGGTTTTGATTACTTTTTACGAGCTAGACAGCCCCACCAAAGAAGAAATCAACGCTTGTAAAAATAACACCAAAGTCATCTTCACTTCAAAATATGCTCAACGGACTTTTGAAGACTGCGGTGTAACAAATACAGCTTTCATTCCTTTGGGCTTTGACTCTTATAGTTTTTATCGAAAAGATAAAGAATATTTCAAAGACAGAACAACCTTTAACTTGGCTGGTAAGTTTGAAAAGCGCAAAAATCACCCTAAAATAATCGCTTCTTGGGTTAAGAAATTTGGAAACAATCCAAAATATAGTCTTCAGTGCGCAATATATAATCCTTTTATGTCGCCCGAAGAGAACAAAGCTCTTCTTCCGCAACTAACTGGAGGACAACGAATTGGAAACATAACCTTTTGCGGAGTTATGGCTACAAATGAAGATTATAACGATTACCTTAATTCTGCTGATATTATGATTGGAATGTCGGGAGGAGAAGGATTTGGACTGCCAGAGTTTCAATCTGTGGCCTTAGGAAAACATGCCGTTATTATGAATGCTCACGGCTACAAAAGTTGGGCAACTGCTGAAAACTCAGTTTTAGTCAATCCGTCAGGGAAAATGCCCGCTTATGATGGTAAATTCTTTGTTCAAAACACCCCTTTTAATCAGGGTAATATTTATGATTTTAATGAAGAAGAGTTTATTGCTGGCTGCGAAGCGGCGATTGAAAGAGTGGGTAAAAACAAAGTGAACGAAGAAGGGTTAAAGCTTCAAACGACCCATTCAATTAAGACTGTTGTTGATAAGCTTTTAGATGTAATCAATGAATGCGAAAAAAAATGAAAAGGGCTTATGGTATTTAGCGGCTCCTTACTCTCATAAAGACGATTATATTCGTTACTTGAGAGTGCTTCAAATTAATAAAGTAGCATCTCATTTGTTTGACGAAGGTTATTGGATATTTAGCCCAATTAGTCACACTCATCCAATTAAAGAAGTCTCAGCGCCGGGACAAATAGCCAGAGATGGAAGTTGGGAATTTTGGAAGGAATATGATGAATATATGCTTTCTTTATGTGATGGCATTATTGTTTTAATGCTTGATGGATATGAGAATTCTGTAGGTGTGACTGCGGAACACAAATTCGCACGAGAAAATAACATACCGGTTCTATTCTTTGACCCTTTAACTTATACGTTCCTCACCATTTAACTTATACATGCCCCATTACATCTATCAAAACCCTAAAACCAGAGAAATAAAAGAAGTCGTTCAGAGGATGAATGAACCCCATATCTATTCTGAAAATGGGGTTAAATTTAACCGTATCTTTACCATCCCTCAAGAAGCTATTGACACAAAAATAGACCCCAATAACTCCAAAGACTTTGTTTCTAAAATGGGACGCAAAAGATGCAAGCTCGGAGATATGATGGACGAATCTGCGGCGCTTAGCGAACGCAGAGAAAAAATGATGGGTAAGGACCCAGTAAAAGAAAAATATTTTGAAAATTACAGTAAAAGAAGAAGAGGAAAACCGCACCCTTCGAAACTTACAAAACCAGAAGATATTTCTGTTGAAATAGTGTAGTAAAATATTTGTTAAATTTTCTTAAAGGAGATTTAATTTTGTTGTAATTTCATAATACTATGACAAAAACTTTAACTCAGGACGCTACCTCTATTAATTTTGAACAGGAAATTTCAAACTATATTTTTGTTAGTCGTTACAGTAGATTTAATGAAAAGTTAGGGAGAAGAGAAACATGGGATGAGGCAGTTAGTAGGTTGGAAACCATGCACTTAAAGAAATTTAATTATCTTTCAAAGGAGGATAAGGATGAAATTAAGTGGGCGTTTGATATGGTTAGAGCAAAACGGGTCGTTCCTTCGATGCGAAGTTTACAGTTCGGAGGCAAAGCAATTGAAGCTCATCAAGCTAGAATTTTCAACTGTAGTGTTCGGCATGTAGATTCTATTCGTTCTTTTGCTGAGATAATGTATCTTTTGCTTTGTGGATGCGGGGTAGGTATTGGAGTAAGCAGGTTTTTTCTTCGTCGCTTGCCTGATTTGGTAGATGCTAAAGATAAAACTGGAACAGTTGTCACTTATAGTATTGAGGATAGTATGGAGGGGTGGGCTGATTCAGTTGAAGCTCTTTTGATGTGTTATTTTAAGAATACTCCCTATACAGGTAGGAAGATTTGTTTTGATTATTCTAAAATTAGAAAAAAAGGAACGCCTCTTAAGACTGGAGGAGGTAAAGCTCCGGGTTACAAAGGCTTAAAAAACACTCATCTGAAAATTAAAGCTCTTCTTGACCATATTATTGAAAATAAAAAACAACTTCGACTTAAATCTATTGATGCTTATGATATTTTAATGCATTGTGCCGACGCCGTTCTTTCAGGGGGAATTAGACGCTCAGCTACTTCGGTTATTTTTGATGAAGACGACGAAGATATGATGAATGCTAAAACCTCATTTAAAGTAACTAAAAAAAGTGGGTTTGAAGAAGATGGGACCTCTGTTGTTGGTGGAAAGACCTATCAGTTATACAACGGCAAAGTTACTGTTGATGGCCTAACCTATTATGTCACTTTGAAAGAATATGAATACGAACAGCTTAAGAAAAGCGGAACAATTAGCTGGATGCATATTCAACCCCAAAGAGCAAGGTCTAACAATAGCATTTTACTTCTAAGGGATAAAATAACGTATGAGAAGTTCAATGAGATGGTACAAAGAACCCGTCAATGGGGAGAACCGGGATTTGTATTTGCTAATCATCCTTGGACCCTACTGAACCCCTGTTTTGAGATAGGGTTTATTCCTATTACCGACGATGGAGTTTGCGGCACCCAGTTTTGTAACCTCACTTCTATCAACGGGAAAAAGATTACCTCTTTTCAAGACTTTAAAGAATGTGGCAAGGCAGCTTCATTAATAGGAACACTCCAAGCGGCTTATACTTACTTCTCTTATCTTTCACAAGCAGCACAGGAAGTAAGCGAGCAAGAAAGTTTATTGGGCGTAAGCCTAACAGGATGGATGGATTCTCCGTCCGTTCTCTTAAATGAGGAAAATCAAAGAAAGGTAAGTTCTCTCGTGGTAGAAACAAACAGGATTTGGGCTAAGAAAATTGGCGTAAATCAGGCAGCAAGAACAACATGCGTAAAACCCGAGGGTTGCGTTTCAGCCGATACTTTAATTTTATCTAATGAAGGTATTTTATATTTAGATGAGGTTGGGGATATTAATGGTAAAGAATGGCAAAATCATCAAATAAATATTAGTTCTGCGTTAGATATTAAAGCATCAGATAAATTTTTTGTTAATGGACGCAAAAACGTATTAAAAATTAAATTTAACAGTGGATTTGAATTTACTGGAACCCTCAATCATAAAGTTCAAGTTGTCAATAGTCACGGAATAGAATGGAAACAGCTTGATAATTTACAAAAAGGGGATGCTGTTGTTTACAGAATTGGTGGATACGATAGTGCTTTTGGGTCTTATCAAAAGCTCAAGAAGCCCTCATTTGTATTACATAAAAACTCTCATAACACACAAGAAATAATATGCCCCCCTATCTTAGACGAAGAACTTGCTTGGTTCCTCGGTCTTTATTTAGGAGACGGTTCGAATCACGAGAAAGGGATACGTATTTCAGGCAACCGAAAAGATGTGTCAGATTTAGATAAAGCGAATAAGATAGTTAATAAATATTTTGGCATATCTTTTACTACTAGTAATTATCAAAAAGATGAATTAGATAATAGAATTCAATATTATTTCAATTCAATACAATTGCTTAAGTTTTTGGAAGAGAATGGCCTTTTGAAACCTAAATCTCAAGACATTGAAATCCCTAAGATTGTTCGTCAGTCTCCTAAATCTGTAATTGAATTTTATTTAGATGGGTATGCAGCAGCAGATGGATGTGATGAGAGTCGAACTAGGAGTTACCATACTGTTTCTGAGAAGATGGCAAAGCAACTACCAATAGTTTTAAGAGCTATAGGAAAAGATTGTAAAGTTCGCAAATATAAGCCTTCCAAAGGGTCGTTCGGCACAAATGAAAAATATTGGATACAAGAACGAAAGAGCTTAAATGGTAATATAAACAGGAATAGCCGTTTAGATAAAAAAATATACAATATATTAAAGGCAAGCGGCTACAGTAGCCATTTATATGATGTGGTTGACAATGTTGTTTATGGGGCGAATGAGCCAACCTATGATATTTCGGTTCCAGACGAACATGCCTATATTGCTAATAGCTTTGTTTCCCACAACACATCATCTTTAGTCCTAGGCACTGCCTCAGGCATTCACCCACATCATTCTAGAAGATATTTCAGAAGAGTTCAATGTAACACAGAAGACAATGTGTATAGACACTTTAAAAAGACCAATCCCAAACTTTGTGAGCCTTCAGTATGGTCCGCCAATAAAACAGACGATGTAATTACTTTTCCAGTCACGGTTTCTGATGAAGCAATGGTTAAAAGTGACCTTTCTGCTATTGAACATTTGGAAATTATCAAATCTGTTCAAAAAAATTGGGTAATTAACGGAACAACCGAAGCAAACAAGAAGGATTTGACTCATAATGTCTCATGCACCGTTATCGTTAAAGATGACGAGTGGGACAAGGTAATCGATTATCTTTATCTAAACAGAGAGTATTTTGCTGCCGTTTCTCTTTTGCCAGAAACTGGAGATAAAGACTTTCCTCAAGCTCCAATGGAGGCCGTTATAACTCCAGAAGATGAAGAACATTGGGAGGAAATTATTAGTAATTTTAAGTCCGTAGATTATACCAAACTTAAAGAAGAAGAAGATAATACTGCCCTTTCCCAAGAAGGCTCTTGTTATGGTGGAGCCTGTCAAATAATATAGGTCTTTTTTAGGCTCTTTTGTGTAAATACATAAGAGCCATGTTAACTATAGAAAGACTTTAATTTTAAAGCTATCGTGCAACTTTCGAGGTTGGCGGTAGCTTATTTTTTATGGACGAAAAAATACAACTAGAATTTGAAAACAGAATAGGACAATTGGAAAGTCTTCAGAGTCAGACACTTAGGATTGTCCAAAAGATTGAGAGGCGTCTAATTGGGGATATTGAAGATGATAAGCCGGGGCTGGTAGATGATTTTAGAGCGGTTCGCAAAATTGTTGAGACCTTTGATGGTAAAATGATTCGTCTTGAACAACTTAACTTAGAAGAGAGAATTATCAGCGTTGAATCTTCGGTTACTGATTTAACAAGGGCTTTTCAAGACGTTAATAAATGGAAATGGGCTATTTGGGGCGGAATTATTGTTTTTGTCTTCTTTGTTGATAAAATTTGGGAAATTGTAAAAGAGTGGTTTAAAACACCTTAAAATATGAAAAAAGTTATATTATTGTTTTTAGTTTTTGTAAGTTTGTTTATTGTTTCGTGCAGTTCTTCTATGCGAATTAAGGGAGGTAAACTGAACTATACTGGCGCAACCGGCACTGTCGCCAATCAAATCCAATCAGAAGACCCAAAAGACAAGACAAGTTTCTCCAGTGAGTCAGAAAAAATCATAGAAATGATTATCCCTGCTGGCTCCATTATAGAAGTGCCATCTTTGGTGGGGACTACCAACACACAAAAGATTACTATTATTACCAACATTCCTTTCAAAGCCACTATTAAAGATAAAGTTAACAGTAGTGCGGGAGGCTCCCAAAAAAACGTACTTGGGGAGACTATCGCGAAGCTGAAAAGCATGAAATGGATAAGTATAGTCGGAATGTTTTTGATGCTGTTCGGTGGAGCCTCTATGTTCTGGCCCCCATTGAGAGCGGTTATCGGGAGTTATACGACATCTTTAGTAATAGTGGCTGGTGGCGTTCTATTATTAATTCTACCAGTAATAGTAGTGGGGAATGAGACTCTTATACTAGCCGTTGTGCTTGGTGCAGTTGGTATTTATTTTCTAGCTTACCGTTATGGCGGAACCAGCAAAGAAACAAAAATTTGGCGCGACCTCAACAAAAACAATATTGTTGATGAAGGGGAAACAAAGTAGAAAAATTCCCTCTCTGAGTGTAATATATAGTGAGTGTTAAATCAATTAAAGAAGTAGGTCAATAACAACACCGAAAAAGTCCCTCGCCAGATTTAACACATCGATGGTCATACTTACGATGATGACCTTTCCCAAATAAACATTAATGGCGAGGCATTTTTATTGGAAATTTCAGTGCTTAAAATTATGATATCCAATAGATGATAGATACTAGTGCCAAGCCCGAAATAGTTAAAAAAGGTTGGGGCGAAGAAGTAATCATTGTTAATAATGATGAATACTGCGGAAAAATTCTAAAAATAAATGCGGGGCACGAATTTTCGTTTCATTTCCATAAACTAAAACTAGAAACTTTTTATGTGCTTAAAGGAATTGCTGCTTTAAAATATCTAGATTTAGCTACCGGAGAAGAGCTTCAGGCAACTCTACAAAAGGGAGACATTGTTCATATCCCAAGATGCGAACCTCATCAAATTAGTGCCGACTTTGATACCGAAATCATCGAATTTTCAACCCATCATGAAGATTCAGACAGCTACAGAATCGCAAAGGGTGACTCCCAAAGGTAGACTATGATTATTGCAACTTGCGGGGGTATTGGGGACCAAATACTAGCCTTTCAAGCGGCTAATAGGTTTTGTGCTGAAGGCGGTAATTGTAAGCCTATTATTTACTCATTCTCCAGAAAGGAAGTTTTTGAAGTTTTGTTTACTTTGTTTGGAAATTATTTCCAGATAAAACATATAGATGATGAAGCTGAACATAAGTTATTAAACGACGAAACTTATAGGAACAAGGTTTTCAAAGACAATGAATTTGGTTTGGTTTGGCCTGACCTTTTGTGGTCGCACCCATTATCTCTAAAACTTTATGATAGTCACATACAGATAGTTAAACAAATAAGGCTTTTAACTAAACATTTAATTCCTGAAAATATTATCTATTTTGGTTTAAATACAACTACTAATGGATATCTTTATAATAATATTGGACAGTTACTTTTAAATACTGCTAGATTGTTACCAAACCATACAGTTTATTTTCCCAAAATTGATAAATGGAACGCAACGCCCATTAACATAGATTTAGAGTTTGACTTTCCTAAAAACGTCCATATTGATACCAATCCAACCTTCCTTAAGAGTCTTGATTATTTAAAGAGAAGCTGTTATGGGGTTTTTGCCGACAATGGCCCTTCTCATATTGCCTATCAATTAGGACTGCCCAGACTGGTTTTGGATTCTAGGTTTGGTTTTAATGGGCTTCCATGGGCCGCTCGTTGGAGACAAGACCTTACAGAATCAATTCCTATTTCTTCCAGTCCTTCAGAAATTGCTAGACTTATTAAAACCAACATTGAAGTCCCCCAAACCTGTCTAATTCCTAGACATACAGTTTTAGTTAATCAAGACGTAGATTGGAAACAAGTTCTTATAATCAAATACTAGTATGAAAGTTTTAGTTTTAGGTGGATGCGGTTACGTAGGGTCGGCACTTTGTCCTTATTTAAAAACTAACGGAATTGAAGTATTTTCTGTTGATTTAGAATGGTTTGGCAATCCAGCGAACATTCCTAATAGAATTTTGGATATGTCTGATATATTGGATATTTCTCATATAATGCCTTTAGATTATGATGCAATTGTTTTGCTGGCTGGCCATTCAAGCGTCAAAATGTGTTTAAATAATCTTCTTCCAACTTTTAAAAACAACGTTCAGAACTTTGTTGAATTGCTTGGCAAGGTTAAAAAGGGCACAAAATTCATTTATGCCAGTAGTTCCAGCGTCTATGGCAAAGTTAATCGTAGTATAATGGACGAAAACTGTATTGAGTATGTTTGTAGTAACTATTATGATTTCTCAAAGTTTGAAATCGATAGTTATATGAAAATGAATCAAGACGTTGAGTATTATGGTCTTAGGTTTGGAACCATAAATGGCTTTTCTCATAATTTCAGAAACGACATTATGTTGAATTCAATGTATGCGACCGCAATGTCAGACAAAGAAATCAGAGTTAATAATTTACAAGTAAGAAGACCAATACTTGGAATGTATGATTTATGCAAAGCTATTCTAACTATTCTTAAAAAAGGTTCGTTTGAAAAGCGCGGAATTTACAATTTAGCTTCATTTAATGGAAGCGTCGATGCTATTTCTCAAAGAGCCGCTAAAATATTAGAGGTTCCAGTTCGTTATATGACCGATACAGATGCCTATGATTTTGCCATTTCAACCGGAAAATTTGAAAACACTTTTAAATTTAATTTTGTAGAAACTGTTGATAGTATTTTGTTTAGTATTACAGAAAACAAAGATAATTTAGTAATGTCAAATCGTAACCAGCCTAAGTTTTATGATTAAAATTGGAGTTACCGCAATTGGTTATAATTGCAACGAACATTTAGCGGCTGTTCTAAAACCTTGGATGGAACTAAAAGAAGCCTGTCTTTTTGGTAATTTAATTAAGTCTGTTCATATAGCATTTACTCATGGATGCTTTACTGAAACTGCGCAACTGGGCTATCCAATAATATCCACAGATGGGACTATAGAATACTTAAAAGCTCTTCATGAACTTGGTGATAGTGGAATTGATTTTTTAGACATTAAAGAAACTCCGCAGCTTGAATATGAGATGTGGACCAATAATTTACCTTATCTCTTTAGTAAAGACATTGATTTGTTGGTAATGCTTAACGCGGACGAACTATGGGAGATTAATGAAATTATTAAAGCTGTAACCTACATTAAAGAAACAGAATTCATTGATTATTTTAAAGTTAATTTTAAAAACTATTGTATCGATTATAATCATTATGTTTCAGACTTCATAGTCCCCCGTATTTGGTGGGCTAAAAAGAATGGAGGGATTAAAAGGTTTTATCGAGATGACCTGCTTGAATATAATAACGGAAAAAGAGATGTGGAGGTTTCCCATAAGGTTATTTCCCCTAATATTATTTTCCCCAAACATTATTCTTGGGTAGGGTCAAAAGAATACCTTCAGCGCAAATTAGGATTTCAAAAGCTCCGTTATGGCAACTGTTCTTATGCTTGGGATGAAGTTAATGACAGGCTTATGCTGAATGAAGAGTTTTATAAAACTACCGGATTACCTAAACCAGAGATTTTAAGCGTATGAGTTATACAACAATAACCAAGTGCCGACTTTGTAAATCAACATCTTTAGATAAAATGTTGGATTTTGGCGAAGTTCCATTGGCAAATGACTATCCAGAAAAGATAGATTCACCGGTTGAAGCCTATCCCCTTACAGTTTCAAAATGTAAAGGGTGTGGACACGTTCAACTAAATGAAACAGTGTCGCCGGAAAGGTTGTTTTCTAATTATACTTATGCCAGTTCAGATTCACCAGCCCTAGTTAAGCATTTTACCGAATATGCAAACACGGTAACAAGTAAATTTCGTTTGGGTGATTACTCTCAGATACTAGAATTGGGAATGAATGATGGTGTGCTGCTTGACCAATTTCAGAAGTTGGGACTACTACAGCTATTTGGCGTTGACCCCGCTAAAAACATTTGCGAGCTAGCGCAAGAAAAATTAGGGTTTCCAACTAAGATTATAAACGATTTCTTTAATGAGGAAACGGCTCTTAAGATGCGAAAACAACATGGGATGTTTGATATTATTTGTGCTAACAACGTCTTTGCTCATGTGGCTGATTTAGATAGTTTTACTAGCGGGGTGAAAATTTTATTGAGCAAAAATGGGACGTTTATATTTGAAAACGCTTATTTATTTGATACAATAAACAATCTTTATTTGGACCAATTTTATTCAGAACACCTACAATATTATGGCATTCTTCCTCTTGTTCAATATTTAGATAAGTTTAAGTTAAAAATCTTTGATATCCAACACGTTAACACTCAAGGAGGTTCTTTTAGGATATTTGCTTCTCACAAGGACGATACACGAACAGAGCCTATAGTTCAACAATGGATAGACGAAGAGTTGCAGTTTGGTCTCTATAATGAGGACACTTATAAAGATTTTAAATTTAGTTTAAATGACCTTCAAGAATCCATGAAAAATACTATGGATTGGATGAAGGAGAACAATTATACTGTTTCTTGTTATGGGTGCCCTGCAAAATTTGCACTTTTAAGTAAGTTTTTTAACTTTAATCGGGACAATATTCGGTATGTCGTTGACGATTCACCTTTAAAATATGGGAGGTTTTCTCAGGGTGCGAAAATTCCCATTGTTAATAACCAACATTTTAAAGCCAACCCAACTGATTATACTATCATTTCTACTTGGAATATGGCGGCATCGATTATGGAACGAAACCCTAGTTACAACGGGACATGGATAGTTCCTTTACCTGAAATTAAATTTTATGGACCAAAATCCTAATATAGCATTTTATATTTTAACTTATAATAGACCAAACATTTTAAAGGTTTGTTTAGAAACTCTTTTTACCAATACCAATATTAAATATAACGAGGCTTGGCTAATAGACGATGGTTCGCAACCAGACTTGAAGCACGGACTTTTAGATTTTAGTATCGCAAACTCAACCGCCTTTCCTATCAATACTCTTATCCATGGAAGAAATTATGGAATTGGTTTTGGGTTTGAAAGGATATACAACCTAATGCGTCAAAATGATGACTTGGACATTGGTTGCATTATCGAGTCTGATTACGTATGGCGTAAAAATTGGTTAGAAGACGTAGTGGCAGTTTTCGAAGCTTCACCTTTAACCGTTGCTATAGCAGGGGTATCACATCCAGATATGGTAGATAAAAATAAAACACACGGCACTTTCCCTGAAATAATGAAAGAATGTTTTGGTGAAGATTTGACGGCTAGAGAACATCTTTATAAACCTTTTGATTTAAACACATCTGTTGGCTCCGTTAAAGTTCAAGGAGTAAGTAACTCTTGTGGTTGTCTGATGATTAATTGGAAGAGATTTAAAGAGGTAATAACTACAGTAGATTATCACTATAAATTTAATTATTGGAAAAGAATGGACAGAGCTTTTAATAAAGGAATTGCTCATGATACAAGAGCTAATGCTAGCGACGGTCATATGAGTTCTAATATCACTTATTACGGAGAAAAGTATATACTTATGCAGGGTGAAGACATTTCTAAACATTTTCCCATGTTGGATATTTGTGACTATAGTATAAGTCAACATATCTGTGGCGGAGGAGTTAATAGTGGACGTATGTCAGAAGGAAACACTTTTATTTTGTCTCCAAACTGGAAAGATGAATATATACAAGTAAACCCAAGAAAAATTTAAAAATGAACCCAATTCTTAATTTTGGTCCCGCATATCAAGACGATAGGGGAGTAATTCAAATGGTGGTTGAAGACACGAAGTTCTCTAGTGTATCGGTAATTATAAGTGTTGCTGGTTCAAGTAGGGCACGGCATTGGCACAAGCAGGATTCTCATATTTGTTTTGTTGTTAAGGGAGAGATTGAATATTACGAACGACCAGTAAACTTAAACATTAAACCAGAAAAACATATTATTAAAGCTGGCCAACTGTTTTATACTGGACCTTATGTAGAACATGAAATGGTTTTTACTCAGGATACCGAATTTTGGTGTTTTAGTAGTTTGAGTAGAAAAAACGCGGATTACGAACAAGATACTACTAGGTTTTCTTATTCGTTAAAAGAATTGTATGACAAATCTGTTTGAACAAGAAAAAGATGATTTTAGGTATATAGCTCAAGAGTTAATTGATTCGGGCGACCTGATTAAACTACTTAACAAAACCGTTTTGCTTGTTGGTGGAAGTGGTTTTTTGGGGACTGCTTTTAAGAAGCTTCTTCTGTATTGTAACGATGTTTTTGACTTAAATTGTAAAATTATCAGTGTCGATAACTATATTAAAGGAACCGTTGTAGCTAGTAATGATATTGAGGCTCCAAACCTCATAAATATTACCCACAACATAATCCTTCCAATAAACAAAAAGATATCAAAATACAAGATAGACTATATTTTGAATTGTAGTGGAAATGCCGCCCCTAAAAACTATTTGACATACCCATGGGAAACTATTGATGTTTCTGTTATAGGAACACGTAATTTGTTAGACTTGGCTGAGATTTTAAAAATTCCTATTCTAAACTTTAGTAGCTCCGAAGTCCTAGGAACACCACAAGATAAAGATATTCCTACTTCAGAGGATTGTTTACCTTGTTTTAATTCGACAAACGATAGAGCGCCCTACGATACAAGCAAGTTGATGATTGAAACAATGTCGTTCTTAGCAAAGAAAGAGGGGGTAGATTGTAAAGTGGTGCGCCCGTTTAACGTGACTGGTTATTTCCATAAAGAGGATTATAGGGTTCTACCTAACTTTTTTGGGAAAGTTTTAAAAGGAGAACCTCTTCAAATTTACAAACCGGGGACTCAAACTAGAACTTTTTGTTTCTACTCTGACTTTTTAATTGGAGCTTTTAAGGTTCTTTTAAATGATTGTGACCTTATTTATCATATTGGGAATTCTGACAATGAAATCTCAATGATAGACCTAGCCAACAAAGTCGCGACTCTTTGTAAACATCCCGAATTGGTTGAGTTAGTTGATACTCCCGAAGTTTATAAACATGAGCCTAAGCGCAGATGTCCCAGTATAGAGAAGGCGAGGCACGAACTGAGTTACAACCCCAAGGTTAATCTTGACAAAATGCTAAGTAAAATATATCATTGGTGTAGAGAAACTTATTAAATGAACTTTGGACTCGTTGGCGTAGGGAAATTCGGCAAGAACTACATCAGGACATTACAACAAATTCCTGAAGCCAAGTTGATTGCTACAGCTTCAAAAACAGGAACCAACTGGGAGGCTCTTCCAGAAGAACTCAGGCAGGTTCCTCATCATTTAACTTATGGAGCGCTATTAGGTAATGAGGATATTGATACTATCATTATTGCCACTCACCCCGATTCTCATTTTGAAATTGCTCAACAGGCGCTAAGACTAGGTAAAAATGTAATCTGTGAAAAGCCCTGTATGTTTACTCCAGAGCAATATAGGGAGATAGTGGATATTTTAATACTTAAAAAAGGAAGCGTCCAATTTGTCACCAACTATATTAACTTGTGGCATAACTGGAACTATAAGGTTCGTACAAATTTTGGCGCAAAGTTTAGTCTTTGGAAGATTGTAAATGCTGGCAATGGCCCACATAGAGAATATTCTTCACTTTGGGACTATGGAAGTCACGTGTTTTCAATAATTTTTCATTATTATCCCGAATTTGAACTAAATTACATAACCAAAACTACACTAAATAATTATTACTTTTCGGGCAAAGCACATTATAGCTACATCCAAGGAATGTTTGGTAGCGGCGCAGAAGAAAGAGAAAACTCTGTTTCAATCAAGGGAACAGACGAAGATTTTTATTGGAAAGACGACAGAACCGGAAATCCTCTTAAAAATATGATTGAGGGGGTTATGGAGGGTAAAATCTTATCTAATATTAAACTAAGTTTAAAAATCTCAAGAACTTTAACTGATTGCGAATTTCAAACAATATGAAACTTAAAGTAACTGTAGACGCGGCTTATGCATTTGATATGCTGGCAATTGCTCAAATTAAAGCAGAAAAAATTGATAGCATAGACGCTAATTGGCGGTTTCAAGACCTCGAAAACGAAATAAGACACCAAATTAGTGAAGAACTGTTTTATAAAATAATCTTATCTAAAGAATATACAGAAGTTTATAACGCTAATTTGATTGTTTGGGAAATGGTCCGCGATTCAAGAGATAATAAGGTTACTGCTCAAGAGGTAGATAATGCTAACTATGACAGACACATTAAAAAAATGAGCTTGCAACACAAGTTTTTCAATAGTGAATTAACAGAGGAAAAAAAGCGTGACTAAGGTAATTGGCTTAATAACAAGGGATTTGCCGGGAATTGGGGACAAACTTGTTGTAAGTTCCTTTCCTGAAAACATTTATAAAAACACAGGTAATAAAGTTATTGATGTAGATAATTGCCGAGTTTTTGATTATAATCCCTATGTTTTAAGACAAGCCGAATACGAGGTTGGAATGCGCCATGAAGATATTTGTGCGCTTTTTAATTATAAAAATGTTACCAAACCCTTTATTTCGTTTCCTGAAAGAGCGGTGTTGGGTCTAGGTCTAGAGAAGGTTTATCTTCGTAATCCTAGACTTTATGCTTATGAAGATGCAACTCAAGAGAAAAAAATTTGCCTTCATAGTTCGGGTAGTTCAAAAGATAGACATATTCCACAGGAAGCCATAGCTAACATTTTAGACCGTTATCCATATCACGAAATAATACAAATTGGTTACAAGAAAGATATTCCTCTAAGTGAAAAATTTCCAAGGATTATTGATAGGACTTCAGAAAAGTCTGTTGATGCCGCTTTTTGGGAAACAGCTTATGAAATTGCTACTTGTGAAATTTATATAGGTATTGATTCGGGGTGGGTTCACATGGCAAACGCCTACAACAGAGTGAGAAAGAAGATTTTTTTAAATTATGGTGAAGACCTTCTGGAAAACTTTGTTCCTAACGTAATGAATCCTAATCCAAGTTTGCCAGTATTTTCAAATCCGTGGTTTGACTTTAATTGGGAATACTATAATACATTTAAAAGGGATATTGGTGTCACTAGAAGTTATATCCATATATGATTGACTTAGTATTTTTTCTTTCAACAAAGTCGCGTTACGGGCGAACTAATGATTATAAGGTGACTCTAACCAGTTTTTTTAATTTGGTTCAACCAAGCTTTTTTGCTCAAAGGTTCCTAAATCTTAAAGTTTTTAAAGATGATGACAAACAAGAAGAAGAAATTAAAAGATTTTTTGGCCAGTTTGATTTTAAGATAAACACTATCTATGACTTACGAAAAGGCACGGATATTGACCGGGACGCTCAAAGAAACGAACTAATCATAGGAACCATCCTTGATGATATTGCCAGTTTTTTTGTTCAATATGAACCTGTTTTAAACGACCATGTATTTTTATTAGAGGACGATTCTCCAGTTGTCTTTAATCCAATTCAATCAGTTTGGCAGCAGTTAAGTCATATGATTGACCATTCTTACCGGAGTTTAGAAGAGAATGTAAATTTACAATCTATTCATTTTGCGCGGAAATCCCTTTTTGGAAAACCCTCTACCACAGAAGAATGGTTGGCTTATCATAAATTTGAAGTTGATTCCGATGGTTTAATTAAAAATAACTACTTTTATAACTTTCAGCCTAGGCTATGTAGGACCAGCGATTTGACTAAAGCTTGTTCTTTAATTAGGGGGCAATGGCATCTTTTCAAACATCATCATCCCGAAGAGGGCTTAAAGGTCGCACTTTTAAACTATAATCCCAATGCTACTTGGTGGGCTTTCAATCCAGAAGACGCTTATTCTGTCCATTTAGGGGAGGAACCGGCGATTCATAAACAGGTATTAGAAAGTGAACCTGAATTAGCAAAACTGTATGACAGTAACCCTTAATAATAAAGAATACATTTTTAACAATAATTTTCAAGAGTATCGTAATCCTCAATGGGAAATAGATGCTCTAAGAGATGTTTTTAAACCTGTTTTTAGAGACGGTTTAGTTTTGGATATTGGAGCCGGATGTGGAGATTCAGCACTTGCCCTATGGTCTTTAGCTCAAGATTCCAAGATTGTTTGTTTTGAACCCAATCTTGAATGTTTTGGTTATCTTAAATCTAATGTAATTGTTAATGGATTAGAGGAACATTTTGATTATCATAATGTAGCCGCTCATAACGATAATTGTTTTGAGGCGTTCTTTTTTAATGGGCCAAACGGAGGGATTGTAAGAGGTTATAGCGAGGAAGAAAGAGGGCAAATGTTACATAAATTGCCCGTTTGGTGTGTCAACACTACAGAATTCTTAGTTAAAAAATATACTCTTCAAACACTATACGAAAAACTGTCTTTTATTAAGATTGATACAGAAGGACAGGATGCTTTCATTTTAAAGAACTTAGAACCATTAATTAAGCTTGCTCAACCCACCGTTTTTATGGAGTGGTGGTTTCACGAAAGCCGCAATAAAGATACATTTGAAGCTATACGTGATATTGATTATAATGCTTATAATGCAATAACTTATAATTTAGTTACAGAAGAAGATTTTAAAGATAACAAGTGTCAAGATTTGATATTATTACCTAAGAACAAAAGTTTATGAATATAGCTTATTTAGATTTTAATGATGAATTAGTAGAAAGTTACGTAACTAATTCTAAGGCTGGAGCTTACGGGGGGGGGCGCGTTTTTGCGTCTATCGCTAAAGAAGCTTTAGATAATTTTTTTATTTTTGCCAATCCAGAATGTTTTAAACATTTAGCTCCCGACGAGAAGAAGAAAAATTGTATTGGCTTAAATTCCGAACAAAGAGCGCGAATTCGGGCTGGCGAGCCTGTTAAAGATATTATTCCTTTTGCTGAAGAATTTGACCTTTTTGTCCATCATCAAGTTTGTCATCATGTTAATATTGAAGGACTTAAGGCGAAAGAGTGTTGTTGGGCAGTAGGATACGGAGAGCCTATTCATCCTCAGAACGAACACTTATTACTTTATAATAACTTTCAAAGTCCCCAAGTTACAAATCCTGAGACAAAAGTTTATAAAATTGTAATTGGTAAAGAAATTCCTGAGTTCCAAGAATACAATAAAGAGAATTTTATCTTTCAATGCACCCGACATTGTGAACAATTTAATTCTATTAATGTAGCAATTTTAGCGAAACATTTTGGTGTTCCTGTTTATTTCGCGGGTCCAATAGGTAGAGATTATCCTTTGCTTCATTATGTCGATAATCAAATGGTTCATTATTTGGGAATCATCTCAGAGGAAACTAAGATAGATTATTTAAAAAGAGCAAAAATGTCTACTTTTATTCATACTTGGCCCACACCATTTAGCCTTTCTGCAATCGAGGCTTTATCTTATGGTACTCCAATTTTAGCTACTAATGTAGGATTTTGGCCTAGTTTGGTTAACGGATTGAATGGGGACCACATCGTTAACTTTGCTGAGTTGCCGAGATTTTTTAATAAAGATTATAAACAGTGGGATTGTTTTGAAAGCGCGTTACCTTATAGTAGCAAAATAATGTTAAATAACTTTACAAATGTATTTGAGGAGATTTTGAATGAAAAAGATTAAAGTAGTTGGCGACCCAAACAATACCCCTTCTTGTAGCAGCGAGATTATCATCTCAAACCTAAACAAAGGATTAAAAAATCTTGAATTATATGATGAAGACGGTGAATTGGTTGTTTACGACTGTCTGGCTAACGACCACGGACACAAGACTAATTTCATTATTTGCCCCTATGAAACAGCTATCCCTTTTGTGGTTTTATATAATGCAAAAAACAGGATTTTAATAGGGGTCTCAAATCAAAATCAAGCCTTTTTTAGTCAGGGGGGCTATCCCAAAGAAAAAACCGATGTGTGTCTTTTAGGAGTAGATAGTGACCTTTGGCGACCGTTTGATAGACCTCAAAACGACAAATTTACTTTTGGAATGATGTGTGACTCCAACACAAGAGCGGCTTACGACGATTTATTGGCAGCTTTTTCCGGTATTTTTACTGGAGTGAATGACGTTCGTCTTTTTATTAAAGACAGGTGGGCGACTGAGAAGTTTAAACAGCGGGTTAAAGATATCGCTAAACGGGACAATTTAGATATTGTTTTAGATGATACTCATATAACTGATAAAGAACAAGAAAGAGTTCTCTATAATAATTTAGATTGCCATATCTTTTTGAATCGAAGCTCAACTTTCGCCATGACAGTCGCACAAGGAATGGCTATGCAAAAACCCACTATAGTAATGGATTACAGTGGACCAAGAGATTATTGTAACTCTTTAAATTCATGTTTAGTCAATTATCGTTTAATGCCGATTGAACAACAAACAATTGATTATCTTCAATTTCTAGGATATAGGAATTATCTTTTGACACCCAACATGACTTCTTTCCGAACAAATCCCCAATGGGCAATTCCAGACATTTATAATATCAAAGAATGCCTTAAAGAAATTTATCAGAATGCAAACTACAGGTGTGCAATTGCTTACTATGCTAGAGCAACAGCGGAAGCCATGACATGGACAAAATCAGCAGCTACCCTGTATTCAATTGTAAACAAACATTAAAATGTCACACAATTTTAATAGATATACAACCTATAGATATTTTGTGGCCGGACTAGTAAAACAGATGGAACCGGATAATGTTTTAGAAATTGGTCTTGGACATAGCAGCACCGCAAATGAAATTTTAAAAGTTTTAACAGAATTAAACAAAGGTAAATATTATGCTATTGATACAACCCCTCATCTAGAATATTTAGAAAAATTTAGTGAAAAGTTTTTTGAGATTGCGACGGGACAATCTTCAATTATTATTTCTAAAAACGATTGGCCTAATTTTGACCTTGTTTTAGTTGATGCGACCCATACTGAAGAGGCAGTTTATGAAGATACCAAAAATTCAATCCCCAAGTTGAACAAAGAAGGATTATTTGTTTATCATGATGCAAACTCTACGCTAGTAATGAACGGAATTCAACGCGCCGCTAAAGATTATAACCTTGTAACCTTTTATTTCCCTCAATTTTACACCTCTGTTTCTCGCTATGAAAATTCACATGTTTGATGACGATGAGCGCCAGTATACAGACCCAACGTATGCTGTCAACCATGGTCCATTTTCAGAAATATCTATACAGTTAAATAAAGCTTTAAAGAAACTAGACGCTTTTGCGCCGCCAAACTTAGCTGATTGGGTTGGATATAATACAAGTTTAAATTTAAAATTCCAATATCCAAACAAACAAAGTTTTATTATTACAGTGTGGGAGTGTAGCGCTATTCCTAATCTTTTAGTCTCAATGGCTAGAGATACAAGAATTTTTGGTCTTTCTCAACAAATAACCGAACTTTGGGATAAATACGGAATTAATGCCCCTACTGTTTATCCCGGCTGTGATACAGATTTTTGGAAGCCGGTTTGTGAAAAAAACCCCACTTTTACTTTTCTTCATATCAATAGTTCAAACGTCCGTTCGGGGTTAGATTTAACAATTCAGGCTTTTCATAAGGTGTTTAAAAATTACCCTTATGTTCAATTAGTTATTAAAGACACCAACGATTCTCCACAGCTTTGCAATAAGATTCGAAAATACATAGATGAAGGCTCACAAATTTTTTACTATTCAAAAAGAATCAGTTATGAGGAAATTCGAAGGCTATACTCTTCTTCTCACGTTTGTCTAAATCTCTTAAGAAGCACTTCATTTGGCTTACCCCTTCTTGAATGTTCAGCTTGCGGTTGTCTTTGTGTTACAGGAGATACCAAACCCACCAATGAAATTATAAAACCAGAATATGGAGTTTTAGTGCCGCCATCTGACGAAGTGGGGCTTGAAGGAATGGCGTCTTATTTAAGTCAGGAGTGGGGTCTTAGGAACTGCTATCCTGCGCTTCAATACAATGAAACTCCTAAGTTTTGGGACTTTAGTGTTGAAGAATACGCTAAAACATTGGAAAAAATATACTCCAATTGGGATACTACTTACAGCAAAATAGACACCAGAACACCCATAGTTGAAAATTGGACTTGGGAAAAAAGCGCAAAAACTTTAATAAATCTTTTAGAAAATGGAATATAGTTGGCCTTTAAATACACCACAATTCAGCTTACTAGACAAACTTAAAATAGCGAAGTTCGTTTTAACTGATTCTCGTTGGACACAAGGAAAGAAAGTTCAGGAATTTGAACAAAAAATGGCAGAATATGTAGGTTCACGTTATGCTATTTTTACTTCAAGCGGCTCTACTGCTAACACTTTGTTAGCAATGTATTTAAGAGACCATTGTTCGCCAGAAAGAAACATAGTTGTTTTTCCTTCAACTACTTGGATTACTTCAGTTTCGCCTTTTATCCGAGAGGGGTTTACTCCTCGTTTTATTGATATCAATCTTGTTAATTTTTCAATGAATTTGACAGAACTGGAAGAATATTTAAAAAAGAACTCTTCTAAAGTGGCCTGTATTTTTATTACGTCATTAATTGGGTTTGTGCCTAATATCCAAACCATTAAGGCAATGGCCAAACATTATAATGTAACAGTAATGATGGATAATTGTGAAAATACTTTAGGGTCTTTTGAAAACAAAAATGTTTCTTCCTTTTTTACTTCAACAACCAGTACATATTTTGGGCACCAATTACAAAGTGTTGAGGGCGGGTTTGTATTTACTAACTCTCTAGAACAACATGATTACTTTTTAATGGCAAGGAATCACGGAATGGTGCGGAGTCTTCCAGAATGGCGACAAAAATTTTATACTAATGGAGAAGTAGATTCGCGCTTTGATTTCAAAATTTTAGGCAACAATTTTAGAAACTCGGACCTTAATGCCTATATTGGTTTACTTGATTTTGCTCGATTGGAAGAATACTCGCAAAAACGAAAATATCTTTATGAAACTTTTGTAAGTAATTCAAGTGAAAAGCTTTTAATTATGCCTTTTGATTTGTTTTCGTGCAAACATGTTCCTTTTTGCCTACCTGTTATTTTAAGTCCTAAAGCTACCAAATATGTCGATTTACTTCCTGAATTGGTTGTGGAACTTAAAAAGGCATGTGAAGAAACTGAAATCGAAACAAGGCCAATAATATCAGGAAACCTGCTCCGACAAACGTGTTTTAAACAATTTGGTTTTAAACCTAAAGATTTTCCTATAAGCGAATACGTTCACAAAAACGGTTTTTATGTTGGTCTTTATGCAAATTTGGAGCCTGAGAGAGTTAGGAATTTTGCTATTAAAGTAAGAACGTATTTAGAGCAACAATTAGGTATAGCAGAGAGTTAATTATGAACAATAAAACAGTTGTAATCACCGGAGTAACAGGACAATTGGGGTCACTGTTTTCTGATTATTTACTTAAAAAAGGATTTAAGGTTATTGGTACAATTAGGCGTTTAAGTGTTCCTAATCATGAGAACATTGAACATATTAAAAATAATGAAAATTTTAAGCTTGAATTAATGGATTTGGGGGACCCAATTTCAATTAATGGAATCGTTCAAAAATATCAACCAGATTATTTTATTAATTGTGCGGCTAATAGCTTTGTTGGCGATAGTTGGAAATGCCCTGTCCAACATTTTCAATATAATACTTTAGGAGTACTAAATCAATTAGAATCTATTAGATTATTTTCTCCAAAAACAAGATATATTAATTTAGGTTCGAGCGAAGAATTCGGAGATGTGCAGTATAGTCCTCAAAATGAAAAACATCCCTTGAGGGCACGAAGTCCTTATGGCGCTTCAAAAATTGCAGCTAGACAAATAGTAAAGGTTTATAGAGAAAGTTATAATCTTTATGCGGTTCAGTCATGGTGCTTCAACTATGAGTCGTTTGCTCGTGGGAAACAGTTTATTTCGAGAAAAGTCACTTGTGGAATAGCAAATATTTGGAACAAGCTTCATCAAAACAAACCGTTTGAAGCTATTGAGCTTGGTAATATTTATGCAAAACGTGACTGGAGCCATGCTTTTGATGTAGTAGAAGGTATTTGGAGAATGCTAAATCAGGAAGATTATAATGATGACATTGCATATGAGCTTAGTCTTGAAGTTGTTAATAAATGGAACTGTTTGGTTAAAAATATTAAAGAATATGTTTTTTCATCTAATGAAACACACACAGTCAAAGAACTTGTTGAGTTAGCTTTTAAAACTGCTAATATTGAAGGAGTTTGGGAAGGAGAGGGGATTAACGAAAAATATGTTTTAAAATCTAATCCTTCTGTCACTTTGGTTAGAATCAATCCAGAGTTCTATCGTCCTGCTGACGTGGAACTTTTGTTAGGTGATTCTTCGTTAGTTCGAAAAGAGTTAGGATGGGAGCCTCAAAGGACTTTTAAAACGTTAGTACAAGAAATGGTTGCTCATGATATCGCTTTATCATAACAATACTTTGACAACAAACTCAAGAAATTGCTAGTCTATTTAATGAATGATTAAAAAGAAAGGTTTTGTTCCCAAAGTTCCTCTATTAGAAGAGGATGGAACTCAAACGGCCATTTTTCATTCGAAACATACTTATTTAGTTAAAAAATTCCTTAAAAAAGACTCGGATGTTAACTGGGCAAACGAGATTCGAATAGCTAATATTCTTTTTAAATACAATTCTTCGATGGATTTTTGGGAGTTTTTTGAGTTAGATTTTAAACTTAATTCGCTCGCCTTTTTTTTAACCGAAAAAGGAAAGCTTTTAGTTAAAAAAGGAGAAAACAATTTTAAATTTTCAAACGTCCAGAAAACAGACACCAAGATAGAAAAGAAGAAAGTGGGAGAAGATAAGAACATAAACCCACAAAAACCAAAAACTTTATTTGATTTTATAAAACGTTAAATTATGGCTCCAAAAAAACAAGAACAAAAACAAGAAGAACAAATCGATTCAGTAGATAGGGTATTTGCTGAACTTCAAAAAGAAAAAAAAATTTATGGCACTAGGGCAGGAAATGAAATTGTCGCGCAAGAAGTGATTTCAACTGGGAGTTTTATTTTTGATGAAATTCTTGGGGGCGGTTTTAGGGATTCGGGATGGTCAAGGTTTTATTCTCCTGAAGAATGTGGCAAGAGCAGTTCTGCGCTTTGTTGGGGTAGAAACTGGCAACAAAAATATCCCGAAGGAGGTTTTGTAATTTATTACAACGCCGAAGGACGTGTTACCAAAGAACTGATTGATAGGACCGGAATTGATACAGATTCATCAAAGTTTAGAGTTATAGATACAAATAATTTTGAGGCTATTTTTACAGCCACAGAAAAATTAATTCTAGAGAATAAAGAAAAACGCAAGTATTTTTTTATCGTTGATTCAACTGATGCGTGTGAACGGGAATTAGATAAAGGTAAAGAATTTGGTGATGCAGATAAAATTGCTGGAGGCGCGGCGTTAGTAAGCGCGGCAGGAAAGAGGCTAAGTCTTCTTTTTAATGTTACCGGACATCACCTTTTCCTTTGTTCTCAGGTTAGAGATAAGATGGCTAAAGGGCCAATGGCACAAGCGGGAGGAAAAACAGCTAGCGGAGGCAACGCTCCAAAGTTTTATAGTTCGCTTATTTGCGAGATTAAAAGACCTTGGTCAGACAGATGGATTTACGAAAATCCTTCAGACAAAGACAGTAAAATTATTGGTAGAATGGTAGAAATCAAACTTGATAAAACGCCAAATGAAAAAACAGGAGTTACCGTTATGTATCCTGTTAAATATGGGCTGAAGGGTGGCGTTTGGCGTGCCCATGAAGCCATGACTGTTGCTCAAAGCTGTGACATAGTTAAACAAGCTAAGGCTTGGTATAACATTGAAGAATCATTTTTCGAAGATATGAAAACCAAAGGGATTAAGCTTGATTCTGATAAATTTCAAGGGGAACGGGCGCTTAGAGATTGTTTTGATACCAATCCAGATTTAGTGGAATATGTTTTAACTCAAGGGAAGATAATCTGGCAGGCCAAAAAATGAGGCTTTTTAATGTTAAAGGAAAACTAGTCTATTTAAATGTTAAAAAGTATTTGATAGATTGGGACTCTGCCAGCAGGTCAAAACTGCAAACCAGAGTTAAAAAGTTCCTTAAACCGTTTTGGGAAAAACACTTATGTTATGAAGAGTTTCCCGTATATGGCAGTAGATTAAAAGTGGATTTTCTTAATGCTACTAAACGTATAGCCGTAGAGGTTCAGGGCGTTCAACATGATAACTTTAATGAGTTCTTTCATAAAAACCGGCTTAATTATTTTTTTTCAATTAAGCGCGATGTTAAGAAACTTAACTGGTTGGAAACGAACAAATTTAAAGTTTTAGAATTTACAGAGGAAGACGTTGAACAATTAACTTATGATTTTGTTTTGCAGAAGTTTGAAATTTATTTATGACAACAGACGAAGGAAAAGAAACAACACCCTTATATTCGATAAGGATAGAAAAACATGTATTAGGCGGGTTAATTAAAAACCCAAAATCGTTAGTAGACATTACCGGCTTTGTTAAAAGCAGTGATTTTTTTGTTAAACCACACCAAGTTATTTTTGGTGTTTTGGAAAATTTAATTCTAACTAACACCCAGTTCGATGAAGTTACACTCGCTCAAAGGATTAATGATTTGGGCGTTAAGTTTAAAGATAATATTAACATCTTTGATTACATTCAAACACTCGCATTTACTCAAATTACTCCCAATGGCACCCTAAAGGCCGCTAAAGAGTTAATAAAGCTTCGAATCAAAAGAGAGATTTGTGCTACCGCTGATTCAATCAAAAACTATCTTCACGACACTCAAGAAGAAGATATTGATAAGATAATTGCTGAAGCTGACGCTATTTATAACAGAAACATTACAAGTTACAGTCTTCAGGATGAGCCGGTAGATGTATTTGAAGGTCTGGCTGACCTAATCGAAGAGAGGGGAAATTCTCCTATAGATGAAATCGGTTATCCTACTTTGTATCCAGAGTTTAACAGGCTTTTTGGAGGAGTGAGGCCGGGAAATATTTATGCAATAGTTGCAAGGCCGGGACAAGCAAAGTCAACTATGATAAGCGATATGTGTTATGGCATAGCCAAACTAACACGTTTTAAAATTCCGGTTTTAATTCTAGATACTGAAATGAACACGACAGATGTTCGTTTTAGATTAGCTTCATCTATCACAGGGGTACCATTTTGGCATTTAGAAACAGGTAATTGGCGCAAGAACACAGAAATGTTTCAAAAGGTAAGGACAGTTCTAAAAGACCTAGAAGCGTTTAACTTTTTTCACTATCAAGTAGCTAATAAAAACATTGATGAAATTGTTTCAATTATTAGACGTTGGTATTATTTAAAGGTTGGAAGAGGCAATAGATGTATTGTTGCTTATGATTACATTAAACTAACAGGGGAAAACGTAGCTCAAAATTGGGCAGAACATCAAGCTATTGGTGAAAAGATTAATAAGTTAAAACGTCTTTCAGATGAAATTCATTGCCCTATTATTACCGCAATGCAGCTTAATAGAACGGGCGAGAACTTTAATAAGAATAGTAAAGATGTTACCGATGATTCTTCAGCAATTTCTCTTTCTGATAGACTTCAATGGTTCGCCAGTTTTGTAGCTATTTTGCGTAGAAAAACATTAGATGAAATTGAAGATGATGGGATTGAGTTTGGTACTCACAAGCTAATTCCTACAAAAACCCGTTTCCAAGGCAAAGACGCTGCCGGTCATCAAGATTTGGTTCTTAGACCAACACCAGACGGCAAAAAGAGATATGTTAATAATTACCTAAACTACGATATAGCTAATTTTAAGGTTACTGAGAAAGGTTCTTTAAGAGATGTTGTAGAAGCACAAAAACTTAAGTATAACTTTAATAAAGATGATAAAAAGCCAGACGCAACCCTTGAGTAAGATGGGCGTTCGAGAAGTCCTAGTTAGCCTAGGCTTTAACCCCTCTGACTTTGGTGATTATTATCGGATGAGACCTATTTATAGGGCTTCTGATAATAACACCTCTTTATCTGTTCATAAAAGAACGGGTAAATGGACAGATTTTGGTTTAGATAAAAAGGGCGACCTTGCCGAACTGGTTAAGATTTGTCTTAATTTAAGTAACATTGAGGAGGCTGAAGGTTATTTGGGAAACAATTTCCAAACTCAAAGGGAGTCATTAGTTATTAAATCGCGCCAAACTTTTGACAAAGATATTGTTACAAGTTTGAAGCCTATTTATGGTTATTGGGAAGGAAGGGGAATTTCTTCGATGACTTTAAAACTGTTTCAAGGTGGATTATGTGGTTTTGGGCGCATGAGGAATAGGTTTGTTTTTCCTATTTTTGACAGTAAAGGAACAGTTATTGGTTTTTGTGGAAGGGATATTACAGATAAGTCTAAGATTAAATGGAAAATATTAGGTCAAAAAAACAACTTTTTGTATCCACTTAATGTTAACGAACAAGAAATAATTAAAGCAAAAAAGATAGTAATTGTTGAGTCAATAGGTGATATGCTCAGACTATGGGAATTAGGGGTTAAGTTTAGTATGGTTTTGTTTGGGGTTTCTTTAAGTATTGCGCAACTTAATAAACTTATTCAATTGGACCCCGATGAAGTTTTAATAGGTCTCAATAATGAACCTACAAATAACAATATTGGGAATTTCGCGGCTGAAAAAATAAAAAGAATTCTGCTTAGGCACTTTGACCGCAAACAAGTCAGAGTAACTTTACCAATTCAAAAGGATTTTGGAATAATGAATTATCCTGAAATTGTAGAATGGAAACAGATTTATAACGTATAACACATGAACGATAAATTCAAACTTGCTGTTATTGGCTCGCGCTCTTTCACCGACAAAGAACGGCTTTATAAAATTCTAGACAAGAACATAGATAAGATTTCAGTTATTGTCAGTGGCGGAGCAAAAGGGGCAGATACTTTAGCTCATAATTGGTGCGAAGAAAGAGGGGTTCCCATTATCATTTTCTACCCTAGATGGCACAAACTAGACGGCACCTTTGATAGAGGCGCGGGATTTAGAAGGAACAGGTTAATTATAAAACAGGCCGATAAGGTGCTCGCGATGTGGGACGGGGTGAGCAAAGGTACTCTTAATAGTATCGAAATTGCTAAAGAGCTTAAGAAGCCTATCAAAATTTTAACATTTACACCTAAGGTTGAGACCAAAACTGAACCTGAAAGCGAACTTAAAAATGGACAAAAAGAAACTCAAACTGTCAGCAAGCAGGATTAAAACCCTTAAAACTTGTTCTTGGATTTATTGGTGTAATTACATCCTTAAGTTACCTAATGGAGGAAATGATGGCTCTTCAAAGGGCGCCGTAGTTCATTTAGTTTTAGAGCTTCTTTTAAAACCTAAACATCGTAAACATTTTAATTCAATTATAAAAGAAAACCATATTTATGGGTCAAAAGTAATTAAAAGATTAGTTATAAAACATGCTAACAGGTTAAGAGTGGGAGATGAAAATAACCTTGCCGACATTAACAAAATGACGATGACGGCGCTCAATTTGGATTTCTTTTGTAAAGGGGCGGACAGAATAGTTCCCGAAGAAGAATTCACAATTGAAACCGAAGATTACAAAATTACAGGCTTCATTGATAAGCTGGCTCATTACGGTAAGAGCAAGATGACCATTACAGATTATAAAACCAGCAAGAGGCAATTTGAAGGAGATGATATAGATGGGAACATTCAGGCTTTTATGTATTCCCTTTATGTCTATAAAAAATACGGAGTTATTCCAGAAGTGACTTTTTTGTTTTTAAAGTTTCCCGAAGCGCCTGAAATTAAACCCAAAACTTGCACTCAAGAGGAGCTTTCCGGTTTTGAGAGTTATTTAACTTATCTCAAGGACTATTTGGCGAATTTTGACATTTATAAAGCTACCGCTAATTATGCTGCCGATAATCCCGATATGAAGTGGCTATGTGGTTTTGCAAGAACCAAAGGTGAGCTTAAAAAAGATGGCTCTGTAAAGTGGCAGTGCCCGTTAAAATACGAGACGAACTATTATGCGCTAATTGATTTAAAAACCGAAGAAGTTCTTAAAACTAGTTTAAAAAGAAAAGATTTGGTTGAAAAAGAAGGGACCAAGGTTCATTTTTTAAGATATTTTGGTTGTCCAAAATACGGCAACAAACTCACTTATAAGTTTAAAAATACAGAATCAAAATTTTAAATCTTGATTAGTTTACCAAGACTCGACTATTATTAGAATAATGAACGTTTTACCTCTTTTTAAAAGTCATCATAGCCTAGGAAGAAGCATTTTGACTCTTAAAGAGGCAGGCAAAACAAAACCCGGATTTCCCACTTCAATAATCGATTTAGTCAAAGAGAACAACATTAAAACCCCCTTTCTGATTGAAGACAGCGCCTCTGGATTTATTGAAGCTTATGAGAACTTTAAAAAGATTGGCGTAAATGTTGTTTTTGGATTTCGGGTAACAGCCACAGACGATTTAACGCTTAAAAACGAAAGCGAACTTAGTAAGGAACACAAAATTGTAGTTTTACTTAAAAATCCAAAGGGGTATGATAACTTAATAAAGGTAATCACCAAAGCCTCAGTTGACGGCTTCTATTACATTCCTAGAATTGACTATAAGAACTTGCGGGAGTTATGGTCTGAAAATTTAGCGCTAGCAATTCCTTTTTATGATAGTTTTTTGTATCGAAATATTATCCTAGGAGGTTGTTGTGTTCCTGATTTAACAGGTTTTAATCCGGTTTTTTTTATGGAAGATAATTGTCTTCCGTTTGACTGGTTAATACAAGAAGCTATTGAGAAATACACTGGAAACAATTTTAGGAAATTAGCCGCTAAAAGTATTTATTACAACACCAGAAAAGACTTTAAAGCCTATCTTACGAACAGGTGTATAAATAATAGGAGCACGTTAGATAAACCCGAAATGGAACATCTTTCCTCTGCCGAATTTTGTTTTGAAAGCTGGAAGGAAAAAAATGTTTGATTTTGAAACCCAACTCAAGGTTGGAGAAACAGGAGAAGCTTTCTTTCTAAAATGCTACAAAGGCACCAAATCTGACAGCAGACAATATGATATAATTCTTGAAAATGGAGATACAGTTGAACTAAAGACTGATACTTACGATATGAACGAAACACCAAACTTTTTTATGGAGCAGTTTGGTAATGTTAAGAATGTTCCAGATTCATTAGGTGGCGCTTGGAGGGCAAAGAGAGACAGGGTTAATTATTTTGTTTACTATTTTTCAAGCAATAGAACTTTTTTTTGGTTTGAACCGAATAAGCTTTGTAAGTTTTTAGATACTAATTTGAAAAAGTTTTTTAAAAAATTCATCAAAAATACTTCTTGGACCGCAGTAGGATATTTAGTCAAACGAAAAGAAATTGAACATTTGTGTGTTTTAAAAGAAACTTTTAACCAATATGGACGAAAAATTGATATAATTACGTGAAAAGTTTTGGGCTATTAGATTTAAACGAAGATTTGCTTCTTAAGCGTTATCAAGCTGGAGAAAGCATGAACGCTTTAAGGTATGAGTTCCATTGCGGTGCAACTACCTTAAAAACATGGTTGACAAATCGCGGCTGTCAAACACGAGATTTAATCTTGTCGCATCGCAAGGCTAACTTTGACGAAACTTATTTTGTCCAAATTGACAGTCATGAAAAAGCCTATTGGTTGGGGTTCTTGTATGCAGACGGAAACATTTATCAAAACAAATTGCAGCTTGGTTTGGCGCTGAAAGATAAAGGACATATCTCTCTGTTTCAGGAACATATTGCATCTAATCACAAACTATACAAAGATAGAGACAGTTATAAATTGGTAATCAGGAGTCAAAAGTTAGTAGATTCCTTGGGTGAATTGGGATGTTTGCCTAGAAAATCATTTACTCTAAAATTTCCAACTAAAAGACAGGTTCAAAATCAATTTATAAATAGTTTTTTGTTAGGGTATTTTGATGGAGATGGATGTATAAGTATTAGAAGCGCGGAATGTTGTTGGGTTTTTTCTTTAGTAGGGACCAAAGAATTTCTTGAAACTGTTAAGGCAATCTTAGTTCCTGTTGTGGATTCTAAAGTGTCTCTTTTTAAAGAAGCTCGCAGCTTTAATAATGTATGGGTGTTATCTGTTGGAGGAGGATTTAAAACGGAAAAGGGAAAGATTAAGTTACGTAAACTTTACGAATTTCTATATGAAAAATCAGATTTTTGTCTTCAAAGAAAAAGGGAAAAGTTTGAAAAAGTTCTTAACTAAATATGGACGAACATCTTTTAAGATTTAATAAAGATAAAACTTTTGTTTTTTTGGATTATGAAAGCTTCAATCTTTGTCTTAGTTTTTGCCACAACCTTCCTTGGCAGATTGCTATGATGAAGGTGGTTAACGGGCAGATTGTAGAAAGTTACGACAGGTATATTAAATGGAAAACCCATCTGAAAATCAGTGATGAAGCGGCCAAGATTACAAAATTTGACCAAAAGAAATTTGATGCTGAGGCGGTTTCTTCCGAAGAAGTGTATCCTGTTATGAAACAATGGCTTACAGAAGCCGATTATATTGTAGGCCATAATATTCTAGGCTTTGATATTTATCTTATTAAAGAGTGGTTTTTACTTAATAAGGATAATCCTAGAGAACTGTTTAAAAAGGTTATTTGCACAAACGTAATAGCTAAGGCAATAGGTTTGGATATGACCACTCCTGACAAAAATAGACATTTGTTGGAGTTTCAATATCCAATTTTACATACCAGAAAAAGAGGTTTAAAAACCAGACTGGAGTTTTTGGGCAAGGAATACAAAATTGAGCATGATTATGATAATCTTCACAACGCTCTGGTAGACCTTTCTTTAAACGTTAAGGTTTGGAACAAACAAAAATTTTCGATTGAAGTCTAAAGTGTGTAAAATAAGATATGGCGAGTTTGGATTTTGCATACGACCTGTTAGAACGTTTAAATGATGAAAAGATGAGCTACACTCTTGTTGTTCTCCAAAAGGGAAAAAAACGATTTAAAGCAGATATTTTTCATAACGTCCGCGAACCTTTAGTTAAAGAAGCTATGTCAGAAGCCTTAGGTAAAGCTAAAAAACACGTCAAGTCCAAGACAAAATAACCCACTTTATGCAAATAAATTCGATTGACGAATTCTTGAAAGAATTCGAACCTCTGGATTTTCCTAAACTTGGATATATTCGTTTACCTAAATTCGAACTTACAGAAGAGGATAAAAAAGAATATAGCCTTCAAAAAGATATTTCTTCAGAAGACCTATTACACCATCTAGTAGAATATTTCTACAAACTTAAAAAAGAAAAAGGTTTAATTCCTCTTGATAAGGAGGACATTTATCGCGCCCGAATCAAGGAGGAAATGGACATTTTTAAAAAACTTTATTTTGTAGATTATATCCTGCTTATTTTCTCAATTCTTAAGTTTTGCCAAAACAAGAATATAATGAACTCTCCTTCTCGTGGTTCTTGTGGAGGTTCATTAGTTTTATATGTTATTGGGGTTACTTCTTTGGACCCTATTAAACATGGACTGCTTTTTGAGCGTTTCGTCTCTGCGGCTCGAACTGAAATTAAGGAGCTTGATGGGAAACTTTATATTGCATCATCGTTTCTTCCTGATGTTGATATTGATTCAGACACCAGTTACAAACCATTAATCAATGAGTATTTAAACCAAAGGTTTGCGCACAAAACCTGCCGGATGCTGAATCTTAACCACATGAAAAGCAGACTTCTTATTAAAGAAGTTGGAAAAATTGTAGGCGGCAAAAGCGAAGTAGAAATGAATACTATTTCATCCCTAATTCCAACCTCTTTTGGAATACCAAAGGAGCTTAGTAAAGCTTATGAGGAAATAAAGGAGTTAAAGGAATGGTGTGATAAAAACAAAGAGAGCTATGAAATTGCGCTTGCTCTTCAGGAATTGATTAAAAACAAATCGGTTCACGCCTCTGGTATTTTTATAAGTGAAAACAGGCTTGATGAAACCTTACCTACTGAACTTACAAAAGATAAAGAAAAAGTCACTTCTTTTGACATGAAGTCTTGTGAAAAGCTAGGTATTAAGGTTGATAATTTAGGTCTTAAAAATCTTGCTGCTATTGCGCATTGTTTAAAATTGGTGGGTCAGGAACTTCATACAGTAGACGTAAATCACCCATCAGTTTATACTTATTTAAACAACAGCACGAATTATCATGGTGTTTTCCAATGTGAAGAAGGCAGCGGAAAAGACATTCTTTATAAAAGCAAACCAAAGAACATTGATGAAATTGCTGTCGCTATTGCTCTTAACCGGCCCGGATGTATCAAATTTGTAGACCGGTATATTGAGAACAAGCTTAGCGGAAATTATAAGATTGAGCCACGCGTTAAAGACATTCTTGAGCCGACTTTTGGGGTTATTATTTTTCAGGAACAAATTATAAAACTTTGTATTCGGATGGCTGGTTTTACTCCCCAACAAGCAGATGGGGTGCGCAAAGCGGTAGGCAAAAAAAACATGGATAAAGTTTTGGAATACAAACCTAAATTTATCGAGGGAGCTTTGAAAAATGAGTTTGCCAAAGAACTAACTGAAGAAATTTGGCAGGTTTTTGAAGATAGCGGCAACTATCTTTTTAACGCCAGTCATGCGGTTGGTTATGCTTATTTAACAGCTATAACGGCCTATCTTAAAGCTAATTATCCAAAAGAATTCTTTTTATCTCTATTTATTCATTCTGAAAATGAACAATCTCAAATAGAAGAGATTTCAAAAATTTACAGCGAGCTTAAAGATTTTAATATTAAACTTCTCCCGCCAAACCTATTGAAATCCCAAAGCAGTTTCAGTATCGAAAACGGAAATATAAGATTTGGTCTTTCGGCTATCAAGGGGAACGGGAAAGAAGCTGTTGAAAAGTTAAATGATTTCAGGAGCGTATATTCCAACAAGTTTGAGTTATTTCAAGCCGCCGAAGAAGCGGGCCTGTCTAAGGGGATTGTTTGTGCGTTAATCCAAGCTGGCGCTTTATCCGACTCTTTAGACCAAGGCAGAAGCTTGGTGGTTTTAGAAGCTCAACTTTGGAAGATTTTAAGTGACAGAGAAAAGAAAATAGCGATGCAGCTTGGTCAAAGTTATAATTTTGACCTTTGTTCTATCATCAAACAGATGAAGGTAATGACCAATGAAAAAGGCAAACCTTTAATTAAAGAATCAAGGTATGAAACTATAAAAACCGACGCTGACCCATATTTTAAAATTTATAATAAAAACAAACGCAACGAACAGTTCGCTAATTGGTTTTATGAAACCTCTCTTTTGGGTTATAGTTATTATAACAGCTTAAAGAATGTTTTTAAAGACCAGTTCCCAACTCTTCAAAGTATTGAGGAAGTTATAGCAGAAGCTCCCGAAAAGGATGTTTTCTTTACCGGTATTGTTCAGGAAACTGTTAATGCCGTTGCTAAAAACGAGAAAAAGACCCGCTATTTTAAAGCTTCTATTAAAGACGAACATAACAAAATTGATGTTCTTTTATTTAACTTTTATATCGATAGATGTAAGGAAGAGAACCTGAAACTCCCCGAAGAAGGAAACATCGTAATAGTCGAAGGAACCAAGAAAAAAGACGCTGTATTCGCTGACAAAATTATCATCCAAGATTATAAAATTTATATGAAGCTAAGTGATATTAAAAAAGACGAAGATAGTAAAAAAACACTTGAGAAAACACCCAATTAAAATTACAATATTAATAACTTATGTTACAATTCTTTAAGCCCACTTCTCGCAATTCAGGGTCAGCCTGTTCTTTTTCAAACGATACCGAAAGAGAAGGATTTTATCTCTCAATGGTAAAACAAGCCTCATGGGATGCCGAAACCAAAAGAGGGAAGTTCTTTTCAAACAAGAAGAATCCCGAAGCCTCGGTTTCAGCTAAACTAAGCCTTACTGAGGTTGGTGGATTTTTAAATGTTTTAGAGAAAAACAAAAAGCTTCATTCTGTTCATAGCACTGATAAGCAAACCGTTATTATCGATTTCAGTCCTTACTTGAAGGAAAACGTGCAGATAGGTTTTAGTCTCTCTGTCAACAAAACAGCAGGCGAACAAAAAACATCCTTTCTTATTGGGTTCAACTTGGATGAAGGAAGAGTTATTAGGGAATACTGCGTAGCTTTTCTCCAACGTCAGTTTGCCGTTTTGGACGCTGTTGACACTGCTTATAGGGCTAAAGGTCAGGAGTGGAAGAAGAACAACCCTCCCGCTCAAACAGAACCAGTAGCACCCGTAGTTCCTCAGGAAGATGAATCTAATTTAGACAACGTGTAATGGAAAAGATTAAGGTTTTAATCCATACAGATTTTACCTTGGCCTTTACTGGCTTTGGTAAGTTTATTAAGGGCCTGCTGAAGTATCTTCATGCTACGGGCAAGTATGAAGTTGTTCATTATTGTATGAACATGCAGCAAAACAACATTGACTTGAAAAGAACTCCATGGAAGTCAATTGGTTGTTTGCCTGATAATCAGCAGGAACTTAATAATATTTTAGCTCAGTTTCGGCCTGAAGAACGAGACCCTAAATTCAGGGAAATGTGTTATGGCTCATATTTCTTAGACAAAGTTATTTCTGAGGAAAAACCTGATATCTATTTTGGTATTCAAGATATTTGGGGGGTCCAATTCGCCGTTGGGCGCAAGTGGTTTAAAGACTTAACATCTGTAATTTGGACAACTCTTGATTCACTCCCGCTTTTGCCTGTTGCAGTTGAAAACGCTCCCTTGATTAAAAACTATTGGATGTGGAGTGATTTTGCAACCAAGGAAATGCACAGGTTGGGACACAAACATGTTCAAACCATGCACGGCTGTTTTGAGACCAGACACTTTTTTAGATTGCCAGATGAACATCGAAAAAAGTTGCGCCAGTTTCATCAAATTCCCGAAAGCGCTTTTATTATAGGATTTGTATTTAGAAACCAACTTCGAAAGTCGGTTCCAAATTTACTTGAAGGTTACCAGTTATTTAAAAAGCAAAATCCTAACGTTAATAGTCGCCTTCTTCTTCATACTTTCTTTGGTGAAGGTTGGAACATTCATAAACTAGCTGACGAATATGGAGTTTCCAAGGATGAAATCTTAACTACTTATATTTGTAGAGCTTGTAAGAATTATGAAGTTAAGCCTTTTACAGGACATGATTTGAATTGCCGTTTTTGCGGTGCTGAAAAGTCACAAATTACAACTAATGTAGGAGAAGGAATTTCTGAAGAACAACTTAATCATGTTTACAACTTAATGGATGTTTATTGTCATCCGTTTACCAGTGGAGGACAAGAACTTCCTATCCAAGAAGCCAAACTTACTGAACTAATTACTTTGGTGACTAATTATAGTTGTGGGGAAGAGAGTTGTTATCCCGAAGCAAAATCTCTTCCCTTGGAATGGACAGAATATAGAGAGCACGGAACAGAATTCCGTAAAGCATCAACTACCCCGGCATCAATTGCAAAACAACTAACTCATGTTCTAAAAATGAGCAAAAAAGATGTTAATGCTTGGGGCGTTCAGGCACGTAAATGGACTCTTCAGAACTTTTCCGTTGAAGCTATTGGGCGCAAAGTTGAACAATTTATTGATGCTGTTCCACGCATTAAAAATCAGAATGTTTTTGACCTGTCTAAAAATCCAAAAGCTATTGTTCCTTATATTGCTGATAATAAAGAGTGGGTTAAAACGCTTTATTCTGAAATTCTAAAAACCCAAGTTTTAGATTCAGATTCGGGACTTAATTATTGGTTAAATGAACTTAACGTTAACAAAAAACCAAGAGAACCAATTGAGGGTTATTTCAGGCAGGTTGCCGAACAGGAAAACCTAAAGACTAAGGGTTTCGACCTTGAAACTTGGCTGGACCCCGAAGACAAAGGTAAAAGGGTTCTACTAACTATTCCAGAAAGTATTGGGGATGTGTTCCTTTGTACTTCGCTTTTTGAATCTATTAAGGAAGCTTATCCAGAATATTCATTGTATGTGGCGACCAAACAAGAGCACTTTCCTATCCTAGACTGTAATCCCTACATAAAGAAATGTTTGCCTTATATCCCTCAAATGGATTCACAGGTTTGGTTGGAAGGTATGTGGGAAAGCAAAGGGTTTTTTGAAGTGGCATATTTGCCTTTCATTGGAACTCAAAGATTTTTAGATTATCTTTGGAACGGTAATAGTCGCATACAATACGATATTAGAACTAGACATATAAAGTGGACCAGTAGCGACCCCGTTGAAAGGAAGACATAGTGAATTTAATCGAGCGATACGCATTATCTTGTGGAGTTAAAATTGGAGAACCTTACATCTTCGAAAAGTTTTTCCCTTTATCTATTGACAAGTATATAACTTTACATACAACCAGCAAAGAGGCCAAAAACTATGACTATTTTCAAGAAGTAGTTGATATTCTTTTCCCGATTTTAGATAAGGAGAAAATTGGAATTATTCAACTTGGCACTCCCGAAGACAAGCCTATTTTTGGCGCTTATCGCCTCTGTGGTCAAACCGACATCAACCAAGCCGCATATGTTGTGAAACACGGTTTACTCCATATGGGTGTTGATAGCTTTCCTGTTCATATTGCTGGTCACTATAATAAACCCATTGTTGCCCTTTATTCAACAAATTGGGCCGCTAACGTTTGTCCTTATTGGGGTGAAAAAGAAAAACAGACGCTTTTTGAGCCAGACCGAAGCAAACGAAAGCCTTCATTTTCAAACGTTGAAAGACCAAAGACAATCAACGAAATAAAACCCGAAGATATTGCGGAAGCAGTTTGTAAACATTTAAATCTTCCGTTTGATTATCCTTATAAGACTGTTTATGCTGGCGAAGGATTCGGAACGGCGAACGTTGAATGTATTTTGAATCAAGTAATAAATCCCGCCCAGTTTAATCTTTCCAATATAATTGTCAGGCTGGATTTGGAATTTAATCAAGAACCCCTTCCCGCCCAATTGTCACAAAGTCAATGTGTTTTGGTTACCAAACAACCTATTGAGCCGGGAATTCTTCAAACTTTTAAACCTAATATTTTGGAAATAAACTATGAAATTACCAAACATGGTTCGCCAGACTTTATAAAGTTTGTAAGACAGTTGGGTATTAAGTATAATTTGTTTTCTTATTTGGATGAAGAAGAACTTAATAAACAAAAAAGTTACTTCATGGATTTTGGAGTCATTTTTAAGCAAGATGTAGGTCGCCCGAAAGAGCTTGACAAAATTCCCACATCTGAGTTATTCTATAAATCAACGAAGTTCACCCTGAGCAAGGGCAAGATTTATCCAAGCTATTATGCAGTTTTAAATGATTTACCCATAGAAGGAATTGGAAACCATGTGGCCACAATTCCAAACGAGAACCATTTAAACGAGCTTTGGAAAGAAAGCAGGCATTTGAGATTTTTTGTTAAGAAATAATTATGTATTATCCTCCTCCATTTTTAAGAAAAAGAAATGATTTAGGCTTGATTGACGATGGTTCTGTAATCTATGTTTATAAACCAGATGGAACTATTGATTGGCGCAGAATGGTTAAGCCTGAACATTTGGTTCCAAACAAAAGACTGACAGAAGAAAAGGATATCACTAAGCTAAGTGATGACAAGTTATTGATTGTTTTGGCAGGAATTAGGGATTTAGCGGCAGTTCGTGGTTATTGCGGCTTTCGTTTTATTTGTAATACAGCAACCGACATATTTGTTTCTGTTATTTGTGAAATAATTTGGATAGGTAACTATGAACAGGGGGTTGTTCGTAGTTTTGAGGCTTATTCAAATATAGAAACCTCTGCAATGGCCGACGCTACACCCGAAAATACAGAAGGGTTTGGCATGAAATATTTGACGGCAACTGCGGAAAACCGCGCCTTTGTTCGTTGTGTGAGAAACTTCCTTAATATTGGTGTGGTTGGAGAGGAAGAAGTTTCAAGCGTTGTTAGCCCAACTCCTATTAGCAACAACCCATCGGCTTTTATTGTGCTTCAAGAACTGATGACTAAAAAGAAACTTTCTTTTTTTGATATTAAAGCAAAGCTTGTAGAAGACAAATATCCAGAAGTTGATAAGGTTGAGAAACTTGAAGACATTTCTCAAGTAAAAGTTTTTGAGTTGATTAAGAAAATTCAAGAAGCTAAAAAGCACTAACCATAACTAATGGAAGATGCATATTCGAATTATTTTTAACAACAATTTTAGCAATTTTTCTATCTTCGTTTAGAAAATAACAAACGCCTTCCAGATAGTTAAATTTGGCTCGCTGAATGTAATTGTGCATGTCATTTTGATAAAAAATAAAATTTGACATGAGACCGAATCCTTGATAGGACCAGTTGCCGCGATTTACTAAATCAACCGTCATATCAGTGCCAACTTGAGTATAAATGCTACCGCTAACGCTGAAAGCTTGCACTGTAACACTGATACTTGAGTTGGTATTTTTATAAATTTTAATTCTGTCTTTGTCATTACTATAGGTTCCAAGCTTCATTTCTCCAACTTTAGCTTGATTGCTGGTTCCTTCTCCTTCACTGAAACGAGTTGTATGATAACCGTCTTGACACAAAATACAAATTACATTAACATGTTCGTTTCCGTTTAGTCTAGCTGACCATTGACCACTAGTGGCTCTCATTACATAATAAGGTGTTTTTACGTCATAATTTAGGGCGCTATATTCAGGATATTCTGTTCCGCCATAAACAGCATTTACTGTGCTTAAAGTATACCATGGCTGATTTTGCGCATTATGAATGACTTTATTAGGATTATTATAATGAAAAAACCTTCTCCATTTATTGTTCCTAATATAAACTTTTTCTTCACCCCCCACCAAAGAAAATTGAACATACATAATATTTGATGGCAAGTATTGCAAGAAAGTCCCATCAACAATGTTTCTTCTGGTTCCATTAACGACAACCGATGAATTAAAAACTGTTTTCCCTCCCGGCGTTTCCTGCATTCCTAATTGATTAGTATTATAGGGTGTCCAAATATAAACCTGTTCATCGTTTGTGTCTGCACCAGTAACAAGAGTTTCGACTCCCAAACATTCTTCTATAACCGAATTAGCATTAGCAAATCGATTGTTTGGTACTATCATTGGGACCTCAAGCCCCATTCCTTCAGTTAGGTTTCCAAGGCTGTCTCTGCTTACAGTATTCCGAATGCCTATGTAACCAGTCATGTAGTTAGAAAACCACTCTTCGTTTGTATAAGAATTGTTATAAACAAAAGTTGATGATTCTATTCTGTTTCCATAAGGGGGAGCATGATTTAAATTAGAATTAGTTATAGTGGTTGTACCCGTGACCTCTTTCTCAATATAATAACAATTATGATTTGAAGCCATAAAAGCCAGTTGGTAAGGATTATTGTGAAGTTGGTCTGCTACTTCATTTACAATATTTCTTCCTCCTGATAATGGCAGTTTGTTTAAATTAATTAATATACTATTTTCATCAATACCAGACGTTAAAAAAGAACTGCTTCTAGTAAATTTAAATTTGTGTCGGACACCATTTAAATGCGACCAGTATCCACTTAGAGTAAACAATTCTGTATCTGGCAACGCGAAATTCCCAAGATTTTGCCCTCTAATACTTAAATTCCCAGTTAAAAAAGCATAAAACCTAAAGGCGTTGTCTGTAAATGGAGTTTTATACGAAGTTACTTCTGGCGGCAATGTGTCATAAACGACAATATTGTCGGGATTAGGGAAAAAGCCGCCATCTTGACGTTTGATATAAACAGGACCGCTAAAAGACCCCTCTGTTGGAGTATAGCCCTCAAACTTCATGGAAGAATTCCAGTCTTCAGTTCCTATAAGTTTAGTTCTTGTGGTTTGTACTGGGAGTCCGTTCATCGTAATCCAAAAATAAACAGTGCTCCCATCAATGGTGCTGTCTAGAATTGAAGGATTAAGATTATGAGCATATCCATAAAAATATTCATTATTAGCAAACCGCGCATTAACAGTATTACTTGAATTATAAATGCCGCTTGTGATTAGCGCTATTGGGTCAAAAAAGTTTGCTGTATATTCTGTTTTTGCAGTCCCGGCATCTGTATGATAGTCAATTTTAACTAATTCAGTAGTAATTTCTGGAGGAATAGTTACTCTAATTCCGGTTGAACTAGTGGTTCCAAGTCCGCCAGTTCTCCAACTTAAGTTGCTATTATCATAAAAACTAACTGTGTCAACATTATAAATATTTGAGCCTCTGATTGTTCCAGTATTGTTTAAAGGAATTCCGAAGTCGGGAACAATATCTGTTATAGTACTTAAAGGACTAAATTTTGTTGCTGAAATGCCGGTTTTATTTCGTTTTTCTGAAACAACGGTAATATAATCAGCTACAAAACTGCTTCCATAATTCGGCACTTGAGCTACAATTTCCTGCGAAGAATTAACATACATCTTGTTACAAACTCCAGTGCCTACCAAAACTTTTGAAATTTGAGAAAATCCGTTTCCTTCAATAGTTATATAATCACCCTGTCTTCCTTCGGTTGGAGTAAAGGAGCTAACAGTAATATTTAAAGTTGTAAAAGTAAAATTTGTTGCACTAATAGCCTGTTTCTGAACTGTAGGAATTGCTAGGGTGATAGGACCAGTAGTAGAAGTTAATGGAACATAAAATCTTACTAATGTTTCAGTGACTAAAAATGGCTTAACCCATTCTCCGTTGCCCACCTTAGCAAGCTCAATATAACGAAGATTAGTACCCACTACATCAACCAAGGTTCCAGCGCCCCCGGCTGAAGGACTAAAACTAGTAATAGTGGGATTGGCATCTACCATACTTTGGGTTGCCATAACCACTTCCGAAACCTGAGTCACCGCTATCGTTTCAGTAATGATACCTCCTTCTGCAACACTTATTTCTTTGGAAGTAGCCAAACCTGAACCAATAAAAAACTCTTTTGTAACATTGTTTTGGTTGTTACACAAAATTTTCACTGCTGTTAAATAACCCGTTGGAGCTAATTTGTTTGTTACTCTAAAGGTTGTAAATTGTGAGCTTATTTGTCTTTGCCCCCTGACTATTCTGCTAGGAACAATTAAACCCCCTTGGACTAAAGGTTGAATGAAGTATTCTGGCGCTATATCAGCTTGAAAATTCCAAGAAACATTACTAAACTTATACCAATTTGTAGATTCAGTAATTAAACTCTGAAAGCCTACGTCATTAGCGTGTAAAACCCCAGATGTATTAAAAGCAGGAGTGGCTGCAACCGGAACCGGATTTATAGCTCCCCCCAATTCCTCAAAAAAAGAGATTTCACAATTTGCTTGAATTGGAGCAGTTGGTTTAATGTTTAAACTATATGAAGTTAAATAACCACTATTAAACGTAAGACCTGCAAAGTTACCTGCAAAAGACCTGTTTTCGTCCCGAATGATATATTCAGTCATAATATCACTCCCGGTGAGCCAATATGAAAGACGAAGTTTTCCTACGATACCGTTTGTAAAACTGAAATCATTATTAATAGTTGTGTCTAATAAATATTTAGGAATAAGTTCGGCGCTAACTGACAAATCGGCGTTTGTGGCCACCACCAACCTGTTATTTAAATAAACTGGCAAATTCTGAAATGTATGATATAAATTGTTAGCCATATTTTAATAATACCTGCTTATTACAGTTTTACTTTTTGAATATTGCCCCACATCATTATTAAGGACCGAAGAGCGCACAATTCCTTTACTAATAAAAACAGATGGATTTCTATCTAAGACTCCAGATATGGGAAAAAACACAATTTCATAATCAGACCCTTCAAATCCGGGGACGGGAGTAAGATTTAACGCTGTTTCGGGAGAAAAATCTACTGTATTAAACCCGCTATAAACATCATGAGTCACTTCAACAATTTCTTCAGCACCGCCATATTTAACCTCTACCGCCTCTGATTCTCCAACAATTGTCACAGGTATCCAATTAGCGCTAAACGAATAACTACAGTTAATTAAGTTTATCGTGGGTAAAGCTCTATATTCCAACGCATTTCCTACGTAAGGCTTTGATACACAAAGGGCTGTAGAATAATAGTGAGCTATTCCACTTGAATTGGTTATATTATGGTTAGTACTGTTTGATTTAGCGGTCAATATTCCTGATGTAGGATGAAAACTTATTAAACTTGCATTAACTTGGATTGGCTCATGTTCAACGGCATTGATTTGATAGGAACTTAGATAATAACGTCCAGTCACTTGTCCTATCGAAATTTCGAATTGATAGTCTTGGTCTGAACTGTTTAGATTCTTAATAAAGTTAAGATAGCTAAAAAAAGGCTCTTTGGCTGGTTCCATGAAATAAGAAAGACTCAAACTGCTTTGGGCAACCCCTTCATAAGAGTAAGAATAAGGGCGCATAAACCCCAAAGCCCTTATTGGCATTACCCTTGTATCAGAAGAAAGCGAAGCGGAAGTAGCCAAAATACCTGTTCCGTTAACCCTTACCTCACAATTCTCGAAAGAAATCATCCTTTTTCCTTTAAAATTTTACACATTAAAAGTCCACAAACCCTCGCAATTGTAAAGAAAGAATTATATTATCATTAATGCTACTGGTAAAACTATAATTTATAAGTTCCAGATTACCAAAGGTATACGTCTTAATCAATTGGTCGGTTCGATAATCGTTGCAGGTTATAGTAAATTCTTTTACTGTTTTGGTGTTTAATATATTAAGAAGAGTTTTAAAAGTATATCTACCCAATTCCATCTGAGCGGAAAAGCTTACCGTAATTGGAGGGGTTGAATCCACTCTTAAAGGGGCAAGTTGACCCATTATATAAATCGGTGTTCTTGGGACCTCAAGGTTTAAATCAAAAGAAATAAGCCGATTATTGGTTAAATCATCCAAAGTAATTGTGATTGAGCCGCGATTTGGAATCAAAAAACTGTAATTAGCTGGAGTTAAACTGGCGCTTGCAAGCTCAGTTCTTTCACTTTCGACCATTTGGCCGAATGTTTCATAACCGTTAAAACTAGTGGTTATTTCTGGTATTTGATTGTCAGTATACTTAAGATTGTAAGAAGTTAAGTAAAGAGGGTTAAAAATCAGACCGTCTCCCGCCGCTTCAGCATTTTCCACAAAAACCAAATGTCCTGTTGCAGGATTAGCGCCAGTAAAACCAATAAACTGGTCAGAATTAACCAAAAACGATTGAGTGGTCAATCTCCCCAAAGATTGACCCCGAAGCATTGTGGAAGTTCTTTCAAGCCCCAGATGGAGAATTGGACCATAAGAGGCGTTTATTTCTGGCTGTATGCTTTGCAATCCAGCAATTTCCTGATGATTTAAGTAAAATCTTTGGTTTTCTCTACTTACCTTATAATTAATGAACAAATCACTCACATATTAATTTACACGCCAATAGCGTTCCAAATTGTGTAAAATATTAAGAAGGTAAAAGGTATGTCGTTGTATAACATTGCTGATTTCAATTCCAGCGCCCATTACTTTAAAAATGATATTGTGTGGGGTGGGGAAGAAGGTAAGCCAAATTATTATTATTGTCTTATCGAGCATGATGCTGGTTCGTATACCTTTTCTACTGAAGTTGAGACTGGGACGCGATGGGGGGGCATTGTTACAATTAATGATGTAGCTACTCCCCATTTTCTATGGGTGGGTTCTTATGCTACTGCTATTCGTTTGCAACCAAAGGTAAAAGTTATTAAATTTGGTGATTCATACGAGCAAAGAACACCAGACGGCATTAACTCTTCATTAATTGAGATTGATTATATTTTTGGCAATCGAGATATAAGGGAAGCTCAGGCCATTCTTCACTTCCTGAAAGAGTGTGGCGGCAGTACAATGTTTGTTCATACCCCTAGCGCCCCCTACGATTCTCAACGTAAGTTTGTTTGCCGCACATGGGACCACACCTTTGACTTTATTAACAATTTTACAATTAGAGCCAAATTTGATGAGGTAGTTGCGTAATGTTAAAATCTGAAGCAAGAGAAAGTATTAAGAAACTAAATGCGGATTTAATGTCTTTAAATCCAAGCGCTCTCATTACTATGTTTGAAATTGATGTTACCGATATAGCTTTTGATTTGGGTATTGATGTAGGAGAAAATACGGTTTTTAGGTTTCACAATGTTCCTTCTCTTTTTAGTACTGATATTTTTTGGAAAGGAATAAGATATAGTCCCGCGCCCGTCAGAGCAGAAGGATTTGAACTAAACGCTAAAGGTATTGTTGCCGCTCCAAAATTAAGTATTTCTTCAAATGAGGAGGGAATTGTTGCTTTGGCGACTTTGAAATCTTACTTAAGAGATTTAAATGATTTAGTGGGCGCAAGAGTGACCAGAAGAAGGACTTTAGCTAAATATATTGATGATGTTAATTTTATTCCCAATGAATTTGCGGCTGAAAGACCTTATGGATTTGCTCAGGATTGGAACGCCGAGTTTCCTCCCGATGTTTATTATATTTATCGAAAATCTAATGAAAATAAGTTTTTATTAGAATATGAATTAGGCTCGCCCATTGACGTTCAAGGTATTCAGTTACCCAATCGATTAGTTAGCAAACAAAGATGTTTGTGGCAATATAGAGGAAACGGTTGTTTTTGGGAGAATGTAAACAACTATCTTGAAAATCCAGAAGTCTTTGAAAACTGTGGTGAATCAGTTTTCCCGCAACATGGTGCTCCCCCAGTAGCCAATACTCAAGACCAACTTATTATAGATTCTCTTGAAGTTGATGAATTGGTTTATAAAGGTCTTTGGAATTCTCTTACGACTTATGTTAAAGGCGATTATGTTTATTTAAAAAAAGATGGTATTAGTTTTTATTTTGCTTCTAAACAAAACAGTAACTTAAACCACCCTCCACCAAATAAAGATTACTGGATGGAAGACCAGTGCTCAAAAACTGTTAGAGGGTGTAAACTACGCCATGGCACTTCTCTTCCTTATGGCGGATTTTATACCGTCCACAAATATGAAGGATAACATGTTAAGAACCACTTCATTAAACGAAATTAAACAATACGCTATTTTATCTAAACCTGAAGAATGTTGTGGTTTGGTTCTTGAAACTCTTACGGGTGTTAAAATTTGGCCAACTGAAAACTGTTCTGAATATGATAGAACTAAAACTTTTAAGATTCACCCTTTTGAAGTTATAAAAATTGAAGACCAAGGAAAACTAATTGGAATTTATCACTCCCATAACTCACCTTCTAAAGAAAGGATATTTTCGGAACTTGATATTCGTAATGCCCAAATACATAAAATAATGTCTATTGTTTATAACACTGTTGAGGAACAGTTTTGTTTTCTTACTGAAACCAGCCAATTAAAGTATCTTGGGCGCAAGTTTTTGATTGGTCAAAACGATTGCTTCTCTTTAATTCATGATTATTTTAAAAATGAATTAAAAATAGAACTAGGAAATTATCCTAGAGATAACAAATGGTTTATTAAAAACCCAACCATCTGGCTAGACAATGTAGAAAAAGGGGGATGTAAAATAGTTTTTAAAGGTAGTGCTTTGGAAGAATTTGCGCTTAAAAAGTATGATATTTTATTAAGTGATGGACCAATTGAAGGAGTTCCATGCCATGGGGCGCTTTATATAGGCAACGGAATGGTTCTTCACCATCCTAGAAACAAACTTTCCACCCTTGAACCTTTACATCAAACTCTAGCAGAAAGAATTCTTTTTGTAATTCGACATAAACATTATGGTAACTAAAATTAAACTACATGGACATTTAGGAGACGCTATAGGTAAAGATTGGAAGCTGGCAGTTAAAAGCGTCAAAGAAGCCATTCATGCGATTAATACCATAACTAAAGGTAAATTGTATCGCTATTTACTTAAAAAAGATTCTGAAGGGGCGCAATATAAGATTCTTATAAATGAGACCCCGGTTAGTCATTCCGTTAATAAAATTGATAGTAAAAATTGGGAAGAGGCCAAAAAAACTGAACTTGTAATGGAGATAAAAAATTTAAAAAGTATAGATATTGTTCCTATTATTGAAGGCGCGGACTCAGATTTTTTGTCTGTTTTATTAGTTATAGTTGGAGTAGTCTTAATTGTCGTTGGTTTATTGACTGGAGGCGTTCTTACGGCTGTTGGTGTTACTTTAGTAATAGGAGGCATAACAATGCTTCTTTCGCGTCCTCCCGAAATACCTAAACCAGATGATATTCAAAACATAGGTGGGGGAAGGTCTTACTTTTTTAATGGGGCTGTCAATATAACTACTGAGGGCGGACCTGTGCCTTTAGGTTATGGTGAATGCATTATTGGCAGTCAGGTTTTATCACAAGGTTTTGGAGTGGGGATTAGAACTGATTCCTTACCAAGATGGGAATATCCAGAAACAGTTCTTTATCCGATAACATAACATGGGCGCTCGAAGTGCATTAGAAGGACTTTATTTTACCAAAGAAACATTTGATGATGGGACCAACACCGTTCTTCCTCAAAAGTTTACCACCGTGGTAAGTGTGGAAACTCTTGATTTACTCTCAGAAGGAGAGATACAGGGGCTAGTAGAAGGAAACTATTCATTTGTCGGAAGTGTCGGCAATGTAGGGTACACAAGTTATACTTTTAATGAATTTCCTGCTCTATATGTAAACATGGGTATAGAAGGAACAAGCACTATTCCAACTTACGTTCGTTCAATCTATTTCAACGATATTCCTATTGTGAACGAAGAAGGACAACTTAACTTTGCTAATATTGACATCGTTCATACTAAAGGGCTTCCAGCCGGAAGTGATTTAACAGATTTAAGTACTCAATATTTAGCAAAACTAATTGGAGAGCAGTTGCGAGGTTGCGATATTGAAGCTTTTAAAGACGGAAAATTAATTGAAGACGAACAATTAAATATTTATTATGAACCTATTGGTTACCCTGATACTATAAATGATAAAAACAATCACGCTACAAAACATGCTAAAGATGAAAAATTAATTCAGCCTTCAAAATATGCAAACCAAGTCTTTATAAAAGGAAAGGATTTGCAAAAATTAAAACCTTGGCCAATTCAACTTAAAAACTATACCAGTGTCTATCAACCAACTTTTAATGACAATATTAAAATCTACAAAATCCTGAACCGCGAATGTTTGGGTTGTTTCGTTAATTTAAAAGTTACTACGTTACAGGAAGGAATTGCTCAGGACGACGATGAGGATAGAAAAAAAGAAATTGATGCATTTTTTGGGAGTGTTGAACTTGACCAAAAATATAGAAAAATTGGCGACATAGTTAATTCAACCGTTTACATAGGTTTAAGTTATAGACCGCTTTTTGAAACGACCAGCACCACAATAGACCCAAGAAGCAATTGGTTAGACGCTAAAATTGTCACCCTTACTGGCCGAACCATTAATGGTATTGTGGTTCCAACCAAACTAGACTTTCAAAACGAATATCCTCAATTTGATGATTTGTTTGATGATGATGATTTTATAGGTTGGGAAGTTTTAGTTTTTAGAATTACCAAAGATTCAGTTAATTCACATATCAGGAATTCAGTTGTAGTTGATAGTATTTCTGAAATGTATGGAACTAGATTCACTTATCCTTATGCAGCTTTAGTTAAATCAAAATTCAGTTCAGAATATTTTCAACAAATTCCCGAACGCGCCTTTAGAGTGCGACTTTTAAAAGTTAAAGTTCCAAGTAATTATAATGTAATTTTAAGAACTTATGATGAATCTGGCGGACCTTGGGATGGAACTTTTAAAGATGATAAAGAATGGAGTAATAATCCAGCTTGGTGTTATTATGATTTATTAACCAACCCTAGATATGGATTAGGGAAGTATATTGGTGAAGATTTTATTGATAAATGGACGCTATATGAAATAGCTAAATACTGTGATACTTTAGTTGATGATGGTTATGGGGGCGTTGAACCCAGATTTACTTTTAATTGGTGGTTTACTACCAGAGAAGAGGCTTACAAGGTTTTAGCTGACTTAACCAGCGTTTTTAGAGCGATGATTTATTATGGGTTTGGCACCATTTACACAATTCAAGATGCGCCTAAAGAAGCTGTTTATACATTTACCAACGCCAATGTAGAAGAGGGGCAGTTTAATTATAGTTCAAGCAGTAAAAAAGAAAGATATACTGTTGCGGTTATTCGTTATAATGACCCAAACAATATGTTTAGGCCAGCTTACGAACACATTGAAGACGTTGATGGTATTCGAAAATATGGAATTCGGGAAACTAACGCCACCGCTTTTGGTTGTTCCAGTAGAGGACAGGCTGTAAGACTGGGGAAATGGCTTCTTTTAACTAATATTTTAGAAACTGAAATTCTAACTTTTACTGCGGGACACGAAGGTTCAATTTTAAGACCGGGAGATGTTATTTCGGTTTTTGATATTAATCGAAAGGCTCATCGATATGCAGGCAGAACAGTTTCTATTACTGAATCGGGGGGCAATACAACCGTTGTGTTGGATTCGGCGGTTACGGGTTTAATATCAGGCAGAGCTTATAGGTTTTCTATTTTAGTTCCAACTTATTATTACGAGCCTTCTACAGTAACAGATTTAGATTTTTCTAATAGCGCTGAAATTCGCAGAAGTCCAATTCAGACTTTTAACATAACTGGCGCAAGTTATAATTCAGCAACCACCAGTATAACCTTTACTGGCACTATTAACACTTCAGATTATCAACTAATTCAAAACATGATTTGGAGTTTGGATATTACTGACGATGAAACTTATGCGGAAGAAGATAAAAATTTTATAAGAGATAATGTTGATTTTTATAGAATAATTAGAATTTCTGAAAAAGACGACCATAAATATGAAGTTGGGGCCGTTCAGTATGTCGAAGATAAATATGACAAAATTGAAGAGGGCATAGGGTTTGAAGTTTATATTCCAGAAGTTCAAAGTATTCCTCCTTCTCCTAATGCATCTTTGGTTCTTCAAACGACCGAAGAAAACAAAATTAATAATGTAACTATTACTGCCGGTATTACTGGGGGATACTCGGATGCTACCAGCATTGAGGTTTACATGAAAGCCGACAGTAATTTTGATGATAATAGTGTTCCTCACAGAGACTATAAGGTGGGCAAGTTTTTTGGAGTAGGAGCGGTTAATGTCGCCAAATTAATTCCTCAGGACAATAATAAAGATTATTTTATTCGGGTTTATACCAAAAACGACAAGTATGGCACTTATTCATCCACTCCTGCTACAGGAAAAATCTCTTATGTTGGTGGATTTGATGTAACTAAAATGAATATTTCAAGCCTTCAAATTCAGCAAGACTATACTGGATTTTCAGGCAAAGGGTTGATGACTAGTGAATATAATCCAGTTTTTACTTGGCAAGTAGGTGGTCTTTATGGGCCGGATTTGGTTAATGCTGAAAGAGCTTATTCATGTAGAGTTACAATTCGTCCTCCTCAGTATGCTTATAGTGGTTCAGTGGCGCGAAGCGGTCTTTATTGGGAACAAACCGGCATTAAAAGCACCAATGGATATTTCTCATATCAGTTTCCTTTTGCTCTTAATAGTATAGTGCCGCAAGGTCCCCATAAACATTATGATATTGTAGTTGAAGCCCATGATGTAAATGGAAATACCTCTGCTGGCGGGAATATTAGCAATCAAAGCGGAACCTTTTATACAGGTTTTCATCAGTTTGATGTTGCTACCTTTTTAAAGCCAATTGATTCAGGCATTCAGCTTTCAAACAACATTATTACTTATGAATTTTCAGGCCAAGCAACGGGGGTTGATTTAAGTAGTGGTATTAATTTTCAAACCGAACAGTTTTTAGGTCCAAATGGAGAAGTTGTTATTAACTTTCTTTCTGGAACACTGTCGCCAGACTTAAGAGGTTGTTTTATTTATGTAAGTTCGGGAGCTTTTCCTAAACGTGAAGCTGCGGCAGCTTGTTCTACTGGTTCAGTAATTCCGGCGACTGGAAACATTTTTGTTTATCGATACCAGTTTAAAGATTTAGACGTTAATACTCCTACAATTTACCATCCTTACGCGGGAAGGATGATAAGAGGATATCCGACTGGTTTCATATCGCTGGCCTTTTATGATGCTTTTGATGAAGTAAAGCTGGAAAGAACCAATGACAGGGAAGCTACTATAACGGGTTTATTTATGTCCAATAACGCTATTATTACAAATCGGCCCTATGTGGGCAGTGTAAATATAAGCGAAAAGGCAACTTTTAAAGACTTTAGAAACTCAAGTCCTTATAATGATATGATGGTTGTAAACTATGGGACACCAGCTAACCCAATTTATAGATTGGTTACTATAGACGCAAGCGGAAATCATGTGGTGGTAATGAGCAACATTTAAAATGATTACAAGGTATGCAGGCGATAGATATGTTGGGCTTACAGGAGATGTAAAGCCAACGGGTCTGCTTTCTGGCGCTTTATTTCTCGAAATACCGACTTTACATCGATATGCTTATTTACCTGAAAGTGGATGGCTTCTTCTTCCTGGGGGGTCAGGCAGTAGTGTCACTTACGTTGTTTCTGGTTCGGGCGTTCATTATATCCTTTCTGGGACTGGCATTGATGACCCAACAATAGTTAGAACGACTGGAACTCAAACAATTAGTGGTTTAAAAAACTTTACCTATTATCCTACTTATTTTTTAAGTCCCGGTATTAGTATTGGCAACAATGTACAAAGAGGGCCTTTCGATGTTAGATACGGATGGATTAATCCTCCTTCTGGATTAACTATTACCAAAACTTTTGATTATGCTTTTAATCTTTGGGATAATACAGATTATTTAACTTTTGAGGTTTATGCTTTTACTTACATAAGTGGTACTAAAATTTACAGTCCCGGTTTGTCTGGCGCTTATAGCGGAACAGGTAGTTTTGATTGGTTTAAAGTAGACCTTACTTGGTCGGGAGCGCCGGGGGCTAGTGGATATAAAGTGGTTTTTGGCGGCGATAATACCAACAATAGATTTAGAGACTATTATATTCAAACAGGCACAACTGGCCTGACTTATGGAACCTCGGGAGATGTTTTGACCTATGAAAGCCCAATAGTAGTCACTCCGCAAATTTCTTCAGGAATTGATTTATACATTGATGGTTCGGGCGACCTTCATACGGTAAAAGATATTTATTGTAGAAACATTTACGCTTTAAACCTAACTGGTTTAACTGGTGGAACTACTATAATTACCAGTGGAAGTTTCCCCTCTGGTGGCGTTAGTGGCGATATTTTTATTAAAAACCATGAAGGAACCGGAAGCGGCTATTGGACCGCTTTTCCTTTAAAAAGCAATTTAGTTCTTTGTTCTGCCTATACTCCTTCGGGCACTGGGGTTGATGTGGCCGAATATCCTGTTCCTTATGGGTTAGAAGGTACTAATAGTGTTACTTGGAACATTCGAAGAGCTACTTTTAGGGTTCAACAGTCGGGATTAACTTCTGCTGTGATGTTACAAAAATCTACCGGAATAGGAGTTTTTGAACCAGTAAATATTCATGTTCTTACCTTAACAAGCGGCCTTTATGAGACCTATTTAACTACAGGAATGGGAACTTTAAATAGTAATGATAAGGTAAGATTTGCTGTAACTAATACTGGCTCAAGCGCAAATTGGACAATTACAATGGAACTTTCAAATAAATAATTATGGCTCAATTTACACAATATGATTCAACTGACGCAAGTGCGCCGACACTTAGCGGTACTGTTGGTACTTTAATAACTGTTTTGGATGCCGTTCTAGTTAATGGGTATGGAAGTAAAAGCCCTGCGGGATGGACAAAACCATATTCAGGAACTAACAAAGCGGCTTATAGAGCGGGAGCGGGACTTCTTCATTATTCGAGAATTCAAGATGATGGTCCCGGTGTTCATGGCGGCAGAGAAGCAAGACTTACTAACTATATTACAATGAGTGATGTAGATACTGGAACAGGACAAAATCCTACAAATTATAATGCTGCTGGATATGGATATGCAACTATTAGAAAAAGCGCAAGCGCTGATTCAACTACAAGAACTTGGAGGGTATTCGCAGACAATAGAACGGTTTATATTTTTATCCAAACAGGAGACGTAGCTAGTCGATGGCACGGTTTTTCTTTTGGAGAATTTTATAGCAATATAACTTACGATAGCGCTAGAACTTATGTGGTTGGGAATATTCAAGAAGCGGGAACCACTGGAGACTATAATGGATTGGCCCTCCATCATAAAATTAATCAAACCTCTAACTGTTTTAGTTTTTGTAGAGGTTATACAGGGGTAGGTGCGCCTGTTTTAGGGGGTATGTCTGGAGACCGGAGCGTTTCTCCTTCTAGTGGATTGCACTTAGAAGGAGGAGTTCCATGGCCTAATCCGATTGACGGAGGAGTTTATTTAGCCCCTTTGTATTTGTACGAACAAAGCAATAGGGTTATTCGGGGTACATTAAGAGGATTTTGGCATTTTTGTCACGCTGTAAGCAACGTTAATGATGGAGATACTTTTACTGGCTCTGGAGCTTTGTCGGGTAAAACCTTTTATGTTGTTAAAAATACGGTTTTGCGTTCGGATGGTGGAGGTCCCGGAGTTTATATAATAGAAACAAGCAACACTTTGGATACAAACTAATGAGAATAATAACCTACCAAGACACAAGTGCGCCGACCTTAAGTAGTTCGGCAGGAAGCTTAATAACTGTTTTGGACGCTGTTTTAGTTAATGGTTTTGGTTCAACAAGCCCTTTGGGTTGGACTAAACCATATTCTGGAACTAATCAGGCAAAATATCGGATGGGTGCAGGTATTATGCATTATCTTCTTGTTGCTGATGATTCAACTTCAGGAAGTGCCACAATAGCAGCCTGTGCAGGATTTGAAACCTCAGATAGTATTAGTTCTGGCACAGGGCGCTATCCCGCTGTAGGTCAAGGAATAAGTTCTTTAGGATGGGTTTCGTGTGTTAAATCAACCGTTGCTTCGGCTCCTTGGTATATTATAGGAGATGAAAGGAGTTTTACTCTTGTAACTTATTTTAGTGGAACCGATGGTGGTGATGCTAGATGTTTTCATTTTGGAGAATATTACAACTATGGTTCCCCTTTTACCTATCGTGGAAATATAGTCGGACAAAGTTCATTTAGCACCAGCCAATCATTTGAAAGCCTCCACGCGGTAAATGTAATAAACACTACAGCCGCCATAGCTGGAAGTTTTGTTTGTAGGCCAGCTACCGGTAACCCCACATCTGTAAATGTTGGCAGAATTGGGGATAGGAGTCGCGGAGGTTATGACGCGGCTTCAAATAACATAGGAGTTGTTCCCTTCCCAAATTCATCAGATGGAGGAATTTATTTGGCCCCAATTAGAATAACCGACCCAACAACAACTCCCGTTGGTGGGATTTTGGGTCATTTAAGAGGTATATGGCATCAGGTTCATCCTAGTCTTTCATTAGTTCATAAAGGTGTCTATCAAGGGTCGGGAGCTTTGGCGGGAAAGAGTTTTATTATGCTCTACAGTAGTATAGTTGTTGGGAACCATGTTTTTGAAATCAGCGATAATGTAGACACTAATTAACTATGCCTAACCAACCAATCTCAGGAAAAGCACGAATTGGATATATTGCGGTTTTGAGTCAAACAGCAGTAAGTATGCCTATTTTAAGACCCCTTAGGTTGCGTTGCATCCAAGCTGGCAACACTTATATGATATTAGGAGGAAGAGATAATACTGAAGGGAATTCACTTCAACCATGTTTAAAAATAGAATCTCAGGGGTATTATCAATTTAGATGGGGAAGAAGTGGGACCGTTCAAAGTATCTCTGTAGACGTAAAACAAGCAGTTAATTTGTCTCCAAGACCTTCACTTTACGTTTATCCTAATACTGATATTGGGGTAACCGGGGTTTCTGGTTATGGGTATGAAGTTTTTGCAGCAAGCGGCGCAGGATGGGTAACAATTGGGCCTGTGCCGGTAACTGGCACTGGAATTGGTGCTGTTAAAGTGGAATTAAGGGCTAATTATGATGGTCAATATAATAGTGCTCCCTGCTATTGGGACCATTTGGCAACTAGTTAATTTATGGCAGAAAGTCAATTTAATAATTGGGTAGATGGGGCGCTTTTTCTTGATACTGGAGGCGATAATAACTTTGCGATGTGGTTTCAGGGTGCGCCAGTTTTCGACCTAAACGCCGAAGGCCAAGAGGAAGAAGAAGGAGGCGAAACTTTCATTAATGTTTCCAATAGGCGGCGCTGTGCTTTCTTTTAATACTTTTCTCCCAAAAATTGTGTAAACACTCTTGATATGCAAGATTTTAATGTGGAATTTTCTAATTCTATTGCTAAATGGCTTTTGGCCAAATCCAGCATATTAAATCCCAAAGTGGGCAGTTTTAATAAACTTTCTGCTATTTTTCTAAAAGGCAAGACTATTGAAGAAGGGGTGGCTTATGTTCTAAAATATATCCAGTCGCTTCATGAAAAAACAAAGGGTTTGGGTTTTGAGTTAGTCATTAAAGGCAAACAAGAAGAACTTGTTTATCCTATTGAGGAACTAAAAGCGGCGCAAGAAGAACTTAAAGCTTTAAATATCCAACAATTTAATTTTCCAGTTAGCGATTTATACTTAGAACTCCCAAATCACGAACTTTGGTTTTCTTTTTAAATGTGTAATAATAAGGAACTTATATGAGCGAAAAACTTAATCAACTTAAGACTATGATAGCGACATCTCAAGAAAATTTAAAAAAAATGCAGGCGGAAATGCCTGAAGATGACCGCATGAATAAAATGATGAAGGAAATGTATCGTTACATGGACTATGTCATGGGCTATATCTATGAAATGGAGGCATCAGGATATAAACAGTGGGAAAGACATAATGTTGGGCACATCCCATCCGTGAAAGGTGCGGGTAAAATGCAAGCTGTTTTGGAAGCTCTTGGCCTTGATGATGATTATGAAGTTTATAAACCCATGATTTCTGTAGCTAAGACTAAGCGTGGGATGGAAATTGAGGCTAGTTATACAAAGAAATAATGAAACAACCAAAATATAAAATATTATTTTCAAGCACGGTTAAACCTATCGTTAGCGCCGAAAAGGATAAATATTTATCTATAGCTTCCCTTAATGAGCTTCGTTCGTTCCTTCCTGATTTAGATATAGAAGGCAATGTAGATGTTCTTCCGATATCATTTAACGCCTGTGTTGTAAACAGGAGAAACAAAAATTTTCATGGCGTTGATACAACTATAGCTTTACAAATAGTTAAAAAGTTCCCTACAAAATATGTAAATATTGAACACTCAAGGGATAAGGTAGTTGGAACTATTATTAGCGCTAGTTTTTCTGAGTTCGGCACCGACAAACCTCTTACAGAAGAGGATATTAAAGATACTAAAAAACCATTTAATATCACTCTATCTGGAATTATCTGGAGAGTAGTTAGTGAAGAATTGGCTGATAAAATAGAAGAGTCAAACGACCCCGCAAGTCCTTATTATGCAAAGATTTCCGCAAGTTGGGAGCTTGGTTTTTATGATTATGTAATAGCTAAATTACCCAAAAACAAGAAAAATCTGGAAGACGCTATCGAGATTATAAAAGACGAAGAAAAGATTCAAGAACTGGAAACCTCAATGAAAGCTGGCGCTCTTGAAGATGTTGAACTTTGCACATTGCCCGTAGGAGATGTTTTAGCTTATGGGATTGGATTAACTGAAACTCCCGCCGCTGATGTTCAGGGAATAGCTGTTCCCGAAGAAAATGTTCCCAAGGTAGTTAAAGCTGAAGTCACTTGCCAAGATTTAGTTGATGATATAACCAGAGCGGGGGGCACAGTAGTCAACCCAATTTTTACCACCACCAACACAACTACAGGAGCAATTCAATTAATTTATCATCAAGTAGGCGAAGACATGGCTGAAAACACTAAAAAACTAAGCAAGATAATTGATAATAAAGTTACAGAAGTAATTAGCCGCGAAATTCTACATCTACAAAATACTAGTTCCCATATTAATAATTTAAATGTAAAAAAGGATAGCTTGACTATGAAGATTAAGGACGTTAAAGATATTACGGATGAAGCTCTGAAGACTATTACTGCCTCAGAAATTACTGATTTCATCTCCGAACAACTAAAACAAGCTAATGAGCAGTATGTTACTGAAAAGAACGCCGCTCAGGAAGCTGCCAATAAAGCTAAGGCCGACTACGAAGGTCTTTTAGCTGAAAGTAACACCCTCAAAACTAAACTGGCCGAAATTGAAAAGTCGTTGAATGACTTTAAGGAACAGGCCAAAGCTCGTGAGCTTCAGGAGAATTTTAATACCCATATGGGTCTTATTTCTGATAAATATGAACTTGATGACGAAACTCGGAAATTGGTTGCTTCCCAAATTCAAGGGCTTAGCAACGAAGATTTTGTACCTTATGAAAAGAATCTTTCGGTCCTTTTAAAAGGTAAAGAAAAGAAAGCTCAAACGGTTGTAGCATCTACTGATACTAAACCCAATCCCGACACTATTGTTAGTGACGCAATTGATAAAGGAGCTAAAGACAAAGTTGTTGTTCCTGCTACCCCATCAAATCAACCTACACTGGAAGACAAATGGAAGGCAAGTTTTGGGCCTGAAGGATGGATAATTGGTGGAAACAGTAGAAAACACAACTAATAACAATAAATTTTAAGGAGAAATAAAGAATTATGCCAAATATTAAACCATTTCGTACGGTAAATGAGTACGATGTACTTAACCTCTTCGCTTACAGTGGCACTTTGCCTGTCGTGGCTGGAACATTTGTAAGAATTTTGAGTGGGTGGGAACCGGGACAAGAACTCTCTGAACTAGGTTCAGTGGGTGCTTCCTACGCAAACACAGTGTCTCTCCGCTATGGTATCGCAGCCAAGGTGGGTATGACAAATCTAACGGGCTATTCTTCAATCGGCATGTTGCTTAACGATGTGCGCGAACTTGATGAAAATGGCGAAAAACTGATTTTTAAACCTCGTAAAGCTGCTGAAATGCAATGCGTGATAAGTGGACTGGCTGTTCCAATTGCTACTGCGGGTATCTTCCTGTATAGCGGCATTAACGGAACTCCGGTTGCTGGCAACCCCGCCTATTCTACTGGCGACGGTCAGCTTTCGACAACTCCAAGTCCTTCTTCGGGTCAACATGCGGTTGCCGAACGAGTTGGAACGTTCCTCGGACCTAAGAGCAGCAACGGTTTCGCGTTGTTTAAGCTGGAGCTTTAATTCTAACAGAAAGATTTAAATAATAAGGATTTTATATGAAATTAAAACTTAAAGCCACACAAGAACAAATCGAGCTTATTAAGATGATAGGTTCTCGTAATCTTACGGAATCTCGTAAAGCTCAAGACATGTTGGCAGCTTTCATTGCAGAAGTCATTAGCAAAGTACTTGCTCAAGCCGGTACCGCTTCTCTAATTTATACTGACAGCACTTTTAACGAGGATGATGACCCGTCAATTCCTCTGGAACTTTTCTATGACCAAAATGAAACTCAATGGGTTACTGTTTGGTCTCAAGCAATTGCTGGTGGTTTGCCAACCTCCCAAGTTTCGGGAGTTGCTGAACTTAAAGTAAGCACTTATCGCCTTGATAGCGCGGTTAGTTTTGCTAAGAAATATGCGAGAAAGTCTCGCCTTGACGTAATTTCTAAAGCCGTGGAACGCATGGCACAGGAAATTTTGGTTAAACAGGAACGTAATGCTTGGGCAGTTATTATGCGAGCGGTTTCCGAAGCTAGAACTAACGGAAATCTTCACATTTTAGAATGTCTAACTGAAAACGTATTCCAGTTGGATGACATGAATACACTCATGACTCTTATCCGACGCTTCAATACTTCATGGGCTAGCGGCACTCCTACTTCTTTGGACTCTTTTGGTCTTACTGACCTATTTGTAAGTCCTGAGATTAAGGAACAGATTCGCGCCTTTGCGTATGAGCCGATGAACACTCGGGCTGGCACTATGACTTCTAGCGGCGCTACTGCGGTTCCTCTTCCTGATTCTATTAGGGAGCAGATTTATCGCAATGTAGGAACTTCTGAGATTTATGGAGTTAATATCCATGACCTTAATGAACTTGGCCTTAGCCAAAAGTATAACACGTTGTTTCAAACCTTTGCGGGCGCTTTGGGAGTTGGTAAAAATTCCACTGAGTTTGTAAGTGCCAACGATGAAGCGCTTATTGGTTTTGACCTTGGAAGAGAATGTTTCATTCGTCCTCTGGCTCAGAACGCTGATAACGGCGGAACCGTAGTGTCTCACCCTGATGACCAATGGGTTATTAGAAGTGAGAAGGCTGGTTTTTATACCGCAATTGAGGAAGGGCGTCTCTGCCTTGATGGACGTGGTGTTTGCGCCTTGGTTGTCTAATTTTTAGATAATATCACAACTTAGAGGTAGAAGAAATTCTACCTCTTTTTTTGTTCTCTAAATTTAATTGCGTGTGTAACACTTCATAGGAAAAAGGCAATTTATGCGAAGAAAAAAGGAACTAAAACAAATAGACGGTAAAGAAGAACGGCACGAACCCTCTTCACTAGAACAAATTTGGGGCGACTCGGGACTAAGTAAATATAACACTTTTGATGTTAATACTTATAAGCAAAATCTGGCCGAAATGACTAAAGCGGACCTACAATCTCACGCTGTTAGAGTTAATATTATTCCAATAGATGATAGAGAACAGCTAGTAAAAAGACTTGTTCGCGAATTTAATCGGCACGTTGGTAGTTTTCAACAGCCAGTTGTTAAGAAAAATGAAGTAAAACCAACAAAAGAAGTTTTTAAAATTCTAAGTGAAGGTAGATAAGTGTAATCATTAATGGAGATTTTATAATTTATGGCATCACTATTTTCATTTGCTGAAGACAACGGAGCCGCATTCGGAACCCCTGCTACAGGAAGCACAAGAACATGGTTCAGGACCGAATCTAACTGGAAAAACGTTGATGACTCAACAACGGCTTACAGTTCTTCACCAATCACAGCAGGCAATAACTCTTATGGTAAATACCAGTTTGGAGTTATTACAGGTACTTTTAATCAAGTAAGTAACGGTAAATTTGGACATACTACAGGCACTTTTGGGGCCGGTATTACTTTAGTAGGTAGAGTTGACTCAGGTTATACTACTCCTGCTACAACCGCCCTAGGAAGCGCAACAAACATCACTGTGCCAAGCGGTCTAACAGATGCGGCTTTTACTGTTACTTTTGCGGGTAATGGTCCTCAGTATGCTAATAGTTCAACGTTGGCAGTTACGGGATACAGTATGTACCTAATTTCTCAACTTCAAACTACAACGGGAGCTTCGCCGGGCGACACCAGTACCGCTACCCTCACATTGCAGTACGACGAATCGTAAAAGTCTCTGGAAATCAACAACTTACAAATATTAACCCTCGAAAAGTTTTGAGGGTTTTTTTATTGACAAAAGTTGAAACTTTAAATATTTTTATTATCAAATGATAAGTGCTGACAATCCTTATTTAAGCCAAAAAGAGTATTTCGAAAAATTATACGTAGAAGAAAAGAAAAGTTCTTGGGAAATTGCAAAACTTTTAGATATTTCACAAAACTCTGTAATGTGTATTTTAAAAGCTCATAATATCCCAAGACGCTCTTATAAAGAAAACAAAATGCCAGTCCCTAAAGGCTCTAATCTTTCAGAAGCTCACAAACAAGCTCTTTCTAAATCACATATCGGAAAAATTGTTTTAAATCCCGAAACAGGTCGCGGCTACAATTTCAGTCAAATTGAAGTTGAATGTGGCTTTTGTAAGACAAAAATCTTTAAAAAGAAATGCCACACCGAACAACACAAAGTTTTCTTTTGCAATCACAAATGTCACGCTGGTTATAAAAAGGGCAAACCAAGTCTACACTATGCACGTAAAAGCGTTGCTTGCACTGAATGCGGCGAAACTTTAATAAGAAAACGATGCGAAATTAACAAAAATAAGAACGGGCGCTTCTTTTGTGACCAAATTTGTGCTGGTATCTGGAAATGCAAAAACCTCACAGGAGACAAGGTTTATAATTACAGAGGCGGCTACGAGAAATGGGAAAATTATGGCCCATCTTGGCCTTGGGCGCGGAAACAAGCCCTAGAAAGAGATAATCATACTTGTCAAAACTGCGGCAAAACTAAACAAGACTTAGGTAAGGAACCAGACGTTCATCACAAAATCCCCTTCAGATTCTTTGGTCTAGAACGCCACGAAAAGGCTAACAGGCTATCTAATTTAGTCTGCTACTGTCCCAAATGCCACAAAGATATTGAAGAACGCGACCTTCCAATGATTGAAAATTACGCAAAAATCGTTAGAGGAATTCACCTTCCAAAAGTATAATACTTGGTAAACATAATACCATATGCAATTCAAATATCTTTTCGAGGCTCTTTTAAAAGACGAGTCGGTTATCAAACAAAACCAAGAAGACAAATCCGCTACTACAAAAGGGAAGAATTGTTTTTATGACGTTATGCAAAACATGGACAACCTTGTGGCCTTTGGTATGTTTAATCAAGAAAAAGACGAATCTTATGCTGTAGATTTAACCACTGGGCGCTTTGTTGTTAATGGAGCTTCTTTTTTTGTTCATGACGAACCCCTTTCAAACATTCGTCTTATTTACTTTAAGCGCAATTTTATTACTTTAAACTTACTAGAGAACCAAGAGGTCCGCGATGCGACCTATCATTTTGGTTTTCAAGCTAATCTTCCAAACGGCAGCAACTTTCAGCGAGTTATGGTTTTGCATTAGAGCTTCCATAGTTTTCTAGTGTAAAACGTACCAGCTTAACTCAAAGAAAATGGCCAAGAAGCAATTCTTGGCTTTTTTTGTGTAATAGATAAAGAGAGGCAATACCATGCTCCCCAACAATACAATGAATTATGGCATATCAAGCGACAATTTTAAGTAGGATAACACAGTTCGGCACCACTCAGATTATTGCTGAATTTGTTGATAATCAAGGAGTTATGCCGCGAAGAGTCGCAACTAGGGTTTGGAACAAAGAAAATGTTACTAATCCAGAACTAATTGTGGCGCGGAATGAAGTTATAGCTCAGTTAACAGCAGAATACGATGAACTTACTGAAAAAAATTCTAACATGACTACTTTTAAAGAAAAGTTGACTCAATATCTCGATACAAAAATATTAGAAATTACAGAACAATATTTAGCCGACCTTCAAAACTATAACTTAAACGAAAAACAAATAGCAATAGCTTTAAAAGTAAGATTTAAATGGGAAGTTTAATATGGCAAATTTAATAGCTTATCAAGACGGTAATTGGTCAGACCCTAATACATGGTATGTATTAGAAAATATGAGCGTGGGTATGATATGCAACATCGCGCCATCTACATCATCCACTCAAAGAACTTATGCATCTTTTCCCTTTACTCCTCAATCTGGCGACTATGATGGTTTTGCTGTTCGATTTTTCCAAAAAAACAACAATGCTTCAACAGGAATGTATACAGGCGCAATCCTTCAAGTGGGGACCTCTGGCGAAATTGTAAGATATACTGGATTTGTTGAACATTTACCTAATACTTCAAATGTTACAAACGCTTATGCTGGTCCTAGGTTTTTTAAATTTCAAACCCCAATTAATTTTACAGGTGGAACAAGCTACGTTATAAGTCTTAGAGCTTCAGCGTCTTCTCTTATTACTTTTGGTGGCTCTGGCACTTTATCTAATTTTGGTATTGGTTTGCGCCGAATGGCAACCCAAGCTCCAGCTAGCGGAGATATCTTGTTTATTATGGGAGAACAACAAGGAACCGGAGCTTTAAGTAATAGAGTTGTTACATATGATTTAACTTCAGGAGTTCCTTATGGTCCTGATAGAATTAACAACGCGGACCAGTTAAGTATTTCGATTTCAAAAGGAGGAATTTTAAACTTCCCTCCTTCTGGTAATACCGGATATTATTTAAAATGGAGAGGATGTTTGTATAACCATCCCGAAGGCGTAATTAACGTTGGAACGCCAGCAACAGGAATTCCTTCGGGTAGTACTGCAATTTTAGAACCCGATGGAATTACAGCAGCAGGAGAAGCTTATTTGTGTAACGGAGAATATGCAACTTTAAATCTTTGCGGTTCTCCTAAAACTTATTGGACAACACTTAAAAGTCATTATGGAGGGCGTGGACTAGCAACTCAAGTTAATACTGGAATTTCTTTTAGAGTATATACTGGATATGGACAAGATTTAACAACACTGTCGCCTAACAGTTATATTTATATTGATAATTCCAGTTTTGCTGTTCCAAAACAATTAACTACTGTTTCTGGCGCTTTAAGTGGTTTGTTATATAGCGTTGCTAGTACTACTGTAGCTGAAACAAGTGCTGGATGGGCACCTTATACAAGTGGCGACCCCATTACTATAGAAGTAAATAATGCAAGTGGCTGGATATCGGGAGACACTCTTATTTTTAGTGAACTTGAATTAAATCGAAGAGAAATAAGAACCATTACTAACGTTAGTGGCAGTTTTATTACACTTAATTCAGGTTTTCTATATGCTCATATGGGGTCCGGTCATGTTGAAAGTCACGTAGCAAACGTTAGTAGGAACGTAACCTTTGGACGTGTCGTTGCTGCTACAGGAGGATGTTATAAACTATTACCTTCTGGAATTATAAACTTTAAAAATACATATTTTTCTCTTTTGGATACTGTTGTAAGCAGCACAAGAAAAGATATATATGAATATAATTCAGGATTTTTAATGGAAGGATGTGGTTGGAGCGGAAGAAGCAATAATATAACGTTTTTAAATTTTCCAAGCGACCAAAGAGGGGAACTTACAACTATAATTAAAAATAACATTATAGCTCACGCTAGCGCTAGCGCCAGTTCCACAATAGTTTATAGCGCCGTTGCTTCCAGTGAAAACAAAGGTGGAATTCAGTTCATCAATAACTTATTTTTAGGGGCAGCAGGGGGATTTTCTTTAAATAGAAATAACTGGCTCATTTCTGGAAACATTTTTTATCGTGGCAATATAACTTTTGCTAACGATTCTTTTCATAACGCAAATCAATTTTCAAATAACGCTTTTATTGGACTTGCTGAAAGTAGTAATTTTCCTATTAATTCAGTTTTTGAAAACTGTATGTTTAGATGGGAAACAGAAAGTGTCCCTATAACAATAGGTAACACTTATAATAATTGCATGTTTCAGAGTAAAGGCTTAATTGAAACTTCTTTTAATAACGAGTTTGTTAAAAATACTTTTTTAAATTGTAAATTTGCCTCTTTTCCATGGTCAGGCATTACAACGATACAAACAACTTCTACTCAAACCAATTTATACGACAACAAATTTGTTAATTGTGATTTTTCGTATTTGTCGGGTAATAACTATATCGGAGCTACGAATGATATTAGTATTAGTGCAACTGGTACAATTTATCCAAAATTTGAATTTAACAATTGTGTTTTTAATGCGGCAACCCCAATATCGCTTAGTTTAGACAACTTTAATAAAGATTCAATTTTATCTTTTGTTAACTATAACAAAATAACCGGAAATAATTACATTTATAAAGCTTGGGGAGTTTTATCTACAGACACAACAATTGTATGGTCTACAAGCCCTTCAATGCGAATGACCCCAATAAGTAATAATAATAGATTACAAACTACTTCATTTTTTGTTCCCGTTCGAAGTGGCCAAAAAGGAAGCGCGGCTGTTCGTGTCAGACAGTCTTCAAATAGTGACGGAATTGAATATAATGGTGCAGTTCCTATTCTTGTTTTTCAAGAAAACATACCAATGGGTATTACTGGGGACATCATTATAGCTTCGGGAACTGCTGGTCTTTTTGGTACTTGGCAAATTTTGACAGGACAAAGCTCCACTGCGCCTCAAGACGGAGTTATGAAGTTTGCTGTAACTTGCGGAGGACCAGCTTACAGTCAAGGTTGGGTTAATGTTGATGATTGGAGATAATAAATGGACTTTTATTGGAAAGATGGAATTCCGTTTATATACCAACAGAAAAGCGATTTAGGGCGCTATGTTTATTGGTTTGAAGGCAGTCCTTTCTTAACCACTCCTTCTACCGGCACTTTAACTCAATACATGTTTCCAATTGCCGATGTTTCAGGCTCTTGGACTCAATCTCCTCTTTATTCTAAAGTTAATGAATATTACGCTGATGATTTAAATTATATACAGTCTCAGCCAGTACCGGTTAACAACGGAACTGAACTGTTATTAGGAACGGCGGGGAACATTCCTTCTTCTTTAACCGGTCATGTTCTAAGATATCGCTACGAAAAAAACATGAATTCGAGCACTGGAATTAATTTAACTATAGGTTTGTATCAAGGAAATACCCTCATAAAAGAAGCAACTCACTCCAATCTCCAAAAGGGATGGGTCGATGGAGTGATGACTTTAACAACTGGAGAGGCGGCAACTATAACTAACTATACCAATTTAAGAGTTAGGTTAATAGCTATTACTGGATAAAATGGCTACACGTTTTTATTTCGAAAATACAAATTTCACTACTTTTTCTCCTCAGTTTAGTGGTTTTTGGGCTTATACCAGCGAAGCTGGTCGTTATAATCTAGTTGATTATAAATCAAACAACCCGTTAATAACTGGAACAACTATTGGTCCCACATGGAACGGCGCTGGTCTTGACCGTCAATATATTACAGAACCTTTATCTGCTCAAACCATTAATGGGACAGTTACTGGTCAGTTAATGGTTCGTGAGTACAACCCCGGCGATAACGTTAATAGGTTAGTTACTTGTATTAAGGCAATTGATGGAAGCGGCAACTTAAGAGGTAGGGTTTTAACTACTGGTAACTATAGTAATACTACTACAGAATTTGTTAATAACGTTAGTCATAGAAATAAAATCATTGCAACAAATACTTCATTAACCAGTGTTGCAATTCAAAGCGGCGACCGTCTTGTTATTGAATTGGGTTATACAGAAGCAGCAGGAGCAACCCCCGAAGCATCTGCTCTTTGGGGTTCCTTAACTTCTCTTGCTGATTTACCCGCAGATGAAACACAAACAACTTTAGGTATACCTTTTATTGAGTTTAGTATTGATGTAGTTCGCTTAAAAGCTAGAACTCAAAACGGTTTAGCTAAAATCGTCGCTCAAAAAAGGCAAGAGCAAACAGGTTTAGCCGCAATCATCAATCTAAGAAGTAATAGCCAAACAGGTTTGGCGAGGATTTTTAATACTTTAAGGAACGGTCAAACAGGTATTGCGCGAATTTTAAACACTTCACAGCGTTCTCAAACAGGTGTTGCTAGAATTTTACTTTCTAAAAATAATTATCAAACGGGTATCGCTCGAATTTTTAATACTTTAAGAAATGGACAAACGGGGCGTGCAAGAATTTTAACTTCTTCCCTTCAATACCAGACCGGTGTTGCGAGAATTTTTAATACCGTTAGGTTTAGTATTAGCGGCAAAGCATCTATTGATACCGATACAACAACAATTCAAAATCACCAAACCGGCAAGGCTAGGATATTTAATACAATTAGAAATTATCAAACCGGCGTTGCGAGAATTTTTAACACTTTAAGAAACGGCCAGACCGGTGTTGCTAGAATTTTAGTTTCTAAAAATAATTATCAAACGGGCATTGCTAGAATATTTAATACCTTAAGAAAAGAGCAAACGGGCAAAGGCTTTATCGTCCCCAATCTTACCGCTTCTGTTTCTTGGATTAGGTTTGAATTTCCTGCTGGAAATTCAACAACTAACAATCAAACCGGTGTTGCGAGAATTTTTAAAGCTTTACAAAACAGTTTAAATGGTATCGCTAGGATTTTTAAAACCATTCAACAAACTCAAACTGGACGAGCAAGAATAGTTTTTAGATATACAAATACACAAACCGGTGTTGCTAGAATTAAAGTTACAAGGAAAGAAAGTGGGGGATGGTGGTATTGGGGAAGAGATATCCCCGGAGGAAATTACGTGCGTGCTAATAGTTTCCAAGACGCTTTAGAAAAACAACAAGCATTAGCTGATGAAGCGAGCGATATTTATTGGACAACAGAAAATCCAAACGGAGCTATTGATTTAAGTTATATTTATATTCAAAAATATTATCCACTTTTCCCTATAAACCACCAAGAATATTACGAAATTGAAGTTTATAATGACGAAGAAGGCGTTGAGTATCATTATCTTTTTAATTCTGTTAATGATATTTATCCAAGACTTCTTGACATTTACGGAAGCCATTGGTTATTTGCTGGAGCTTTCTTTCCTGTCCAATACGGTAAAGCGAGCATTAGAAGTCCTTTTAAAGCTTATCCAATCCAAGACATAAATAGCGGGACTTGGAACACAACCCCTCTTTATAGTAAAATTTGGGAAGAAACGCCCGTTACTAATGATTATATTATATGTTCCCAAAATCCAAACAACGACACTTGTGAAATGCTTTTAAGTCCTTTAATGTCAGGTCATTACAGTTCTTTAAAATTAAACTATGTATACAAAAAACAAGAAACTAACTTTTATCAAATTAATTTAACAGTTCAGCTTTTTGAGGGGGCTGTTAAAAAACACGAAACAATATTACCTTTAATTTCTGGTTTGTGGACAACAGGAAGTGTTTCTTTAACCGCTCACGAAATCAAAAGTATAACAAATTTCTCTGATTTAAGAGTAAAGTTTGTAGCAAATAGAGTATAGTATATGTCAACCAGATTATATTTAAATTGGAACGAATCGGGGTATAATGCATCCCTAAGTAAATATTACTCTGGATGGCAATCCGGCTCAAGTAGATTTTCAGTATATGGTTTGGTGCAAAAAGAAGGTATTACAGACAGATATGCTCCCAATCATTTAGACTTTCCTATAACTACCGGATTTATTCCGTTTGCTATGTCGAAAGCTCTCTCCGAACCCTTAGTTTCGGGAGTTTATAATACTGGATTGTTTTCTGGAATATCTACTTATTTATGTGGAAAAACCGGGACTTTTGCTATTCAGGTTGGTATTTATAATTTCGATGGGAGTCAGTTAAAAAGCGAAATTTTTCCTGTAACAACCGGAAGAAACATAGTTATAACAGATTCTGTTCAAGGAAAATATCTTACAGATATTTTCCCAAACACAGGTTTGCATTCTGGTTTTACGGCAGATAGAGGAGATAGACTTGGAATAGTCTATGGTTTTTATAATAGAACTAATAGTACTAGTAATTTTCATTTTGAATCAGCCGCAACTACAAACATTGGAGATTTTTCATTTAGCGAAACCCCCGCAGAAGTATTCGATTTACCACAGTTAGGTACTTTTAAAAATCCTTGGATTGAATTTTCTAATAATTTTCAATTTGTTAAAATAAAAAACATACAAGGAAAAGCGGCTATTAGCAGAGGAGCTAGGGATATAAGAGGAACTGCTAGAATTGCTACTCCTCCTTATTATTATGAAAATACCACTCCGATAATATTGCCATATTACGGAGGAGGTTCGACCTATCCTTCAACAATTAATGTCACTGGTTTGGATTCAAGTAAAACTTCAGTGACCGTTTGGATTAATGGATTTGCTTATACTAATCCTAGAAACGTAGAAATATTGTTGGTTTCTCCTAGTGGAAGAAATATTGTTTTGATGGGTGACAATTCACCGTCAACAACTTCAGTTAGCGGTTTAAATTTAACTTTTAACCAAAGTTCTCCTCATATAATGGGAGCTAGTAAGAGGTTATCTGGCGTATCTTATCTCCCTACACTTAATAATGAGTCTCGATTTTTCCCTCCTGCTTATTCTGGTATTATTGACAATACAATAGCTAATTCAAATTTGAATGTTGTTTCTGGAGACGACCCCAATGGAACTTGGTCGTTGTATGTTCTAACCCAAGACGCAAGAATTGGAGGAATTAAATCTTGGGGGCTTTCTTTTGCTAACAATGCAGCTCAAGTTGCTCATTTTTCATTAAGTGGAAGTTTTGGCCCATTAACCGTTCCAGAAACACAAAGCGGCAGAGCAAGAATTAAAGTTACTAGAACTCCAACTACAAATTGGATGTATAGTATAAAGACAGGAGGGGGCGACCCTGAAATTACTGATTTTGTTTCTGGATATTCATTCGGAGAAGCTATTTTAAAATCAACGGGAACTTATGAATATATCTATCCATATGCTATTGTAGGAGACTTTCTCCAATCTTTTAGTGGTGTTGGTGGCAATAGAAATCATATAGAATTTTACTTTTCTGACCCAGAATGGGGGTCAGCGGTTTATTTAAGGAACGAACAACCCATTTTCCCCACTAACGATGGTCTGTTTTGGAGCAATGGTAATCAAGCCTACGAAATAACAGCGGGAGCATTACACAATTCTGGTATTTGGGAATTACAACGACTTCTTTTTCCGGCGCAAATTGGTTTAGCTAAAATTATCAAATTAAACGTTAATAACCAAACCGCAGTTGCTAGGATTTTTAATACGGTTAGATGGTCTATTAACGGTGTAGCGCGAATTGCTGGCGCGGGAGCACAATCTTACGACCAATTAGGCAAAGCTAGAATAAGCACTACCACACAAAGAACTCAAACTGGTTTAGCGCGAATTTTAACCACCAGCCAAAGAACACAAACCGGCATTGCTCGAATTCTTAATACCAGCCGTTGGTCTCAAACCTGCATTTCTAGAATTAAGGTTACTACAACTCAAACTCAAAGTTGTAGGGCTAGAATTCAGGTTACAACTCGCAATAGTCAAACAGGTCTTGCTAGAATTAAGGCTACAAGTTCTCGCGTTCAAACAGGGTTGGCACGAATTTTAAACACTACACGAAATACCCAAACCGGTTTATCTAGGATTAAAACTACAAGTAATTGGAGCCAAACTTGTAAAGGTAGAATTAAAGTTTCTACTTCCAATATTCAAACTGGCGTTGCTAGAATCAGAGTTTCAACAAATAGAACTCAAACCGCTTTAGCTAGGATTTTAAATACAAGCAGAACAAGTCAAACTGGTCGCGCAAGAATTCGGACAACAACACAGAATAGCCAAACTGGGGTTGCGAGGATTAAAGCCGCAACCAGTCGCTCTCAAACCGGTTTAGCAAGAATTTTAAATACTTCTAGATTTACTCAAACTGGCGTTGCTAGGATTAAAAATACAATTTCATGGACCCATACTGGCGTTGCTTACATTGCTGCTCTTGGAAGTCAGATTAGAGTTCAACTTGGTAAAGCTCGCATACTTAATACTGTTAGATATAGTCAAACTGGCAAGGCTAATATTAAACATATTAGGAGCTACACGCAAACTGGTATTGCTAGAATTCGCTGCACAATAAATAGAACTAATTCTGGTTTGGCGCGAATCAAAGCTTCAATATCTCAAAGTCAACTTTGCGTTGCTAGAATTAAGACTACAAGTTCTTTTAGCTGCCAAGGCAAGGCAAGAATTCAAAGAGCTTCTCAATGGACCGTTAACGGCCTAGCTAGGGTTAAAGTAACCGACAATAATTCTCAAACTGGCGTTGCAAGAATCAAGGCTACAACTCAGAATTCTACTCAAGGTAAAGGAAGAGTTCTCCGCACAATTCAGCAATCTCAAACTGGTAAGGGTTATATTACTGTATCGGCGGCTTCGAACCGGACCCAAACAGGTATTGCTAGAATTCTAAGAAGTTCAACTCAAAATCAGCTTTGTGTTGCTAGGATTAAAACTACTCAAAATAACAATGTTAATTGTGTAGCCCGAATTAAAACTACAAGTAGTAGAATAATTACTTGTATTTCAAGAATCTCTAAGTCTAGCACCCAAAATCAAACCGGTGTTGCTAGAATCAGAACTAGCACCAGAAATAGTATTTCTTGCTTAGCTAGAATCAAAACCACTACTTTAAACTCAACAACAGGTAAAGGTAGGATTCAAACTACTTCTAGACATAGCAATACTGGATTAGCAAAAATTAGAGTTTTAAAGACCCAAACTCTTACGGGTATAGCTAGAATTTTCGGAACTCAAAGAAGAACGACAACCGGTTTAGCTTTTATATTCCCTTATAGTATTACAGAATTACCTAAAAAGGAAATTATTGCTACTATTTTGGGTCAAAAAGTGACGGGTCCTCAAGGTGTCAGAATTGGACTAATTATCAAGGAGGTTATTGTTAGGGTTCCATAGTTAATTTCAGTGTAAAATTAAAAGATATGGCAGACATTTATGATATTAGTGTAATTCAGGGCGAAAACATCTATTTGAGGGTTGTAGCTCTAGATGTTAACCAAAACCCTATTGATTTAACTAACTACACAGTGTCGGGCTATGCCAAGTACCGTTATACTGATACAGGAATAGTTTTAAACTTAAGACCCGCAATTCACAGTAGTTATATAAGTGGCTACATTGATATTAACGTGCCGGAAACCGGGACCGCCCCTCTTCCTGTAATGCAAGGGGTTTATGATATTGAAATTCACAACCCTTTTACCAGTTATACCACAAAAGTTATAAAAGGTCTTTTTAATGTAGAACCGGAGGCGACAAGATGAAATTAGTAGATATTGTAGATGCACTATATCGTGAATTGGAAAATCCAACAGATATTTCCATAGCTGCTATCCATTTCTGGATGGAATCAAACTTAGGAAACTTAAATATAGCTGTAAACACCGATTATAGCTTTAATACCTCCACAAGACAAATAAACGATAATGGCGGGAATGAGATATCAAATTTAGAAGATATTGCTATTTATAAACAACTTTATAAAGTTCATCGTGCTAAAGTCTTGGTTAGGCGTCATTTGGGAGCAGCAAGCACCGAAAGTATTATTCAAATTGATTCAGACGGTAGCTCAATTCGAAAGGTGAATAAAACAACTTTAGCCGCCGAATACCGCCAACTTCTAAAAAATGAAGAGGATACATTAGACAATTTGGTTAAAAATTATGGTCATAATAGTACTCTACCTCTGCAAGTGGTTGGAGATGATACGGTTGCGGCTTATGAAGACGTTTTAGACCCCAATCCAAGAATAAGATAAAATGGCAGATTTGGTTTCAACGGCAGACAGAACAGCGTTTATTAGTGGTTTAATTAATCACTTTGATACGTTTAAAGCTCCAATTATAGTTCATAAAGAACCTTTGACTCAGGTGGTGAACGAGAATCAAAATCCTTTTATGGGATATGGGCCAATTGAGACTGATGTAACTTATGTTCCAGTTAGCGGCACTTTTTACGCAATAAAAGTTACTCATGATAGTATAAACAATAATAATCTACCAATTATTAACACTCAACTGCCAACCAACACTATAAGAGTTAAGGTCTCTGGAGACGCAAAAAACTACATTTCTCAAGGCAAAACAACAGCAATTACTTTCTTGGGCGAAATGTATAATCAAATCAGCGTCCCAATGCCCAAAAACTTTCTTGGATTTATTTTTTATTATTACGATTTAACTAAAGTTGAATAAACATGGCAAAATATACAACAATCAACATTAATGTCTTAAATAAAGCAATTCAAAAAACTGCTAAATCTAGGACTAATTTTATGTTTAACGCTGCTAGAACAAAATTTGTGGCCGCTAAACAGAATATGTTGCGTGAGTTTGATGAGCATCCCGTTACTCAAGAATTGAAAGCTGGTCCTGAAGCAGAAGGAAACCCAAGTGGCACTTTAGGTGGACGCGCCAATCTTTATGCTTTTATTGGTTTTCCTGCCGAAACAGAACCAACAGAGATTATAAGAAGTGCCTTAGAAAGCTTTGTTAATATCTTAAATAACCCTACAATAACCTTTGGTTACAGGTCCGCGACATTTAGTTTTTCTGTCGTATATCCTTCTTTAACAGAGATTTATAAAGCGACCCCTTCACCTTTTAGTAGCAAAAGTTGGGTTAAAGGGATTGAAGATGGCATGTGGGGATTAACTCATTATTTAAATGGACTATATACAAACCCTCCAAAAGACTTTAGTGATTGGTCTAGGTCGGGACCTGCTATTGAATCTAAGTCCCAAGTAAGAGCAGATTCGTTTGAAGCTCGCCCTTATATGAAAGAAATTCTTGAACATTTTGTAGCAAGAGTCAGCACATGAGACCTCAATATGCCAATAGATTAATTTCAAGTTTTAACCTCTGGTTTAATAATACTCTTTTGAGGGAGGGGCAGGCTTATCAAACCACAACCTCTATCTTTTACCCAATTGGACAGGTTTACTATGGACTTTATACCTATGCAACTCCTTACAATCAATTCGTTTCAGATTATTCAGTAACGGGCGCGACGATTATCACTGGGGTTTATTTAAACGGAACCTTTGTTTCAACTGGCGTAAGTGGTTTAAAGGCAATAGATTACGAAAACGGCAGGGTTCATTTTACTGGCCAATTACCCTCAACCATTAGAGTTAGCGGCACTTTTTCCTTTAAAGAATTTAATGTTCAAATAACCGAAGAACAAGAAGAAAAGCTCCTTTTTGAAACAAAGTATAGCCCGCGTCCAAAACTAGGACAAGCTCCAACAGGTTTATGGGCAAGCACTTGGACCTATCCTATTATCTTTTTAAAGAACGTTGCAAGCGACAATAAACCGTTTGCTTTTGGAGGACAAGATGACTCAATTTATCAAATTTCCGCAATGATACTAGCTGACAGCCAATTTAACTTAGATGCTTTAAGCTCATTATTTGTGGATAAAACAAGAACAATATTAGGAATGTTAAATGAAAACGAATATCCGTACAATGTCTATGGTAGTTTTAAAACAGGACTATATAACTATACTGGCCTTGTTGCTAATAAAGATTATTCTTTTATAAATGATATCCATATATCTAAGTTCCAACCCAGTATTTATAGTCAGATGAAATTAGTGAATCCCGGCATTCATTTTGGTGTAATTGATTTTGAGATTAGTAAGGTAAGATATCCTAGACTAGGAACTTAAAATTACTGTTCTCATATTAATAAAACAGTTGTAATTAAACTTAGAAAACAGGACTAATTTATGGCAAGAAACAGAGTTATTTATCAATCAGAGGGTGTATTTGCTGGTCAAAGAACCCCTTGCACCGGTGTTAATCATACTGGCGCGGCTGATGTAAAAGAAATTTATCGTGTCCAAAGCGCGAATTATTCATTCAACCTTGGAAAACGAGACGTTAATCAATTTGGTGAACTCGCCGCAATCGATAGGATTCTAGTTGACCCTCCTACCGTTTCGCTCGATTTTACCTATTTGCTGGCCAATGTCTATAATGAACAGGCATTGGGAATGACAGTTGGGATAAGCACTAATCCTACATCTAATGCTTTTTCAGGCATTTTTGCGGGTGCCACCGACGAAAAAGCTTACTGGGTTAAGACGGTTGCCTATGGTACTGACCTTCACGGTCTACCGTCTACTGGTTATGTTTTCGGCGCAATTGGTTTTGGTAACGGGTATATTAGCTCGTACAGTATTGACGCTGCCGTAGGAGATTTCCCAAGAGCGAGCGTTCGTGTTGACTGCTCAAACATGAAGTTTGACAACTGGCTCAGCACCGACGAAGCAAAACAAAGCCCTTGTGTTAATAAAGAAAATGGAACACTCATTGCCGCAGATACTTATAGACTTCCTTCTGGAACGTCTACAACTTCTGCCCTTGACCAAACCACCGTTCTTCGTCCCGGTGACGTAGTTATGACTTGGGATAATGCCGCTGCGGCCACTATGGGCACGGCTATTAACGATGCCAAAATTCAAAGTTTCACTTTGTCTAGTGATATTTCTAAGACTCCGTTGAATAAGCTTGGAAGCAAGTTTGCATATTCGCAAGAAACCAACTTCCCAGTTACTGCCAGCCTTCGAATTACTGCTGCTGTGGGTGATATGAACACCGGTTCTCTTACCCAACTTCTGGAATCTACTGGAGTTAATACTGTGGGTGTCAAAATTTTTGCTCCTACGGGTTCTACCGTTAACTTCGGCTTTGACCTTAAGGGTGCTCAGCTTGATAGCCAAGAATATAGCTCCAGTATCGGTGATAGCAAAACTGTAACTATGAACTTCAGTGTTCCTATTGCAGGCGCTAACGACCTTACTCGTGGTATTTTCCTAAGCGGAAGAGTCTAATCCTGTTGTAAAATAAACTAGATAAGCCCGAAGAAATTCGGGCTTATTTTTTTTGTTCTTTTTTTGGGAAACCTTGTGTAAAGATTAGTAGGTAAAAGGTCAGTTCCAAGGTTATGGACATAAATAGTGAAAATCTGAAAGATTATATTCTCTTTCATGTAACTAGAAAGATAACAAATCTTTATAAACATATACTTTTTATTCTGGAAGATTTGCGCGATGAAAAGTATTCAATGCAAGACCCAAAGAGTTATTCGCAAACCAGAAAACGGGTTTTGGATTTAGGAAATGACGCCATAAGAGAAATTAACGAACATTTTAAACATTTAGAGGTACAAATTAATGAAAACAAAACCCAATATCCAATCGGTGATTCGGGAACGTTTGTGTTTGCAAAGTCTTCAAAAAACAATGGAAGAAAAGTTTAGGGTGACGCCCAAGCTCGAATATATTAAATCTACAGCTTTTTTAATTAAATTTAAAAACTGGGATGATAGCACTAAAAAAGACTTTATTAAAAATTTAGGCGGAAAGGTAAATTTTAAACAAACACAGGAGTTTTTAAATACATTATGAAAAAATTGCACGAGTTCACGGTATATAAGGAAACCGAAATAGAAGTTACGGTAAAGGATGAAAACGATAAGGACGTAGTAAAAAAGGAAAAGAAACGCGAGCCTTTTAAGTATTTTATCGCTAAACCTACCCGAAATCAAATTGATGAAGCAGACTTTTTCTATGCTCAAAAGTTTAATGAGGCGGCTAAAGCAGGACTTTTAACTAGAGCCTTGCTCGCTAAACGTTATTCAAACGATGGCGGCTCAATGAGTGAACCGGATAAAGAACAGTATGTATCGCTTTATACCGCCCTTTTTACCAAGGAAAATGAATATAAATCTTTAGCCGGTTTGCCGGAAGATAAGCAGGACAAGGAGAAAATAAAGAAAGTTACAGAAGAAATTATTGAGCTTCAAAAAGAAATTCAAGATTTTGAAGCTACCCAAATGAGTCTTTACGACCAAACTGCCGAAAGTTGGGCTAGGAATAAAACTATTCTTTGGTGGGTTCTTTTCCTGTCATATAAGTATACTGACGGCGAAAATTTTGAACCTGTTTTTAAAGGCCAGATTTTTGAGGAAAAAGACGCTGTTTATGGGGAAATTTGGGATTCAGAGGATAGTTTTCAGTTGGAAGTTGTTAATAAATTTGTCTTCTTTGTTAGTTTTTGGTATACAGGTCGCGCCAATAAGCCAGAAGATTTTGCCGAAATAGCTAAAAGATTTGAACCAGAGTCCTAAAAATAAACTAACGTCCTGTTCGGCCCTTACCTAAAGTAGGGGCTTTTTTTGTAGTGAATAAACTAGATGAAATTAAACATAAAATTGCTCTTGCTGATATTTTAGTAGGTTATTCCACAGTAATATTTAATAATCAAACCATCTATATCAAACATTTTACCTTTCAAGAACACCTAAAAGTTGAACAAGAATATGAAACAAGCTTTGAAATAGCTGTTAAAAAGGGCGTTCCAACCATTGAAGACAAAATAAAAGAACTTATTAAAGAAAAAGAGTGGACCGACGAAGAAGAAAAACAGTTCCAAAAACTTCCTCAAGATATAGGTATTTTAAAAGATACCAAGAAAAAATTCTTCTTGGAAAAAGACGTGGAAAGAATTGATAAAAATATTAAGGCTGAAGAGGAGAAATTGCAAAAATTGGAGACTAAAAGAAACAGCCTATTAGGTTACACCGCAGAAACTTACGCAACAAAAAAAACTAACGAACTGTTTGTTTTTCATACCTTTAGAAATCAATTAGAACTAGATAAAACTTTATATTCTTGGGAAGAGTTTAATGAGTTGGATGAAAGTCAAATGGGCGATTTAATTAATCTTTTTAATAAAGATTGCGTTAGATTTGCCCCTCAAGAGATGAAAAAAACAGCTATTTTAAACTCTCACATGCAAATGATTTATTTGGCGGGAGAAGATTTGTGGAACTTTTATGGTAAGCCGGTAGTTCAATTTACCGCCCGTCAAAGCGAGCTTTATAGCCTAGGACGTTATTTTAAAGGACTTATTTCGGACTTAAAAGATAAGGTCACTAGCGATGTTTTAGACGACCCGGATAAACTAATTCAATATGTAGACTCTCAAAAAGCCGCTGAAACCCTTGGAACCGCCAAAATTCCTGAAGGAAAAGAATCAATTGGAGGAGGAACGGCTATTGTGGGAGCTTCCACTGAAGATTTAAAGAAATTAGGCTTAGATAAAGAAAAGGGCGCTGATAGTTTGGCTGAAGAAGCTGGAAAGAAAGGCGGCTCTTTAAATATGGAAGATTTATTAAAATTACACGGTTTGGTGTAATATTATAAGAAGGATTAAGGTATGGCCAATGATGGAGTAAGAGTACCTGTAGTACTAGAGTGGAATCAAGCGATTCAAGACTCTATAGCACAGGCACGAAGAATCCCGCCAGTTAACGTTAGAGTTAATACTGGCCGGATTGGAGATGGTTTTAAACACGCGTCTAAAGAGGCCGAACAGTTTGAACGAGCCTTAGCTAGCGCCCAAACCCGCGTTTTAACCCTCGGGGCGTCTTTCGGCGCTCTGTTCGCAATTCAAAGAGGCTTTAAAGCCTTAATCCAAACAACCATTGATGTTGAAAAGCAGCTTAAAGACATTAATGTTATTTTGGGAGTAAGCACAAGCAGTCTTAGCACCTTTTCTGAGCAACTGTTTGGTATAGCTAAAAATACCGGCCAAAGCTTTGAAACAGTAGCTAAAGCCGCCTTGGAATTTAGCCGCCAAGGTCTTGGAGTTCAAGAAACTTTAAAAAGAACCAATGACGCCCTTATTTTAACCCGCCAAACTGGATTAGATGCCGCTGAAGCAACCGACGCTATCACTGCCGCTATTAACAGCTTTAGTCAAGCTGCTCTGACTTCAAGCGATATTGTTAATAAGTTTGCTAAGGTTGACCAAAACTTTGCAGTTAGTTCCGCTGACTTAGCAGAAGCTATTAAACGGGTGGGTTCTAGCGCTGAAGAAGCGGGAGTAGGAATTGATGAACTTATTGCTTTAGTTACCTCTGCCCAACAAATAACTCAACGTGGCGGTGCTGTAATTGGTAACGCTTTTAAGACTATTTTTACTCGTACAGCCAGACCCCAAGTGCTTAATGACCTTGAACAACTTGGAATTACTGTCAGAAACGCTCAAGGAGATATTCTCCCGGCTGTTCAAATCCTCACAAATTTGGCGAACAGTTATGATAATTTAAGTCAGGCCCAACAATCTGCCGCCGCTGAACTTGTAGGGTCTGTTTATCAAATTAACATTTTAAAAGCTTCTTTAAAAGATTTGGGTAAAGAACACTCGTTTTACTCTAAGGCTCTCAATGACTCTTCAACCGCAACTGACGAAGCTGTTCAACGTAACGAAGCTTTAAATACAACTCTAGCGGCTTTAATTAATAGAACTAAAGAAAACGTAAGGCAGTTTTCGGCTAATGTGGGACAGGACACTTTTGGCCCTTCAATTCGAAGAGTTGCTGGTCTTGCTAATGGTTTCTTGGAAAATGCTAATAACATTTTAGGTGCCGATAAAGCTGAAGTGGCTTTTAAAGAAATTGGTTCAGTTCTTGGAAAAGGACTGGTTAGGGGTTTTGGACAGTTCTTACAAGGTCCGGGTTTGGCGCTGATTGGTGTTGCACTGTTTAAATTTGCCAGTCAGTTCGCAAGGCTGGCAACAGAAGCTTATAAACTTTTGACTGACCTTAACAAAAGCACTGACCAAAGGGCCGCTATTGAGTCTCGCGTTTTAGGCGTTTTAAGACAAGAGCCTAATATTTATAGCCAAATACTAGGAAATAGTTTAAGTGTTGTTCAGGCACAAGAAAAGGTTCTTCAAATTATAACGGCACAAAATGCAGCCTTAAACGCCCAAAAAGCAATAGCTTCACAACTAACATCCACCCTCATTAATACTGGCGCAGTAGGAGTCAATCCTAAGACTAGGGAAGTGGTGACCAATCCAGCTTTAAAAAAAACACGCTCAGAAGGTAGCATTCCGAACTTTGCGGTAAATATTTTGGACGCTCAAAAGGAAATTGAAGGCGCTTATAAAGCTAAATACATTCCCGGCCAAGTGCGCCAAGTGGGAGACGCAGTAATTAATAATGCAGAAAGTATTAAAACTAGCGCCGCACACCCCCAAGAAAAAGCTATAGTGCCGCCTCAAGGCAGCGAAGCGGGACAAAAATACAAAGAAGCTTATCGAACTATTTATGGTAAAAGCCCTTATGGGGATGCAATTACCAAGGGGAGAAACGCTTTTCAGGTTCAGTGGATGAAGTCAATCGGCGCTAAAAGAGGGTTGGATTTAACTAATCCAGATAATATTTTAGTGCTTGCAAAACAGTTCAGAGAAACCTATGGGTCACAACAGGGGCTGTTGCCATTTAATAAAGGAAAGGTGCCAAGTTTTGCCTCTAGTTTAACTTTATCAACTTCAAAAAACTTTGTTAAACTCGCAAAAGAAAGGGGTGTCAAAATTGTCAGAGAAGACCAGAGGGTTCCCCAAGGTAGTGCTTTTTATATTCGTTCTGGCGCAGAAGGAAAGAAAATAGTTCTTCCAAAAAAGACTCCTATTGATGTTCTTGCTCATGAAGTAGGACACGACCTTTCATATGATTACTTAAATATATACTCTCCAAGACTTTTAAAAGAACAATCAGCTAACATCGAAGCCTTAAAAAGAATTCCCACAGAAAAAGAAAGACAGGGATATCGTGAAACACTAAGTCCTGCAACTAAAACATATAAAATTGGAATATTAAGAGGTATTTTGAAGGATTTTGCTCCTAATATAGACGACGAAAGTATTTTTATTAATGAACTCAGAAAGCAGGAAGGCAAACATTCTGATAGATATTCCCCCGTAATAAGAGCGCACAGTACCGCTTTGCGTGCTTTGATAAAAGATATAGGACCAAAAAAAGTAAAAGAGATATTGTCACAATTGCCCGAAATAGACAAAACCGATTTAAAAAGAAAACCTTACGCTTCGGGGCACGTTCCAAACTTCAACCTCTTCAGTAAGGTTTCTACTGAAGACGAAGCTAACCGAATGGTTAAAGTCTCTTCGGTTAACGCGCTGAAGCCTTATTTGAAGAAATCAGAAGGTGATGTGCCAAATTTTGCCTCAGGGCGCGTCCCGAACTTTGCTTCTAGTTTATCTCTTTCAACTAGTAAAAAACTATTAAGGGAAGCTAAAAAAACAGGAATAAAAACACTAAGAACCAACGAACCAATACCTTATTATGATATTCCTTCGAGTTCGGTTCGCGCTCCAAAAGGAACTTCTTTTGATGTTATTGCGCACGAACTTGGTCACGGATTTTCTTATCAGGAAAACCCCCTTCTGGAAAGAGTGCGTTCAGATATAAAATCAGAAGTGGGCGCTAATACTGAAATTTTAAACAGATTATCAGGAAAAGAAAAGAAATCATTTGCTAAACAAATGCTTAATCCTTTTAAAACCTACAAGATAACATCTTTAGTTGATTCTTTAAGAGGACTGGTTCCCCTACCTGAGATGGTCAAAATCATTGGACAACACAGAATAAGAACCAAAGATTTAGGAAAAAGAGCCGGGGATTTAGGTAATTATAGTGATTTTAGAAAATCTCAATCACAAGTTCTAAGAGACATTGTTAAGACAGTGGGACCACAAAAAGTTAAAGAGCGCATTTCGAATCTTTCACCGGTTAATAAACAAGACTTAAAGGCGCGTTATTTTGCTTCAGGGCGAGTGCCCAACCTTGCCAAAAGTTCCTACTCTTTGGTTCATAGTACAACTCCACAGTTGGCTAAGACAATAGAGTCAGAGGGCCTTAAACCTAGAAGAAAAGAGGGCTTTGAAAAGGGGTATTTTTCGCAACATGTTACTAACTTTGAGAAACTTGCTGAAGAAGTCAGAGCAAGCGAGTTTCCTGATTTGCCTAGTAGACTAAACTCGGTTTATTTAACTCCAGAAAGTCGAAAATTTAATAGGTTTGGAACGCATTTTAAAGTTGCCCCAAATAAAGAAAGCTATATTTTCAACTTAAAAAAGATAGATAAAGCTTTTGATTTAGCGGGTCCTTATGGGACGAGCACTGTTCCAAATACTAAATTACGCGAACTTGCTCGTGAATATTTCCAATCCGGCATTCCTTTAAATAGACAAAATCTAAATAAAGTTTTAGAAAAAGAGAAAGAAAATACGGGTTATGACTATGGAGACAATCCTTTTTTTGAAATCCTGACGCCGGGACCAGTTTCAGCTAAAAAAATAAAAAGGCTTAACTCAAAAGGCGCGGTTCCAAACTTTAATATTGATGTTAATGGTATTTTTTCACAACTTCCTGAGCGTGAACGCGTTGTAATAGAAGAACACGCCGATGGATTAAAATTGGGCGAAATTGCAAAGAAATATAATATTTCAAGAAATAAAGCAAGCTCTATTTTCAATCGCGGACGTAATAGTTTTATAAAGCAATACGGTTTGGCTAAAAAGGGTTTTGGAGAGTTCGCGGCACAAGGTAAAATCCCAAACTTTGCTAAAATCTACAAACTTCGCACTGGATTTCCTGAACATATTTTAAAACAAATTCAATCATTACATGGTAAACAATTACGAATATTTCCGACTAAGGACCACTTTCCTAAAGAGTTGCGAAACGATATTATAAAGTATGGAGAAAACAATATTCCCAAGTTTGACCCAAACTTAATAATCGACAGTAATGAAATTATTGAAGTTGAACACGATGATAATATTCGAGGACTTCATGGAACCAATATTGAGAAAATTGTAGTAAAGAAAACAACGCCTTATTTAGACCAACATCTGGCAATTGCCAAAGATGGCGGTATTAAGAGTATTTGGCACACTTTAAATCCAGACAGGTTTAATAAACCACAAAATCCTAGAAATAGAATTTATAGTCAGGGCCAAGTGCCGAATTTTGCTTCTTCATTTTCTAATATCAGTTTAGCAAAAGCTCCACATAATTCTACTGCGATAAGAAGACTGGGAATACCAAAAACCGGCAGTTATGCTTCCTATTACTTTGACAGGAATAAACACATAAACATAAGTTTCATTGAATCTAACCAAAAAGGGGACGCTTTTAGGTTATTTAAAGCTTTGGGGCGCACCGCCCGTAGAATTAAGCGTCCAATTATAAGTGAAACTCTAGTCAAATCGTCCAAACAACCTGACGAAAACCAAACTAATTGGGAACAACTTTTAGTAAGATATCCTCAATTACGCTACCGGGACTTACCAAACGCTTCAACCAATGGGGTTTTTCGGCCAAATCTTCTAGGAAGTGAAGAACGAAGCTTTAACACCTTTGAAGAACTAAAAACTATAGTAAACCAAGTTCCTTCAGATATTTTCAAAAAAAACCTTAGAACAGGATTCACAAGTGTCGGCAACCTCTCCACTACTTTTAAAAACAAAGGGCAAGCGCCAAATTTTGCTTACATTCCATTCATTTCTCCTCTTGTCGGGCGCGTGGTGACTAATTTGGTGCATTCTGGCGAAGGTTTTAGTATGGCGGCTTTAAAACCTGCTTTTAATTTTGCTAAGGAAAAGGGCATAAAACAAACGATTAAAAATATTATTTTAGACAAACCGGCGCACCAAGGAACTTTTTTTGGTTTTAACGAAGAAGGAAGAGAAGACTTCGGCTTGTCCGAATTTGGTTTTCGAAAAATGTTTGGTTTGGAACCTAGAATTCCACCAAATCCAGAAGTTAAACTCCGTCAAATTCCGGGCAAGAAAAACACCTATGCAATAGGTGGAAGAAATCCACTACAAAATTTTGGAGTTAATCTAACAACAAAAACTCCTCAAAATGTTAGATATCGCCCTCAAGACCCAAATACAATTAGAAGTTTGTTTAGGAGTCCAGATTTCGGAGCTTTTAACCTAGATGCCAACACCAAAAACAGAAAAATTCGCTATTCTGACACTTGGGATTTTGCACTCCATGGGAGCGAAAAGTTGAATTTTAAGGAATTAAAAGACGAACTAAAAAGACGTTTTATTAGACAGCCCGAACTTGAATCTATCAAAGATGAATTTAAATTAAACGTTCTTCCAAAAGTTTTAAAACAAAACCCTTTAAAAACAATTAAGGATATTAAAGAACTTTTTCCCAAAAACAGACTTAAGAGTGTTTTGAATCCTGCGAATCTTGTTTTCCAAGGTAATGCGGGAGCCAGTCTTTTTACTAATGAGCCGGTTCATTCTTATGGTAGTTCACAGTTAACAAAACTGTTTAGGAAGCTAGTAAACAGTGTCTCGTCACCAGCAACATTCGTAGGCCAAGTTACAAATCCCGATGACAAAAAACTTCTTTTTGATAGTCTTACTGACCTTGCAAATAGCGATATAGACCTTCAAAAAACCAAAGCTACGCCTGCCGCCAAATTTTTAGGTACAAAATATAAACAAAACAAATTAAAAGAATCATTTATAACACTTCAGGATAGATTGTATAATAGATTCAATTTTAATCCTTCTTCAAAACGTGATTTTAGTAATCGCAAGGACGCTTTTCCAATTGGCAAGCCGGGAATCAACATTTTTTCGGCTATAGAAAAATATGGTAGAGCCAAAGGTGAAGTGCCAAATTTTGCTTCCTCTTTGCCTTTATCAACCGCCAAAGAATTATTAGCTCTAGCCAAAGAAAGAAAGATTCGCATTACTAGAGATAAAGAACTTGGAGCTTTTCATAGATTTTCAGAAAGAAGAATTAATCTTCCTAAAGGCGAATCAATTGAAACTTTCGCGCATGAATTGGGTCACAGTTTATCTACCGATAATTTTTATAAATTTGCTAATGCAAATCGGATAGAAAGAGAAGTAATGGCTAATCAAGAGATTGTCCAACGACTGGTTGACCCAAAAGAACAAGAAACATTTAAAACAAACACTCTTGAATCTTTTAAATCTTATAAAAGCGGAATAATACTAGAACGGGTTTGGCCACAATTGCAAATTCCAGAAGAAAAACGCAATCAATATATTGAAATTCAACAAAAAGAATTTAAAAAAACTCAGAGAAGTAAAGGTATAAGTCCAGAGCATCGAAGTAGCGCTGCTGTATTACGAAAACTTGTTAAAGATTTTGGGCCAAAAACCATAAAACAACTTATTAGTTCCACTCCCCGCGACGAGAGGGAAGCTTTAAAACTGCGCTATTCTTTTGGAAAAATCCCTAGTTTTGCCGTAATGAGTCCGCAGGAAAAAGCCTTTAAAGATATCGCTTTAAGACTAAATTCAGAAAAACATATAGGATATGGCCCACAAAAATATTTTTTACCATTTTTGTCTGATAAAACCGTAAATCCCTATCAATCATTATATTATAGCACCCCATACGAACAACAACAAACAAAAAAAGAAGAAGTTGAAAAGAAACTAATAAATTTTATTCCCGAAGGTAAAAATTTCCTAAGACCATATAACAATATTCTACAGCAAGCCCCCGCTGTTAAAGATGCTTACAGGTTTGTAAGAAACCTTTTTGGTGATTTTGCTGGTCGTGGTTCTGGCGACCCTCTTGAGCGTTCTGCAAACAACTATTTGAAGATAATGCGTGGTTTACAAAAAACCGGTGTTTTTAAAGAAATAAACAAACTGTCGCCGCAACAATTATTAAGAGGAGGGATAAAATCAGGTAATCTTTCTCTATACGGTTTTGGGGGAGACCCCCTTCCTGAATCAAAATTCAAAACAAGAGCTTTGGAGTCTGGCAATCGCGACCTTGTGGCTAACGACCCATTATATTCGTTTCATCAAAGGTTTGAAAGTAAAAAAGAAGAATTAAAACTAAGAAAACAGTTTAAAGCTTTTACAAGCTCCTTTGTAAACTCTGTTTCTAAATTCAGGAACATTCCAAGAATAAAAAATAAACTTGAAGAAATAACTGGCGGTGACCATACAAGACTAGCCCTAACTGCAAAAAAATATATTCCGCCTGAAATTTATGAACGTTTAGCTTACCTAAGCAAAACCTTTGTAAATACAAAACGGCAGGCTTATAATCTTGGTGTAGACATTGATTCTCCATTTTACTTTCGTGGACAAAGTAGAAGCGAAGCGGCAATTTTAGACAAACTTAAAGAATTTACCTCTTTGGGATTTGCAAGTCAGACAGATAGATTAGGCGTTACTTTAAATAATAATCCATTGTTTGCTGCTGCTTTTGGCGTTACTTCCGGCAAAGAGTTTGGAAAACCGGGGTTATTGGGAATTTATAGAAAAAAACAAATCGACAGTAGAGAACCAAGAAGGCTAGGAGAAAACATCTCTTCTGGCAGGCTTAGAATAGATGACCTGTTTGGTTTTATTGATTTGGCGGCTCAAAAATTTGTTCCAGCGTCTTCTCTAAGTAAAGTATATGGTCCAGAACACGCGCCCTCTTCTGAAATTCTGGAGAAAACCAAATCTTTGCTAAGTAAAGAAGATTACGACATAATAAAATCTCAAAGTTTACATAAAGATTATAATCCAAACACACAATTAACTCTTACAAGAGGATTAGATGTTCGTAGAGGAAAGAAAATATCAGACTACCGTGGTCCAAGTCAAACTAACCCCAATCTTGGCGAACTTTCTTTTAAAGAGTTGCTTGACTATCTAAAACACTCAATAGATACTACCCAACCGGGAGTTATTCCAACAGGTGGGCCAGAAAGTTCTTTTGCAAATGTCAGTTCTGACGCTATTTTAGTTAAAAACCGAAAAACCGCTAAAGAATTAGAAAATAAACCCGTTCAAAAAGAGGGACAGGCGCATTTCCAAAGGCTGGTCAGTCAATCAGAATTATTCGGATACGACAGACTACAAAACCTTTTTGATAACCCAAATCTTTCAACAGAAAGAAAAAACAAACTGTTGAGAAGCGGAATCGTTGTTAATCTTCCTGAAATTAGAGGGCAAATTGGATATAGAACGGCAGCACCCGAACGCGAATACCCAATTTTAACATCAACCCCAAAAACTTCTGGACCTGTAAATATTGGCAGATTATTTGCTGTTTCGCCTTATATATTCAAAAAATCAGGTTATTCAAAAGGAAAGTTGCCAAACTTTGCAAAAGCTCCGCAATTTTCTCAACTTCAATTAAAAGAAATTTTGGGCGGCTCAACTGAAGCTAGAAAAGCTGTTTTCCAAGACAGTCAATTTGTTTTAAAATACGGAAAATCTTCTGGTCACGCTATAAATGAATTTGTTTCAAATAGATTATTTAATGCTTTTGGCGAAAACGTGCCCGAAGCTCAATTAATTGACACTCCTCAAGGTAAAGCCTTTCTGTCTAAATTCATCCAAAGTCAATCTTTTGGAGAACTGTATGATAAAGGAGATATTAATACAAGACAAAGATTAATTCAAGGAGTTAAACCTTCTTTTGCGGCTCATGCGGCCTTTGCTAATTGGGACGCATTTGGCGATTGGAATCCAGCAGGAGCCAATGTAAGACTAGATTCAAATAATAGACAGTTTTTTGTGGACTTGGGTGGGGCTTTAGCTTATAGAGGTTTGGGCGCACCTAAACCCAATTTTGGTCCAGAAGTGCCCGAACTGCGTTCTCTTATTGATTATGCATCTAATCCTTATGCTAAAGCCGCTTTTAAATTTCAACCAGAAGAGCTAAAATCTAATGTTGCCGATTTTCTAAAAAGAACTCCGTCAAATTTAAGCGGTTTGTTAGAGTCTTTAAATAGTGAAACCCAAGGGGACCCACATATCACTAAAGCACTAAAACAAATTCCTAATCGTTTAAATTATCTTAGAAACTTTATTAAATCCAAAGGTTCTATCCCAAATTTCGCGTTCTTTTCAGGAATAGCTTCTGTCGCGCAATCACTTACAGGAGCTAAAAAACTTCCAAAACAAAACATTCGTGCTAACATTACTCCCGAAGAAATGGAGGCAATCTATTTTAATTACGCTAAAACCATTTATAATCCTCAAAAAGGAAAAATCCCAGTAGGTTTAAATTATTTTGCGAACAAGGCTTTCAATTCCGCGATGTTTGAACATCAAGGCTCTTATGTTTTTGGTTCTCACGATAACGAGTTGTTCCTTCCAACTCACTTTGCTCCAAAAAGCTTAAAGGGCGGATTTGCGGCGCAAAAAGCATTAAGTGAATATTCTAATGTAATGTATGCCGTAACTCAGGAAATGACCCCAATGCTAGAAAGACTTGGGTTCAGTGTGGCTAAATCTGGAGTTAAAGTTCCCTTCAGGGGCGGAACTGCATTAAAAGACTTTTTGGTTTCTGATAAACTGCGAACCCCAATGTTTCTTACCAATTTCCTTTCTCAAATGAAACAGGGAGCGGGTTCTAAATACGTTAAACAATATTTAACAAGAGAAGACCAAGCTAAATTTAGTCATTATTATCCTTATGGTGGGGGAACTCCGGGCGAAGATGAAGCTATTGAATACTTAAGAAACAGAGGAATTACAGCTAATCAGGGCAAAATTCCTTCGTCTAATGCGTATTTAAAAGCTAAGTTAACGCACGTCCCCAATTTTGCTCTTCTTGACTCTCTTAGGAGTTTAATTGATGTTCAAAACAATAAGTTTTTGGGTTCGAAATTACCCAATACACTTGGAGAAATTTACCCTGTTATAAGGGACCAATTTCCTAAAATAGGACCAATCTTAAAGGGAATTAACCCTAGATTACTACTAGATGATATTAATGTTGATAGTGGGACATTATATCGAGGTTTTGCTAGAGCTGTGCGCTCAAAAACATATGACGGTCCTTTTAGAGCATATGACAGTCCTATTAAACCCTCCGAAACCGTCACAGGTGAACTTGACTTTTTATATAACTTTACGCACGCTTTAAATAGAGGCCAACCGTTAAAATTCCAAAAAGCCTCGCTAGAAGCCCTGTTCCAAATTGGCGCTCAAGCAAAACAAGAAGGGATAACTGATAAAGTAGGTATCAATACAAATAGCGACCCATTTTTTAGAAACCTCGGAAACCCGCAACAACATAGAGATTTTGCACGAAACTTTTTAAATTTAGATAAATCAAAACCCAATCAATCCTTTATTCAAAAATATGTAAACAAAATTTTTGACAGAAACAATATAGATGCTGATGAAAACCATATTTCAAAAAACATTGATGTAGGAAACAACACATTGCGTTTATATATTGAAAAAGAAAGAGGTGACATAAGGTTTTCGTCAAATGGAAGTTTTCATTCTTTAACTGGAGCGGGCGCGTTTTCAACCATGAAAGCTTTAACGCCCGCGTTAAGAATTATGTTGTGGGGCGCAAGCAAACTAAATCCTAACTTAAAATTTAACTTTAAAGGAGTTTATGGAGACGAAAAAACAGCCTATACCCGTCAAAAGTTATATTTAAGACAATTAAAAAAGGCCGGAATTCCATTTGAAGGAGGAGTTCATGATACAGCCTATTTTAGTTTTCCAAAAGGAAGTAGTTACAAAAATAAAGGTAATATTCCCAACTTTGCGGACCCTTTAATTGAGGCTGTTAATAGAGAAATTGCCGCTGGTGTTAATCCTAAGCTTATTAAAGTGGGCCGCCACCCAAATTTGCGCTCAAGTGAAAATCCCCTAGGATTAGGAGTTTATAATAAGCGCGATGAACCTTCAGGTCTTTATCAAGGTATTTCAAGGGCTATTAGAGAAGGAATGAATCCTAGAACTTATGGAATGAAGTTCAAAGGAAAGCTGCCAAATTTTGCCCCTAAAGGTGCAGGAGCCGAAAGGGTTCTTCAAGAAGCATCAATTAACGAAGGAAGCATAAATACTATTATGGCTCGCTTCCGTGAATTGTCTAGCGCTATTGCCAACTCAACAATTCCATTAAGCCAATTAAGTGCCGCCGCTCAAACCGTTGCAGCTACAATGCAATCACTTTCTAAAGGACTTGGTTTAACTGAAGAACAAACAAAGAGATTTAGTCAATCAATCGGAGACTCACTAAAAAGAACTGTCAGTGATGAACAAAATAGACGTAAAGCCGCCGCTGAACCTATTTACTCGTCTGTAGATATTTCAGACAGAAAAAGAGTTAATGCTGCCAGAAGAGCGGAAGAAAGAGCTAAAAAAAGAGCAGAAGAAGAGGGATATCTTATTAGACAAGCTGAGGCTTCGGAAAACCGAAGAGAACAAAGAAGATTGGGCAACAAAGCTGTTATTTATCCAAGTGGAACTACAACAGAAAATACAAGAACAAGATTAACTCAACCTCCCCTTGAATTTCGTCAAAGGACCTTTAATCCTCTAGAAAGACAAATAGCTAGAGAAGTGGCTGCAAAACCATTTACATTAGCTTTACCTGAAAGAGCTTTAGGTTTTGCTCGTAAATTAGGAGTTTCAGATAGATTTTTAACCTCTTCAGAAAACTATAACCTTTTTAGACAAGTTTCAAGACAGGCGGGTCCAGAAGAAAAACAGGCGCTGAAAGGTATTAGAGACCAAAGAAACGCAAGTTTCATTAATAAAGCTTTTGCCGTTTCCTTTGCTGCTCCATTAGTCGGAGGAGTAATAACTGAGGCTATTGGACAATCTACCCCTACCCGAAGAGGGGTTGGAACCGGAGTTCAAACATTAGCTAACGCCGCAAGTTTTGGCGCTATTGGTGCTCAGTTTGGTGGACCTTATGGGGCCGCTGCTGGCGCGGCTGTGGGTTTAGCATTTGGATTAATTCCCACCTTTAAAGCTTTTAATGATACATTGCCCGATTTAAGTAAGAGGTTGGAAATAGCCACAGAAGGAGCTAATAGATTTTCAGAGGGCTTGAATACATTTATTAGCACTGGCGAGAAGTTAAAGTTTTTATACGAGAATCCAACTCCGAATTTAGGACGTGACGTTGCTAGACTTCAAGCTCAAAGAGCTACATCTTTTACATTGTTACCAATTGATATCCAAAGACGTTTAACGGAAGCCGAAAAGAAAGGCGACACGACAGAAATCGCAAGTATTAGCCAAGAAGGACAATTAAGAAATATCCGAGAAGTGAATGGTCTCGCAATTGCAAAAACCTTAGGAACGGCAGTTCAAGAAAAATCTACTGAAGCTATGCTTGCGGGTTTAAAAAGCTTTGAAGCGGAAGTTTTAGGTATTACTAACAAACAAGGCGAAACATTCGCTCAATATCTACAAGAAAACAGGGCAGCTTTTAACCTATTGAAAGGGCAAAACGATGAAAATTCGATAGACAGACTAAACAATGTAATCAAGAACTTTAGTCCAAATCAATATCAAAACATTTTACCAGCGTTAAATCAAATAGCCGCCGAAGGAACTCCGTTACGTGGACTTTTTGGGAAAAATTCTTTAAAAACCATTACAAATGAAACCTTTGATTTAAACAAGCAGGGAGCCGAAGCTAGTTTAAGAAACGTTAAAAATGCCAACAGAAATCTAAATTCTTTTGGAGATGCGATTTTTAAAGTTCAAGAAAGACTAATTGATTTTGGAGGTAGAGTTAATACAGCTACAACTTTATTAGTATCTAATTTAAGGGCCGCTTCAGAACGTTTGGAAATTCTAGCTGAAGGAACACTGGCCCAAAGAGCGCCATTTATTAGAGAAGAAAATCTCCCGCTAGTTAGAGCGGGACTAAATACGGAAGTTTTACTTGAACAATTTAATAATCAAAGAACAAATATAGCCGCCGCTAGTCAAAGAGAAATTGCACTATCTATAAGCGATTCCTTAAATAGATTCTTTGAAGGAGCTTTGGATTTAAGCAAGAGTGAAACCGGAGAAGGTAACAAAATTATTGATATTCAAAAGCAAACCCAAGACACAACGCGCCAATTGCTTAGAATTGTAGACCAAAACGGACCCGAAGCACTAAACACTAATTTTGATGAAATAAGTGATACTTTAAAAACCCAATTACAATCTCTTAATATAGATATTCAAAAAAGCGGATTTGCTTCAAAGTTCCAAAATTTACAACAAGACCTACTTAGAAACGTTTCTTTTTCGGTTCGCAGAAATAGAACAGAACAAGGAAACCAAGAATCTGTTTTAAGACAAGATATAATTAATAATGCTGTAAACGACTTAATTAAAGCTCAACAAGAGACCAATTCCAGAGTCCAACAAAGAAATCTATCTTTAGGGGGCGGGATTGAATCAATTTTAAATACAAACTTTCTATCTCAAAGGCGCGGCTTTGCTTACGAAGAAAACGCGGGAAGAATCCTAGGTAGAAATGATATTATTGGAGCTAACGCTTTAAGACAGGCAGATTTATTAAACTCTTTTAATGTCGAAGTTCCTCAAGAGCTTAGAAACCGTATTGGAAGGGGCGCACAGTCAAATCTTCAAAGGGCAGGTATTAGCTTACCTCAAGAAGCTATTGACCAAATGATAGAAAATAGGTATCCGCGTGAAGGGACTGACCAAGAAATCCAAAAGGTTATTCTCCAAACTACCAGTTTATACAAAGCTTTAGAAAAGCAATTTAATGACCCATTAAAAATTACAAGTCAGGGGATTTCAGAGTTAGTTGCTTTAGCTAAAGGAACGGGTTTAAGAATTACAACCCAAAATACGCCAATTGAAGACACTGCTGCGTTTTTCGATAAAAAAACAGAATCTCAAACCGCTCCAACCAAAACGGTCCCAACTCAATTACAAGATGTTGATAGCAGAATAAACACACTAACTAAGACGAGTTTAGATATTTTAAACAGGCAAGGAAAACGGACTGATATTATAAACTCAATCCAAAAAGAGCTAAATCAAAGCGAAGATTCTCATCAAGTTCGTAGTGTTAGTCCGTTTGCTGCTCTTGGTAGAACTAGCGGCCAGTTGACAACGGAACCAACACCAGCTCAAATTACTGCAAAAGCCATACTTTTAGAAACCAAAAAAGACTTTGATAAAAACCAATTGAGACAAAAAGACTTAGAAAAACAAATCAACGAACTCCGCGAACAAAAAAGAATCTTAGAGTTTCCACAAGACCCCATCAATCAACTCTTAAATTTCTTTCCTTCACAAAGAGGAAAACTAATTGAAGAAGCCCGAACTCCAATCAATACCGAGGTTCTTGGACCAATCTTGCCACCAGAACTAGAACGAGAAAGACTTAAAAATGAAATTCTTGAACTAGCAAAAAGCTTTGGATATTTAACAAACGTTATAACCAAGTTTAGTGGCCGAATCAACGATATATCAGTTCTTCCTAGAAACAGAAGAGGGGCACAAACTCTTGTTGACACCAGTTTAGGTCAAATTAACGAAAACGAAGAGCCTTTATCAAGAAGAAGACTGTTTGAAACGGCTGGCGCTGCCGCTGGATTCTGGAATTCAGCCAACGACACTGTTCTAGAATTCCAAAAAACAATAATTGACACTGCTGAAACTTTTAGAAGTTCATTCAAACAAGCCGCTGGCGACATGATTACAGGCTCTAAGTCTGTGGAAGAAGCTTTTAGGGAAATGGGCCTGAATATTGGTAACAGATTCTTGAGTAATGTAGCTGGCAACTCGGTTGACTCACTTTTAGGACTTTTGGGCCAAGCTGGAGGAGGACTTGGCAGCTTCTTTACCACAAAACGGAACACTGGTGGGCTTATTCAAAAGTTCGCTAAGGGTGGTAGAGTAAAAGGTGGTTCGGGCACTAGAGATGATGTTCCCGCTCTACTAGATGGAGGAGAATTTGTAATAACTAAGCGTGCGGCACAAGCTATTGGTTATGAAAAACTTAATAAACTTCAAAAAAGAGCAGAATCAGGCAAATTTAATACTGATGGCGGACCAAGTGGCGCACCTTCTGAAGTATTAGTGGGTGCTAATTCAGTAAGAATTAATCTCCAAAACGCATTTAAGTATAATGACGCTTACAAGCCAACCAAGGGAACTTTGGCTGTTGACCCTAGATTATCTGCCTTTGCGCTGACAGACGATAACAACCCTCAGAATCAAATCAGGGTTGAAAGAGAAGCGGCATTTTATAGTTATTTGCAAGCTCGCAAACAATATCATGCGCAAAAAGTTAAAACTTTAAGTGAATACGAGGAACGGCGCAGGGTGCAGGCGGGGATGATTGTTTTCAGTGCCGCTTTAAGTGGACTTAGCGGCTTTTTAAACTCTAGTGGAAACAGTGGCCAACCTGCATCACATTACAGTGCCTTTGATACCAGTCCTGTAAGTCGCAATCCTAGCTTATATCGCTTTGCTTCTGGTGGACCAGTTAGAACACCTAAAGTTCCAGCTTTATTAACTGGGGGCGAGTTTGTGTTCTCTCCTGCCGCAACCAGAAACATAGGTCTTTCAACCTTGGGTTCGATGAACCAAGTGCGCGGCTATGCCGATGGGGGCTTAGTTTCGCCTTTTGGTAGCGTTACTCAGGTTGGAGATAATAGATTAACAGACTATCTCTCCAAGTTAATCATGGTGTCTGAGTCAATCAGAGAAGCTATTGGAGCACAAAAAGGAACGCCGAACGCCAAGCCCCAAAAGGAAACTTCTCAGGCTATTAATAACAATATCAGTATTTCTATTACTGTTAATAAAGACGGAAGCGTTAAGAGTAATGTCAACAGCGAAAATGGCAAGAAAAATGATGGAAGCGGCAACAAAGAAGAAAAAGAAACTGAAGAAGAGAAATATAAGAGACTTGCGCGAATGATTGACGGTAAAGTTATGGAAGTCCTAGCTCGCGAACAAAAACCGGGAGGCGTTCTTTACGACTTGGATTCAAGATAATCAAGACGTTTCTGAAGTTTAATAATTTCCTGTTCAAGCATATGAACAGCTTGATTATACACAATATCCATAGTGAAGCTGTTTTTGGCCATTGTGGGCAAGTTTAAAACAGGAGTAAAGTCTCTAGAAATAGAATATTCAGTGTTAAAAAGGGTTGGGCCAGTATAGGGAATATTCAAATAAAGTTGCCATTTAGAACAACTTATATTGATAACTTTAAGTTCTCGCGGCAAAGGAGTTTCAACAATGATTTTATTTACTGACGAATTTACTTGAATAATTCTATTGGTTACAGTAGTATATTCATTTAAATAAATAAATGAAACACCAATTTTAGCATTCTTTCCAGTGCCGCCGCTTAAAAAACATTCCGTAGATGAAGTCATAACATATCTACCTCTGTTTTTTATATTTATTCTTTTGATTTTGCCCTCTTCAACTCCTATTACATTTATTTGCGCCGCAACCCCAATTCCGCCTTCTAAAGTCAGCACGTCACCTACTGAATAACCAGTGCCAGCATCCAAAATTGACACTACTGTATCCAATTCAAGCTCTTTATAAGAAATCTTTATTACATCTTCTACTTGAAGGTGAGGCGCGACTATTTCATTAATCACAATAGTTTGAAGTCCTTCAATAATGCAATTATTAAACATAAAAACACATTCTTCCTTTTTATTTATAAAATAGAATGCGTTTTGACTGTTAATAGTTAAATAAGTTCCATCAACAACTTCTCTTAAATCGTCGCTGGAAGAAACATAGGCAATATGACTACCGTTCAAGATAGACAAACTGCCTCCTTTGATTTTTTTACGTTGAAGTAACATTATTAAGCAGGATAATCAACTGGATACATCGGCGTGCAGGTCCATTTAGGAACCTGATGGTCAATAATCATACCCGGAGCCTGAGTTAAACCGTCGCCGGTTGAACCAGTGGTAACATAACCGGTGCAAAGATAAAGGTAATAAGTGTTGGTATCAAAAGTAGCACCACCACCGTTATAAGTTGCAGGCGAGCCAGCTTTATCAGGAATTCCAGTGCCAACGCACATCATTCCGGGGAATCCCGGCCTATAACCGTTATACCAAGAAGGAGTGAAAAGGTTGGGTTGGAACACTAAAGCTCCCTCTCTGAGCCACAAACCGCCAGAAAAGAACATGTTAATTGAATTGTCATTTCTTGGCTCTCTAACTCCGGTGCCAAGTCTGGCATCAGTAATTATAGTAGTGCCTGTTCTAGTGGTACTGATATTACGCCCAAACAGAAAAGCGTTTCCAGCTTGAGAACTGCCTGTGATACCACTTCCATGAATTAACATTCCATCGACATTTAAAAGGAAGCATCCAGAACCATTAAGGATAGTGTTTTGTTTTCCTCCACTGATGACATTATTTGCGCCCCCTAGGATATGATTGTGCATACCCCTTAAAATGGTATTGTTTCTTCCTACAAGCACAGAATGAAGAGTCCCGCTGGCTAAAGCAAAGTGGCCGTTTGGAATTGTGGTATAGCTTGAAGCACCATGAACTTTATTAAGTTGTCCACCTAAAACAGTAGAAGCATAGCTGCCTCCACTGACATGATTTCCAATACCCACTAAAACAGCAGAAGAGTCACTGTTTTCAACAATGTTTTGGTTGCCTGCGCCGATAAAATTAAATCCAAGAGACGGATTGCCGGTAATTATGTTTAAATAACCCCCAACAATTGCGCTTGAAGAATTTGCGCTACTTACTTTATTCTCCTGACCGGCTACAATAGTTGACCAGTCAGCGTGAGCTTCATTAGCTTCCCCGCCTAAAATAGCAGCTTGGTCACCGTTAATATAGTTTCTTAAACCCGCCGCAATAGTAGAGAATTTGGCGTCTGTTGAAATAAAATTGCGCCCACCACCCCCAATGAATGCCCAAGCACTTCTAACAATACCGCTTTCTCCCGCCGCAATACCAGCAGACCTAACAGTATCGATTCGATTATTATCTCCACCACCAACAAAACTTCGACTACCACTAATTCTATGGTCTCTACCCCCAACAATCGAACTATCCGTAGAGGCAGTTAAGGTAATATAGTTACTAGTGCCTCCCCCAATAAACCCCCTATCTCCTGAAAGCCTATGCGAACTACCACCACCAATAAATGAGTTATCAGCAACAACCAAATTCGCAGTCCCCGCGCCAACTATTGCATTAAGGCCAATGGCTTTATTAAGTTGTCCACCAATTACAGTAGAAAAACGTCCAGTTGCAAAGTTTGCAAAACCATTAACAACTGTGGAATAATCTCCACTAGACATATTAGTGTCACCATTAACCACCAAACTAAAGTCACCAAAAGTTTGATTATTTTCACCCCCAACAATTACTGCATGTTCGTTAGTTCCTGTTCCAGCCGCGTTGTTTAATCCTCCTATAATAACACCATAAGTAGAAGTGGAGACATTGTTTTTGCCGCCTCCTATAAAGGACTCAGTAAGCATTACCCTGTTTAAAGTGCCCCCGACAATCGCGCTACCCGAAGTAGTGTCTGCAATTCTGTTTCGGACGCCTCCACCAATAAAAGCAAAATCGCCAGTAACACTATTACTATGTCCCCCAACAACAGTGTCGTTTTCTCCTAGAACAGTATTAAGTTTGCCCGCGCCAATAAAATTAAAATCGCTGCTAGCAGGGTCAATAAAGTTATTGCTTCCAGCTACAATCGCCGAGCCTTCAGAATCCAAAATGACATTAGCATAACCACCACCAATAAAGCCAGCTAAAGCAGTTGAAAGAGTGTTTCCAGAACCACCAGCAATAACAGCAAGCCTTGAACTTTCAATAATTCCTGTGGCTCCTGCAACTACAGCACTAAAATTAGAAGAACTATCTATTTCATTACCAACTCCACCACCAACGAACCCAAAATCTCCTTCATTTGAATTATCTTGTCCGCCCACAATAGCTGCACTAGGAGCACCTTTAACCAAGTTTCTAACTCCACCACCAACAAAACCGTAGTGCGAACCAGTCACAGTATTGACCTGCCCGCCGCATATTGTAGCATAATCCGATACAGCAACGTTACAATTTATTCCAACTAAAATTCCAGCATAAACACAGGCTCCTACAATTTTATTGTTGCTTCCAGCCCCAATTATACCAACTGAAGCTTCGTCAATCCCATTAAAAGTTCCATTAACAACAGCAGAATTGGCTCCAGAAACCACATTGCTTTGTCCACCACCAACAATTGAACGAATAGCGCCAATAGCAACAGAATTACTTGCTCCTCCTAAAATAGAAGCATAAGTAGCTGAAGGATTGACTAAATTAGTAGTTGCTTGACCACCAATAATGTTTTTAAAATAACCGCTACCGTTCGGAAGCATAAAAGAGTTGTTAGCGCCAGTAACAATCACATTCCCAGAAAAGATGTTATTAGCAGAATAGGGTTCTCTTAACAATCCGTAATCAACAATAGCGCCGCCTCCACCATAACCAAACAAAGTAGAAAGAGTAGTGTTAAAGTTTAAAACGGTCATTTTGTAAGGAAGTCCGTTAGAAACGATATATATTAAATCGCTTGCCGTTGCGCTTGTCAAACCTGTTAGTTGTGATACCTTATAGTCAGCCATAAACCTTATTATTAATTACACTTTTTTAAGTTATGTCTCAGTTAAAATATATCCACCATTCTCAAGAAGAAGATAGCCTTGTTCGTTTCCAGTTAAATTGTCATACTGTAAATAACCAGTACTAGTTATTACAGGTTGGTCTATTACTCCGCTTATAAACAGTCCCTTTGAAAGGTCTTTGGGGTCAATTTCAGCCTCAAAAGAGAACCTTGTTGATGCTTGCCCATTTAGATTAAGCTGAAAAGTCGAATTTGAATATTTAGCGTTTCTAAAGAAATAATAGATTTGAGGAACATTACTCCGATTTTTAACCGTAATATCCACGTTATAATTCTTATCCTGAATAAATAATCTCTCTAAAGTGCCGGTAAGCAGGTTTTTAGCAACAATATCAAAGCTTAAATTAACCAAAACAGGGAATTGAATTACTCTATCAAGGGGAGATTTATAACCTAATTTAGTCAACGGTGTTCTATCAAGGCCCATTGAAATATCATATCCTTGAATTATTAAATCATTAAAATGAACGCCAAAATTAGATTCGCCACTGACTGAAACAGTGATATTCCCCGGCAAAAGAACTGTTTCCAAAGCAAGACTTTCGGTTGGTCTAGGAATACAACATTTTATGCCGGAATAGTTTCTATAAGTCCTAATATCAATGGCAGGAATTGAAATCCCGCTGCCGCTGGTATAGAACATCATATTTTCCCCTATATAACTTACAGAAGTTTGAGGAAATTCCCCAACAGCCGCTGAAGTCCGATAAGAAGTCATGTAACAATTACCAAAGCCAAACGCATCAACATCTAGGTAACCCGCTTTTCCTGTAGTTTGATTGCTTAAATCTTCTCTATCTTTTTTAATAGCTACAAAGAAGTTGCGACAATCCCTATAGTTAAAAGGCCAATAAAGACCTTCTGCGTCCGTTTTCCACATCTCGTTTGGATGCCTAACAGTAAGACCAGAAAGCAAAGGAACCGAAAAATTAGCCCCAAAAGCGTTATCTCCTCTTGTGTTACTATAGTAGTTAATATATAAACCCAAACGAAGTTCGTTTAAAACACCAAAATTATGATAATTGAAGTTAAAATTGACTGTGGGGGCTGTAGTAATACTATCTGAAGCAACTCCAATTTTGCCAATGTTTAAAATTCTAGTTCTATCAGTGTTAATTTGATAGTCAAAAGACGTGACGCGATGAACCGGAAAAACAATGTTGGTAGCGCCCGAAACCCCTAGTTGAGAGATATCGCTTTCCAGATATCCCAAAGAATTTAAAATATGATATCCAGTAGCGGGAGCCGGTCCTACAAATAAACCAGCTAAATTATATGTTATCCGGTTCCGATTCATCAACTTTGCTGGCTAACAAAATAGCAGCTTGATAATCATCAATTTGATGTTCACAAGCTAAGTCTAGAATTTCCTGAACGCGCTCTGGATTGGTATCAACAGGCTTTTCTAAATATTTTGGTATTGAGTCTAACCAATTTTCGGGTTCTTCGTTGGCAACAATAACCTTTGTTACCTCTTTAATTAATTCTTCTTGTTGGGAAGTGATTTTTTGGCCTTTTAATTTCTTTTCAACAGCCTCCTTAATTTCTTGATTAACCTGATTAGCTAGACTAAAATTTTCAATAGTTTTAGACATACTGAAGTTCGCGCCAATTGGCTTTACTTTCTTGGTGCTTTGTTTGCGTTTTGTCCCCTTTGGTCTTCCTCCCGGTCGAGATACGGGAGCGGGTTTCATAATTTCCTTTTGTTTAGCTAGCTCAAGCTGGTCTGCTGGCCCACCAACAATTGGTTGATAATAACCCTTATCTTTAAGAGGTTTAAAGGCGGCTTGATTTTCTTCCGAAGACTCTCTGTCAGGCAAAATACCAGTCTCAAAAGCTTCAAAGGCTTCTTCGGGTGTTAAAAGTCCAAGTTCATAAAGTCTAGTATAAATTTTACTATATTCCAAAGAGTCCTTAAGATTGATATCAGCAAAATTGGGTGTAGGATAGTTTTTAAACCCTAGCATTTTGGAAATACGTTTAATTTCGGGAACTAGAAATTCACTTAAAAAAGCTTCGCGCCCCTGTTTCAATCTTTCAATCAAAACCTGAACCTTCATGCTGGTATTAGCAAACTTTTCGCCATCCCCAAGTAAAACATTGTTTAACCCAGTTCGAATATCTCTATCAATTGATTCGTACTTCTTGGGGTCCAAGAAACTGGCAACATCAGGAAAAATATATTGAGCGTTGGTGGTATAATCTGCAATGAGCACACGACCCACCGATTCATTTTGAAACAAAGCTTGCATTTGGCGCATAGCTTCCATGTTAGTTCCCCCTTTGTCTGGTTCCGCACCCATAGTGATAAGAAGAATAGCTTGTTGAATTGTTCTAGTTGCTGCCATGTCCATTTTGCGCATCTCGGCTTTCCAGTTAATATCAGCTAAAACCGGAAAACCCATTGGAACAGCCATTGGTTCATAATCTTGTTTCTTATAAAAAACGGCCACTATTTGTTCAGGGGAAAGCTCAATAACAATTCGTCCCGCGCCCGTTTCAAGTTCTTTTTTTGTTTTGGCAGGAAGACTGTCATAAAAGGCAATCTCCTCTTCTGTTTGGGGCTTCTTCAGTCTTTGAATTTCATATGGCGTAAGAACCTTTAAAAATTTTGAAGCAAAAAACGAAATGTTCCCACCTGTTTCAATGTCCGCAGGATTTAAGATAATATATCTAGCAGGAAGCTTTGAATCTTCTTCAATCGCGCCAAAAACCTGAGTCATCTTGGTTATATCTTCAGACAAAATTTTAGAATCAATCCTGTAGATTATCACGTTGCCAGAACGGTAATACTCTCTAAAAAATCTGTCTTGAAGCGACCACTCGCCAATCTTCTTAAGCCAAGCAGCAAAGAAATCCCGCGCCTTTTTGTTCCCACCTTTAAATCTGAGTTCGCTACTCGAAAACTCAGTCATAAAGTCAATAGTGTTCCGAAAAATAGAAAAGTTATAATAGGTTTTTTGACAAAGGATAATGGCCTCTCTGGTATTAACGTTTCCCCCAGTGCTGGAATAGAGAAAAGGGTCTAGACCATTATTTATGTTTGTATAGTTGTCTGTTCTTTCAATGGTCCCCGCCCTGTTTCTCCTAGTTGGGCTGGAAGTTGTTGAACTTGAGTCACTTGCGTTTATTTGGATACCATAAACATACTCTCTGTCCTTAACCCCTTCAATAAATGCATCCCCTTTTTCTTTTTCTTTGGTCTTAGCCATATATCATAAAAAATTACACTATTTTATCACCATGGGCACAAACATTCCCGTTGGGCGTTCTACCGGTTGCCTCATTATTTCAAAATAAGCTTTAACTCCCCAACAGCCTAATAGTAAAGCTGTATAACTGTCTTTTCTTGGTCTATCGGCGCTAGTAATCTTTTTTAAATGAACAGGAACATCAAAAGATTGGGTCCCTTTGGCGGTTATTTTAACTTCTATAAGGGCGCACTCATTTTTAGTTTGTTTAATTAAGTCATCCTGTCTTTCAATTAACTCAAGAATTTGATTCTGCTCAAAATTTTGACCCTCATCGTTTTTAAGATAGGTTATATCTATTTTTTGAGAACAATAATGATTTAACGCAGCTTCGTTTGGTTGCACTTGGGAACCAAAAAACACTTTTTTATGGTCTATACAAGTTTGTAAATGAACGTTGGCGTTTCGAATAAAATCACTACTAAAAATCTGTGCAAAAGCTATTTTCCCGCCTCCGTTTTTCTTTTTGTTATATTTCAACCTTGCTTCTCGAAGCATTTCTTCATATTCGCGCCCCTCCAATTCACTTTTAAAATCAAAAAAAGTAACCTCCAACCCATGAGAATGAAACGTTTCGCTTTCTGTAGCGCTATCCAAAAACTGAAATCCAGCATTATCAATAATTATCAACACTATGTTAAAATGACTTAAAACATAAAAAAGATATTTAATGTGGTCTTTAAGGTCTCCACCGGCCACTGCATAAGCATGAACCAAGGTAGAAGTCTCTGTTTCCTCATCCAGTTCCATAATTGCCATAGCAAAATTGTCGCTTGAGGGGCTATTGGAAAAACTTGGGTCAATTGCTAAAACATACTTTTTATCAGGGTCACCCGTTATTTTGGTTGTAGGGTAATCGCCATCAGAAATAGTGCTGGCTAGCATTTTTCTAGCTGAATAATAACCCTCAGAATCATCAATAAACTTCGCGCCCCATTCACGTAAAAAGGCAGAATTGGAAACCCCTCCGTTTTTGGCGGCTTCAATAATCTCCTGATTAAGCATCGCTTTGGGAATAGCTTCGTAACTAAGCTGAGAAACAAAATAAGTTAAAGCACTCTCTTTTGGAGAATAAATTTCTTCAATAAATTGGCAATATTTCTGATAAAGATATTCAAAAGTATAGCTGGCAGAAGAAAGGAAAATAACTCTAGCTTCGTTAGTAAAAACCGTTCTGTCTTCCTCTTTCATTGCCCCCGCCGCAATAGCTTCATCTTCTTCTCTCTCAGTTTTTAAACGTTCTTTAAGACCTTTGTGAACAGAAAGAAATGGAGTTAGAACTGTGTCAATAATTTCCTGAGACATTAACAAAAACTCATCAACGATAAGAACGTTGGCGCGAAAACCCCGGACCTTTTCTCCGTTAAGAGGGATAGCTTTAATTGATGAAACTTGTCCGTCTGGATAAGTGATTCTCCATTCGTATAAATCGTTCCTTTTAGCCCGATAACCAAACATTTGCCCAAGAATCTTTCCTTGAGGACTATCAACCAGTTTTTCAAGCTCACTAAAAATATGTCTAGCCGTCCTAAAGGTAGGACCGGCAATAATAATTTGAGCGCCGGGATTAAAAAGAGGATATAAAAAACAAAAGATAGCCGCCATTGTGCTTTTGGAACCACCACGAGTCCAAACGCAAAGACTAAAGTTCCTAATCATCCAAGCTTTTAAAGTCATCTCTTGAAAAGCCTCCAAAGCAAAACCGCAAAGAAACTCAACCGTCCATCCAATATTATAACGCATGAATTTGGCAAAGCTTACCCTAGCCACTCGGTCATCAAGTTCTCCCTGAAGTTCCATTAGTTCTTGATTAACGTTTTGAAGAGGACGTTTGTATTTTTCTGGACTATAAATCATGTTAAACTAAAAGTATTAGTGTCATAAAGAAATTGTAAATCATACTTAAAAAACTCACCTTCAGAGTAAAAAATCTTGGTTATAATTTGTGAGGCCGTCTCCCTATTATTGACAAAAAGAAATTGGACATTATGAAAATCACGTAAGATATGTCTGACGTTATGAAAGATAAAGTCAGGTTTAACTGACGAAAATTTACATTGTGGTAGTTTATCAAACTGAAACGCCAAACCAAATCCGCACTCAACAATAACAATTACTCTAAAACCAGCTATTCTGGCACGCTCAAACTCTTTATGAACTCGCTCAAAATCGCGGCCAAACGAATTAATAAAATCTGTCAAAGACTTCCTTTCAAAAACCAAATCAATAGGTTTACCATTTACTAAAAACCCATAATCTCCAACGTTTAATGTTCCAATATGAGCTTCACAATCAAACTTAAGAGGCGTTTGCTCTCTGGAATCTATAACAATATTGGAAAATAAAGGTTTTTGGGGATTAATTAAAGTAAAGGGGTCCGGCTTTTCAAACCTAACCCTTAAGCCTAAATCATAACAAAGCCTATAATAGTCTCCAAAAAGCAAATTATACCCAAAAATTGAGGGGCAATAAAGCGTTCGAAGCTCAACTTGAGAAGGAGCATATAATAGCCCCTTAACTTGAATTCTTGCTTTTAAAAAATTTAATGCATATTCTTTTAAGACATGTTGGGGCTGGCTGGCATACCACTTTTTAAAGTTCTCTCTGGAATTGAAATTTTGAGTAAAATACTGTTCGTAACTTTTATATTTAATAAGCTCGCCGGTTAGTAAATCGCGCCTATCAAAATGTTTGTGATAATAATCTTCTATTTTAAGCTTATGAGAACGAAGATGACGATGCAGGTCTTCATTGGTTTCAAAAGCTGTTTGACATTCCTTACAATTAACCATCCAACGCCTCCTCAACAGAAAACCCAAGAACGCGAGCTTTATACTCGTCCATAGTTTCAATTTCTTGGACACCCTGTTTATATTTAAGCTTCCTCATTTCGGCAGCTTTAATGGTTTTCTTTCTTGATTCTTCCTGTTTCCAGTCAACAATAACATTTAAAATAGTCGCATTATCTTTAATTTGATTAGATAATCTCTTGCTACGTTCTTCCGTAAGAGCTTTAAAAAGCCTCTGTTGGCGGGCCACACATTCATTGTATTCTTTTCGGGCAACTCCAATAGCTTCAACTAATGCCATAGAGAGCTTCCCTTTTTCTTCAACTTCCCTATTTTGTTCCTCTTGAAACATTTTAATAGTTTTTTGTATATTGGATGACTGGACAACCTCAAGACAAAGAATTATATATTGGTCCACATCTTCTTTTGACAAATCGGGCTTATCATAAGTATAGCTTATAAAAGCACTTTCAAAAAGCTCTCTGTCAACCTGACTTTCCAGAGTGTTTATTAAATGAACCAGTCTATAAGTATGCAAATAGTTTATTAAAGAATACGCATTCTTTTTTTGTCTTGGATTTAATTCTTTAAAATTATAATTATCGCCTCTAACATATTTATTAATCCTAGCAGAAATTCGGTCAAGAGTTGTGGGGGGTCGCCAATCTTCTTGAGGAACCTCTTGCGGGTCCTGATAAGCTTCGGTGGTATTTAAGCTTCTAACATAACTTGTGACCGCTTTAGTTTCTGCGTTTCCAACACCCAAAAGATTGTTATTAAACAGAATTCTTGCTATTTCAAAAATCTTAAGAGTTTGATAATTATTTCTTATATATTCTTTTTGTTCTTCAGTTAATTCTAATTGAGATTTGGTTTCTTCTGGTGCGCCGTTTTTGGTTTTTCGGGACGCCAAAAATGATTTAATGCTTCTTGAATACTTATTATTGCCATGAGTGTCCACGTTTGGCCCCCAAGCTAACACAACCAGTTCAGCAATAGAAGGAGGGTTGGTTAGTCTAGAGTTCCACTCATTTAATATTTTTTCTTTCTGCTCGTCAGTTAATTCAAATCTTGGGTCGTCCATATATTAAGATACAATATCTATTTCTCCGTTGCGAATTACTTTTAAAACTCTAATCATAATCTTTTTTTTCATATTTTGAATATGTTTGTAGCCGGGACTTCGATTATGCTCGTTGGTTTTATAACCTAAAAGCCTAGCCACTTCTTCTTCGTCTAAATGGTCAACATAGAGAGCTTTATAAATCTTCCATTGTTGGGGTTTTAAAACAGACGCCATTTTTTTATGAATGTTAGCACCAGTCCTTTCAATATCAATACTATCTTCTGATTGGTTGTATACTTCTTGAATATGATGTTCTAAAGGAAGGGGTAGTTTTGTATCAAAAGCGCGTTTTTTTGTTTTTTCCCATTGGGCGTAAAGAGGACAGTTGCTGCACTGTTTAGTATAAATAGAACATAAATCGTCCCCCTCGGAAGCGGCGCACCTGAGACAAGGACGTGAATAGTTGCTATAATGATTGCGAACCAGATTTCTTATTTGACTTGAAATCACCTTGTTTATCCATGGTCCCAATGGGCGACTTGGGTCATATAAACTCCATTTTTTATAAATATGTATTCTTAAAATTTGGGAAACATCATCAAAATCCATCCAAGTAAGTGCGGTTAAGTTCCATTTGCCACGCCTTTTGTTAATTTCTACATTAATTTCTTCTATACAATCCTCAAACTCAAGAGGAACTTTTTTAACTTTCATAAACGCCAATTAATCTTGGCTTTTGTTCCTCCGACTAAATGACTGTGGTTTAATAGCCCCTGCTTCTCTAGAAAACTCTTCTAAAAACTTCTTTTGAGACACTTTGGGGTTTTTTTGTCTTAGTTTTTCAAGAGATTTTATGTCTACTGGCCTTCCAGCAGCTAAATCCTTAATAGTGGTTTTTGTGGGTTTGTTATGAATTACTTCTACCTGAATATCGGATAAAGACTGTACGGCTTCTTCGGCGCTTAAATTGTCATCTTCTTCATCTGTTTCTTCTTCGTAATCGGTCTGAACTGAAGGGGGAGGAGGACGGTTGGGGGGACGTTTAAGCAGGGGGGGTTTGCTGGCCACATTAGTTATTCCCGCAAAAGGGGTGCCACAAAAAGCACAAAGTCTAGGTTTATCTAATGAATATTCGGTTGCTTTACCGCAACTACTGCAAAAAGTTCTATTCATACTACCTAATTATACTTACACGTAATATATTTTTCTAATCAAAATATTTTTACAAATCTTGGATTACTAACGGTGTAATCAAAGAAGAATGATACATAAGCCTTGGAAATTAAAAGAAATTGAATATTTAAAAACAAATTACTCAAACACACAAAACGGCATTTTAGCAAAACATTTAAACAGAACCGTTTCCTCTGTTTATAGTGAAGCTCATATTCTTAAACTTAAAAAAAGCAAAGAATTTAAAAGCTGGCTTATCGGAAAGCGTAATAAAATGACCGGAAGAGACCTCAGTCCTAGTTTATTACAAGAAATTGCATTAAAATATAAAAGCAGGGCGGAATTTCAAACTATGGACCCTTCAGCGTATAGCACGGCAAGGCGACTGAATCTATTAGATAGTATTTGCAAACATATGATTAAAGCCTCATTTAGTATTCCACAATTAATTTTACAAGATATTTTGAATGAAATATTAAAGTCAGAATGTTTATATAATTCTAGAAAAATTATTCCTCCTTATGAAATAGATTTGTTTTATCAGGAATTCAATTTGGCCTTCGAATATCACGGTAAACGCTGGCACCTTAATAATGTGCGAGACGAGAGAAAATTAAAGCTTTTCAATGAAAAGGGGATTAAGGTTTTTTATTTAATAGAAAATAACAGAAATTATGAAGAAGATATTAAAAATCAACTAATACTTTTGTTGCCACAAATCAATTCACATTGTAATAAAAACATAACCAAAGAACAAATTTCGAACTACGCAATTAAAAATCCTTATAAAAAAGTTTATAACGAAGAAAAATTAATAAGTGTAGCTAAACAGTATTCCTCCTTTAAAGAGTTTAGAACTAAGGAAAAACCAATTTACGTAAAGCTTAGTAGAATGCGCCTAATTGACAAAGCAACGAGTCACATGGAGGACAGAAGAAAGGAGCGAAATCTAGAAGAGGTTAAAATGGTTGTTTCTAAATATGAAAAACTTATAGACTTGATAAAAAATGATTTGGGTGCCTACGGATGGATTAGAAAACATGGACGTTGGGATTTAGTCTCTCATATTAAAGCGCAAAGACCAGTAAGCAATTAAATCTTTCTTTGGATTCAGGGACGCATTACTTCTAAAGCTTCTACAAGAAATTTAAGAAAGTCTGAACGAACTATATCCTCTGTTTCAAATTTAAAACAATAAATTCCATTTTCTTTTGCGAGAGGATAGTTATTAAAGTGATTGTATAAATTGTTAAATCCACCCCTACTTCCATTGTTTAGGTCGGTTTGTTTAGGGTCAGCCAAAATAAAACATTTGGAAAAGTGACCGAACCGCGTAAGAATAGTAACTATTTCATTGTGTCCAGAATTTTGACACTCATCGTAGATAAAGCATTTGGCGTTCCAACTCATTCCTCTAGCATAATTAGGAGGATAAGAAAAAACCCTTTTCTCTTTTTCTAATGCTTTGACTTGATGTTTAGGCAGAAGTTCTTCAAGTTTGTCCGTAAAAGGAAGGTTATAAAAATAAAATTTATCTGAAACCTCTCCGGGTAAAAAACCGATTTTAAAACTAGAACTTTCAACAGCAGAGCGAATATAAATAAGTTCCGAAACTCGTTTTTGGTCAAGAAGTTTTAATCCGCAATAAACCGCCAAAAGCGTCTTACTTGTCCCTGCTGGACCCGACACAAATATAACTTTAGTGTTTTTATCTAACGCAATATCTATAAACTCTTTTTGCTTTTTAGTCCATTTAAATTCGCGTATATCAAGGTTTTCCTTAAGCTTGTCCCTTTGATAAACATAGAGAGACTCATCCGTTTTCTTTTCTTTCATATTAAAGAACTACACTATGTATTACACCTACCTAAACAGCATAGTTCCTTTATTCTCCTCGTGAAAAGTTTCAAAGTCCAAATTATAAATATCGGCAATAGACATTCCCTCCCGGTCAATATGGTTAACATTCTTGCCTAGTTTTTGCGCCAATGTTACTGATTTATCATAAGACAGCTTTTTAAACTCATATTCAACCTTCAAGCGCCCCTTCCGAAGCAGCGCTCTATCAATTGATTCTTTTTTGGCATTAAAAGTAACTATAATAGAAGTGTTTAAAATTGAACCCACAATGCCATCAGTTAAATTTAAAACGGTGCTGATGAGAGAATTGTTGCTTCCATCACGTTCCAAAACCGCTTTTTCGGCATCCTCTAAAATCAAAACAACATTGTTATTATCAGTTAATAATCTAATAAAATCAGGCTCAATTAAAGCATTAACCATATTGGTTGGCACGAATATAAATTTTCGTTGAACACACTTGGTAAGATGTTTAAGATAGCTGGTTTTTCCTGTGCCGGGGTCGCCGTGAAAAATATACAAACCAGACCGACTGGTGTTTAGGCGCTCAACAATTGAATTATGAACATCAATAAATCCTTCTGGATAATTTAATTCTAAGTTAGTGTTTAGGTCGTCAAGAGGAAAATTACTTACTGCTAAGTTTCCAGAATGTCCCTTAATTAAAAGACTAACTTCGGAGCGGTTTTTAGGAACAATTGGAAAACGTTCATTTAGTTTATTAAAAATATCAAAAAAATAAACGTCATCAACGCAAATATCCAAACTATATTCACTCGCTTTCCCATGATTATTAACATTGAGTTTTAACAAACAATTCCCCTTTTTGTACTTACAAAAAAACACTTCATAAAAAGAACGGTTTTCGTCATCAGTAAAAATAGCCTGCGTTAAATTATCTGATTTGTTTGTATCACAATTAGATATAGTTTTTTCGCTTCGACTGTTCTTTACAATACTCCATATTTCAAAATCCTCCCCATCTAATATATGTTTAAAAAGCTCTTCGCTTATATCATTAAAAAAGTAGGTACTTGGTAAAGTTTTATAAAAACATTCAAATAAATAGGGCAAACTAATATCACCTAAACTGGCATTATAATAATCAAAAAACTGAAAACTCTTATCCAAAGTTACTTTTTTAATTTCCATTGTTAATAATCTACTAAAATCTTTAATTTTTTGTCAATTGACAAATGCACCAAACCCTTCATAAAATTAAGAACATGGGTAAATGCGCTAAATGTGATAAAAGAGTTGGTTTAAACGAAAGTTTTTTAATTGAGTTCACGGCTGAAACTTCGGTCTGGTATCTCAACAAAAAACACTCAAACCGTTTTACGTTTTCAAACATGCTTTGTGCGGTTTGCGCCCAAAGAGAACTGAACAATGAAACTGCTAACCCTAACGGATGCAACGTTTTACGTAAAAGGGTTACCTGTAATTGTTGCAACGAAGAAATTATGACCACCAACCACAAATGTCCCCAAATCCCGCTTTTTACATGATTGACAACCCAAAAAAACATAGTATCATAGCTAGAAAGGTGCAAACCTTTAATCATATCACTAATCGTTGGGTAACATTCATATACTTGGATAAACGTGAAAAGTTCGACCCAAAGAACTATTTGGAACAAAATTTCAAATGGCGCATTATTAAAGAGGTTGTGGAACAGCCTTGGAAAGCTGGCGCTTGACCAGCACTTTTTTAATTAATCGTTCCTTATGCTTTTGATAAAAAGCTTTTTGTTTTACCTTCATACAACCAATACAGTGATACTGAAGACCATCTTTGGTCCCGGCCTGTTTGCGGAACTCGGTAAGAGGTTTCTCCCTCCAACATTTTGTGCAAGTTTTAAAGATTTCCACACTACTCTTTACACATGATTGCGATTTTTGGCATTTATTGCTTGATTGGCCTGTTATATTCGGTTGTCTCTATTATCTGCCAAAGAAAGAAGCTGTTGATGTATGAAACATCTAAAGTTTTTCTTGTCCTTTCAATAGTTGTTTTTGGAACGTTTTTGTGGCCAATTGTGGTCTACTGGAAATTTAAAAATTTACAACGTTGATGAAAACAAGAAAGCTTGTAGAACTTGATAATCAAATTAAAGCTTCTATCTTACAACAAGCTATGTCACAACAAGCCAATGAAAACTTAGTAAATAAGATTCATACAATTTATAATAATATTTCCCATGACATTTGGACAAATTTAGGCTCTCAAATATTTTTGTGTGCTTCCTCAACTTTTAAAGAGGACCAGTTAATCAAACAAACAAATGACTATTGAATCCTACTACTTAATCAAGGAAGAAGCGCTTTCTGCGCTCCAAAACGAAGTAAACAAGTATATTAAAGCGGGTTTTGAGCCGCATGGGTCGCTTGCGATTCGAGTTTTGGGCGCTAACAGTTACTTTTACATCCAACCAATGATAAAATATAATTCTTTTTGTAAACAAAAAAAGAGCCATGAATTTAGTTAAAATTTATAAAACTATAGTAATAGGTCAAATTTACAAAACGGCTAATTTACTCAACTGTCAGATTTTTGAACAAACAAAACTAACACTACCTCCTACATTCCCCCCCCTTCCCTTTGAGATTAAACGAGAAATTCGTAATCAACTTCATGACCAGTTTAAAAAAGAAATTTTTAGATAATTTTTTAGTTGTAATGACTTCAGAAATTAAAATACATAGAGTTGTTCGTGAACAACTTGATGGCAAATTAGATTGGAAAATAACTCCCATCTTTTCTATGTTTTCGAACAATCGTGAAATAATACAAAAGCAAATAGAAGAGGTGTTGGATGAAGTATTTTAATTTAGTATATAGCGAAATGAGAAAAATAGATGACTCGTTTAACGATTCTATTTCAACTCAAAGTTTGCACTATCCACAGTCATGGATTATTTATATAAAGCTTGACCGCGAAATAATAGCACGTGTCGGAATGCCAATTAAACTATTAATGGAGGAGGCTCTAGATGGACTCTTTACAAGATAAAATAAATAACATAAAACAACCAATACTCAACTCTATTGTGCTTCAAGGATATAGATATCCTAAAACCAATTCAGGGACGTATTTATCGCTTTGCGATGAGACAATAAATAATTATCGAATCCAAATTGAAGAGCAAATGTTAATTGAAACACAAATGTTTAAATGAACCGTTTAAAAAACCTTAATTTAAAAAACCTTAATATAGTATTTAATAAGATGACTGAAATAGATGCGTTGCTTGCTAAATCTATTAATTTTACATATTCAACTCGCCCCTCAGAAATTTATCTTGAAATTGACAACGAAACAGCAAGTATCAAATTTCCAGTTTGTCAAAATTGTGTTTTTGAAAATGTTTTTATAAATGAATAATCAGTTTACATTAGTTTTCAGCGCCCAAGAGAAGGAGGAGCTTCTTGAAATCTTTAAAAACCATCCTAAATGGCAAGAAAAAATTAAAAATTCAAGTAATTCTTTCGTGTGGGAAAACATTATAACTTATCAAGGTTGCGCCGATAGGGGGTTTTGTTTTAAATGTAATATCTTTCTAGCTGATACATTGTGTTTTTGCGGAGGGGGTTTTTGCCCCAAGTGTGGCGGCTATGTAGCTATGTAGTCCCGCGCTCTTCTCCTGAGAAACTTGATGGTATTTTTGAAGTCCATTATACCAACAGTAACATAAAACCCATTAAACAAAGGTTTGAAAATGGTCAGTGGAAGGAAACAATTACTTGATATGAAAAAACGCGATTATGTGGCTATTCATTATGTGACTGCCCACCTTCTTTCTAAAATTACATCGTTTACCGGTTTAATAGAAAATAAATGTACCTATAATCCCAAAATAGAAGCTCTTTACTATAAAATAGGAGAAGCCTCAAATCGAGGCGCAGTTTCCAATTTTTGTATGAAGTTTTTTAGAAATGCTAACATTTTCAATAGAAACAAAAAAACACAGTTGTAAATATGGAGACCGTATGATGGATATTATTAATCCAGACGAAATAGAAGAGCGGGTTTTTGGAAATATTTTTGGTAAAATATTCAGTCGCATTGAAATGCCAATAATGGAATCAATTGAAAAACAAATTTTATTACCCGTTGAAAACATAAGAAAGGATATTGAAACGGCAACACTTGAATTTATTGTTAATAATGTGGTTGATAATAGCCCTTTTATAAACTAAAAAAACAGTGTAATAGCTTTTATGAGTAAGCTATTACTAGTTTTGTGTTTTTTAACTTTCTTTGGTTTTAATGTAAACGCTCAACAAGCTTGGATAGGCAAGTTTAAAGAGAATGGCGGCAATGGTTTAGCGGGAGAAATTGTTAATTCGCGTCACTTAAAGCACCTTGATTTGCATAGGTTTGAATTTAAAAACACCGAAGTAGCAGAAAAACTCCTTTCTAGTGGCCGATTTGAGTTTTTGGAGCCAGATGAAGAAATCTCTATAAGCGCTATACCAAATGACACTTTTATATCTTCTCAGTGGGCAATTACCAACATAGAAGCTGACTTAGGATGGGACATTTCAACGGGTTCTGATGAGATTGTTGTAGCTGTTGTAGATACGGGCATTTGGACCCAACACAGCGATTTAACCAATAATCTTTGGAAAGACCCTCTCTCGGGCGCAAGCGGTTGGACTGCAAGAGGAGGGGTATTAACTGAAGGGGTCACAGATGACCATGGACATGGTACGCATGTCGCGGGAATTATTGGCGCAACAGGTAATAACAATAAAGGTGTTGCTGGTTTAAACTGGAAAGTGAAACTTGCGGGGTTTAAGTTTATAGGTTCAAGTGGAACGGGCAGCAGAGGAGACGCTTTTTTGTGTCTTGATAAGATAATTGAATTAAAGAAACGAGGTATTAACATTAGAGTTGTAAACAACTCATGGGGGAGCACGAGTAAAGATTATACCTTATCTTTGGCAGCAGCTTTTAAAAAGCTAGAAGAAAACAACATCCTTGCAGTAAATGCCGCAGGTAATGAAAGTCAAAATGGTGACATTAACAGTTTTATGCCAGCTAACCTTACCAATAATAATGTCATTTCAGTTATGGCTAGCACCCCCTTTAATAAGAAAGCATCTTTCTCCAACTTCGGGTATACCAGCGTTGATATTGCTGCTCCGGGTTCTAGTATCTTAAGCACTGTGCCACAAATAAAAGCCGCTTTAGGAACTTCTACAGGTTATAAAATGGCTAGCGGAACGTCTATGGCCGCTCCTCATGTAGCTGGACTTGCTGCTTTAGTTTTATCTTTAAATCCTTATTTAACAGTTGACCAAGTTAAAGAAGTTATTTTAAATAATGCTAGTTATGATTTAATGGATAGTCCCACCAAAAGTCAAACAGGCGGCAAAATCAACGTTAAAAAAACTTTATCGAACCCTCTTGTTTATCGACCAGAGAAGAACCATAGTCCTGTTTTATTTGTTAAATATCCTACCAATGTTGTAGGGGGGCAAAGAATTACAATTTACGCATCTGCGATTGACCCGGACGGCGACCCTGTTAAAATTATTATCTCACCACTTGATACACTTTTTCGAGAAAAAACAAGCACAAACGCTGCCGGAACCAATGTTTCGTTTCTTTCACCTAAATATGTGATTGATTATGTTTGTAAAGCGCGAATTATAGCATTAGATAATAACGGTTCGTCCGCTGAACAATATATAAATATCAATATCCTTAAAAATGGTATTTATGCGCCAACATTTGGTTTAGAAACTGTTGTTATAAATAATCCTACTAATTCTCTGCATCCTATTGCTCGCGCCTGCTTAACCGAAGGAAGTATTATACCTCAGAAGTTAACATATGGTTATCTTTTTGGATTAAACGGTGGAGTTCAGGCTAATACTAGTTTTTTTGGAACTTTAACCAATTGTGCCAGCAAAACCGCCACATATGCCAACGGCATTTCAAATAAATCAATAGTTGTTTATACTATAGCAGAGACTCCTAAAAAAGAGTTAGTTTATTCTCCTTATACTTATTTTAGAGTCGGCACAGAAACTAGCTCTACTACTCAAGCGCCCATTATAGACCTTAAACTGAGCGCCCAATCTGGTTACGGCCCTTTGAACATAGCCTTTGATTTTAGTGGATGTAAAGACCTTTATGGACCTGTAACTTTTATAATCGACAAAGAATCCAATGGCCAGCGCGTTTATATTCCCGAAAAAGGAACGTTGACCTATCCTAATGTGGGCACTTTCAAGTCAAGATTGACAGTGCAGGGAAAATATTTTAGTGTGTCGGCATGGTTTTACGTAACTGTGTTAACACAATAAAAAACATATGAACGTTCACGAAGCTCTTGTGAAATTAAAAGCAGGTGGATATGTAAAATGCCCCAAGGAATATGTTGGACTTTTTAGGTGGTATGCTGGAAAAATAACTTTTACTTGTCCTGACAATTGCTGTGAATGGGATTACACAGAAGAAGAGTTTTTGGAACGAGAAAAAAATTCAGAGTTCGAGGAGCTTTAAAGAGTAAACTCCCGCCTTGACAAAACAAAAAAACCTGTTATCCTGTCTTTATGAATAGACGCGGTTTTTTTACGGATTTAGCCTCAGGGTTGATTGTGTCGGCTGCACCGACAATTTTCGCGCCTCAACTCATTAAGCCAATCTGGAAGCCTTTCAGGTATATCCGCGCAGGGGAGTATATTCGGGTCAACAGACAAAATGTAATTGAAATGGGAGAAATGTTTCATGACCGATTAGCCAATAAACTTATACGTAACCCTCTACCTAACTTGTTTGAAATAAATCAAGTGGCGGGTATGACGTGGTATAAACCACGCTTCTATAGTAACACTCCTGTTCTGACTGAATTAGACATTGTCAATTCTATTATATCTGAATATACAATGGTCGAACTACGTGATTAACATGACTAAAACTTACCGGCTAAAGTTGGACGACAAATATTTTGACTATTGTTATAGGGGTCAGATGTTTTGTTGCTGTGATTTTATAGAACGAATTTTTGGGTCTTTGCCCCCTAAGATAACACTCGCCGCTTCAACAACAAAAAAACAGGGCACTAGAATTTATGTCAAAAAACAGATATGCGAAGAGGAGACGTTTTGGTGGTGGCGGCACGACTGGGAAAGTAAAACAACAATATATACTCTGTCTGGTTGTGTTGAGGAAAAGTTAACCAAGCTGTTTCCGAATGTTAAAGTAGGGGAGCAGATTGCTGTTTGGGTGAACGTTACAAAATAATTTATAATGAAAAGCCAACTCGTTTTTAACATCTTAAAAAGGCCATTTCCTAAATTAATGCAAATGAAAAGAAAGAATTATATTGTTCTTTTTGAAAAAGATAGTTGCGGCACTGTAATACATGCCCCTTTAACCCCTCCAGACTGCCAATCTTATAGTTTAGGATATTATGCCGATAATTGGGCTATGGAAGGCTTTGAAGAAATGCCGGAAGGAACTCAGGTTGTAATTTCAATATAAGGAGATGAAAATTTTTGAACTTGCTCTTTCGGAGTCTAATTATTGGGTATACGCAGAAAGAAATGGAGAAAAAAAGTTACTGCGAGCATTATGCGCAAATTTTGTCTGGCAATTAATTGAAGGAAAACCTGAAAAGATAAGGGTCACTGTCGATACCCAACCGATTGAAGGGGCAAAAAAGCTTAAAGTTTGGCCAAACTTTTATGGTTGGTGTTGGTCAAATCCCGAGATGAATTTTACGATGCAAACTGATACTGCGCCAGTATATACATATGCCTCAGAGGTACTGAATAATATCTTTGGACAACATGTTGGAAAACATAGTGACAACAGCTTTGATATTTGGCTCTTGATTGAACCATCATAAATAATGACCCTAGAACAAAAAACTAGAAGTTTATTAAGGCGAGTGCTGCGGCTTGACTGTTTATCTTCTGAGATTGATTATGAAGTGCAACTTTACAAGCTCCAAAAAGAAGTTAGAAAACATTTAAAAGAATTGCCAAAGTTACGAAAATGTTTAGGTTGTGGTTTTGTGCATAACGGCGACTGCGCGACTATATGAAAAACATAAAACTTATAAACATTGTTCAGGCTCTAGATAATGAAGTCGGTATTACTGATAAAGACATGGTTGAAACTATTAAGTTTTTAACTAACGTCCTTGATTCCAAAGATAGTGTTAAAAAGGTCTGGAAGCATGTTAAAGATGCATATGAATATGAGTTTTGTAAACCATCATGAAACAAACCGCTTTAGATATCTTACTTACAGACCCTGAATTTTTGGCCGCTTTCGGCGCTTTTATTACTGGTATGATAATATATGTTGCTGTTATGTGGTATAGAGATTGGAGAAGAGAAAGATAAAACTTGTGAAAATTCAAATCGAAAAATCAGAAGGCCATTATAGGGCAGATTGTCTGGATTTGCCCGGAACTCCTCCTGTAGGATTAGGGGAAACGCCAGAAATGGCCGTCGCCTGCTTATTTTATAGGATGATGTTTGAAAGTCCCGGTGGCCCAAACAGTTATCAAAGGTATCGTTGGTTTGATTCAATTGAAAAAGGCGAGCCTATTATTGTTAATGACAAGATGTGGAGCTATCCCCCTTCTTATTTAAAAGATTTGAGATAAAATTATGAGTAAATTGTATCAAATTTATGAACATGATTTGGCTATTCTTGAAAGCGAGCTACCAAGGTTGTTAGAAAGGCCAAACTGCGATGATGTAATTGTGCGCAAAAGGTGGGAAGCCATAAAAAAGATTATTTGTGACATAAGATGGGATTATGGTCCACCGTTAGAGAGTTTTATTATAGAGGAATAATAATTGGTTTGTCCTCATGTTTTGAAAACACCTTTTAAAAAAGAGCGTCTGGCCGAAATTTTAACTTAGTAAATGGTTTGAAAACTCCACTTTTTAAAATGATGGGTGGGCTTTTATATACAAGAAAGAAAGACAATATTTGAAAAGTCACCTTTTAAAATAGGTAGTGGAACGAATTTAACCCCCCCGCGCCCAATTCCGCCATAAGCCTCCCTTACTTTTTCATTAACACCCCCCCGGTCGAACTTATACTGCCTTTTCGCGTCAAGGCACAAAAAAAGCGAGCTTATTAGGCTCGCTTGTAGTGTTTTTAAGCTAAATTAGTTTACTTTTCTGTGGGTGTTTGCTTCCTCATCCCAAACAAACAGGCTCTTGCCAAGTATCGTAATTGACCCATTGACGCATTAGGAGCTTGTGTGTGTCTTTGCTAATGGTTCCACCGTCAAGTAGGAATTTAATAAACTCTGCAATGGTCATTAAAGGATAATCTACTGGCATGTTGACTGCATTGTTATAAGTGGCAACGTAAACGCCTACAATGGCGCTTGCCCTATCGAGGTCAAGATATTGATTATTCATGGTCTAATCCTTTCAGATTAATGGGTTTACTTGGCTTCTGGAAAGGTCATCCAGAGCTTATGCAAAGCAGTCATAGTATTAGAGAAACCTTGACACACATCGTCAACCAAATAGAACTGTAGCTTGCCAAGGTCTGTATCTATTTCCATTCCTTCACTGCTAGGTATTTGAGAACAAACCCTAGCGCCAACCGTATTGAATTTCTCCATGAGGGTTTTGACTTCTCCCCTAAGAGCTTTGATATCGTCTTTTATAGAATTCATGCCACAATCCTACTCTACACCTGCCTAAATGCAAACAAAAAAGGGAGGATTTTTTCTCCTCCCTATATTGCTCTCCTACAATGACTTAGGAATTAATCACTAGTCTACTTACCTTGGTTTGTTTGTTCCCCTTCCATTCTTCATGAGCCTTAACTGTAAAAGTAGCATTGACCATGGTACCCATAGGCACATTGACGTTTGTTCCACTCTTCCAGATAAGCCTAGAGCCATCATTAGCGCTAAAGGAGTGTATATAGGTGTAACCGTAAGCAGAATCAAACCCAGTAGACTTTAGGTAGGTTATTGGCTCATTCTTAACCCGTTTACCGACTAGTCCAAAGTAGTTTTGAGTAGCTGCAATCCTAGCTCTTTCAATTGAACGCGCATAGAACTCAGGGACAAAGGCCAGAATACCCGTATTTTTCCATTCTACAGCCTCACACTTGCAAACTACTAACAGACTATGCTCAAAATCTGTAATGGCCTCAGAGTCTTTGTTTTCTAGGGTCTCAATAACATACTCCTTTGCCTTACTAGCTAGAATAATATCGCAATCCTCTGGTCTATGGTAGTCAACGCCCAATCTCCAATCTTTTGCAGGGTGCATCCAGTCAGACGCCCTATCCTTAGTAGCAATACCTAGGGTTTCTTGTGCTTTCTTGCTCCCTATAAACCCAAAAAACCTTATAACGCACGCTGCATAGGCCAGAAAACTCTCTACGTGACACAGTGAACGCCCGCAACCATACCCACCTAAGCCTTCTGATATTTCGCAAGCTTCTCTAAGTGAGAAGGCTAATTCTGCCATAGCTGCCAATCTTTCGGGACTATTGTGTCCCAAAAAATCACGTAAGCAATTGCGCCCTACCATCTTACGTGAACCGTCATCATGCAAAACAATAAAGGTTTCTATCCTATATCTAGCTTGCTTGCAATGGTCACAGTGTTGCGCACCCGTTCTAAACTCTCCTAATTCCGCCTCAATTCCGGGTGCTTTCCTTAGGATGTTTCCTTCCTCTGTATGCTCTACTACAGCCGCAAGCGTCCAACCATTAAACTTAGGCGCTTCCCCAGAGACTTCTACAAAATGATATCTATCTACTCTGACAACTAGGCCAGAAATATCGTCCTTAATCTGTATGTCCTCCGTTCTGCCCGTCTCATTAAAGACAATTAAAGGGCAACCCAGTTTGATAGCTTTCTTGTTAAGCTTGGCAATTTGCTCCCTAAGAGAGTAAAGGTTGCCCGAATAGACTCTATAAACGTTAGAATTCATGTTTAAATCCTACTCTAGTCGCCCATGACACACAATATCTTTTTTATCCTTATGTCAAACTACTTCTTCCTGTTGTTCTTCCTGTTGTTCTTCCATCTCTTTCTCACCTAGGCAATCATGACACAACCCGTCAACGTCATTAATGTCAAGTAAGATGTGTATATGAAACACTTGTCCACATTTGGGACATGTAAAGATATTAGACAAAGAATACATGAGAAGTTAGGGTTTAGTCACCTCACCCCTTTTTGATTTTAGGCTATTCGCAGGTTATAGCGTGACTTCGCTCTGTAGCCCATTCTGGCAAATCTCCCTGTTTTTCTGCCATCCTAAAGTAGGAGTAGGCTTGTGCAAGGGGTTTAATGAAGTAAACGCATTCCATGGCATTCCAGTCCGCCGTTGCTAGTTCTTGTGCCACGATTGGCAGTCCGCCACCCTTGACCCCTTTAAACTTCATTAGCTCCTGTTTGTGTGTGCCGTCGACACACATGCGTAACTCTTGACGTATCCTTAGACCATAAAGAAACTGTTTAGGTGTAGCAGTAACATAGGCTAACCCATTGTTAAGGAATTCAAGCTCGCCGTCAAAACAGTGAACCGCGTAAAGAGTATTAAAGGCATTAAGTATGCTTTCCTCTGTACCACTGAATAGCACATAGACGCTAGTACCATTCAATTGCTTTTGAACCTCACAACCACAGATAGTTAATTTATTCATGCTTAAAGAATAATCCCCACAAGACAAGGATGCAAGTTTTTTTTTAATATTTTTTAATATTTTTTTCATGCTGCAACCGCCTCAACATCAAGCTCTTCTGTAGGCTCTTCTGCCTTTGGATTAAGTTTTTCCATGACCCATTCAAACCTTTTTTGCGCTTGTCCACTAGCGCCAACAATCAGTTTGCAGTCATCACGCAATTGACTAATCCAGTTATTAAGATAGGCTCCGCTATTTTTGATTGTCTTACTAATGTCTATTCCGCAGTAGCTAGCAAAAAAGTTTGCACCTATTTCCGCAGTAAGTTCCTCTTTGCTATAAGATTCGTTCCCAAAATTACAGTCAAGAGTGACGCCTACTTCCTTACTAAGCCAGTGAGTTAATTCATGGAACAATGTGCAGTAATACTCTTCTACGCTGCCAAATTTCTCCTTTAAGGGCATGTATACAGTATGCTCTGAGGGTCTGTAGCAAGCCCTATCGCCACTATGGATGACATTAACGCCCGTAGCCAGTACTAGCTTTTCAGCCTCTTCTATTGGCATAAAGTCAAGTCTGTTTTGCGCTGGCAGCTTGACCTTTACGTTCTCAGTATCTTCCAAGGCAAACACTGTATAATACCTTAAAAGAGGGATTGTCTTTTCCTCTTTGTTACCCGTAGGGCCGACTTTTTGCTCTTTAAGCATTTTCCAGAATACTACAGGAATTCCCTTAGCTCCCTTTTTAATACTTCCGCCCGCTGCCCTTGCTTGATTGAAAGTCAAGAACCATTCTCCCTTGTCAGCTATAGCGCACATAAGAACATTAACTCCCCTATACGCCTTTTTGCTAATACAGTTACCATACCTAAAGCTACTCCAAGGTTTGTGCCATGGAACACTCTTATTCTCTTCCATCGCCTTAACTATTCTGTCAGTGATAATTTCATATGTATTCATAGGCTCAATATACATAATCTTTTTTGCGCCGCAAGCATTATTTTAAAATAAATAAAAAAAACCCCTAAAGCATTGAGCTTCAGGGGTTTATGGTGGGAGGGGGGAAGGAAACTTAGTAGGTTTTTAAACTCCTATTGTTTTCTCTTTTGCTTCTTTTACCGCTTTTGCATAATTTCTAAGACAAGCGATTTTGCAAAAAGTTTTTCCTTTTAGATGTTCAAACCATCTTGTCTTGTTTTGAGCTTTAACTAAAGCGTTTGGATTTCCACACCAATCACATTCATTCATCACCCCATAATACAAAACCTTTTTGCGTTGTCAACTCTTTAGCTTTAAATAAATTGTATCTCCTTGCAAAGTAACGCTTTGCATGTATTCTGGTAGGATAATAAACTCCCTAAACCTACCTATAGGTAGTTCACTTCGCAAAGCTCTTTTAGCAATTGTCAAAGGTCTACTATTTACAATCGGGCGTTCGCCCTCTTCTATGACTGTTTTCCTATGCTGTAAACCTGTTACGTTAATTGTTCTGTTACTGATACAGAATTTTAGGCCGGGAACGATATCAACGTAAGAATCAGGTTTTCTATAGTCAGGATGAAAACGACCTAAAGAATGACTTTTTAAGCTTTCCTCAAAACTCTCTTTAAGTTGTTGAGCTGCAAGTATTAAGATAGGATGGTTTAGTGCTGGCCTGATTGCGTCAAGAGCTTCTAAAGACTTCCGAAGTTGATTGTCGTAAGATGCACCATAAATTACAGTATGGCGAGCTAGTTCGCCAGCTTGTTTGCATCTGTATAGAAATGAGACAAACTGAGCTTTACTGGCAAGCTCCTTTAGGGTGTCGATGACTAATTTTTCGTTCATCTCCCAATAATAAAGAGTTTTTTTATCTTGTCAAGCTTTTCTCAAAATGCCTTTGCAATAAGCCACAACGTTTTGAATCAAAAAAGACTATTAAAGCTATAAAGCTCTCAATTAGCCATCGGGGATAGCGCAATTTTAGCCAAAGAAATTTCCAAATCGGCGCTAATAAGCTTTTCTTATTTTTAATATACTTCGTTGCTGCCCAACGATTTAAAACCGCAATAGGCTTGTATCCCATGGGGTAAAGCCAGATAAAACGTAATACTTCTGTCATTATTCCCCATTGTATCAGAAATTTTTACGTTGGCAAGAGGGGGGACCTCCCCAATGGGCTAAACGTAGATTGGATATGGATAATTTTCTTTTTGCTCTTGAGTTAGAAAGATTTGCATCCAAAGACTGCCAGCTTCAGAGACTTTTATATCTTGTGGAAGCTGCCCTTTGCCTAGCGCCACGAAAAAGTCTTGTCTTCTAATGAGATAAAGCTTCATATGCTCAAGCGCCGCAGGGCTTTATGAATTATAATCCCTTTCACAAGACCGACTACAAAACACCTTTTCTTGCATCTCGTTCTTGTTTTTATCGTCCCTGTTAATACCATACCTGAATTTAGCAGGTTGGCCGCACCACGCGCACTCACCCTCTGCTTTTTGGCGCACAACGTTAAAACGTCCAAAAGGGTCTCTTGAGATTGATACTGTATTCATGTTCTCAATAATAGAGAGTCTTTTTATGTTTGCAAGACTAAATTTGAGAGTGCCCACATTTTGGACATTTGAGCACGTCAACCATTGTAACCTTAGAAGGAAGGAAACTAAGCGTATCTCCGTCTCTTGCGGGTTTACCATCAAGGCGACCTGTACCATTGACAAGAGCTTTTACCCTTTTTAAGGGGAACTTTACATCGCCAGCAAATTTTTGTGCCTTGTTTGGTCTTCATGCTTTATGTTACTTTCCGTCAAATTATACAATATTTATGTGTCAACCGCAAATATCTTGTGGTCTATGAGTTACCTGTTCGCCATTTTTCGCCACAAGAACCACTGTTACCTGATATTCTTTGCGAGCTTTAAGCTGTTGCGCCGCTTTCTTTTGCGCCGAATAGGAGGTTTCAGCTTCGACTTCAATTTCCTTGCCACGATAAAAAGCTTTATATATATTCATAAAAGAGATTATACATAGTCTTTTTTATGCTACAAGCCAAACTTTATACTGCTAGGGCTGTATTCGTCTCAATAGGTGGCATACACTGATTAATCACTTCTAGCAATTCTGACAATTTATTGTCATCTATGCCAAGAAATTCCCCTATAATACTTCTCATATCCTTATCTGTTAAAGCCACTTGTGCAATTTTAAGGGTTTCGAGTGCCTCTTCTCTTGTAAATTCTTTTGTGTTCATTGATTATAAAAATAGCGTATAAGGAGAAGAGCCGCAAGTAAAATTAATATGCTCATTTATTTATTCCTGTTCCTCTTCTGTGTCTTTTTCTTCCAGTTCATCTTCCAGACGTTCAACAACCTCTGCGAGTGTATCACAACTAGACACAACCCACTCTTGACTTGTCGAAATTGCTGGTTCGCAATGCCCTAAAGTCCTATACTTGAATTGCTGGTACTCCTGTTGAGACATTGACCGCCGACAAATTTCCTTAAACTCGTTTAATCCTTCCTCTAGTTCAGTGGCGAGTTCTGCGAGACGTTCCCAATTAGCTTTTGTAATTTTATTCATTGAGTTTCACTGATTTAATTTTAAATTTTTCGTCTGTTCCCTCGTACTTTTTGACTAGTTCTGCTAGTTTGGTTTGCGCTGGCGCTAGGTCAAGCCATACACCAAACTCCATACAATGGAGCCAGTCACCATCGCCCACGTTATCCACGTTATCATTATAACTAGGACACCACTGCACTATGTAATAAACGCTCTTCATGGTTAAAAGATACAATATCTTTTTTAACTGTCAATAGCGGTTATTGTCAATCTTTCTAATCGCATTAATCGCTGGTATAATACTTTCTGCACCAAGTTCATATGTAATTGATTCTTCAACAACACACAAAAGAGTCTTGGCTAGTCTAACAGGATGTTCCCCGTTAGAGGAAAACTTTAGTCTTTCGTCATATGTCAACTTTTTATAAAGCTGTAAAGCTCTCTCTTTTAAAATTTCGCCTGCTTTAACAGACATTTCTTTAATAGCAGATTCAAATTCAGCACTACTACGGGCAACTTCTTTAGTATTCATAAAGTATAAAAGATACAATATCTTTTTTAAAAGTCAACACTCAAGCGCCGTTTACAGTTAATCTGCTAATTTGACTTCGCGCCATACCGTCAAGGCATTCAAAAGCTTTTCCTTGTCTTTCTATTCTAGTTTTTGCGCCATTGATGATATTAGCTACCTTTTGCGCATTTTCGCGCCCGCCGCAATCCTGAATCAGGTTAAAGTTCCCGTTAGAGAACACCCACTTGCGAAAGCTCCGATTGAAGTTAAATAGTGTTTTATTCATATTCTGAGAATATAGAATCTTTTTAAAACGTCAATACCTTTTAATTTTTTAGAGTATAACCCGCACCTTTTAAAGCTGTTTCGTGGTCATAACCTCCCCTATAAGACCCTTCAAGCTCGCTCCAATTCAAAATTTTTCCTTCAGAATCAGCAGCAAAGATGTAAGTTTCAGGACCAGTAAACATTGCATCAGCCGCAGAAACTACTACATATTCATGCTCTTTAACTTCCATCCCCCCAATGTCTTCAGCATAATCTTTTACTTTAATTGGCGGGTCAAGTTTATACAAAACTTTACCCTTAGAGAGAGGTTTAATTAGGGTTGCGTAATTCATATGCTCAGTCGCCGCAAGGGCTTTTTGATTGTTTTTTAAATTGTTTAACTTTTAAGATTATACAATATCTTTTTAAACCTGCAAGACTTTTAAGCACCCGCTAAACTAGCTTTTTCCAGCCAATTAACTTCTGGTTTGTCCTGAAAATGATAGTCCCGTTCTATATAAAGACCAAACTTTAACTTGATAGACTGTAATTCTTTAAGGCTTATAGTGCCGAATTCGACACAACCCATTCCTAAGTCCGCATAACCCCAAGCAACATCGTCATCAGGTTCTAGGTAACAAATAAGCCAAGTCGCCGCTCCCATTGGGTTAAAAAACTTAACAATCGGGCGCATATTATCAGGACTAGCTTCCCTAAGTTTTCTGTGAAGTTCTTTAGTTAAGAATTTTTGTCGTGCCATAGTTTAATTATACAATATCTTTTTTGCGCTGCAAGTTAAATCTCAGTATAAGCTACTGAAATTGCAGTATTAAGATTTTTGATTGCATCTTCTCTACTAGTGGTGGGATTTACCCTCATATAAAACTGAATTCTGTCTTCTGTAGGAGGATATTTCTTTTGTGCTTTCTTTTCCGCCGCGTTATGGCTTCCAGCCTGAATTATGCCTATTTCTTCTCCCTTACAATAAACAATATAATTTTTCATAGTTAAATTATACGATATCTTTTTTATCTTACAACCGTAAATTCATCCCACCAAAAGAACTTTTTATAGGGAAATCCATCAATATCAAAAGTCGCGCCGTTAAAGTGTGGTCCTGATAGTTCAGAAGGAGTATGAACAGTTAGAATTTCTCCCTTTTTAAAGGTTCTGCCAGTCGCGCAAACATCCTTTAACATCTCGATTTTATAAGTTTTTAAGTTCATCTCTCAAGCACCAAGGGGTTGAACTAACTCCTCATCGTCAAAAAACCAGCAAACATAAAGAGAATTTCTGGCATTAGTGCAAAAATCGCGCATTTGGACAAACTCAGTTCTTAATAAACTCTGAGTTCTGCCACTGAAACCGCTCGCCAATTGCTAAATCCTTAAACCTCATAAGAAAGATTATATATAGTCTTTTTAAAAAGACAAAGAAAAAAGCCCCCAAAAGGGGGGCTTTAGCCAATTTATTTGATAGACCTATATAACCCTTCAAAAGGGCCGGTTGGCGGCACTATCTTTTTAACGACTTTTAGCTACGCCGTATGAATTAGCCAACCCTATCACTTGAAAAGCTTAACAGATTTTTTCCAAAAAGCAACAATAAAGCCCTTCGGCGTCTGAGAATTTAAGCTGCAACGGGTTCTGCCACTTCAGTTACAGGAATATTTTCTGTAACGTGCTCAGTCGCAGGCTGTTCGGGAGCATTGCTCACTCCTGACTTTTCAGCCGCTCGCGCCACCTTTTTGGCCAGTTTTTCAGCCTCTTTAGCCGCCTCTTCCTTGTGTTTATTTTCCCAATAAGCCTTTTTCGAAGCTGAGATTTTGTCCCTTCCAGCTTGGCTCATCTTACTTCCCTTGGGTCGCCCCTTTCGAGTTTGAGAAGGAGAAGGAAGAAGGCTAGGAAGAGTTGAGGGAATATTAATTCCACTCATCAACTGATTGTATTCAGACTGCTTTACCGCAATCTCTTCCAGCAACTTTGCCGCTCGCAAGTGAGTTTCGGGCGTTAACACTATGTTCATTTTGTTCTTTCTTTCTTTTTAATTGTTTTTAAAATTTTGTCTTTAACTGACAACACCCATACGTTAACACTACTTTTTAAACGTGCAAGACTATTTTTTTTCAATAATCAGTCTTAAGCTAATAACTAATTAAGCTTCAACTAGTTGCGCACTAACTTTTTTCTTATCATAGTGGGCGAAATAGTCCGTTTTATACCCGCCTCTTCCCTTCCTTCTAATTAGCTCCCAAGCTTTAGCCGCTTGAGTGCCAGAGGGTTGCACGCCATGAAGCAAGACTGCATAATTTTTGTTAGCTTTCCGTGCTAGAGAGTCATCATGGTCAATCTTTAGTCCTAAATCTTTTGCCTCTTTCTCAGAAAAGACAACTTTAACCGATACAAGCCCATGTTTTTCAATGAGATAGTCAAATTTTCCACCCCTTGAAGCAGTAAGCTTTAGATTATGGGGTATAGACCCTAATCTATTGACCCAAAATGGTAGAGCTTTGGTGTAGGCATAAAACAGCTTATTGGGGTAGCGCCGAACTACTTCCACCCACGCGTCAAAATAGTCCTGACTGAAAAAGTCGCCTGAACCATGTATGCGAATTATGGCATATTTCTTAGAAAAACGTGCAATTTCATTGTCAAGCAACGCGACTATTTGGTTGATTGACTTTCCTTTTACCAAGTCAAAATTGTTCCATCTGCTATCCCTTGTATTCTGAAAAAGGCTTTCGCCTGAAGCCGCATAACACCTAAATTGAGCGTCGGGTCCTGTTATAATTGGACCGCCAAATCTAGGAACTTTCGCTAGGCAATCCTTTGCAAAGGGGCAGGACCAACCAGCAGGGAGACTGAATATCTTTGTTTTATCAATCTTGGCGTTACCGTTAGCAAAAAAGAGTCTGTTATTCATAAATTGGATTATAAATAATCTTTTTAAAAAAGCAAGCCCCCATTTTTTAGGTGGGGGCCGGGGGGGCAGGGCTACTTATGGGAGAAGTATTTACATACCAACAGGACTATCAACAGGCACACACTCTCCATAATAATTTAAATTGGGCGTTTGAAACTCAAGGTATCCAACCTTGTAGCGGTAATGTTCTTTAGGCTGTTCAAGAGGAACGAATTCTAGGTAAGTAATTTCCTCATATCGTTTTGAGGCCAACTCACAAGCTTGGCACATCAAACCATTTTTGCGCCCTTTATATTTCTTTGTATCTTGCTCGGAATTAAGTATTTGGAACAAAGACGAATATATTAAAGCGTGTTCAAACTTTTCTTGCGTACTCCAAAAGTAAGCAAGTGTAGGAGTCAACCAATGCAATTCGCCATTGGTGCCTTCGTGGTTGTAGAAAGAGAAGTATCTTTCTTGAAGTTCGATAGGATTGCTGTCTTCGATTGCTATTGCAACGTGTAAACCAAAGTTTTGACGATACAACTTTTGCATACGCACTCAAGCGCCGTGGGGCTTATAAAAAAGAAACAGTTTTCCTGAACTGTAAATTTTAAAAACTCTGGTGCTTGATTTATATACTCATACTATCAAGGATTTTTCCTAAGTCAACAGGAATAATGGGGGAACAACCTTATTTTTTTGGACTTTTTTAAGATTTTTTGCTCAATTTTGAGACATTTTAGGGTTTTTTCCTACTCTCAAGCGTCGATGAGCTATTTTATAATTTCAGCTAGAGGCCAAGTGGTTTCGTCCATTTCATAATTTTTATCTCCTTTTGAGAACCAGAATGTCCCTACTGAGCTACTGCAATTAGTAAAGCCGTGTGCGCGACAAGCATCAAAGACCGCCTGAACATCCTTGTCTTTATCCCATTTAAGTTCTGTACGTATTGCTGTGTATATTAATTCCCATTCTCCAGCACAAGCAACGACTTTAGAATCAATTCGAAACTGATTCATTTTGTGGATTTGATAGGCCGCGACTGCAATAACAATACTATCGGGCATTTCAACTAGTTCCATAAAGAAAGTTTACAATCTGAGGGGCTTTTAGTTTGATAGAATGATTACTTTTGTGTACCTATCTTTGCACAAGTCATTCGCTTCTTCACTTGTAAGACTTTCATCAATCTCTTTTCCTTTTACACTGACTGCATTGACAAGTTGAACTATCCTATAACGCTTATCCAACAAGTTTTTTTGCAGCGTAACAGTGGTTTGTTTGTTATTCATAAACACAAGAATACAATATCTTTTTTAACTCTCAAGAACTTTTTGCGCCGCCTCAGAGCATTATTTTAGCTTTTTCTTCCATAGTTAAAACCGCCGCGTGAATACTTTTAATGTCTTCAAAGTCAAGGAACACATCTGTTTGATTACCTATAATTGTTACTCTATCTGGCCGCACTACAGCAATATTTCCAACATTAATAGGTTCAAAAATAGTATTATCCGCCTCTATCAGTTCATCAAGGGTGACGCTTTGAACTACTTGGCCACAAGAGCACAGTTCTACAACTTTTGTTTTTCGTCTAACTAGAATAAATTTTGAGGTTCCCACATCTCCTAATACGCGATTGTAACCTATTGAGGACAAACAATTTAGGAGCGCCGTTAAATGTGATTTACTTTTAATTGTAAGTTGGACCGCATCGTTCATATAGGAGGATTATACAACATCTTTCTATTAAATCAAGGTTTTATGGAGAAATGTTTCGAACTACTATGCATTGCCAAGTAGCATGTATGTATTTACATTGTATTTACTTTGTATTTACATCCTTTAACTCTATATTATATTATACCATTGTCAGTTAACGCCTCAATATACGCCTTGGCATACACTCTATGCCTTAACCTCAACTCTTTAGTGTCTTCATTGGCAAGCTTTATCCTCAGAGAATTAAGCTTCTGCAAAGAACTTCTAACGCTATCGGTGATAGTAGAATCGTCAATATCGGGCATGACCTTGTGAGAGTGCTGGCTTAAGCTGTCAATAACTTCAGTCAGCGCCGCAATTATCTCTAAGTTGCTCATAATCAAAGTCTTATCCTTGGAACAGTCCGTCACTATAAGGTTGATAATCCTTTTTGGCCATTATCTCCTTAACCCTTTCCTCTGTCACTTCGCGCCAACCAACGGGCAAACATTGATACCATTGACCTTTGAACTTCACAAAGTCGCCAGACGACATAGAACGGACATGTAATTTGCAGAAAAGTGTTGATTCACAACCACTTCCAGCGTTGAAAGCCGCAAAAATGTCCTCTAAGCCCAAATTGTCATCCCACACACTGGAAAACTCTACAGTTTGCGCCGCACCAAAGGAACGGGGATATTTAATTTCAATCATGCACCCATTCTAGCAAGACTTTTTAAAGTTGCAACCCTAAAAGTTTGCCTAAAATGTAGACACCCAAGAAAAAGAATCAATTAAAGTCAATAAGAACAGCAATTAAGAGCCACTTAAGACCCATTATCAAGGTAACTTATCAAAACATCATTCTGTGCTTGGTCCTTTACTTGGTCCCAAATTGAGTCATGAATTGGCCAAATTACGTTCCGAACTTGGTTCTCAACTTGGTCTGGAGTCTGGCCTTTAATTTGGCTTCTCATATGCCACATTTGGCTTCTGACGTGCTGTTGCCAAATTTGAACCTTTAAAGCATCCATTCCCTTTAATTAATACTATCAATTAGCTTACCAAGAACAGAATTTTTATATCCACTCTCCGTTGCATCCATTACGAGACAGACCAACGGAAAAATTGTAATTGTACACACAATCAGCAAAAAAAGGATAATTATTGCTCTGGCAAAAACTCTCATATTAATCTTTTGTGTTTATGTTTTCTTCTAAACCCTTAACTATACATTCTGCCCATCGTGCGCCGAACCTCTTGTCATCAAGCTCCTTATCAATTTCCTTTAGAAAGGACTGAATGTCTCTGCCTAAACCATCAGGGTAGCCGTCGCCATGCCTATAGACAATGGCTCCAGTTGAATCGTCGCTGTAACAGAAATGAATTGTAGCTCTAGTTGACATATTTGGATTATACGATATCTTTTTAAAACGTCAAGCGCCCGTTAATGGTTCAAACGTCCTATCTTTAGGCCAACGGGCTAACCTATGGTCGTTAGCGTATTTTAGCCAAGCTTCTGCTTTTTCTTTATCCTTCCAAATATTCAAGGCAATCTGGCGCATTTCTAGGGCAGTTTGTTCCTCTTGATAATGCCACATATCCCTATCATCTGAGGACTTAATGTCACGCCAAGAAATCATATGCTCAAACGCCGCAGGGCTTTAGCTTTTCGTTTTTATAGGTTTCGCGCTTAGCCAGAGAGTTTGAACTTTCTTTGATTTGGGAAACAACTTATCTAAAATATTTTCTGCTTCTTTAATGTGATGTTCAAGCGCCGCCTTTGATTGTTCTTTATACTGGTCACTGGACTGAACGAAACTTTTATATAGCTGGACAATCATATCCAATCTACAGTTAGCGTTCTCAGTTTCGCGAATAAAATCTAAAGCGTTTGTCTTCATACTCTCAAGTGTCGCAGGGTTTTAATTCCAAAATGCAATTCCGTGGCTAAATTCTTCTAAATGAAGAGGGTTCATTTCAAGGTCATTTAAACCATGTATATCAATGTAGGCGATAGGCAAATCATCTTTAGCGCCGTTTTTCTCCAGCAATTCTTTAAGTTCTTTCCACGTCATAAACAAGAGAATACGATATTTTTTTTATTCCGCAAGCTTTAACTTGGGTTAATAAAAGGATTAAACTTAGACTGAGAGTCAAGATTTCTATCTAAGATGCTCTGTTGCAACATCTTAATAGCTTCAACGCAATCAGCATCTTTAGGTCCGCGCCCTTTGTTCTTTTTAATGTGATTCCAGATTTTATCTGTAGCACAACACCAAGGAAGATTTGTATTCCAATCATTGTCTTCTTTTTGGAAGCCAATACCAACTGTGCCAAACTTGGGAAAACATACAATTGCCTGATTCTTACTAACTTTAACCCGCATCAACCAAAAATCTTCATCCAATGGAGGAGTTATTAAAAGTGTGTTGCCAAAAGGTTTTGGGTCTTGAATTTTGTTTGAATTAAGTTCAATTGTAAGTTTCATATTCAGATGATACAAAATCTTTTTTAAGAATCAAGCTCTTTTTTAGCTCTTATGTCTATCCCAAATCGACAATAGCCCGCCCAAGCTGGAATGTTTGAGGCTGAACAGACCTGTAAATTATGCCACTTATGGAATTCTTTGGGCCAATACTTAGGGTCTGCAAGCACTCCTAGCCTAAAGTGTTCCCGCGCCTCATTAGGAGAATCTGCTAGAATAAAACGCCGCTGGTTCTGATAGCAACCCCACTCGCCTGTAGTCAACAAGTGTTCACTGGTAAAAGTAACCATCCATCGCTTGTCAGGGGGATACAGCTTGATATCAATTGGGTTTTCATTCATATCCCAATCATATAATATCTTTTTTAACTGTCAACCTTGAAAATCTTCTCTAGGGGTTACCTTTATCTCAAGAGGAACAACCCAAAAAACCAACAAAAGGTCGCCATTGGGAACCTCTTCGAACCGTCCCACAGTCCAATTAAAAGATTTGTAATCTGCTAGCTTTTGCATCAAATGAGCGCCGCCATCTAGCGCCCCTTGCGGACTTTTACAGTTTAAGCCATACACATAAAAAGCCCCTACTGATAAACCTCTGAAGTATACTGCCGTATATTCTCTGCTTGGAGTAATAATTGTTTTCATTGTTTTTGTATTCTACAACATCTTTTTTAACCCGCAAGCTTTTCTCATAACATGTTTATAGGTTTCAGCGCCCACCCGAATTGTTGGTTAACTTTAGAATAAAGCTCTCTAATCTCTTGTTCTGCTTTCTCAAGTCGTTCAAAATCAAGTGGATGTGCGTTTTTAACGTGGTCTCTAGCTTGATGATGCCCCGAATATTTACCCTTTAATAAGATTTGAGTATTACAAAATGAACATTTAAAGTATGTTTTCATCCTTGGCCCTAAAATCTTTTCTATTGACTGCCACCTTGTAAAAGCTTTCCCTATTAGTTTCTTCAGTCTATTGCGCCAATTGGTTATACGATACCTAGATTGATAGGGTCCGCTCATAAAAGTGCTGCCTTTTAAGAAAGTAAAAGTATCTAAAACCGCGCCGCTACAGAAGCTAATCTCATCTTTAAACTTAATTTTGTCACCCTTTTTAACCTTTACTGTTGACCGCTTCTTAATGTTCTCCCAACACCTATCGCGCCACTGTTGCGCCCATTCATAAGTTGTTGGTGTTAAAAGCTTTAGGATTCTTTCAGGACACTCAGATTCACAAGGTCCCATTTCCTCACTCATATCCTTGTAGCCAAAATTATAGTAATCGTGTGGTTTATAACCCAACAAGCACACAATACCAATAACGCTCTTTCTTGTGCCATCTTCGTTCAGACACTCATAAGCTAGGTAGGCTGTGCGATAACCCTTTACCGCGCAATCAATCACACACCCCTGTTTGCCATTGAATTCCTTCTCAAAGAATTCTCGAACTGAAACGCCTTGATTTTTGTTTGTAAATGTCCAACCCATATGCGCTCAAAAGCCGCGAGGCTTAGTAATTTTTTGGTTAACGCCGCAGGGCTTAATTGCCCTTAAAGCTATAGACAAGATACACTATCTTTTTAAACTGTCAACGCTCTATGAAAGGCTATGCTGTATATGAGCTAAGTATGAGGCTCTTTTAATCTTCTTCTCTGCTAGGTAAGCTGCCTTTCTCTCCCTTTTGTTTGGGAACAAAGAAAGCATAACGTCTTCGTGATTTGTGGAATTACCTAATGCGTAAAGAAGATTTTCGGTTTCAAATTGGGTTAATTGAAATGTAACTTTCATATTGAATGCAAACCTGTTTTCTCAAGCTCTTCAGGACCAAAAGCAACATTTAACATATCAACCGTAACAGAATAGCAACCGTTTTCGGGTATTAGTCTATTTACAACCCCACATTGACCTTTCCATGCGCCAGTGAGGATTCTAACCCTGTCGCCAATATTAAAGGATTGCTGTTCTTCTTTTGAGTCTTTATTCATCTGTGGGGATTATACAAAATCTTTTTAAAATGTCAATGCTCCAAAGCCGCAGGGCTTTTTAATATGAATTGAATATCTGTTGTAATTTGGTCCGCAATTGGGTCCCCAATTTTAACCAACTGTTCGGTCCCAAATGTGATTTTCAACTTGTTCTTGAACTTGGTCCCTAATTTCGTACCTAACTTGGTCTTCAAGTGTATCCCAAACTTTCTTCCCTATTTATGCTCAGACGCCGCAAGGCTTAAAGTTTATTGGTATCACCATTACTTCAATTGGTTTAGAATGTTCGCTTGTCCCATAACCCATCTTTAGCGCCGCCGCCCTAGATTTAAATAACTGGTGCGTGTTAGGCAAAAGCCATCTCTTTCTAAGTATATGTTGTGCTTTTTTATGGTGATAACTCTCACACCAAGAACACCAAGGAATTTTCATATAGCCAGATTATACAAAATCTTTTTTAAGTGTCAATAATTTCCCGCCTATTGATAATCTTTATTCCCGAATGATGACAGTGTGGACACTTTTCCTCTGCAACTTCCCCCGTTACTTTAAACTGTGTTCCACAATCACAAGTAAAAGGAGCATGTCTGTTAATATCAGAGAAAACATCTACGGGCGCGTCCTGAAGGGTATAAATTCTTAAAAGACAGTCGCCTCCTTTCGATTGAGCTTCTTGTTCTAAGCCGCAACCGGGACAATGAATGATAACTGTATCGAAACAACCCATATTAAGAGTATACTAAATCTTTTAAATTGTCAATCGTATTTGTTGAGCATTACGCTCAGGGCACATTTCTTTCTTACACTTCATATATACGTCGAGTTCCACACTTAGGACACCAACCGCTTTCGTCAAGGTGACGCGCCTTACAAGTAGGACATATTTCTGTGGGATTTTCAAGCTTTTGGACAAGACCGCCCACCGAAACAATGCTCTTGTCTTCAATTTCTGCCTTCTTACGCAACCATTCAATTTCCGCGCTCTCCGCACTTTTAGCTGTCAATTCCCTTACAATTTGCATAAGTGTTTGAAACGCAATGTTTTTGGTTGTACAAAGTCCATAAGACCTATTAACAAATTGTACTCCGTTGCGTTCAAAAGCTTCTTTAATTTCTTGTTCGGTCATCACGATTCCTTTGTAACATAAGGCCAGTAGATAATATACTCTAATCCCATATTGTCTTGGCAGTATTGTTTTAGTTTCCTGTGTTTCTTGGCTAAATCAATCACCAACTGAGGATTGCCTGTTACAATTCCCATACATTGGCGACCAAACATTCCGCGCCCCGAATAATCATAGCGCACTTCGCCGCCAACTTCTTCTGAGATTTCTTCAATGATTTTTTTGTTGGTTGTCATACTAAGTGTTAAAGTTTTTATCGTCTTCGGCTTCTTTCTGAGACTGGTTCCGAATTTGACTCCCGATTTGTTCCCAAATTTGTTCTCCAATCTGATTCTTGAAGTGTTTCCAAGTATATAGCCAAATATGATTCCCGGTTTGTTCCAATACTTGGTTATTAATGCTATCAGATACTTGCGATATCTGCTCCCAAACCGGCTCTTTTTTAAAGACAATAATATCCATAAACACATCTGCTGCCATTTCGGGTGCAATCATGATTGTCATAAACAACCCCGTCAATAACAGCAACAAAATGTTTACTAACTTGACAAATTAGCTTACCTTTGGGTAGTTCATTAGCTCTCAAGTGAACTTTACAGCCTTGACCAATAAACATAGTTGGCACCCAAGTCCAACCCAAACTCTTTAAATAGGCTCTCAATACTGACCTTTTTACCCCTCCCTGATAGCCCTTTTTTGGCCGCAAAGCGTCATAAATCTCCTGATAAGGTTTACCAGTGACAATCGAAACAGCCCTAACAGAACAGTCACCCGTTTTGCCTTTGTAACCAGCATCAACTCTTCCTCCGTCTGTCAAAACAACATTGTTCATGCTGCAATAATACAAAGTCTTTTTTAAAAATCAACCTAAAAATTCATTACCGCAAGAGCATTTGTAAGTAACTTTAGAACCATTCTGAACAGTTATATAAGTGGTCCCCGGTGGAGGCCAAGGTCCATCATAATCAAGACTAAAATCCTTTGGCAAAACCTCTTCGTCATAAGTGATAGGTTCAGATTTAACTATTGCCTCAGGGCCAATTTCCTCTTGGCACTTTGGGCAAACCCTGATACCGTCATCAACCTCAGGGGGGTCATTCCAATAATCATTCATACTCTCAAGCGCCGAGGGGTTAAAAAAATTTAATATTCCGAACTTGGTCCCCAACTTGACCTTCGTTCATAATATCGTTCAAAGTTTAATGTCTGGCCCACCAATACCCTTGATAATTCCGTTTTCAGCATAGGTAACATACAAAACATGTCTCTCTTCCTCTGAAATGAGACCCGCATCGCCCAAGGCATCAACGTAACCCGCCAAATAAGGATTTGGAACTTGGTCCGACTCCTCATACATTTGGACCATAGCTTTTTCAATGAGGGTTATTGCGTGTTCTATGTTCATACTGCAAAGATACAGTATCTTTTTAAACCTGCAAGCCTTTTATTCATCGTTCCAACATTGGCACCTAGGATTGTTAGACGACCCACAATACTTGCAGTAACTTTCCCACAACCCCAATCTCTCTTCATCCGTTAAACCGGATATAAGAGTTTTGAGATTAGTAAAATTTGGTGGTTGAATGCTCAGCCAGTGCCCCCAATAGATAGGCACACAGTTCTTTTGCCATTTACTACACCAGCCAATTCTAGGATGGTCTCTATCTGTCCTAAGAATATCAATAGCCTTTAAAGCCTCATCTTTATAGTTCCGCCAATAACTTTTGGCATAATCCTCTAAAAGTTCAGTCAAATCTTGTTCGTCCTTTGGTGCACAACCAGTTTGAATAAACAAAACTTCCTTAATATCTACCCTACCCTCGCAAATATCTCTAATACAACAGGATAGAGAGAAACCTATTAAATGGCGTTCCAGTTCCATAATTAAAAAAATTTTAAATAATTCGTTTGATTAATTTTAATGAGGGACACAAAGCAATCTTTGACCCGTTTAAAAGCTTAGGTTTGAAAAGCGTCTTTCGCTCGGTTCCTAACGCTTCCCAATTATTCCATACGTTCAAACAATCATCAACTGTTTTGGGTGCCCAATTTAAATCAGCCTTATGCTCAACTGATAATGTAAATACTTGTAACGAATCGACTTCCCAAAGCTGCGTATTAGAAGTAATCGTTAAATTGTTGTATCTTTCTTGACCATCCTCTAGGTTATGATAAGCAAATAATGGAGTGTTGCGGACCTTAGGAAAAGTTTCTATATTAGGAATATATTCGACCACTCTAAAGTTCATCCCTTCTGTCTTTAAATGTGGAGTCCATGAATAAAGCTTTCCTTCAAATTCTTGAACAAGTTTGTAAACTACCATAAAAAAGGCATGATACAATATATTTTTTAAACCGCAAGCATTATTTGTCTACAGAGATTGAAAGATAGACAGGATAGTTGATACCAGCTTCGCTATCAGGAAAAAGGTCGCGTAATATTCTCTCTGCGTAAACATATGTCTCTCCACCCTCACCATCCTTCTTATCGAACCAATTCCAACCTCTAGAATGAGGGGTCACCCAAAGTTTATGGCCTTTTATTCTTTTGGTTGAGACCGTTATTTTGATGTGGCGAGGCTCTTTACCTAGTAACCTATACACAAAACCCGCACATATCGCCATGTGGTCGTTATGCCAGTAAGCGCCGTCATCTAAGGTAAGAAAAAAAGTCAGTTTACTAATCAATTTTCTCATGGGGCTTATTTTATTCCTGCTTTTCTGTTTTCTTTCATTAATTCAATACTATTAACTTGTTGACTAAAAGAGGAAAAAGGACTCCAATTAGTAACTAAATAAAAATCTCGAAGAAAAACCAAACCCTCACTCAAAACATTTAGTTATTCGTCCGACAAACATTCGCCCCTTTCCCAAGAGTTAAACAGTGTGGCTACATCTTTTCCGTTCATAAAACAAATTAAGGCTTAATTTTTTTGATTCTGGAGCTATCCATAGTTGAAAACTCATAACCATGTTTATGCAATATTGTTGATAGCTTGTCGCAACACCCTTCTATAGTTTCTTTGTCTTCTTTGTTGTTGTCTACGTTCCATAACGCCTTGTGAAGGTTTACAATTGCTCTTGCCACCCTGCTACAAAGTCTCTTTTTCATGATGTTACCATTTTAAAATATTTTTTTAAAATGTCAACCCTTTCTTTTTTGGTCTAACCTTTAAATATCGTAGTTAGGATATTCAGGCTGTTTCTTAAAACCATCCATCACTCTATGCAAGTACTCATATGCCCATTTTTCATCTATAGCCTTAGTGTGGTCATGGTCCCATCCAAATACTTCTTTATAAGTCATTCTGATAGTATGAGATTCCCATTTATCCGCTTCGTTATCCTCTTCTCCCGCACCAAAACCCCAAACATTTTTCTCTCTTTTGTAACCAAAAATTACCCCATCCCACATCAGATGATAGTGAGAGTCATGTAGCGTGACGCCCACTAACTCTGGATGCAGTCTCCCTACAGCGCACCGAACAGTCCAATCCACAGACTTAGAATATCTCTCCGCTTCTTGATTTAGCTTAAAAGCTACCTCAGTCAGAACATGCATCTTGAGAAAATCTTCGTGTGTCATTTAAGCGCATGATACGATATCTTTTTTAAAAGTCCAGTTCTATTTTAGCGTAAAGAACATCGGGAGGAACTTTAAAGAACAAGGTCAGGGCGTTACAAAGCCAAAAAATCATCCCCTCAGTTTCCCATTCGTAAAGCGTCCCCGATTCAGGTTGAACTTCTTTGGGACATTTAGTAGCTTTAGCTGTATAGTTAGGGAAAAACTCGTCCGAGAAAATCAGATTAAAGCCTTTTTTCATGGTAATTTTACCCTTGAGTTTTAACATTCTATCAATTGCTTGTGTTGCTCCTCCTACGAAAGCCTCTGCGACCAAACCTAAGGTAGGTTCGTCAAAAACCCAAATTTTGCCTAGCTTATATGGGCGAATTATAAATATTTTATTTTCCATTAAGCTAGTTGATTGATTACGATAAGCATGTCTGTGTCTTTAAATACTTCTTCAATCATTACCCTGACAATCCTCCAGTTCCCTCCCGCCAAACCGCACCCCATTTTAAAAGGAATTCCAATAGATTTAATTCCTTTGGCTACAGCGTCGTTTTTCATTTTGTCGAGGGCTTTATAAAGGGCTTCATAATTTAACGCCCGAAGACCCCCAATTTCAAATTGACCATACAAATTGTAAATATGTTTAATGTAATCGCCTGAAACCTGAGAGACTGAAAAGGTTCCGAGTTTTGTTCTTTTCCCGTAAGAAGTATTCTTGTCTGTTTCTAACACTTCTGGCCACTGGCGAGCGATAGCAAGAGCTACACCCGCTCCCATGGTGTGAAAACAGTTTGCAACGTGAGCTATAGCATCTGTTTTGGAAAAAACAATAGAACGGTTTTGAGTAACGCTATTCATAAAAACGCATTCTACAACATCTTTTTCAAACGTCAACAATAATCCAAAACCTCTGTAAAGTCTTGTATTTGCTTGGTGCCGCCCTCTGATTCTTTTATTAGTTTAATATAAGTTTCCTTATTAATAGTCCTTGAAGGCATACTGGCTAGTTCTAATGTAAAAATGTCGGGAGTTGATTGCGCATAACTTGAATGCCTAAACAAACAACCAGTTAGTAAATTAGTAAACTTGTAATAGCCCTCAATATAGACCTTTGCGGTTAGATAGTAATTGTGGGGAGACAACATCTTAAATTGTTCCTTGAAGGTCAAAATAAGTTTTCATCATGCCTTTCTCTGTATCGTTCGCTTCTTGAATTAGTTTTTTGCGTCTAGCACGCCAAACACTCATTGAAGTTTCAAGTTGTGCGTTATAAGGGACGTATCCACTAGAATAAAACCCACACTCGTATCTTTCGAGTCCAATTTTATAACCAATTTTTCGTGCGTCTGGAATCCCTGCCTTGGTAAGCTGGTCTTTAGTCCAAAATCTTTTGCGCTCTTTGTCTATATAAGCCGCTTCCAGTATTTCGCCTGTTTTAGGATAAACAAATTTATTCATAAATGCTCCAAAACACCAGAATACAGCATCTTTTTAAAATGTCAATGCTCAAGCACCGCAGGGCTTCAGTTCTAATCTAATCCCTTCAATTTTGTTTTTTTCAGTTAAATACCACCCCTCTATTATTAAATCAATATCAATGGTGGTCTTGGGACCAAAGATAGTCCATTTTTTGTTTTCAGCCTTATCAAACACAAGTAATGTATTACCATAGTTCATAACGTTAGCTTTGTCCCCTTCAATAAAAGGAGCGTTTTCTATAGTCTGACCTAAATCGTCTTGGATTGTTTTAATTAAGAAAAACATATCAGCCACCACCCACCCTTCGCCCAAATGATTATTTTTTGGGTCCTTTGGTTTTTGACCTATAGACCAAACAACAATCTTAGAGATGCTTTTTGATTTCATCTGGACAAACTTCTAAAAGATAAATTTTTGTTAGTTTATAAATACCTTCAATTAATTGTTCTCTCTGAGCTACAACTTTGTCCACTTCCTGTTTTACTCTTTTGCCTTCTTTTAATGGCAAAGAAGCAAAATATCTAAAATGACCGTCATAAGAACGTATATAGGCATAACCTTCTCTCCCTAAAAATTTTGGAACTGCAAACCCAACCCCACAAAGAAAACCCGGAAATTGGTCATATTCCCAAAAAAACATCCTTTTTTCGTGTTTTTTGCCGTCGCCATTACATTCTATACAACGGTTTTTTTCAATAGTCCCTGTTCCTTTACACTCTTTACACTCTCTCTTATTACTTAAATTCCTCATATCATAACTCCCTCAAAATGAGTTTTTGGTAGTTACAAAAACTTGTTCCATAATTTGGAGTCGAACCTGTTCTTGGGTTTGTTCCCAACCTCTTTCTAATTGGTCCCAAACTTGGTTTCCAACTTGGTTTCCAATTTGATTGCTAAAGTGATACCTAATTTGATTTAGAATTGTTAAATATTTTTTATCCATTTCACAAACAGGTCTAAGACAAAAACCATACCGAATGCTAAAACTAATATTAATATAATGTACATTCATTCAACTAAACTGTTGATTTGGTGCTCAATTTGGTAGCCAATTTCTGCCCACATTTGGTTTTGAGTTTGGTCCCAAACTTTGTTTTCTATGGTTTGATGCCCAATTTGCTTAGAAATTTGAAGTCTTATTAAGTCCAAAGTATCTGTTAAGACTTGGCACTGAAACCGGTACTGGTCCCTAATTTGGTCTTTTGTTTTAAATCTCTTCAACACTTAGATTGGTTCTTTGATAAGTTTCGTATACATCAATAGGGTCGCTGGCTGTCCAAGGCATTAAAATAAAATTAATTCCAAATGGGTGATACATTTCCATTTTTTCTTTGTCTGTTGCCTCGTCTAAATAGCCAGCCACATACCAATCCAGCCCTTCAAATGGGTAGGCCCAGTTTTTTCCTTTCTTATCCGGCCTGTGTCCTACGACATAAATTCTATCTCTGTCGTTTCGTTTATAACGCGCCCCTTCCCATTGGTCCGAACCAATCTTTACTTTAACTGGTTGCACGTCAAAACACCCACATTGTTCTAACCATTCTTTTAAAGTCATATGCTCAAGCGCCGCAGGGCTTAGTTTATTCTAATTCCCACCATTCGGGGTCCACTTCTGCCAAAGCTTTACCTAAGTCACTAGGAAAAACAACGGCAATATCATAAACGGGATTTTCTTTACCTTCACTATCTGATTCTGTCAAACTCAAACCCCTATGATTCAGAGTTAGGTTAGAGACTTTCTTAAAAAATGTTTCTAATTTGGCTTTATCGTGTTCTTTCATATGCTCAAGCGCCGCAGGGCTTAGTTTTATTTATAATAAGTCTGAATATAGGCATCTGCCACCTGTTTGAAATAGCTAAAAATTCGCTCTTTTGTTTGTTCTGTTCCGTCGCCGCTCATATTAACAGTTACGCCTCCAATCTTGAGAGGCTTTACTTTACCATCCCTAAAAAGCCTCAAAAAACGCGAAACTGTCATCAGTTCAACCCACCTACGTTCAGGGGTCTTGATTTCGACCTTGAACTTCTTCACCTTTGGAAGGAAGTTGGCTACCAACGTAATTGATATCATGAAACGATGATAGCGGGTCTTTTTTAAAAATCAAGTCGATTGCTCAAGCCGCTCCTAAAAATTTCACTTACAATTTGGTCCCAAATTTGCCCCTTAACTTGGTTCCAAGTTTGTCCTCCAATTTGGCTCCCAACTTGTTTCCAAACTTGCTCCCAGACTTGGTCCCCAACTTGGCTCCAAACTTGGTCTATAATCCTTTCTTTAATTATTTGGGTCATAAAGGCTTAAATTTGGTCCCAAATTGCGTCCTCAAGTTGTTTCCGAAGGTTGTCCCAAAGTTGTTCCCTAAGTGGATTCCAAACTTGTATAACCTGCATCCAAATTGGGTCCCAAACCTGTTCATCAAGCTGACTTTTAACTTGGTCCCCAACTTGGTCCCAAATAATCTTACGAATCTCAATATCGGTTTGGTACCAATCCTCCGATAATTTGTCTAGCATCATTTTCATTTATTAAAACTTTTTTAAAAATCAATCACAAAAAGAAACTAAGGAATTCTTGGTGGCAGTGGTAAAACAATTCCTAATTTAGTAAGGGCTTGTTCATCTGTATTGTTCAACCCGTTATAAATCACTTTTGTAGCTATATAAAGACACTCGGCTTGTGTCCAATCTGGAAACCTTTTCTCTAAAGAATCACAAAATCTATCCCTTAATTCTTCAACAGGTATGGGATTAGATTTAGAAACAAATGTAAAAGCAATTTTGAAAACCACGTCTGCTAAAATTTCAGAATTATCACTTAAATCTTTTAAAATTTTTGGTGAAATTTTCATAACCATATTTGCTCAAGAACTTGGTTCCGAACTTCCATGAAAACGTCATTCCTTATTTGTTCCCTAGATGGGTTTCCAACATGCTTCATAACTTGGCTCCCAATCTCAGTTCGGTCCCCAACTTGGTCCATAACGTGGTCCCAAACTTGGTCCATAACGCGGTCCCAAACTTGGTCCACAACTTGATACTGAATTTTGGTGACTAAGCTCAATCAATCCGCTTTTGTTTCAACTTCTTCAATAGAATATTCAGGTAAAGCTTTATTAATCCGCAGTTTAACGCGCTCTATAATTGGTTTTACCACATCGGGCGCTCTGGCTACGGTTTTGAGTTTATTAGCTCTACCTATAGCTACCCGTAAACCAAAGTCTCTGTTAAACGAGTCTCCAGCATCAATATTGGTATAGCTCCAGCCAATATGAACCGTTTTGCGGTCATGGTCTTCTACTCCCGCCACAATGCCGCGCCTTTGATTTGTTTTGGGGTCTCTGACAAATTGAATAAACATATCTGTATTTTAAATATTTTTTTTAAAAAAGCAAGCAATTAATAGTCCTGATTTAAAATCTTGACCGACAGTGATTTACCAAGAATTGGGGAATATTTGGGCGTTATTGGTCGCAAAACAATCCCCTCTGCCTTGCGCTCTTGTCCTGTAGATGTGAGATAAATAGCCTTGTTAGCTTCTTCCTGAAGCCGCGCCATGGTCCAAGTATCATCAAATGTAAAAGGTTCACTAACAGGAATAACCACAGGAATTTGCAATTGGTTGCATAACTCATTTATTTCCTGCCAGTTATACCATTTGCCAGTATCAAATTCTTTAACATTAAAGACAAACATCTGAAAACTGTTCAGGCCCAATGGGTTACCTTGAATTTTGCCCCCGCAAGCCTCTGCTTGAATAGCAATGTTTTTACCCAACTCTTTAAGCTTAGAAGTTAGATTATATTGGTCTGCAATCTTCCAAAAGCCGGTCCCTTCTTTTTGCTCCAGCCGCCGACTGCAAACGCGAACTTCACCGTTTTCATAAATCACAGTCATTGAAGAACCGTCAGCTTTGATAGTTAAATAACAAAGTTCATTCCTAAACTCTTCTAAAATCTCTGGATAGTTTTGAATGTTTTCTTCGTCTGTAATTGAGATTAAATGAGTAGGAAAAGAACCCTTGGCGTCTCCATTAACAGAAGAATCAATAGGTTTGTCGTATTTTAAAATACCTAAAGCTTCCGAAACGTCCGAACCTTCTTCAACCTGATAGTTATAGCTTGGAATGATAGTTAAAGGGCAAACTAAACCCTGAGAAGGAGAGCCGCGAAACTTGGCGTTCCAGACACGATATTTTTGCCTTTCTAAAAAACTAAAATAAGAATTCGCGCTAGGAACAATAGAGTCAATACGAATAAACACCACTAAATCGCCGTTTTTATATTCTCCCTTCTTAACCACAACAGGCCATTCTTTAATTTTGGCGACTTCAAGAGAGTCGGCGTTGAAATGTGGTTGGACGCTATGAATTCGTTCAATTGTGGCTAATTTCATTTTAAAAGGTACCCACTAGCGAACTGGCTAGTGGGTGGTTTTTTTTACCTTTACTTAACAAGCCTGCAAACCAACAAACAGGTTAATTTGCAGCGTCTTCCCCGAAGACATTTTAATGATATCAAGCCTTTCTAAAAAGTCAATCTCTCAAGTGCCGAGGGGCTAAGTTTTCGCTAAGTGCGCCGCAAGGCTAATCTTTTTGGTGAACTTTAAATGCTAGTATCTTAGTGGGGTTTGGACAACGCCAACCGTCAGTAATACACTCATATCCAAGAGTCCTCAGAACTGTTCTAAAAGTATTTGTTTCACTTAATGATAGTTCTACCGCATCGCCCACATTCATTGTGTTCGCTAAAGTAATGAGATTCTTTAAGGTTTGTTCTCTTGAACCCCTTCCTTTAGGAATGGGTAAATTTTTATGTATCGTAAAACTTTTAACCATTCGTTTTATGGTAAAGGTAACATTTTACTTGGGATTAGCCTAAATCTATCTTTTTTGTTTTTGCTTTGAATATATCTTTTAATATCATCGTGTCTTCCATAAATACCCCTTTCAGAGTATTGATAAGGCTCCCATGCACCGTATCCATCCCAATCGGTACAAAACTCAATTACTATCTGAAAAACGGGCGCTTTTAAGTGAACCCATTTTCCTAGCTTAGAATCATAAACATGTACTCCAGCATTATCATAATATTTTTTGCGCTCTATTTCTTTATAGGTTGTGCCGCCTTTATTGCCACATTTCGGACAATATTCCCAAGGGTCTTCAATATTTAAAGTAAACTGTTTATGGCAGCTTAAGCATTTAAAACGAGCATAATGGCCATCTCCATGGTCTTCTTGCCATTTGGGACTAATTTGTAATAAAGTTCTCATACAGGGCTATTTTATTTTTGGTCCCAAACTTGGTCCTCAACTTGGTCCCAAACTTGGCCCTGAACTTGGTCCCAAACTTGGTCCCGAACTTGGTCCCGAACTTGGTCCCGAACTTGGTCCCGAACTTGGTCCCGAACTTGGTCCCAAACTTGGTCCCAAACTTGGTCCCAAACTTGGTCCCGAACTTGGTCCCGAACTTGGTCCCAAACTTGGTCCTCAACTTGACCCTCAATCATAAAGATTTAGTTTTTAATTCCTCAACTTGCCAATAAACTTGGTCTTTAATTTGTTACCATTAACTTGGTTCCAAACTTGGTCCCCAACTTGGTTCCGAACTTGGCCCCAAACTTGGCCCCAAACTTGGTCCGCGTTCATAAAAGAAGGGTAGCCCCGCAAGGCTACCCCAAATTAACCTAATTTTTTGGCAAGGTTAAGTCCTGTAGGAGTAAATCAGTAGCCCTCTGTTTGAGATTAGCTCCAGTACCAAGTAGCGCCGATTCAAACTTTGCTTCCTGTCTATTAGCTCCTTCTTCTGCTCTGGTGCTTCTTTTTTGGTCAACAAATTCAGTTATACTGTTTAGGTAATCATACCTTGTCTCGCCTACATTCCCTGTGCCACGCTGAAAAAGTTCTGTTACCTGCTCTCGAATATTCTCAGTTCTTGAGCTACATTCATAAAGTCCAGTTTCCTTATTCAATTTCCCCGGAAACAAGGTTTCATTGTACCTAACTACCTCTTCTTCATTGCATTTCTGGTCTTTGAGCATTTTCAAGACTAGCTCCAGCCGCCCAAAATAACCATAAGCAATTCCGAGCGCCCTTTGAACTTCCTCTTTGTGACTCTTAAAACTTTTGGTATGGCGCATCTTAACCTGATTCTTTGCGCCTTTTAGGGCTGCATTAAGGGTGTTTTGACAGACTACCCGCACCGCTACATTCTGCATCCATACTGAGTGCGTACCATCGTGGCTTGAAATCATCAAAATCCACTTGTCCATCTTATCGCTAGGGTCAATATACATGGTTTCTGGCAGCTTGGCCATAATCCAGATTTTGCGCCCCTCTCTTAAAGACCCCGCAGTCTCATAAACTGCCTGACCTTCAGAAATAACCGAATCAAAAAATTCAAAAGCTTCCTCGTTTTGGACTGGCGTATATCGATTACCTACCACTCCCAGTTTAACCCCATTGTCCTCCCTTACAACAGCTTTATAATCTTCAAATTCAGAAAGACCACTCTCTGTCTGAATAAAAATTGGCTCTTTGCGAACCCTCCAATCCAAATGCGCCAATTGGATTGCTTCTTTGGCTGTAACTGTTCCTTTGACAACGCTTCCCAATGAATGCCAAGGAACTATATTATTACCGCTAAAAGTTTCCGCAGTGCCGTCTTCTCTAATTGTTATTTCGTGTGACATATTGTTTTACAAGTTTGTTTATCTGTCTACAGCATAACAAATCTTTTTAAACCGTCAACAGGTTTCTTTTGAAAGTCTCCCCACTGCTTTTTCAAGTGCAACCATCTTAACCTCAAGTGGTTGCCCAGTCAAAAAAGCAACCAAAAGAGATTGAGACAAATCTTCTATTATCACATCAGCCTCTTTTGGAGGAGTAGTACGAGTTTGTGTCCTAATTTTAGACAGGCAGTTCTTCATTGTTTCTTTATAAAAATTACGCTCTCTTCAAGCCCGAAAGCCCAAAGAAAATTATTCCAACCTCTGTGTCCTAGTCCGCGCATTTTCCAGACTATTCTTTTAGTATCATGAGCATTTTTGATTAACCAGTCTTGTTTTTGTTCTCTAGACCAGTTAACGTTGTATATTTCATCCACAGGAAAGAATCTTGTGTTGTCAGCTAAAAAATCTTCAATTTCTGGTAAATTTGGCATTGCTCAAGCGCCGCAAGGCTAGTTTATTTTTAGGTCTCTAACTTGGTCCCAAATTTGTCCCACAACTTGGCTTCTAAATTGGTCCTGTATTTGGCTTTGGCCCCAAATTTGTTTCTTGGTTTCATGCCCAACTTGGTCCCAAATTTCGCTCCAAATTTGGTCCCAAACTTGGTCCCGAACTTGTCTTTTTATTAAATTACTATTCATTCAAATAATCATCGGGATTAACTTCTTCGCCAACATCGTCTTCTTCAGTTAAAGGAGAACCACAAATAGCACAAATTTCTTCTAAAAGCGAATAGCTGCTATGCGCTCCGCCATCTCCCTCTTGAACCAATACTTCAACCAGTTTATAGACGCGCCAATTGACTAACTCTGCTAATACTGGCAAGTCTTCCTTGGTAGGAGGCCAACAAGAGGCGCAAAGGTCTAAATGTTGGTCGTTAAGTCTTATTCTAGGCATCTCTCAAGCGCCGAGGGGCTAAGTTTTCGCCGCAGGGCTAGTTTATTTTTATGTTCCAAATGTGTTCCACAACTTGGCCTTCTACTTCTTCCCCAACTTCTTCCCAAACTTGGCCCCAAACTTGTTCAAAAACCTGTTCCCAAACTTGACCTTCTACTTGGTCCCAAATTTGTTCCCCAATATGGTTATGAACTTGGCTCCTAATTTGGTCATCAATTTGCTTCCTAATGTTATCTTTCGTCATTAACGCGCCGATTTAAATTCTGGTATTTCCATCCAATGCGCCCGAACTGAAGGTAAAGCTATTGTACTCGTATAAGTTAAATCATTGTCCGTCATAACAATAATTTTTGTGCCTTGCTGCTCCCATCTTCCAGTAATTTGCTGCCATCCCTCTTTCCGTTTAAGAGACCAAAGAACGGTGGTTTTTTGTGGAGGTTTCTCTTTCTCGAAATTCTTCCAAATCATAAAAACGATGATAATAAAAGTTTTTAAAATGTCAATGCTCAAGCGCCGCAGGGCTTAAGCCCTTTTTTTAAAACGCCGAGGGGCTAAGCGCCATAGGGGGTTCTGTGTTCCAAGCTTGGTGCCAAATTTGGTTTTCTACTTGGCTCCCAATCTGTTCCCAAACTTGGTCCCAAATCTGTTCCCAAACTTGGCCCCAAACTTGGCCTTCTATTTGGTTCCAAATTTGGTCCCCAATATGGTGGTCCCCAATATGGTCCCTAACTTGGTCCATAACTTGGTTCTGAATGTTGTCTCTTGTCATGTTCTTAAGGAGGGCTAGGTTTCACTAAAACATTTATTTGAAATTTGTATCATAACTTCATGCCGTAATTGGTTCCAGTGTTCCTGACCTTGGTAAACTTGGTCCCCAACTTGGTTCCAAACTGCTTGGTTCCCAACTAGGTTTTGAATACTCTTAAAAGTTTGCCCCAAAACGCCATTATATAACTGATGATGTAACTGATTCTCAATCTTATTTCTAGTCATGTGTCTCTAAAACTTGGTCCCCAACTTGGGTCCTAACTTGGTTCCGAATTTCTTCTAAAGATGGATGTAAAAAACGTCGCCCCCAAAGTAACGGGTGCGAAGTCGGGTCTTGGATTTGATTATAAATTTGCTTCAAAATTTGGTCCCAAGTTTGGCCCCAAACTTTTGCGAACACCTGACTCTTAATCTCATCTTTGGTCATGTTTTTAGTAAATTTTGCTGCACCGAAAAACTTGGTACAAAATTTCATTTTTAATTTCATACCTTATTTGTGGGTCCCAATAATCCTGAATTTGGTTATGAACCTGCTTGCTAATTTGGTTGCCAGCTTGGTTGAACAACGGTCTTACAACAAGTTCCGAAGTTTGACCCCGAACAAAAGCATCCTGATTCTCAATCTTATCTTGGGTCATATTTTATTAAAAAAGGTAAATACAATTTAATACAAATCTCAGTAGCCACTTTTTCATCAAAACAATATGTAATCGTTCGTTTTTCAAAAGCTTTGTCTAATTCTTTTTCAGCTTCATCTACTTGTTTGTTTAAATCTTCTTTTTTGTAATTAGCTGGATTAGTTTTAATATCTATTAACCGCGCCGCAAAATCAGGGTTATATTTTTTGACATTAACGGGAAAAATCCCGTCAGTAAAAAAATACTTACCAGCCCAAGCAAGCCTAAATAATTGCACCGCATTCTTAAAAGAATAGCCAAACTCTTCTACCGCCTTGTGCCGCTTTGAACCTAAAAGCCCAGTCCGCTCGCCGTTCATCAATCTTCTTTCCCCAAACATGTAGCCTTTTAAAGATTTATATAAATGTTTACTATCAAGCAAAGAAAATTTATGAGTAAGGATTAACGCCCATTCTGGAGAGGGTTTAAAATTCGGCGCTTCATCTGTAAAAAGCAATTCTAAAGCCTGAGTGTTAGTCTTTCTTAAGCTGGATAAAAAATGTCGAAGCTCAAAAAGAAAAGTATCATCATTTTCTTTTTTAATATCCTGATGGTCGAACCTTTGGAGACCAATAATCTTTTCGGGTTCTTCGTTTAAAAAACAACCCCTAGCGTCCAAGTCGGACGCTGGAGTATTTAAACCGTAAGCATGACTTCCACCAAGAGTTGAGTAAATAATCTTCATTTTGCTTCAATCTCACAGCACCAAGTTTCAAGAGCATCAAGGTTTTCTCCCTTGTAAATTTCTTCCAGTTTATCGAATTCGTTCCTCAACGCCGAATGTAAAATGTCCCCAAGTTGACCCCAACCTATATCGTCACAGTCTAAAGAGTGTTTGGCATAAGCGCAAAGACAAGCGTGAAGCAACCTGTCGTTTCGCCCATTATGTTCATTTAGTTTATGGTAATCGGGCTTTATAAGAGCTTGAATTCCCGTCAATAAATCTTTGTTAATTGGTTCCATAAATTATTTAGACAACAGCCTAGGATAGGTTTCTTTAATTCTATCTAAAATCAGCCGCCCGTTTTCTGTAATTATACGCCCATTTGCCTTCTCAATTTTCATCAAATCGTTCTTTAAGAGATAAATTTCAGCGTCTCTTTGGACCGCTGTCATGGTCTGTCCCGTCTTAGCCGCCAAAGTGGTTAAAGAAACTCCTGTGCCAGCCTCTAAAATACCCAAAATCTTAACCTCAGAAGGAAGAAGCCCCAAAGGAAGAATAAACAGTTGCGTCTTAATCTCGTTCCATTCCTTCAAAGATAGAATCCTTCTGTCGTGACTATCCATATAAAGCTTGATAGACATAGCTATCTGGAAAGACTGCCGCGCATTACCACGAAAACAATCAGAAATATCTTCTAATGCCTCATCGTGAATTTGATTGGGCGTTATATACTTGAGAAGTATTTTACCAAGTTGCTCCCGAGTATAGCCTTCTAAATCAACTCGTTCCAGCCTGTTAAGGAAAGCCGCAAAAAGCTTTTGAGGTTCAGATGTGGCAAATATCCATGTAATCTTCCTCAAGTCAAAAACGTAGTCTTTCCCATTAAACAACAACCTATTTTTATGTTCCTTATTGGGGTTAAGAATAGTCAACAACTCTTCCCTCATCATGTCTTTTGGGAGTTCTGCTGCTTCGTCAAAAAATAAGGTGACTTCGTTTTCTATTTTTGGCTGCAAAATTTGAGTCATTAACTGAAAGAAACTTTTAACACCCCCACAATTAATTATCGTTAGAGGTTTAATTTTGGTAGGGTTACTGGGTGTAATCAATTTACTGCTGAAACTTTCCGACAAGACTGTCTTGCCATCGCCCTTTGGACCAGTAAATAGAAGAGGGGGAATTATACCACTTCTATAATAGTTTTTTAAAAAGAAGCCAAGTTTTAGCTTGGCTCCTTCCTGTCCTATAATGTTATCAAACGAAACACTCATTCTTTCTTCTCATTCTTTCTCGAAATGAATCTCTGTAGTTTCCAATGGAATATGCGTTATTAATGTTTCAAGCTTGGCTGTTATTGGGGTGCCTTTAAGTTTGTTCTGGTCTGCCCATTTGCGCCACACCGGAATTGGATAGTCGGGCTTAAACAGTTTGTTCAATTCAGACAAAGGCACTTCACAGCAACTCACCGCTCCTGTTTTGCGTCCACTGCCTTCTTTTCTAGGTTTTTTTTCTATCATACATTAATAAAAACAATTTCTAAAAGCGTTTCTTTCACAATCCCGCTACGCAAATCAGATTGCGGCCAAAACATTGCATCCATTTGACTTCTAAAACGGTTGTTAACTTGCGCACTAATTTTGTCAAGAATAAACCATTCAGTTTTTTGAATTTCTACTCCGACGCTGTTGTGAACGCTGTTTTCTACTTTATTAAGCCGCACTGACAAATCGTCCATTTTCATCGCGCTTATTGTAATAAGTCACCTTAACCTTACCAAGCTTGTTTTTTTCGCTTGCAAACCTGCCAAAGGAGTCGCGCTTAGGGTTGAAAGCTTTAAGCCTGTTCCCTGTCACTTTACCAGAATACAGCCTTTCTGTCAAGATGTTGCCATTTTCCCATTTTCCAACCACCGAAACAGGAAGATATCTCCAAGCTCTGCCTTTGGACTTATTTAAATCTTGCGGGATTGCAACAACATCCATTGGATTAACTTTGACAACAACAACTTTAGTTTTGTTGTTTATAATACCCCCATAATAAGGCAAATAGGAATAAGAACAAAAATGTAGCCCATTTGAACAAAGCCTGATTCTGCTTGGGTCTACTTCATTGGGGTCCATTTTGACAATCTTGCCAATAGCATGTTTCAAATGAGTGCCATCAGGAGACTTGTTATAGGAAGTCATGTCTTCTCTCAGCATCTTATAAGCAAGAAAACACCCGTCATCAGTAATAGGCATCTCTCCATTTTCAAGAAAATCGTACAGTTCGTTTCGTGCATCTTCTGAAGGATTTTTATAGAGATTAGCCAAAAACCTCACATAAGGTTCATAAGGGAAACCTCCTTGGACAAACTGTAAAATGCGCTTAACCAAGGTCCCATGAATTTCCTGTCCGTCATAATAAATCGCGCCGCTGTGGACTTTCACTTTGCCGTAGCTATGCTTTAGGATAGCGCCGGGAAGGTCCATTGCTTCAATCAGCTTCTTGTAATTCTTCTGTCTGTAAAACTCAAGAGCCTTTTGCCAATTTGGGTGGGTTGAATTGATGGAGTGCCGTTTACCATCTACCACCACAACCAGCACGTTGCCGTTAAAAATTGCTGAAACGTTCATATTTTTAATTGTATTAAAAATTTTTAAAATGTCAATGCTCCAAAGCCGCAGGGCTTAACCTTTTTTTAAAACGCCGGAGGGGCTAAAAAATGTCAAAAGTTTGGTCCCAAATACGGTCCAAAACTTGGTCTGCAACTTCATCTCTAAATTCACTAATGTCCCAAATTATAAGCGCAATCTGGCCCTTCACACTCCCCTCAACTTGGTCCGCTATTTGTCTTACGAGTGTGTCTTTAATTTTTTGGACCTTGTTATTTACTCTCATAAAAAATCTGGTTCCAATGGTTTAGAAGGTATTCCCAAATTGGGTCTGCAACATCCTCAATCGTAAGTGCAATACTGTCTCTTTGGTCCCAAATCAGGTCTCTTACTGACTGCCCAACGTGGCTTACAATTTGGTCAACAAGGTGGTCGTCAGATTCATGAATTCGATTTCTAATTTGATAAAGAGTTTCGCTCTCAATTTTGGTTAAATATATCATTTTTCCCTTATATAAGCCAAAAGGTCTTTTTGAATGTCTTCTTCCTCTTTCTCAAAACCGTAACTTTCCATTGCGTGTTTGATATAAGAATACAAAGGATAGTGTTTTAAAACATCGCTCTTAAGGCTCGCAAAATCAACACTGGGCGTTTTAGTGCTTTCAGTCGCAAGCATGAAACCTTTCTTTGCCGAATTAATTACATTAATAATAGCAAGTTTTTGGCGTGCCTTTTTGGAAGCAACCTCTAGCTTAATATAGGCTCTCAAAAGCTCCGCAAAGGGAGAATCTTTTTTCACGCCAGACCATTTATACTCGCCCAAATAACTTTCCTCTATGCTGTCAAAAGCCTCTTTGTCTGCAATAAGCTGAGAAAGGTCTTCTTTGGCTATAGTCGCCTCAACCGCTTGAATTAAGTAATCCTTAAGAGTAACCCATTCGCTCAAATCTTCTTTAGCCACCAAAGCTTTCTTAAAACCATAGACTACAGGAACAGGATAATTAAGAGAACGTAAGGTGTCTAAAACCGACTGAATAAATTTTGACCGTTTTTTGTCGTTTTCTTCCCAACAAACTTCATACCTGTCAATTTCAACATAGACCCCGCCCTCTTCAAGGTCTACTTCTGCAATATCCCAAAAATCACTTTTAGCCCTGCCATCAGGATTAAATACAAAGACCTTTTTGGAATTCTTCTCATTATTACCATTATAGGTATTGGGGGGCACAGGAAGCTCTTTAACCGACTTAAGTTGGGGAACCAAGTCTTCAAGCCCCATCTCTTTAAGTAGTAGCTCCCGATATTCGGGCTTAGTTGCCACAATCATCCAAACATATTCACAATAAGTTTCTTTAAAATGATAGGAAACCCTGCTCTTACACCTTGTTGCGTCTTTAATGTAGACTTGCAAGTCTTTCTTAAAAGGCAATCTGTCTACAATCTCTAAAGATACCTTTTTGCGCCCGTTCCTATACCAACGCTCAATGAAAACATCATTGGGCTGTAGATTATTACGCTTATAAAAGTCTTCAGGAACCATAAAGTTAGTCCCCTTGACAGACTGACCGCCAAACTGAAGGTCTAAACCCTCAATAATATAGCGCAAGTTGCTGCTATAAGCTCCATCTAGAAACAAATCAGCCCAAATTTCTCTGGCGTTCCAAAGAGTTCTGGCACTGGCAAATTTAGCCTTTACCGTCTCTTCAAATCCACCAATAATTTCTCGACATAAAAGCAAAATAGCATTCTTGGTCTTATCTGTATATTGTAAACCTTCCCGATTAACCGCAATATCAAGGTCGCCAATATTAAAATGAAACACTAAACCAGACTGAAGAAGACGTTCTAGTTTAGCATCAAGACTGGTAAAAACACTGGCGCGAATGGGATATGCAACCTGCCCCATTACCGCATAAGAAGTGGTTTGATTCTTATACATCACCCAATTCTTACCACTAAAAGCCTCTTCCAGTGGAATTTGGTTATAGTAACGATTCCCTATAATTTTTGGCGCAACCTTCCAAAACCTAAAAACATCCTGTGCTTTTAGTCGAAATTCTTCAAAATCAAATTCATTAACAGGGACAATAATTTCAATCCCATCTGGCTCTTCAGTGGGGCTTTTATCCATTTGGGCAATACGCCCTTCCTGTGAAGGGTCAATGAAAGCAGTGTAAGTAGTCTTAACGCCTTCCTGATAACTTACAATAGAAAAACTGTCCCCGTAAGCAAAACCCGACTTGGAACCAATCCCCAACATCCCAATAGTCGCATTGGAATTTCTTTTCGTTGATTTGCAATACTTTACATAGGTATTGGTTACATCTTCATCGCTGAGGCCAGTCCCAAAATCGCGCACTCGAAACTCTGGTTCCAAAACATTAGGCAAGTGAACTTGGATAGGAAGGTCCCCTTTTCCAGCCTCTACATTAGCGTCATAAGCATTACAGCTATATTCCCTGATAACAGCCTTGGTCTTATCCTCATAAAGACTGTTCCGTAGAATATGAAAAAGCATTGAAAAGTCTTGGGCATCAATCCCAAAACTATTCACTTTCAAATCACCTTCTGTTTCAAGAATCCGGCTCTGTTGTGTTAAAATCATGACTTCAGAATACCAAATCTTTTTTGTGACGCAAGAATTTTTTAAAAAATTTTTAAAATTTATCGGGAACTAATTCGAAAAACATTGGGAGACCGCTTAGACTGCTTGGAAATAGCTTGAATGTGTTCTTGCGCAAGGCTCTTCCCCTCGGAAGTATTGGGAAAAGCGCCTTGAATTGTGTTATCTTGTTTATCTAGAACAAGTAACATCTTTTTTTTACTCTTTTTCATTACAAAGTCTACTAAACCACTCGATAATCTCAAAACCAATTTTATCAAGCTCGCGCTGTTCCATCTGGCACTTTCCTATCAGAGTTTCAAGTTGTTTGGCTTTCTTTTTAGCCTCTCGCGGACTTATATTATCTTCTTCGGGTTTGATTTTATTAATTTCCCGTTCAAGAAAATCAATACTCTTGTTTAGTTCATCAAGTTTCTTTAATATTTGTTTGGCTTCTAAGACCTTTTTCATCAATACCTTTTTTTTGTTACAAGGTATTATAATTATCTTAGATTTAGTTTTCTATCTTTTCTTGAAAACAAGTATTAATTTTATCGCCTATAAGAATCTGGCTCTCCTGTCTCATTAAAAACATTGCTTCCTCTCCATCAGTTGTTGTTCCGTTCATTAAGCTAATATTTAAATCTTTAGACATGTCTACCTGTTGGCGAATTGATGTAGCTATGTCTACGAAAACCCTTTCTGATAAGCTTCCTTGAACATAAGTTATGTGAAACATAAAATAAGAAAAACAAGCACAAATTTCTTTATGCTTGTTTTTTTGCTCTTAATTTTAATTTGATTCAGTCCGCCACTTTCCGAACCATTTCTTGGAAGTAATCGTACTCCCGAACCCTGCCCACTTCCCACAACCCCTTATCAAGAGTGATAGGGGCGTGCTCTTCATGGACAACGGTCGCTGACTTTTCCAGAGAGAGAAGAATTCTCTCGCCTTCCTGAATCAGTTCAAACTCGTCCTCTGCTTCGAGAATGTGACTGTGACCAGACTCGCCATGTGCTACCACATAATGTCTTAGTTTTGTGACCTTGGCTTCCTTGGAAGGAGGTTGGGTCACCCTTTTGAACAGAACGTCGCCTTGTTGTGCGGTTTTCATATATTGTTTCTCTATTATATTACAGCTTTTTAAAAAGTCAAGCCTAGGTTAATTTCTCTGCATTCGTAAACCAATTACTGTTGCGCCATTTAAGGGCCGCTTCAATCGTGCTACATTCAGGGGCTACGCCCTCCAAATGCCACACTCCAACTGAAGGATTAAGCATCTTAAGATATTTGGCGTTTGGAACAACGTCTGATAAATTGACACTAAGAAGCTCATAGTTGCCAAGCTTTTCCAAAACCTTATGACTTAAGCTTACCAACATGCGCTCAATTCCAATTTTGCGAATTAGCTCTCTCCGCTTGTCCACATTGGTTTCTTTTAAAACTTCTTTGGGATTGAGTTTTTCCGCAGGAGTTAAAACCTGTTTTGGGGACATAGCTATTCCATTCAGGAAATAAAGCTTCCAACCATCAGAATATTCAACCGCTGGAGCTTCATCTTTGTGAAGTCGCCCTTCGCTATTGCGCCAAATTTGGGTTGGCTTGCTGGTAACAATGAGGCAGCTATCAGTAGGGTAAAAAAGGCCCAAATCCGCGCAAGCTTCAAGCTTATCGTAGTTTTTCATAACTTCAGCGTCAAATTTAACTCCAATCATCTTGTAGGCGCTTACCCACCCAAAATAATTGGAATAAAAATGACCATCAAAGTAGGGCCAGACAAAAAGCTTAATGGTATTTTTGAGCTTTGTAATAAGGTCCTCTTCTGAAAGAGGATTTTTGGACTTGAAAGTTATTTGGCTATTAATCTGTTCCCAAGTTGTTTCAAACAAGCCCCGCAAATTCTTATTTATCTCACTAAAACTGGGGCGCTTTGGATTCCAGTTTTCATAGCCCCCCTCACTCAAAAGGCAAAAGGCAATCCAACCGCCAAAAGGACTAGAAACATGAATGACGGGGTTTTTCTTGCCCAAAATTTGCTCGCTCCATTCGCCTCCTAGCCTTTGTGCTTCGCTGGTTGGAACTTGGCGACAGTCAAGCGCCCTGTCCCGCCAGTAATTCTTGATTTCCTCAAGTTTTTTGACTTGTTCGTCAGTTAGTTTTTCGATTTTATCTGCCATATTTTTTTAAGTTGTTCTCTAAATCTGTAGCTATGGTAACAAAACTTTTTGAAATGTCAACAGTTTAGAAATTTTGAGCTTTCGTCCCAAATTTGTTCTGAAATTTGTTCCCAAGCGTCTTCAAGTCGAAAAAACTTCTCGTTCGCTATAATTTGGCTCCGAATTTGGAGATGAACTTGGTTATAAATTTCTCCTCCAATCAAACTCCGAAGTTCTATAATTTTAGTCGTCATCTGGTTCAAACGGTTCATATATTCAAGCGCCGAGAGACTATGTTGTTTTTGTGTTCATAACCGCAACTTGTTCCAAAATTGGGTTCCAAATTTGGTCCCTAAATTGGTCCCGCATTGGAGTCCAAACTTGGTACCTAAATTGGTTCTTAATTTGGTCCCCAACTTGGTTATTAATTTTATCCCAAATTTGGTCCCCCATAATCTGAATTTTAGTATTAGCCATAACTCTGGTTTCTTTACTAAGGGCTTAGTGTCTCCCTAAAAACTTGGTTCCAAAGCTGGTCCTCAATTTGGTGCTTGATTCGGTTTTCTATTGTGTCAATAACTTTCCCAACTTGGTCCCAAACTTGGCTCCTAGCTTGATTCCAAAAAGCATGAGATATAATCATAGTTCTGGTTTCTTTACTAAAGTCATGCGCCGCCATATTAATTTGCGCAGTTTTCCTTCAGGACCATGGGGTTGATGGACGAGGCTTTTTCTTCGCCAATGCATCCGTGGAGAAGCGTGATGTCCCCCTAGACTTGGTGACTCGTGTTCAATCTTATAACCATATCCAACAATATTAGGAGACCAAAGCGCTTCTTTTTTAATTTCTCCCGTCTTAGCCTTTTTCTCGGGTCTTTCTAAAGATGCTGGCTTAATAAGTTTTGGACTGGTCCCCCAAACCATTAAAGTAAGGATTGTGGCTTGAACGGCCTTAATTAGGATTTTCTGTTCTTCTTCAGATGAAGGAGATGGGGATTTGTCGTTTTTAATTTTTTCATATAGTTTTGGTTGGTAGAGTTCATACATTAATTCTTGAACCTTTGTCACATCTTCCCACCTACCTTCTTTTTCAGTTAGACCAACAGTACTAATTGGCATATTAGTTGGATACCACGCGGCATAATTAACAAAACGCCCGCTATCCATTAAAAAAGGTAAATGAAAACACAAAGTTCCCACATTTACTTCTTGTCCCAAAACAAAATCTCCTTTATCTACAAGTGAAACGCCAATAAAGGGAAATCGCCAGCCTAAATAAGATTCAACAAATTGTGTTGGAAACACTAATATAAAATGTTTTAAAGGCAGATAAACTTCGCTAAAACTAAAATCTTGAGGAGGGACAGTCGCCACACATTCCAACAGAAATTCATGGTCAATAAAATAAGTCGGAACCTGAGTGTCTATCAAATTGTTGGTAACCGTTTTAATTACTTGGTCTGTGTCTCCTTGCAAAGAATAAAACCATGAATTAATAATGCCTAAAACAAGACTGTAATATTTTGGGTCATAATACCCATTAGGGCAGACAATTCGTTTCGGGTAAAACAAACTAATTCTTTCTTGCGCCTTTTCGCAAAGTTCTTTGAAATGGTCCCACTCGTTTTCAAAAATTTCAATCTTCATCCCAACATTTTAAATAAAATTTTTAAAAATGCAAGTATTATTTTTGCTTCAAAATGAAGCTTAACCACTCTACCCTTGGGACAGTTGAAATTTCGCTTGCCGCAGTCCTAGGTAAAGGTTTTTTAGGCTCATAAAGAAGTCTGTGTCTGAAATTTTCGATAGGCATATTCCCTCTTTCACTGTTTAAGTCCCTATGGGCCAAAACAATATTGGTCCACTCGTCCTTTCCACCATGGGATTTGGGTTTAACGTGTTCTAAAGAAGCTTCAGCTAAAGTTAAGATTTTACCACTATAAGCACATTTCTTGCCATAATGACGATAAGCGTTACGTTTGTTTAGTTTTAACTCCCTGAGGGCTAGACCGTTATAGTTTTTTGCCCTCATCACAATCGGCGCTCTAATAGTTCTTTTAGAGGTATGAATTGGAATGTCCCATGAACGAACCGGTAAATTCATCCAAGCTTCTAAATTAACTGGTTCCCAATAGCTAACTTTATCGAAATTCGGTCTGCCATCATCATCTAATTCAAATTCAATATCAATCCCTTGAGAGGCCATATTGCCATCTTCTGAAGTAGAAAAAAGATTGGTAAGAGCCTTCTTTATTGTCGCGGTGCCTACAACAATATAAAGACTATTAAGAACAAGAACAAGCTGTTCATTTAAAAGGTTCACTAAAAAGAATTGTGTCGTTAACTGACCAAAGTAAAGGACTTATATCATTACCGAAACCAACTTTTCTTACAATATCACCCCAATCAGAAACTAAAAATGACTGATAAATCTGCGTATCAATTTTTCTTCTTACTACTTTTATCTGGCTATACGGATGATTCCAAACTCGGTCGCGAAATATGTTTCTATTCATCGTAAATTTATTCAAAAAATTCATTCAAATAAATTGCATCGTTAAGCCTCCAACTTAAAAGAGTTAAATTGTGCCCAAGATAGGTTCTTATTTCAATGTCGTGCCAAACAGAAGTTGATAATGACTTTAAAATTTGTGTATGAATTTCTTCTCTGATTCTTTGTATCTGTATATTCGGATGAACCAAAGTTTGGTTTAAAACCGTGTCTATGTTGTTCATTGTCTATTCAAAAACTTTACTAAATACAATTCCCTCCTCAATAGCCCAAACTAGACGATGATAAGAAAAAGGAATGGTCTTTTTGATTTCTAAACATAAATTTGAGTGAATCTCTGAGTTTTGTTGCACAAGAATTTTGTTTGTTGCCAGTTTTTCTATCTGGCTATTCGGATGAGTCCAAACTTGGTTCCAAATTATGTTTGTTTCCATTATCGTAATCAACTTTATCTTTGATAACCTTGGTGCCAAAAAGCGCCCCTAAGAAAACACTTAAATTTGTAGGAATTTCAGCTAATTCTCCATTTTTAAGTGAAACAATACCCCAAACAACAAAAAAAAGAAGAAAAGCAACCGTATTTGCTGTGTTAATAACACAAAACGCTCCGTCTTGCTGTTCACATAACTCCGCTATTCTCACATATTACATTACACAAATTTTCAGGTTCTGGCCTTTTAAACTTGCTACAACTTGACCTATGTCTTTCTGGCTGGCTTAAATGCCAGTAATCGCCGCACTCGTTACACCTAGCCGCCCAATTAGCGCCGTCTACGATTGCACTTGGGAGTAGTGTATATTCAAGAATTGTGTTCATCGTTCTTCTAAAGCAACCACCCTATCAATTATAAAACTGCGCACTCCATGTCCAAAAGCGTAAGTAGTAAATTTTTCATCATTTTGTTCAATTGGATTACTAATACGATAACTGTGAATCTGACCGTTGGTTTTGCGATATTTAAGATAAAACGTTTTTGCTTCAGGTAAGTTTCTCATTTTTTCATGTTACCTGAATCTTATTTCTTGTCAATATATGATTTTGCGCTTTGAGTAAATTCCTGTATTTTTGGCAATTCGATAAAAAACTCCTTAAAATTAGTCTTAAAAAAGTCAAACGCCTGCCTTTCATTGATAGGCCCTTGGGTTTTAACATTAGCTTTAAAAAGGTTGCTGTCTGGAGTCCTAATTGTAATTTCGTAAATCACGCTTCCCCAATTTGTGCCTAAAATTCTGAGGGAAGATTCAAAGCCTTCGATTTGCATTCGCAAGTTTTAACCAAGTAATAAACCAGTCACTATTATACCAATTCTCCATCCATAATATTTACACCCAAACACTTTCTACGGGAACGGTACTATCAGAAATCCCTTCCTGTTTTAAATATTCTCTAATATTCTTCGAGCCTTCCGGGTTGTGACTGTGAACGTAAATTTCTGGAAGTGGCACTTTTGTCTTTCTACAATAACGAACCAACCATCTGGCGCAATCAAACCCCGTTAACTCAGTAATCTTGGTATAGTCTATAGGTTTCTTGTGTATTTGCGCAATTTCCCATTCCATAATTGCAGACCAATCTAAATCATGGTCTAAACTTACTACTTTAGGAATGCCATTTCTAAGTATAAAATCAATAAAATCCTTACCATTTCGCAAAACGACCCAAGGAACAGTTTTTAAATGTTCGGGATATGCAATCCAATAAACCGCCTCAATACCAGAACGTTCATCGTCTAAAAACAAATACATATTTCAATCAAAAACTCTACTCGTTTGTTTGTAAATCTCCTCAGAAAGTTGATATTTTATATTCCATAAACGGGAAACAGAAGGTCTCTGCATTTCAAAAGATATTACGCTAAAATTAAGTGAATCTGATATACTATTGATTGCATCCCTAACCTGTTTCGCTATTCGGTCCCGCAAAGCTATTTGCTGGCTCGTGTCTGTTGCCATACCTCATATTGATTCCGCATTTCATATTGAACTGCTTCTTGGATAGCTGTTTCTGCCAGCCCAGTATCATTTGTTATGCCCAATGGATAATAACGAAAACCAAGCCAATCCAATGCCTGTTTTGGAATAGTAATCGTAATACTAACTGGGTCTAGAATTTGTGTTTGTATCATCTATTTCGCAATATAAAGGTGAATTAAAAAATGGATACCATTCGGCCCAAACCGGCGTTCCTTCCTGTTCTTTTGGGTCATAAATGTAAGCGCCTAAATTAGTGCAACCCACAGCTATGCCATCAAACAGTTTAAGTTTTCGGCCAGAGTCAACTTTATAAACTCTGGCCTTTCTGCAAACCTCTGCGTTTATATACATACCACAGTATCTTACACTATGGTATGTTTGTTTTCAAGTTTAGTTCAGCACAATCAAAGTAGTGCCGGGAACTAAATTCCTATTAAGACTCTTAGATTGCACAAAAATGTTAAAAGAAGTATGTTTTACTGGGTCAACCTTAACTTCATAATCTGGCAGCTTCAAAAAGTCTCTAGCACTGTCGCCAGTATAAACTTTCCCGTTCTTTTTGTCTTCAACACAAATTTGTTTTGTCGCCTGTATTGTTTCAGGCTTAGTCAGCATGTAATAAGCACTTCCGATTCTATATGGTTTTTTTGTCCAACCTTCAACAAATTCCTTAATTGCTTTCTTTTGGTGAACAGAAAGAACCTGATATTCCTTGGGATTAAGTTCAATTAGGTGTTTTTTGACCGCTTTACTGTTAAGATTGGTAGTGTCCACAGTAAACAGCTTCTTCATGCTTCTAGTTCCAGCGCTACGAGCCGTCATAAAACTTTGGGTGCTCACAGTCATTATATCACCCATTTCTTTAACTCCATCTTTTGAAGCCTCCCAAGTTTGGATGTTGTCTTTTGGAAAACCAAATCTCAACAGTTCTTTTATTCCGTTTTGATTGGGAACAAAAGCTGCGAAAGTGTAATTCTCCTCCAGTTTTTTAATTTCCTCAACTAGATAAGCCCCACTTCCTCTACTGTTGTTTTCAAAACCGTCAGTAACACAATAAACAAGGAAAGCATGGTCGCCATAAAGCGTAGCTGTTTTCCTTAAATCATTGATTGCTCTCAAATTTGCATCGATTAAAGCTGTGTTACCGTATGGTTTGTAATGGCCCTTTATTGAGGGAACCCGCATCACGTCCATATCATATAAAAGACAATTTATGCTAAAATTGTCTGAAAACAAATAAATTGATAGTCTGGTCTCCTGATTCATGTCAACGGATTGTTTGGCAAAGGTTTTAATTTGCCCGTCAACGACATTAATAACAGTGTCAGTAAGTCCAGCGCTTTCAATTGAAGAGCTTGCATCAACAACAAGCGCAATGTGGTTAACAAGATTTTGTATCATTTTCCCATTGTATTAAAACTTTTTAAAAAAACAAGCAAAAAAATTTAGCCAAAATAGCCGTTTTTGCAGATGAATTCATACATTTTTTCATCAGCGCCGCACTCCAGTTCAAAACAAAAAAAGAAGGTCCTCGCAAGCCTTTTGTGATAGGCATCAATCCAAGTCAGATTTGCCTTTTCCCAAGCTTTCCCTCGAAAATCAAACTCTGGATGCTTTTGAACGGTTTCTCGTGAAACATGAATATTCACTTAAATTCTGTCCACATTCAAATAAATTGCGATTGATGTTTGTTTTAGGACATCGCTTAAACTGTCAGACGCAAACTGCTCTCTTAGTTCGGGCGGAATAAAACCTATTTCACTTTCTATAGGCCAAATTGTTCTCCCAACTTTAGTAAGAATTTCTTGCGATATAGTTATATGTAATTTATTAGCAATTGGGAGCCGAATGTTTTCGCGTATTAAATTATAAACCTGTTGATTGAGTTCAGACATTAAATTCATTTAGCAATCTTTCTATAATTTTGCTGCCAAATAGCTTTTGTTATATAAGAGGAGGCTTTTCTTACTTGTCCTTCTTCCATTTCTGGAAAGCAAGCATGAAGAAGTTCATGAATAAGGGTATTTAAGTAATTTTTAGACAACTGGCGAGGGTCAATTTCAATAAGTTTGTTATCGGGCCAAAACTGACCCCAAGCTCTTTCGCGTCCAAGCTTTCTCTCTACTATAGGGACTCTTTTTCTGCGCCGCTTCACACATAGTTTTACACCTATTTAGATACCTGTCAACTGTTTGTAACCTTACCGAATCTGAAGTAATTATACCAACCATTGGAAGGCCAGTAAACGAGCCGGTATTTAAACAAACTATACTATTTATCTTTTCTAACGTAGCCTGATGATTGTGTCCAACTATAACTACTTGATAATCATTATCTTGCGCAAATTTAACAGCGTTCCTCTTAAGTCCAACCTTAGAGAACCAAGAACAAAATTGATGACCATGAATAACACACACATTAAAACCATTATTATTCCAGTGATAACTTGGTAATAAATAGTCTTTTAAATAATCTTCGACTCCAGAAAACGCCTCATGATTGCCAGAAATCAAAATAGCTTTTCCTTTTTGTGCTAAAAATTTTATCTTTTCTAAAAGAGATTTATCATAAGAGGTCATGCGCCCTTTATAATCTACAATATCTCCATTGACAATTAATTTATCAAAAGAGGAATTTAAAACGCCGCTTATTGCAGACCTGTCACACCATCGATTCCCAAGATGTAAATCAGATATTATTAGCGTTTTCAAACTTCTTCCAAGTCTCTTCCATTAATAGCCAACTCATGTAGCACAATTTCTTTCATACCTTTTCAACTAATTTTCTTTCCTGTCTTTGAATTTTTCGCCGGTTCCTTAAAAGCGCTTTCTTCTCTTTCTTGTTTCTGGCCTTTTCCAGAAATTCGGCCTGCGCCTTCCTTCTAATAGCCATCCTGAACACATCGAAAACTGATATATGATATCTTTGTTGAGTATGCAAAGGTCTAAACTCTATCAAGTCACCCGATTTTAGGCTAACCACTAGAGGTTTATCTTTGTCTTTGCCAAAAGTGCCGTCCAAAACACCTTTTGTAACCAAAGAAACAACCTTTTCTTTGTGACTAACAATATTATTATCTTTATCCTTAATAGGAACTAGATAGCCAAAACGCCTCATAAAATACTAGTCTCAATTTGGGCTTCAACTTGGGTCCGAATTTGGCTCAAAAGCCGGTTTCCAGAATACTGAGTTCCCCAAACTTCTCCTCGAACTTGTCCCTGAACTTGGTTGAAAACTTGACTCACAATCTCATTCTTAACCTTGCCAAGAATTCGCTCAAAAGTGCTGTCCCAAATTTGGTTTGGAGATTTTAGGTCATCGGACATTTTTAAAGATTTTAAACGAAATTTTTAAAAACACAATAAAAATTTTTGCTATTGACGTTTTAAAAAGAATTGATACACTTTTAAAATATGAAACATTCAAACATTCCAGAGCCTATACCTGATTTGGGACTAAAGGTCCGTTGTCCAATTTGCGAACAGGAAAAAGGCAAATCAAAACGATTTAAAAACAGCCTAGGCTATGAATTTCATTTCCATAAAATGCACGAAGATGGATACAGCTTGACTCAGGCTCCTCCCGAAACAATGCATGTGAAAACTGAAATTAAGATTTTTTCCTATTTCTGTCCTGTTTGCGCTTACCCTCAAGCAACAATTAAAAAGCAATCCAATTGTGAGAAGTGCGGGACACATCAAGTCGCGATTTTAAAAGGTCTACAGGAAAGTCTTCAATAGCGTTCAAACGAAGGAGAGGGAAGGGGTCGGTTCCGGCCCCTTTCCCTTTTATAGTAATAAGATAGGGTTTACAATCCCACTTTGTAGGAAAACGCCCTTTTTTCTTCTAAGCTCGAAATCCCATGCGCCTGAAATTTGATAAGGAATGCTAGTAAGATAGTTTTTCCCTTCAATTACAAAAAGATTAATGTCTGAAACGCCAGTCGGCAACTGGTGAATTCTAGACTGATAGTTGGTTATATCTCCTGTTACATACATAATATTATTTACACTCCACTAGGTTCTAAAGATACCATTCCAGTGAAATAACTCAATGGTTGAGTATGGGTAGGCCAAAACCCAGTATAATAGTTAAAGTGTTGGACGTAACCTGTAGCAGTAAAGTATTGAGTTCTATAGGTCACTCCCGTAGCGCCGCCAAAACCAGTAATTACCACCACGTTCATCTTATAATTACGATTTGGAACTACCCCTATACAATGAATGTGTATAGTGCCCGTTACATATTGTATTCCGCTAGTAGTGTTTTTTGGCCTACCATATCTAAAAGGAATAACATTGTCATCTTCAGTTAGTTGAGTGGGGGCAGTAAAACCGGGATTATTCCACATTAAATTATTACCAATCAAATCAAAATCAATAGCATCAAAAGGAGATATCCAAGTTATTGCTGAATTAACACCACTGGTTTCTGAAGTTATTTCATTAAAAAAGGCGTTTTCAGCTAAAGGATTACCTATAGTAACAGCAAATTGTCTATTGTAATAATCATAGGTTAACAAAGGATACAAACTCCTTATCATTTGAAGACATTTACCTGTTTTTTGGGTAGCCGAACCATCAAGACGAATATTTAACGCTGTTTCAAAATAATAATCGCCGCTTCCGGGCAAGTCTTGGACAAGTACAAAGGTGCTTGGGCTACCATGACTGCTTGTGTCATAAAATGAAACACCTATAGTATCGCCAGTATTAGGCACCCAGTTATCATTAAATTGAACCCATTTAGGACCGTTCACTGTCACTTCTCCAACTTGACCCGATTGAGGGCCATTTAAAGCATAAACAAGCCAATCGGTCTGGTTAGACCATCCTGACAATTGACGCCCCCAAACAAAGTTTCCTGAAAGGTGTAGTTTGGTTTGAGCGCCAGTTTCTATCCCTGTAACTATCCCGCTTTGCCAAAGAGTAAAAATATCACCACCAAAGCCGCCGAAACCCCATCCTGTGCAAAAGAAAGCTTGGCCGCTGTTCCTGTTAAACTTGGTTATTACGCTCTTGGTTTTTCTAGTAGCGCTATCCCCATTCCATTGAGAGCCAAACATAGAAGGGGGAGCGCCCGAATCAAAAGGATAAACAAAATCCCCAGTTAAAGCCTCTTCCCAACCAAAACTAGTTAAATCATGAAAATAATCATAAAAAGCCCCAGTGCCGGTAACAGTATAACCGCTAAAAACTGGGTAAATCCTTGATATTACGCTACTTACAAGTTGCCTATTTAATGTAATTCCGGTTCCTCCCGTAATTGCACTATAATACCCCGAGGCATAACCTGAAGCAAAAGGAAAGAAGGTATTATAAGGCTGGCCTGTATAATACCCATGAAGAGTGGCCTCAAAGTGTTGCTGCGTCCCGCTTGCGTATGACATTCATCATACATTACACTTTTTTAACTAGTTCTTGGGGGATGTCGAAGGTTTTTACGAAATCTATTATTTCGTGTGAAATTTCAAGAGTATGGCAAATTGGGATATAATATTCAGTTTTGTGGGATATCACAGCATCCACCCAAAAAGAAGCAGGAACCATTTTACAATCACTCTGTTCCCTATACTCATCACTTAGTTTTTGAAAACGATAGTGCGCGACTTCTATAAACCACTTTTTAACCCTTTTAACTTTGCCTTCAGAATTAGCAAAAGCTAAAGTAGTTTCTTTTTGGCATTTATGTTCCTCAATAACACCTTGAAGGTAGGATATCTTTTTTTCAATAGTGTCAAAAAAGTCCTCTTTTAAGTGACCTTGTAAGTAAATTTTTCTATTGGTTTTTTTGTCTGCGTCTTCTACTGTGTCGTAACTAAAACCCCCAAAACTCCAACTGAATAATTCTAAAAAAACCGGAGGCTCGGTCATTACATCCCAAAGCGGACTGTCGTAAAACCCCTTAGCAAACGCCGCTGCTTTATAGATATTAATTTCCACTGTATTTAGTCTGACAATGACAGTTGTTTTTCTGCGCCAACCAAACTTAAAGCCATTAAACCATTGTCTTTGTTATTATCCACTAGACTCCGAATTTGCCCCGCAATATCGCCAATCCTTCTTTGTTGTTCGGCAGGTAAGGACGCTATTATACCCTTAATCATGAAAACAGTTTCTTCCTCTTCAGATATAAATTTATTCATTTTTGTTTATCTTCCTCTTGCTGTTTTGTTCACAAACTCCATTAAACAAACTCTCGGAGCCACTTTGACCTTAACTGCTTTTGCAATATTAACTATAGAAAAAATAAAAAATATCGTCCCAAGAAATAACATTATAGCCCCCGTTACCATCATATCACTCTCATTATAAGATTTTTGCGCCTTCCATTTGAAAAACATCCGCGCCAAAATAAAAGCAACAATAGCAAATAATCCTAGAACTGCCGCTAAAGAGCTATACTTAATAAGTTCCCAATTTAAAAACTCCTGAACCACCAAGGGGGCTTGTTCTTTGACAAAAACGGTCCCTTCTTGAAGGGTGCTGATAATTATTTGATTTAAATTAGTGTCATTCATATACTTTTTGCGACAACCCAAACAGTTTTAATCTCATTTGGTTTGGTTCTAGGAAAAATCTTTTGAACCACTTTCTGTGCGACAGTAGTTAGACAATGACTAATGTCATGAACAAACCTTGTTTCATTAGTGCTATAAAACCAACATTTATAACCACGACCACAATAACCACGACCAGTTACTTGTTTCAATAAGTGTATTTTTTTACCTTTTTTAATTGGTGTTGTTAAAACGGTTACTTTTATTCTTTCAGGTAAATTCTCTTCGGGTTTAGAAAGTAAAAACCCTACAAACTCGTTACAAAGAGCCTCGCTCCCATGTGAATCCACATAAAAAGCCCCGCTCCAATCCAACTCAAATGTTCTTTGCATTTTTAAAAGGATAACAAAGTTTTTTGAAATGTCAACTCTCAAACGCCGAGGGGTTAATTTTTTGCCGCCTTTATAAAAGAATTAAAAATGCATACCAAAACACTATCATGAACTTGGATTTTTGTAGGATTATCTAAAGTTGTGAAATCATCGCAGTATCCATAATAAATTTTACTCCAATCAATTTTCCCCCAAACCTTTTCGTATATTTTATATTTGATAAAATATTGTTGGTATGTTTGAATTTTATAAAAATCCATTTTACTCAATTATTGTCGCCGTTACTGTTCTTACTATTCTACTCGGAAGTCTAACAATTCCGGTTGTTTGATTAGTAATGGCATTTTTAAAGCTTGTCCTGTGAATAGGTCCTAGCCCAATAGTATGTTCAGAGCCTTCTATACTATTTGACACCGTAATGCTAACAAGAGTCATTTTTTCTACTACAAATGATGCATTGGTTGTTAGAACGTTTGTTATAATAGAGCCAAAAAAAATATTTGGGTCATAATGCCTGATATTAAAAGAAATCCCATTAGTTGGACCTGAATAATTCCAAGTCATTTCGGTAGGAACATCTTGAGCAGTCGCAGTAAAAACCATCAACAATCCAAAAAACTTCTTCATTTAAAAGAAGGATATCAAGCTCTTCTTTAGTCGTCAACAAAATTAGCAATAGTTTTAAAACCTTCATAGTTTATTCAAAATAAGGCAAAAGCATGAAAATTGTTTGGTACTTTCCAAAAACCTTACCGTGAAAGTAATAACAATCTCCACCTATAGCCGCAAACAGTGCATCTATGTAATTTGGTTCCTTATCTTCATCAAAAACCAACCAAGTGTCATATTTACACCCCTCCTGAATCCGCCCACCCTGCTCTAAAAGGATTGGTAGGAGAGCTTCTTTCTTCTTTTTTCCTTCAGGAGTAAGCACCCATTCGCCGGAAACTATTATGCCATATGTCATTTGTTTTTATAAAATTCATCTATTTCAACCCATTCAGGCACATTGCCTTTCCACCACCATTCGCCAACCCTCTGATGTCTTTCCATTGGCTCAGTAACTAATACTTTCTTAATTGCTGATAAATAATAAGCCGCTTCGTCATCTAAATAGGTGTCGCCTTCCATCTCTGGATGTGTTGCAGCACAAAAAATCCTCCCATTTTTTCTAATTCTAACAGCCATAACATTTATATTTAATTATTTTTTTATGACCATAAATATCTTTGCTACCAATAAATACTTTTGGAAGTTTTATAATCCTGCTATCAGACTGAAACTGGTCAAGCGTGGGGTCAATTATAGTTCCATCTTCCATTTCTAGCCAACAATGATGCGCTCTCATCAATTCTCCCTCCACAAGCGAGGTTTTAACGCCTATTGCTGATAAATAGCCCTGAAGTGGAAAACACATCATAAAACAGAAATTATCCGAAGACCTTCCGTTAAGCATACCCTTTCTGAAAGATGTGACCAACGAACGTAATTTAAATTTGCTTATCACAAGCTTTCTTCTCATTTAGTAAATAACCCTGTTTCTTCCGCCGCCGCCGAATGTCACTACGTATTCTACAAAATTTTTCCCATAGATTCCCCTAATTTCGTGTCGTATTTTTGGCTTTTGTTTTTTAAATTGCATTTTTAAATTTGGAAACAATAAAAACGCCGTTAATCCAGTAAAGAAATTACGCCTGTTCATGTTATTTGCCTATATAATAAATGTGCTTGGACCCTTCCCAACTAAAACCTCTGCGTCCATTTTTATAATTAACAATAAAAGCTTCTTTGCCTAAAAGGATTGGCTCTTGCACACAAATAGAAATAATTGCTTTTTCAGCATGAACCTCCGTCCACATTTTCCCCATGTATACAATTCCCATTCCTTTAGCTGAGATAATTGTACCTACGCTTTCTTTAGAAGCGACTTCAAGATTACGTTCGCAACCAACCAAAACCAAACAAGCAATTAGGATTGTTATTAGTTTCATAAAACAATTTAAATCATATTAGCCGCCGCTACCTCATCCTTTATAAAGTAACCGTTGTCATTGTGACCGAAAATCTCTGGCGCGACCTCATCAAAGAGTCCAATGTGCTCTTTGGGTATATAGAAAGAGTTAATAAAGCTACCAAAAAACCCTCCAAGCATTGGTCCTGCTAGAGTTATCTTCTTACCAACCAAGGCGTTGATTCTATCTTCAAGAGTTTTGGGATACATTGGACTAGGGTTGCTCATGCGGACGGAACCGTCTTCCATGGTATAAAACTTGTAGTATGTTGTTTCCATAAGTTTAAAGTTAATGGTGTTGAAAAGAATAACCTTCTTTAAAAAAAGTATCCATATCAAGCGATAACTCTACCCTGTGTCGAGCACAAAACTCCTTGAATTCTTTAACAAAATCATCCAGTTGGAGTTTCTCGTAGAAAAACTTTCGATGCTCCTCATAAAGCGCGTGCATTAAAGCAACATAATATGGATAATTGGTCTGCGCTTCATTTTTGAGGTTGTCTCGTATGTATTGGTCGAGAACATACGAAGATGGCACCCTTAACGACTCATTAGACTGGAAGATTTGTTTGGCATCTTCTTTAGCTGCTTCAGGAGTTTTCATAATATGTGTAATAATTAATATGAACTTAATCGTTCAAGCATCACTTACTGAACCGCCGACAGACTTTCTTTCTCTTCGCATTATTACGCAAGTCGCCGTGCAAAGCTTACATCTTGATTGCTTAATCGAAAGCGAGCAAGACATGAAAGATTTATACTTCCATTATCTAGTCAAAAAGGGATTGATGGATTTTATTAGCGACATTATCACTCCAGATGACCATATTGAAGGTCTTCGGCTCGCTAACGAACCTGTAGACGCGCCCGTTATCAAAGTGAAAGCAGTCTATCCGAATAATTCATTGTATGTCTTAGGTCAGGTGCAAAAAATAATATTGATGAAGTCATATTTTTAATTTTGCATTCTTCGGTTATTCATAATATGAAAATTTAAGGTTCGTAAATAAAGCCATCTGGTGACGATAGCCATTTTGAGGTATCGCACTCAACCCAACGCTTATGGTCTTCATCAAGACTACCTTTATGAGCTTCCAAGAAAGAAGCTATCTCTCTACAGGTTGGTCCGTCAATAACCTTCCCATATTGCATATTAATCAATACTGCGAGTTTCTCGGGTGAAAACCCCCACTCCTCCAAATAATTAATCAGCCAATTAAATCCTGCTGCGTTGTATCGAAGATGATACCCTGTTTTAGATACCGGAGCAAAGTCAAAACCCATAAAACCTTATGACAATCTTTCTTCTTCGGCTCCACACTCAACTAGAATAAATTGGAAACTCAGGAACCGGGACATGAACGAGACAAAATCTCTAAGTGTTTTGCTTCACTATCTATAACTTCTCCACCTATCAATGCGGCCAGCACACACTCCAACTCTGGGTCAACCGACGCGAGGATTTTCTTCTCGTGTTGCGGCCAGCGAAGCTTACCCACAAAACCTACGTCATCATGATAGACACAAATACAAGTATGTTCGCCACTAATTTCGTCTGGATGGTCGCACAATTCGAGTTTGGGTTGCTTGCTGATTTCGACAACGGCTTTTAGGAAAGTCATATTTATTTTTATAAATGGTTGCGGGAGAAGGATTTGAACCTCCGTCCTCTTGGTTATGAGCCAAGCGAGCTACCAGACTGCTCCATCCCGCGATAAAATCTTTTTCACTTTCTAAATGTATCAACATTTTTTCTTTTGTCAACGTTTTAAAAAAAAAAAAAAAGACGGTC
>Ga0208454_1000017_pt1 | contig 176511 bp, 169 predicted proteins | sample EasRivMeERMZT100_FD_187530 | JGI IMG/M metagenome (GOLD analysis project Ga0208454, IMG submission 187530) | Soil microbial communities from meander-bound floodplain in the East River, Colorado, USA - East River MetaG ERMZT100 (SPAdes) (version 2) | ecosystem: Environmental > Terrestrial >...
ACCGCTTCGAGACGATTTGAATCGCAGATCAATGCCACCTGCTTGATTTGGAAAACGCTGAGGGTGGCGGAACTGAGTTTCAGAAAACTTAACGCACCGCTTCTCGTGGAAAAAGTCGCTGAAGGGACAAAATACGATAACGGAAAAGAAATCAGGGTCGCCGCCTAATTCTTTTTACACACTATTTGACAACGGCTCCACCTGTTTCGTGCGGATGCCTGCACTTTAGAAGAGTTTGTTTCAAGAAGCATTGCCTGAAGTGAACTGAAGTTAGGGAACCTCCTCTGGTTGAGAAGGAAAAATCCTGCAAATCCGCCTTCGCAAAATCATTTCTCCTGTCAGACTGCGTTGAAAATTAACGCAATAGTCGAATTAGATCGATTGGCATGTTGGTTGCTCAGCGAGTTGTCGGAAAATTTGCTTTCGGAGGGGAACACAGAGCATCCATGGCTGAACTGAAAAACAATGCAGCACTATCAGAATCCGGCCCATGGCTTCGCGCCGGGCAACGGGAAGGCGCGTTTGAATGCGCACGCTGCAGCGATTCGTTTCAGACGCAGGCACAACTCCGCCAACATGAAGTGGATTGTATAAGCGACGATATGGATACGTGGGAGTAGAGACTCGACGTCAGTTTTCGACTACGCTTCGGTTGTAACCACGCGAAGAACTAATTCTACCTAACGCCATCACTGAGTTTGTGACGCTACGCTGAGTGGTCATACCTGTTATCAGCGGGGGGCAGTAACGCGTTGCTCTCGTCTCCGAAAGTAAACGATGATTAATTATCGACACAGTCGACGTGAGAAGATTGTCCAGCGCGTAAAATTGCTGTCCGGTTAAATTAACTAACGATTGTTGTAAGTGAAGTTGCTCCATCGAAGGAAATTTCCTTCGTAATAATTCCTCTCCTTAAAGAATTCGGCAGGTTAAGTTTCGAGAATTGAACAATTTAGCCGGTGACATGACCGGGGCATGCGATTTGCACCTTCATCAGCAAAATAGAATTCCGAAGATGCCCCGTGGCTCTTCATGAGTACTATGGAGAATTATGTATTGCGCATGGTTTCCGAGGGGGAGTGGATTGTCGTGAAGCAAAGATGGCCTCGATACCTATTCATTCTTTAAGCAGCGCTACTTGAAGAAGAAAATCGGCGAGCAATGACCTAAGCGTGCACGCGATCGTTGCTTCAACGAACAAACCCGAAAGACGATTCGAAAAAGTTCTGTCGTTAATTCTTTTAGAAATGAAAGATACGCAAAGTCATGATGTTCTCACTCCGTTGGATTCTTGGAATTGTGGTGCTGTTCAGTGGTTGCGCCGCGAGTGGCTCCAAGCCGGGAGAGCAAACTCAAGATGAAAAAGCGTCGAGGTTGACCGCGCTTTTGCACGAAAAGGCAGAGGAAAGTAATGACGGCGAACGCTTGGCCGCTCTGTGGGACAAACGGATGCGGGAGAGCAGCGGAAATGATTATCCGATCGGTCCTGGCGACGTTATCGAACTCAATGTTCCCGGCATGGAAGAAATCAAAAACCTGTCCGAGCGTGTGAGCGGAGACGGAACTATCACGTTGCCATTCGCCGGCGTCATTAAAGTCAACGGGTTAACGGAAAAAGGCTTGCGCGACGAGATCCGCAGACGGCTTGAGGAAAACTACATGCGCAATCCGCAGATCAATCTGATCGTTAAGGAGTTTCGTAGCCGTCAGGTTGCGGTGATCGGGGCCGTGCAGAAACCCGGACTTTACAACCTGGCAAGCAGCTCCGATACGCTACTCAACATGATTTCGCAGGCCGGCGGCATGAGGCCTGAAGCGGCGGAGCGTATATTATTCGTTCCAGCGGAGCCCGTCGACCCGGATCAAGCAAAAAAAGTTGCCGCACTCTTGCCCGCGCACGTGGTCAGGCAGGATGCTTCACCGCTCATTTTGAAAAACGTCGATCCGATCAATCTCAGTCTCGATAGCATCACGCGCGGCAGCAACGAGCGCTATCTGCAAATGCCGGCACGACCGGGCGACATCATTATGGTTCCCGGCGGCGGGGAGGTACTGGTGCAAGGATGGGTGGAAAAACCAGGAGCTTATAAAATTTCTCCAGGACTGACGATCCTGGGCGCTGTCGCCGCCGCGGGTGGCGCAAGTTACCCGGCGGACACCGGATCGGTTGAACTCATTCGCACCGACAAAAAAGGACAAAAGCGTTCCTTCGTCGCGGATCTGGACTCGATAAAAAAAGGCGCGCAGCAGGATTTGCCGATTCAAGAAGGTGATGTAATCGACGTAACTTCCTTCGGTCCGAAATTAGTGGCGTACGGCATCTATCGATTTTTCACGTCGATCATGAGTGTCGGAGCGAGTGTTCCGCTTCGCTGATCCATCGAGCTCCGAACATCGGGATATTCTTTATGAACGATATTGCACCCTATTCGAAGCGCGGCACAATTTTCATTGTCCCGGACGAGGACGATTCGCTGTCCCGCGCCCGGGTCATTGAAGCGAACGACGCACCGAGTATCCGCGATCATTGGCAGATGGCGAAAAAACATAGACGGAAAGTCGCGGGTTGTTTGCTGATCGCGATCAGCATAGGCGTGGTCGCGGCCCTGTTAACAACCCCAATCTATACCGCTAAAGCCAAGGTACTTATCGAACGTAAAGGCCCGCAGGTCGTTAAAATTCAGGAGGTCCTATCCGAATCCATCGAATCTGACGAGCACAATTATTACCAAAGCCAGTACGAAATGTTGAAGAGCCGGAGTTTGGCCGCCGAAGTGATTCGACAACTCAAGCTGGACAATAACCCACTGTTTTTCAGTGGCTCGTCTGGTTTCATCAAAAAACTGGGGTTGGAAATGAATCTCCCGTGGATCGGTAACCCGGTCCAAACAAATGCCAAGCCGGGAGACCCCTCTGGCGCCGACCCCCGGGTCATCAATACCTATGCACAATTCTTGGAGATCGAGCCTGTCAAAAGAAGTCGCTTGGTGGATATCGCGGTTAGCACCCCCGACCCGTCGCTTTCCGCTGCAATCGCCAACGCGCACGCGGACGCGTACATTCACCAAGGGATGAAGCTGCGTTCACGCGCGAATGAAGGAGCTCGTAAGTTTCTCGAAGGCAAGTTAGGCGAACTCAAGCAGAGGGTGCAAAGCTCCGAAGCCGCATTGAATCAATTTCGCCGGGGCAAAGGCATTATCTCGCTCGACGATAAGGAAAATATTGTTGTCGACCGGCTCGCCGATCTTAACAAGCGTCTCACCGAGGCCGAAGCGGAACGAATCGGTTTGGAATCGCAAGCCCGCCTGATCAAACAGCGAGAATATGACTCTCTACCGGCGGTCATTAATAATCCGCTGATTCAAACCCTCAAGTCGCAAGTTGTAACGCTCGAAGGACAACAGGCGAATCTCGCGGCGCAATTTAAGCCCGGCTATCCCCGCCTTGCGCAAATCCAGGCCCAGCTAGAGGAGGCGAGGCAGCGGCTTGGGCAACAAATCAAGAACGTAGTGGAAGGAATCAACTCCGCCTACTACGCATCCGCTGCGAAGGAAAAAGACCTCAGAGGGCGGATGGATCAACAAAAAACCGATGCCCTGGCTTTGAAGGATGCCGCCGTGGATTACGCTATTTTGTCACGCGAGGCGGACACCAATTCTCAGCTCTACGACAGCGTCCTGGAGCGTTTGAAGGAAATCAGCGTGACGGGAGAAATACCTTCTTCCAATATTTCTATTCTGGACGCCGCCGAAGTTCCTCTGGTTCCGTCCAGGCCGCAAAAACGACTCATCGTAATGATCGCCGCCGTAATGGGTTTAATGGGTGGGCTCGGCTGGGCCTTTCTTTCGGAGCATCTCGACAATACTCTGAGGACTCCGGAGGATGTCGAACGATTTCTGCATCTTTCTAACCTCGTCGTTGTGCCGGATTTTTTTAGTTTGCCGAAGAACCCGTCGAAATGGCAACTGCCTTTCTCCAAAATCGCAGCCGCACCTGATCAGAAACTATGTGTGCCGAGCAAAAGCCCAGTGCCTGCCAATCTCCGTTTCACCGTGATTACGGAAGCCTATCGGAAACTGCGAACTTCGATACTCTATTCGAAACCCGGGCAGGCGCCCCAAACCATCCTATTTACCAGCAGCATGGCGGGCGAAGGAAAGACTATTTCGGTGACCAATACTGCGATCATGTTCGCGCATCTCGGATACAAATGCCTGGTCATCGACGCCGATCTGCGCAGGCCGTCGTGTCATCGCGCTCTAAGAGTGGATAATGATCAAGGACTCACGGACGTTCTGGTGGGGCAGAAAGATCTTTGGAACGCCGTTAAGCCAACATCGATAACAAACCTGTCGGTGATCAACAGCGGTAGGGTTGCGCCGAACCCGTCGGAACTTATTGGATCGAAAAAACTGCAGCAAATTTTGAACGAGCTGAAGAATCACCACGACTTTATTCTGATCGACTCTCCTCCAGTGATTCCGGTAAGCGATGCCGTTGTTTTGTCCACCATGGTTGATGGCGTTGTGTTTGTCGTGCGCGGGCAGGATACACCGAAACACTTGGTCAAAGCGGCGTTAGCGCAATTGCGCATGGACCATACGAAAATTCTCGGCGTACTGCTCAATCGAGTGGATCTCCGAAGCGCGGATTACGAAGATTATGATCAGTATGATGACGGAGAGTATTACTCTTCGTTTCGCCTCGCGTGACCGTAAACTCGTTTTAAACGATGATGGCACGGTTCAAATGCTTGGCCCGTAATGAACTCACTTCACGCGCGGAAGAAACGACGAGAATTCTGAATTGTGGTGGATTTCAAAACCTTCAGGCGATTGGATCACGGTTGATCAGTGCAAATTTGACGAGGGAGGAAGCCTAGATATGCGTTATCTCATTACCGGCGGGGCGGGTTTCATCGGATCCCATCTGGCCGAGCGGCTAATCGGTCGAGGTCATCATGTGACCGCTCTCGACGATCTTTGCACTGGCTCGATGCATAACATCGAACATCTGAAGCATAAGCCGGGGTTCGAGTATGTTATTGAAACCATTTTCAACCGTCCCGTACTCGCCGAACTGGTCGACGAGTGCGACGCGGTTATTCATCTCGCCGCTTCGGTGGGGGTGCGTCTCATCGTTGAAAGCCCGGTTCGGACGATCGAGACCAACGTCAAGGGAACCGAAGGAGTTTTGGAATTCGCCAGCAAGAAGAAGAAAAAAGTCCTCGTCGCCAGTACGTCGGAAGTTTACGGCAAGGCCATCAAGATTCCTTTTTCCGAAGCCGACGATTTGGTGATGGGGCCGACCTCCAAGGGCCGTTGGAGTTATGCGTGCTCCAAGGCCATCGATGAATTCTTAGCCCTAGCCTATTGGAAAGAGAAGAAGCTTCCGGTCGTGATAGCTCGATTGTTTAACACCGTTGGGCCGCGTCAGACCGGACGGTACGGCATGGTGTTGCCCAGTTTTGTGCGTGAAGCGCTCGCGGGCCTGCCGATTACAGTTTATGGCGATGGTAAACAATCGCGCTGCTTCTGTCACGTCAGCGATACCGTCGAAGCTTTGAGCCGACTCATTGAACATCCAGGTGCGATAGGCCAGATTTTTAACGTCGGCAGCGAGGAAGAGATCAGCATTACAGAGCTCGCTTTTCTCGTGAAGTCTTTGACGCGGAGCAATTCGCCGATCCGCTACATTCCCTACGACCAAGCCTACGAAGAAGGTTTCGAAGATATGCACCGCCGCGTGCCGGACATCGCCAAGATCAAAGCATTGATCAGATTCAAACCGACCCGAAATACTAAAGAGATCGTTCAAAGCGTGATCGAGTATTACCGGGGTGAAGAAACGCCGAAGTTTGCGAACTCAAGGCCACTGGCCGTCGAACATTATTTTTAGAGCCATGTCATGTCATTCGCCACTTCGGTTTAGGACTTTATGAATCTCGCATGGAATAGTGCCACGATTGTCAGTGTTCTAAGCGCCGCGTTTCTCCTGACGATCATGAGCGTCCCTGTCGTCAGCCGGTTTGCCACGCGATGGGGCTGCGTCGCCATTCCCAATAGAGAGCGGTGGCACACTCGACCAACTCCAACGCTGGGGGGATTAGCGTTTTTGCCACCGTTTCTGCTAGTCGCGTTGTTGGCGTCGCCGGATATTTCCACGATCTTGCCGTTCTTCGTCATCGCCACGGCGATGTTTGCCGTTGGAATGTACGATGACCTGAGGCAGCTCAGGCCGGCCGGCAAGTTAATTTGCCAACTCATCGTCGCGATCGCGGCGCTTGCCTTCGGCTATCGTCTAAAATGTTTCTCGTGGGATCCGCTCGATGCCGTGCTGACGGCCGGTTGGATTATCGGTCTAACCAATGCGTTGAACCTGCTGGATAACATGGACGGATTAGCCGCCGGGATCGGTCTTATTGCTGCAAGCTATTTGGCGTTTCTCTTCAGTCAGCAGGGCGACCAGAACTCGATGTTCTTGGCTCTCGCGCTGGTCGGAACTTTAAGCGCGTTTCTCACCTATAATTTTCATCCAGCTTCCATATTCATGGGCGATGCGGGCAGTCTGTTTCTCGGATCGTCGCTCAGTCTATTAGCGATACAAGCGAATGGCCACGCCTCCAACATCCTGTCGTTGGTGGCCGTGCCGACTTGCATCCTGCTCGTGCCGATTTTAGACACGACTTTGGTCACGGTCACTCGTTTGCTGCGCGGGCAACCGATTTCTCAAGGCGGTAAAGATCACGCGTCACACCGACTGGTCATTCTCGGGCTCAGCGAAGCGCAAGCCGTGCTGCTTCTCTATCTCATGGCTCTGGTTTCGGGAGCGAGCGCGTTGCTGTTTGAATATCTCGGTTACAATTATAGTCTCAGCTTTTTACCGCTGATTTTGCTTTTATTTGCCCTGTTCACCGCGTATCTGGCGCAAGTCGAAATCGCATCTGACGGAAACCGCGAGAGGACCGGTTCGGATCGAAAGCTAAAACACTTGCTGTCTTCATTGACCTACAAAGGTCCGCTGTGGGAGATCGCACTTGACTGCTTCCTAATCGCGTTCTGCTATTACCTCGCGTTTGCCCTGCGCTTCGAATTCAGTTTAAGCGATCGGTTAATTCATTTGTATGCCAGCTCCCTGCCGATTGTTCTGATCGCGACTTACACAGCGCTGTTTACTTTAGGCGTGTATCGCGGGCTATGGCGCCACACTGGATTGCAAGATCTGGTTCGCATCGCGGCGGCAGTTCTTTGCGGCACCCTAATGACTGTCGGCGGGCTGGTCTTGATTTACCGGTTCCTCGGTTATTCAAAATCGGTGTTTATCCTTTTCAGTCTGTTGCTTTTTCTCGGCATGGCGGGAAGTCGCTTATCTTTTCGTTTGTTCGGTTTGTTGGTGTCGCGACCGCGGTCCGGTCAAATTCCGGTATTGATTTACGGAGCTGGAGACGACGGCGAAGTTGTTGCACGAGTATGTCGAGAAGATTCCCGTGTCGGTTATCGACCGGTGGGTTTTCTCGACGATGATCCGAGCAAGCGGGGAAGAACCGTGCTGGGACTGCGGATCTTCGGCGGCGCGGATAAACTGCCGGAAATTCTGGTTCGTAATCAGGTCCGCGGCTGCATCATCTCGTCGCCAAGCATCCTGGCGGATGATCGCGCTCAGCAAATTCGTTCTCTATGCGAGAAACAAGGATTGTGGATCAAACAACTTCGTCTTGATTTCGTTGAGGGGGGAATCGGAAAATCATGAAGACCTACTTACCACGCTGCATTGGAGTCGTCGGTTTAGGCTACGTCGGTCTGCCGTTGGCGTCAGCCTTCGGCAAAGTCGTCCCGACAATCGGCTTTGACGTGAACGAAAATCGAATTCGCCAACTGCGCAGGGGAGCCGACCGCAACGGCGAAGTCGATAGGGCGGATCTACACGAGCCGTTATTGGAGCTAACAAGCGATCCAACTCTTCTGAAGCGTGCCTCCTTTATCATCATCGCGGTTCCCACGCCAGTGGACAAATCCAAACGGCCGGATCTTTCGCACTTAATCAACGCCAGCCGGCTCGTGGGGCAAAACTTATCTCGCGGCGCAACAGTGGTTTATGAGTCGACTGTCTATCCCGGTTGCACCGAAGAGCAATGCTTACCTGTCTTAGAGGAAGCATCGGGATTCAAAACGGGACGTGATTTTAAAGTGGGTTATTCCCCAGAACGAATTAACCCGGGAGACGACCAGCACTCGTTGGACAAAGTTATCAAGATCGTCGCCGGGCAGGACGATGAAACCACTGAACGGATCGCCGCCGTTTACGGTCTCGTGGTTAATGCGGGAATCTACAAAGCACCTACGATTCGGACTGCCGAAGCCGCCAAGGTTATCGAGAACGTGCAACGAGACCTGAACATCGCCTTGATGAACGAACTCGCCGTGCTGTTTCACAGGATGGGTTTGGACACGGTGGAAGTTCTGAAAGCAGCGCGGAGCAAATGGAACTTCTTGCATTACGATCCGGGTCTCGTCGGCGGTCACTGCATTCCGGTGGACCCGTACTATTTAACCTTCAAGGCGCAAGAACTCGATTTTTATCCGGACGTAATACTCTCCGGCCGGCGAATCAACGATTACATGGGTTACTATATCGCTCAAGAGACGGTGAAGCTATTGATCCACGCCGGCCGAGTGGTGCGGGGCGCATCGGCACTCATACTCGGCGCAACCTTCAAAGAAAACGTCCACGACATGCGCAACACTCGGGTGACCGAGGTCGTGCAGGAACTAGAGAACAATGGGGTCAACGTAACTGTCTATGATCCGTGCGTCGATCCAAGCGAGCTTCAGCAGTTCAACATGCGCGCCGTGAAGAACCCTTTCGTGACCAAAGAGAAGTTCGACGCGGTGGTCTTAGCGGTGCCCCACCGTATGTTCCTCGACATGCCACCGGAATCCTATTTCAGTCTGATGCGCAACGGTGGCAAGCCGGCCGTGTTCGTCGACATAAAAGGTGTCTATCGCGACGCCGCGAACAAGAGCGGCGTGATGTATTGGAGCCTCTAATGGACGATTGTCGAGATTCTCCGCGGCTCGATATGCTGATCGTGACGGGAATTTTTCCGCCGGATATCGGCGGGCCGGCGACGTACGTGCCGGCGATGGCCAGCGAGCTGGTGAAGCGTGGGCATCGTGTCGTCGTCGTCACGCTCAGTGAAGCGGTGCACGATCACTCAGATGAGTATCCGTTTAGAGTCGTGCGACTCCGCCGAGGACTTTTTAAGCCCATTCGTATAGCTCTCAGCGTCGCAGCTATAATTCGTAATGGCAGGGATGTGGATGTGCTTCTTGTCAACGGCCTTTATCTGGAGGCCTGTATTGCGAATTTAGCGCTGCGCAAACCGCAAGTACAAAAATGGGTTGCTGATTGGGCATGGGATCGCGCCACGAACAAGCGATGGGTCAGAAGCAGTCTCGAAACATTCCAACGCAGTTGGTCCGGCGTTAGAGCTGAATTATTCAAGCGTTTGAGAAACTATTGTGTCAGCCGCGCCGACGCTGTAATCGTGCCGAGCCGCTATCTAGGCCATATGGTGGCCGGATGGGGCGTGTCTCACGAAAAAACCATTACCATTTATAATGCCGTCGAAATACCATCCGTCTCACCTTCATTAATTCCTCTTTCGACTGAGATCAAGCTTGTGACGGTTGCCCGGCTCATTACCGTGAAGGGAGTCGATCAAGTGATCCGCGCAATGGTGGATTGCGGAACAGCGGGACTGCTGGTTATTGGCGACGGTCCAGAACGAAACCGTTTAGAGAATTTAGTCCAGGCATTGGGTCTGGGCGATCGAGTTTGCTTCGCGGGCCAAAGAGACAGGACCGACACGCTGACATTGATGGCCGCGTGCGATCTTTTCGTGCTCAATTCCACTCACGAAGGTTTTCCCCACGTCGTGCTGGAGGCGATGAGTCTCGGCCTGCCCGTGGTCGCGACCGCCGTGGGCGGCACGCCTGAATTGGTCCATGACGGTGTCAATGGCGTGCTTTATTCGGCGAAATCCGACGGCGACTTATCTGAGATCCTTTCTCGATTGATCGCCTCACCCAACGAAAGAGCGAGGCTAGCACAGGCGGGACGGCGTAGCGTGGAGCAGTTTCGTCGTTCAACGATGATCGATCGAACCGAGGCGGTACTTTGGGAGGCTTGTGAACGGCGGAGCGCCGTTGTGATACGGGATTGCAGCGGTACACAAATTCATGAATGACCTCGTGCTGCGCTCGATCGAGACGCAACCGACACAAGAATTATGGATCAGCTTAGCTTTTTAAGACAATTGGACAGAGTGGCCGATGCGTGCCGCCGTGTCGGTCTCGCGAGGTTGCCACCCGCAGGAAAGCGTCTATTAAAGCCGTTTATGCAAACGGGTGTCTCAGTGACGGTGAACGGCTTGGAGGTCAATGCGTCCATAGAACATCGCCATTATCTCACGGCGCTCCGCATGGGTGAAGTCGAGTCGTTCATGAACAAACTTTTTGCCAGTGTCATTCGGCCCGGAATGATAGTTTTTGATATCGGTGCTTTTGTCGGCTGGTACACGTTGCTGGCGGCGCGGCAAGTGGGGTCCGACGGCAAAGTCTATGCGTTCGAGCCGGATCGACGCAATTACGCGCTGCTCACTGAAAATCTCTGGAGGAACAAGCTCCATGAACGAGTCGTAGCGGTACCCAAGGCGGTTTCCGCCGGCGCCGGCGCGAGTTCGTTTTTTCTGCACGGTGGCGATCAAAGCAGAAGCAGTCTTTTTCCCTCGGATCCGCAAGCTAAAAAGATCGTCGTTGATACCGTCGCGCTGGATGATTATTTCGGTGCGGCGATGACAGCCGAGGTGATCAAGATGGATATCGAAGGTGGCGAGATGCGCGCGTTGAACGGCATGGAAAGACTACTCACACGCGCGAATCGACGCGTCAATCTGTTTATCGAATGTAACCCCCAGTCTCTGCGTCTGGCAGGAGATTCTGGCCCGGCACTGGTTGCGCGCCTCCGGGGGCTTGGCTTCGCTCTTTTTATTATCGATGAAGCGAATTGTTCCCTGGCGCCTCTGGATTCGCGCATCGAAAGCGCGAAATACGTCAATCTGTATTGCACTCGAGAGCCCGGCATGGAGGTTCGGGCGATAAGAACGCAACGTTCACACGATCGCGCCGAGCTTTCCGGGGACGGGTCAAATTGAGTGGCGCAAAGTTTCACTTTGGGTGCGTCATTGGAAGTTGACTGATCTACGATGAAAATCATCGACGTCATTAAGTTATCCGTGTTCGGAAAGTTGCCTGTCCCGGCATTTAGCGGCTCGGCAAACACGGGTACCCTTGCCGAGAATATCTTCGTTAATGTGCGGCGCACGGTGCGACATCCCATGACGGAAGGCGCAGTGCTGCTTGCCGGCGCCCAGTACGTCGCGGCCATCGTCGGCCTCGTTACAAGTATCGTTAGCGCTCGGGTGCTCGGGCCGAAGGATTTCGGGCTCAGCGCCGTCATTCTTTCGTACCCCATGCTGATGGGTTCTCTGGTTGCCCTCAAGACTGGTTCGATCACGACGCGCTACATCTCGAGACTTCGCGAGGGACGTCAAGGCGACATGCTGGGGAGTATTTGTTTGTTGGGTTATGGGTTGGATTTTCTGGTGTCCGTCTTAGCCCTTCTGCTGACCGCGGTTACGGCCTCATGGGTGGCGGAAAGTTTTTTTTCTTTACCGGAGGCTGCCCCCCTCATGATCGCGTTTGCCGCGTCATTTCCACTTTGGTCGCTTTATGGGACCAGCAGCGCAATTCTCATTTCCTTCCAGAGGTTTCGCTGGATAGGTGCCCTGCAGATTCTTGACCAAGTTATCGGAGCGATTTTGGTCATCGGCCTTCTGTTGGCCGGTTTCGGCGTGCGCGGCGCGGTTCTGGGTACTGCGGCGGGCCATGTTCTGATTGCATTGATTGCTACGGTGGCAGCGAGTCGCGTGTTTTATCGCGAAAGATCGACCTACTGGTGGCGCGGTTCATTTGCACCGGTGCGACCTCTGCGCCAAGAGATGAGCGGATTATTCGGATGGAACTATCTGGTTGTGACCTGGGCTGGACTCATCGGTCAAGTTCCCTTGATGATCTTGGCACATATGCGCGGACTGGAAGCCGCGGGCTTCTATCGTTTGGCGACCAGTATCGTCACCGTTGGCTCTTATCTGGAGACTTCTATGGGGAAGGTCGCCTATCCGGTCTTATCAGCTCGCTGGGATTCTGACTCGCGCGAGCAGCTTCTTCGAGCATTGCGACGTTGGACCATTGGCGCCGGTTTGCCGGTTGCTGCGTTCGTGCTCTTCACACTGCCCTTCTACCCAATCCTTGTACCGAAGATCTTTGGCGCTCAATACTCAGCGATGGTTGGCGGAGTTCTATTTCTGATCGTGGGAGCAGCAGCCAGCGCGCTCTTTTTTTGGCTAAATGCCTTTTACTACGCATCGGGCAACGTGAGTGTCTGGACTCTCGGAATCGCGCTCCAGTCGACCTTTGTGATCGGTTTGGGGTGGTTTGTCGTCCGGCTATGGGGTTTCAACGGGATGGCGGCCGTTGCCGCCATCGGCAAAGTCGCTTTTACGCTGGTGATGACCGTTGTGGCTTGCAAATTCGCGTCGGCGCCGAAAACCACGGAGGAGAACGTTTCGTGAACGAATGTAAAGCCGTCTGCTTCACGCTCTGGTTTCCCGAGCACAATAACCCGCGCTACGCGGCGCTTTTTCCGCGGCTGTCGTCGGCCGTGCAATTTCGCAAAATTCAATTGAGTCATCGGCGTGTGATTCGGGCCGTACAATACCGAATGTGGAACGCGCTGAGCCGCGCGCTGATTTATCCCGCCGTCATGCGATATTTGGGCCGGAAATATGAAACCCTTTTCACCGTGACGACCGATCAGATTCCCGTCTGGCCCAAGGAAAACAGTGTGATTGTTGATCTCGACGACCCTCTCTTTACGCCAAACGAAGTTAATGCACTCAACCTGCCGCAGGTTAAAGCATTGGTCGTGACGACCGAGCGCGCGAAAAATATTTTTCGGCAGAAGGGAGTGGTTGCGCCCATCTACGTGATTCCACAGGGAGTTGCCATGGGACAATTCGATCCGATTAAAAGTCAGGACATTTGCGCGCGGTTCAAGCAAGAAGGAGATGTCATCATCGGCTATCACTCACCGTCACTGACGATGATGGCGGACGGTTCCCGCCGATCCAGAGGCGATCAGGATGATTTGGATTTTCTTTTCAACGCGGTTGAAAAGGCCCGCGAAGTCGAGCCTCGTCTTAAACTCTGGTTGTTCGGTGACCCGAGTGCATCGTTGCGGGCTCATGTCGCCGCTGGACGAGTGTCTTGGGTCAAAATGTTTGGTTACGTTCAATTATCCCAAATGCTTACCTATCTATCGGGACTGGATATCGGTGTTTATCCCAGAACGTGGTCACCGCCGCCGGGCCGTTTCAGCGTAAAAATCGCCCAGTTCATGGCTAGTGGTCTGCCGGTCGTGTCGACCCATCTCGATGAAGGGTTGATCTTGCGCGCGGCGCAGTCTGGCATCCTGTGCAAATCGGAGGATGAATTTTCGCGCAGCCTCGTCGACTTGGCACGATCGCCGGAACGACGAGAGATGCTAGGGCGGGCGGGGAAGCATTACGCCCAGACCAAACTCGATTGGTCGGTGTTGATACCGGAGTATATGGATCTTTTAGTGGCGTGATGGACGCGAGGGTCTGTTTTATAGGAGGCGCGCGTTATAGCCGCCCGTTGGATCCAACTAACAAAAAAAAGTTTTCCGCAATGAAGTCTTTGGGACCAACCTTCGTGGTCGGATTTTCGCGCGGGTTAGTGCCGCAGATGTTTTGCGAACATGCGCACTTTTATCTTCTGCCCGAGCTGCCCCTGCGAGTGATGCGCTACCTTGAGATGTGGATCGGCGGGGCAATGGTCGCGCTTTGGATTGTCCTTTGCCATCGGGCTCGAATTGTCGTCGCTCAGGGTCCCTATGAGGGTTTGGCCGCCGCCGCGGTTAAAAAATTTGCCGGTTGGTTCGGCTGCCGTATCTATTTGGTGATCGAAATCCATGGGGATTTTGAGAACAGTTTTTTCCTGGAGCGACGTATACGGCTAGCAAAAATTTACCAACTTCTGATGCGTCGCGCAGCGCAATATTCTTTGGCGCAGGCGGATATATTGCGTGCGATATCGAGTTCGACGCGGCAGCAACTCGAGCGTTGGGCGCCGGGGAAAAAGATCGTTCAATTTCCCGCCTGGACGGACATCGAGGCATTTTTACTCGCCGGCCGTGACACCGAGGAACGACTGCATCCTCGGCGGATTTTGTATGCTGGTGTTTTGACCCCACTCAAAGGGGTCCATCGATTAATTAGCGCGTTTGCCCGGATCACCGGAGAATTTCCCGGCGTTAGCTTGACGATTGTCGGTCGCAGCGAAAACAAAGATTATGCCGACGCGTTACGAGAACAAGTGTCGCAGCTTGGTCTCGGTGGCCAAGTCGAGTTCCGCCGGGCCATGCCCCAAACCGAGTTGGCCATGTGGATGAGCAACTCTGCGGTCGTCGTTCTACCTTCCTCGTCGGAAGGGCTCGGACGGGTCATCGTCGAGGCGATGGCCACTGGAACGCCGGTGATCGGCAGTGACGTGGGTGGTATCCCTGACATAATCGAAGATCAAGTGCGAGGATTTTTGGTGCCACCGGATGACGAGCATGCGCTCACAGAAAAGATCGTCTGGATCCTTAAAAATCCGGAGGAGGCGCGCGCCATGGGCCGATGCGGGCGCGCTTTTGCGGCGCAGTTTTTTTCTAAGGACATTTATTTGGACGGTTACCGGCAAGTGTTTCGGGCGGCGAAAGCCATGGAGCCACTGGAGAAAAATGCGGCTTTTAATTTTTAACCTCGCCACTGATCTGGACGATGTGGTTTTGGGATTCACGACTCACTGGATCCGTGCGCTGGCGGCGCACGTGGACTTCATTCATGTCATCACGATGCGGACGGGCCGCGTCGAGATGCCGCAAAATGTCCGGGTCGAGTCCATCGGCAAAGAGAGGGGATACGGAAAGCCGCGCCGAGTCAAAGAATTTTACAGTTTGCTTTGGCGCGTGCTGCGTGACGAACAGATCGATATTTGCTTTTCCCACATGTCCCCGTTGTTCACGGTCATGGGAGCGCCCTTGCTTAAAGCCAAGCGCATACCGATCGTTACCTGGTACGCGCACCCGACCGTGACATGGGCCCTCAGAGCGTCCCATCTGGTATCGGACCAGATGGTATCCAGTGTCGCCACCGCTTATCCTTACAAACCCGATAAACTGACAGCGATCGGGCAAGGCATCGCCACAGACATCTTTTCCCCGATCGACAGCGATTTGCGTGTGGAGCTACCGATCATCCTCTGTGTCGGCAGGCTGTCGCCGGTCAAAAATCACCCAACGCTTGTGGGCGCTGCCGCGCGGCTCAGGCAATTTCGCTCAAAGCCTTTTCGCGTCGTGATTGTCGGTAACCCGGCAACTTCCAATGACGAGATCTACGTTCGATCGCTTGACATTCAAATAAAAAAGCTGGGCCTCAGCGATCTTGTTACCATTGAACCGGCTGTGCCGATGCACGAACTTCCGGGTTGGTATCGGCGCTGCACGGTTCACGTAAACATGTCGCCGACCGGATTTGGCGATAAAGTTGCGTGGGAAGCCATGAGCTGCGGCAAGCCTTGCCTGGTTGCCAGCGAAGGGTTTAGGGAGACCCTGGGAAATTACGGTGAGGCCCTGATCTATCGCTACGGTGATGCCAATAATCTCGCGGAACGGTTGCATTGGATTCTGGGCTTGTCTCAGCATGAACGCTTTCAGATCGGTGATTACTTGAGGAAGCAGGTCGTGTCCATGCACGGCATCTCTCGACTCGCCTACCGCCTGGTTGGCCTTTTTGAATCGTTGATCCGGAGCCGAAGACCACATGCCGTAGGCTCGCTCACAGAAATTCCTTGAGGAGCAAGTATGTTGATATCCGCCGAGGGCGGCGTTTTGAGTCGCTCGACCGCAAACCCTAGTCTTGCAAGCGGCCATTTGGCACTTTGGCTGACGTGTTCTGCGTTTTTGCTTGGATTGATTACCGTTGGGTCTGGTCAGCCTTGGCTTCTACCTTACTTTGTCGCGCTTGCCTACACGGCAATTATTATTACCGCGATATCGTCAGTCCGAACTTGGCAAGACCCCCTCAATCCACTTTGCTTAATTTGCGCCATTGGCTTTGTGCGTCATTTGCTGCCGGGATTATTCCTTCTCAACGGCGCCGAGCCTCCGGACGAGGTCAGGCGGTTTTTCGACGCCATGAAATTGTCCGGGGGTGACTGGCGCTGGGGACACGCGCTGGCCTTATGGGGACTGCTCGCTGCCGCGATCGGGTGGTTTTTGGTCCGAAAGTCCCGAGCACGCCACGCGCCGGGAAAAATTAATTTTCACCTGGTCTCGGGAGTCAAGCCAGCAGCGTTTGTGGGAATGCTTCTGGGTTTTGCCGCGCTGTCAGTTTTTCTAATCAGCAATGCTTCGTTGGATGTGATTGCCAGTGGAGCCTTCCGAGGCACGACGATTCAACAGGGCACCGGGAAGTATTTTTTTCTGGCCTACCTGTTGATATCGGGAAGCGTACTTCTGTCTTGTTATTATATGACCGTCGCCCAAAGGGCAGTTGCACTTGTCCCGGTCGCTTCGGCGACTCTTTGCTATTGGATCTTAGGTGGTCGAAACCGAGCCATCGTCTCCCTCGCGGCCGGGCTTCTGCTGCTGTGGTACTCCCATCGGCAAAGAGACGGCTGGCCGAAGGTCACGATAAACTACCGCTACATTCTCATGGCACCCGTCGTTATGTTCTCCGTCCTGTGGGTTTCGTACATGGGTGCGTTATACCGGGGCGAGTTAGGTGCGCGAGCTTTTTCCGACGGAATGTCGCTGCAGGGAGTTACGGAATATCTACAGGCGAGTATTTATACGGATCTCGGACAACTTCACAGTCTAGCCGGGGCCATAGCCATCGGCCCCGGCATTCTCGGCGGTCAAACGTTTTTTGGCGCGTTGTCATGGCCGCTCAATGCATTCATCTTCATTCCCGGTCGGAGCGCCGGAGTATTCATCGTCGAAACACTCGTCGGATTTACCACCGAAGGAGACAAATGGGCCGTCAATGCTTCTTTGATTGGTGATGCTTATTTGAATTTCGGCTTATGGGGAGTGCCGGCTGTGATGATGCTTTACGGGGCGATCCTAAAAAAACTCTATGTAAAATTTCGCCAGGGACGGCTTCATGCGGCGATCTATGTGCTTGTTTTTATCTGCAGCCTGCAAATCTCATGGGGGTCGATTGAAGTGTGGCCACAGACACTGACTCTTCTGGTATTCACGTGGGGGCTCATTTTTGTCGGTAGAACAGTTTTGCAGTTCAAGCGCTCAGGGGCCATTCCACCCGCGCGTTACAAACCTGTTCAGGCACGATAATCCGAAGTTCAATGTTCATAGCCCGAGAAAGTTCATCATCTGAAGAATACGTTTTCGACAAACGTCGCCAGTAAGCGCAGATGGCAGGCACTCATGGCAGATAATCCAGCGTGGCAACTGACGGGAATTGGAAACCCAATGCGTTCACAAGCGGGTATTGTCGCAAGTTCTGAGGGAGCCTTGACCTCATTCACGACGCTGGCGTTCCACGCTGAAAGACTTCATCAAAATCGAGTTTGGCAGCAGGTTGAAAAAACTGCTCATGGGCTGGCGAACCAGGGCATCTGCGCGACATTCTTTGTCTATCCTTTCCCGGCCACTGTCTATGGCGAAAGTATCGACCGGCGTGTGCGAGCACTTGCGTCGCTCGGTCACGAAATCGCTCAGCACAGCCATTTTTACAGTGGTCGCAATATCGATAAAACTAATAAGGCTGACGATCTCAGTATGGAAAACATTCATCATTGTGTGCGCCGTGACTTCGAAGCGCTGGCTACGATCGGTGAAATCCCCAGGGGTTTTACGGCCGGATCCTGGTTCGTCAACGACAACGTCCTCGATGCGCTCGTCGACTTGAATTTTGTCTATGATTGCTCGGCGCAATTTCCAAAACCTAAACCGGCAACGCTAGATCTGCGGACACAATGGCTCACCTCCCCTCAAACCTACAGCAACAGTCGCGGTCGATTGATCCGTTTACCCACGACTTGCAGTCTCGGCGAATGGTTCAAATGGGGCCGAAAGACAGCCATCGACAACCATCACTTTCATCAACTCGTTTACCTACACGATTATGACTTGCTCTCCTACCGCAGTTATTTCATGCTTTTCTGTTTTCTGAGGATGATTCAAAGAAAAGCGCTAATGCCGACTTCCAGCGCGGCAGAGCAATACATGCGATACAAAGAATTGCCCTCATGTCTCTAGATGTTGCAGAGAAATATGACCGCATCGCCGACGGCTTCGCCGAAAGATCGTGGGCCAATTTGGCCTATGACATGGAACACCGCCTGCGCGTGGTGACTCACTGGGGTACGCCGCTGCGCAGCGGAGATCAGCTACTGGAGCTTGGTTGCGGCGATGGTTATTGGGCGCAACTTTTTGTTCTAAATGGGCTTTCTTATCGTGGGCTCGATATTTCGCCACGCATGATTTCCATGGCCGAGCGGCGCCTCGCGCCGACCGCTGCCGGGTCGCGCTTCAATATCGGCAATGCGGCGCAACTGCGTTTAAGCGAGCCCGTCGACGCGGTCGTTTCGTATAGGGGGGCCTTCTTTACCTTCGTAGAAGATCCCCAGCCGTTGCTGAACCAGCTACGACCGTACATACGCAAGAAAATCGTTCTTGACCTCAATCCGCGCGGCCGGATTACTCTCCGCAGCGCGATTGAAATGCTTGCTGCGGCCGGGTTTGTGAAGATCGCGTGGCGGCCATTTTTTGTGCCCATGACAGTGAAGTTGCCGGACGTAGTTTTGCAGGCGCTCAGCCTATGTGAAAACCTGCCCGGCCTACGCGGTCTACCGTTGCGCTGGCGGTTCGATTTACTTCCCAAAGGGGAAACACCTCACGGCGAATGCGCAAGCACGATTCGAGAATGAGCGTTCTATGAAAGTTCTTCATGTCATTAACACGTTGTCCGCGGGTGGGGCAGAGCTACATCTATTGACTCTATGCCGTTATCTCAAACGAAATAATATCGAGCCCGTGGTCGCGTGCCTGCGTGAAAAGGTGAAAGGTAGTCGGTCGCTGCGACTCGATTTCGACCGAGCGGACATCAAAGTGATCGACCTCGATGGCGATAGCCGCTTTGATTTCCGTATCTTCGCGAGAGTTGCCCGTCTGTTAACGGCGGAACAACCGGATATTCTGCACACCCATTTGCCGCGTGCCGATTTAGCAGGGGCGTTCGCCCATTTCTTGCAACCTTCGGTCGCGTGGGTTTGTTCCGTGCATGCGATCTACAGCGCGGATTGGTCCGGTCGATGGAGCATACCGTTGATCCGAATGCTCTGGCGTCGAACCAACAAAGTGCTCTGTATCTCGAACGCCGTACGCGACTGGGTGGTCCGCAACGGAATGCCACCAGACAAGGCCAAGGTGATTCATTATGGAATTGAGTCGGAGCCATTTTTACATCCTTCGTTGGACCTGCGCGCGAAATGGCGTCTCGATGGGCGCATCGTTATTGGCTCCATAGGGCGGATCGAGCCGCGCAAGGGACATCAGTATTTGATCGAAGCGATGCCCGAGCTTTGCCGGAGGTTTCCTAATGTTGTTTTGCTGATCGCTGGTCACGATCCTTGGGGTTACGCGAAGACGCTTCGGCAACTGATGGCCAAGCTAAATGTCGAGAACAAAGTGCGTATTGTGGGCTTTCAAAGCGATATCGTGTCTTTTCTTCACGCCATCGACGTTTTCGCCTTTGCGACAACATCGGAGGGGTTCGGCCAGGTATTGGTTGAAGCGATGGCCGCTGGCAAGCCGGTCGTGGCGAGCAAAGTGGCGCCCCTTACTGAAATCGCCGACGATGGTCAAACTGCGCTGTTGGTGGAACCCGAGAACCCCGCAGCCTTTGTCGCCGCCTTAACTCGAATCTTAAGCGGCCCCACCGGTCGTCATCCTATGGTCGAACGCGCGCAGCAGCGAGTGAATCATTATTTTACCGCTGAAAGAATGACGCAAGAAACGATATCCCTGTACGAGGAAGTGTCCGACCCGAGGTCTAAGGTGAGAGCTGTGGCTTAGATCGCTCGATTCTTATTGGGAGAATGGCAAACTATGTGTGGAATTTACGGTTGGATTCAACTTCACGGCAAAACAGATATTCATACTGCCGCCCTGGTATTCGAACCGATGAATGCGATCATTACGCATCGTGGGCCGGATGATCATGGCGCGGTAGTTTTTGACAACGCCGTGCTCGGCATGACCCGGCTCAGTATCATCGACCTCAAAGGCGGCCAGCAGCCGATCACCAACGAACTAGAGGACTGTTGGATTGTTTTTAACGGCGAGATTTATAACTTCCTCGAACTGCGCCAGGAACTAAAAAATCTGGGTCATCAATTTCGCTCCCGTTCGGACACAGAGGTGATTCTCCGGGCGTACGAAGAATGGGGCGCGGATTGCGTGCGGCGGCTGCAAGGCATGTTCGCGTTCGCGATTTATGATCGGCGCAAGGATAGAAAGCGTCGGGATGGTAACGTCAGCGCTCGTCCTCGACTTTTCCTAGCGCGAGATCGACTCGGCAAAAAGCCACTTTACTATTATCAGGATGAAGAACGGCTTATTTTCGGCTCGGAGATCAAAGCTCTGCTGGCTCATCCAGCCGTCCCGGCCAGAGTCAATCGGCCGATGATTCCGCTCTATATGACTTACGGGTACGTCCCCAGTCCTTTCACTTTTTTCGAAGATATTTGCGAGCTTCCACCGGGACATACGCTGACTGTGGCTGAGGGCGATGTGGCGATCCAACAATACTGGGAGGTTCCTCGAGAGCGGGGCTCCGAGACCGTGCTTTCAGAGAAAGATTACTTGAGACTCGTGCGTGAACACTTCGAAGACGCGGTAAAAGTTCGTCTGGCCAGCGATGTTCCGCTCGGCGCATTTCTTAGCGGTGGTGTCGACTCGGCGGCTGTGGTCGCCGTAATGAGTCAGCTTCTCGACCATCCGGTCAATACCTTCGCCATCGGTTTTTCCGATGACCCGTCGTTCAACGAATTGCGCTACGCCCGGATCGTCGCGGATTGCTTCAAAACCAATCATCGTGAGTTCTTGGTCACGGCCGATGCCATCGATCTTCTGCCCAAGCTGGTATGGCACTACGACCAGCCCTTCGCCGATTCTTCGGCGATCCCGACTTATTGCGTGGCGCAATTGACGCGCGAGCATGTGAAGGTGGCACTCACCGGCGACGGCGGCGATGAACTGTTCGCGGGATATGATCGTTTCGCCGCGGCGCGAATGGCTGAATATTATCGGCTTGTGCCCGGGTTGTTGCGAAATACCGTCCATCGATGGGTGCAGGCGTTGCCGGAATCGACATCGTACAACGGTTTAGTGCGCCGGACCCGACGGTTTGTCGAAAGCGCGGCTTTACCATTGCCCGAGCGCTATCTCGAATGGGTTGGGATTTTTAAGTCCAGCTTCCTCAACGAATTGCTGATCGACACCGTGGCGATCGATCCGGCCGATCACTTTCGTGGCTACTTCGATCGTCGCCTAGCAGGCGATCCCATCGGTCAGCTCTTGGCGGTCAACATGATGAGCTATCTTTCCGGCGACTTGCTGGTCAAAACCGATCGCATGACGATGGCCAATTCCCTTGAAGCCCGTTGTCCATTTCTCGACCATCGGTTGTTGGAATTCGCCTGCCGAGTTCCTTCGGCGCTGAAAGTAAAGGGCATGACGACCAAATATGTTTTGAAACGCGCGCTGAAGGGTCTTGTGCCGGAAGAAATTATTTGGCGTAAGAAACATGGCTTCGGCGTGCCGGTCGGACGATGGTTTCGCACCAGCTTAAGAGATTATATCCGCGACACGCTCTTGTCACCGGAGGCCATGGGGCGGGGTTACTTTAGACCAGAAGCTCTGCGCCTACTCGTCGAAGAACATATCAGCGGTAGGCGTGATCATGGCCATCGGCTATGGGCCCTGCTGACATTTGAGGTCTGGCACCGGCTTTTCATCGATCGGGAGGTGAGTTCATGGATGGCCATGAGAGAGAACATAAAATCAGAGTTTTACGTATCATCGGGCGCTTAAACGTCGGCGGTCCCAGTATCCACGTCGTCAATCTCGCGGCCGGGTTGGATCCGGATCGCTTCGAACACTTGCTGGTCATCGGCCGCGAAAGTCGCGATGAGGGTTCGATGTTAGACTATGCGTTGTCGCGAAATGTCTGGCCGCATCGGATCGAGGAAATTGTGACCACCTTTAGTCTAGCTCCCCGCGACGCGATAGCTCTCAAGCGGCTTGTTTCACTCATACGCCTTTATCGGCCCCACATCGTTCACACGCACACGGCGAAGGCGGGGCTGCTCGGGCGCGTCGCTGCACGACTCGCCGGCGTTCCCATCGTCGTCCACACGTTTCACGGCCATGTGCTTCATGGCTACTTCGGACCCTTGCCGAGTTGGGGACTACGACAATTGGAGCGGACGCTGGCTTGGTTCACCGACCGGTTAGTGACGGTGAGCCAGCAAGTCAAAAAAGATTTGATCGATTATGGCGTCGCCAGCGACGAGCGAATCTCGGTTATACCTTTAGGTTTGGATTTAGAGCCCTTTCTCAACGCTCCAATACATCGGGGCCAGTTTCGCCAAGACATAGGATTGCGCGGCGAAGACAAATTGGTGGGTATCGTCGGCCGGATTTTTCCGATCAAAAACCACGCGTTGTTTCTCGAATCGGCGGCTCGGATCGCCGCCCGCGACCCGGCCACCCGTTTCGTAATCGTTGGCGATGGCAACTTGCGGTCCGGATTAGAACAACAATCCCGGCAGTTGGGCATTAAGGACCGAGTCTTGTTTACCGGCTGGCGCGCGGACCTCGCGCGAATCTACGCGGATCTGGACGTCCTTGTGGTTTCTTCCAATAACGAGGGCACGCCGGTCTCAGCGATCGAGGCGATGGCGGCAAGCTGCCCGGTCGTGGCGACTCGAGTCGGTGGTGTGCCGGACCTGATCACTGATGGGGTAAACGGACGGCTCGTGCCCGCCAAAGATGCAGAAGCGATCGCCGATGCGGTAATCGACCTGTTGGGTCATCGCGAGGCGGCAAAAAACATCGGTCTCAACGCCATGACTTCAGCGCGGGAGCGATTCGATCTCAAGCGGCTCATCAAGGATGTCGACCATCTTTACCGGGAGCTTCTCAGCGAAAAAGCCATTCATCTTGAATCTGTCGAACCTTTCCATGCGCGAGCTTAGTATGAAAACTCTGATTTTAAACGCCGCCGTTCTCATCGCAGTCTTGTCGGGGTCTCTGGTTGTTTCATTGCCATCAGGACGAAATCGGCAGCCAATGTTGCAGAGTGAATCCGGAGGGTTGTTCGTCCATGCCGCTGAACGGAATGGCGCTCGCTTAAATGTCCGCGACTTTGGGGCGAAAGGCGATGGCGTATCGGACGACACCACGGCGATCCAAGCCGCGATCAATGCCGCAGGCCGCGATACGACCCTGGTTTTTCCCCGCGGCGTCTATATTGTGTCCAACTTTTCCGTGAAGAATCGTACCGGGCTAAACTTTCTTGGCGAGGGCCGTGAAAGCGTCTTTAAGCAAAAAAGCGGCGCCGAGCGATTCGCTACATTCGAAAGGTCTTCGGAAATCGTCATTACAAATCTCGGCTTCGATGCCAATGGGATTCCTTCCTATGGCGGGCTGGTATTTTACGCAGTGACTCGCGTACGAATCGAGAAAAATTGGTTCTGGGACGGCGCGCCCAAGCCTATACGCGGTGCCGACCGGTATTCTATTGTCTTTGGCAAGGGAGACTCACCGAGTCAAAATGTTCTCATTGCCGACAATCTCGTCGACGACCTCCAGCTCGAAGTTAATCATTCAAAACAGGTTGTAATCGAGCGCAACGTCGTGAACCGTGCTGTGAAGACAGCGGGCATTGGAATCTTCACCGTCGGTGATCACGCCGTAGCGGAAGACTATCAAATCACCAACAACAAAATCTTCGATCCGATCGGCGCGGGAATCAGCGTGGGCGTCGATCCGCCGACCGATCGTGATTGCTCATTTAGGCGCATTACGATCGCTAACAATCAAATCCTACGATCCAGGACAGCCGGCTATGGCATTCGGATCGGCACTCCTGACAATTCGAAGCGGACGGGTGGCAACCGGTTCGAGGATCTGCAAATCAAGAACAACCACATTCGCGTCGAAAAGACCGCTCCCGCACCGGCACAAATGATTTTCGCCAACGCTTCAGCGGCGGCCGAGATTCTGTTCGAAACCTTGGCGGTGTCCGGAAATAAACTTGATAATGACGGTCCGCGCGGGATGGAGTTCGCCATCGAACTTCGGCGACTGCAGAAGTCGTTCATTGGCGACAACACGATCAAGGGATTCGCCAATGGCATCGCTCTCGGCGGAGCACTCCTTTCAAACCAGGTCCGAAACAATGTCGTCGAAGCGACCCATGTGGCGTACGCGATGGAAGATTCTCTTGGTGGAAACAGAGCCGTCAATAACCAAGTCGTAGGCAAACCGAAAACTCCCTGGAAGACTTCGACGCTAAAAGCTTCCGATTTAATCGAATAGTAAGCATCGGCAAGGATTTTTGCTTAGGGGTTTCATCGGGCACGACGGCACCGTTAATCCGTGGAGCGACCGTGAGGTTACACCGGAAGACGTCAGGCGATCAGATGATAGATTCGATTTAGTCAACGACTATGCGGTTTCGCACGGCGCGGATTTGCCGCACGTCGCGCGCAGCTCGCTCGACAACTTTTCGTTGTGCTTCCGATGCGACGCGGCCATCGAGATAGGCGACATTGTCGATGACCGCAACACCTATACCTACAATGGCGCGATTCTCGATGGCCTTGGAAATTTTCATTGCTAGTCCTCGGCTTGTCACGTCGGGGTCTACCTTCGCGGAGTCCGGGAGAGATGGCGGCGTTTTCAAAGGAGTCTGGGTCGGCGGTTTAGTGCTACCGGCACGAAGAGTTTTTGGTGTCACAGGTGCGGTGAGCTCGACCGAATCCTTCATATCGAGCATCGGTCGATCGGTCGCGTCGTCGTTATCGGAATTTGCCAATGATCTCTTGGTTTCCCCCGGTGGGGCTAATGAGTCTGTCGCTCGCTCGGTCGCGAACGGCAATTCGGCAACTGTGTTGGGTTGCACGGGATTAGGACGTTTAAGACCCGCGATCTCCTTGACTGTTTCACTCCAATCGATCGCAAATCTTTTTGCTGGCTCAAATTGGTTTAACGAGGGCGCCGCCCCTAGAATCAACAGAACCATTACTGACATGACGAACCACCCGCGATCGCAAAACCTTTTGGTGCGATCGCTGCTGTTATGGTAATGGAGGAACGTTTGACCAACCACCGCAGTCGTATCGCCGTCGAAATTAACATAATAAGGAGCATCGCGCCCTTGCTGTGGGGCAAAATTCATCTCGGACTCTTGCTTGCGGACCGATTCCGGTTGGCGAAGGTCGAGATCCTTGACGGCCCCAGAGATGATTTCCGTGCTGATCGGCTTCCGCGACAAGTCCATGGCTGTCTCCAGGGCGCGATCACAAATGGCATTCACTAGTTGCGCTCTGCCGCCGGAATAGGCCGCGATGAGCTGGACAGCGGCGCGACTGAACGATTCGGCGGAAAGGTCTCCGAAGCGGAGCCGTTGTTCGACGTATTGACGGATGTCGTCTTCTTTCAAAATCGGCAGTTCATATTCGATACCTATTGGAAATCCGGCTGTACGAAACTCCGGCTGAAGCAGTTTGTCTTTGAGTTCTGGCCGACCCGACAGTACGATTTGTAATAATGTTTTTTCCGCGCTTCTCCCGGATCCCTTCAACAGATTCTTTATGACGCGCTCAAGCATTTGGTTGTCAAGGTGATGCGCGTTATCGAAAATCAAAGCAACAATGAGGTTGTTTTCCAGACGCGAGCGGAGTATTTCCAGGCAGCGCTCGGTCATCGCCGATGCGCCGTCAGCTCTGGCTTCAATTCCGAGGTGGTGCAGAATCAGCCGGATGATCTCGGCGAAATCGCATGAGGGATCGCCTACCCAGATGCAGGTGACATTTGCATCTAGCTTCGACGTCAACTTGTGCAGCAGCGTGGTCTTACCGACTCCACTCTCGCCGGTGAGCAATATCAGCCCTTTTTGGGCTTCTATGCCGAAACGAAGCGTCGCCAACGCTTGCCTAAAATGCAGGTTGTCGTAAAAGAAACAGGAATCGGCGGTCCGGTTAGTCAAAGATGATTTCTGCGATTTGGAGTGGCCGCGGCTCATGACGGCCATCCGCTCGTTTGCATCCATGATGTAACGCCCTAATCGTTGAGAGAGCCGCCCTCGAAGACTTCCGTTTGAATCATTGACGGTTGATGTCCCCGTACAAACGCCTTTTTCAGAAAACGTTGCCCAATTGTGAGAGCAAGGTAGATGCCAAAGCTTGCGTCGCGATTAATGATTAAAATTAGCACCAATTCCACAGTTCACCAGGATTTTACCAATCAAAATGAAGGGATTTTCCTTCGTTATCCGATAGTAAGTATGCGCCGATTCCTTAGTTAATCTAATCTTCAACGAAGCAAAAGGCTCGGTGCTTTTCGCCAATGCCTCAATACGCCGGGGTAGTCACCAAGCAGTCAATCATTCAAAAATAAGATCAAGCGCAGAAGCAGATATCCTCCTCTCGCGAAGAGAAAATCCTACAAAGGCAAGTAAAAAAAGCTGTCCCATATAGGAAAGTTTTGAGAAAGCAGGGTAGTAGTTCATCGCTAGAATTTGGCACATACGTTGCGGAACGAATCTAGCAGAGAGCCGAACGCGAGTTGGAGAAGAATCGAAGCTGGCAAGAAGCAAGCGCAAAGGAAAAAAAATGAACCGCAGCCGAAACGCGGCTACCCGTGATCAATCGGCTAACCAAGTTACTTTCACAATTAAAGGATGGTCCCAAGGACCTCAGTTGATCATCGAGATTCCAATGGGCCAAAGTGGAAGTATTCGATGTCTTTAGTCAATCAACTACCGGAAACAGCTTTTATAACCAAACTCGATGAACTGCTCAATTGGGCACGGGCTTCTTCCCAGTGGTATTTGCTCTTCGGTCTTGCCTGTTGCGCTATTGAGCTCATGCACACCGGCGGGCGCGAACCGACATTGACCGATTTGGTTCCGTTCCCAGGGCCACACCACGCCAGTCGGATCTCATGATCGTCGCTGGGACACTTGCCTATCAGATGGCCCTACGGACCAAGCTTCTTTACGACCAGATGCCTGATCCGAAGTACGTGATCTCGATGGGGAGTTGCGCCAACTGCGGCGGACTTTTCCAACTTGCGTACTCCGTCTGCAAAGGTGTGGACAAGATCATTCCAGTCGACGTTTACGTTCCCGGATGCCCTCCGCGCCCTGAGGCTTTGACCGAGGGGCTTTTCAGGATTCAGGACAAAATTATGAAAGAAAAATGGTTGGTACGAAATCATCAAGACCAGAATGCTGGGAGCGTATGAACATCACAAATCCACCACGCCTTTATCGATTGGTAGCGGATGGGAATTCGTCGGTGACGAATCGCAAGTTAAGGGGCAATTGAAGCAGACGCGCGGCGGCACATCGGGTTTGGCGGTCATGGACAAGAGCGCGGTCCAGACCGGATCGCCCCTGGAGATGTTTCCGCGCGCCGCAAGCAGGATATGCGTTATTCAACTTAGTGGTGTTGGCCGAGATGTCCGATTCGCTAAACTGAGTTGCGGCGCGATTATCGGTTGGAAGAATCCTGCCGACAAGACAAGAAAATATCCTGCACTGATACGATCGTCTTTGATAGCGATAAATTTTTGGAATCAGCGCTTTAGCCGAATAGACCCTGTGGCACGACGCTTGCAAAATTCAACCTGCAGGTGATGCAGCGTCATCCCAAAGGAGGTGAAAAAGATGAGAACGAGTTGGCTTTCCCGAGCCGGTGGATTTCTATTATTAACCGGCTTGGTCGTCGCCGGATGCGGAGAAAAAAAAGAGGCGGATACGGTGTCGCGGGCACCGTCTCAGCCACCTTTTGAACAGCCCGCGCCACCGACTCCTGAGAAATCTGGTCCCGAAGCAGCTGTCCCAGGCAAATATATTCCGGAGGATGGGGCGAAGAGTCCTGATCAGATCCAGCAGGAAGAGAAAAGGCCGGGAACATCGATACGCTAGAAACCTCTAGAGCAGGCTTAGCCTGCTTTAAATTCAAAGAAAGAAAGGAGGTGATATCGCATGAAGAAGCTCACAACCGTACTGATGGCGTTAGTTCTATTCCCGGTCGCAGCCTTGGCTGCCCTGTTGGAAGGCACGGTCGAAAAAGTGGATCAAGCTAAGAAGCAGATCGTGCTCAAAACCGACAAAGGGCCGCAGACCTTGGAATTTGATAACGCCACTAAAGGCGTGGATAGCGCCCGAGCAGGCGCCAAGGTGACCATCAACTATGACCAGAAAGGGGAGAAGCGATTGGCCAGCGAGATTATTGGCGCCCGCGCGGGCAGCACGAAGGATTCCCCCTCTAACCGACCTATTTCACCGGGCGGCGCAAGGGATCAATCTCCAACCGATATGAAATAGGCCAAACCTGTCCAGGAGAGGCAGTACATTTAGCCACTGCCTCTCCTGTCACAGTTCAAGCGAAGTCGAATGAGCGAATTTCTCGGTATCAGGATTCCATTAAATTTAATAATTCCCCGCAGCTTCCTGCGGCCACCCTATTGATGGGGAATCCAAAGGGGGCGAGCATCCCCTTTGGTCGCGTGCGGGGTTAATACCCCGTACGCGAAATGCTCCGTTTATTGCTTGGTCAGTTTTACCTCTGATAATTATCGCGACCGCCGCGGTTGCCTATCGGATGAGCATTATTGTTCTCAAGGTTCTTACGCGGACTGTGCCAGGTATCGCCAATCGGATCGATGACCCTATATACCGCTTGTTTGAGAGATATCTATTCCCGATGCTCATCGTGGTCGGGCTGCTTTTGATTGGCGATCTGGCGCCACTGCCCCCAAAGATCCTCCGGGCAACTCACGGCCTACCCTAAGACAGGACATTCGGTATCGAAGACCACGCTATTATCGGCGACTGCCGCACTGCCGCTCGCGCCGTTCACGACGGCGATGCGAGTATGCTAATGAATCCTCTGGTCAGTTTTCTCCCCGCTTTCGATATCGTGCTGTTTCGAGAAAAAGACCAAGGAAAAAACGCTCTATTCAAAGGGTCTAAGGGAATTGGCGGCCGTGGCACGCTTGGAAACACCGGGAAATCCGGATAGCGATTATTTCAACGAATTTTCGTCACTGTAGCCGAGCGTCCGCTACGAGCAGGGCCACGGGAAAATCTTTTAGGATATCTCCCAGCCCCAACGAGCGCTCCCCAGCGATACGATGACCGCACACGGCATCACGCCATTCAGTGGGCGCACCATCGGGAACGACAATCCGGGTATCTTTCCAGATCTCGCAGCCCATGGGGTGCTGATCCTCTTTGATGAGGCGCGTCAGCAGCCTTGGCGCGACGGCGACATTCCAAGCGTGGTCATAGCTTCTGGCAAAGGCAACAACATGATCATTGCATTGCCCCGTGACCTCCAAGGGAAGATAGGAGCCGTTTTGAAACACCATTGGGTATTTCCTTTTTGCCTCGAGGGCACGATGAATCAGAAATAGCTTGATCCGGCCGTCCATTTTCGTCGAGAGCAATTCGGCAACGAGACCGGTGAGATCGACTTCGGCCATGCGCTGGATCTCCTCAAGAAGTTTCTTCCGGATTTCAAAGTCCACGGGGCGGCGATTGTCCGGGTCCACGAAGCTAAAGCTCCAAAGCTCCGTTCCCTGGTAAAAATCTGTTACGCCCGGCGAGGCGAGCTTGAGCAGAGTTTGTGATAGCGAATTCAATATGCCGTAGTGAGCTATTTTTTTTGCGAAGGGAAGAAAGTCGTGCAAGAACGAATTCCCTTCTGAAGGCATCAAGATATCCTCGACAAAAGAACTAAAAGCGTCTTCGTAGGCGAGATCGGGTTTGAGCCATTCGGTATGCACCTTCGCCTCCCTGACGGCCTTGATGATGTACGCTTTAAGCCGCTCAATGAAAGGCGAGTCGTCTGACTCAGTCAAGGGGAACGCGCCAATCAACGTCTGGTAGAGAAAATATTCATCATTGCGATTGGGCACCTCCCTGCCTTTCAGGACGATTTTCTTTTTTCGGTTGATTCTCCGCCAATTCTCGAGATGGCGCTTCCATTCTTCCGGCAGTTCCGAGAGTACGTTGATTCTGGCCGTCGCGTCCTCACCCCTTTTAGTGTCGTGAGTGGCTGTGGCATTCACGGTGTGACCCCAGCTCTTGCTCCTGCAGTGATTGAACTTGTGGAACTCCCCGATTGAGATCCCAAACCGATTCGGGTCGCCGCCGACATTGTTGAGGGACAATAGCCGGTTGTAAACGTATAGGGTCGTATCCTCCAAACCTTTTGCCATCAGCGGGCCGGTGAGTTGCTGAAATCTCATGACAAAGTGAATCCAGCGTTTTTTTTCTTCATCCGGTACGTGATCCCCAAACTCGAGCAGAAGAAATCTCTCGATGAAGTTGAATTCAAGGAGAAGACCGGGATTGCCGTCCTTGGCCTTATCGATAGCTTCCCGTAACTGCAACCGATCTTGCTCGCCGAAGCCGTCGTGACTGACGTAGCTGCGGTACGCTGGAAAGAAAGTGAGCACTTCTACGAGAGCCCTTTTAAGGCTGTAAAGCGTAACATCGGCTGCATGCCGGTCTCGGCTGGAAATGCTCTTGAGCAGATAGGCGAGGCTTTCGATATCGCCCGCCATGTATTTGCCGATGATGAGGCGCTTCTTTTCAATCGCGATTTGCCAGCAAGGAATGTCGATGCCGCTGAATTGGGCATAGATCCGGGTAAATTTTCTTTCGTGCTTGCGCTCGCAGAAGATGCCGTTTACGTAATTCAAAAACTCGTAACCCGTTGTCCCCTGTACCGGCCAGGCGGACGGCAGGCTTTCCGCAAAGGCGAGAATTTTTTCGACGACCAGGTAAATATCTCCGAGTTCTTGTCTGAGCCGCTGCAGATACGTGAGCGGATCGTAAAGCCCATCGATATGATCGATTCTCAGGCCGGTGAATTTTCCCTCCTGCACGAGTTTGAAGACCAGCGCATGGGTATGGCGAAAGACCTTCTCATCTTCGACTTTTAGTGAGATCAGCTCGTTGATGTTGAAGAATCGCCGATAGTCGAGCTCTTCCGCCGCAACCTTCCAAAAGGACAGGCGATACAGTTGTTCGGATAGGAGTTGGTCCAAGAGGTCAAAGCTGCCAGCATCGCCTTTGCTGCCGTTGAACCGGGCGACGTTGGCGTCGATGAATTCTTTAACTTCCGCGCTGCCATAAAGCTCCGACAACATACTTTTGACAAAAACCACCTGGTCGGCGCGTTCGCGAGTTTCTTCCTTGGGCGGAAGATTTTTCAAGACAAACAAAACGCCGAGCAGCTTAACGAAATCAGGATGTTTACCGCCGAGCTTTCTGCGCAAGGCCGTCAAGCCGTACGCGAACACGTTGCTATAGGCCTCGATCACCACCGGAAGTCTTAAATCGAAATAGTTGATGCTCAGCCCGTCTTTATCGTAGCGAAGTTTGATTTCACCATTTTCAAGACACTGGCCGTAAAATCCGCCGAGAAACGGCGCCAGTATCTTGCCTCGGATGCCTTCATAAGGATGATTCCAATCGATATCGAAGTATTCGAAATAGGGTGAGCCCGGTCCGTTTTCGAGCACGTCCATGAGCATACGGTTTTGCCCATCGTAGGCCATGTGATTGGGGACAATATCTTGAATCCACCCCATGCCGCGTCGGCGCACGTCTTCTATCAGCGCGTCGAACTCCGCCGTCGTGCCGAGCTCGGGATTGAGTTCGGTCGGATCGACGATATCGTAGCCGTGCGTGCTGCCTTTTCTCGCTTGAAATATCGGCGCGGCGTAAATATCGCTGATTCCGAGCCGGTGCAGAGACGGAACAATGTCTTTGGCGGCTGCAAAGCCGAATGCCGGCGTGAATTGGAGCCGATAAGTCGAGATGGGAATTCTCATAAGCGTCTTTGCTCTACTGGCCGAGTTCGGCGTTTTGCCACTGCCGGCGCGCCGGTGCGGCCTTGACACCATTCTCAGTGTCTTGCTCGTCGTGGCGCGATAGTCTCAGGAGCACGAGCGAGCGGCCATTGAGTGGATAAGGAACGGCGCCACGCAGCTGTCGCTCACGCCGGGTTGACGGTTCACTCGTGTCGAGGATCGCCCACCAGTGTAGTTTGCGGCGGTGCGCTGGAAGAACGAACGGTATCGTCTCGTGGTGTGCGTTCAAAAGGATAAGCAAGGTTTCATCGACGACGCGATGGCCGCGGTCGTCAACCTCCTCGATGGCATCGCCGGCGAGGCGCAAACCAAAACACCTGATCTCCGGGTTGGCCCAATCCTCATCGGTCATTTCCTTGCCGTCTGGACGAAACCAGGAGAGGTCTTTGACTTCGGAGCCGCGAATCTTGCGGCCTTGAAAAAAGTGGCTGCGCCGCAGCACCGGGTGTTGATGAAAAATGCCAATGAGCATTTTGGTAAATTCCAACAGCTGGCGGCGCGGCCGGTCCCATTTCCAATCAATCCACGACACCTCATTATCTTGGCAGTAGGCGTTGTTGTTGCCGTGTTGGCTGCGGCCGAATTCATCGCTGGCGAGCAGCATGGGCACGCCTTGAGATAGCAAAATCGTCGCCAGGAAGTTTCTCTTTTGCCGCTCGCGCAGCGCCAGTATCGGCGCATCGTCGGTTTCTCCCTCGGTGCCGCAATTCCAACTGAGATTTTCATTATGACCGTCGCGATTTTGTTCGCCGTTGGCGTCATTGTGCTTGTCGTTGTAACTGACCAGATCGTGCAGCGTGAAGCCGTCGTGGGCGGTTATAAAATTGATGCTGGCGTAGGGCAGGCGACCATTGCGCGCATAGAGATCGCTTGAACCGGTCAGTCGGAAGGCAAGTCCTCCCACCTGACCTGCGTCGCCTTTCCAAAAGCGCCGGACGGTGTCTCGATAGGCGGCGTTCCACTCGGCCCAAAGAACCGGAAAATTGCCGACCTGATATCCACCGGGTCCAAGGTCCCACGGCTCGGCGATGAGCTTCACCTGAGAAAGAATCGGGTCCTGCTGAATGATGTCGAAAAACGCGCCAAGCCGGTCGACATCATGGAGCTCGCGCGCCAAGGTCGACGCCAAATCAAAGCGAAACCCGTCCACGTGCATCTCCAGCACCCAATAGCGCAGACTGTCCATGATCAGCTGCAAAACCCGCGGATGGGTCATGTCCAGTGTGTTGCCGCAGCCGGTGTAATCCATATAGTAGCGCTCGTCGTCATTGACGAGACGATAGTACGAGGCGTTATCGATGCCGCGGAAACAAAGCGTTGGGCCGAGATGGTTGCCTTCGCCCGTGTGGTTGTAAACCACATCCAAGATCACTTCGATGCCTTCGCGGTGCAGAGCCCGAACCATGGTCTTGAACTCGACGACCTGTTGGCCAAACACCCCGTTGCTTTCGTAGGATGCCTCCGGAGCGAAAAAGCCAATGGTGTTATATCCCCAATAATTGGTGAGCCCGCGGTCTTTGAGGTGACGATCGGCGACGAACTGATGCACCGGCATCAACTCAACGGCCGTGATGCCCAGGTTTTTGAGGTACTCTATGACGGGTGGACAGCTGAGACCGGCATAGGTGCCGCGCAGATCAGACGGCACCTCAGGGTGAAGTTTGGTGTATCCTTTGACGTGAAGTTCATAGATGATCGTCCTGTGCCAGGGCGTATTGGGCGGCGTGTCGTTGCCCCAGCTAAACGCCGGATCGATAACGACGCACTTGGGCATTCCCGCTGCGCTATCCTGTTCATTATAAGAAAGATCGGCCGCGCCATTTCCAACCACATAACCGAACAAGGCATTGCTCCACTGAATGCTGCCCGCGATCGCCTTGGCGTAAGGATCCAATAGGAGCTTGGCTGGGTTGAAACGTTGACCTTTTTCAGGTTCATAGGGTCCGTGCACTCTGTATCCATAGAGCTGTCCCGGTCGAACCTCCGGCAAATAGCAATGCCATACCTGATGAGTGAGTGCCGTCACGGGAACGCACGTTTCTCGTTCACCGTTCGCGCCATCGAATAAACATAACTCGACTTTCGTCGCGTTCTCAGAGAATAATGAAAAATTCACACCAGCCCCATCCCATGTCGCTCCCAGGGGATAAGGTTTTCCCGGCCATAGTTTCATTAGACGACTCCTGTTGCGGTTCGATCACCCGCGACGGTTTAAGACGACGACGGATCTTGGCCTGAGAGTGAGCGTGATGGCCCCCGTAGAATCCAATTCTTGCGGCACAAAGCTGCCGCCGCCGCGCCACTTCTCTTCGGCCGAATCGAGCCGCTTGCGCCACTTCCCTGCAGCAATCGGTAACGCCATCGAGGTCTCGGCGGGGCCAAAGCTGGCGAGGATGATCGCTTGATCGGCTTCGTGCCAGCGCTGTACGAACAGAATCCGCTCGTCCTCGTAGCCGACGACATTCATGTGCTCCTTGCTCAAGGCGGCGAGCGCCGGGATCGTCTTTCGTAGCTGCAAAAGTTTTCTGTAAAAGTCGCGCAAGACGCGACGCTGATCCTCGCAACCTTCGTGACACAGCTTCGCTTGCAAGTACGTCGCCTCATCCTGGGGGTCCGGAATCTTACCTTGCCATTCGAACGCGGCGAATTCATCGCGGCGACCCCGGCGCACCGCCTCGATCAGCGCTTTGTCCGAATGGCTGATGAAATACCCAAAGGGCGCTGTTTCGCCATATTCTTCGCCCATGAAAATGAGCGGAATAAAGGGTGACAAGATCACGGTCGCGGCGGCAAGCTTGAGCTCATTGAAACAAACGTTCTCAGTCAAGCGATCGCCGCGCATGCGATTGCCCACTTGGTCATGATTCTGGGAAAAAACGACGAAGCGCTCGGCCGGAATGTCTTTGGCAGAACTGCCGTGGCGGCGCTTGCGGAAACGAGAATACTCGCCGCAGTAGGTAAAGCCGTCGCGGTAAGCTCTGACGAGATGTTCGAGATCGCCGTAATCTTGATAATAGCCGCTTCGGTCGCCGGTCAGCAACGCGCGCAAGGCGTGATGAAAATCATCGCTCCAAACCGCATCCAAGCCGTAACCGCCGAGCTCGCGCGCGCGGATCAATCGCGCGTCATTGGCCGCGCTCTCGGGAATCAAATGGATGCGGCGTTTGAGCTCAGCTGCGAGAGATTCAACCTCAGCGCTGAGCTCGGCGAGAAACGGCCGTGGAGAATGGTCGAGAATCGCGTGCACCGCGTCGAGACGTAGGGCGTCGACATGGAAATCGGCGATCCAATAGCGGGCGTTTTCGATAAAGAAGTGTCGGACCTCATCGCTGTGCGGTCCGTCAAAATTGAGCGCGAGTCCCCAGGGCGTTTTGTAGCGGTCGGTAAAATACGGTGCGAAGTCGGTAAAATAATTTCCCTCCGGACCGAGGTGATTGAAGACAACATCAAGAATGACGGCCAAACCTTCACGGTGACAAGCATCGACCAATCGCTTCAGCCCGAGTGGCCCGCCGTAGGAATTTTGCACGGCAAATGGATAGACGCCGTCGTAGCCCCAGTTTCTGCTGCCGGGAAATTGTCCGACGGGCATGAGCTCCACGGCGGTGATGCCCAAATCTCTAAGTGATTGCAGATGGTCGATGAGCGCATCGAAAGTGCCCGCTTCGGTGTAGGTGCCGACGTGCAATTCATAAATGACGAAGTCGCGCAGCGCGAGACCGCTCCAACCGTTGTCCTGCCAAGGAAATTCACTTTCGACCACCTCGGATGGGCCGTGCACGCCTTGCGGTTGAAATCGCGACGCGGGATCAGGGCGTTCCTGAGTTCCGTCCAAACGATAAAGATAACGGCTCGACGGGCTCACGTCGGCAAAAGTGCCGAAATGATAACCGCAGTCATTTTTTTTGAGAGGAAAACGCGCACGCTTTGGCGATAGGAATTGGACCTCGACTTGCTCGGCGTGCGGCGCCCAAACGCAGAATTGGTATCGATCGCCCAGGTAAGTCGCCCCCAGACTTTGCCGTTGAGAAAAATCCATGGTTCACTCACTTTCGCTCATCAAGAAGAGCATGGCCAGCGGCGGCACGGTGAGGGTCAGCGAGTAGGGACGACCATGCAAAGTTACCGGGCTCGACTCGATGACGCCCAGGTTGCCGTGACCGCTGCCGCCGTAGATCGTCGCGTCGCTGTTCAACGTCTCCCGCCAAAGGCCTCCTTTCGGAACGCCGACCCGATAGTTGTAACGGGGAACCGGAGTAAAATTGGCGATGACGAGTGCGCAATCTCCGGTGGATTTTGCCTTTCTGAGGAGGCTAACCACGCTTGCCTCCGCGTCGCTGCAATCGATCCATTCAAATCCCCTCGGATCGCAGTCCATTTCAAACAGCGCCGGTTCGCTGCAGTAAAATCGATTCAAGTCAGTCACCCAACGCTGCGCTCCGGCGTGCTTCGGCGCGCCCAACAAATACCAATCCAAGCTCCCGTCATGCATCCACTCGTTCCATTGGCCGAACTCACCGCCCATGAATAGGAGTTTTTTCCCCGGTTGCGCGTACATGTAACCAAGCAGCAGCCGCAGATTGGCGAATTTCTGCCAGTCATCGCCCGGCATCTTGCTCAGCAGCGAGCGTTTGCCGTAGACCACTTCATCGTGCGAGAGCGGCAGGACGAAGTTCTCGTGAAACGCATAGAGCATGCGGAAGGTAAGCTTAGTGTGATGAAACTTTCGAAAGATTGGATTTTGCGACATGTATTCCAACGTGTCATGCATCCAACCCATGTCCCATTTGAGACCAAAGCCCAATCCGCCGACATAGTTGGGACGCGATACCATCGGCCACGAAGTCGATTCCTCGGCGATGGTTTGCATCCCCGGCACAGACTTATATACCTCTTCGTTGAGGCGGCGCAAAAATGCGATTGCTTCGAGATTCTCCCGTCCGCCATGCTGATTGGGAATCCATTCACCATCCTTGCGCGCGTAGTCGAGATAAAGCATCGAGGCCACCGCATCAACGCGCAGGCCGTCGGCGTGATATTTTTCCAGCCAGAAGAGCGCGCTGCTGATTAGAAAACTGCGGATTTCGTTGCGGCCGTAGTTGAAAATAAAACTGAGCCATTCCCGATGCAGCCCTTGGCGCGGATCAGCGTGTTCATAAAGGTGCGTACCGTCGAAAAACCCTGGACCATGCTCGTCGGTGGGAAAATGTGAAGGCACCCAGTCGAGGATCACGGCGATGCCGTGTTGATGCAACGCATCGATCAACGCCATCAGATCCTGCGGCGTGCCGTAATTCCCCGACGGGGCAAAGTATCCGGTGGTCTGATATCCCCAGGAACCGAAGAAAGGGTGATCCATGATCGGCAGAAATTCCACGTGGGTGAATCCCAATTGATTCAAGTAGGGCGGCAATTCCTCCGCCAACTCGCGATAGGACAGTGAACGATTGCCTTCCGCCGGCCGGCGTCGCCACGAACCCAAATGGATTTCGTAGATCGCCATCGGTCTGTCCAGACCGTTGCGCTCGCGGCGCCCTTCGATCCACTCCCGGTCGTGCCAGGGATAGTCTAGGTCCCAAACGATCGACGCGGACTTGGGCGGCACTTCATTGAAAATCGAGAAGGGATCGCTCTTGTCGACTCGGTAACCACCGACGCGCGACTCGATGTGGTATTTGTAAAGATCGCCCTTGCCGACGCCTTGATAGAAGCCCTCCCAAATTCCCGACTGGCCGCGCGGACGCAGCGGGTGACTCGAAATGTTCCAGGCGTTGAATTTGCCGATCACCGAAACCCGTTCAGCGTTGGGAGCCCAAACGGCGAAACAGGTTCCGTCGACGTTGCCAGCTCTTAGCGCGTGCGCGCCGAACTTTTCGTCGAGCCGGAAGTGGCTTCCTTCGTTAAACAAATAAAGGTCGTGATCGCTAAGCAGGGTAAAATCCGATAATGACCGCTGGTTGACTGCCATCGTGTTCACTCCATGATTCGTTCGATCCATAAATAATGCGGCTTGCCGCGGCGCGGATCCGGTTCTCACTGGGCATCAACCCGATTCAACGGGCTGCAAGATTTCCAGAATCCCAGCGATCGGGACGTCGCTGAAGTCCGGCCGATTATTCAGTTCGTAGCTCAATTCATAAATTGCTTTTTCCAAAAGATAGATGTCCAGGACGAATCCCAGCTCGGTGCGTGTGGCCGGCATGAATGGGGCATCGGCCGTGGTGTCTAGATAGCCTTTCAAGTAAGCCACGGACACCCAGCGATGCCAAAAGTGCGCCCACGGTTTCAGAGGAATCGGATCCTCCGGTCGAGCGGTTTGGCTTTTCAGTTTGACCGTCGCTGCGTAATTGAAAGAGCGCAGCATTCCCGCGACGTCGCGCAGCGGCGAGCGTTTCATGCGCCGCTCGCTCAGCGGGCGGGCGGGCTCGCCTTCGAAATCGATGATGACGAAGTCTTTGCCGGTGAAAAGCACTTGCCCGAGGTGAAAATCGCCGTGACAGCGGATGCGCATCCCCGTCATGTTGATAGTCAGCAATTGGCGGAAGCGAGCGAAAATGGCGTCTTCGAGTTTCAGCACTTTGTCGGCGTCGGCGCGCATTGCATCGGGCAAGTCTCTAAGCCGTTTGCCGAGCAGGCTCAAGCTCTGGTCCGTCAACGTCCGCAAGCTCTGATAGAGCGAACGACGATAAAGACCGGTGAACGGTTCCGCAGCGAAAGCCGGGTTCTTGGCATCCGACGCTAAAGCCTTGTGCAATTCTCCTGTGCGCTGACCGAGCAATTGAATCGAAGGCAAGAAAGATCCGATGACGTCGTTCGCGAGCTCGGGAATTTTCTCTTCCACCATTTCGAGCAAGGTTCGCGGGTTCACTGCCGCTTCGTTGATGTTCGGCTGGCGGGCTAGAATCTCATCGAAGTAACGCGCAAGACTGTCTTGGCTGTACGACCAGGCGTCCCCTTCGTTGGCCACCAGACCCTGAATAATTCCAACCATCGCGGGCTCACCCCGCCCTCTGCGCAGCTGAAGAGCACCGGCGAAGGGCGGCGTGGAAGCAAATTCCGCTTTTTCGGTGAGAAAACGGCTGATCTCCAAATCGGGGTTGAGACCTTCTGTGACGCGCCGGATCAGCTTCAAGATCAAGCGGTCGCCGTAGGTGACCGAAGTATTACTTTGCTCTCGTTTAAGAACCGTTGGCTCCAGCATCGTTTCCGCTACCCCAGCGACATCGCGAAAAACCTTGGAAGGCTCCGCCGACCATTCGGTGCCGTTGGCTTTGAAGCGTCGGCCACGCGCCACCGCCGACATCAACGCTTTGGCAAAGCTTGGATCGTAAATCGCGTCGCAAAGAATTCCCTCCGTTTCGCGGTCTGCGTCATTGATTTTTAGTTGCGCCAGGACCGCCTGAGGATTGGTCTGGCGTATTTCAAATGCGCGCTCGGCGGTAGCGAAGGTGAGCGGGAGAAAATAAGTTTCCGGCGTCTTGCCGAGATACTGGACTTCCCAGGTGGCGAAGCGTGCGGCAGTGTCGTCGGTCGCAAATGGAATGGCGTCGATGAGTTTCACCGCGCGGATCGGCCGCGCTTTGCCGCTAAACCACCGGCAGCTTTGCAGATATGCCGGCATGACGCGCTCGAGGTTGTTTACCGCCTTGCGCGCAAAAATTTCATCCCACGAACCACTCACCTCAAGCTTGGCCGGCTCAGTCTTACTCATCGAGCTGCGACTCTCCGGCGCCGCTTCAGGTTCCAATCTAAACCAATAAAAGGCATGGGGGCCGAAGGTGAGAAAGTAAGACAGGTCGCCGATGCGTGGGAAGCGAGTCTGGCCGAATAATTCCACCGGCACCATGCCCTTATACGCGGTCAGCTCGAGCTCGACAAAATTCACGAAGCGCGACAGATTTGCCGCCACCAAGATGATTTCGTCCCGGTAACGGCGCAAGAAGACCAGCACTTGGCGATTGTCCGGATGGAGGAATTCGATGGTTCCCTGCCCAAAGGCCTGATAATTTCTTCGCAGCAGGATCAACCGTTTCATCCACCAGAGCAGCGAGCTCGGGTTTTGCTGCTGGGCTTCGACGTTGACGGTCTCGTAGTGGTACTCGGGATCGATGATGATCGGCAAAAAAAGCTTTTGCGGGTTGGATCGGGAAAAACCGGCGTTGCGGTCGGCGCTCCACTGCATCGGCGTGCGCACGCCGTTGCGGTCGCCGAGATAAAAATTGTCGCCCATGCCGATCTCGTCGCCGTAATAAATGACCGGCGTCCCCGGCAGGGAAAAGAGCAAGCTATTGAGCAACTCCATGCGCCGTCGGTTTTGTCCCACCAGTGGCGCGAGCCGCCGTCGGATGCCGAAGTTGATACGCGCGCGCGGATCGTTGGCATAGACCTGATACATATAATCGCGGTCTTCATCGGTGACCATTTCCAAGGTCAGCTCATCGTGGTTACGCAGGAACAGCGCCCATTGACAGTTTTCCGGGATTTGCGGAGTTTGATCGAGAATATCGATAATCGGAAAACGGTCTTCCATGTGCAGTGCCATGAACAGGCGCGGCATCACCGGAAAGTGAAAGGCCATGTGGCACTCGTCGCCGGCGCCGAAGTAAACGACCGCGTCTTCGGGCCACTGGTTTGCCTCGGCCAGCAGCATTCGATTTTGATATTTCTTGTCGACGTAGGCGCGCAGCTCCTTTAAGAACGCGTGGGTCTCCGCAAGATTTTCGCAGTTGGTGCCCTCACGTTCGTATAGATACGGCACCGCGTCCAGGCGCAGACCGTCGACGCCCATCTCGAGCCAAAAATCCAAGCCGTTAAACAGCGCTTTACGAACTTCCGGGTTGTCAAAATTCAAGTCCGGTTGGTGCGCATAAAATCGGTGCCAGTAATACGCTTTGGCCACTGGGTCCCAGGACCAGTTGGACAGCTCGAAGTCCTTGAAAATGATGCGCGCTTCGCCGTATTTATCCTGGTCATGGTTCCACACGTAAAAATTACGCGCGCTCGTGCCTGGCTTGGCCTCGCGCGCCCGTTGAAACCAAGGGTGTTGATCTGAGGTGTGATTGATCACCAACTCGCTGATCACGTAGAGCCCGCGTTGATGGGCTTCTTTAAGGAAGATTTTGAAGTCTTGCACGGTGCCGTAGTCGGGATGGATGGCGGTGTAGTTTGCAATATCGTAGCCGTCATCTCTTAAGGGCGATGGGTAAAAGGGCAGCAGCCAGATGGCGGTTACGCCGAGGTCCTGGAGATAATCGAGTTTTTTAGTCAGGCCGATGAAATCGCCGATGCCGTCGCCATTGCCGTCGGAAAATGCCCTGACATGAAGCTCGTAAATGACCGCGTCCTTGTACCAAAACGGGCTCTTGTCGAGCGATGCATACTCGATGGTCTTTTTTTCTCGGCCCACGGCAGATCTCCCGTCGCCTTTTACATGAAGTAGTCGAAGTCCTGTTCTCGCTTAACCCGGCCGCGCAACCTGAAAATATGGGCCGGAACACTTTGCGGATTGAGCTCAACGTAAATCTTCAAGCCGTGGCAGAGGTAACGCGCGTCGGTCAACAGATCGTGGAGCTGGTAGGACTCAGGTGCGGTTGCTTCGAGAAGCTCGGCGGGAATTTCTATCCAACCCGTCTGCACGTGGTGCAGGTCCAGATTGACGACGACTAAAATCGTGTGGCGCGGCGTTTCACTTTGTTTGGCGTAGCAGATCAGCTGCTCGTTATCGACTGTTAGAAACCGTAAGCTCCGATCGTTGTGGAGAGCGGCATTTTCCCGCCGGATGCGATTCACTCGCGCGATCAGTTCCCGTAGGCTGTCCTTCTGATCGAGTTGCCAAAACTTGATTTCGTACTTCTCCGAATTGAAATACTCCTCGCTGCCCGGCTCCCGGGAGACGTTTTCGCACAGCTCGAAGGCGGGCCCGTAGATGCCGTAATTGGCGCCAAGGGTGGCAGCCAAAATGAGCCGCGTCATGAATGCAGGTTGGCCACCGAACTGAAGATATTCGGTTAGTATATCCGGTGTATTGGGCCACGGATTGGGGCGAAAATACTCGCGCGCCTCGCTTTGAGTCAGTTCGGTAAAATATTCCGTGAGCTCTCGCTTCGAGTTGCGCCATGCGAAATAGGTATATGATTGAGTGAAGCCAAGCTTTGCCAAGCGGTACATGACCTTGGGCCGGGTAAAAGCTTCCGCGAGAAAGATCACCTCGGGAAATTCTTTTTTGATTTCTGTGATTACCCACTGCCAAAAGGGAAATGGCTTGGTGTGCGGATTGTCAACGCGAAAGATGTGAACTCCGTGACCGATCCAGAATGAAATAATACTCTTGAGCTCTTGCCAAAGCTCCTCGGCATGATCGCCGGCGAACTCCAACGGGTAAATGTCTTGATATTTTTTCGGCGGATTTTCCGCGTATTGAATGGCATTATCCGGTCGCCAGCGAAACCATTGCGGATGTTCGGCGACGTAAGGATGGTCGGGACTGCATTGGAATGCCAGGTCGAGAGCAATGTCGATACTGTATTCGCGCGCCTTTCTCACCAGGCTCGCGAAGTCCTCGAGGGTGCCGAGCTGTGGGTGGATCGCTTTGTGGCCGCCGTCCTTGGAGCCGATGGCCCACGGACTGCCGGGATCCGCGTCACTTGCGTTCAGAGCGCCGTTTTTGCCTTTGCGATGAGTGCGGCCAATCGGATGGATGGGTGGTAGATAGAGAACGTCAAACCCCATTGACGCGATATAGGACAGGTGCCGTTCGCAATCTTTGAGCGTGCCATGACTGCCAGGCTCCGGCGCGCAAGAACGTGGAAACATTTCGTACCAAGTACTAAAGCGGGCCTTCTCTCGATCGACGACGACAAGCAATTCTTTGGGATAAACAGATGCGAGCTGTTTATCCGGATAACGATCGGCCAAAGCGGCCAGCTCCTCATCGAGGGCGGACAAAAACCGCGACGCTAAGTTTTCATCCTGGTCCGCTCGCAGCGTCTTTGCCGACGCTGCGAGTGTTTTCACGTCTGCGCCATGAGCGCGCCTGCCGGTCTCTTCAATGAGTTCAGCGCCGATCAATAAATCCAAAACCTGCGCTTGGCCTGCTTCGAGTTTTTTCATCAGATCCCGGCGCCATGATTTGAAACGGTCAATCCAAGCCTGGACGGTGTAAAGGTAACGGCCGATCTCGCCGACGGTGAACGCACCGCGCCATCGATCGTTAATCAAAAATTTCATTGGAACTTCGATCCAGTTGGCGTCATCCTCCCGTCGAAACATGAGAACCGCGGATATCATATCGTGGCCGTCAGTGAATATATCGGCCTCGACGACGATCTTTTCACCGACTGTACGCTTGATTGGGTACAAGCCGCCGTCGATCTCCGGATTGACGCCGTCGATGATCACACGTCCCGTGTCAATTCCGTTCGCGCTCGGGGGCCACAGTTGGGCTTTTTTCACCATCCCTGGTCACCACCTTCGTTACCGAAATTTGCAGCGTGGACGGTTCCAGACCTTGCAGGGTCAGATCCGGCGGATGTCGGATATTCTCATCCGAGAGCCGAAAAGTTCTTCGACCCAACTCCGCCAGGGAGGCGTCCACACTGACCTTGAGCTTGCGCGAGTCAAAAAGATAAAAGGCCCGCCTCGGCCCGGTAAAGGTCGCCTTAACTTCCGGCGGTTGGACCCGTTCGAGCGCAAGTTGTTGGGGTAAATTACGCAGCTCCACTGGAACCGCGTAGGTGATTTCCGTGTTCTTGGAGCCGGGTACGAACACATACCAGAGGCCGATGGCGAGACCGAGTCCCGCCGCCTTGGCCAGCCAGTTCCGTCGCAGTAAACCGATGGAAATTCTTCGGCGCTCCGGGGACGGATACTTGTCGTTCAAGAATTCTTGCAGCAATGCCGCCAGCTCCAGGAAATTCTCCGTGGGGCGGAGCCGACCGTCTCGGGCGATCGAGATTCGACCCCGCTCTTCGGAAACAACGATGCAGAATGCGTCGGTTAATTCCGAGAGCCCGAGCGCTGCGCTGTGACGGGTGCCAACGTCGGCTAATTGCCGGACGTCTTTCGAGAGGGGCAGATGAGAGGCGAATCGAGCAATCCGGTCTCCCTCGATAATGACCGCGCCATCATGTCCCGGCGAGTGAGGATCGAAAATGCTCCGTAATATGGGCTCACTGAGCTTGCTATCCGATTCGATGCCTCCGCTTAGGTGTCTTGCGATGGGAGCTTTTCCCCGGACCACGACGAGTGCGCCGACCTTGTCGCGCGCCAAATCCGTTAAAGTGCGGAGCAGAATATCCGCGGTTTCGGAGCGCAACGGTGCGCTTGTTTTACCGCCAAGGCTCCACAGCGCGATCCTCTCGAAGATCTGTCGCAGTTCCTCCTGAAAGATCACCACGACCATAATCAAGAAAATGGCGAAGAAACCCTGGAAGATCCACGCCGTAAGCTGCAGGTCGAGCTGGCGAGCGACGATATAGATGGCCACGAGAGTAAACAAACCCCTAACGATGAAGGCTGCGCGAGTGCTCTTGAGCCAAACGATGGCTGTGTAGAACAGCACGGCAACGAAAAAGATGTCGAACAGATCGAGGATACCGATGTCGAGGAATGGGTTGTGCATGATGCTGTGTCTGCGTTCCGTTTCATAAAACGTATCGGTCAGTCGTCTGTACCCTCCATGGCACCGCGCTTTCATCAAATGAACCCGCGTCGATTAGTAGGCTAAACATTAGAGCTGAAAATTCAGAGACGCGCCGGCGCGATAGTAGTTTTCCTCTTTACAAATAGGAAAATTCCTCCAATTGATTCGCCGCGATTTCAAAACTATCGAATTTCTGACAACGAGGAGGTTTACAGCAAATGGCATGCCTGTTGCTGATCTGTTTTACTGGATGAGCGCGAAGACTCCAAATAAAATTTTGATTGTAGACGACGCCGAGACCTTAACGTTTTTCCTGCAGGAAGTTCTTAAGTCTGAGAAGTACGAGGTTCGAACGGCTAACGATGGTGAGAATGGTTACGCGGCGTCTTTAGACTTCAATCCCGATGTCGTCGTAACCGATATTCAGATGCCTGGGATCAGCGGCTTGGACATGATGAGAAATATCCGGATGCACAGGCCGAATGTGCGCACGATTTATATGAGTGGGGACTTGGACCGCTACCGCTTAAGACTTCAAGCGGAGCAAAGCGGATATGCCGTGAAGCTTCTGGCGAAACCGTTTACACAGCGCGAATTTCTGCACCTTGTTACAAACTTATCTGATGTTCCGCCAAGTGGAAGAATCGAGTTGTCGCACCATTAACACGCTGAAGCAGGTCGGATCATCGGTTTTGCGGGTTGGTGCTTCGGATTAATCCAAGATTGGCAATGCGAGATGCGAGATATTTATCCTGGCGGCGCTGGTCATGACGATGATACCGAAGGAGAAACTAAAATGAAAAACCGCGGAATGTTATCTTTGTTGTTATTGACGCTCTGTTTCAACGGCGCCGATGCGACGGCGCAGATCGTCGATCGACCGCGGCAGTTGTTGGCGCAGAAAAGCATCGAGCCCGCGAACTCAAATACGACGAGCCCGGCTGAGAGCAACAAGCAACTGCGCGGGCCCGACGTGGTCTATGTGCCGACGCCCAACGAGGTCGTCGACGCGATGCTGAATGTCGCCAAAGTCAGCAAGGGTGACGTATTGTATGATTTGGGTTCGGGCGACGGGCGCATCCCAATCATCGCGGCGCAGAAGTACAATGTCGAGCGCGCCGTCGGCATCGATATCAATCCTGAACGGATCAGTGAAGCGGAAGCGAACCTCAAAGCCGCGGGCGTCGGCAACCGGGTGCGCTTCCGTAACGAAGATTTATTTGAAGCGCAGATCAGCGACGCGACGGTGGTGACGCTCTACCTGCTGCCCTCGCTTAACCTTAAATTGTTGCCGAAGTTGCTGAGCGACCTGAAACCGGGGACCCGCACCGTATCCCATGCTTTCGACATGGGCAGTTGGAAGCCGGAGCAGACGCTAAACGTTGGCGGGCGCGCGGTATACTTCTGGACAATTCCCGAGAAAGGGACGCCGGCTCACGCCGCCGCATCAGCCGCTGCCGCCGCACCGGCTTCAGGTGGAACGGGAGCCAAAAGCTGACCGTTTTTACGCAGGCTCGTCTTGCAGTGTCCACGCAAACCATGGTCGCCGTAAAACGTGACGGTCAATGGCGCAACGCCGCATCTGATAGTTCCCGCCCGTGAAAATTGAACAGCAGTTGTTCCTCGATGATGATGAGTTCCTATCCACAGCGCCAAGCGCCAAGTTGCTGGCCCAATCACGCCGCATAAACCGCTCCGCCAGCCTGAGAAAATGCAAGCGCTGAATCCATGATCGAGCGGAATATATGAGCTTAAACGAAATACGGGCCCTCGCCATAAACAATGTGAGAGTTGAAGTGCTGCAATGGGGTGGCGACTAGCAGTCCGTGGTGAAAGTCTGCACGGTTAGTTACGAATAATTGAGTAATGATTCGCGAGAATGTGAGAGTCGTAGTACACTCGCGCGCATGGCAATGGGAAAACATAAAGGCGGTTCGCGGCAATCGACAATGTGGATTGCCAGCAGCGATCTGCCGACAACGGCCGCGCATCCTTTTTATGAGCGGTTGAATCGGATTTTGGACAAAGCCGGGTTTGATGCGCACGTTGAGAGGTTGTGCGCGCGGTTTTATGCACAGACGATGGGGCGACCAAGTTTGGCGCCCGGTGGCTATTTTCGACTGTTGTTGATTGGGTACTTCGAAGGGCTCGATTCGGAGCGCGCTATCGCCTGGCGAGCGGCCGACTCCTTTGCGCTGCGCCGATTTTTGGATATGGAGTTGGTGGAGGCGCCGCCCGACCACTCCACGATCTCGCGTACGCGTCGGTTGATCGACCTCGAGACGCACCGAGAAGTTTTTACCTGGATTCTTAAGCAGCTCGCCGAAGCGGGGTTGGTAAACGGGAAAACCATTGGCATTGACGCAACCACGTTGGAAGCCAACGCGGCGTTGCGCAGCATCGTGCGGCGCGACAGCGGCGAGAGCTACCAGGAGTTTCTCACCAAGCTTGCGCAGGCCTCGGGCATAGAGACGCCTACTCGCGAGGACTTGGCGCGCATCGATCGCAAGCGAAAGAACAAAGGCTCCAATGACGATTGGACCCATCCCCATGACCCGGACGCCAAGATCACCAAGATGAAGGATGGAGGCACGCACTTGGCGCACAAGGCGGAGCACGCGGTCGACCTGGAGACCGGCGCGGTGGTGGGCGTGACCGTGCAGGGTGCAGATGAAGGGGACACCAGCACCAGTATCGAAACGCTGATTGAGGCTGCCGAGCAGGTCGAAACGGTCGTACCTGACAGCAAGGGACCAAAAGAGTTGGTAGCGGACAAAGGATACCATAGCAATCAAGCGCTGGTGGCGCTCGAAGCGGTAGGAGTGCGCAGCTACATCTCGGAGCCCGATCGCGGGCGACGCCACTGGCAGGACAATCCTGAGGCACGCGCCGCCGTGTATCGAAACCGCCGCCGGATTCGCGGCACGCGCGGCAGGCGCTTGATGCGCCAACGCGGGGAACGGCTCGAACGCCCATTTGCGCATATGTACGAAACCGGAGGGATGCGACGCGTCCACCTGCGCGGTCATGAGAACATCCTCAAACGCATACTGTTACACGCTGGCGCGTTGAATCTCGGATTGTTGATGCGCACGCTGTTCGGCGTGGGCACACCGCGGCGCCTGCAGGGCCGCGTGGCAGCATTTTTTGTAGCTCTCTGGTCGTTCGTAAAGCCCTCAGTGACGTTGTCGGCACGGCTTACACGCCTATATCGACTAACAACCTCGAATGTAGACTTACGCGCGTGTTGCAAGGTCCGTCGAATTAGATTTGTTCTCATGATGACTTTCGCCACGGGCTGCTAGAGCGAATAACTGCGTCACAGGAATGCAAACCGGTCAATCGAAGATCTCGATTATTCCGGGCGCAGCCGCGCCTTGGGTTACATACAACAACTGCCTACGAAAGTTGGCTATCTTTGGCTATTCAGGTTCCGCATAACTGGGAGAAATGGACAAGCTAAAGACTCGGAAATCCCTGCCAGTTGTAGGAAAAGCTCTTGTTCGAGACACCAGTCAACAAGTCGGTCATTGTCGAAATACCTTCAAATTCAGGCATGTCATGTTCCGTTTATCAGTGGCATCACGCTTGCTTTTCCGAAGCGTGAATAACATTTTCTCGTTTCTCGTAGAACGACGCGATTCTCAAGAACCGAAGTTTGAGAAATGCGATCTGAATAAATCAGAATAAGAGGTGCGGAGAAATGAAGCAAATCCTCACGCTGAAATGGTGGATATCCGTGGTGTCAATGATCTACCTGTCTGTGGCGATGCCTGTAACAGCCGGAGTTCCGGGTGATGAGATGCGGGCTACAATCGAAAATGTGCTGGCGACATTGCAGGACCCGAACCTTAAAGGACCGGAAAAACAAAGAGATCGCCGCAATAAGCTGAAAAGTGTCATTTACCCGAGATTTGACTTTGCTGAGATGGCCAAACGTTCTCTCGGCTCCCACTGGCAACGTAGAAGCCCGGAGGAACAAAAACAATTCGTAGAAGTGTTCACTGAGCTTGTCGAAGGGGCCTATCTTGACGCGATCGAATCCTACAATGGCGAAAAAGTGGTCGTCGCAAAAGACAAGCAGGATAAGACCTTTGCGGAGGTGAACAGCAGAATCGTCACGAAAAAAGGTGAGGAGTTTGCCATCGATTATAAGCTTCATCAGGCCGACGGGGGCTGGAAAGTTTACGACGTGGTGCTTGAGAATATCAGCCTGGTCAATAACTACCGTTCTCAATTCAACCGCGTGATCGGTAAGTCGTCCTACGAAGAACTGGTGAGCAAGATGAAGGAAAAGCAGTTCGACGCACCCGGAAAAAAACTGAAAACATGAGCCTGTCATGTTTTCAATCCAAGCTAGCCAAGGGAGAATCGCAATGAAAAAGTCAGTATCGATAAGTTTCTTAGTCATGACGACGTTTACTTGGTTAACCTTGTCATCGACGGCGGCAATCCAGGCTCAAGAAAAATCAAAAGATCAGCGGCCTCGTCAACCGGCGGAAGTAGGCGACAAAGAGCTTAGATCGTTTGCAAAGTCCTATATCGAATTTCACAAGATCCGCATGGAATATGAGTCTGCGATAAACAAGGCTAGCGACCCGCAGGAGAAAAGCAAGCTCGAGCAGGATGCCGTGGCAAAGTTTGGCAAGGCCGTCGAGAAACAGGGTTTGACGCTGGAAAGCTATTTTCGGATTTTTCAAACCGTCAACGCAAACGAAACCGTTCGCGAGAAGGCGCTCAAATTGATCGAGGAGGAGAGGAAAAAGGCTTAATTATAAACCAGGACTGCTGAAGATTGGGAACAAGCGATTAGAGGGCATCCTGTTGTAGGGAAGCGTTCGAGTCACTGAGACATCAGATGGGCGTCTTCTGGGCTGACAAGAATGTAGTCTTGCTGTTTCAACGGGACATGCTCGCCCCTAGGGAATTCCGCCAGAACTGTTCCAGACACATTTCGTTGGAACCGGAAATGGCGCTTATGCTCGCTGTGTTGGAAGAAGCTATCAGTTGTTTCCAGAGGTATCTCTTGGCGCAGGGCGGGAAAAGAAAGCGCCTGTTCCGAGAGGCAGAGCAGTGGATCGTGGAAAACGACAATGGTTGGCTGTTTTCGTTTGAGAACGTCTGTGAGGTTCTTGGGCTGTCGCCGGGATTTGTTCGGAGTGGCTTGCTGCGCTGGAAAGAGAAGCGGTTAGCTCAGAACTGTGGAGCCCAGATTTTGCCCTTCGAAGGCAAGCGCAAGAAAATGAAAAGGCGGTTCGCTCTAGCGTCTCGCAACAAGCGCATCAATCACCGAGCGGCAGCGTGGGATTAGACCGATACGTTTGTAAAGTAGCGCCTGGAAGATTCGCCGGCGCGATCGAGAGAGGGCAAATAGAATGAGTCTAGGGTTCGATGCTCACGACAAAGTAAAAAATAGAACGCTCGCTGCCGTCGGTGTGGGTGCTTTACTTGTAGGTATCGGGGTGAGTCAAGGCATTGGTAAACTTTCCCAAGGCGATTCACTTCGGATATTGGCTGGTTCAAGAGATTCGGAGCCCGTACCCAGCGCAGGAGTGCAGGTTTTATCGGACTTTGTCTCGCTGGCGAAAACGTTACGCCCCGTGGTCGTCAATATCTCTGCCACACAAGCTGAAAGACAACCCCAAGGTTTTTCGAGTCCCTTCGGGGAAGATGATCTTGCTGAAGATTTTTTTGGTCTTCCACGACCTCCCAATACTGCGCGTCAGCGCAGGAGCCAAGGCTCCGGGTTTATCATCGACCGCGACGGTTCGATCTTGACCAACCAGCATTTGGTGGGAGGCGCGAAAAAGATTGTCGTCAAGTTGTCAAACGGGAAGGATCTAGAGGCTAAGGTCATCGGTCAAGATTCACGAACCGATATCGCCGTCATTAAGATCAAGAGGGGAGAAAGTCTCACTACGGCGCCATTGGGCGATTCAGATCGGCTGGAGGTAGGAGAGTGGGTAATGGCGATCGGCAATCCCTTCGGTCTGGACAATTCTGTAACCTCCGGGATAGTCAGCGCGAAAGGAAGATTTATCGGCGCCGGGCCCTATGATGATTTTATTCAGACCGATACCTCGGTAAATCCGGGGAACTCAGGCGGGCCGTTGGTCAATATGCGCGGCGAAGTCGTGGGGATCAACACCGCCATCGTGAGTAACACAGGGGCGAACGTCGGTATCGGTTTTGCGCTTCCGATCAATCTAGTCAAGGGGCTTTTGCCTCAGCTCAAGAAGGCGGGAAAGATAACTCGGGGTTGGTTGGGTGTCAATACTCAAAGACTCACTCCTGAGATCGCGGAGTCTCTTGGGATAAACAGCGCCCACGGCGCTCTTGTCAGCGAAGTGTCCAAGGACGGGCCGGCGCACCGCGCCGGCATCCAGCCAGCGGATGTCATCATCGAATTTGATGGGCACCCGGTCAAGGACGCGAGAGCGCTGCCGCTCATCGTCGCGCGCGCGCCCGTCGATAGGAAACGCAATTAAAGATTCTGCGCGACAAAAAACAGCTCACTCTCAACGTGACGATCGGGGAATTAAGGGAGACTGGCGCAATAAGAAGACGGGAGGAGTTGGGCTGACGATTGTCAGCAGCGTTTCCACCTCAGTTCGCACCAAGCTCATCGGACTACAAGCAGCTATATTCGTCGCTGCAGGACGAATATAAAATCACAGATTGCAAACTTTAATGGGTCATTTCACCGTGCTAACGGCGATAGCGAGGAGAGTATGGCAAAGAAAATTGTTCACGTTGTCGGAACCGGCACCATTGGCGAACCTCTGATCGGCCTTTTGGCAAATTTTCGCGAGCCCTTCGGGATCGACGAGGTAACTTTTCACAAACGTACTCCTTTGTTGACCGACAGGTCGAAGGTCATGACCTTAACCCAAATGGGCGCCAAGCTCTGTGTCGACTCTACCCGCCGGCAACAATTCATAGACTTGGGGATGAAGCCCTGCTTGGAAACCGAGGACGCCATAGACAGGGCGGACGTTGTCATCGACTGCACCCCGGTGGGGAACGAAAACAAGGAGACGTATTACAGTCGATACGCCGGCAACGGCCGCGGCTTCATCGCGCAGGGTAGCGAGTTCGGTTTTGGTAAAATGTATGCTCGCGGCATCAACGACAGTGCACTCGATCGAGAAAACGACCGATTCATTCAAGTTGTGAGTTGTAACACTCACAACCTGGCCGCGTTAATCGATAACATCGCATTGGGTACGGAGAAGGAAAACAACCTGCAAGAAGCACGATTCGTCTGTATGCGTCGCGCCAATGACCTTAGCCAGGACGGCGAATTCATTCCCGCCCCGGAGATCGGCAAGCACGACGATAAGCGCTTTGGCACTCATCAAGGAAGAGACGCCCACTTGCTCTTCAAGACCCTAGGGCTCGATCTTGACATCTTCTCGTCCGCGCTCAAGATCAACTCTCAGTACATGCACGCGATTCATTTCGATTTACAGCTGCGTCGGGCCGTGACACTAGACGAAGTGATGCATAGACTATGCGCTAACGGAGACATTGCGCTGACGAATAAGCAATCCTCAGCATCGATATTTTCATTTGGCAGAGATCATGGTCTTTTCGGGCGCATTCTGAATCAGACCGTTATCGTCAAGCAAAGCCTCTTCCTAAAAAGTGCCACAGAGGTGGTTGGCATGTGTTTTACGCCGCAGGATGGAAATTCCCTACTCAGCAGTATTGCCGCGACACTCTGGTTTCTTTACCCCGATAGTTACGAACAACGCCTCGATCCTTTGAAAACGTGGTGCTTCAATGAAATCTAATTCGCCAAACAATCGCGTTTGATCGGGCCGAAGCGCTCTATCCTGAAACCGTTATTGTTCGATCGATGAATCTCCATCGAACTATTCGACGCTCTGCAAAATCTATTCTGATGGGCGTAGGGAAAAGTCCTTCAAGGAGGAGTTTTCCAGATCTTGCCATTAGCGAAAATCCTTTAGAATCGACTTAGTAGCGATTGGCACCTGCCTTGCGCTACTTGGTTGTTAGCCGCTCCCGGAAAATTCACCAAGCGCTTAAGAATGATGAGTCGGAGAAGCATGTTTGGAGAGCTAGGTGTTTCAATGGGTGAGTCGGAGAACTTTATGAAGGCGAAGAAAATTTTACTCGTAGAAGATGACGAGAACCTGTCATTCCTTCTCGAGGAAAGGTTCAAGTTGGAAGGGTGTGAAACTAGAACAGCGAGGGATGCGGCGGAAGGATTCTCCATCTATCTGCGTTTCAGACCAGACCTGGTGATTTCGGATCTTCAGTTACCGGGAGAAAACGGAGTGGAACTCGTGAGGCGAATTAGGATGATCAGTAATCGCAGCGTTAGAACGATCTACATGAGCGCGGATTTGGGTGGGTTCGAGTCAGAGGTTGAACAGGAGAAGGGAAGACCCGAGGTAAACCTTCTCGCGAAGCCTTTTTCCGCGGATGAACTGATGAGATTGGTTTCCGCGCATTAGAATGGCGGGTATAGGAGATGGACGAGAAAGCGGGTTACGGAATGAAAGGAGTTTAAATGAGTAGCAAAAACGCAGGAATCAAGAATTTTACATTGATACTTGTGGCCGTGACTCTGATCGGCGTGGGCTGTGCTGGTGGGCCGTTAACGACTAGAGAGAAGGGGGCAGGGGTCGGTGCCCTCGGCGGAGCCGCGGTGGGAGGACTCATCGGCAGTGCCGTTGGCCATCCGGGAGCGGGAGCCGCGATCGGTGGGGGCTTAGGTCTTGGGGCGGGCGCTTTGGTTGGCGACCAGCTTCAGGGGCAAGAGAATCAAAACTACCGGCAACAGGAGCAGATCCAACGCAATCAGTACGAGATCGATCGGCAGCGCCGTGAGACCGAGCGCTTAAGACGCCAGCAGGGAGAGTATTGAAGAGATTATCGGTTAGATCCTGCGCCTTTTTCGAGCCGCGTTATTTTCTCGGCGCAAGGATAGAAATGGGAAAATGATGGTGTCAGTGGCTGGGGCGACTGAAATCGATCCAATCCCGATAAGGAGGGCTCCAATAATGAATCGCAAAATGATTTGGATTACCGGTGGTGTTGTCGGCGCGGGGATAGTCGTGTTTCTTCTGTTTATTTCACTTGGCGGTCTTTATACCATTACTGCCCCCAACGGGCCGGTGGATGCCGCGTATAAGATGAATCGCCTGACGGGGCGGGTCTGGTTAGTGAAGACTTACACGAAGCAGCTGGGAGACCTTCGTGTGCTTACCGCGCGTGAGGCTGAGGTTGAAAGTACTAGACCGCTTACAGAGGCGGACATGCCCGCGATTGCGATGCGGGAGGCGCCCCCGCGCGAGCCTCGGAGATAAGGAAGTCTCGAATCGACTGTCTCGGGCGTGGCACATGAGACTGAAGTCTTAAAATCGCAAGCCCGCCGGATCACATCTCCAATAATTGCAAGTATATGTGCCGGCGGGCTTGCCTTTGTAATTATGGTCCAGCCAAAATCAAAGTTCTCTATTTTTTATTCTTCGAGGTTTTGATTTTTTTATTCTGAACTCGCCTTTCCCATCGCGGTCCTGTGAGACCACTTTCTCGGTAGTCCTTTTGTCAGGGTTGGTAGGTAGGGAAATTCCCTTCGAGACCGAAAATTCAAAACTCCTGTCCAAAAAAAATCCTTGCATTTGCAGCTGCGTCGTTTTAGCACCCGTGGCACGTCTCTTGCCTTTGTTTGGTTTCAACACTCATGCAGAACCCACAGACGAGTTGAAGGAACAGCAGGAGGTTTGAAATGAAGGCCAAGGAAAAATGTAGTCTCTTGGCCCGTGTGACTATCTCGCCGAACCATGGGCTGCGTGCCAATCAAAATGGATTGATAATCGACCAGCAGCGCCATGGACAAAAAAGATGGCTGGTGCAATTTGACGGGCGCTATCCGGGAGGAGGTATCGACGGCGACAAGCTTTGGCTTGATGAGCACGACTTCTCGGAGGTCATAGCTGACACTGAGACCGTAGACACCCCGGCGACGGCGTCTAGATCCCGAGACTTTTTCCAATCAAGCGAGCTTCACTAATGGTGGACAACTTTCAATCGATTCGAAAGAGAAACGACTCAAAATGGGAAAAACTTCTTGTCGTAGGTGGCGTTGGCATGGACCGGTGATTTGCGGCTGGTTTATTTCATCGTTCACTTTGTTTCTTTTCATGCCGATTCATCCGTGGGGTGGAGCGATTAATGTTGCGATCGGCGAGATCGATGGACTCGAAGCCAGAAGGTTTCATCAAATAGCCGACATTTACGCTGCCCTCAAAGCGAATGACGTGAGGCTGAAAGATGCCACCGTTTGGAAATTGGCTCGAAGTATCCAGGAGGAGAGTGAAAAACATTCTCTCGATCCCATCCTTGTCCTTGCCATTATCAAGGTGGAAAGCAAGTTTGATCACAGAGCTGTTTCGCCCAAGGGAGCGAGAGGTCTGATGCAGATCCGGCCCGTCGCTGCCACAGTCGTCTTGGGGCAAGCGGACGTTCGCGGGAAAGCCGCAAACGGGATCGACGATCCGATCTTCAACGTAAAGATCGGAACTGCTTATTTGAAGCATCTCAATGAGATGTTTGGCGACATAAAGCTCACACTCACCGCATATAATTGGGGACCGACCAGGCTGAGACAAAAGCTCGCGGCGAAAGAAGCTGTGCCCCTTGCTTACGCCCAAAAAGTATTCTCTGCTCAACGTTTACTTGAAAAGCAATGGGGCAGGGGAAATTCGTTTCTAGCCAGCCAGGAAGCTCAGGTCTTTGAGATGAGCTAGATATAATTCATTGCCGCAGTGACCGCAGGAATCTTCTGGGGCATCGAAGTTTTCCAGCAAAACTGCCGGCCGGTGTCGTCCTCGCTAATCAAAAATTCTCAAGCATAAAACTTCCTACTCGTTTCTATTTTTTGTAGGAGAAATTCCTTCAAAAGTTTTTTTTACGCTAACAGTGAAATCCAAATTCGCACTAGAATCAACGCTTAACGAAACGACGGGCATCTGGCACGCGCTTTGCGCTTGCGCTGGCTTGTTACTGGAAAAATTCCAGTAGTGCGGACGTGGATAGCGAAGTTCCATTGGACTGGATCCCAAGGAGAGGAAATCACTTTACCGGATTGATAGGCGTGTTGGCTAGGGAAGCTCTTCGATCTGCGTGTGATGAAAAACAGCCGGGCATAATTGTTGCTCGCATCCTTTCGGATTCATTGCGCAACGCGGCGCCGATTTCGCCGCGCGGGCACTCAGAACAGGAAGGTCATACGCCTTGCGATCTTGTTTAAAAAAAATTGGTTCAGCGCTAATCGTCTTTTCACTCTTGCTGGCAGTTCGACCATCGTTGCAAGCTCAAGGGGAAAACCCGTGGAATTATTTGCGCGACTTCCAATTCGTCGAGGGTGCGGTAAGCCCTCTCAAAGATGGCTACGTCGCAGTGGTGTTTCATAACGCCACGAAGGGATTGTTCGCCCTAGTGATTTATCCCGGCAGATGCCGTGCAGGAGACTGTGTCGTCGATAATCCTAAAGCCTTCATTGCCGTGGACTCTCCGGGTCGTATTGTCAAGCTTCACGTGGAACCGGGCGCGAAACTAGAGTCTATGTTACTGGGGTTTCAAATTTCCTGAGTCATGGCGCGAAGGCAAGGCGGAAAGCGATGAATCGCAAACAAATATGGGGCTTCGCGGTCGTCCTCACAATCGTCGTTGCCGCCGGCTGCTCCTCGCCTCTGACCACCAGAGAAAAAGGCGGGCTCCTAGGCGGGGCAGCAGGCGCAGGTACGGGTGCGATCATCGGGAGCACTGTGGGTCATGCCGCGGTCGGGGCATTGATCGGAGGACCGGTCGGACTTATTGCCGGGGCGCTCATCGGTGATCAGCTCATGGGTCAGGAACAAAGGCAAGATGTCCAGCAGCGTCAAATCGATCAAAACCAGAACGAGTTAGAACGGCTCCGAAGAGAAAACCAACGGCTGCGGGACCAATCCGCTAGATAAGACGACGAGCGGGCCATTACAGATGAATCCCGTCTGTCACTCATAGTTCAGCAAGCGACCCACTTATGGAGAAGCGTTGGGCGGAAACAAAACAATGACGCGACGTAAAGAGGCACGCAAAAGTGACAGGAGGCCGCACATGGAACGAGAAGATGAAGATTTGGCCGAAACCACTTTGGGAGAACTGATCGTGGCGTTAACCGAAGAGACATCCCGACATGTGCCGGACGAAAAGGCGGCACACATTCTGGTCGCCTATATCCTTTCGGATCTTTTTCGCAACACAGAGCCGATTTCTAAACGTTGGCACTAGGAGTCTGCGCGGCAGAACATTTATTCCTTGAGACAGATTCAGTAAGCGAGACGCAATGCTCATGATCTGCGAGTTTTTCGGGCCCCAAGCGAATGCGTGAGCATGATTTCGATAGGGTAAGTGAGAATTATTCTTCGTTCAATCTTTCTACCGCGCAGCCTCCTAGCATCGGAGAGTCGCATTTCGACTGATTCGTGAACCGTGATGCAAAGGTGCTCATGCGTATAAACTGGCAGCCATGGGGCGCTTGGAAAACAGAGCTGAGATTCTGAACCCGATGATGTTTCGGCTACTGAGATGTAGGGTTGCGGTTTATCCGCTCGTTATCGGTGTCTGTGGGTCGGTGCGTGCATAAATTGAAATTTCCCGTCAGAAAAAAGGAGGTCATATGAAAAATTTATTATTGGTAACGCTCATTGCAGTGGGGTTAAGCATCGGTTTGATAGGCTGCGAGCCCAGAGAAGATGCCGTCAAGGATGGGTCAAAAGCCGCCATGAGCAATACGGATCTGGAAAAACGCATCACGGACCTTCTTGAGACCGACGATCAGCTCCGCGCCGCAAATCTAAGCGTTGCCGTCAACGCAGATCGCAAAGAAGCCACGCTGTCGGGATCGGTGGAGTCTGAAGCCCTGCGCGCTAAAGCCGTCGAGCTTGCCAAGGCCGCACAACCGGGTCTCACGGTGAACGAGGTGATCGACGTAAAGCCGCGCCAGATCGCACGCCAGGACTTCACCGAGGACTTGGCCAAGAAAGAATGGGAGAAAGCGAAACAAGTAGGAGATAAAGTAGGCAAGGGAGTCGACGATGCTTGGCTTCATGGCAAGGTCTTAGCCAAGTTGCTCGGCAATGCAAAAACGCCGGCGCGTAACATAAATGTAGATGTCATCGAAGGTGTCGTGACTTTGCGGGGTACTGTTGAAACAGCTGGCGCAAAGACCGAGGCACAGCGCCTGGCGCAGGAAACTGAGGGCGTTAAAAGAGTGGATAACCGGCTGAAGGTAAGTGCCTAACTCTACCGGCCGCAGGAGAGAAGGGCGGGGGCAGCGTGGTGAGGATCTCACTGGAATCTAAGAGTCCTTCGGGTGAGTCGACCTGCGACGACTAAGGGGAATCATCGACCGCGTAGAAGGATAAGCGTGAAGGGCTCTTTCAAAATTAGGCGGTTTGGAATCACCTGAAAGTGCTGAGAGGAAATTAGCGTTGTCCGATCAATTAGCAAAAGGAGGAGTCGCTATGAAAAACCATCAGAAACTTATTTCAATCAGCGGTGCATCGTTGCTTGCCGGTCCGCTTTTCTTAGCCCAGGGATGCTTGGCCACCCGCGATTGGGTGAAGGAACAGATGGACCCTGTGTCGGCTCGGGTTTCGCAGAGCGAGACCCATATTAATCAGGCGCAAGGGCAGATCACCGCTATCAACGGCCGGCTCAACGGAGTCGAAGGAAATGTCGGCCAGATCGACGTCAAAGCGGAAAGGGCTTTGAGCGGTTTGGCGAACCTCCGGCTGGAGCGAAAATTGGTGATCGATTTTAAAGAGGGCGCGAACTTCGCCTTCGACAAGGCAGCTCTCGGCGCAGACGCCAAAAAGGAGATCGATAGCTTTCTAAGCGACACTCAAGGTGAACTCGCTTCGAGCGAGGGGTCGATTTTTATTGTCGCCGGACACACCGACAACGTGGGACCGGAAGAGTATAACTACGAGCTGGGCCGCAGACGAGCCGAAGGCGTCGCGCGCTATTTGATGACCCAGAAAAAAATCGATCCGCTGCGCGTTGTCCCAGTTTCCTATGGCAAGAACAATCCGGCGGCTGACAACAACACCCCGCAAGGCCGGGCGAAGAATCGTCGGGTGGAGATCATGGTCTATCGCGATGGCATTAGCTCGACGCCGACCGCTGCCGCCGATGTTTCCAAGCCGCTAGCGCATTCGGGCAGCGCACTGCGGGCCGGCGATGATCTCGCCCGTCGATAGATCGGCGCGCATTCCGACAGGAAGCTCGGCTTGGGTAGTGGATCGAATTGAAACTCGAAGCTGGATTGGGCTGGAGATCAACCGGGACGGGACGCGGCTGATTGACCTGGTGTGGGCGAACTACTTTGGCTACGAGTACCCGACTTGTGCTCGCGCATGGCTGAGACGAAAGTCTTCGGGAGAGCCAGATAAGGGAAATTTTCATGTCCGGTTCGGCAAGCGGGGCGAGTGATCGTGTTGAACTTCAACATCGCTCACTCGCCTACGCTACCGGTGGATTAGTATCTTTGCTTAAGTGCCGACCTAGGATCACCCGCTAGAAATCTTAACAAAACAGCGCCCATCGCGGTGTGGCCCACTGTTACTCATTCCAGATTTCAGGCGGCAACTGTCGCTGAGTTTGCTTACGTTCGCATTCGAGAGGCGATATGGACCAGGGAATTTCAGAACATCGCGATAGGTATTTGCCTCAATTGTAGAAAAAATCCTTCAAGGCGAGGGCCTGTGATACGGAGCGCAAAATATAAAAGCCGTTAGAATTCATGACATTACAAGAATCGCAGGATTGGTATGACTTCTGCTTTTAAAGATGGTTACCCGGCATTTCATAGCCGCTATAGCGACGCGGCTCGAGCAAAGTAGGCTGGTGTCGCACAGATTGCGAGCTTGAGGCACAGCGGGCGACGAAGAATCCTAGCACATGGTTGCTAGACACGAGGTCATAGATGGCGCATGGGCGAAACCCACAGTGTGGCGTAACGAGATTACAAGCCACGCGCCTAGCGGAAGAGTCCAGTGAGGCGACACGATGGGGACTGATTCTCGCGGGTGGAGACGGACTGAGGCTTCGCCTGCTGACGCGACTGATTGCCGGCGATGAGAGGCCCAAGCAATTCTGCTCAATCCTAAATGGAAAAACTCTGCTAGAAATGACTCGAGAGCGGGTCGCCCACGGCATCTCAAGACGTCGCACGCTTGAAGTCGTGACCCGAAGCCATCAACGCTTCTACGCGCCACTGCAACAGCATCTCTCGCCGACACAGGTTGTGATCCAGCCGGCAAACCGGGGAACTGCCCCTGCTATACTTTACAGTATCTTGCGTATTGCGGCCCGCTCGCCGGCGGGGTCAGTCGCAATTTTTCCCTCGGACCATTATGTTTCGAGCGATGAGGTTTTCATGGCCTATGTCAGAGTCGCTTTTGACGCGGTCCAGGAAAACCCCGATTCAGTGATTTTACTCGGCATCGAGCCTGAAGGTCCGGAGGTTCAATACGGATGGATCGAGCCGGGCGAGTCAATACCCAATCGACGGGCCATTGGCATTTATCGAATTCGCCGCTTCTGGGAAAAACCGCGCTTTGAGCGGGCCAAGTCGCTCTTAGCGCACGACTGTCTGTGGAACACCTTTGTGTTGGTGGCGTGCATTCCCTCGATTCTCCGGCTGGTTGAAGTCGCAACGCCTGAACTCTTTCGCGCGTTCTCGCAGTTGCGAACCGTGCTAGGAACCCGCGCAGAAGCTCGGGCCGTAGAATCGCTTTATGACGCACTCCCGAACACAGACTTTTCTCGAGACGTGCTGGCCAAGCATGCGGAGAGACTGGCGGTGCTTCCAGTACCTGGCGTCATCTGGAACGACTGGGGCGAACCCCGGCGCGTTCTCAATTCTCTCAGACTCATGAGACGCTTAGACGGAAAGATTTTGCCGGTGCGATCATTGTCAAATTGAGCTACCGATGTCGCTGAACTTTTACCACTCGCTGCTTGAGATCTTAAATGCGCCCGATGCGGGTTTCAGCGTAGGTTCGTCCTATTCGCGCCGCTACCGTGAGCGACCAATAAACTCGTTGCATTCGACGGTAGAGTCCGAAAAAGAAGCTTTCGATGGTAAATATCCGGGATTCACATGGGGCCGATAACTATGTTCCAATAATTTGGTGGTAAACTCAGGAACGAATCATGCGAGAAAAATGAATTCAGTTGCACAAGGCGCTCCATCGCCGGATGATAAAGAGACGGTAGCTATAAAGAAAACCGCCGCCCCATCGATATTGATTGTCGATGACGAAGAAAACTTCCTCGCGCTCTTACGTTGGTTTTTATCTAACCGCGGCTACGAGGTTCAAACCGCTTCAAATGGCGAAGACGCTTTGAGACTCGCCGAGACCCGCTCTTTCGCATCGGCGCTCGTCGATATCAGAATGGGACCCATTGATGGGTTAACTCTGCTGGACGAGTTAAGGCAACGCTTCCCTGTGATCAAAGTCATTCTCATGACCGCCTATCCCACGGTGGTTACGATCAAACAATCCTTCGAAAAAGGCGCCTCCGCCTTCTTGACGAAACCCGTGGATCTTCAAGAATTGCTCAAAATAATTGACGGGCTCTCGTAGCGCCGCTGTGAATATCCCCGAATGACGCTTGATGGGGCCCTCATAGCATGGCCACTGCGCAACTCGTTGACAAGAGGCTTCTTTGGAATAGTATTGCACTTATTGATCTCATTGATGCCGTTTCTTTCAATCTAGACTGACGGGATGATCTTGAGATGGCGTTGTTCGTTTCCTTATTTTCTCGCCTGCGCGCTCGGCCGATAACGCTGAAGTCACATCTTTTAAGGCTCATTCTGGTCGGTGTGCTTCCGTTGCTAATTTTTTCGATCGGGATGGTCATTCTTCTCGCCCGGCAGGAGAAAGCGGCTTTGGAGCGCGGCCTCGTCGAGACAACCCGAGCCTTGACAGTCGCCCTCGACAAGGAGTTTGAATCTTCAATCACGGCATTGAAGGGGCTCGCTACATCGGAACACTTGGGCATCGGTGACGTGATCGGTTTTTACGATGTAACCTCTCGTGTGCTGCAAAGCCAGAGCCAGTGGAAAAAAATAATCTTCCTCGATTCTGCGGGTAATCAATTGTTTAGCACAGGGAGCCCGACGGGAGCCGCGGTCCCAGGTGTTGTCGAAACGGAAACCTTTGAGGAAGCCCTGCGCACCGGAAGGCCTGCGGTCTCTAATCTCTTTGCGGCGAATGCCATTGGCGCCAGCGTGAATATTTATGTTCCGGTGTTGCGCGGGAACAAAGTAAAATTCGTCGTCACTGCCGTGCTCGAGCCGCGGGTGTTCACCAACATCTTGACGCACCAAAAGATTCCCGGCGATTGGGTCGGTACGGTCTTCGACCGCAAGAAAATCATCGTCGCGAGGACCCGGTCCCAAGAGCAGTATGTTGGCAAGCCGGCCGGCCCGCTAATCGGAAAGGCGAGCCATGAGGCTACCGAGGGATGGCTAGAGGGCGCCACCCGACGAGATGGTGTTCCCTCTTATGCTGCATTTAGCCGATCATTGTCATCGGGTTGGTCCGTGGCGCTGGCCGTTCCAGCTGCGGAAGTCGATGCGCTCTTCTATCGCTCGCTCTGGACGATCGGCAGCGCAGGTATCGCGTTCTTGTTCGCGGGACTATTACTGGCGTTAATCTTTGCGCGGCGAGTTTCCGCGCCAATTCGATCGCTGTCATTAATGGCAGAAGCCTTGGGAAAGGGGCAGCCCATCCCAACTCCGGTTGCCTCGAGTCTGGCGGAAGTGGACGCCTTAGCGCAGGATCTAAAACTCGCTGCCGATCTGCTCGAGAAACGCTCCCAGGAACGGGACCGCGTCGAGGCCACGCTGCGGGAAAAAGAAGAGTCACTCCAGCGCCAGGCAGATCTGATGGATTTGACAGGGGAGGCGATATTCGGATGGGAGATAGGGGGGCCGATCGTGTATTGGAACTACGGCGCCGAGCAGCTCTACGGCATTCCCCGTAGCGAGGCCGTCGGACAATCCAGTCACGAGTTGCTCTCCATGTTGTTCCCAAGGATAGACTTGGATCTAGAACCTATGCTCTCCGACACGGGTGAATGGAATGGCGAAGTAATCCACGTCGCTCGCGACGGTCGCCAATTGATCGTCGAACGTCACGCTCGACTGGTACGGGAGCGGAGCGGCCGCCGTTTGGTATTGGAGAGTAACCGGGACAACACCGGCCGTAAGCAATTCGTCCAGCGGCTTTCGACGGAGCACGCCGTAACGCTGATTTTGTCAGAGGCAAGCACCTTAGATGAGGCTATGGGCAGAATACTCCAGACGATCGGCGCAGGGCTTGGATGGGAAATCGGCGGGTTCTGGATCGTTCGCGAGAATCGACAAATAATCGAGTGCCTGGAATCCTGGCATACACCCGCCGGCAATTTTTCTGGCCGCGATGCGACCCCGCCGCTCCGGCGCGGTGTCGGACTTCCCGGAAAGGTATGGGCCACCGAAGAGACCGCGTGGATACCAGACGTTGACAAAGATCCTGGATTTCTGCGCGGATCCGTTGCAGTGAAGGACAACATCCGCAGCGCGTTCGCTTTCCCCATCAAATCGCGCGACGGGGTGCTCGGCGTCATTGAGTTTTTTAGCATTGAGGTGCGCGAACCGGATGAGGGTCTTTTAACAACGGTGCGCGCGATTGGCGGCGAGATCGGACAGTTCGTCGAACGGGCGCGAGCGGAAATCGCACTACGTCATAGCGAGCAGAGTCTGCGTAACCAGGCTCAAGAACTGGAGCAACAACTCCTTGCCTCAGGCCGTCTTGTTGCCATGGGTGAACTGACTGCGTCAATGGCCCATGAGTTTAACAACCCGCTGGGAATCATTCTTGGGTTTGCTCAAGCATTGTTGGCCGACATGAACGCCTCCGACCCGAATTATCATCATGTAGAGATCATCGCTGAAGAGGGTCAACGCTGCGAAAGAATTCTTAAGGAGCTGTTGGAGTTCGGTCGTCCAAAGAGCGCGGATTTCACGCTCACTGACGTCAAAGAGGTTATCGAAAAAACCTTGGATTTGGTTTCGAGTCGTGCCACTAAGAGCAACGTGGAAACGATAAGCCAAATTGTCACCACTCTGCCGCAAATCCATGCCGACGCTCAGCAACTCCAACAGGTGTTGCTCAATCTGTGTTTGAACGCCGTGGACGCGATGCCGCGGGGCGGGCGGCTGACTGTGGGCGCAGCGGCAAACTCAGCGGATCAATTGGTCATAACTGTTTCGGACACGGGATACGGTATCGATACCGACACCCTGCCCAAGATTTTCCAGCCTTTTTTTACCGCGAAAAAAAGACGTGGTCTGGGTCTTGGTCTGCCCATCTGCGACCGGATTATCAAAGCTCACGGTGGAAGGATCGACGTGGAGAGCCAGCCGGGCCGAGGTGCGATCTTCACAATACATCTTCCGCTGAATCAGAAATCCACAGTACGCAAGGAGGCTGATCGAGAATTACTTGCATCCTAGTCGCAACCGACGACTGTCAAAAATTGTCTTGTCTCGTGCTCCCAATCAGCGCGGAATTGAAGCCGTAGTTATTTCGCGAGCTTGTGCAACACGAACTTGGCGCCATTCCGGTCCGCAGCATCGGCCGTAACGCTCGCGGCTCTTCACTATTCCGGAGCACCGGCTGTAGGGGAAAATCCTCTCAACTAGGAAATTTCCTTCACGCCAATCTGTCTTGTCATTATGCCGTACGATAGCTTTCGCTTGAAAATCAAGGGACTTTTCAGCCGGCGCTATTGGCATCTCCTTTGCCCATATGACCATTTAAACGATTGTTTATTGTCGGAAGTGAGTTAAGCGACAATGAAATTAAATCTCGCATTTTTGATGTTGGCGGCTCCATCGCAGTGGGGATGTCAGTTCCTCGCAGGAACAGCCACTGGAGCGCTCGCAACCGGTGCGGGCTACGAGATCCACGCCAAGCAGCAGATGGATAGGCTGGAAGATGGCTACAGAGGCGAAAGAATATCGCGGCAAGAATACGAGGCGCAGAAGAAACAAATTGAGGGCGGCTCCATCATCTACTAGGTCAAACACGGCTCAATCGTTTCCTTGCCGGTGATGGTGGTAGAAAAATTGGTCAATAGCGGGCATATGGCAAGATCTCGGTCTGCAGATAAAAAGGAAAAGTGATGCGTTACTTTGTGCTGTGGCTATTCGGTGCGCCCTTCAGTGTGATTGTCTGGATGTGGGCGCTGGCAAATTCTAACTGTCGAAAGACGTTTTTTGGATTGAAGGCATATCTTTTTAAATCAAAAAACAGCAGATCAGGCGAAAAGTTTTGTTCGGAAAGCCGATCAACTGTGTAATCGCGACTCATCGCGATTGAAATTTTGATGGTTTCAAAGACGTGATTAATAATCTCTAAGTTCGATAGCATCAGTCGCTACACGCCGTAAAACAGAGCAGTTTGAATCCGGGCGATCCAGTTATTTTTTCGCGCTCAGGCATGAACATTATGCTACCTCCCATTCTGAGGAAGGCCGCTAAAACAACTGAACGTCATTACAAGCTCACCGCATAACTCGATGCCTCAGCCAAACGATATTTCGTTGACTCGGACGAAAGACACCGCACTTACGATCAAGCTTTCAGGAGCGTGGAGATTTCAACGGGGGCTTCCTTCCATATTTGGAGTGGAGCGACAACTTGCATGTCAACCGCGGTTTCAGCGGGTAATCTTTGATGCTCGCGATCTTACGGAATGCGACGGCAGTGTCGTTACTGTTCTCGCCAAAGTCAGCGATCTTTGCCGCCGGTGCGGAATTGCGATTGATCGAGACGGTTTTCCCGAGGGCTTGTGCCCCCTGCTGGATCTTGCCGAGGCCGTTCCAGAGATCGAGGAAACTCGAAAAGAAGTCGGTCATTTCTCGATTGTCGATCGGATTGGGATTCAGACATACGGGAGCGCGCATTATATCGTGAATCGACACGCCTTGAATTTGCGTAAGAAACTGGCTGCCCTTTAATACGGCGAGATTCTGCTCACGACAAATCGACAAAATCATCTTAGATTGAGCGGCATTGAGATCAGGCGACTAAAGCGATAAAAGACCCACCAGAGGATTGATATGTCCACGGGAAGAATTCTCGTCGTCGACGACGACCGCAATCTCCTCGAATTGGTCCGGACCAGGCTCGAGGCGGCCAAGTACGAGGTGCTAACGGCCGTCAACGGCGAGGAGGCTAGAGAAGCACTCAATGGCGACAGCATTGATCTCTCCATCGTTGATTTGAAGCTTGCTGGCCAGGACGGCATGTCGCTGATGGAGGAATTGCATGCAATCAATCCTGCCCTGCCGGTCATTATTCTCACCGGCTATGGAAGTATCGAAGGTGCCGTAGAGGCCATAAAAAGAGGCGCCTACGGCTATCTCACGAAGCCTATTGATCCCAGAGATCTGCAGCTGCAAATCGCTCGCGCGCTGGAAAATCGCCGGCTCGCCTCTGAGAACATGCGGCTCAAGGAGCTGCTCAAGGAAAAATTTGATTTTACCAATATCGTTGCCAAGAGCGACAAAATGCAGAAGGTGCTGGCGGGGGTTTCGCGAATCGCACAGACCGAGTCTACTGTCTATATTCACGGCGAAAGCGGCACAGGCAAGGAGGTGATTGCCAAGGCGATTCATCTTGCCAGCGAGAGGAAAAATAAGCCCTTCGTGGCGATCAATTGCGCCGCCGTCCCGGAAACTTTGCTGGAGAGCGAGCTGTTTGGTCATGAAAAGGGATCGTTTACCGGCGCCGTGCGCAGCACCAAGGGATTTTTCACGCAGGCTCATGAAGGCACTATTTTTTTGGATGAAATCGGCGACATGCCGCTGTCCATTCAACCTAAACTCCTGCGTGCGCTGGAGGAGCGGCAGTTCTATCCCATCGGAAGCGAAAAGCCTATTCAGGTGGATGTCAGGGTTATTGTTGCCACCAAGAAGGACCTTGAAGAGGAAGTAAAAAAGGGGCTTTTTCGCGAGGATCTTTTCTACCGAATTCATGTTATTCCGGTTCGTCTTCCGCCTCTGCGGGAACGGAAAGAAGATATTCCACACCTGGTAGGCCATCTGCTGCAGAAAATCGCGTTGCAAACAAAAAACGATGTGAAAGGTCTCACGCCTCAAGCTATGAAGAAGCTGATGCTTCATGACTGGCCGGGCAATGTTCGCGAACTCGAGAACACCTTAGAGTACGCGGTCACGATGACCGAGGATAAGCTCGTCACTGAAGATCTTATATTTGAAACGAGAGTCCCGACGGCTGTCGGTTCGCAGGAGTCCGCTATCCGAGGTGACTTGCTACCGGCTGAAGGCCCCCTCAGATCTCTCAAAGAAGCAAGAGCGGAATTTGAAAAGGCATACCTTATTCGTCTGCTCGAACACTCTAATGGAAGCGCCGCTAAGGCAGCGGAGATTGCCGGGAAGTACCGGGCGGATTTCTATGACCTACTGAAAAAACACGGCATAAAACTCCAAGAGTTCAAGAAGATCGACTAGGATCGTGCTGCGCTCGGAATCTCGAATCGCCAATATGGCAATCTGCTCGATTCTAATCTCATCTTGCCTATCCTCGCTCCGCTGAATCGCAAAGATTAACTCCACGATTCGCGGTCGGCGTCGCGCAATTTTCAGCCGCCGCTAAAAGAAAATACCTTCCAGATCGATAGGGAAAACTCCTTCAAGTATTTGGCCGGTCTGAAGATCGCACGTAAATCTCTAACTAAATCGGGGAAATAGCGTCGCCGTAGAAATTGGTACGCCCCTTGCTCATTACAGGATCGTGGAATCAACGACCATTCTTGCAGATGGTTTTCCGCTCGCTGCCACGCGAAGCGGTATAGCGTAGGAGGTAATCATGCGTAAAGTTGCTCTGGTAACCACTTTCCTTTTCATTTTGGGCATGGGCGCTGGGTGTTCCACCCAGACCAAAACCGTGACGACGGAGACGCAACAACATCCGACGGGTGCTGATGTCGCAAGTAAGACCGAGACTACGACAACGGAAACTCAAAGCGAATCCGGGGGTGTGTTAAGCAGTACGGTCGACGTAGTCGGCGAAGTTCTTTCTCTTCCATTTCGTGCGGTCGGCGGTTTGCTGAGGGGCATTTTCTAACAGCATTCATGTAGCAATAAGAATAATTCTGCTGAAGGCTGCCGTCCACAGTTGAGACAGGCTCTTGGCGGAGGCGGTTCTCATGACATATGAGGCAAACGCCAAGGTCGTCCTGGAGCAATAGGCTTTCTCTCCGCCGGGCCCTCTGGCCGGAACTTGTGCACCGAGCCCAAAACATTTTGGCGAAAGAAAAGGACCCTTATCTCACGGGGTCGTCGGCACAATTCAACTTCGTCATGCCTGCGAAGCGAATTTGCACGCAAAGCTATGGTGACAAGATTCCGGTCTGCTGTTCCGAGAGAATAATCGGCCGGCAAGAAATCGCCGCGTCCGGATCGTCACTTTGGTTTGGAGGGGCAGAGCACTTTAGACGGCGTCGGACTCAATCGAGGGGACACGTGCATGGCGGCATATCGCATAAAGCAATCGCACCAACATCGTTCGGTCCCACAACACCTAAACTGCGACGATCAAGATCTCTGGAAGACTGTTGTTGAGGCGCCTGCGATATTTGTGTTTCTTGACTTTGACGGCACCCTAGCCGAAATTGCGCCAACTCCGGCCGACGCATTACTTAGCGAACCGCGAAAACGTTGGCTCAAAGATTTTTTATTGTTACCCCAGTGCTCGATTGGAGTCGTCAGTGGGCGTCCCATTGACGAACTGAAATGGCTCATCGGTTTAGAACAGATCTATTATGTCGGTTGCCACGGCTTGGAGCGGGCGGCGCCCGACGGCACGTTCCATATGTCGCGGCCGAACCAAGCGGTTGTCGACGCGCTGAGCTCTTTGCGCGACGAGATGTGCTGGGCTATAGCGGACTCTGACGGAATCGTCCTGGAAGACAAGGGCATTGCCGTCGCCCTGCACTACCGGCGGGCTGAGCGCGACACGGCATTGGTGGCGCGCGAGGAATTTGTCCGCGCGGTGCACTGGTATCAGCAGCAAGGCGTTAAACTAGAACTCTTGGCCGGCAAAAAGGTCATTGAAGCCAAACCGACAGGCACGTCCAAAGTCGGCGCGATAACCGAAATCCTCGCACGCTATGCTTCAACCGCTTTGCCGATCTATATTGGAGACGACCTCACCGATGAAGCGGCGTTTGACGCCATTGCGGGAATAGGCATGGCTATTCTCGTCGCGGAAACGCCACGAAAGACCGTAGCCCCTCTATTTCACAAGAACCCAACCGAAGTTTACAGGTTTCTCCGTCGCTTGACCCAGATGAGGGATAAGCGTGAAAGGGCTTGATCACAACTGGCCAGCACCGATGCGGCGCGCGCTCAAAGTCTTGACGGAGGAGGGCGCTCGGTGAATTACGACACAGCCTTTAGGCCCTATCTTGCAAAGCGCATCGAGCAAATTGAAGCGGCGGATATCGTTGTCGGCATTCCTTGCTACAACAATGAAACGACCATCGTCAACGTGATGAAACAAGTCAGCCGCGGTCTGGCGAATAATTTCAAGTCCGCTAGGTCGGTTATCTTGATTTCCGACGGCGGCTCGACTGATGACACGCGCGAAGTTGCCCGCGAGGAAGAGATCATGCCGTGGCAGGAAAAGGTCGTATTTATCTATCGTGGCATCGGCGGAAAAGGAACGGCATTTCGGGCAATCTTCGAGGCTGCTGATAAATTGAATGCACGCGCCTGTGCCGTGGTAGACGCCGATCTGCGCAGCATCACGCCGGACTGGCTGCATCATATGCTGGAGCCCGTGCTGGAAAAAGATTATGACTTCGTCGCGCCGACTTATTCACGCCACAAATGGGACGGCACTATTACCAACAACGTCGCCTATAATCTCACCCGGGCGCTCTATGGCAAACGGCTGCGCCAGCCCATCGGCGGCGATTTCGGCCTGTCGCGAAGAACCGTTCAGTCTTATCTAACGCAAAATGTCTGGGGCACGGAAGTGGCGCGCTTCGGGATCGACATCTGGATGACGACTCACGCCATTGCTCACGGCTTGCGCGTATGCCAGGCAAATCTGGGAATGAAGGTGCACGATCCTAAGGACCCGGGACTTTCGTTGGGACCGATGTTTCGCCAGGTGGTGATGACGCTGTTTACCTTGATGGAACAGCATTATTTGGTATGGAAAGAGGTTCACGGCAGCGAAGCCGTGCAAACCTTCGGTACGGAAGAGATTCTTGAACCGGAAGCGATCAAGGTCGATCAAGAGCTGTTGATACAGAATTTCAAAACGGGCCAGCAACACTTCGGCGCGCTGTGGAAAGATATTCTCAGCTCACCCTGTTACGCCGCGGTGCAAAAGTTGACCACTGCAGAGCGGAAAACTTTCTATCTGGACGTCACCTGTTGGGCGCATATTATTTATGAAATCGCGGCGACCTTTCACCACTGGCCCAAGGATCGTGCCAAACTCGTCGACGTGATGAGTCCTCTGTACGAAGCCCGGGTCGCGTCCTTTATTAACGAAACCGCGGAGATGACCACGGCGGAGTCGGAGCGGGTCATTGAAGGTCAGGCGGAGATTTTTGAAAAGGAGAAGCCTTACTTGGTGAAGTATTGGGAAGCCGAAGAAGGAGAATCCAAGAGCTGGGGCGTGCTGCAAAAAGTTTTCGGCAGTGGAAGCTAAAAGAGAACGCTCTTTCCAGTCGTTTCAACCGTTCAAGCCGATTAAATCATTGACGGCACAAATGAAGATCGGGAGAACCAACCGCAATAAGACGATAGGCGCCAAGGACATTGATTTTGTCAGGCGCGATTGACGGCGCCCGCTTTGCACCAGGTTTTCCGCGCCTGAGTGGTGATGCGCAGGGAAGTCTGAAAAGTTTAGAAGCAGGTAGAAGAAGATAGATAACTGCCATGAGCTGCGAAAAAATCCTCTTACCGGTTGTTAGCCAGTCCGAGGCAAAGGCAAACCTCGACTTGGCGATGCGCCTGGTTGGTCCGCGTGGAAAGATTGTCGCCCTTAGAGTGGTGCGGGTGGCTGATGACATGTCGCTGAGCGAAGGCACGGGAGATGCGGTCGCGTCGCGGGCTGCGTTGGACGAAGTTAGCGATCTCATCACCGATAAACGGGTCGAGCTCAAGCCGCTGGTGCGCGTTGCCCATCGAGTCACTGAAGGTATCGCAGAAAGCGCCGCCGCTGAAAGCGCCGATCTGTTGATTCTGCCGTGGAGAGGCAGGGCCAGTGCCGAAACGCTGTTGTTTGGCCGCACCATCGATCGGCTGGTCGAAGCCCCACCGTGCAATGTGATGGTTGCCCGCGTCAGCAACTTAGCCAGCTGGAAGAAAATCCTTCTTCCCGTTCGCGGCGGACCCTACGCAGAGTTCGCCTTGCAGATTGCCGATCGGCTTGCCTTTACCCTCGGGGCGGAAATCACCGTGCTCCATTGCGAGTGCGGTTTTGGATCAGCGGAGTTCAATGAGGCATTCTACGACACGTTCTTGCGCCGCATGCGGCACCAATCTCATGTCACGCGTTTTCTCGCCGTGCGGGGCGACCCGCAGAAAACCATCCTGGAACATGCTGCAACCCATGACGCCGTTATCGTTGGCGCCGGGGCGGCAACCGAACCGCAATCATTTTTTCTAGGTCCCGTGGTCGAGCAGATCGCCCTATCGCTGGATAAGCCGCTGCTGGTCGTCAAAACACCGGAGACTTTCGGAACATGGAAAGAAACTCGGCGCGTTGTCCAGCCCAAAAATCTTTCCGACCAGGTCGACCAGTGGTTCGCCGAGAACACTTTTCACCGCGGAGAGTTTGCCGACCTGGCGAAACTCGTCGACTTGAAGCGAAAACAGAATCTTACCATTAGCCTGGGTCTGCCCGCGCTCAACGAAGCGGAAACCGTCGGCAACATTATTCAGATCGTCAAGACGGCGCTAGTCGAAGAAGCGCCGCTGTTGGACGAGATCGTGCTGATCGATTCAGGTTCGGCGGACGACACCGTTAAGATTGCCGAGGACCTCGGTATTCCGGTCGTCGTGCACCAAGAAGTTTTGCCGGATGAGGGCGCCTTTCGCGGCAAAGGCGAAGCGCTATGGAAAAGCCTGCATATGCTCAAGGGCGATATTATTGCTTGGGCCGACACCGACATCAGGAATTTTTATCCCGGTTTCGTCTATGGCCTGTTAGGACCGCTATTGCGCGAGCCCGAGATCCAGTACGTCAAAGGGTTTTACCGCCGGCCGATCGAGATGGACGGCAAATTGATTTCGGAGGGCGGGGGCAGAGTCACTGAACTGACGATTCGGCCGCTGTTCAATCTGTTCTATCCCGAGCTCTCGGGCATGATTCAGCCTCTGGCCGGGGAATACGCCGGACGTCGGTCGGCTCTGGAACAGATGCCGTTTTTCACCGGCTACGGCGTCGAGACCGGTTTGCTCATCGATCTATTCAACAAATACGGCCTCACGGCCATCGCCCAGGTGGATCTTGAGGAGCGGGTGCACCGCAATCAGTCGTTGGCTTCCCTCAGTCAAATGTCGTTCGCCATTATCCAGGTGGTGGTGCAGCGGCTGCAACAGAAAAGCCGCATTGAGATATTGGATGAAATCAATCGTTCGATGAAGCTGATCAAGCCGCAGAGAACGAGCTACGCCCTGGAACTAAAACCGATCCAGGACCGTGAGCGGCCGCCGATGATCTCGATCCCTGCCTATCGGGCTAAGCGAGCAGCGTACGCGGAGGCAGAATGCCCGCCAAGCTAAAAGAAAAATCCTTGGTCGTCATCACCGATCTGGACGGCACGATGCTCGACCAACGGACGTACAGTTACGAACAAAGTTTGGCGGCCGTTGCAAGGCTACGCGCGCGAGAAATCCCGCTGGTTTTCTGTTCGAGCAAAACTGCCGCTGAAATTATCCCGCTGCAGCGTAAGCTTGGACTGAAAGATCCCTTTATCTGCGAAAGTGGCGGCGCGATCTATCTGCCGCAGAAGTATTTCCCATTCGCAATTGCGGCCCTGAAACCTCGAAAATTCTTGGATGTTATCGAGTTCGGCAAGAAAATATTTTATTTGCGCCAGGTCTTGCAAGAAACCGCTCAAGCTTGCGGTGCCACGATTCAATCCTTTGGAACTATGACCTTTCAAGCAATCATGTTCCGCACCGGTCTGACGCTGGATCAGGCGATCCAAGCCCGGCAGCGAGAATACGACGAACCGTTTTTCATCGATGTTGGCGATGAAGAAACTCTTTTAGCTGCGCTGAGGGAGAGAGGGCTGACGGTCACCAAGGGAGATCGTTTCCATCATCTCACTGGCGGTCACGACAAAGGCGATGCGGTAAGAGTCTTGCTAGATTACTACCGGCGGGAGTATCCATATTTGCTAGCCATTGGCTTAGGCAACTCGGCCAACGATCTGCAGCTGCTCCGGCAAACAGACATCGCGGTGCTGGTGCGCAATCGGGATGGCAGTTGGAACGGCGAGGTCACGACACATCTGCCGAGTGTGAAGCGCACCGAGGCCATCGGACCAGAGGGTTGGCGCAAGGCTATCGAAAACCTATTGGACCAAAGGTCACCGTGACGCGGTGCTTTCGTTGGCCAAGTCTACAAATGAAAATAGTGACGGCTGTCCTCTTCCTCTGTTTGCTCGTTTCCGCGGCTGCGGCGCAATCTCACTTGCGCTTTGTCAGCTGGAGATCGGAAGCGGCGGTGGTTTGGGAACAGTTGATTGCGAATTTCGAGGCCGGTCATCCCGGTGTCAAGGTCGTTCGAGAAGTCGGCCCCCATTCCTCTACTGAGTTCCACGATCTGGTGACCCAAAAGCTGCGCAACCGCGACCCGGAGATGGACGTGTTTTTCATGGACGTCATCTGGCCCGGCGAATTCGCCGCGGCGGGTTGGGCGTTGCCGTTGGATGAGTATTTTTCCGTCCCCCAGCAAAAAGAATTTCTCACCGCGCCCATCGAAGCTAACCGTTATCGCGGCCGGATTTACGGCGTGCCGCTGTTCGTCGACGCCGGCATGCTCTATTTTCGCAAAGATTTGCTGGCCAAGTACAAACTCGCGCCGCCGCGCGCTTGGCCCGAGCTGGTCGAGCAAACCAAGCGGATCCTGGCGCAGGAGCGCGACCCTTACCTCACCGGCTACTCAGCGCAGTTCAAACAATACGAGGGGCTGGTTTGCAATATGATGGAATTCCTCATGAGCAACGGCGCGGCCCTGTGGGACGAACAAACGCTTAACAGCGCACTCGCAAGCAGCCGAGCCACGGAGGCGGTTCGCTTCGTGCGAGACCAAATTATTCGGTCGATTTCGCATCGCGGCGTGCTGGCGTATCAGGAGCCCGAATCACTGGCGCTGTTCACCCAAGGGAAAGCACTGTTTCATCGCAACTGGCCCTACGCCTGGGAAGTCGCCAACGATCCTCAACGATCGAAAGTCGCCGGTCATGTCGGAGTGATGCCGTTACCGTCATTTCCTGGCCAGAAGAGTGTCGCGGCCCTGGGCGGCTGGCAGCTTGGCATCAGCCGCTTCTCGCGCAACCCAGGGTTGGCCTGGGAATTCGTGCAGCATATGACCAGTCGCGAAGCGCAAAAACAGATCGCCCTCGCCACCGGCCGCGGGCCGGCGCGGGCGGCTTTGTATCGCGACGCCGAGGTTTTGGCCAAGCACCCGCACTTTAGCGCGCGCTACGAGACTTTTGTTCTAGCCGAACCGCGGCCGCGCACGCCGGTCTACCTGCCGCTTTCCAACATCATGCAGCGCTACTTCAGCTCGGCGATCGCCATCCCCGATTCCAACATCGACCAAATGGCCGGTGTGGCCGCGCGCGACATGAATCGAGTTCTGGATCTGCTGCGTGAAAGGCCACGCCCGTGAAAAGATCGAACGATCCGGTTTGGAGGTTTCTCGCGCCGAGCTTCTTGTTCGTCGTGCTGTTTTCGCTTTATCCGATTATCGAGTCCTTTCGCTTGAGCTTTTACCGGATGATTCTAACCTTGCCGTGGCTGGGTCAGAGGTTTGTCGGTTGGGAGAATTATCAAGATCTGCTCAGCGACCCGGTGGCAATTCAGTCCCTGCTCACATCGATAACTTTCGTCGCGGTTACCACCCCCATCGAAGTCCTGCTTGGCCTCGGCATGGCTCTGGTCCTGAACGAATCGTTTCGCGGCCGCGGCTGGCTGCGCGCCATCGTGCTGGTGCCCTGGGCGATTCCCACTGTCGTCGCGTCGCAAATGTGGCGCTTCATTTTTAACGACCGCTACGGCCTATTCAATTTTGTAATGTTCGGCGACGCCACCGATCGATACTGGGCGCCGCTGGCGGAGCCTGGCTTAGCCCTGCTATCGATCATGGTGGCGGATATCTGGAAGACCAGTTCGTTTGCGGCGCTGATCATTCTAGCGGGGCTGCAAGGCATTCCACGCGAACTCTACGAGGCGGCCAGCATTGACGGCGCCGGCGCGTGGCAGAAGTTTCGCCTCATCACGTTGCCGCTGGTGAAGCCCGCTTTACTTCTGGCTTTGCTGTTTCGCACCATCGATGCGTTCAAGGTTTTCGACTTGGTCTTCGTTATGACCCAAGGCGGCCCGGCGGACACGACCAATGTGCTGCAATTCTACGGTTACAAAAAAAGCTTCGCCGAAGGCATGATTGGCTATGGCTCGACCATCGCCGTGGCGGTGTTTTTGCTGTCCCTGATCTTGGCAATGGTCTACATCCGGCTGCTCGGCGCGCGACTGTTGGCCAAGGAGCAGCCCGCATGAAAAAAATCACCGTCTTGGCCGGTGTGCTCCTCATTGGCGCATTTGGTTTGCTGCCTTTTCTTTGGTTCGTCACGACTTCCTGGAAAAGCGCCACCGAGATTAGCGCCATCCCACCGGTGCTGTGGCCGAACTTTCACTGGGAGCATTACCAAGCCGCGCTGGCGCAACATGGGCTGCTCCGCTATATCGCCAACAGCGCCATCGTTGCCGGCGCCACGACGGTCATCAGCATCGTCATTGCGTCCTTGGCTGCCTATGCATTGGCCCGTTTCAAGCTACGTTGGGGCCGATATTATCTGCTGTTGCTGCTCGCGCTGTCGATGTTTCCGCAAATCGCCATCGCCGGACCGGTTTGGCGTTTGCTGAGCGGACTGGGCTGGCTCAACAGTTATCAGGGCATCGTCGCCGCATATATTTCACTCTCCCTGCCCTTTGCGATTTGGGTGCTCACGACGTTTTTCAAAGAACTGCCCTACGACATCGAAGAAGCGGCGCTGATCGATGGCTGTAGCCGCTGGCAGGTGCTACGCCACGTCGTTTTTCCACTCGCCGCGCCGGGGATCTTCACCGCGGCGATTTTGGTTTTCATCCATGCGTGGAACGAATTTTTCTTCGCGTTGATCATTTTGACCTACCCGGCGGTGCAAACGTTGCCGGTGGGCATCGCGCTGTTTCCGGGTGAGTACACGATGCCCTGGGGCGAAATCGCCGCCGCGTCGACCATCGCGACGCTGCCTTTGATTGTGCTCACGCTGATCTTTCAACGGCGCATCGTGCAGGGTTTGTCGGCGGGAGCGGTGAAAGGATAATGGGTATTTTGGATGTTTGAGTTTGGATTTGACACCGCGGAACACTTCCTAATTCAACAATCCGAGTAATCGAAAATCCAAAATCGAAAGATGGCCTCACTCTCGATAGAAAACCTTTCAAAGTCGTTCGGCCGCAGCCGCGTTCTCGGCGAGATTTCTTTTACTGTCGCCGACGGTGAGTTTTGCGTTTTGCTCGGCCCGTCGGGCTGCGGCAAGTCGACGCTCCTTCGCATCGTCGCGGGATTAGAGCACGCTTCAAGCGGCAAGGTTCGGATCGGTGTCGAGTCTGTGGAACGCTTGCCGCCGCGCGACCGCGACGTTGCCTTTGTCTTTCAAAACTACGCGCTCTATCCGCATATGACCGTAGCGGAGAATCTCGGATTTTCCCTCCGGCTTCGCGGCTTAGTCAAAGACGAGATTCAAGCGCGTGTCACGGAGACTGCCCAATTGTTGGAAATCGACTCGCTCTTGGGACACAAGCCGCAGCAGTTGAGCGGCGGTCAACGCCAGCGCGTCGCATTGGGGCGGGCGATCGTACGCCGACCGAAGTTGTTCCTGTTCGACGAGCCTCTGTCCAATCTTGACGCGACGCTGCGCGCGACCATGCGCGTCGAGCTCGCCAAACTGCACGAGCGTTTGGGCGCGACGATGCTCTATGTCACTCACGACCAAGCCGAAGCGATGACGCTGGGCGACACCATCGTCGTGCTTGACCAAGGTGCGGTCCAGCAGCGCGGTACGCCGGCGGAAATTTATCATCGGCCGGCCAATACCTTCGTCGCCGGCTTCGTCGGCAATCCGCGCATGAACTTGATCGAAGGGCAAATAGACGGGTCGAGTAAATGGCTGAAAGTTGGGTCAATGCGTCTTAACTTTTCCGGTATACTTTCCAATCTTGGCCCTGCGTACCTGGGTGCGCACGTCACGATTGGTATCCGACCCGAAGATTTTCATCCTTGTAAACAAGACAGGGCTTGGCTTTCTGGAACAGTTACCTTTGTCGAAGATCTCGGATCGGATCGCTTTGTGCATCTGTCCTGCGATAACCTGAAACTGGTCGCGCGTTTGTCGGCGCAGACTCAAATAAAGCGCGGTGATGCACTCCACCTAAGCGCAGACCCACAGCGAGTGCATCTGTTTCATCAAGATCTACGACTTGATCATGCCAATGTAACATAGAAATGGCGTTGGCGACGCCAGAGTCGCAGGATGTCAGCGACCCTCACACAAGGAATCGTCATGGGCGCGCGTATCAGAACGCTTGTGTTATGCATCATCGAGAAGCGGAGTCACGACGATGTCGTCACGCTGGTCAAGCTTGTCGCGCCGATCGCTTGACGAATTTGACTCTCTCTCCCCCGAGAATATTAACAACCGATCGTAACCGTTGCGGCTGAGACGGGTTCCGGTGGGTTACGACGGGCTCATTCGCACGATGAAGGAGAAAACGCTCCTAAAGCAGAATTGAACCCGCGGAACTCCGAGTACCGCAATCATGATGAGTTGCCGTATTGTCACTGGGACTGGCCAAAGGATACGTATTTGCAACGTCGGCGACCTTATTCACGAATTATCCTGGCCAAACCAAACATTCTCAAGTGAGCGCAACGTTGAGGCCAGGAATTAGTGCCAAGTTGCGGTAGTGGGTAAGCGAGATTTCCTAGTTTAGACGGAACGGATGACTGGGCCAGAACTGAAACCTGCCAGTAAAATCATCGGCGACTCGCGGTCGCAAGCGCGAACTTGGGAATGACTGATGGGCAGTGTTTGTGTGCTTTCGGCGGATAAGAAATCGTGAAGGGAGATACTTATGAACGAGGTAACGACGAGAAAACTAGCTCAAGACTTCGAAAGTTTGCGTGACGTATTCAAGCCAGTCGTAAATTCCCTTCAATCCATCCTCGATCTCATTGAGGCCCCCCCTGCCGGTCGCCCCCACGCGCCAACGTCAAACCCAAATAAAGTCTGGTGATAGGCTCTTCGGGATTCGCGGCTAGCGCTCGCTCCAAGGATTCCTTGGCCTGGGGTAGTCGACCGTTCGCGTTCTCGGCTCTGCCGACGTAACTCCAGATGCCTTGTCTCAAACCCGTGCCGTAAGCGTAGTGTGGATCTTCTTGCGCAGCGCTCTGCGCTTTTTCCAGCCGCCGTGAATCAAGATGCCGAAATCGCCAAGCTCCCGGGGGACTTCGTGTGCCGCGGCGGCCAACCAAGCACTTATGCTGACTTTGTCGGCTTTCCCGTCGTACTTCCAGTGTTAACCGTCGAGCAAATAGCGAAACCGATATTCTCTGCCGCACACAAGAGAAATACTGCCGGCGAAAATGCTATTCTTCTGCTTCGTCATAGGGTTGCTATGTTTATTCCAACCATAGAGGTCGCCAACGATATTTACAGTGCGAACTGACGCGACGCCCGCATTTGGCAATGAAAAAGTGACTGTACACAGCTCATCCGTCATACCAGATTGCTTACGCGGGCTCACGATCATCCTCCAAGTTCCAGGATTATGTTGCACGAGGGGAGCAAGTAACGGACCAGTGGATTTCCCGAGTGTTTCTCGGAGAAATCTCAAAGCTGACAAACAGATCGACGTCAATTTGTCATTTGTGAAACAAACGGCGCCAGGATTAGTGAAAAAGCCAAGAGTCGCAGCCGGCATAAAAATTGCCAAAAGCCTGAGTAATCGACACCGCGCCGATTGAACGAAATTATGTACGAAAAAATACTGGTCGCATTGGATGGATCGCAACTCTCGGAGCTGGTTCTGCCCTACGCTCGCTGTTTCGCTGGCAGTCTAAATGTTCCCGTCGAACTCATGCGGGTAATCGATATCTCCGAGATGATTAGCAAAATATCGCCTGGTAAAGGTCGCTTTCTCGATACGATCGCCGAAGACGAAGCATGGAGCAGCGGAGATTACTTAGAAGACATTGCCTATCGCTTTCCTGGCATCCCTGTTCAGTGCACTGTCGAGAAAGGCGGGCCGGCAGAGGTAATCATCGACAAGGCAAGTGCAAACAAAGGTACGTTGATTGCGATGGCCACGCACGGTCGGTCGGGGCTTCATCGGTGGTTGTTAGGGAGCGTGGCCGAAAAGGTTCTCCGGGGATCAAGCGGCCCGTTACTCCTCGTGCGTGCGAATGAAAAGGCTATGAGTGACGGCGAGGCAACGTTGAAAAGTGTGATCCTACCACTGGATGGTTCTGAACTTGCCGAGCTTGTCTTTCCGGCGGTCCTGGAACTAGCGAAGGTACTGAATCTGGAAGTTCTATTAATCCGTGTTTTTGACATTCCTGCGACCCTGTACGGTGGCACCGAGGGCCGCTACGCGATCAACTACGACGCGATCCGAAAGCGGTTCAAATCCGAGGCACATGGCTATCTCGAGAAGAAAGCCGGGGAATTGAGACGGCAGGGGTTCGATAAAGTTTCCGTGGTTTGTCCTGAGGGTTACAGCGCAGATGAGATTCTACTTTTGGGTCAACAGATTCCTGACAGCTTCATCGCGATGTGTAGCCATGGTCGGTCCGGTATGTCGCGGTGGGTATTGGGAAGTGTCGCGGAGAAGGTAGTGCGTCACTCGGACAATCCGGTTTTGATAATTCGACCAGGGAATGAGCGCGCGTAAGCTGCGCACGCGCGTCGTGTGACGTGGCTTAAAAAAAATACGCCGAAATAACCTAAAGGAATGCCAGTGCGGTTCCGATGAGCACCGGAGTAATTGAGGTCTTTCTTGTTGATGGAACGATACGCATGCCTTCAAAGACATACGAAGCTGGAATGAGTTTCGCAACGATACGCGCTACTGTATCGAGGTAGCGGGCGATGAATCCCCGCAAGACGATAATCGAGAATCGAATGGACGAAAATAATTCCGAATCGTTGTGGGCTTTCGAGGAAGAACTAGAACTGTCGGAGACAAATGGCATAGATACGCCGGACCGTCATGTTAGTTTTCGTCTCATTCAAGCGAGAGCGGCTCTCGAGCAATGGTAATAAACAACTCTCCAAGGTTTCTCTTGCCGTGCTCTGCGGGTGGCCTGCGCGGGTCTCCTCCAGAAGGATTTTCCCGCGCGAAAAAAAGAGCACTCCATAGCCCACCGACTTCACGTCGTCCATATTGTGCGAAGTCCAAAGAAGAGCGGGGCCGGTGAGGAGGTTTGAGCGATTTCGCGGTCTTGTTTGTTACTCAGCGTTGAGCCGTCGTCATCCCGGACCTTGCGGTAATGACGTCGGAGTAAACTCGAATCTCGACTCTACGGTTCTTTTCCTGGTCCTTAGGAGTCTTATTGTCGGCCAGGGGCGAGCTCTCGCCAAAAGAAACGGTGACCACCTGCATTGGATCAATCTTCTTGTCCAAAATCAGATACTGGGCCACACTATCGGCTCGCTTGCGCCCCAGGTTGTAGTTATATCGATCTGTCCCGGTGCTGTCGGCATGACCACCAACGACGAAAGTCTGATGTCCATTACTTTCGCCCTTGAGATCGCTCAGAAATACGTCAATGTTCTTCTTACCTTCATCCGTCAGCATCGCGGAATCGAGGCCGTATACCACTTCGCCCTTGAGATCCAAAACCAGCCGCTTTTCCAAGCGTAGGTTACTTATATTACTCAGGGCCTGATCAGCCTTGGCATTGGCCTGCTCACTTGTAGTCGCAACCTGGTCGACTTTTTTCTCGTTGCTGGTAAGCCGGTTCTCAATCGCAGGAAAACGGTTTTCCATTTGTGTTACCTGCCCCTCTAGCTTTGAAAACCGCTGATTGATAGAGCTGATCTGGTCTCCAACCGAACCTCGTGTTGCTGCGCATGCCTGAAACAACGCCAAAGCGGATATGACCGCGAGCGTTAACAAGCCTTTCCTCACATCAAAATTATTCATATTAGCCGCCTCCTTCAGTTTGATCCTGAAAACAAACAATTCTGCGGACACTTCTCACCGGTGCTGATATCTGTGTGCAAAACGAGTACCTGAAGAAAAGAACAAGCTGGTAAATTTAACCCTTTGATAATGCAGAACAACCAAAATATTCGTGGCCGTCTCAAAGCGATGGATTTGGCGCCGATGACAAATAGCATCGTTGCGGATTCTCAGGGTTAACAACTCCAGTGCCGAAAGCGCCGGCATTCAATTAATAAGAAGCATAGAAAGAAACGGTCGTGACAAACGGAAAAAAATCATCTCGCACAGGCCTTGCCTTGTTTTTTAACTATCTTCTCCTCCGTGGTCTTGCTAAAGTTATCCATGGCTGAAGTCTTCCGACACGCAAACGTATAGCTTGTAGTTACAAGCCGAGGTCTTTAGCCTGGCCGACATTTCAAGTTTGCCCTGAGACGCGCGATTCCTGGCGCGCGCGTTCGCGTTACTGGCTTCAGAGGGATATGGGCTCTGAAGGCTAATGGCGACCCATTTGAGCTTGCTAAGCACGTGTAGGACGAATGCCCACAAAACATCGGACATGTGACGGCGGTGCATGAAGAGACATGGGCGTTTGTCATTGTGCAGGACAGAGCGGTGTTGGGGCGTCTCTCGGATCGTGAAAAAAAGATTTTCACAGCAGAGGCCGAGCACGCTCATCCAGATCAAGCGCGCCATCTACTCGAAATTCTCGACCAGCCCGACTTTAACATTTTCTATGACGCCGGTAGCTGATCATCATCTGCGGTAAACCTAAGGGGCCATTCGTGGTTGCTGATTATAGGCTGGCTGCAGAAAATTTACTGCTCGCTGCCGTTCCATGGGACTTGGCTCCTGTGTGATCGGTGTCGCCGTTCCGGCACCGAACGGGCCGAAACTAAAATCCGAGCTCGGCATCCCAGCCGAGTGCGCCGCCATCGCCCCGATTATCGTGGGTGTCCCCAGGAAAAGCCGCGCACGAGGCGAAAGGATCCGGAGATCCTGGCTTGGAAGTAGCGCAACGGCGACGAACTATTTGTTACCAGTTCGAAAAATTGAGTAGAAAAATTTGAGCCGAAGGCCGCACAACAAGTGCGCGGTGTGCAAAGCTCCCGGTTACGATCCAGCCATCGTATCAAGTCTTTGGCGCCGCTGCTTGAGCCACTTCCCGATCTGTGGCCAGGTCATCGTATTCACGACCTGCTGCTTCTCCATCCAGCCGCGCCGCGCCTGATCAATTCCATAGCTCATGAAGCGTAGCTGTCCGACGCTGTGAGCATCCGAGTTGATTGCGATCTTCACGCCGATCTCCCTCGTTCTCTGGACATGCTTATCGTTCAGATCGAGCCGGTCAGGTTGTGCGTTGAGCTCGACGGCAACGCCAAATACTTTGGCGGCTCTAAAGACTTCGTCGAGATCGATCGCATATGGCTCGCGGTCATTGATCAGTCGTCCCGTGGGGTGAGCGAGAATCTTTACCGCCGGATGGGCCAGAGCTTTTACCACTCGCTTGGTCATCTGGCTCTTAGTCATAGCCATTTTCGAGTGCACGGCGGCGACCACAATGTCGAGCTGATCGAGGAGATCATCGGGATAGTCGAGGGAACCGTCGGCCAGTATGTCGACTTCACAGCCGGCGAGAAGTCTGATGTTGTGAATCTTGGCCCGAAGCTTATTAATCTCTTCGAGTTGCGCCATGATTTCCTTCGCGCTGAGGCCCCCAGCTACGTGAACCGCTTGGCTGTGGTCGGTTATGGCGCAATATTGATAGCCCAATTGTTCGCAGGCGCGGACCATCTCTTCTATAGTATTGTTGCCGTCCGTCCACTTGCTGTGCATGTGGAAGTCTCCCCGGATATCGTTGAGCTTGATCAATTCCGGAAGCTTGTGCTCTCGGGCGGCCTGGATCTCGCCACGGTCTTCGCGCAATTCCGGGGGTACGTAGTCGAGCTTTAGGATTCGGTAGACATCCTGCTCGTCGGCACCACCGATGCGCTCGCCTTCTGCTTTTTCGGGATCCGCGGGCTTCACTCCCCTCGGCACGCGGAATATGCCGTACTCGTTGATGCGCAGTCCGTGTTCTACGCCGAGGCTTCGAAGCGCGATGTTGTGGGCCTTGGAGCCGGTGAAGTAATTGAGCGCCGCGCCGTAAGAACGCCGTGGCAAGATACGCAGGTCGACTTGTAATCCCGAGCGCAGGATAATTGTTCCGCGCGTGGCCCCGGCGGCGAGCACGCGCACGACCTCCGAGTAAGATTGAAAACGCTGCATCACCGATTCTGGATTCTCACTCGCGACGAGTATGTCGATATCGCCCACGGTTTCCATCCGACGCCGATAACTCCCGGCGATTTCGACCTTCTCGATATCGCCGCCCGCGCCGAGATGCTCAATGAGTGGCCGCGCCAATTGTTCGGCATCCCTGAGCAAGAAACGCTTGGGCCGCTTCTGAAATGTTTGAATGGCCTGGCGCAGTTTCTCGATGCTCTTCTTGCCGAAGCCGGGCAACCTCACCAATTTGCCGGCGTCGAGCGCTTGTTGAAGGTCCTTGATGGAGCTTATCCCCAGTTGTTCTTGGAGCTGCTTGGTCCGCTTGGGTCCCAACCTCTCGATCTCCATAAGCTCGCTCACTGCGGCGGGAATCTCTTTGCGAAGTCCGTCGAGCGCTTTGAGAGTTCCGCTCGTGAAGATCTCCATGATGTGCTCGGCCATGCTGTCACCGACACCCGGCAACACGGTAAGGTCTTTGCCTTGTTCGATCAGCTGGGCGATGGGCGTGGACAGGCCTTGAACCATCTGCGCGGCTTTGCGGTAGGAACGAATACGAAAGCGGTTCTCGACTTTGAGTTCGAGCAGATCGGCGTATTCGTTCAGGACTCGGGCGATCTCAATATTTTCCATTTCACAGCGCTTTCTTCGGCGGCGATTGTCATTTCGCTACCAGCAGTACGGTGCGGCTGGGGAGACTGCGGGAGCGTGCTTCGTGTAGAGGACGAAATTTACGCCATCTTCCGTCAAGCTTGCGCCCAACGGATAACGGTTCCCGTCGGAAATCTGTTTGTCGCTTTGAGCTATGATGGCCATAGCCGCCTCCATTGCCATTGCTTGGATCGAGCATCATGCCAGCTTTACCGGGATCGCCGGTAACATTTATACACCGACATACCGTCTCAAGTCGGCGGCATTCTGAACCGCGTAGCCTTGCGCGTCATTGTTGAAAAAAGCAAAAACGTTTCTTCCGTCGGCGAGCTGCTGGTTAATCCACTTTGCTTGATGCTGCAGCGCTTGCGGCGGGTAGCTCCCGCTATAGTGATCGCCGTGGAAACGTAGATAAATCCAGGTCGCGGTAATTCGCCGGGGATGATCCTCGATCATGTCGTGAATACACAAGGCGGCGTTATGGCTCTGCAAAATGGAAAACACATCCTCACATAACCAGCGGCGATCCCGGAATTCGAACGCCCAGTGAACCGAGCGTGGCGCGGCTTTCAGGAAACCTAGGAGCCGAGCAATGTTCATGTTCCAGTTCGGTGGCAGCTGAACCAGAATCGGACCGAGAGATTTTCTCAACCGGCGCGCATGTTGCAAAAAAGTCTTGATCGTTGGGCGCGGCTCTTTCAGGCGCTTCACATGCGAGCCGTAACGGCTGAATTTGAGCACATAGCAGAATCCGGGCGGCGCCTGTATCCGCCAGTTATCAAACATTTCAGCGGAAGGCAGGCCGTAGAAGGTACTATTGATTTCGACGGTATCGAAGTGACTCGCGTAGTACGCGAACCAGTTCTTTTTGGGCAGACCTTCCGGATAACAAACTCCCCGCCAGTGGTCATACGGGTAACCCGATGTGTCGACGCGGAATTGTCCTTTGGTGATGAGCATGGAGGCTACTCTGCGCGAATGGTAAGGCTTATCGGCATCAAGGGGCAATCGCCGCGTCCGGTGCCACCTCCGAAGCCCCTGTCAATCGACAACCCAGGCAAAGGCAAATCGGATGCCACGAAGAATCTCGCGAGATAACGCCACTAAATGTCTCCGACCTGACGGAGCGTTGTCGCAGTCCTGCGACGGGTCAGGGCCAATCTTTTCATATTTGAGATAAAATCAAGGAACCATTGCCGCAACTCTCAGTAGAGTTCGATTCCCGTGTGGCTCACTGTTTGCTCAGTTAAGTTTGTCAGCCGGAACGGCGAGGCGGGATGTGAAAGCGCGAACGTTCTGACGGCGGGTCAATCGATTGCTGCGACGGAAGATGATCGAAATGGATATAGAGCGGGGTAAGCTAATGAGCAGCGCGAGGCAGCGCTGTGGATGGTTGACGAGATCTGCTGTCCTTGTCATTGCTGCAATTCTCTCCGGATTCGCTTTTTCATGTGTGGGCAACGCGCATTCCTACGCCGCAGTGACTTCTGTTTCGCCAGCGGCAACGCCCACCACTCCGCCGGCGTCCTTCGCTGATGTCGCTGAACGGGTGATGCCCGCCGTAGTTAACATTTCGACAACTCAAAAAATCGACTCGGGAGCAAGAGGGCCGGCCTGGCCGCTTCCCGAGCCTGGGCCGCGCCCATATGGTGAGGAAGATCCTCTGGAAGAATTCTTTCGCCGCTATTTCGGAGAGCGTTCGCCGCCGAACCAGCGGCGCAGCCTGGGTTCGGGTTTTATCATTAGTGTGGATGGATACATCGTCACCAACAGCCATGTGATTCGTAACGCCGAGCAAATCATGGCCCGGCTCTCCAAGCCCCATTCTGAAGAGTACGAGGCAACCGTCGTTGGAATCGATGAGTTGACCGATCTTGCGTTGATCAAGATCGCCGCATCCCGCGCTTTACCGGCGTTGAAATTAGGTAGTTCTGCCAGCTTACGGGTCGGAGAGTGGGTTGTGGCGGTGGGCAATCCGTTTGGGCTGGAACAGACGGTGACAGTCGGTATCGTTAGCGGCAAGGGGCGCGTCATTGGCGCTGGACCCTACGACGACTTTATTCAAACCGACGCGTCGATCAATCCCGGTAACTCCGGGGGGCCACTGCTTAATATGCGCGGAGAAGTCGTCGGAATTAACACAGCCATTTTTAGCCGCTCCGGCGGCAATATCGGTATCGGTTTCGCCATTCCGATGGAACAAGCGAGATCGGTCATCTCGCAACTCAAGTCTTCTGGCAAGGTTACCCGTGGTTGGCTGGGCGTTTCAGTCCAACCGGTGACGCCGGACCTTGCCCACGCATTTCAATTGAGCGACGCCAAAGGTGCACTCGTAACCGAGGTTGCTAAAGCTAGCCCAGCGGAGGCGGCGGATTTGCGCCGCGGTGATATTATTACCGGTTTCAACGGAGTCTCTATCAAAGAGTCTCATGAGTTGCCGGCGCTCGTCGCACGAGCTGTCGTCGGCAAGCCGGCGGCGTTGACCGCTTTTCGGGAAGGGGGAGAAAAGGTATTTTCCGTAATCCCAGGGCAATTGCCCTCACCCCAGGCTAAGGCCACCCTTCCGGAGATGCGGGTAAGTCGATGGGGATTAGTGGCTATGGCCATTTCACCAGAAGTCGCACGCCGCTATCGACTCGAATGGGAGCAAAAGGGGGTTGTTATCACTGCGGTTGATCCAGGGAGTCCCGCCGACCTTGCCGGGCTGCGACATGGGGACGTGATTGAAGAAGTGAACCGCCAACCCATTCGTTCACTCGATGATTTTGACACCCTAATGACCAAGTCAGAGGCTAGTGATACCGTCTTGTTGTTTCTGCGCCGGGCCGAAACCTCGATGTTTCAGATGTTGCACAAGAGCAGGCGGTGATCCGTTCGCCAATGCTGAGGAAGTCTCGATGCAGGGCGCTGACTATCCTCTTGGTCGAACGCTTCTGGTCATTTTGCTAACCATCTTTTCGACTTCCTAGGGCATCGCGGTTGATTGTCCCAAAGCCGGATGCGCATAATCATTCCTCCTATTTAAAAAAGGATTGGCCTACCGTTGAAACCTACCGTTCAAACGGCGCGAGCGACGCGTTGCTGTTCGGTTTCCGCTGAACCTCTTGCCTGTGAACGACCGATCTCTGACTCCATCTCTACAATCTTCAGGGTCGTCTTGAGGACCGTGTCGGGATTGAGCGAGATGCTATCGATACCGCACTCGACAAGAAATGCGGCGAATTCCGGATAATCGCTAGGCGCTTGGCCGCAAATACCGATCTTTCTTCCCTTGGCTTTAGCCGCATGGATCACACTGGCAATCATGTTTTTAACCGCTGGGTTACGTTCGTCGAAGACATGGGCGACGATTTCAGAATCGCGATCGACTCCGAGAACAAGTTGGGTCAAGTCGTTGGAGCCTATGGAAAAGCCGTCGAAGATTTCTGCGAATTCGTCTGCGAGAATAACGTTGCTGGGAATCTCGCACATGACGTACACTTCCAACTGGTTTTCGCCGCGTCTGACGCCGTGCTTTTCCATCTCCGCGATAACGCGCTTACCTTCTTCAACGGTGCGGCAGAAGGGGATCATGAGTTTGATATTCGTGAGCCCCATTTCTTGGCGCACCTTTTTCATTGCCTGACATTCCAAGGCAAAGCCCGCTTGATAGCGCGGATTGTAGTAACGGGACGCGCCGCGAAAACCGATCATCGGATTCTCTTCGACCGGTTCGTAGGCTTTTCCCCCGATCAGATTGGCGTATTCGTTGGTTTTGAAATCGCTCAGACGAACGATGACATCCTTTGGATAGAAAGCGGCCGCGATCATCGCAACGCCCTGAGCCAACTTATCCACGAAGAACTGAGATTTGTCTTGGTAGCCCACCGTAAGCTGTTCGATCTGGTCGCGTAGCGCGCGGTCTTCGAGGCGCTCGAAATCAAGAAGAGCCAGCGGATGGATCTTGATGTAATTCGAAATGATAAATTCTTCCCTCGCCAATCCAACGCCGTCGTTTGGCAGGGAGGAGAGACGAAAAGCCTCCTCTGGATTACCCACGTTCATCATCACTTTGGTGTGCGGCCGGGGCAGATCGTGAAGTTTGAATTGTTGCACATCGAATTTGAGCAAACCCTGGTATACGGATCCGGTCTCTCCTTCGGCACAGGAAACCGTGACAGCTTGGTCGTCCTTTAATATTTCGGTGGCGTTCTCCGTGCCGACGATTGCCGGCAGTCCAAGCTCGCGGCTTACAATCGCGGCGTGGCAGGTCCGGCCGCCGCGGTTCGTTACAATCGCGGCGGCCTTCTTCATGCTCGGCTCCCAGTCCGGATCGGTCTTGTCGGTGACCAGTATATCGCCTTTCTGGACTTCGTTGAGGTTGTGCGCGCTTTTGACTACGCGCACAGGCCCGTGAGCGATCTTTTCACCCACGCTACGACCGCGCACTAACGCCTGACCCTTTTCTTTTAGATGGTAGACCTCGACCATATCCAAGGATTTCTGTGACTGAACGGTTTCCGGGCGCGCCTGGAGAATGAAGAGTTCTCCCGTGTGTCCGTCCTTGGCCCATTCCATATCCATCGGTGTGTATTGACCCCGCTTTTGGCTGTAATGATCTTCGATGAGGCAGGCCCATCGGGCAAGAGATAGGATCTCATCATCGGTGACGGCGAAGCGAGACCGGTCGTCCGGCGGGACCGGGATGTTTTTCACCATCTTACTTCCGCCGATGTCGTAAACCAGTTTAAATTCTTTGCTGCCTAGACGTTTTTGCAGAATAGGCCGAAAGCCCTGCGTGAGCGTCGGCTTGAAAACATAATACTCGTCGGGGTTGATTGAACCTTGGACCACATTCTCGCCGAGTCCAAAGGCAGCGTTGATCAGCACGATGTCCTGAGAGCCGGTTTCGGTGTCGATGGAGAACATGACCCCCGACGACGCGAGATCGGATCGGACCATGCGCTGAACTCCAATCGAAAGCGCAATCTTGAAGTGGTCAAATCCCTTGTCCTGCCGATAGGAAATGGCCCGGTCGGTAAACAGAGACGCAAAGCAGCGCTTGCAGCTCTCCAAGAGGGCCGTATCTCCCTGGACGTTTAGATAGGTCTCCTGCTGACCGGCAAAGCTCGCATCCGGCAAATCTTCCGCCGTAGCGCTGCTGCGGACTGCGACATCCATCGATCCATCCGCTCCTCTGCTCAGCTCGTGGTAGGCGCTCACAATCGAATGCTGGAGGTCTTGTGGTAGTGGCGCCGCCATGATGACATGGCGAACCGCGCTACCTCTTTTTTGAAGATTTGCCGTGTCGCGTGTGTCGAGGCCGGAAATTATTTCCTTGATTTGCTGCTCGATTTTGGCAGCACGCAAAAGATGCCAATAAGCTTCCGCCGTAATGGCAAACCCATTGGGCACTTTGATTCCTCGGGGCGCCAACTCCCGAACCATCTCCCCAAGGGATGCGCTCTTGCCGCCGACGAGCGGCACGTCGTCGAGGCCGATTTCATCAAACCAACGGATATAGCGGCATTGTGGCGAGTTGGATTTCATATGCGTTTCTCCGCCGGCCAGAGTTCCTGGAGCTCTTTAGGCATTATCTGTTTAATGTCTTCGATCTCGCCGGCGCTGACATGCTTGGCGAGCACTTTGAAGACCGCCCGGGTGACACGTCGTGGGCTCACCAATGGATCTTTCTTGAAGGCATTCTCGATATGTTCGAAAAAATCCTCCTCATGGCGATCTTTGTGCGGCTTTCCCTTAAGGTTCCAGCCTTCGAAATAAAAGCCGCGAATCAGCATCGGTAGTTGTGCGCTCAACTGCAGCGCCTCCTCAACCGTTAACCGATCGCGCAGAGCGTGGAGCACGGTTCGCAGGGCCAGGTAGGCTCTCTGCGGTTGGTTTTCCCAGTCCAACTCCGCCATCAAATCGTTGAACCATACCTGAGTTTTTTGCAGTGACGCATCGAAGACTTCCGAAATAACGTTGCTCATAAGTCTACTCCTTTAGTTTGTCGGTGCTGGGATGACGACATTGGAACTCGCGCTATGCCACACTCCACGAATGGCTGTGTGACACGAAGGACACTGGCCTTGCTCGAGCCGATTCGAGGTGACATTGAATCCCACTCGTTGGATTAATTTCGCGTTGCAGCGATAGCAGATCGTGTCTTCGTGAATGCCCGGAATATTGCCGCAGTAGACGTGGGCAAGCCCGACATCTTTGCCGATCTGCCAGACACGCAATAATGACTCCCGATCGGTGGGCTCGACCTCCATCATCTTATAGGCAGGGAAGAAGGCGCTTAGGTGCCAAGGAATTTCCGGGTCAACGCTCTTCAAGAACCGAGCGATCTGGCGTAGCTCCTGGTCGGAGTCGTTGTGTCCTGGAACCACCAGAGTGGTCACTTCCAGCCAGATTCCGAGTTCCTTGACGAGAGCTATTGAATCGAGCACCGGCTGCAACTTTGCCCCTGAGATGCGCCGGTGGCGTTTGTCGTCAAAACCTTTGAGATCGATGTTGGCGGCATGAAGGTAAGGCTGAATCATTCTCAAAGCTTCTGCTGTAATGTAACCGTTGGTAACGAAGATATTTTTCAGGCCGGCTTCGGCGGCGAGTTTTGCCGTATCGTAGGCAAGCTCAAAGAAGATTGTCGGCTCGGTGTAGGTATAGGCGACCGATTCGCAGCCTGCTTCAAGCGCCAGATTGACGATTTCGTCGGGTGTGAGTCTTTCACCGGGTACGGTGTTAGCGTGAATTCTCGGCAGCTGAGAAATTTCCCAGTTCTGACAATAGCGGCAATGAAAATTGCAACCTACGGTGGCGACTGAAAACACGGAACTGCTGGGAAGAAAATGAAACAGAGGCTTCTTCTCTACTGGATCGATATTCGCGGAGATGACGCGGTCATAAACGAGCGTGCGCAACACGCCCGAACGGTTTTCTCTCACCTTACAAATGCCCTCGCGCCCCGCGGGTATATAGCAGCGGTGGGCGCATAGGTTGCAGGTTACCGCGTCGTTTTCTTCTTGCTCATAGAGCAGAGCTTCCTTTGGAACGTCGAGGGGAGCGGATGTCTCGATAATATTGGCTGAGACAATCATTGCGGGATCTCTGCATCCGTTCTGTTAAGCGCCAATCTTGCGCCTCACTGCGAACAATTCGGCTCCAAAACTCTGTGCGGCCCGCTGGAAATCGTTGGGCGGACAACCACAGCGAGCCTGTGGTGTAAATGATCGAACTCGCAATTACAGTGCCGCGGTTGGATTCTTTCGCGCCAACAACAAAAGTTGGGATGCGTCCGGATTTTGCCGGTTCGATCGAATCTGTTGACAGGATTAACAGCTGATGGGTCGTTAGTTATCCATTGAGCCACGATAGGCATCTAACGGTGCTTCGGTTCCTCCATTCACAACCTTGCGACTAGGAAGCGAATTTTTTTTCACCGCTGCGAATTTGCCGGTGCAGAAGAATGAAAAGCCGTCTGTATCCGCTGGCATACCAGTTGCGCTTACTGTCTCATAACAAAACATGGCAATTCTTAACGAACGCATGCTGTGGTCTGGATCGAAAGATGATGAAGTTCAAAGCGATAGTGCCTAGAATGGCTAACTGGCACACCTTTCGATTTTACGTTTTGGCGCTACTAACCCTTGGCGTATCCTCAGCTCTTGCCCAATCGCCGGCTTCCTGGAGACTGCAATGGGACAAGACCGTTAGCGCGGCCCAGAAGGAAGGCAAGATCGTTGTGTTCGGCCCGGCGGGCGAGCTTCTGCGCAACGCTTTAGTCGAGGCGTTTAGCAAGTCCTTCCCCGATATCGTTTTCGAATACGTCGGTGGGCGCGCCGCGGAGCAAGCGATGAGGCTAAAGGCTGAACGCGATGGTGGCGTTTATAGCGTCGACGTGTTTATCGGCGGCGGCGTGACGATGATGGAGCTTGGCTCCTACGGCGCGTTGGAACGGATCGAGTCGGCGTTCATACTGCCTGAAGTCAAAGAGCCCAAATATTGGCGCGACGGGCGACATGAGTTTACCAATCCGTCAACGCGTTACACCGTGGTGTTTACCAGCCAGCCCAACCCGCCGGTTATTTACGATCCCAAGCAAGTCAACGTCAATGAAATAGACGAGCTATACGAGATCCTCGATCCCAAGTGGAAGGGGAAAGTCGTGCTTAACGATCCGCTTCCCGCAGGCGCCGCGGGAAGTATGTTTCGCTGGTTATGGCGAACTCTTGGCCCCGACAAGGCGACCGATTATTTTCGAAAGATCCGCGCTCAGGCCGGAGCCGTGGATCGCGATCAGCGGCGGCAGCTCGAATGGGTCGCTCAAGGCAAGTACGCCTGGTTACTTGCGCCGAACAACAGCATGTTGTTTCAGCTGGCCCAGCGCGGACTCAAATTCGGGGTCTTGCCGCAATTCAAAGATTACGGCACCCACATTGGCACGGGTTCGGGCTGTATCGCGCTGATGAATCGCGCGCCACACCGAAACAGCGCTCTACTCTTTATTAACTGGTTTCTTAACCGCGACTCCCAGACCCGCTGGAGCAAAGTGTTGAGTTTGCAATCCCGGCGCGTCGACGTTCCATTGGATCACATACCGTCGTACTTGATCGTCAAGCCCGGCGGCAATTACTGGATTAGTTACTATGAGAAAGACGCCATCAGGTCTCGCGCGAAAGAAGCGATCATCAAAGAACTCTTTGGCCGATGAGGAATGACAGTGAGCTCGTTGCTTGAATCCACCGGGATCGAGGTCGGCCAGCCGGCTGGTCTAAAAAAGTTCAAACTCCCAAGATTCTCGTGGCGTTTGGTTGCAGCCTTCCTGCTCATCGGACTCTTGATTCTTCTTTTGGCCTACCCAATAGGATTGCTCTTTCTAAGAAGTCTTGTCGCCAGCCGGCCGGGACAACCAACAGTGTGGACGGTCAGCGGGTGGGTAGCGGCATTTACCGACGCGAGACTCCCTATCGCTCTAGGCAACACTTTTTTTCTCGCTTTCGCGCGTGTCGTCATCACCAGCGTGTTCGCGATCTTTTTCGCCTGGGTGGTTACGCGCACGGACACACCGCTCAAGGGCTTCATCGAAATTATGCTCTGGCTTGGTTTCTTCTTGCCGCTGCTGCCGATGACGATGGGTTGGATTCTGCTTCTCGATCCGCACAACGGATTGATTAATAAGCTCCTCGTTAACCTCTTCGGTCTCTCAGAATCGCCGCTGAACATCTATTCCTACGGGGGAATCATTTGGTGTCACCTGGCCTTCAGCACTTCGGTGCGTTTCATGTTAATGACGCCGGCCTTTAGCGCCATGGACGCCACGTTAGAAGAAGCGGGACTGGTGTGTGGCAGCAACCGGGCGGGAGTCTTAGTGCGCGTGACGATTCCGGCCTTGGCACCGGCCGTATTGGCTTCGACCGCCTTGGGGTTCATCAGAAGTCTTGAATCACTGGAAATCGAAATGGTGCTCGGCATTCCCGCCGGGATATACGTCGTACCGACCAAGATTTGGGACCTCATCCACTGGGAGCCGCCGCTCTACGACCGCGCGACCGCCTTGTGCAGTATTTTTCTGCTGTTTATTTTTCTGCTGGTCTGGCTTCACCGCGCCTTTCTCGGTGGCCGGGAGTTTACCACCGTGAGCGGCCGCAGTCACATGGTTGAAACTTTGCCACTGGGTCGTTGGCGTTGGCTGACTTGCGGCCTTAGTTTGGTTTTCGTGATGCTCATGATCGTGCTCCCTCTAGCCACTCTTATCATGGGTACTTTTATGGAATTGTTTGGCCACTTTGATCTAGAAAAGACGTGGACCGCGCGCCACTGGACCGGCGCGTTTACCGACCCGATGTTTCTGCGCGCGCTGAAAAACACCATCGTGCTCGGCTTCGGCGCCGCCATTGTTGGGATACTTGTCTACGCCTTGATCAGTTACTTGATCGTTCGATCCCGTCTGCCTGGCCGCGGGTTTATCGATATTCTTTCGTGGTTACCATGGGCATTGCCAGGAGTCTTGATCAGCATGGCGCTACTCTGGGCGGTTTTAGGCTCGGGCGAGTATGTGAAGCTTATCTATGGGACCGTATCGCTTTTGGTACTGGCTATCATTATCAAAGAAATGCCCCTCGGAACCCAGATCATCAAGGCAGCGGTGCAGCAGATTGGTCCAGAGCTCGAAGAAGCATCCAGCGCCGCTGGGGCGACCTGGGTCGACTATTTTCGCCGGATTCTTATGCCGCTATTGAAACCGACCATGGCTTCGGTTGCAATCATCGTGTTTATCTCTGCAATTCGAGATATCCCGACGGTTATTTTTTTGTCGACTCATGAGTCGCGCACACTCGCGTTGCTGATGCTCGACTACATCGCCGAGGCCAATCAAGAAAAGGCCGCCGTGCTCGGCGTCTTTCTGGTTTTTTTGATTTTTGCGCTTTTGCTTATCGGACGTCTCCTAGGATTTCGCCGGCCGTCTTTACGCTAGGTCGATGAGCATCATTTGCGATCGGCGCGCTGGATATTAGAGACAAGCCAACAACGCAAGCCGGTGGGGCTCCAGGAAATTAGCCGTATATCGCAACATTGCGAAGCCGAGACGATGATTTCTTCAGGAATGTGAAATTGACGGGTCCAGAATAAAAAAGAAGCGAGAGGTTATGAGCTGGCACAGCGCTTGCGCATGAGCCCTAGAACAAAGGAAAAGTCCTCAAGATTGAATACAGGAGGAAATTACAATGGTAAAGGCACTTGCTGTGAAAACCGAGGCACCAACACCGTGGCGGCCGTTTATGGATCTCGATCGATGGGAAGGGGATACGGAGCGGATGGTGGACCAGTTCTTCGGTAGGACCATGAAGCCTTGGTGGCCAGAAGGATGGTTTCGATCCGAACCGATGGCGGTCAACGCGCCTAGCGTCGATGTCTACGTCGACAAAAACGACGTCGTCATCAGCGCTGAGCTGCCTGGCATGAACAAGGATGATATTGAGGTGAACCTGAGCGATCATATGATTACCCTAAAAGGGGTGAAAAAGCGCAAGGAGAAGGTCAAGGAAGAAAACTACTACTACGCCGAGCGCACTTATGGAAGTTCCTCCAGGACAGTGGAACTGCCTTGGGATGTTCAGGGTGAGAAGGTGAAAGCGTCTTTCACCGATGGCGTGCTGGTAATAAGGTTGCCCATGGCGGAAACGGCGAAAGCCAAGTCAGTCAAGGTGAAGGTGGAAGACGACCCCACCGCTACCACAGGACAGGATTAAATCCAATAATTCCCCGCAGCTTGCTGCGGGCACCAATTATATGGGGAATCCAAAGGGGGCGAGCATCCCTTTGGGTCGCGTGCGGGGTCAATACCCCGCAGGCGAAATGCTCCGTTTATTGACGAGGCCCAGGCCGTGTTCACGCGATTACTGATACCGCTCGACGGCTCAAAGACGGCAGAGCAAGTGATGCCGTGGGCGCGTACCTTTGCGGATCGCTTTAAATTGCCGGTTGAGCTATTGGCGGTGGTTGATGTCGGGGCGTTTCTTACTTCCGTTGACCAAGCCCGGCGCTTTGACAAGTTGGTCGAACAAGGATCGCACCAGAGCAAGGTATACCTGGAACGCATTTCCGGGCGCTTCGCCGCAACCAGAGTGAGGCGCAGTGTTGAGCAAGGAAGCGCGGCGGAACTGATTATCGAAAAAGCCGGAGCAGATAAATCTACCCTTATCGCGATGACGACTCATGGCCGTTCTGGGCTAAATCGGTGGCTGCTGGGGAGCGTCGCGGAGAAAGTCCTACGCGCTACGACGAATCCATTGTTACTCGTGAGAACAAACCATGGGGGCAAAGCCAGCGAGCAAGCAAGCGTCAAATCTATTGTTGTCCCATTGGATGGCTCCGCTTTGGCGGAAACTGTGTTGCCCACCGTTGTCCGGATCGCCAAGAAACTTGGTCGAGAGGTTTTCTTGATCCGCGCCTACAGCTACCCCTACAGCCCTTTCATCAGCGGCGGTGGACACTATGCGGTGAATGTCAATGAATTGATGAAGGACATCCGCGACCAGGCGCGCAACTATCTCGAAGCAAAGATCGCCGAGCAGAGAAAACGAGGCGTCGAACAGATTTCTTATCTTCTCCAGGAAGGGGTTGCGGCCGACGGGATCGTGTCCGTAGCAGACCATACCCCCCCCCGAGAGTTTGATCGTCATGTGCAGCCATGGCAGGTCCGGTGTGAAACGTTTGGCGTTGGGTAGCGTGGCGGAGACCTTAATTCGGCACTCGGTTCGTTCCTATGCTCGTTTTGCGCCCGCCCATACCGGCTTAAGGTTGATGTCATCGGTTCGATTGACGTTTCGAATCGGATTATCTGGAGTTTGGCCGAGGCGATGCTCAGTAGTGTCCTGGGGAAGTTGGCACGGTGTGGCTAGTGCTCAAGGCCTTGTTTTGGCCCACACCAAGTATGCTCCAAGTCGCCGGCATCAGCGGCGGCGTCACGGCTCTTTTCCCCGAAAGCAGATTTGTACAAAATAGACTTCTGGGAAAAGATTTTATTTCAATCGGTCTAATTGCCGCTCATCAGCCATCGAGCGGGTTTCGTTAAGAGTCCAGTATCACGATATTGAAACGCTCCGTGAATATCGACGTTGATCGCGAGCGGCTCAGCCGCCATCTGCGGATAATTGTCGGCGAGAGGAATCCTTATAGTGGCGCGCGCCACTTGGCCGCAGTCGAAAAGTTTATAGAGGCAGAGTTCGAAAGTTTTGGTCTTGACGTCGAAAGTAATTCCTTTTCTTATGCCGGCGAAAACTTTCACAATATCATTGCACGGTTACGCCCGTCGCGAAGCGATCCGCTGATCATTATTGGAGCGCACTTCGACTCGGTTATCGGTACGCCAGGCGCCGATGACAATGCCAGCGGCGTGGCGGTCCTGCTAGAAACAGCGCGGTTGCTCTCTCAGGTTCACTTACAGTTTCAAATTGTCTTTTGTGCCTTCAATCTCGAAGAGTTCAACATGATCGGCAGACGGCCATTCGCGCGAAAGCTGAAGGCCGCTGGGAAGAAAGTGGCGGCGATGATTTCTTTGGAAATGATCGGCTACACTGATTCACGGCCTGGCAGTCAGAAGCTGCCTGTGGGCCTCAGCCGGTTCTATCCTGACCGCGGCGACTTCATTGCTCTGATTGGCAATTGGCGATCGAATGCACTGCTTCGAAAGTGTGCCGCGGGGATGCGTCAGGTTGCGAATCTTCCCGTAGAAATACTTTCGGTGCCCGGCAAAGGCTTGGTTATTCCTGCGGTTCGTTTGAGCGACCACGCGCCATTTTGGGATCTAGGTTATCCGGCGTTGATGATGACGGACACTTCTTTTTATCGTAATCCAAACTACCACGGCGCGACGGATACAATTGAGACCCTCGACATCGACTTCATGGCGAAAGTCTGTGAGGGCGTTGTTCGCGGAGTCGTCGGCCTATAGACGGTCGATGGATATTCGGACCCATTACCAGGTCTTATCTAATAATTCCCCGCAGCTTGCTGCGGGCACCCTATTGATGGGGAATCCAAAGGGGGCGAGCATCCCCTTTGGTCGCGTGCGGGGTTAATACCCCGTACGCGAAATGCTCCGTTTATTGTTTTGCAGGCCCGGGTTCCACTTCCTCTCACGTGATATTCTGTTCGGGGCGAAGCAAGACTTGATTCGATAGCCGACGAAGTCATTTATGCATTTTGCTGAACCTTGGTGGGTAAATCTTCTTCTCCTGGTTCCCGTCGTTTCTTTCTACTCGTGGAGGAATAGCGGACTTGCCCTTGCCAGTCGGACTTTGGTTGTCACGGCTTTTTTCGGGGCTGCCTTTGGATTTGTCGAGGCCTCGGTCGTGGTTTACCTTCGCGCGATAATGGGACTTCTTCCCGGATGTTCTGAAAACCTCGCCGATGTAACCAATCTGTCGTCGGGTATCTATCAAAACGCTCATTTCCTTGGTGCGTTGCCAAAAAGTTTTTTAACCGTCGAAATCGTCCGGGAAGCCGCGACGATAATCATGCTGATTAGTGTAGCTCTTCTCACAGTCAGTGCCGCGCGGGAGCGGTGGGCGATATTTCTCTGGGCCTTTGCGGTCTGGGATGTTTTTTACTATGTCGGGCTACGGGGCACGGTGGGCTGGCCATCATCCTTGTTGACACCGGATGTGCTATTTCTGATCCCAGTCCCGTGGTTTTCCCAAGTGTGGTTTCCTATTCTTGTCAGCGCATTGACCATGGCGGCCATCGCTCTTACGAAAAAACCGGCGAGCGGGTGTGAGACTGTCACCGCTGAAGCATCACCCTAAGCATTTGCGCATCGCGGCGGCATTGTCGTTGCTGCAAATCCACATGCTGTTCTTGGGCAGTGCTAGAGCCGCGTCTAAGCACCTCCCGGCTCGTCCTCGATCACTTCAGGCAGTTTAGAACTTCGTCTCTTAGCTTCACCAACAGTGCTTCAACTTCCACCGGATTCCAGTCTTTCTGGCGCTTCTGAGCTTTCGCGACATATCTGTCGAGGATGATCTCGATCAACAAAACTTTCATTGGTTTGACCTCCAGCCGCCCGAGTTGACGACGGGCGATTCTGCGATCCAACTTTTAGGTGGTGCCATTTTTATGCCACGCGGTTGATCGGTCTAAGTTGCGAGCTGTGTGACCAGACAGAAACCAGCGGTGAAATTGGCGGGGATAAAATGGAGGTGTGGCCGAATTTCGCCCCAGCGTGTGGAGCTTTTCCGATGGGCGCGCAAACCTAGACGGTCGCTGATCGATAGCCACTGTTTAACGGCAAGGTCAGCCGAAAGGTTGTGCCTTTTCCAACTTCGCTCGTGCATTCAATGGCTCCTCGATGAGCAGTGACGATGTTGTGTACTATTGACAAACCGAGGCCGGTGCCCGATCTCTTGGTGGTCATGAACGGCGCCCATATATCAACGCCTTCCTGTATGCCGGCGCCAGTGTCAGCCACTTCAACTATTGCTTGATGATCGTCGCCAGTGGCGCGCAGAGTTAGCTCGCCGCCGTTGGGCATAGCGTCGACCGCATTATTGCAGAGATTGAGAATAACCTGCTTTAGCTTGTCGGCATCGGCGACGACCGAGGGGAGATCAGGGGGCAGGTTTTGATTGATGAGAATACCTCGGTTGATGTAGTGCGGCCGTTCCAGCGAAAGAACTTCCCCGATTACCACGGGGAGAGAAACTGGTTTGAAATCATAACGTTCAGCGCGTGACACGGAGCGAAACTCAATCAGCAGCGAATTAAGGCGCTGGATCTCTCGGTAGAGTGAATTAACGGTTGACGTGATTTTTGCGTCCGGTAGGCTTGTTTGCTTGTTAACGAGCCGCTCCAAAAGTTGAGCGGTAATGTACATACCGTTCAATGGGCTGCCAAGCTCATGGGTCAACTTGGTCACGGTTGCTCCGATGGAGGCGAGCCGGGCGTTCTCAGCGAGATCTCGAAGATGCTTGGCTTTATCGGAGACATCTCGAATGAATGCGGCATAGTTGACCTCTGCACCACTGGCCACTTGGGTTACCGATAACTCAATCGGAAAGATTTCACCGTTCCGGCGTTTTCCCGCGACCGTGCGGATGTATCCGATGGCGCGCTTCTCGCCGGTCTTTTCATAATGCTCGATATATTGGTCATGCTCGCCGGCGTAGGGCTCGGCCATGAGCATGTTGACCTTCTGTCCCAGGGCTTCAGCTTGTGAGTACCCGAAAATTCGTTCAGCGGCAGGATTGAAAATAACAATGCAGGCTTGCCGATCGATGAAAATGACCGCGTCTTGCGTGGCCTCTACCAGAGCGTGCAGAGAATTTTCTATTGTGCTATCTCGAAAGCGATCGGTGACTTGTTCAGCGGGTCGTTCCATGGGCTTTAGCCCTCCGCTTCTACCAGGCCAATAACACAAACCACCGCGCCTCAATGTTACGGCAGCATGAAATCAGCGACGAATCATAAAAACTCTTTTTATGACAGGTCGTCGATGGCTACAAATTAGCTATATAAGGTTGCTTGTGACTAATCAATCTCCATTTCGCGGTCGCAACCGCCTGCGTGGATCCAACTTTCAGGGAGAGCAATGAGGCTCAGAAGCTTCACAGTGAAAAACAAAATTATAGCAAACGGCCATGGTTTACTTCTTGCTACGCTAACGCATCTGAACCAGAGTTGGGAAATTTTTTCCCCAAGGGTCGGAAAACGAATGGCAATGAAATATCACCCATGACAATCGATAGGCACGGTTCAAAGATTCATATCGGTGAAGCCTCGATACTCGTCTTAGAAACGGAATCGGTTGCGAGAACTAGTTTGTCAGAACTTTTCCGAGATAAGGGACACCGCGTCCATGAAGCGCCTGACAGCACTTCCGCCATTGTCCAAATTAACAACGATCCCGGTGTGAAGGTGATCATGTTGGATGTCGACATGCCGTCCTGGCGCTCCGTCGTAACTCATGCTCGGGACACCTTGTCGGCCGCGGTCATCTTAGGCATGAGTGCACAGGACTCAGAACGCGTTGTGCTGGAGGCCCAACAGCTCGGTGTTCACGGATTTCCGAATAAACGGAGCATTTCGCGTACGGGGTATTAACCCCGCACGCGACCAAAGGGGATGCTCGCCCCCTTTGGATTCCCCATCAATAGGGTGCCCGCAGCAAGCTGCGGGGAATTATTAGATTAAACCATTGCTGTTCGAAGACGTGTGCAAAACAATACTTCGCCTCATGACGGGCCGCCCTTTGCGCTGAAGTGGGGAACATGAGGACCACGCTTACCGGCGGCGACGGCAATTTAATATGCACACCGAGGCCGGAAGCACGTTAACGTGCGACACAAATGAAGTCGCTCAGCTGAGCAAGACCCCGTAGTCTTTTTCTACTTTTCTGCGCATTCGCAACAGTGTTGCGTCAATGGTTGTGAGTTGGCGATTGGCTGCTTCATCCTGGTTCCGGTTGACTTTCCTTTTGCCTTTTTTTAGCAAAGTTCGGCGCTGACTTTGCAAGACTGCGTACTCTCTTTGCAGCTCGTGAAGCTCCTTGCCGCGCGGCCCCTTCTTGATCTGCCAAATTTCCTGGATCACATGGTCTGATCTTTCCTTGACCGCGGCTGAGTAAGTCATCCAACCGACGTAGGCGTTCTGGACATAAGGATAGAGCCTGGTGTTGTGTGGGCTCGGAAGATTCAGCGCCGCTTCGAGTAGGTGGGCAAACCAATGATCGACTTGTCGTTTAAACTTGGTCAGTGAAACTCTCCTGGTCCGGCGCACGGTTGGCGTATGCTCGTATTCCTCCGATGAGAAGCATCGCTGCAAGACGTAGCTGTTAACGATCCCCAGTTCTTGCGCCCGTTTCAGGAAAGCCGCGCCATGGCCGTGATAAACATTGCCCCGGTCTTTGAGCTGGTAATGAATCAATTCGTGTTTGAGTAGCGTCTCCAGTTCTTGCCACGATCTCTTTCGATCCTTAAGAATCAAATTGGGCTCGCCCGCCTCACCGTCGGCACCGAGCTCGAGTTTCCTAGCTAGTTTTACCGGCCGAGGTCGCAGACCTGTGAAATATTTTCCGATGAGTTTGAGTTCGAGCTGGTAAATTCGTTGTTCCCTGGCATTCACGTTTAGTAGCTCCTCGTTTCGAGTGATTTGTCATCGACTGCGCTGCGCATCACTGACTGTGCTGCGCATCACTAGCATGAATCACGGCTGACGACACGTGCGACTGTGGCGTGTTCGTAGACTTTTGAAATAGAAATTCCTCCATCGCTTGTCTCGATCACCGTGTAGTGAATTTGCGCTGTGACAACGGAGGCTCGGTATATTCTCAATTGCGCGAAGGGGTATCCGCGCTGACGGCAAATTCACGTGGCACATGCGTTGCGCGTCCATCGGGGTGCAAAGCGTTGAACATTCGGGCTGGGTGGGTGAGGTCATGGGCAATCAACAGCTCGCCAGGGGGTTGCGTAAACTAGGACGGAGCGCTCCCGCAGGCGCAACGCCCGACCGTACGGAGATTCTGGCGCACATCGAGGATCATTAGTTGATTCAACGTAACGAAGCGCAGTGATTCTGGCGACGAGAATTGCGGATTCGTTAGTGAACGCAATTATCTTGTCTGCGGAATGACTTGGGCGAATCCGCCGACCGTCACCGTGATTTCGTAGCGACCGCCCAAAACCTTGGGTAGCGGAGGCGACGGTATAAAAGGTGAACGGTAGACTCCCGTCATATGCGCTCGCGGGGACTGGTCTGCATCGGACCGCGTCGGACGCAGCCCCAAGAGCTGCTGACTATCCAGAAGCCGTTGCGGCGAGCTCCAGTCCCTCCAAACGACCTGAGGTGCCAGCAAATCTGAGATCGTCTCGGGGTAAACTTTCGAAATATTTTCGCGGAAGCCTTTGGAGAAATTGATTGGTTCCAAGGCCCGATAAACCGCGTCAACCGTCCGTTGTTCGTCTTCGGTACCAATGGCGCCGAGTCCCCAAAGAACAGTACGAAGCGTCTCATTGTGCTGCGGCATAAACATGGCGAATTTCCCCGTCAAGTTGAAATAACCCGTCGAGTGGTCGCTCTCTCACTGACTCATCGAACCGCGAATGTGTTTGACCGGTTGTTAGGCAAAGTTTATGCCGCTAGATCCGACGCAGAGTCGCCGGCGTTTCTCGGCTAACACTCAAAGTCATTTGCATTTGTGACAGATCGACGGGCGATAGTTTCGCACCGATGACATCTGCCGATGATGAGTCGTGATCGGGACGGGGGCGACCCGTTTTTGTTCTTGCTCGTCAGCTTTTCTTTGAGGTCCTTACATCAAAGTAGGAAATGCGCCGAACCACCCTCGTGCTGTTGCAGTTAGGACAGCGAATGGGTTTAATTTTCTTCTGATATTTTCCGAACGAAAACATCAGCGCAAAGTTCAGGTCGCACTTCTGACAATGAAACTCGTAAGTCGCCATGCTTGCTCGTTGGTGTCAATCTAAACCATTCATCGTTCGCCTCATTTTAGATTGTTACGCAGGCGGCGTGCCAACCCGCGCGGTGCAGATGCAGGTTTAATCCCGCCTTTTAGTAGGTCCAACCTCAGGTGGTTGCAGAAGACAATCGCTCTCGCGATGGAATCGAATCCTAAAGACAGTGGCGTTATCCAGCCGCGACGTGAGTCGGTGCCGAATTTTGAACGTCCTGGGGTGCGTTATTAGTCGGCATGCCCAGAATTCTCGTCTGCCGATAATACTCAAGACATTCGCTTTCCCGTCCGCGCACGATTCTCTCGCCAATAAGCGGCCCGCGCTGGCTGGTGATCACAGTACACTGTCGTTCGCCTTCCCGGCCATCGTAGTAGATCACAACCCAGTCTTTCGTTTGCTCCATTTGGTGCGCGCGAGCTGTGTTAGAAAACATCGCCATGTAATGCCGATCGCCTCTTTTTGAATGCAGGATTGGCAGCCAGGTCTCCCGATTGGGATTGAAGCGGCGCGGCGCGATGGTCGGCAATGCGCCGGCTGCCGCCTTGTCACGATACTCGCGGTCCACGTCTAATATTTCGGTAACGGAAGGTTCTGCATCCTTCCGTGCTACCCGTAATGGTCGAACCCGACCGAGGCGCGCGGAGAGAGAATCGATGATCCCGGCGATTCGTTTGTTTCCGATTCCGGTGATCGCTCTTAACCTTCCGTCATGAGCGGCCGACTCAAGCTGCTCTAAGGTATCGATACCAAGTTCCCGGTGTAGTCGCGCGGCCAGACTTTTGCCAATTCCTGGAACAGAGGCGAGCAAAGCACCCGACTCGCTCTTGCCGCGCAGCCGATCGAGCATGGGTAGTCTTCCGGTGATCAAAAGTGTCGCAATTGATCGCGCCAGCCGCTCACCGATGCCGGGGAGCTTGCGCAAGCCCGGTTCACCCTCTTGACGGAGAATTTCTTCGGCGAGGCGTGTGAGATGTCTCAAGGTGTCCGCAGCATGTCGATAGGCCTGTACGCGGAACGGATTGGCCCCCTGTGCTTCGAGTATCTGCGCAACTTCCTCAAGCCGGCGCGCCATGCGGAAATTCAGATGCTTACCAGCCGAATCGTTTTTCATTTCACTTGTGTGGGCCAGTTGGTTACGTTCCTTCACTCTTCACTTGGCGTCGGCTTTGCCGGTGCGATAAATTCCTTGTCCTCTTCCATGCTCTCGACAATATCTTCGCTGCCCGGCAGTTCTTGCCAGCGTGGTATGATCTCCGGAGCGACTTCTTTTGTACTGCGCTTTTCGGTCTGCCAAAGCAGCTCTTCGATCTCCAGATGATCGACGATTTCTTCTATGCTCATAACATCGCTCAAGGTTTGTCGCACCATTTGATGTTCCGCTTCGCTCGGTAACAGGCCGGACAAGTAAACGATTCCTTTGCGGCAGACGACGTGCAGCTCTTCCAAGTCGATCCGGCCGTCTTCTTTCAGGTGTTCCTTAATCGCCTCGGTCAGCTCAGGATCACTAAGTAAGCTCAGATCCGCTGGGACTGGACCTTGCGGCGGTGCCTCGGGTGCACCGCCCGCCGCGACCGGCGGCGTCTCGCGTTTTGCGGCGCAGCGTCGGCAGAAACGGGCCGCCGGCAAACTACATAGGCGGGCGATCGCTATCGACTTGTGACAAGCCTCGCATTTACCGTAGGTGCCGTCCAAGATTTTTTGCAGGCCTGCGTCGATTTCCTTTACCGTGTGCAACGTTTGGTCATCGAGACGGATCAATAGCCTTGCGGTTTGTTCTTCCTGGGCATGCTCTTCTAGTTCGCTTTCGCGCTCCTCGGCAATGACATCTAAACCTTGTTCCGCTCTACGGAACTCTTGAAGGAAATGATTCCGTTGCTCGCGTAGGAGCTGGCTAAACGAATCCAATTGTTTTTTGTTCATAAGATCACCTATCGCTATGATTTTGTGGCAAAGCGTATGCCATTGCTTAAAAGTCGACCCCATTGCCAAACTCAGTGGTTCTGCCTGGTATGCTTTGTGCGTTTCGAGGGAATGATGCATTTAGGTCGGCTGCGTTCTTCGCAGCTATAGGAAAGACGGCTGCTCCGATGTGCAGTTGTGAGAAGCAGCGAAATCGGTTCATTCGAGGTTACTCATCAACATGGATCTCAATCGTTTGACAGAACAATCGCAGGAAGCGTTACGGCGGGCGCAAGAGTTGGCCGTGCGCCGCAATCACCAGGGCATTGACGCTGCGCATCTGCTGGCGGCGCTTTTGGAAGAAAAGGACGGCTTGGCTGCCGGCTGTTTCGCCGCGGCTGGGATTGCGCCTAGCGCCGTGCGCGAAAGAGTCGAGCAGGAACTCAACGCGATGCCGCAAATTTCCGGACCGGGCATGGAAGCGCAGCAGGTGTATTTTACCCAGGGCTTGGCGCGCCTCCTAGCCCAGGCCGAAGACGAAGCCAAGGTTCTCAAGGACGAGTATGTCAGCGTCGAGCATCTACTCCTTGCCATGATCTCCGACGAACGCAGCGCGGTGGCTCGGTTGTTACGACCTTTGGGATTGACCCGGGAGCGACTGCTCGCCGCGATCAAGAAAATCCGCGGCAGCCAGCGGGTTACGTCAGCCAATCCTGAAGCGACCTATCAAGCGCTGGAGCGCTATGGTCGAGATCTCACCCAGTTGGCCGGTCAAGGCAAACTCGATCCTGTGATTGGCCGTGACGACGAGATTCGCCGGATTGTCCAAGTGTTATCCCGCCGCACAAAAAATAACCCCGTGCTGATCGGCGATCCCGGTGTTGGTAAGACGGCGATCGTTGAAGGACTGGCGCAGCGCATTGTGCGCGGCGATGTGCCGGAGAGCCTCAAGAATCGCCGCCTCATCGTTCTCGATATGGGCGCGTTGATTGCCGGTGCCAAGTTCCGCGGTGAATTTGAAGAACGGTTGAAGGCGGTTCTTAAAGAGGTCCAGGAGTCTGAAGGCGAGGTGATCCTGTTTATCGACGAGCTGCACACGGTCGTTGGCGCCGGCGCGGCTGAAGGCGCCATGGATGCATCCAATTTGCTCAAGCCGATGCTGGCGCGCGGCGAGTTACACTGCATTGGTGCGACCACCTTGGACGAGTACCGCAAATACGTCGAAAAGGACCGCGCGCTGGAGCGGCGCTTTCAGCCGGTGTTGGTCGATCAGCCCAACGTTGAAGATACGATCTCGATTTTGCGCGGCCTCAAAGAGCGCTACGAAGTGCACCATGGCGTGCGCATTAAAGACGCAGCTCTCGTTACTGCCGCCGTGTTGTCACATCGTTACATTAGCGATCGTTTTTTACCGGACAAGGCGATCGACCTGGTGGATGAATCGGCCGCCAAATTGCGCACCGAGATCGACTCGATGCCCACCGAATTGGACGAGGTCTCGCGTCGTGTCCTGCAACTGGAGATTGAGCGCGAAGCGCTGCGCAAAGAAACCGACCAGCCTTCACGCGAGCGCTTGGCCAAGCTGGAGAATGAACTGGCGGGGTTGAAAACGGAACAAGAGCAGCTGCGTGCCCGCTGGGAAGTTGAAAAGCAGGCCATTGGCCGATTGCACGGTCTCAAGCAAGAGATCGAAAAGAACAAAGTCGCCATGGCACAGGCTGAGCGCGATTACGACTTGAACCGCATGGCGGAACTCAAGTACGGCAAGCTGGCGCAACTCGAACGCGAACTGGCAGCCGAGGAGCAGCGCCTGCGCCAAAGCGGCGCCATGCAACTGCTCAAGCAAGAAGTCGATGAGGATGACATCGCATCGGTGGTCTCGCGCTGGACCGGCATCCCGGTATCTAGATTGCTCGAAGGCGAAAAGGATAAACTGCTTCGCCTGCCTGAACACCTGCACAAACGCATCGTCGGCCAGGAAGAAGCCGTGGATGCGGTCGCAGATGCCGTCGTGCGCGCTCGCTCGGGGCTCAAGGATCCCAATCGCCCAATTGGTTCATTCATCTTCTTAGGCCCCACTGGCGTCGGCAAGACCGAGCTCGGGCGCGCCTTGGCCGAATTTCTATTCGACGACGAGAACAATGTCGTGCGCCTGGATATGTCGGAATATCAGGAAAGGCATACCGTGGCGCGGCTGATCGGCGCGCCGCCGGGTTATGTCGGCTACGAAGAGGGAGGCCAGCTCACTGAAGCGGTGCGGCGGCGGCCTTATTCTGTGGTACTGTTCGATGAGATCGAGAAAGCGCACCAGGATGTGTTCAATGTCTTGTTGCAGATTCTCGATGACGGTCGCCTTACCGACGGCCATGGGCGGACCGTCGATTTCAAAAACACGGTAGTCATCATGACTTCCAATGTCGGCAGCCATTTGATCGCCAACTATCGCGGGCGCGATGACGCGGCCGCCTTTGCGCCGATGCGGGCGCAGGTGCTTGACGCTCTCAGGCGCGAGTTCCGCCCGGAGTTCTTGAACCGTGTCGATGAGATTGTCGTCTTCCACAACCTGTCGCGTGAACACTTAAAAGAGATCACGAATATCCAGCTGCGGCGCCTACAAGGCCGGTTGGATGAGCGCCATATCAACCTCGAGCTGACCGAAGCTGCGCGCGAGCACCTGGCCGTGACGGGGTACGATCCCAACTATGGTGCCCGGCCGCTCAAACGGCTGATCCAAAAAGAACTGGAGACGTCGCTGGGCCGACTGATTCTCAAAGGCGAGGTCAAAGATGGTGATGTTGTGACTGTCGATAAAGAGCCTAAAGGTGAAGGTCTGAAGTTTAACGTTCAGCTCCGCACCGAGGGGCAAAAATCCTCGACCACTGATGTCGGCGAGAAAGCTTCGGCGGTATGAAGATGCGCTCTGGCACGGCCACTGGAGGGCGGAAATCAGAGTTGCCGCTCTGCTCGATTCCCTTTGGCAAACCGTGAGTAAGGATGAGTTGATTTTTCTTAAGGGGATTGGAATTTGCGGGTTGATCCTGCTTTGTTGCGGGTTTGGTACGACTATTTCGGCCGCGACCCTATCACCCGGTCCCGAGTTGGAAGTATTTGTCCGCCCCGGTTGTTCCTATTGCGAAGAGGCGAAGAACTTTCTAACCAAGCTACAACGCCAACGCCCTGAACTTAGTGTCCGCATAAGAGATATCGCTCAAGACGCGGACGCGTTTCAGGAACTTTCTCTGCTCGCCCATCGCTACGGAATTCGGCCGGTCGGAGTGCCGGCGTTTTATCTTCATGGGCAACTCATCGTTGGTTTTGTCAGCGCCGAGATAACCGGCAAGGCGATCGAGTCGCTGCTGGACCGAGCTGCGCCGTCGAACGAGAGTGATTTCAGTGATGGTGCGTCTACCTCTGGCACCGTTACCGTACCTTTTCTCGGCCCGCTCAACGTGGGCGACCTGGGACTGCCGCTTTTCACGATCATCCTTGGCCTCCTAGACGGATTTAATCCATGCGCCATGTGGGTGTTGCTATTTCTTCTCTCCATGCTCGTCAATCTGCACGATCGCAAGAAAATGTTTCTAATCGGCGGTATGTTTGTCGCTGTGAGTGGTCTGGTTTATTTTGCCTTCATGGCGGCCTGGCTGAATCTATTCTTGGTGATCGGCATATCGCGAATCACTCAAGCCCTACTTGGTGCCGTCGCAACGATCATCGGTCTTCTCAACGTTAAAGACTTTTTTGCCTTCGGTCGCGGAGTTTCGGTAGGGATTCCGGAGGCGGCCAAGCCGGGAATCTATGCGCAAGTCCGCCGGGTGCTGGGCGCGGAAAATCTTGTCGGCGCCCTTAGCGCGGTCGCTGTGCTCGGCGCGCTTGTGAATTCCGTAGAGCTGTTGTGCACCGCTGGTCTGCCGGCGATCTATACCCGGGTGCTGACAACATTCGCGTTACCGACGGCGGCGTACTATGCCTACCTCGTGCTCTATAACCTCGCCTATATCGCTGACGACAGCCTCATGCTCGCCGTTGCCGTCGTGACCTTGAGCCGCGAGAAGCTTCAGGAGAAAGGCGCCCGTTGGCTTAAATTGATAAGCGGCGTTGTGATGTTAGTGCTGGGCCTGCTTTTGATCCTGCACTCCGAATGGCTTGCGAGCTGAGTTCGCCCACCGTCGGTTTCTGATCGAAGGGAAATTAACAAGCCGATTTTTGCAGTGCCGGGAACTCCACCCAGTAAAGTAGCGCAAAACGGGTTCCTTCCGCGGCAAGTGATTTGCATCATTGCAAGTAAATCTGATCTCAAAAGAGAAAACAGTGGAACATATAATCATATCGAAATTAATTCTAATAATTCCCGCAGCTTGCTGCGGGCACCCTATTGATGGGGAATCCAAAGGGGGCGAGCATCCCCTTTGGTCGCATGCGGGGTTAATACCCCGTACGCGAAATGCTCCGTTTATTCGAATTGGCAAGCACGGGGTATCGGGCCGGTCGCTCGTTCAGCAAGCTTTACGTAGTGCGTCGCGTTGCTCACTCCTGGCTCGTGAAGCGTTGGGTCTCCGGGATTGGGCAGGATTTGATCAATCCTTCACCGGGTCATCACGTCGCGACATAAGAACAGCGTCAGACGATTGTTCATGCTCTCGACGGCTCAGCAGATCGTGCAGGGTTTTTTATTCGTGCGCCAAGACGTCGCCCAGCGATTCCAGGCGATGAAGCCGCTGAATCGTTTCGGCCAAGAGCGAGGCCAGAGATGAGACCTGAAGCGGCAGGGGGGATTGCTTGGGCGGCGGCACGCTGTCGGAAACGTAAATCTTTTCGATCGGCAGTTTTGCTAGCCTCTCGACCGCGTTGCCCACAAATAGGCCGTGGCTTGCCGCCACTTTTATTCCCGAAGCTGAGCAACCCGCTTCGAGCAGAGCCAAGATCGCTTTTTCTATCGTTGCGCCAGTTGTGATCATGTCATCAACGACAAGTATTTCTTTGTCGCGGACATCTCCGACAATGCGCTGAACGGTTACCTCTGCGCCGCTCAGTCTGCTCTTATGAACAATCGCGACCGATAAATTGAGCAGCTTCGCGTAACGTTCTGCCATTTTTACGGCGCCAAGGTCGGGGGATACAACCACGGCATCTTTGCGTACCGATGGCCGGACGGCGTCAGCCAATATCGGGATCGCGCTGATATGTTCCACCGGGATCGCGAACGCACTCTCCACAGCATGGCTGTGGAAATCGACGACAACCACCCGTTCTATGCCACTGGCGGCGATCAGGTCGGCGACCAACCGCGTGCTCACCGGTTCGCGGCCATGGGCGCGGCGGTCCTGTCGCGCGTAACCGAAATAGGGAATCACCGCCGTCAAATGTGTGGTTCCCGCGCGCCGGCAGGCATCGGCCAGGAGAAATAGCTCGAAGAAGTGCTCATCGACGGGCGGACACGTCGGTTGAACGAGATAAACGTCACAACCGCGTATGCTTTCGTGGATTTCAATGTGCAATTCGCCGTCGGGAAATCGCTCCAACGTCCGCTGATCGAAGCGCGCCCCGAGGTTCTTCGCAATGTTTTCTGCGAGAGCGCTATTGGCGCTGCCCGATAAGATTTCTAAACTCATCGTTTCTCTTGCTCATGCGCCGGCGATTGATGCATTGCCAGACTCCGTCAGGTCGCTGGCTTGCTGCCAGGCGAAAAGGTCCATTTCATATCATCTGGCCTCCCTTCTTTCCGCGCCCGCGCTAGCCGCGTCCGCTTCGAAGAAACAATCCCGATGGAAACTTACGAGGATGCTGCGGCTGAAATCACCCGTGGCGCTGAACTCGTGATTTGGTAAAGCTCGCGCTTGGAGGATTGCTCCAATAGCGCCGACACCTGTTTGGCCCACTGTTGAAACTCTCTGTTCTCAGTCACATTCTTAATCTCTGACTCCAGAGTTCCCGGATCCTCGACCTCCTGTTCGAAGATCAAGTCCGGCGCGCCTAAGGAGCCAAAGTGACTGCGCATCACTCTGGGCCTCAAGCCTCCAGCGTTCTCAACCCAGTTGACCAGTGTCATCAGCTTTTCTTCAGCTTCATGGGTCTTTCCCGGCAATGTGTGAAACGTCAATCGTGATAGATACATGGCGTTACACCTCCGCAATGGAATCAAAGTATGCAAGTTGTTTCCGCGTATGCAAGTTGGTTCCGCAAACCCGATGCCAAGCTGTAAGAGGGACTGTATTCGAGAAATAGGGAGGTCATCGCCTGTAATCGTGCGAGTTCTTCTCATCTACGCGAAGCGTCAAAAAACTTTTTCGCACAAATGAAACTTAGACAGTGTAGCCAAACGCTATCGGTGCATTTGCTCGCGTCACGGCTGGGTGAGTGAACTCGAAAACCGACGTGCGTGTCGAACTGTGTCGGTATGGCGCAAGTCAGGTTCAAGATCATGCCGCTGCTTTTTCTGACGATGCGAAAATTCACCTATCTTCTTTGTAACGATTGCGAATGACTGGCGGCTGTGTTTCCCGGGAGTTTCAAAGAAGGCTCACGCTTAGTGGTGGCGCATATATTGCTTTTTTGTTTGTTATTCTAGCTAGACCGGAGGAACTCCAATTCCTGGAGTTAAAGCAGGGGGGGAGACGAAAATGCGACCGTTCCCGATCGTTTGGCAGAGGCTAGTGAGTTCGAGTGGCGCGACCTGCGATCGTTGCGATCGCACCTTTGCGGCACTAAAACGGGCAGTGACAAAGCTCAAGGATGTTCTTCGTCCGTTGGATTTGGAACCCATTCTCGAAACCGTTGAACTGACGCAAGAATCATTCAATCGCGACCCTTCGGCGTCAAACCGCATCTGGATCGCCGGTCGCCCGCTCGAGGAACGGCTTGGCGCGCGAGTAGGAAGGAGCCGTTGTTGTTCGGTGTGCGGCGAGGCTGAGTGTCGGACCATCGAGATTGAGGAAACGGTTTTTGAGACAATACCCGAGCATCTGATTTTGCGAGCTGCGCTTATGGCGGCTGCTCGGATGATTGCTCCCGTGACGGAAATGGTTTCCAGTGAGACCGAGCTTTGTTCTTGCGAGTCCGTCTGTTGTGCCAACGGAGGTTAGGGGTTTCCTAAAACGCCGCGGCAATTTCGCTCGGCAGAGGATGCGGCGGCTGATCGTGATTGATTGTGCTGGAAATTGATGGCTCTCGTTATTCCGGAAGCGGCACGATCGTCCGTCAGGCCGTCGGCTTGGCGGCGCTGACCGGACGGGGGATCCACGTCGTCAACGCGCGCATTAAACGACCGAAGCCGGGGCTCAGGCGTCAACATGCTCAAGCCGTGGAAGCGATCCGCCAACTCGTCGACGGGACAACCGAAGGTGCAATTCTAGGATCGCGGGAATTTATTTTTCGCCCTGGTAAGCCGCAAGCGATCCCACACTATGTTTGGGACATCGGCTCTGCGGGTTCGACCACCGCATTGGCGCTGGCGTTGCTCCCGGTGCTTGCCTTCGCTCCCGTTCCGGTAACAATTGAGCTGCACGGCGGGCTTTTCCAAGATTTCGCCCCGTCCTTTTACCACATCGAGCATGTCTTGTTGCCGCTGCTCATTCGCATGGGATTCACCTTATCTATACGAATGGAAAGGCCGGGCTACGTTCCAACCGGGCAGGGGATTTGGCACCTCAGCGCGATACCGGTGACAAACCGATTGCAGCCTTTAGTCTTGGATAGGGCTGGAGCCGTGAAGAAAATCTGGGGTATCGCGCTGTCCTCGCGACTGAAAGAGCGTTCGGTGAGCGACCGCATGGCGGAAACGGCCAAGCATGTGTTCAGGGCTGCTGGATATGATGCGGACGTTCAGGTGTTATACGATGACAAAGCACGCCAGGCCGGAGCTTGCCTGGCGGCATTTGCCGATCTGAGCGATGGCGCAAGAATCGGCTCCGATCGCGCCGGCGCGCAGCGCAGGAGTTCGGAGGCGATCGGTCAATACGTCGCGAGCCAGCTACTGGAGGATTTGAGAACTGGTGCAACTCTTGACCGCTACGCCAGCGATCAGATCATACCATTTGCGGCGCTGGCCGCGGGCGAAAGCCGGTTTCGTCTCCCGCGTGTCACGGAGCACATCGACAGCAACGCGTGGCTCAGCCGCGAATTTTTAGGCGCGAAAATCTACATCGAACAGCATGAGCTGGTGGTGCAAGGGGTTGGGTTCGAAGCGCGAGCAAAGTAGCAGGAGCGCGTGAACGAAACCTCTAATGTCTTGACGCACTAACGATCACGCGGTTTGCATGGAACTTTTTTCCCGACGTTGTGAATGCTCAATTTTGTGACAGAAACAACGCCACTTCATGCTGTCGACGCCGGTGTACCGCCAGCGAGGAATCCTGATAGGGGTGAGCGAGTTCAGGGTTCTGTAGAATGCGGGCACCGCGTGAGCGTGCAACATGGATCAGTTCGTCGATTTGCCCAAGTGGGACAACATTGTCCCGCCCGCCGGAAATTATCATCACCCGCTCGCCATCGTTCGGTAAATGGGCCACCGGGTCATATCGTTCGGGACAACCGAGGTTTGAAATCCTAGCTGGGGAGGAATCGACTACCAAGCGCGTGTACAGATGCGTGTTTCCCACCGCGTTGAGCAAGATAACTCCGCCCATGGAGATGCCGTAGAGCGACCGCTTCGAATAGCCCAACGTGTTCAGATGAGCAACGATTTCGACATAGTCGTCAACGATCGCCACCAGCCGACTTTTCCCCTGTGAAATTCCGTAGCCGCGATAGTCATAAATATAGACGTCCCAGCCTCGGTCACGAAAGGTTTGCAGGTCCGCGACCAGACGATCGGCGATCATCGCGTTGCCTTGCGCGACCAAGAGATAGGCCTTGGGATTTTCGGCGGCGATTTTGTAGCCTGCCAGAGTAATCCCGTCTCGAGTTTTGAATTTGACTGGCTCCACGCCTTGAATATTGGCGACGCCGTGCGGATTAGCTGCGCCCGCTATGTTGTGCCACAGCCAAAACATGAAGGGCTCACGAATGGCGCCGCACACGGCCGCGTCAACATTCCGTTCTTTTGCTGAAGTCATCGGTCTTACACTTGTCGTAGACGGCAGCAAACCGAGTAGACAACTTAACGCGAAACTCATGGTGACAACGCGCCGCACGGCTTTCACTCGGCATGGGTCTCGACGGCTAGGCGCGGCACCCGGTGTGAAATGCCGGTGACGATTTCATAGTTGATGGTGCCGAGCTTCGATGCCAATTCATCGGCGCTGATTGCCGCAGTTCCTTGGCGGCCGATGATGACGGCCTCGTCGCCCAAGGCAGCTTGGCCGCGGAGGGCGGTGACGTCGACCAGGCTCATATCCATGGTGATGCGCCCGACTTGGGGACAACGCATGCCGCGAACCAAAACATCGATTCGCCCGGAGAGATTTCGGCTCAGGCCGTCGCCATAGCCGATGGGCAGCGTGGCGATCAGCGAAGCTGCTTGAGTGTGGAACGCATGGCCGTAACTCAAGCCGACGCCCGCCGCGACTTCTTTGATAAAAACGATTTGCGTTTTCAATTCCATGACCGGCTTGAGCTCTCGGGCGGAGGGGTGCGCGAAAGCTGCCGATGGCTGTAAGCCGTAGAGAGCTATGCCGGGACGCACGGCATCGAAATGGGAGTCGGGCAGAGCGAAAATCGCCGCGCTGTTCGCCATGTGATAGGTTCTGATGCCACAGTTCTTGGTCATTTCTAAAACTTGTCGAAACCGCTCGAGCTGGGCGATGGAATAACTCTTGTCCGCTTCATCGGCGCGGGGAAAGTGGCTCATCAGCCCGCGCACTTCGAGCGCCGGGAAGTTTCGACAATGATCGAGAAAGCTCTCAACTTCCTCAAGCCGAATGCCGACGCGGCCCATGCCGGTATCGACTTTGACGTGCATGGGGAGTCGCTTGCCGGATTTCATTGCGGCCCGGGCCAATGCCTCGACCATTTCTATAGTACACACCACCGGCTGGCAGTTGTAAGCTACCAATGCCTCGCTGTGCTGCGGTAGAGTTGCGGAGAGAATGATAAACGTCGCGCGTGCCCCGCGATCTGTCAGAGTGATCGCTTCTTCGACATCGGCGACGCAGAGGTTTTGGCATCCCAGGTGCAGCAGCTGCGCCGCGACGATTGCCGCATCATGTCCGTAGCCATTGGCCTTTAGCACTGGCCAAACCTGAGATCTACCCGCGTGCTTTTGCAATAGCCGCAAGTTGTGCGTCAGATGATCAAGATTGATGAACGCTTTGGTCAAGCGACGAGCGGCGCTGTCAACGGTGGGCATATCTGGTCTTTGCTTCTGCGGTTAGGTGCGCGGCGAACCCTTTGCGCAATGGTTTTTTCTTCACATACTCCGAAGTCATCGCCGTCAAAAGCGCGCCGTAATTCAGCGAAAAGGTCAGTTCATCGCCGACCTTGAACGCGCCCGGCGCGGTGCTGGTATCGACGATTAAGTAACTGCTTGACGCGCCGAGAATCTTTAGCCGCGCGTCATGCGGCGCGATGCCTTCGATGGTGATTTCCTCGCGGCCAATGTTAACCAACGCGCGCTCGATCTCACCGTGGTTTTCGAAGTCGGCCAGATGGCCGAACGCGTCTTCGCTCCGTTCGCCCACCGGCGCCGATGGTTTTTTCTTGAGCTCGAGAATCTCGGCATGCAGACTGAAAGCATCCTGAAAAGTATCGGGCCAAGGCTCGCGATGGGTGGTCTCGCGGCCGAGCAAAATCGCCTCACCGATGCGCGCCTGATTGACGCGCGCGGGCATCCGCCCCGTGGCGATGAGGTGAAGACCACTCGAGTTGGCTCCCGAGATCCAGTCGAGTTTCAAACCGAAATTTCGTTCGACTTCGCCGGCGAGCTCGCTCAGTCGGCGCATATTTTCTTCGCTCGGCACGACGCCGCCAAAGCAGGCGAGGTTGGCGCCCAAACCGGCGACGCGAATACCGCGGAGCTGCAAGGCCTCGACCATGAAGCTCGTGAGATCTCTTGGCCACAGTCCTTCGCGCAAATCTCCCAGGTCGACCATAATGATGACGTCATGGCGCCGGCCGCGCCGCTCGGCGGCCTCAGAAAGCGCAGCGAGAACCGATAGCTCCGAGTTGAGACTGACATCGACAATTTCGACGACTTCGTCGGCCTCGGCGGGTGACGGCAAACGCAGCAGCATATAAGGCGAATCGACGCCGGCATCTTTGAGCCTGTGGATGTTCTCCAATTGCGACTCACCGATGGCGATAACGCCGCCGCGACGCATCGCCTGGGCGATCTCCGGATGGCCACAGGTGCACTTGGTTACGCCGACCACGGCAAGGCCATGCGTCCGGCACAATTCAACGATGGTGCGGGCGTTGTGCTCGATCTTGTCGAGGTCGATCGTGATATAGGGATGCGACATGGTTCAAGCTTTCTCCTGCGCCCGAAGCTTGCCCACAATAAAACTGGCGACGTCTCGCCCCTTGGTGCCGCGACCGAATCCCGCGTCCATGCCGCAATCCCGCGCGAGATCATCGGTGATTTGCGTGCCGCCGGCGATCAGCAGCAATTGTTCGCGCACGCCGCGGCGCCGGGCCAGTTCGTCCAAGTGTCGCATATGCTGCTTGTGGACATCGGCGTGAGTGACGATGGTAGAGATCAATAAAACACGGGCGTCATTCTGAACCGCTTGGTCGAGCGCTTGTTCCAGCGCTGCCGAGGTGCCGATGAAATGGCAGCGAAAGCCGTATTTCTCGATGCCGCCATGTTTAATGTCGAGAATCTCGCGAATGCCGACGGAATGTTCGTCTTGGCCCACCGTCGCTGCAACGACGTGAATGTTGCGCGGCCGCACCCATGCTTCGATCTCGGCATCGGCAAGCGGCTCGACGCGCGTGGTCAGCGGGAGTTCATCGATCTTGATGGCAACATCGAGGATGCCTTTAATTTCAAACACGCTTCCCTCGGCCGGATGCAGTAACCGGCGGCTGATGATTTGCGGGTTCTTGAGGGCCATGTGTTTGACCATCTCGAGCGCAGCCGCCTCGGCCAAGTGTGGACTTGTGGGCACGAAGAGAGTCACGCACGCGACACCGTCGCCGTGCTTCTCTACTTCCGGACGCAACACGCCAGCGGCTTTTTCTGCCAGCGGCCGTGCAAGCCGCGTGTCAACATTGTCGACTGGGTCAAGCTCGTCGACGTACTGAATCTTTGACGGATCGCAAAGTGTGCAGCCGCCATACGCGCCGCAAGCTTTGCTTTCGTCTCCTGCGTACAAGTTGTGGCCAAAATGGCTGCATACCGGGGCGCCATAGTTGGGCTCACGCTTGATTACCGTACCAGCGCGGTCGCCGCCGTTCGGCGAGCGCGCGATGCCGTCGCCGATGCGCTCCGGGTAATAGCCGGAGTCGACAAACTGTCCTGCTTCCACGGCGGCATAGTAGCTGCCGTTTTCGATAATCTCTTCGAGGAAAAGCACGGCCCGCTCTTTGAGCTCGCGAACTTGTTCGCGCAGTGGCCCATGCTTCCTGAGCTCGATCATGTCCATCAGGCCGTCAAGCCCCATCAGCGTCTGACGCGCCGTGTTGACCCCGGCCACGTTGTTATAATGCCAGGGGATGTTCCTGCCTTCGTCAGGGGTGATCGTGCTCTGGATGTCGGCCGAGGTAAGGCGCGAAATCAGCGTGTCGAGCACATGGGTGATCGTCGCTTCCATGGTGTCGGATTCTGCGTAACGTGTGTTTTGCTGGGCGCGAAAAACATAACCGTGAAACAGCTCGCGCAGCGCCACTGCGTAGGGCAGATCGAGGCGCAATTTCGGCGCGGGCGGCGCCGTCGGCGGTACGGTGGAAAGCGCGATCTGCTCTGGCGCCATGCCGACTGCACGCGAGTAGGCGGTATTGATCGCATGCTGCACGAATAGTTCGGGTGTCACCTTCCACGCTTGTTTGGCTGTGGCATTGGCGTTATGAGCGCCGTCGAGTTGTAAGATGCCGGCGTCCGCCAGAATCTTTTTCGCCTCGGCGCCGTCGACAAACGAGCGGTGCATGTTGATGTCGCGATAGAGCACGTTGTACTGCGGGTCCTGGTGCGCGCCATTGACGCCTTCCTCGGCGAAGAGCACGGCGATTTCCGGTCCGGCAAGGCCGCTGACATAGGAATGAAAATTGATCGGTCTGCCGACTTCGTCTTCGATGGCGTCCATCGCTTTGCGCGTGGCGCGAATTTGCTTGCGCGTGATCGGAACGCCGCCAACACCTTCCGGCGTTCCTTCGATGAGGCCGTCGATATGCGATTGGCCAGTGGTGCGGATGACCATAATGTGATCGGCGCCATGCCAGGCGGCCATGCGCATGCGGCGCAGATCGTCCTCGAAACGGCCGGAGGCAATCTCCGTGGTAATGACGCAGTCGCATTGGGGATCGATGTTGCCAAAGGCCTGAGCCGCAGGCAGCGGAATGGACTGGGTCAAATCCTCCGAAGCGTTCTGGTAAATGAACGGACCGATTTGATGGTTTGTCAGTTTGCGCCGCCAGCTCCAGCCTTTGCGCTTGGGGCGGTAATGCTGCAGGTCGCGCAAAACTTCGCGCAGGTCGAGTTTTTCATTCGCCGATAACTTCATTGCGGCAGCTCATCCCAGAAATGGCCCGAGAGCAGTGCGGTACCGGTTGTACGGACGGAAATTCCCTTCGCTTCCGCAAGCTCCAGCACCAATCGACCGGCGCCGTGGCCAAGCAAGCCACGTTCGGCCATGCGTTCAATCAGCTCTTTGGCTTCAACGCTGGAAAATCCCATGCGCAAGAGCACCGAGCGCTCGATCGAGGGCGTCGTATGAGTGCGCGCTTCTTCGATGAGCGGCGCGACTAACTCTTCGGCGAGCGACCAAAAATAACGGTGTAACTCTTCGTCGGACATAGCGCTGACGCGCGCTCGGCGCGTAGTGAAATCATCCGGTCGTTCCAAGTATCCCATGGATAAACTCCTCTACATAATTAGTTGTGGTTCGTGTCTCCACTGCAAGAAACCTGATATCTGGCTCGGTCAGAGCCGTCCCTTTTGGAATCGCCGCGACGGCATGGCGTAGATAGGATCGGCGCAGCTGGTCGAGGTCGACATCGACCACCGCCAGCTGTGATGGCTTTTCGGGGATAACGATACGCTTGCCGGGCTGGTTCTCGCGCGGCTCGCCGCGCCGGACTTCGATGCCCATCTGCTTCGCTAAGTTGAGTTGGGCGATGGGATGTTTGCCCGCACCCGTATATTCGGTTTCTTGCACGACGATGATCTGATTTTCATCAAGCTCCTGAGCGATCGCAAATGCTGCGGCCAGCGAAGTGTTGCCCGCGGGCCCGCGTTCGAGACCTTCCAAAGCGGCCAGCACCTCGGTGATGTAGAACACCTCGCCCTGGGTGACCGTCACGAAGCGATCGATATAGCGGAGCGGGCGCGCCGCGCTGCGCGGCACGTCGGCGCGATCCGGCCAGGTCGTGAACGGAATCGAAAACCCGGTATGGCCGGTGGTGAAGGACTTTCGGTTGAAATCTCGGTCTGAGGCCATGTGCAGCCCGGAGAGGTCGACGCTCGCCGCGATGATTTGACTTTCGCCAGCGCCCGCACGGCGCAGGCCGCGCGCGGTCCCGGTGACATTGCCGCCGCCGGCATGAGTGGCGATGACGATATCAGGTAATCTTCCAGTCAGCTCGCGGGTCTGAATCGCAAGTTCGTAACCGAGAGTTTCGATGCCCACGATGGAGTAGGGTGTATAGAGCGACGCGTTAAAATAACCAGTTTCCTGGAGTACAAGCAGAAAGACATAAAATAACTCGGGGCCCACCGACAGACGGATCACCTCAGCGCCATAGGCTTCGCAGGCTCGGGTTTTCTCGGCGATCTCCGGTTGTGCGAAGGCGCGACTGTCGAAGGCTTCTTGGACGACAATGCAGCGCAGGCCAGCTTTCGCGGCTTGAGAAGCGATCGCCGCGCCGTAATTGCCGCTGGTGGCGGCGGCGACACCAGCATAGCCGCGTTTCTTGGCCTCGTGCACCGACAGCGCAGCCCTGCGGTCTTTGAACGAACCCGAAGGGTTCTTGGCTTCGTCTTTTACTAAGATGCGCGCGCCTTTGCCGGGTTTGGCAACGGTTCGAATGAGCTGGGTGACGTTGGTGAGTTCTACGAGTGGCGTGTTGCCCACTGCGGTACGGCGCTGTACTCGAGCCGTACTCTCAATATCATAGCCGGTATCAGCCAACAGCCGTTCATAATCAAAAGCGAGAACACCGCTGGCGTATTGTGCATAATTGAGTCCGACCGAGGTAAGCATGATCTCGTCGCGCTGGGCCATAATTTTCGTATAGCTAGAGTCTCGAGTCACTTGACGCCTCGTGGTTCGCTCAATTGCGCTCTCACCTCGCCGGCGATCCTCTGCAGTTCAGGAATCGGCGAGCCGAAACCATGCGCATAAGACGGATTGACTTGAGCGAGAGTGCCGCCCAGGCGACGCCCGGTGACGGTCACGATCTCAACTTGATCGTCCAAAGCGGCGTCTGCCACGAGGAAACCTTTCACGCGCATTTCCAGAGGCACGCGCTTGGTGTCCTCGGGTATATGGCCGGCGCGCTGATCTGGGGCCAGCAGGATCGAATGGATTTCCACCCAGGTGCCGCTGGTGACAAGCTCAACCATGGGACTCCTCGTTTACACCGCTGCGCAAAAAATTGCGCGCATCCGCCAACATGGCGAATGGGACTGGTAAATCCGCCATGGTGTGCAGGCCGGGACTGGCATTTAACACGTGGGGAATCATGTTCACCGCGAGCGCTATGGTCGCTGCGCCGCCAGGTATTTCCGGGCTTCCCGCTAATCGTACATAAGGTTCGCCAAGAATTTCGATTGTATCCCCGGTCGCGATGCCTTCCAGTTCTGGTTGTACTTGCTGCGGATGGATCAGCGTGATGACTGCTTTGTTTTCGCGGTATGCCACCGCCTTGTGCAAACAGCCTGCGACTTCTCCGGGAGCGACGTTGACGAAAGGCGTTTGGCGCGCAATTTGAGCGATGATAGGTTCCCGGGTCTCGACGATGCGTGTAACTTCCCAACCGACGGCACCGGCGATCATGTGGATGGACTCGGGAAAGCCAACATGGCCGACGACTGTGCCATTTTGCAGAGCCGTGTAGAATTGTTCCGGTGTAAGTCCCACGCCCTGGCTGTGCAATACTGTCGGCCCGTAGGGAGAAAGGTCGTTAACCCGGGTCGCCGTGATTGATTCAATCCTGGCGCAGACTCCGGTGAGCGTGATAACGAGCAGGTCTAATACAAATCCTGGATTGACTCCGGTGCCGAGCACGCCAACGCCATGCGCGACGGCGAGATCGTGTAATTCATTGGCGCGCGCAGTTGATACACAGGCGGGATACGCCATCTCCTCGGCTATGGAAATGACGCTTACGTCATGACGGAGCAGCGTCGCGATTTCCTCGATCGCATCCGCGAGTCTTGAGCAGGTGGCTTGGATGGCGATCTGCGGCTTCGTCGTTTTGATAGTGTTGACAAGATCATTGCTAATGGGAATTCGGAGATCTCGATCAAGCCCGATGGAGCGTCCGAGATCGACACCGCCATGACCGCGCTGTCGTCCAAAGGCTCCGACAAGTTCCAGCCCCTCTTTCTCGGTGATCAAGCGGGCGATGCCGGAACCCATCTGACCAGTGCCGAGGATGCGGATGGGATTGCCCTGAGTTGATGCTTGATACGACATCAGTGCTGCTCACGAGCCTTAGACCTAAAATCGCCGATCCGAAAAAATTGGCCCGAGTCATTGACCGAGCAAGGGGTATGCCACGGCGCAGCTTAAGGAAACTCCAACCCCTTTCGCGCATCTGACAAGTTGAGGCCAAGATTTGCGAGCCCTTTTCTCAACCTTGCGACGGAACCATGCGAACGGCTTGAACTAACGGTTTGCGATAGACTCCCATGTGTACTGACCATGGCTCAACTTCCCATGCTCCTGCCGGAAGGGCCTCAAGCTTGCCGATGATCAGTGCGCCGCCTGGAACTAATTTGTCGGTAAGTTTGTGCAGCGTTTCTCGCTGCGTTGTTTCATCAAGATAGGTCAAGGCGAGGTTACGGCAAAGGATCATCTCAAATAGTCCATCGGGGACGCTCTCTCGAAGATCTTGGACGAGGAACGTCACAGCGGAACGATATTCATCTTTGAGGCAAAGTTCTTCGCCTGACGCGACAAACGCCCGAGCTCGCCACTCGGCAGGAAGTTCCTTCATGCCGCTCCAGTGATAACAGCCGCGCTCAGCGCGTTGGATTGCCTGAGGATCGATATCTGTCGCGACGACGCGGAAATGTAGCGCGGGGAACTGCGACGCCAAGCGCTGCTGCCAAATGATCGCCAGAGTATAAGGCTCTTCGCCGCTGGCACAGCCGGCACTCCAACAGCGCAGTTCATTGTCTTGCGCTCCAGCGACGAGTCGCGCCAAGTGCGGCAGGATATCACTTTCCAAATGCTGAAAGACGCTCCGATCACGATAAAAACGAGTTATGGACATCCAACATAAGGAGCCCAACACTTCCCATTCGGCGGGATGATCTTCGAGATAAGCTTGATAAACGTCCAAACTCGGTAAACCTAACTCCCGCAGCCGCCGCTTGAGGCGCTTGTAAACCCGGCGGCGCACCTTACGAAAGCCCGGCCAGCGCAGTCGAATTCTGGGCAAACTCCACTGCAAGAATTGGATGCCGTTGGGATCGGTGATCAACGAATGGTCCCTCTTTGAAATCGCGGGTAAAAAATTATCCCCTTCACGCTCGAAGGACGCTGCTCCCGAGCTGACGGGTTATTCCGCTCATTCCAACGAGTATCTAGCCGAATCCATTATTATCTAATAATTCCCCGCAGCTTGCTGCGGGCACCCTATTGATGGGGAATCCAAAGGGGGCGAGCATCCCCTTTGGTCGCGTGCGGGGTTAATACCCCGTACGCGAAATGCTCCGTTTATTCGCACACGATCCTCGCGGCGCCGGGATCCGTGGTAAAAGAGGGCAGGGCTGCGATTGATCACAACTGGCTAGATCGATCGCATGGATCCCAGCTAGTTGAGGTTGAGCTTCTGAATTGGCGCGGTGGTAACACCATCGCGCGACGCTCTTAATCAGAAAACACCTGACGAATCCAACGATGAGGGTCGGCTTTTCGCGGCCACAGAGTTCATCTAGGGGTCAGAATCTTACAAGCCGAATTGAATCAAGGATTTTCGATAGTGCCTCAATCGTCAAAATATTTCTGCTTGTACACCGGCATGCCAGCGCACTTCATTGGCGATCCACTGTAGCGTGGTGAGGCTCACTCTTTCGATTCGCTTGTCGGCGGGTTCACGATCCAGGCTGTAGATGTGAACCGCCCGGGGACGAATCTCGCGGATTTTCTCGATCCACAGGGCCACCGAATCGGGATCGGCGTTGGTGACTCTTCCCTGCACGAAACACGACTCGAGATAGCAATCTTTGAGCTGTTTCAATCCGGCGATAATTTCGCCCATGTAAACCGGCGCGGCTGGGTGATTGAGCTGGCGAAACATCGCTTCGCTGCCGGCGTCGAATTTCATCAACTTCAAATCCAACATTTCGAGCGCGGCGCGAACGGTTGGACTCCCGACCGTCGAAGAGTTGGAAAGGATCGTGACGCGCGCCTGCGGCTGGTAGCGGTGCCGCAGTTTCTTGACCAGGACGATCACCTCAGCGAGTGCCGGATAAAGCGTCGGTTCGCCATTGCCGCAAATCGTAATGGAGTCGATCTTCTTACGATCGTGCTCAAGAACAGATAAGGCTGTCTCCAGCGCGGCGCCGACTGCATCGACCGACGGCATACTTTCCAAACCCTCGTCGGGTGAGAATGTAACTTTTTTGGTCCAGCCGTATTGGCAGTAGAGGCAATTGAATGAACACAGTTTATGATCCGTCGGCAGCAAGTTGATGCCGAGCGATTGACCGAGGCGGCGCGACGGCACGGGGCCGTAAATGATACCGCGCTGCAAGGAGATCTTTTTCAGCGGCTGCGAGGTTGCGCGCGGCAGCTCGAAGGAATCGGGTGATCTAGTTGTCGATTCGGTCATGCTAATTTCTCCGCGATCGGCGGCTCAGCGGTTGGCCTTCCTGTAGCCCAGCGCATCCTGCGCGATGATGAGCTTTTGAATGTTTACCGAGCCTTCGACGATCTGATAGGACTTGGCGTCGCGATAGTAACGCTCGACCGGAAATTCCGTCGAGTAGCCATAAGCGCCGAGAACCTTGAGCGCACTGTCGGCACAGAACGCGGCCGCCTCGGCGGCGGCGTATTTCGCCATGGAGACTTCCAAGTTGTAGGGTCGTCCACGGTCGGCGAGACAAGCGGCGCGGTAAACCAGCAGCCGCGCAGCTTCTTCCTGCACGACCATTTGCGCGATCAGATCTTGATTCATTTGAAACTGGCCGATCTTTTGTCCGAACTGCTCGCGCTGGTTGGCATAGCTTATGGCCGCTTCGCGGGCGGCTCTAGCCAGCCCGACGGCGCCCGCGGCACAGCCGAGGCGGGTATGACTGAGATGGCGCATGCAGATCTTGAAGCCGTCGCCTTCCTGGCCGATCAGATTTTCCACTGGAATGCGGAAATTCTCAAATGTCAGCTCGCCAGTGGGCGAGGCGTGGGCGCCCAGCTTGTCGAGGTCGCGCCGGCTCACACCCGGCTGATTCAAATCGGCATAGAATGCCGTCATGCCCCGGTGTTTCTCGGCGCGATTGGTATACGCAAAGATGACCCCGGCATCGGCGACGGTGGCGTTGGTGATCCAGATCTTGGTGCCATTGAGGAGATAACTGTTGCCGTCGCGCTTGGCGGTCGTCTTCATCGCCGCCACGTCCGATCCAGCGTCGGGCTCGGTGATGGCGAACAACCCGATGGATTCGCCGCTCAACAATCCCGGTAAGTATTTCCCTTTTTGCGCTTCGTTGCCGAACTCGTAGAGCGTCACCGCTGGCCCAGCCTGCATGTTTACGTAAACTCGGATGGCGCTATGCGCGCGGGCGATCTCCTCCGAGATCAGCGTATGGGCGAGAAAACCGAGACCATTGCCGCCGTATTCTTCAGGGATCAGGCATCCGTAGAAACCTAGCTCGCCCATTTTGAGGGTGAGGTCTTTGCGAAAGATATGCTCTCGATCGTCCTTGGCAGCGCTCGGGGCGATCTCTTTTTCGCTGAACTCGCGCGCCAGTTTTTGCACCTCGGCTAATTCTTCAGGCAACTCGAATTCCATCGGCTGAGTCCTTTTGATAGGTTGCTGCGAGTTCGGATGGCGATTAGCTGGACAGCTCCTTTTGATAGTGCACCATCTTGCCGTGGGCAAAACCGAGCTGGTTGAAAAAATCTTGCAAGTCAGTCCGGGTCGGATCGATCAAAGTAAAGATGGTTTTGATGCCGTGGTCTTCGGCCGATTCGGTAAATTGTTCCATTAGCGCTTCGGCAATGCCGCGGCGGCGGTAGGCTGGGTCGACGCCGATCATCTCGACCCACGCCACCGTTCCCGGCAGGCCGAACTCGTGCTCACCGGCCCGGCCCAGAATGAATCCGACTACACGGTTATCGAATTCGGCGACGAGGGATGCCCAGTGCGGCCGTATGGCTTCGGAAATCTCCAGCCGCTTCTCCCAATAGTCGGGCCGGGCGACGCCGGTTTGGCGTTCTTCCATGTTGACGATTGCTGCCAGATCGTCTTTTTCGAGGCTTCTAATTTGAATATTTTTCGCCACGTGATTTTCCTCCTGTGCCGTTCTCAGCCGCGGTTAAAGCGCAGCGGGCGCTTTTCGACAAACGCGTTGTAGCCCTCGATGAAGTCGGGCGTTTCCATGCACCTCGCCTGCGCCGCCGCTTCCATCTCCAGCGCGGTTTCTAGATCGACGTTCGCTTCGTATTCGAACAGCTCTTTGGTCACACCGAGGGCGTAAAGCGGCCCGTCTTTGAGTCGCGCAGCCCACTTGTAAGCTTCGTCCATCAACGAGTCGCCCGGCACGACGCGGTTGGCCAGGCCGATGCGCTGGGCTTCTTGAGCATCGATCGTATCGCCGAAGTAGACTAGCTCAGTCGCTTTGCCGAGGCCGACAATTCTTGGCAGTAAATAGAGAGCGCCCATATCGGCGCCGGACAAGCCGACCTTGACGAAAAGAAAGGCTGCCCGGGCTTTGTCGGAGAAGATACGAAGGTCGGACGCGAGCATGAGCATGGCACCCGCGCCGGCGGCGATGCCGTTGACCGCGGCGATGATCGGCTTCTTTAAATTGCGCATGTTCTTGACCACGTTGCAGGTCATGCGGGTAAATTTGTAAAGCTCATCGCCCTTCATCTTGAGCAGCGGGCCGATGATGTCGTTGACGCTGCCGCCGGAACAAAAACCTTTGCCGGTTCCGGTCAGAACCACGACCTTGACGCTGTGGTCATTCGCCAGCTCGGCGAAAATCTTTTCCAGGTCGCCGTAGGTTTGAAAGGTGAGCGCGTTGAGCTTTTCGGGTTCGTTCAACCGAAGGGTGGCGACACCGTCATTGTTTTCAAAAATAAAATTGCTGTAACTCATCGTTTTTGGTACTCCTCGCAATCCATCCTCTCGAGCCGATGCGACCGACTCTCGGTGCACGATCAATCGCCGGTAAAGTTCGGTTTTCGTTTCTCCAAAAAAGCTCTGGTCCCTTCCGCCAAATCATGCGTATGCGCGATGCCGCTGAAAGTGCGCGCTTCAAATTCCAAGCCGGTCGCAAGATCGATTTCTTGACTGCGGTTGATCAGCATCTTCGACGCCTGCAACGCGAGGCGGGGCAGGGCGGCGAGCTTGGCAGCGAGGTTGGTGGCGTCCTCTAGATATTTTTCCTTCGATGCCAGCTTCATCACCAGACCGATGGCGAGAGCTTCTTGAGCCGTGATCGGGTCGCCGATGAGAATCATTTCCTTCGCCTTTGCGACGCCGATCAGACGCGTCAGTCTCTGCGTACCGCCGCCGCCGGGAAAGGCGCCGATCTTGATTTCCGGCAGTCCAAAGCGCGCCGTATCCGACGCAACGCGAAAATCGGCGGCCAAGGCCAACTCGCAACCCCCGCCGAGAGCGTAACCGGATACGGCGGCGATCACCGGTTGCGGCAAGGATTCGACTTGGTCGAAAAGAATCTGGAACTCGCGCGCGTGGTGATAGGCGGCTTCCGCGCTCGCGGTCCCGTCCATTTCGCCGATGTCCGCGCCAGCGCAGAAAATCTCGTCGCCGCCGGTAATGACCACGGCTCGGATGGCGCGATTGCGCGCCACGTCGTGGAGCAGCGTCGCCATTTCTTGGCGCATTATAGAGTTTAACGAATTTTTCTTTTCTGGCCGATAAAGTCGAACCGTCGCGATCGGTCCGTCCTCTCGATACAGCAGGGTCTGATGCATATTCTCATTCACTCCGACGGCTTTGGCTCGCGTTCGCTTTCGTAGATAGAAAGTCGGTTACTGATTCCGTGTATACACCACTGACTCTGGATAAGTCGTTTGCCAATAATCACCGGACTCCAGCAGTCCGCGGCATATTTTGCCGCAAGTGAACAGTTCGACTTGAGGCTTCGCGTCACAGCCGACCACTTCCAACGCATGGCCGCGCAGCTGCGGAAAGGCCTGAAAGTGTACCTTGTGATTGGCTTTATCGACCGGACATTTTAATTCATATTCAAAATCGAGTGATAAAAAGCGGCACATGGATTTGCTCCTTTCGCTTGATCAATTCAGTCCAAAGAGTTCGACCGCGTTATCACGCAAAAGTTTTTTCTTGGTCGCTTCCTTGAGTCCCATCTCCTCCCACTGATCGAGACTCTCTTTCCACGGCAGACCGTTGGTCCCCCACAGGCAGCGGTCCTGGCCCATGCGGCTATTGATGTAGTGGATAATTTCGGGCTTCAGATATTTCGGCATCCAGGCATCGACGCCGAAGTAAACATTGTCCCACTTGTAACAGACGGAAATTAGCTCCTCGACCCAGGGCCAGCCGGTATGGGCGCCGACGATTTTTAGCTCGGGAAAGTCGCTGGCGATGCGGTCAAGATAGATCGGCCGGGCATGTTCGCTCGGCATCGCTTCCAAGACATGACCGACTTGTATGGAAACGGGGATCTTGAGCTCATCGCACTTGGCATAGAGCGGATACATCTTGGAATCGTGTAGCGGGATATCGAAACCGTAGATGTGGATGTAGACGCCCTTGAAGCCATGCTCTTTGACCGCGCGGTCGATTTCCGCCAGCGACTCCTTGATGCGAAACGGGTTGTAGCCGGCGAGGCCGACGAAGCGGTCAGGGTAACGCCGGGTGTATTGCGCCACTTCTTCGAGCTGGGTGTCCATGTACATCCACTTGTTGCGGTAGGACCACATCTTGGTTTGGGTGATGAAAACTTTTTCCACGCCGGCTTCGTCCATTTTGGCCAGCATGGTGTCGAAGCTGTCGTACTGCGGCAGGCCGCCGATGGCTTTTTCCATGCGGCAGATGAGCTCGCCCTTCTTCGCTTCGTTCCAGCGCGCGATAAACTCCGGTGTGGCGACGTAGTACATGAAGTCGATGGCTTTTATTCCGTTGCGCATGGTTACCTCAATTCAAAATGCAAAATTAAATATTCAAAAATGGGAGAAGGCAAATCCGGCTATTATAATTTGTCCTTTTTAAATTTTGATTTAATCACACCATCGTTAGCCCGCCGCTGACACTCAGCGTTTGACCCGTGATAAAATTCGCCTGAGGCGAAGTTAAGAACAGCACGGCTTCGGCGATCTCTTCCGGCTGCGCCGGACGGCGGAATGGCGTCGCTTTGGTCACCGCGTCGATGATCCTGGCGGTCTGTTCCGATTGACTACGGACAGCTTGCAAGAGCGGCGTTTCGGTCAGTCCTGGGCAGACGACGTTGACATTGATCTTGTAACGCGCCACTTCGCGGGCGATGGTTTTAGAAAACGCGATCACGGCGCCTTTGGCGCCGGCGTAAACCGCTTCCCAACTAGAGCCGACGCGGCCGGCGTCGGAGCTGATGTTGACGATCTTGCCGAAGCTGTGGGAGATCATGTTCGGCAACACGGCGCGCGCGGTGTAGAGAACCGATTTGAAATTGATCGCCAAAAGTTTTTCCCAGGTTTCCTCGCTGCTTTCGACGAAAGGTTCGAGCCGGTCCCAGCCCTGGCAGTTGACCAGAATATCGATCTGCCCGAAGCGCCCGATGATCTCTTCGACCATGCGGTCGACATCGGCCTTCTTGGTCAGATCCACCGGACAGGCCATGGCGCGCACGCCGTGACTTTGCACTTCGAATTTGACTTTCTCGGCATTGTCTTTGGCGATGTCCGCCACGGCGATTTTTGCGCCAGCCCGCGCCAGCGCCAATGCCACGGCGCGTCCGATGCCGCCACCGCCGCCGCATACCAATGCCGATTTGTCTTGGAGATCCATCATGCGACCCTCGCTTCCTCGACTAGATTCTGTTTCTCGACACGCAGTTTTTCGAGACGGCGTAACGCGAGTAGCGCAGCGCCCAGGGCGCCGACCAGATCCGGCTCCTCGCTGACATTGACCTTTCTTTTGAGTGTTTCCTCCAACGCTTTGACCATGCCTTTTTGCCGCGCCACACCGCCGACGAAGGTGACCTCATCTTCCATGCCGGAGCGCTTGAGCAATGCCAGGGCGCGGGACGCCAGCGAGTTGTGCACGCCGCGCAAAATGTTCTCGACGGTCTCGCCGGTGGAGACGTGATTGATGATCTCCGATTCGGCCAGGACTGCGCAGACGCTGCTGATGGTCTGGGGCTTGTTAGCCTGAATCGAGAGATCACCGACCTGATCGATACTGACCTCGAGATATTTGCAAGCGCGCTCGATGAAGCCGCCGGCGCCGGCGGCGCACTTATCGTTGGTGCGGAACTCGCGCACCTTGCCGGTGTCGCTGACCCTGAGCGCGCGCGTGCTTTGCGCGCCGATGTCGAGGACGCAGCGGGTCTTGGGAAAGAGAAAAACCGCACCGCGCCCGACGCAGGTGATGTCGGTGATCTGAACGTCGCGAAACGGAACGTTGTAGCGGCCAAAGCCGGTGGTGGCGATGTAGTTCAGCTCATTCTCTTTGAGCCCAGCCTGCTGGAGCGCTAAATCCAGCACCTCCTTGGCGACCGCGGCGAAATCCGGACGGGTTTTTATCGCGGCCTTGCCACAAATTTGTTTTTCTCCATCCAAGATTATCGCCTTGGTCGATTTGGCGCCCATGTCGATACCCGCGACAAAAGTCATGTAGCCTCCGTAAATTAGGCAATAGGCACTAGGCACCAGGCCCCGCCGCCTCGCCTCCTGTTGCTTTTTGCGCTTCACTCATCGACTTCATTGCGCGCTCCAGGGCGAAGATGCTCGCACCGAGGGCGCCGACGAAGTGGGAATCCGGACTGACGTTGAGCTTCATGCCGAGCTTTTCTTCGAGCGCGCGCACCATGCCGATATTTTTTGAAACCCCGCCAGTAAAGGTAACCTCTGGCTCGATTCCGACACGCCGTATCAGTGAGATTGTCCGAGCTGCGATGGCACTGTGCACGCCGCCGAGAATATCTTCGGTCTTCTTGCCCTGGGCCAGGTAGGACATGATGTCAGACTCAACGAACACCGTGCACACGGTGGTCAGGCGCACCGGATTTTTTGCTTTGAGCGAGATATCGCCGATATCGTCCAGGCGCATGCCCAGAGCGTCGGCGGCGCTGCCAAGAAATCTCCCCGTGCCGGCGGCGCATTTGTCATTCATGACGAAGTCTTTCACGTCGCCGTCGATGCCGATCTTGATGCCCTTGGCATCCTGGCCACCCATATCGATTACCGTGCGCGTGTTAGGAAAAAGGTAGCTCGCGCCGCGCGCATGGCAGCTGATCTCGGTGATCTGCGCGTCGCCGAAGTTCACTTTGTATCGACCGTAACCGGTGCCGACCACGTAAGCGACCTCTTCGCGCTTGACCCCGGATGCCTGCAACGCTTCGACGAAACACCTTTCGGCGGCCCTAGTGACGTAAGCGCCGGTGTCGGTCAAAGCTCTGGCGACGATCTCGCACTTGTCGTTGAGGATAATCCCTTTGGTTTGCGTGGACCCAACATCGATGCCCGCGGCGTAAATCATGTTGCCCCTCCTAGTTCCGCGCTGGCACGAACCATTTTTTTGTGTTCCAAGGATTCGAAGAAAGCATCAATGCGATTCCTGAGCTGGGCTTCGGAAAAATAGCGCGGATCTTCCAGATCGGATTCGATCAACAGAGTGGGAACGTTGAGCTCTTTGGTGAAATATTCGCGCATGTCGCCCTGTCCCGCCGAAAAGAGCCGGCAGCTTTTGACCGAATGAATCACCAGAGCATCGGCATGCCACTCTTCGACATAGCGGCGGATCTGCTGGTAGCGCTGAAGAAAATTGCGGTTGGTGACGTTCCACTGGAGCATATGCTGGGCGATGGATTCCAACGGGTGATTGGCATCGTGGCGGAAGCCGAATTCCCACAATCCTCCGACGGTGGAATAAGTCGAGGCCACCGCCACCGCGCCCCATTTGGAAAACATATCTCTAAATGTTCGCAGATAGGGCCAGGGCGGCGGTCCTTCGATAATGAAGCGGAAGCGTTCCTCGGGTAATGGTCCAGTTCCCATGCGCACTTTTTCTTCCATCTCTTTGAGAGCGGTTTCGAAAAATCTCACGCCGTCTTCGGTTCCCCGCAAGCAGTAGAGTGGCGCCATCATGGTCACCGAGTCGAAGTAGGCGTCGAAGGGCGAAGGTAGATTTTTGGTAAGCGCTTTGATCCGCGACCACATTTCGCCGGTTTCGCTGGAACGGGCGACGATTTGTCTCAAACGAGCGTAGTCGAGTTTCTTGCCGGTCAGCCGTTCGCAGATCTCGATCACTTCTTCGAGCTGGCGCACGACGTAAGTAATATCCTCTGCGCTCGGGACGCCGGACGGGTCACGCAAGAAGGGAATGTCGAGATTGTAGAGTTGTCCATCGCAGTATTCGGCCAAATGCTCGAACCACTGCAAGTAGACGTTGCAGCCGACGTAATTACAGAGAATCAGCGACGGCAGTGGGATGGTCGCGAAGGGTGTTTTGCGGTCGCCAAGAAACATGCCGACGTCGGCTTTCACATAGGCGCAGTTGTCCATCGAGTAGCCCAACTCTTCGGCCTTTAGGATAAAGGGTAGGGCGCTCTTCTTAGCCGCCAGTTGCAGGGCGTCAATTTCCGGATAGACCGGGATCAGATCGAACGCTTGGATCAGCTCCACCGGGTTGCCGCTGATCAGCATGTAGACGGCCTTGCCCTCGCCCTGTTCCGCGGCCCTGGTGACGCGCTCGAAGTAGCGCCCCATCATGTCCTTTTGCAGCAGATGCATCTGACCTTGATACTGAGTTTTTTCGGCTACAGCTGTTTGCGCCATAAAATTCTCCTAATCAAAGAGCATTGACTCGACAAAGGTCTCGACCTCAGTGCGCGCCTTGTCGAAGATCCACATTTTTTCTTCAAATTCGAGGCAGAGGTGCGGAATACCCTCTTTCTCCAGCGCCCTCTTATAGAGGGCGTAATCGAACAGCGCGGGCTCGCAGAATTTGGCGGCCAGAATCAACACCGCGGCGGCGCCGGTGTCTCTGAATTTGTCGATTAGATGTTTTGATTTCGGCTCGCGGGTGTCATGTTTCACGCCGGAATAAACGCTCTGATTGAGGTAAGCGTTGGCGATGTTGCGTAGGGGATCGCCCTCGGTTGGAATATCGTCGGAAAACCAGCGCCAGCCAGTGAGGAAATCATCGTCCAAGATGTAACAACCAGCCGCCTCCAGTCCTTCGAGCAACTCGATGGGCGGCTGCTCGCAGAACGAGCCTTCGAGGACAACTCTGATTCGGTCCTTGGGCTTCTCGTTGCGCCGATGCAGTTGAGGAATCGCCTCTTCGAGGATCGCGATGTGATCCTCCGGCGGTAGCAACGTACCGATGCGCGTCAGGACATAGCACTCGACAGTCGAAAGATTCTGCGGCGTCTCCCTGCGGATGTCGTAGAGTTCCCGAACTAAGCGCCGCTGGGTATTGTAGAGCGCGATACTTTGTCTGAGTGCCCCGTCTGTGATCTTCTTGCCGGAAAGTTGCTCATAGCTGGCGTTAAGTCTTTTGTACTCGGCGATCAAGTAATCAATGGTATGAGGCGAAGCCATGTTTTGGGGAAAGTGAATATACTCCACCATGAGATCGGGGAAATTCCGCTTGAAGACGCTGCCGAGATTGCGCGCCGGGTCGCAGATCGAGTGAAAGACGATGCCGTCGAGGAACTTGAGCCGATCGGTGAGCCCCAATTCTAAAGTACTTTTAACGATGGAGCAGACGAAGGACTGAAAACGAGAGTCCGCGTGGGCGATTTCCAACCGGTTGCCCGCGCCAATGACGCCGACCGGCAGCATACCAGCAGCATGGATCAGTTCAACCGGTGTATAGACCGGATAACAGCCGACGATTTTTGAATCCGGGTGGACTCGCTTCCAATCTTGGACGAGATCGAGGGGAGAGTTTTCAAGCGGCTCGCGATAGCGAGATACAATATTCTCGACAGTTGTCATGGACCACCCCATTTCGCAGTTCTCACAGTCGGGACTGTCGCAATCGCAATGCCAGGATTTTTCAGCGGATTACGGCGGATCTCGCCGGAATCTTCTCAATAATCGGAAAGCGTTCTGAAAAAATTCTCAGTAATCAGAATAGAGCTCACCGCTTTCCATCGAATAACTCATGGCATGGGCCTTGCTCATTTAATCGCCAATTGCCACCGAAGCATTCGCCGAACAAAGGAGAACGCCATGGCACGAAGCCCACGATCCAATGCGATCAAAGCGATTGCCAATTACTGGGCGGAAGACGCGATGTGGGGAGTCCCTGAATCACCGGAATTCTCCTCCGTTCAGCGGTTGATGAACGAGTTCCAATCCCACGCAAATCACGAGGAGCAATGGCTCACGAACTATCAAGTGATCGCCAAAGAATCGAGCGACCCATTGATCCGCTTCCTGCTCGGTCTGATTGTCGCCGACGAACAGCGCCATCACGAGCTGACGCGCCGAATGATTACGAAACTCAAGGATGAGTTAGCGTGGACACGCGCCGAAGGGATGGCGCGGCGAGTGTCTGAAAAGGGGGAGAAGCGCGCCCAGCTGCTGGCATCCGTCGAGCGCTTTCTTGAGGCTGAGCGCAAGGGGATCAAGGAATACGAACGGCTGAAAAAAGAAAGCCAGGGACACTATCGTGACGTGTTTGCATTGCTCTACACGACCATGGTTCACGACTCACACAAACACATCGGTATCCTGGAGTTCCTGCGGCGAAAACTACGTGAAAAGGGGCAACGCGAAAAGAGACGACCGGGCGGCACGCGGAAAAGCGGATCGGCAGAAATCCTTTGAAAAACGACCAGTCAAAGTTCTGCTTCGGGCGATAATCTCCCGCTCGATGAGATCATCGAGCGGCTTGATGCAGTTGGGGTCGACATTGGGCACCGGCATCGGGCGCGCGCCTGGGGTCACCAGCGCAATCAGGTTGCTGTCCACGTTGCAGAGTGTTTCCCCCGTTGGGTCAGCTAATAGAGATAAGTTAAAGATGGTGGATTCTAACTGGACTGGCGGCAATCGTGGATATTGCGCATAACTCGGCCGGTGATTTCGTTCGATTGCGGCCGCAGCGAAGCCATTGCCAATTCGTTATACCATGGCATTCCGATATGCTTTAAGCACCTTGTTCATGCGTGTTTGCCAGCCACGTCCCTGGGCACGGAACCAAGCCAGTACCTCCGCGTCAACACGCAATGCGATCTGCTCCGTACGCGCCGGCAACGGTAGCCCGCGATGGGCTACGGCGTTGGCCCAGTCTTCCGGCGAAGTGCGGGGCGCATCCTTGGTGTGGCGGATCGCTGTATCGGGCATCGCCTTAAGCTTTCCCCAGTTGGTTTTACCTTTAACGTTTCGCATACCGCGCGAGCCACGCTTTGTATTCATGGGTTTCCGCCTTTCTTGCCGAGATCAAATGAGCAATTTCACCGTCTTCGCCTCGTGGTGTCCACACGACAAACAGTGGCACGCCGTTTAGGACCCCAATGGTTTGATAGCGCGCCTCGCCATAGGCATGACGCCTGTCCTCTCTCGTGAGTAGATCGCTGTCGAAAAATTCCTCGAGATCCGCGAAGTCGATGCCGTGATCCTTCAGGTTAACACGGCGCTTGCGCTCGTCCCAAGTATTCACGGACTAAATGTATATGCAAACCGCATATGCTTCAAGTGAGTAACTTCGAGACAGGCGCGAAGCCTTCGCGGGGCCCTCCATCGCGCAATGAAAAACCTCAGAAAACCTTAACGGTTCCGGCCGTATCGCTGTGAGTTCGCCGGCCCGGTAATGTCTTTACCCCGACGATCACGCTCACGACATGTCTCCCGTCACGAGCACGAGCCACGCTCAAGTCTTTTCCGGTCGCGCTTTGCTTTTTTGCCCATCGTTAGCCATGCCTGGCACCAAACAAGAATTTCGCGGCCTCATAACGAAAGGTCAACGAGCCTGGCTGTGTGGCAAATAAGTCAATTCTGCGTGCCAGACCCTACTCCCCGACCCGGTCCCAGGAAAACTCGGAGACCAGGAGTTTGATCGAAACGCCGAAGGAAAACCTCACGCCGCCGTCGAGGACGAGGATCAAAAAGCTCGCGGCCAGAATATACCAGCGGTAAGAGTTTTGCTCAGCCATGGTGCGTCTATGTCCGCGATGAAAAACCTTAACACGACGAGATCGTGATGCGGAAGCAGACAGGTTGGAAGTGACGGGATCGGGTCTTGCATTGCAACATTGTGTGATCGCAGAACCTGGCCCTCGGCACCCGTCAGCTAACCAGGCACACGAACATTTCCGCCACGCGCCTTTACGACCGTCGCAAGACGCGACCGGAGGAAAGTCCGAAATTTCGGGTCAAATATTAAGGCGACGGCGATAGCTATGGCCTTAACTGATCCTTGCGGCGCTGCTCCGTCTCCTTGCGGCGATCGATGAGTTTCTTCGAAAACGTTCGCAGCGCAGAAATGTCGGCGAGCAACTCGTCAGGAGCAGGCCGATTATCATGCAGCGCCTTGGATTTGTCGTGGCCTGTCATCCATGTGCTGGCCTTCGACATATGGAGATCGACGTGATGGATGTCGAGGTCTTCAATCGCCACTCTGATGAGTCTCATTGTTTGCACACTGTTGCGATATCGGCACACCACGTTGTGGAACAGATCGTCTTCAACGCAAGATTCCCAAGCTTCACGCAATAGCCCGTATGCACGAGCCGCTTTTTCATTGTACTCGGCAATATTGTCCTGATACAGCGGCTTGATGTTGTGTACCAGTTGCTCGAGGTACTGCGCCCGTTGTTTGACCTTCATGGCATGCCACGGCGCTCCGTTCGTCGTGATGCCGGCCCAATTGCCGCTGCGGCGAAGGGTATGCACGGTGATAGCGACAGGGGCACCGACCTTGGCCAGCGCCTCGCACGCATCCTCCAGCTCCATCAGGAATGCAATGTTGTGTGTGAAGATGATGACTTGTCGTTTCAGCCCCTCCTGCGCAAGCCGCGCGGCGGTTTTTCCGGTGAACACATGATCCAGCGAAGAGACCGGATCATCTAATACGATGGCGTTGGCATGTTTCGCAACCTGAAGCTCGGCCAAAAAGCCAGCAATCGCGATCACACGCGCTTCGCCTTCACTGAGGACTTGAGACGTGCGTGCCCGGCCCAGCGCGTAGGCGCCTTCCAGCAAAATCTCGTGCGCCGTCTCGCCAGTGGCCCCGCTAGGCTTCACCGATATGGGCACGCGCGTTGCGCCCAGCGCGCTTAATTCCGTCTTGAAGGCGTTTAGCAGCTCTGGGGTTAGGTTGTTGCGGATTACCGTTGTGCCTTGCCGTGTGATCTCTTGGGTACGAAGGGTGCCGGCGGCTCGACGTAGATTGGCGTTGCGCCGGGCTTTCGCGACGAACGCGTCGATGTCGGCTTTCCTTAAACTCAACGCCTTGCGCGATTTGAGTCGCGCGACGTTGGCGAGGAGCTTCCTGTACTCCTCAGGCTTAGCTGCATTCGTGATGTCAGTTGCCTTTTGCGTGAGCGCTTGCGCAAGTGCCCGCAGTGCCGCCTCAGGTGAGACAGGCCAGGGTGGCAATGATGCCGCGCTCTCCGGAGCCTCGCCTTCCTTGAGTAACGCGAGTGCTGCGGTTTTTCGCGCGGCAACCTCTGCGTGGTAGGTTCGGAGGTTATCTGCCGCCTTGCCGTCCAGACTGGCCAACTCGTCGCAGATCGATTCGAGTGGCGCGCCGGACAAGGGGGCTAAAGCTTCGACCTTTTCACGGAGCAATCTCAGCGCTTGGCGCTTAGCGTCGAGCACGGTGTTGGTAGCATCCTCCATAAATTTCTTGAACCGTGCAAAACGGGCAACTGCCTCATCGCCGAGTGGCTGCTGACAGAGAACGCAGACCGCGTCGGTTGTTTTTGGGAAGGGTTCGCCGGGATACGCTATCTCTTCGGAATATTGTTTTGCCGCTCTGTAGAGTATCTCCCATTGACTCGTAGACGCGACGCCACGCAGTGGTTCAGGCGTTTGCCGTTCGGCCACGGCAATCGTGTGTGCGTGCTGAGCGGCGTTCAACTCTGCTAAAGTTTTCTCGATCGCTTCATTCGTGAGATCGGCGTACTCGGTAACAAGTCCTAACGCGGTGCTAACCGCATCGTTGACGCGCCCCTTGATCCTGTCGAGCCGGGTAACTTCTTGAGTCGCTTTTGTGGAGTCCGAGGTCCGCGCTAGTTCTTCGTGGGCAAGCGTTTCCAACTCATCCTGCGGAGTCCAGGCGGTCGCCCCTTGAACAGCGTCATCTTTGGTGCTTTCCGACAAAGACTCGAGAAAGATCCCCGAGGTGGTGCCAGCCACCACAGCTGAATCTTGGACCGGCACAGAGGCCGTGATCTCAGCTTCTACATCGGCCTTGACCCTCAGCACGAGGTCTGCCGTTTTTTGAAAAACGTCGGCGCCGTAGGGTAGATAACTAATCTCATTGCGGGCATCTGTGATGACCCGGGCGCAACGGCTATCGAACACGGTGATATTCGTCAAGACCGGATCAACGGGAGTACCCTGGGTCCAGGTGATGTCCCTCGGGTTGGCGTCCTGTTTGATCTTTAATGTTGCGGTTGGCCGATCGGTCGGTACCGTCGCAAATACATTCGGAAGGATGACCTCCTCCTTGTCGCGGGCCTGACAAGCCAGCTTCAGAATTCGGGAGTAGCCGGACTTGCCGGAGCCGTTATCGCCATATACCACCGTGATACCACTCTCGGCGAACGGCTGTGTCTGGCCAGAACTAATGATGTTGACGTTGCGGACGTTGTCTATTGACAGTAGTTTGACCGCGACTGTTGTTGCCGGAGCGCCGGAGAAATTGCCGGCAGCAGGAGGGACGGGCTTCACGTTGTCCGGAGGCGGCGCGAGCTTCAAATCCGCTTTGGCGAGAGCCAATATCTCCGAATAATCCCGCGCACTGAGCGGCTGCTCGCCCGCTTCCAGAAGGCGTCGGACGGCATCGCCCAACCATGCAGGCAAGGTATTAGCCCATGTAATGACGTCGTCAATGGTAGCCATCGGATGTCCCCCAAAGACTTACCTCGACCACCAGCTAGGATGCGGTTGGTCGACGTTTTCACAGGTCAGGAAACGGGGAAACCGGTCAAATCTTTTCTTGTGAATCTTTGGTGTTGGTTAGAATGTTTCCTCACGCGTCTTGCCTTAGACGCAATTCACTTCGCTGAACTTTCAACGATGTCCGCTGAGCTTGTCCGTCAACAAAAGATTTGATCCCTCTCGACTCGTCTAAATGCCGAGACATTCAGCGCCCGCTTGGGCGCGTCCACCTGGTCTCTAAAGGCTTCGATCCATCGACCAACGAATCCTGCAAGTCTGTAAACGTCTCCCTGAAAGTTCCTGCGCTAGGATCATAAGTGCTCCAGACGCGTGCCTGGTATTTCCGATCGGAGAGCGTACCGTGGTATTCGAACTGGGTATACAGGTTGAGTTCGTGTGAAGGAGATAGTGCGCAGGCGTACGTCTCTTCAGACACGAATAAGGTCCACAAGTGGGCGGTATGCGGATCAACCGTGAATTCTTTGCAGAAGAACGATGGTCTCACCGCCTCGTTGTTGAGTACGACCGAGGCATACCCACTGACGCCCGTTGCCTGTTCGTCTGAGATGTTCTCGATGCGGATCTCTATGGAATGTAACCAGGTAGTTCCGGTGGATGAGGTTACCGGGCCGCCAAATTTTGATTCTCCCAGGAGTAAGAAGGGACGATTGCTCTTATCCAGCAAAAGAAAACTCATTGTCTCCACGAGAAGATCGAAGTCCAAGACCGGGCCGAGGGCACCCTCTCGGAGTGGATCAACCAGATAACTGAGACGCTTGGTTCTTTCGAGTTCTGCTTCCACTGTCTCGGGAGCAACCGGAGACGGAACGCTAAGGACATTTCCATCCTGAGACAGGCGAACATAGAGGGCATCCTGTTTTGCTTTGTCGCGGTCTCCGTCGGCAACGTTTTTTGCAATCGGATCAATCGCTGCCGACGGGTAGAAGATGTGCACTGGAGGCAGCACCTTCTCGACGTACAGCATCACAGCGTCGACAACATGTAGCGGCATTGTGGCGGTTCCTGCTCTCATAGCTACTCTGGCGCTGTACGCATCGTCTGAGGGGCTAAGCCACTCCATGATAAGTCCGATGAGTTGCTTGTGCTTATGATTGCGTAATGACTCACGCACTTTGTCCGTCCAAGGAATGATTCCTTCACAGACCAGATGGAGCAGGAAGGCCTTGGCAAACTCTTCTTGAGCCAGGATGCAGAGGGCGACGGCTGTCGCAGATCGGTCTGATCCCAACCACTCGGCATCCTGATGGAGGCGTTGCCCGTTTTCAACGCATGCCTTCATCGCTTGCGATAGATGGCTTTTGTACGTGGGTGTCTTAGTGTTCCTGTGCTCTTGCGGTACTAAGGTGCAGCGTTTTATCCCCCAACGCGTGGAGGCAATCAATCTCAGGGGGAGGTGTCAGACATCCATCAAATCCCCGGCTGAGGACCTCGGGCGTTAGCCCGAGGGTGAAAGCCTCCGAAGGTGGGGAGGTTCTGAATTTTGGACTTTGTTCCACAAGTGCCACGGGCGTAAGCCCGTGGGTATCTACTTATTGCACCTACTTTTCTTGTTGCTCGTGGAACCGATCAACCCCCGTTCGAGATAACTAAATGTATGAGACCGATCTAATGTGTCTAGGAAAACGTCGGTCCCGGTGGGAAGATTAGGAAGCCGCTCAACGGGCACGCTAACTGTCCTCGATCTCGGCTTCTTGAGCAGCCCATATCCACGTTTCCTTATCCACGTTAAAGCTCGGACCAGGCAATCTCAGGATTTCCACGGCTCTGGCGATACGGTCTTCTCGACCTTCGGGCGTAAAACGCTTCGCTTTGAGTTCAAGCAGCTTGTCCTTGGTGGAATTTTTTGAAGCAGGTTTAGCCATGGTCGTTATCTTACGCCATTCGGGTATCTGCTTCCAATAGACATCTACCGTTCTCTCCGCGCCCTCCGCGCCTCGGTGGTGAGATTGTTCTAGTTCCGCCGGCGCTGCAACAAAGCGATTCTCACACTCAGGGATTTCCGGAAACATCGAAGTGTCCGGGTGTTGGCTCGTTTCGAGGGTTTGAGAATTCTCAAAAGGTGAGATTGTCAAGAAAGCAACGCCTGTCCCCGTAGCCACTGGCCTTGATATATCCATGAAAATTCCGTGGCCGTTTACGGATTAAGCAGATATTTAACAATCTGCTCCTTCAGTAGGTATTTCACTTGCTCCTGCTCTAGCCACATTTCCTTAACAAGCTGGCGCTTTAGTCCCGGCTCGGCGAAGCTGTATCTAATTGAATTACACGCAATTGCCTGAATCTGATCAAATCGAATAAGACCTAAATCAGCCGCCCTGCCAAATTCTCCGCTGAGTGTATATGCGTCCTTGAGTATGCGACCATTTCTGTCAAGTCTACTCAAGCCACGAATCGCCCCGCTGTCGTCGCTTCCCAGCACCGTTGGTCGCTGAAGCGATCTGCGCAAGAAATCTCCCTCTTCGTTATAGCCGAAAGGAAGTCCCTTCTTTACTTCCTCTTCGTTGACTCCGAGTTGTTGAGCTAGGTGGCGAACCTCTTCCTCCCGTTGTTTAACTAGTGGGTGAAGGTCGGGGTTGGCTAAATACAGTAGAGGATGCCGCCGTAAATTCAAGCGATCCGGCTGCACCATTAGTTCATTTCGTTCCGCTGGTGATATGACGCGACGGTGCCCTCCTTTGAGTAATGTCCAGTTTTTTTTCAGTGAGACAGAATCGATGTATCAAGTGAGTCGTTTTTGGTTATGGGACTCTCGCTGTGAGAATCCGGTGGTTGATGTTGAAAAACGGCCGCCGCATTTGCCCCAGGATCAACGATCTCGCTTTGACCCTGACCTGGACATCCCCCCTCAGTCGGTGGCTGGCTGATTTTTTGTCGATTCGTCCAATAAGCTTTTCGCTTCTCTCGGGTCGTTCGCTTCATTTCTTTGAGATCGGCTAACAGCCGGCTCTTGTTATTGAGCTGATGGACATGGGCCGGAGTGAAATTCATCAGCGATTGGTGCGGCCGGCTGTGGTGGTAGCTCTCGATATATCGGCCGATCTCTTCTTTGGCCGATATCTCATCGGGATAGTTTCCTACCAGATAAATCTCCTCCTGCTTGATCGTCCCATAGAACCGCTCGGTCAGCGCATTGTCGGTCGGACGTCTCACCCGGGCAAAGGATAACTCCGCTCCCAAGGCTTCAAAGAATTCTTGGGTGATCCCCGAAGTATTGGGCGATCCCCGATCCACCCTGAGCTCGGGCTTGGCCTTGCTGTGAATAGAGATTGCCTGGGCCTTCAGCCCCGCCTGGTAAATCGCCTTCACATTTCCAGCATTGACCGTCGGCACCACATCAAAGGCAACGATCCAGCGCGAAAAGAAATCGATCACCGTCAGCAAATACCAGCGCACTCCGCCCACCCTGAGCTTGGTCCAGTCGCTGCCCCACATCAGATTTCTCTGCCACACCTCGTAGCGCGGGCTCTTCCACGGCGCCGACCGCCGCTCATAGAGCTCGATCTGCCCCAGCTCTTTTAGATGCCCGTAGATCGCCGAGGCCGACAGGTAGATTCCCTTTTGCTGTAACATCCCCTGAATGCGCCGATGGCGGTACTGCGGGTATTGCTCTTTGACCCCATCAATCAGCCCACGTTCCTCGACCGTCAGCTCGTACCCACTTTGCCGCTCACCCTTCTTTTCTTCCTTGCCCTTCTTTTTCCACCGGTAATAACTCGACCGCGCCACTCCCACACTGCCTAACACCTCACCGACCGATCGCCCCTGGCCCCGATGCTGCTCGACCAACTCCAACACCGCTTGTCTCTGGTTTCCCATCAGCCGCCCTGGCTCCCTCAATCCAAGTTCATCTCTTTTTTTAACTCGCTTAACAAAAGCGCCTGGTTGAGAACCACCTCTTTGAGCTTGCGATTCTCGGCCTCCAATCGCTTCAGATCGGTCGACTTCAACGGCCGGCTGTTGCGTAATGATGCTCGTACTCCAACCTCCAATTGTCGCTTCCACTTGTGATACACCGATTGCGCCAGCTGATGTTTCAACAATCCCTCTTTGATCGTCTTACAACGCTCGATATCCTTCAAAATCTCGAACTTTTGCTCGGCGCTGAATATCCGCCGCACCTTCTTCCCCTCCTGCTGCTCTTCCATATCGTTCCTTGCCTCCTTGGAACGACTCACTTTCTACACCGTTTCTGTCTCATTAGTAAAAAAACAGGTCAGAAGAGGCCAAGCGTTACGGTAAGCTTAACGTTATTCCCGTCAAGATGAACCCGGACCTTTCTATGGGCGATGAACTCTTGAAGAAGACCGGAGCCGGAAACCTCTTCATGTATTTCGGCGAGCCGGATATCGACATCAAGAAACAAAAGGATGGAAAGCTTGTCGCCGAGCTAAAGGGCTTGGACGTGTACGACCCCACGACCGGAGAGATTCGCTCGTCGTCCACCGACGACATCGCCTGTTGGTTCATCGACAGCAACTACAATGGTGAGAGCTTCTTCGTCCGCCACGCCTACTTCACCGGCGCCGAAGAACCGTACGACAAACTCAAGCGTGCACTTCGCGCCGAAATCGACGAAGCCGCCTGGTCCGCTCTCTACTCAACCAAAAGCATTCCCTTCGATCGCCCAAAGACCGGCAAAATCGCCGTCAAGGTTATCAACCACTATGGGGATGAAGTTCTGAAAGTCTACGACATTACTTAAGAGTACTTTCCTGAAGGGTGAAAAGGAGTCTTAAGACTAGTAATCGGATTAAGCCTCTATGCCTGTGCCTCAGCCACCACAGATTACGATTACAAGTTATTTAATAAAAGCAGACAAGGATGTTGCCTCTCTTATTTCAGACCGTCGTCGCCTCAAACATAAAAGACTGACGTTAAGTAATGGTTTGAGATGCGATCTCTACGTTCATTCGCTCTCCCCACGTCCTCCCAGGTGGGCCAAATTCCTCGAGCACTATGTGGATGCGGACTTTTTAGGGCACAATCAATCGACAGGTGGAGTACTGCTGGTGCCGGTGGAGGGCAGAATCTTTGCGGTTACATTCGGCCAAGGAGGTCGTTTCATTATTGATCAAGATTCTTATGAGGAACGATACGGCCTGTTCGTCGTGTTAAACTCCATCGAACAAGATCAGATCAAAACAATAGATAAGAGTACGTTCGACGCGCTCACGACGCATTCGAGAGTGCAATCGAGTAAAGAGGCATCTCCGCAAGAGTTCGGCGTGGACGTCGAACAGGACCTCGTCCGTGCGGTGACTGGCACCCCAAAGGACAAATCACTCGGCGAACGACTAACCGGCATGGACGCACTAAGGTCTTCCTCAAAAATGAAGCTGGAGGAATTACCGGCTCTGCTCAAGAAACACCTCGAACAGTCTAGGGCTAGCTCTTACAAGAAGACTTTCCCGTGGGTCGACCATATTGCTGAAATAAAGGGAAGCACACTCCAGGAGGCATTAAACACAAAACTGGTTGATGAGATACGCTCGGAAAAATTCGATCGTTGCTGGCTCGCCATCCCCGACATTATTGATTGGTCTGATGTCGATGGATTCAAGTACGGCCTCAAGGCGAGGAATGCTAAGTATCACGATTTGCACCTTCCTGATTTTATCGATGAATTCAAAGACCTTTCGGGAGAAAAATTAGGCACGTCCGCAATTAGTCTCAATTTGCTTAAGAATCGTAGCGTGATGTGCATCGGAGATGATGACGAGGTTATACGTAAGTGGTCTTTGTACACCTGTCTCTATTGTGAAATCGATCACGATGGTCAAATGTACTTGCTGAGCGGCGGCAAGTGGTACCGTGTTGACAGAGATTTTGTAGACGACGTCAATAAGTACTTTGAAAAATTACCGCGTTACGCCGGTAACCTGCCGCTGTACGATGACAATTCGGAGGGAAACTATAACGACCGTGTCTGCCGCGAGAAACCCCAAGATTTAGCTCTTATGGATAGACAGCTGATCCATTACGCTGGACCGCGTAGCGGGATCGAATTCTGTGACATCTACACAAGCAACAAGGACATCATACACGTAAAAAGGTACGGACAGTCAAAAGTGTTTAGTCATTTCTTTTCGCAAGGTGCTGTGTCGGGAGAACTTTTCCATACACAGGCGGCCTTTCGTCGAATAGTAAATGAAAAGTTGCCCGATACGCACAAAATAACCGATCCAAGGAAAGTTCCTGACCGCGATGAGTACCAAGTAGTTTTCGCAATTGTGAGTGATACTAAAGCTACCGGTTTAACGATTCCATTCTTTTCGCGATTGAATCTACGGGCAGCCTGCAACCGCCTAATTGGGTACGGCTATCGCGTGGCTATATCCAAAATTCCTGTGAATGAGATGCGTAGAAAAACAAAGAGATATTGAACCAAAAAACTTCACGATTACTTACTTGCCTGAGACAAATTGGTTGACCCGTGATTGTAGTAGCTGAATTTTATGCCCGATACCGTACTACGATCTCCGAGACAGAATTAAGAACTGCCGGAGAGCGTATACTGCAATTTGCGGAGAATGTTGTACGCGAGCACTATGTCGAACGTTTTGACGATTTTGGAATCACGATCACTGTACGGCTTGAAATTGGGTCAACTCGAATATGGATCACGGTTAAAGCGGTGGGAAAAGTCCTTATTGCTTATGGCGCTATACGACAAGGAGTTGATTATCTGGTGGCTGACTCTAAAGTGCTAGCACCCAAATTGATTCCACGCATTTCAACAGTATTGAACGTTGACGAGCGACCTCTATACCACCAACGGCGCTTTGGATTGCCAGTGAAGCTTCGGCGATTATTTGAACAGGTCCAACGGGGAGAACTATCCGCAGATGAAGCAACAGCTAAAGCTATCGACTTGATGGAAAGCCAAGACGCAACGTTAATAAAAGAAATTCCTGATTTTAAGGAACGGCTATCCTTGGAAATTCGTGAACTTGCAGAGCCAGGGCACCGAACCGTGCGCCAAGAGGAATTGTTTCAATCTAGGGAATCGACTGCATACCCTAAGTTACCGGAGCGAACGCCATTAGTACCTGAACGACCTGATCCCATTATTGCACAGCCAGCCGGATCCCGGCACCGGCGACAGCGTCGTAGAGGAGTAATTCTAGAACGTGATCCAAAAACCGGGAGCATAAAACTTATTCCTTACTAATCAGAGTTTTGGGCGTCATCAGAGGTCCCAGGATGCCGGTCAGGCATTGAATCATTGCAATTTGAACATAGGAGTCAAGTAGGGAGTTGTATAGTAGTTCGTTTTTCCCAGCTAGTTTTTAGCTATTGATCAACTCCATACTTGAGAGCGAAACGGTGTCAGGACCTTTTTGAGTCTGACTCGTCTTCGCTTGCAGGGCTAACCAACCGGCAACTGCGAAACCGACGGGATATCGAAGTTAGAGTTTTTCGGAATGCCGGGGAACCCTGGCTTCCCTAAAACTTCCCTCTCGATGAGATCGGCCAGCGGCTTGATGCTGTTGGTCTCAAAACTTGGCACCAAGTAGGCACCAAGTCACGCCCGAAGTCGCACCCGAAGTTACGCCCGAAGTCTTCAGGCTATTGTCTGTGCTAAAGGGACCGATGGATCGCCAGTCGTTACAGAAAATTCTGAACACAGGGGTCAAGTATGGAGTTGTATAGTAGTTCGTTTTTCCCGGGCAATGTTTTAAGCTATTGATCAACTCCATACTTGAAAGCGAAACGGTGTCAGGAACCTTTTTGAGTCTGACTCGTCGTCGCTCTCAGAGCTAAACAACCGGAAACGGCAAAACCGACGGGTTCCCGAAGTTAGAGTTTTTCGTAACGTTGGAGAAGCCAGGCTTACCTAGAATCTCCCGCTCGATAAGATCGGCGAGCGGCTTGATTTCGCTAGGCGCAAAGGCGGGGACGGCCGTTTGCCGCGGCGTTGGCGTCACGAACGCAAGCAGATTGCCGTCCATCTCGCAGAGCGTTTCCTCAGTTCGATTAGATAATACCTCGATTTTCGCGCGCGCTTCCAGATGAACTCCTTTCACGAGGACAAGATAGGCTGCTGGCAACATCAAGCCTAGCTGTGTGGCAAATTGGCCCATTCCGTATGCTCGACCCCCATTCGCGATTTGGCTGCTCATGATACTATTGCGTCATTGTGATAGAAGATGACAGATGACAAGACGTTTAAAGCTCCGATTCAAAATTTATTGGGGGAACTTATGAAAGCGGTCAAGGTCGAAACGGACGGGTCTATAAAACTTCCTAAAGAAATGATGCGGATGTTCCCGACTTCGAGCGAGTTGGCGGTGTGGACGGAAGGAGACATGATTGTTTTGAAACGGCTACAACCCCTGAAGCCCTCTCGAATTGCCGAACGGGTTCCAGAGAATGGGCCGCCACTTGAGGAAATCGCGGCTGAAGTGCATCGCACAAGGCGCGAGGCGCGGAGACGTCGTGGCTAAAATCCGAGTCGTGCCGGACACAAATGTCTACGTCTCAGCGTTGCTGTGGACTGGAATCCCGCACCGCTTGCTCCGCATGGCTGAAGCAGAGGAGCTGGCGCTGGTGACAACGCCAGCGATCATGGAAGAGCTACGCGAGGTATTAGGGCGTCCAAAATTCAGACTGAGAATCAGAACTCTCCAGACTTCAGTGGCGGAACTTATGGAATCGGTGCTGAGCCTGGTTGAGGTGATTCCCGATCTGCCAATCGAGCCGGTGATCAAGAGAGATCCCGATGATGATAAGATTCTGGCCTGCGCGGCCGCCGCGCAAGCGGAGTGGCTTATTTCCGGCGACGATCATCTATTGAGCGTAAAGCTTTACAAAGGAATTCCAATTGTCACACCGAGCCAATTCTTTCGGATTTGGGAGAAATCCCAATGACCTCGCTTTCAGCCGGAGAACCCAGGCTTCCCCAAAACTTTCATCTCGATGAGGTCGGCTAATGGCTTGATGCTGCTCGGCTCAAACCTGGGCACCGCAGATTCCCGCGGCGTTGGCGCCACGATCGCGAGAAGGTTACCGTTCATCTTGCACAGTCGTTCATCGTTCCGATCGGAAAGTATCTCGATCTTCGCCCGCGCTTCCTCATGAAATCCTTCGACCAGGACGATGTCTGTTTCTGCCAATCCCGACACCAGCTGATCTAAGGTGATGGAGCTCGCACCGTCGCGGAACGTGGCGATATCGGTGGGCGTCGCCAAGGCGACGCTCACCGCCCCGGCTTGGCGATGTCTCCAGGTGTCGGTACCGACGGTATCGACTGAGACGGGAAAATCCGAGTGATGATGTTTCACCGTGCCGACACGATAGCCGCGGCTAGAGAGCTCGGGGATCAGTTTCTCAATCAAAGTTGTCTTGCCGACTTTCTTGTAGCCGACGATCAATAGGACTTTAGGGTTCGTTGCTTTTACGCCATTGGCGTGGCCGTTCGAGCGCAGCTCTTCCTCCGAGCAAGGGATGCAGAGCGTGCGGCCGCCGAGCTCGACTTCGCGATTGAAATTTATGCCTTCGCCACACTCGGCGCACTGGACCCGTTTGCCGCGATAGCCTGGCAGCTCTTGAGCCGAAACTTCCAGCGCTACAGGTTTAACCGAGAAAAGCGCTTGGTCGGGCATGATTCGATAGGCTTGTTTTTGAGCGTCTCGAGAATTGGCGGCGTCTTGGACATAGAGCGGCACTAGATCCCGCGCGTCGTCTTTCGCCAAAACCCGCACCGCTTGGCGGGTCTCGGTGTTAAGGAAGGTCACCGCCATCTTGCCGTAGTCGAGAAATTTTAAGCTGCGCTTGCCAAGCGAGCAGCCGGTTACCGCTTGCACGGCATCGGTGGCGCAGCGGTCCATCTCGACATAGACGATAAGTTTCTTGCAGCCTTTCGGCTCCTCGATGCCGACTCCACGGCAACCCACCATCGCCAAGCGCACACCGAGGATTTGCCCGGCGCAGTGGTGGCCGTGGATCGCCGATGACTCTTTAAGCAGCTCATCGAAGCTTCGCATCGGAGAAATTTCCCTTCGTCCTTGGCTTGGATGCGACGTATTCCGCGCGAAATATTATTCCTGTACTGAACATGAATTGTATCCCGGCAGAAGTCGCAATGCGGCCATCGACATTTGACGGCCACGGTAGAGATCGGCGCATTGGACACACAAGCCTTTTATCGGAGTCCAGTCGGGAAAGTCTCCTTTGATCGCCGCTAAGACATCAGCGCCGAGGTTTGTGGGCTCGGATGCAAAAGCGTGGGTGGGAAATCGACACAAGGAACAGTGCGTGCCAGCGAGCCCTTGGTTCGAGAGATTGTCCGTGGCTGCCCGGGGAGCGAAGGCGAACGCGGCAAGTTCCGCATGGCGCGGCTCCGCTGCATCAAAAAAGCGCTGAAAAAGTTCTTCGCACTGGCCGTTCAGCATCGCAAAGGCTTGGACGAAGTTATTGAGCTCTTGATCGCGAACGGCGGCGGCACACCAGCCGCGCCGCAGCATGCGGCCGACGATCGTCACATCCCAGAGCACGCGATAGCGGTTGATGATCAGCGTATCATAGGTAGGCCCGCCCTCAGCCGTTGGCAAGGTTGGTTCGTAGGCAAACGCCGGGTCGAGCATGTCGGCGATGTGAAATAGTTCATGACGGAGAAACTCCATCACAGGCTCGGCTCGAAGCAAGGTTGCGGGGCGGATCAAGATGCGCAAATTGCGCTGCAGGATCTCTCGCGAAGCCGGGTCCGAAGCGACGAAGAGCTCGGCGCCTTCTTGTTTCGCATGGCTAGCGCAGAGGACGTAACAGTTATTTATCCGAGTCGTGACAAGCGCCTGTTCGCGCAAAGCTCGGTGGACCGGCTCTCCCAAACCGAGATGGTGGAACCAAGTCCGATAGAGTTCACGAAATAATTCGTCGCGCGCTTCGGGCTTGGCTAGGTCGTAAATGCGATCGCGCTGCTTGGCGAGCTCCGGCGCAATATCGCTGGCGCCCTGGGAGTAGAACACCGTGTCTTCAACTAGCTTCGGATCGAATTTAACGCTCAATCCTGCGCTCATGCCGATTCTGCTCCTTCCGGCATATCGGCGCCGGGCATGGCGGCGCATTCCGCGCCGCTGCCGCAGGCCATAGGGACGCTTCCATCGTCCGCCGGTCGCAACCCCAAGTTTGCTACACCCAGCGGCACTTGCAGCCGGTCAGCCTCAGCGGAGACAAAGCGGCGACACAGTTCTCCGAGGTTCCCATAAAAACCGGATCGATCTTCTCGTTGCAGTAAGCCGACGAATGCGGGCAGAAAACGGCCGAGGTGATCGCGCATGAATAGTATTTCAGCCTTGCTGGTTTCCTCCTGCATGTCGCGGTCGTTATGTTCCAGGGCATAGGCTTCTTTGAGTGCCAAAAACATCAAGAACTCGAACTCGCAGCTAATGTGGTCGGGCCGTTCATGTGTGCCTGCTCTCATGTCCAGACCGAAGGCGCGATAGAAGCCCATCAGATCTCCGAGTTCCTGGGGTTGCTGAAACAACGCTTCGTTGCCGTATTCGGTTTCATACGGCGTAATCTCGCCGCGGGCCGTGTGGCCAAACAGGAAGCGATAACGGGATGCTAGCGTGGCGCTACCGCTTTCGTGGGCTTGGCTCAATGCCTCGATGCTGGAGACGAGATCGGTCTTCTGCTCGGGGTAAAGCAGCGTCGCCGCATGCGCCAGCGAAGCTCGGCTTTCCGGCGTCAAGAGCCGAGATAAAATTTGCTCCGTTGGCGGTTGAAACCCCAGCGACAGCACGCTGTAAATTGCCGCGCGGCAATAACTCAGATCAGTGGCGCTAGTAGCTTGAGCGGAATTTTCTTCGTTAGTGTTCATGGGGTTGCCTCATCTCTCGGTTGGTTCCAATGGAACGACTGGAACATGTTCTATTCATATGGAGTTCGCATGCTTGTTCGGCCGCACGTGCACCGGCTCTTCGATCTGGGTGCGGAAAATTTCCTTGCCGTTCTCGCCGTAGGCGATCACGGTGTCATTAAATAGGGTAACCTTCCTGCCTCTGAGCGTCGCTTCGTAGACTTTCGGCCCTTCTTTGATTTCGTAGCGAAAAATAATCCGATTCGAGCGGCGGAACAGCTGCAAGACGGCGAGCAGTTCACGGTCGGGATAACTGTAGCGCTCAATAGCGTCATCGACGCCGGGGCCGAACATTTGTTTCAGATAGTCGCGCGGCACCCAACGCGGCGGAATATAATAACCATTGGGTTCGGTGCCGAACTGCGGATAAAGCGGCAGCGCGACTTTGGCGACGTGGACCATATAATAAAGCGGGTTGTAGCGGTCCTCGGCCCAACTGCCGTCGTTGTTCATCTTGACCAGACCCTGCATGCGGATCTGGCCGATGCAGGCGGCCATGCAGCGGGTTTCCATCGGTTGGCCGTCGCTTTCCGGATCTTTCCCTTCGACGCGTGGATAACAGCCGACGCATTTTTCCGAGACCCGGGTGTTGCCGCGGTACATGGACTTTTTGTACGGGCAGGCTTCAACGCATTTGCGGTAGCCGCGGCATTCGCTTTGATCGATCAAAACGATGCCGTCTTCTGGCCTTTTGTAGATCGCCTTGCGCGGGCAGGCGGCCAGGCAGGCCGGATAGCTGCAGTGGTTGCAGATGCGCGCGAGATAGAAGAACCAGGTCTTGTGTTCCGGCAGCTCCGTGCCTTCCTTGTCGATCTCGTTGCGCACCCCCCGTTTGCCGACTGGATTGTCCTCGAAAATATTCGGCAAGTTCCATTCTTCGTCGGTCGGCAGATAGCCGAGCACACGCGCGCTGTCGGGCGTGAGCATGTTCTGCGCCTCGAAGATCGTTTTGCCGTCGAACTGGCCGTAGGGTTTTTGCTTGTCGCCGGAAGGCTTGCCGGACCATTGCTGATTGCCCGGATTGGCTTTCTCCATCAAGTCGAGAATCTTGGCGTCCCAGAATTGCGGGTAGCCGCCGTAGGGTTTGGTCTCGACGTTGGCCCACCACATATGCTCTTGGCCCTTGCTGAAAGTCCACGTCGACTTACAAGCCATGGTGCAGCTCTGGCAAGCGATGCAACGGTTGATGTTGAAGACGAAAGCGAATTGGCGGCGCGGGAACGCGTGCGGGTAGGGATAATTCATTTCCCGGCCGATCTGCCAGTTGTGCACCTTTGCCATGTTAGCGTTCCTTCCGTCGCGCGTTCCAACCGTTCAAGCCGTTCAACCGCTGCGCTCCGTTCAAGCCCTCTCCTTCATCCTCCCCCGCGTCGCGGGGAAGGACAGAGGTGGGGGTTGAAACGTCTTGAATGGTGACTTGGACGCGTCCCCATATGTTCAGACATTCATCGATGATCGTTAGAGTTTCTTGTTCGCCGATCGCTCGGTAGGCGCCGTGGGCGCCGCCGTAAAAGGGATTCTTGAACAGCCAGAGCAACTGCTCGCGGCTGTAACCCATGCGAGCGAATTCTTCAGCGAAGACATAAGCCATGTCGCGCGTCGCTTCAGCGTCCCCCGGCAACATGACGCCGACGAGCATGTTTGGATCGGTGGGATCGGGGTCTTTATAGGGCATCTCTCGCTCCTTCGTCGCTCGGGTTCCATTCGTTCCAAGGGTTCCAATTGTTCCATGTGTTCGATCCCCCTCCTTCATCCTCCCCCGTGACGCGGGGGAGGAAAGAGGTGGGGGCTGAAACGATTGGAACGTATGGAACCATTGGAACCCCTTTTGCCTACGTTTTCACCTTGGTCAGGTCTCCCGCCAGATATCGTTTCATCAGATCGTTCTCGTTATCCGGCGAGTATCCCGATGTCGCCTGTTTCCAGATGCCTTTGGCACCCATGCCGCCGTCTTCCGCTTTGGTGACGCGGACGAGGGTTTCTTTGGGCACGGTGTTGACGGCGTGATTGTCGGCCTCGCCGCCGAAAATAAAGCTCATGAAGGCTTTCGACTTGTGAAACAGCGTATCGGTCTGATGCATCGGCATATGCCAATTGCGTGTGATCGACTGCTGTGAGCCGTAGCGCAGATTGGCCTGATAGCCGGTGTTTGCTGACAAAGCGCGGCCATCGGGCCGGGTTTCGTGCGCCTTGACGCTTTTCTCCGTGGCGATAAAGGGCGCATGCTTCATCATCACGATGTTGTACGGATAAGCGCGGTTATAGGTCACGCGGAGCATGAGGCGCGACACACGATAGAACGGATCGTCGGGTTTGGCGCCGAGATACGGCCGGTCGGCGGGATTCGCGTCGACGTAAACGTAGTCGCCGTCGTTGATGTTAAGATCGCGAGCTGCCTGGGGATTCATGTGCAGTTGATGTTCGCCGACGCAGGGGGCGCGCTTGTCCAGGCGGTAGGGATCACCAAAGTTGGAGTCCATCAGCATGTGCCAATCGACGTTCGACCAGCCGCTATGCACCCGGTGGCGCGTCTTTGGTGTCAAGCAGTAGAACTGGAAGCCCTTTTCCCAGAGAAAGTTTTTGGTCTGCTTCACCTTGCTCCAGGGCATCTTGATGTTGCGGATGGTGCGCTCATCCCAGTGCTCGGCTTTGGCGGGGATGCCATAGTCCTCGGGCCGCACGAGCGGATTGGAGCTGACGATGACGTTGGGCAGATAGGGTGTGGCTTCCGGTCCTTCGCGATGCACTATGAAGTTCTCGCCGTACTCGATCGCTTCCGGCACGTCCGCGTAAGCGTGCATCCGTCCTGTGTCCGTATGGAACGGTTCACTGTCGTGCACCTGTTCATAGAAGGGAATGCGCGGATAGGTGCGGAAGTTCAGCAAGCAGCCGCCCGACGGGCCGTACTTGCCGGCCATGATATCGGTGAGCTTGTAACCGGCCGTCGTCGTACAGGTATCGAGCAGGCGCTGGATGTAAATGCCCCGTTTGTCAGCGGCGGCAAAGGCAAAGTAATCGCGGAATCGTTTCTCGCCGGTGACGTCGGCGAGCGCGTTGGCGATGCCGGCGATGATGTCGAGGTCATCTTTGCTGTCGAAGACCGGCGGAATACCGCCTTTCCAAATTTGCAGGAATGGATTCGAGCAGCTCGCGGTAATTTCCAATCCTTCGAATTCGAGCCACGAGTTGGCCGGCAGCGCGAGGTCGGCATACTCGATGGAAGCGGTCATCTGAATGTCCATCGAAACGATCATTTCCACATTCGGGTTGACATTCTTGATCATGCCGTAGGCCCACTTGGCGTTGTTGATCAGGTTGACGTTGTTGAAGAGCAGGGCTTTGGTGGGCGTCGGCATGTGGGTTTTGCCGGTAAAGTTCCGGCGGCCAAACTTCGGCGTGTTGACGATCAAAGCGAGATCGCCATGATTCCAATAAGCGGGCTCTTCGTCTTTGGTGTAGGCATGAGCATGGATCTCTTTGCCGTCAGCCTTCGTATTGAGGTTGATCTCAAACGGGTCTTCCGCTACCCAGCCTTTAAAGCCAGGACCGGTCCAGGGCGAGCCCTGAAATAGGGCTGCTTTGTAGTTGCCGGCCCAGGTGTGGCAGCCGGCGCCCGGTTTGCCGATGTTTCCGGTGAGCGTGAGCGGGAGATAGGCCGCGCGATTCATCTCGGTGGCATGGAACCAGTGGTTGATGCCCTCGCCTTGATGAATCGCCACAGGTTTCATCGTCGCGATATCTTGCGCGAGCTGCTCGATCATCGCTTTCGGCGCTTGGGTAATTTCGGCTACCGTATCGAGGTCGTAGTCCTTCAGATGGGTTTGATAAAGCGTCCAAAGCGTCGCGACCTCGACTTCTTTGCCGTCGGTGAGTTTGACCTTGAAAGTGCCGGTGAGCGCTGCGTCCAAGCCTTTTTTTGCCATAGCCTCGCCCACATCATCGCGCGTGATTGCCACCGGGCCGTTCGTCTTCCCATCCCAAATCACAAAGTCGCCGAGTTGCGCGTGCTGCTCGGCGGTCAGACCTTGCACCTTCATCGATGGGCCGTCAGCCGACAGACTGGTTTTGTAATTGGCAAAAATTTCCTGGGCGCGCAGCCGCTTCAAATTATCCGTGCGCACGAGCAGCGGGAAGTCGGTGAAGCGCTTGATGAAAGTTTCGTCGTACCATTTCTTGTCGATCATCAACTTAGTAACGCCAAGCCAAAGCGCGGCGTCGGTCTGCGGTCGAATCGGGATCCAGTAGTCGGCTTTGGTCGACGGCGGGCCGTATTCCGGCGCGATGACGACGATCTTGGCGCCGCGCTCCATGCACTCGATAAACCAGTGCGAGTCGGTCAGCTTGTTTTCAACCAGGTTCTTTCCGTCCATGATGATGAGTTTGGAAAAACGCAGGTCGTTGAAGTCGCATTCCGAGGCCTGCAGGCCGTGCACCCAGGGATGGCCCGGCGCTTGATCGCCATGCCAGGTATAATTCGAAAAATTGCGCCCTGCGCGGGCTTTGTCGGGACCGACGCCGCGGATCTTCGCATCGAGCAGCGCCAGTGAATTGTTGAGGCGGTACATGCCATACTTGCCGATTACGCCAAGCAGACCCATGCCGCCGCGCATTTTTACGGTTCGCGTGCCAGCGCCGCCCATCTCTTCGACCATTTCCGGTTGATAACCTTGCGCCAATAGAAGTCTCTTTCCGGCGTCGCCGCTGTAGCGCGTGCTGATAGCCACGAGCGCTTTGGCAATGTTGTCGAAGGCGTCCGGCCAGGAAATCTGCACGAACTCGTCTTGGCCGCGGGCGTCGAACATGTATCTCGTTTTGTTCTCCGGCGTGAGTTCGGGAAAGCCGGCATCCGCCCAAGCCTTCCAACCTTTGCGCACGATCGGATGGCGCAGCCGGTAGGGGCCATAGATGACGCGATGAAAAGTGTAGCCCTTGGCGCACTGGCGCGGATTCCAATTGACGGTAGCTTTGTTGCCGTAGAGGTCGGCGTAGTTTTGGTAATCGTAGGTGGCCCCCATGCGGGTGACGATGCCATTGCGCACGTAAGCGCGCACTCGGCACGCATGGGTGTCGTTTGGCGAGCAGACCCAGTCAAAAGCGCTATCGAATTTGTATTGATCCCGGTATATCTTTTCCCACTCTCGGTTGACCGATCGGGCAAGGGGATTGTCGCCGCCGTCTGCCGGACTAAAATAGTGCAAACATCCGGCGGTGAGTGCCGCTGCGCCGGTGCCGATGCCCATCCACTTGAGAAAATCACGGCGTGTTACACGCATCATCTCTCTGGCTTCATCGTCGTTCATTTTTCTCGCTCCTCGCGTCACTCGCGTTCCAATCGTTTAAAACGTTCAAACCCCCTCCTTCATCCTTCCCCGCGGCGCGGGAGAGCAAAGAGTGAGGGTTGAACCGCAGTCACTTAGCAATCTTCAAATCCTGCCAAATAGTCACCGATTTCTTGCCGTCGCGATCTCCCGCGCTGCCGTTCCAGACGGCAAAGGCGATGGGCACGGTCGAGCCCGGTTTCAGTGCCACGGCCCCGTCACCGGTCGGTGTCATCGTTCGGCGGAACATGACCGCATAGGAACCCAGTCCGTAGACTCCGCGGGCATCAATCTTTTGTTCGATCCTAGGTCTTGCTCGTAAAGTGCCGAATCCTTGGGCCGCAAGATCTTCGACCGCACTTTTTCGCTGTGGATCAGAGACGATATTCCCTGCGCCCCAGCCGGTGACGAATGTCGGGTCCGATTGCAACGTCAAAGCGTTTCGAGACGGTTGTTCGACGGCTGAGCGCATCGAGTTGGGATACGAATCGATACCGATATTTGGATAAGCTCTCTCGATGTCCTGAAAGGCGAGATCCAGATCGGCTTGCCGCTCGGATTTCCACATCCAGATATTCACCGCCGCGCCGGTGGCGCCCATGGCGAAAAACGGTGGGTTTGCGGCCAACGAAAATTGAATTGCGGCAGCATCACGAAAATCCTGCGGACGCAGCGCGGCGTGGTCGTTAGTGTCATCGCGCCAGACCATCAGGATCGCCAGCTCTTTGCCATCGTGGACGGCACGCACGGTCACTTCCTCCGGTCTTTCGCTGCGCCACCAAAGCGGCATCAGGTGAAGATTGACCGGCGGCGCGCTGCGCCAGATACCGGACTCGGGATGATCGGGAAGAGTTTTGACGTGCTCTACCTGAATGATGAATTTTTTCATCTCGACACGCGCACGCTGCGTGTCACTGGAAAGAGAACGCACGTAATTGACCAGATGCCAGGCGTCATTGCCCCAGGCCCAGTCGCTCATCGGCATCGGGCTGCCAGGAATACCGGCAACGATATGGCGGTAGAGCGAAAGCGGATCGTGGTTGCCTTTGAAAATACCGGCAGTGAGATCGCGCGGACGGGTTGGATAGCCTTCTTCGTCGACCTGCTTCTCTGTGCCGTCGCCGCGGGCAGTGGCGCCGTGGCAGGAAGCGCAGGCTTCTTTATACATTTCCAATGCTCTGGTTCTAGCTGCGCTATCGAATGGCGGTGCTGGCGGCGGTTGAATGACTCCCTGACCGCCGCTGCCATCGGCGTTGGGATTTTTCTGGGCTTTAATTTCCAGCGGCTTTTCAGCCAGCGACTTGATGTAGTGGACCAAACCCCAGCGCTGATCGGGCGTCAGATGGCCCCAAGACGGCATTGCCGAGCCGGGCATGCCACGAGTAATGGTATCGTACAGATCCTGGTCCGTCGGGACGCGGTCCCAAGTGGAGACCAGTCGATACTTAGCGGCGACGAAATCGCGCGGCTTGGGATACAAGAGATAGGCCGCTTCGCCGTCGCCCCGGCCCGTGGTGCCGTGACAGGCGGCGCACTGTTCGCCGAAGAGCTGCTTGCCGATCGCGAGCAGTTTAGGTGAAACCGTTGGAGGTTTAAGCTCGGCGGTTTGAGTGAAAGTGACAAGTAGCAGACCGGCGTAGCCTAAAACTAGTGACGAGAAAAATCGCTTCATGGATTTTACTCCTCTGACCGAGGCAGACACTTCATGTTCACTCGCCAGCGCTTGGATCGAATTATTTTTTGCTTAACTCGATGGTGATCTTCGCTTCTTCGCCGGCTTTGACCGCGACCGTCTTGGTGACTTTGCCGAGTGTCTCGTGCCACGCTTCGACGGTGTGATTGCCCGGCGGAACATCGTTGATCTTAAACCCGCCGCTGCCGTCCGTCGCATCGATGTAGGGATGATCGGTAATCACCAGCCAACCCGACATCCAGGAATGGGCGTCGCAACTGACCTTAATTGTTTCTGCCTGATTGAAAGTCTCGGTCATTTTTTTCCTGAAGCCCGGCTGGGCCCGGTTCATCGGCGAGTTCTTGGTTCCATGGGTGTGGAAGTTGTGCAGGATACCGTCGTTGTTGAAAATATCGATGCCGACACCGACGGGTGCGATCAAGACATGGGGGCGAAAGACACAGCCTTTCTGATCGACGCTAGGAGGAGTGGCCGGTTTGGCCAGCGCGCCCTTAAGGCCAGCAACTCTGACCACGGCGTTCTGAATTCCTTTATCCGAGCCGACAACCAGATCTTCGGCCGTTACTTCGGCGCCGCACTTTTCGTTGTCCTTGGTCACCTTTATTTTTTTAGCCGCGGGCGCATCGCCGAGGAACACCACGCGCCCCGATATCGTTCCACCTGAGGATGCCGCAAGTGCCGTTGCCGTGAGGTTGCTGCGAGAGTAAAGATAAAATCCGAAAAGCAAGACTGTGATCGCCGATGCGCCGATAATGATTCGTCGCATTATTCTTTCTCCCTTTTCGTTCAAACTTTGATGTTCTTGCCTTGAGCAAATCCAAGGCCAGCGAGAAAAAGCTCAACTCCCGGCGATTGCTGAATGCGGCGAGGAGAATTTTCCAATTTTCGAGAAGAGGCCATTTTTTAATTGCTAGCAGTGGGAAAGTTTATCGACTCAAATAAAATATCGCTTTGGATTTAGTTCCGTGGAGATGGAATGCGATTTGCCCTTTCGTATCCGAGTCACCCGGTTTCATTCGAGTTAGAGAGGAATGCGCAAGTACAATGATCGTCAATCTACATCGTGGCCGGTTTTTTCTAATCTTTCTTGCCACTGCCGTTTCGAAAGGCTTTTAATCTAATAATTCCCCGCAGCTTGCTGCGGGCACCAATTAAATGGGGAATCCAAAGGGGGCGAGCATCCCCTTTGGTCGCGTGCGGGGTTAATACCCCGTACGCGAAATGCTCCGTTTATTTGGCACGTCAGCGTGCTGCACGTGTCGTTGCTGCTACGAGTCGCCGGCGATCTCGGTGCGTGGCCGTCGCTTCAACGCTGGGGCGGTTTGTTCAACACCCTCGCAGTCATTTTGTTTTTGGCTAATAACATTCTTGCGGTGAGAAAAGGCGGGGACACTGCCCCGTGACCTAAGTGATGCTGGGAAGTCGAAATATTTCCAGAGAATGGGAAATTCGCCGACGGTAATTCTCAAGTCCAACAATAACCGAAACCGGGTTAGCCTATTCTCAAGCCGCCCGCGTGGCACGTATCGTGCTCACGATATGAATCGATGGACTTCAATCAGCGACCGTTTACCGTAGTCTGGGAGACCACGCGGGCTTGCGATCTTGCGTGCATTCACTGCCGCGCCGAAGCCCGAGCCTGGCGCGATCCAAGTGAGCTGAATTTTCAGGAAGCCCAAGGGCTGATCCAAAACATTAAGGCATTCGGGTCGCCCTATCCCATCTTTGTCCTAACCGGCGGCGATCCGGCCAAGCGGCCGGATATATTTGACATCATCACGTATGCCCGCAGCGAAGGGCTGCGCGTGGCGATGACGCCGTCGGCTACGCCGTTGATCACGCGCGATACGGTTCGCCGTTTCGCCGAGGCCGGGCTGATACGTCTCGCCGTAAGCCTCGACGGCAAAGATGCCGCTGCCCACGACGGCTTTCGCGGCGTCCATGGTTCGTTCGAGCGGACCCTCAAGATTCTCGATTGGTGCCGCGAATTCGCTCTCGAGTCGCAGATCCACACCACCGTAACGCGCCATGTGCTGGCCGATTTGCCGGAAATCGCTGCGATGATCGCCGAGCGCGGCATCAAGCTCTGGGCACTCTTTCTGTTGATCGCAGTTGGCCGGGCCGCACGCCCGGAGATTCGCCGCCTCAACATCAACGCGCGCGAGATCGAGTCGCTGTTTCATTGGCTATACGACCTGACGAAGTCGGCCCCGTTCGATGTCACGCCGCGCGAAGGCTATCATTACCGCCGCGTGCTCCTGCAGCGACGAGCGGCTGAATTGGCCATGCCCGTCGAGCAATTGCTCGCTGAGGCGCACGATAGGTCATGGACGCCGTCAGAGGTCGCGCCAAACGCCAAGGCGACCAAGATTTTGCGCGCGCCGCTCGGCGTCAACGATGGTAGAGGCGTCGTCTTCATCTCTCACACTGGGGATGTCCAACCCAGCGGCTTTTTGAATCTCATCGGCGGCAACATTCGTTCGCAGTCGTTGCCGGACATCTACCGATCGTCAGATGTGTTTACCCGCGTGCGCGACTACACGCAGCTCAAAGGCAAGTGCGGCGTGTGCGAGTTCAAATCGATCTGCGGCGGTAGCCGCTCGCGCGCTTACGCGATCACCGGCGATCCGATGCGGAGTGATCCTTATTGTGTTTATCAACCCAAAGCGATGGAGAGGAGAAGTTTCCATGGAAAATCGACCCGAGGCGGAGAAATTCCAGTGCGCGCACTCGGCGCATGAAGCAGAAATCGCCGCTTGCGGCCATCATCAATCCGATAAAGCCACGGCTCTGCTCAGCGACGAACATCGAGTTATCGAACGTGTGCTTGCGGCTGTGGAGCGGCTGACTCAGAAACCGGCCGGTGAATCGATGGAGCCATGGAAGAAGGCTCTCGACTTCATCCGTCATTTCGCCGATCAGTGCCATCATTTCAAAGAAGAGAAAGTTTTATTTCCTGCGCTGGAGGAGCATGGCATCCCCAACGAAGGCGGCCCCATCGGCATGATGTTGCAGGAGCATGAAGAAGGAAGATCGTACGTGCGTGCCATGTTCGACGCGCTTGGCAAAATTGAAACAGGCGATCAAAGCGCGCAAGCGGCGCTCTTCGAAAACGCCAGACAGTATCTCCGTCTCCTGCGGGAACATATCCAAAAGGAAGATGACATCTTGTTCAGAATGGCCGATGAAGTGATCCCTGAAGATGAACAAAGACAACTGCTCAAGACATTTGAAACCCACGAGGCTGAAGAAATCGGCGTCGGAGTGCACGAAAAATATTTGAAGATCGCGGCGGAATTGGAAGGCGCAACGAGTTAACGCTAATTCAGGGCCGTTTTGCTCAGCATGACACAGCGTCACTGGGCGCTTCATAATCTAATCAGGAGGGCCATCTACTTAACAGACTGAAGGCTTTTAAGATAAGGAGTTCTTATGAAGACGTTAATGATCATCTTTATTTCTCTGGTTCTGCTTCTTGCAAACGCGCCTTCCTATGGCGCTTCGGTGTATGAAGGTAAGACCATTACCATTGTCGTTGGCTACAAACCCGGAGGCGGCTATGACAGATATGCGCGCCTGATCGCCAAATATCTGCCCAAATACATCCCGGGAAATCCCGGCGCCATCGTTCAGAACATGCCGGGAGCTAGCAGCGTTATTGCGGCGAATCATCTTTATAGCGTCGCCAAGCCCGACGGTCTGACGATCGGGACTTTTAACAATGCTACGGTCGTCGCGCAATTGATCAAGGTCGAGGGCGTGAGGTTCGATTTAACCAAGTTTGCTTGGTTGGGCAGTGCTGCCAGCGATGCGGTGATCCTCAGCGTGCGCTCCGATCTGCCGTACAAGACCGCGGACGACTTGCGAAAGGTCAAGCAGTTTGTCATCGGCACCACCGGACCGGGAAGCTCGACCCATGATTTTCCAGCGCTGCTTGAGGAGTTCGCTGGTTTTGACTTCAAACTTGTCCCTGGTTACTCATCGAGCGCGGACGTTATGCTCGCCCTCGAGCGTAAAGAGGTGGACGGCCGGGCGGGCTCTTACGATTCGATCAAGCCGTTTATCGACCGCGGTTTGGTGCGTCCTATCATTCGCAACCGAACCTCGGCGCCGGGAATCGAAAAATTGCCGGTTGATGAAAACCTTGCGACAAGTAAGCAAGGAAAACTCATCATGGCCGTGAACGCCGTCCCAACACAAATATACCGGCCTTTCGTGGCCCCCCCGGCGACAGCCACGGAAGCGCTGAAGATCCTTCGCGACGCATTTCGCAACGCCCTTAAAGACAAAGATCTCCTTGCAGAAGCCGAGAAAGGCAAGATGACCATCGATTTCGTCTCGCCGGACGATGCTTTGAAGGTTGTGGCCGAGGTCTTAAGTCAACCGCAGGACGTAGTCCAGACGCTGGCGAAATATATCAAGTTTGGGGATTGAGACTTTGCACCCACTAGATACTTGAGGCATGGAGAGCGCGACTTGATTCGCGCTTTCCCCTAAGGGAAAGCTAGCTGCTTTAACGATGCTGGATGCGTTTGTCCAAGGACTATTCGTAGTCTTCCAATGGCACACTTTTCTCATGATGCTGTTGGGCATCTTTCTGGGCTTCTGGGTGGGACTGCTCCCGGGTCTGGGAGGCACAACGACCCTGGCTCTGATGCTTCCCTTTATTTACCAGATGACGCCTGTGGAAGCCTTTGCTTTCCTGTTGGGGATGCACTCGGTGGTCTCGACCACCGGAGATATCACATCGGTTCTGTTTGGCATTCCCGGAGAGGGTACCACCGCAGCAACGGTTTTGGACGGTCACGCAATGGCCAAGAAAGGCGAGGCCGGACGGGCACTGGGGGCGGCGCTCATGAGCTCCCTTATCGGCGCCTTGATTGGCGCTTTTGCCTTGGCGCTGGCGATCCCGGTCGTGCGCCCCCTGGTTCTTTCATTCGGGGCGCCGGAGCTGTTTATGCTTGCCATCGTCGGCATCGCCTTTATCTCCTCGTTGAGCGGGCAGGGGGGACGGGCCTTGTTGCGCGGAATTCTTGCCGGGCTTTTGGGACTCCTGTTCGCCCTCGTTGGCCAAGATCCCCAGGCGGGAGTTCTGCGCTTCACCTTCGGCCAGCTCTATCTATGGAATGGGCTCGATTTGGTCCCAGTATTGGTGGGCGTATTCGCCATTCCCGAGATCATTGACCTCGCTGTCAGAGGGACGTCTATCGCGGGCGAGCTGCCGCCTGGGAATCTTGGCAGAGGCGTTTGGGTCGGGGTCAAAGATACCTTCGTGCATTTTGGGCTGACCGTCCGATGCAGCCTCGTGGGCACCTTCATCGGAATTATGCCGGGCTTAGGTGGCGGGGTAGCGCAGTGGATCGCGTACGGCCACGCGGTGCAGAGCGCGCGTACTCCCGAGGAGCGAGCCGGGTTCGGCAAAGGAGACGTCCGGGGAGTATTGGGTCCCGGCGCGGCCAATAACTCCAAAGAGGGAGGGTCCCTTATCCCAACCATTGCGTTTGGAGTTCCCGGTAGCTCGTCCATGGCGATTCTCCTGGGCGCGTTTTTCCTGCTCGGGATCATGCCGGGTCCTGACATGTTGGATAAGCATCTCGTTCTTACCTTTTCCATGGTCTGGACGATGGTCGTCGCCAATATTATTACCGTGGCCGTCAGTCTGTTTATTCTGAATTACCTGGCCAAGCTCACTTTGATCCGCGGGACGGTGCTTATCCCGTTCATCCTGTTCTTCGCTTTCATTGGGGCCTACACTTCCAACAATCATCTGGGAGATTTGTTGGTTTTTCTCGCGTTCGGCTTTCTCGGCTATCTCATGATCAGATGCGGCTGGCCTCGAGCCCCTCTGGTGCTCGGCTTTGTTTTGGGCAGGATAGCGGAGAACAATTTTTACATTTCAACTATTCGCTACGGTCCGTCCTGGACTCTGCGCCCGTTGGTTTTGGTTCTCATCGCTTTGTCGGTAATCGTGCTTTTTTTTCCTTTTATGCGCTTTAAGGGGCGCCCGTTGGCCGGGGGAAACGTGCAGCGAGGCGTCTCTTGAATCTTCGCTGTGCCCTCAGTTTAGCGGCTGCATGTGTTGCCGGGTATGCTCTCTACGCATCATGGAGCTGGCCGTTCCGAACCGCGCTCTTCCCAAGGGTTATCGCGCTTCCGATTCTTTTCCTCGCCTTGGTTGAATTGGCCCTGAGCGTCTGGAGCGTTGAAGGAGAACGCGAGGGTCATGCCGTGGATTTCCAACTCACCGATACCGTTGAGCCTGCCTTGGCCAGGAAGAGAACGATAGCAATAATTATTTGGACGCTGGGCTTTCTGGTGCTCATTCTTTTGGTTGGTTTTCCTCTCGCAGTGCCAATCTTTATTTTTGCTTATTTGAAAATAGCCGGCCGAGAACCCTGGACGCTCACAATTGCTTTAACTGCAATTTCTTGGCTTTCCATGGAAGGGCTCTTCACCAGACTTCTCCATCTCCCATTCCCGGAAGGGTTGATATTTGGGCTTTGGAGGTAGCGCTCGCGCCGATAGCGGTATTAAAGGCAGCGCTTCATGATTCTCAACGCGGTAGCGTACGCTTTACCCGAACGCAGCCAATCCGCCGGCGAAGAAATCGCCAACGCCGTCAGCCACGGCGTCGCTTTGCTGCTGGCGGTGATCGCCGCGCCGGTCCTCGTGGTGAGCGCGGCGCAGCGCGGCACCATGGCCGAAATAGTCGGGGTAACTATCTTTGCTACAACCATGGTGCTGGCTTATCTCACCTCCACGCTCTACCACGCGTTGCCAATGAATCGGGCCAAGCGGGTATTTCGGATTCTCGATCATGGCGCCATTTTTTTGCTGATCGCCGGCACCTACACGCCGTTCACGCTTGGCCCGTTGCGCGGAACCTGGGGCTGGACGATTCTTGGGCTAGTGTGGAGTTTGGCCATCGCCGGCGTCGTTTTTAAGGTGGTTGGCGGAGTACGGTACCCGAAATTTTCGACCTGCTTGTATATAGCCATGGGCTGGCTGGTCATTGTCGCGATAGAACCGCTGCGGCTCAATGTGCCAATGACGGGTCTCACCTGGCTAGTAGCGGGCGGTATCGCGTACACGGCGGGCATTTCATTCTTTGCGCCTAGGCGGCTTCGCTACAGCCATCTTGTCTGGCACCTATTTGTGATCGCGGGCACCGCGTGTCATTTCGCCGCAGTGCTGTGGTACGTCGTCGAATAGGTTTCTGGTTTCCGGTCATGGTCGCTGCGTGAATACTCTACGCAGCATGTTTGCAAAGGCGATGGAGGCCAGGATTGAACTGTTTTCTCATGCGTATTAATCCTGTGACGTTGTCCGTTGCGTCGCGCTAGTCAATCCCGCTGATTCACCTATACCTCGGTGACTTGATCGCCTGCGGACTTTGAGTGATAAAACGCTAAAGGCGAGACAAAGTGGCTAATGTTTGGAATTCAATATTAACCGATTAGGAAGGCATAACAAAAGGAGCAGACATGCAACGAGTATTGGGTTTCATCTACGGTGTCATCGCGTACGCGGGTTTTATGGGGTGGATGGTGTACATGATAGGATTTCTCGGCCAGTTCGCTGTACCCAAATCGGTCGATTCCGGTTCCGTCGGTCCGGTTGGTGCTGCCATCCTGGTAAATTTTCTATTGATCCTCATCTTTGGCGTCCAGCACACCATCATGGCCCGTCCGGCTTTCAAGCAATGGTGGACGCAGTTCATTCCGAAGCCTCTTGAGCGCAGCACGTTTGTTTTCATCGCCGATATCATCATGTGGGTACTGATTTGGCAGTGGCGGCCGATTGAGGGCGTCATTTGGCATGTGCAAAACACTATGGCGGCGAATATCTTGATTGGCATTTCGCTGCTCGGCTGGGTTACGGTGGTCCTTTCAAGCTTCATGATCAATCACTTTGAGTTGCTCGGGCTCGAGCAGGTTTGGCACTATCTCCGAAGAACTGAGCCGAAGAAAATTACATTCAAATTGAGGGGATTCTACAAGCACGTACGGCACCCCCTCATGCTCGGCTTTCTGGTGTTCTTCTGGGCGACTCCTTATATGACGGTTAGCCATCTCTTTTTTGCGGCTGGGTTTACGATTTATGTCCTCATCGGCACCAGGTATGAGGAGCGCGATCTCATGAAGCACCATCCCGAGGAGTATGGGAAATATAAGGAACAGGTTCCGGGGATGATTCCATTCACCAAAAGATAGTGGAAACAGCGGAGATTTGCCTAGCAAATCATCCCACCGCAGGGTAAAAACGCTGCGGCTGAGTCGTCACACAAACACAAAAACCAAGTCACTCGAACAAGAAAGGTAATTACTGAGTTGTGAAATACATGATCAGTTGGAAAATCACGCCCGGTCATCATAAAGCAGCAGCCGGGATTTTTTTGAAATCTGGAGCCCCCATGCCTGATGGCCTCACCCTGATCGGTCGTTGGCATGGGCCTGGATCGGCACGCGGCTGGGCCTTGGTTGAAGGAGAAGATCCAAAGGCGCTAGCTCAGCACATAGCTGAATGGGCGGATCTCATTGAATTTCAGATTACTCCAGTCCTCGAAGACGAAGACGCTGCACAAGGGCTTTCGAAGGCTTACGCAAAGTGACATTCCAAACGGAGTACTCGGTAAATCCTACAAATCCGATTCCTTTTTGCGAACTTTGCGTTCTCTGCGGCTAATTCTCTTCTATTCTTTGGTTGCGGCTTCGCCGCGCTGTGTAAATCCAGATTCTCGCAAGTCCGCGAACCTATCGCCACATCACACGGCTCCGTACAGCCTATGACGTGGTTGCAGAAATTGGAAAACATCCGGGGTTTTTCTTAGCTTAAGGAACAGGGCGAAATCCATTAGCGCTTAATCCGCCGACATCACTCACTTGCGAGTCGTGGCATGTGGATTGCTCAACTTATCTAAATTAGAAGTAAAGTCTAATTAACCGGCCGCAACCAAGTTAGGAGTTGGGATGAAAACCCATCTTCACGTTTCCTACTTGGGATTGGTTCGAAACGTCATCGGGCGCAACGAGGAACAACTCGATGTCTTAGCCGGCACCACCGTCGGTCAACTGCTCCGCCTGCTCATTGACGAGCATGGCCCTCCTTTTCGACAAAGCGTCTTGAAGCAAAGCGGCGAACTGCGCGCCATGGCGCAAGTGTGCGTCAACGATCGCGACATCGATGAACTGCAAGGGCTCGAGACCCGGTTGGGTGAAGATGAACAGGTCAGCATTGTCGTCGGAGTTTACCCGCCGGAAGGAGGTTAGTCATGTTCAATCCGCACGAAGATGTTTGGGTCCATTCCATCTGCGACATGTGTTTTGCCGCCTGCGGTATCGTCGCCCATCGAAAGGATGGCGTGCTGGTTAAAATCGAAGGCGACCCGGACTGTCCCGCGAGCGCGGGAAAGATTTGCGCCAAAGGCCAGGCTGGACTGATCGGCCTCTACGATCCGTCGCGGGTCAAGGTACCGCTAAAACGGACCAATCCGAAAAAAGGTATCGGCGTTGATCCTGGCTGGCAGGAGATCAGTTGGGACGAGGCGATGGATATTCTGACCGAAAAGCTCCGGAAGATTCGTGACGACGACCCGCGCAAGCTGATCATCTCAAGCTTCGATCAAATCGCGCTTTCTTATTTCATTCGCCCCGTCTGGGCGATCGCTTACGGCACGCCCAATGCCGACTGGGTCGGCTATTATTGCGGCAACTATCTTCATGCGTCCATGTATCTCACCAACGGCGCGTTTCATTCCGACTTCGATCTCGACCACTGCAATTACGTCATTCTGCTCGGCAATCAGCAGGGTTTCATGGCGGGGCTCAACGCCACCGTGATGGCGCGCAAGATGGCCGAAGCGCGCCGGCGCGGTCTGCGCGTGATCGTTGTCGATCCGGTCGGCACCAACGCCGCGGCGAAAGCGGATGAATGGGTGCCGATCCGCCCCGGCACCGACGGCGCGTTTATTTTGAGCATGATCAACGTCCTGATCAACGAACTCAACTGCTACGACCGCGAGTTTTTGTGCGCGCGAACCAATGCGCCTTATCTGGTCCTAGCCGGCGGCGGTTACGCCAAGGATGAGGCCAGCGGCAAGCCGCTGGTGTGGGATAAGAAGACTAGTAGCGCCGTGCCCTTCGATAAAGAGGGAGTCGATCCCGCGCTGGACGGCATGTTTATGGTGAAGGGTTGGTTTTGCCGGACCGCCTTTGATCTGCTCAAAGACCAGGTAAAAAAATATCCGCCGGAAAATGTCGCCACGATCACGACGATCCCTGCCGAGACGATCCGGCGCATCGCCAAAGAATTTGGCGCGGCGGCGCGCATCGGCTCGACGATCCTGGTCGACGGGCAGCCGCTGCCGTACCGGCCGGTGGCGGTGAACATCTATCGCGGCGCCGGCGCGCACAAGCATGGCACGCATACCGCCCTGGCGGTGCAGATCCTCAACATGGCGATGGGCGCCTTCTATGTACCCGGCGGCCACCGTGGGCCCAATCTCGTCGGTCCCGGATGGCAGTGGCAGCCGGGGGCAACCAAGGAAGGATTGATCACGCCGCCCGCAGCCATTGGTCACGGCGCGCGTTATTACGATTTCGAAGAACGAGCGCCGGAGGATCTCGGATTGAACGAGCTGTTTCCGATCAGTACCAACCGCAGCCCGATGTACCAGGTGAATCTCAGCCAGCCCAATAAATTCGGCCTGCCTTACAAGCCGGAGGCGCTGATCGTTTGCCGGCGAAATTTACTGATGAACAACACCAACCCAGAAGCGATCGCCGAAATGCTGAAAGAGATCCCTTTCATTGCCACCTTCAGCACGCAGTTGGATGAGACCGCGGAGTTCGCCGATCTAGTTATGCCCGAGGCGTACTACCTGGAACGATTCGATCTCTTCCCCAACCGGCCGAGCCACACCATGAGTCCCGCGACGGGATATTTTTACTGGGGACTGAGGCAGCCGGTAGTGAAGCCCATCGGCCAGGCGCGGCGCTGGATCGATGTGATGCTCGAAGTTGCCGACAGGTTGGGTTTTTTGGGAGACGTTTACAAAATGTTCAACGTAAAGTGGGGCCTCAAAGATCCCTACAAGCTCGATCCCAATGCGCGCTACACCATGAATGAACTTTACGATCGCTGGACGAAATCGCTGTTCGGCCCTGAGCGCGGCATCGAGTGGTTCAAGACGCACGGATATCATAAAGTACGCCGCACGGCGCCGGAAAATTATCCCGGCCCATTCATCAAAGCGCGCTTCCCGATCTATTTCGAGAATATGCTGCGAGCGAAAAAATCGGTGGCCAAGGTAGCCAAGCAGTTGGGCCATAAGTGGGATACCTCGGACTACAAAGCGTTGCCCGAGTGGAAGCCCTGCCCGGCCTATGAAAACGGCACGCCGCCGTTCGATCTATTCGTGGTCAACTTCAAGATTCCTTTCCACGGTCTTTCCGTGACGACACAAAATCCCTGGTTAAGCGAACTCTCGGAGCGCAACCCCTACGCCTACAAGATTCTCATCAACGCCGAGACCGCGGCGCGCAAGGGAGTTCGCGACGGCGATGAGATCTGGGTGGAATCTGAAGCAGGCAAAGTGAAAGGCACGGCGAAAGTCACCGAGTGTATCCATCCCGAGGTGGTCGGCATCGCCGGGGTCTTCGGCAGTTGGGCCGAAGGGAAACCGGTTGCGAAAGGCAAGGGTGTTCATTTTAACAGCTTGCTGCCGCTCAACATGGATCGCATCGATCCGATCTCATCCGGGGTCGATTCATGCATCCGCGTGAAAGTTTCGCGCGCGGCCTAGGAAGAGGAGGACATTATGTCGGCACGACTCGATGAATTTTTGATCGAAGTCAAACCGCAGAAAGAGTGGGGCTGGCTGGTGATCACCTATCTTTTCTTGGGCGGCGCCGGCGCGGGGTTGTTTTTGGTCTCGCTCTACATGGCACATCCCTGGGGCGAAGCGCTGGGCTTGATGTTGCTCGTCATCGGCACGCTCTTTCTCATGCTCGATCTCGGCCGGCCGGAGCGTTTTTGGCGCGCGTTTTTGCGCGCCCGCACTTCGTGGATCAGCCGCGGTTGTTATTTTATCACTGAGTTGCTGTTGCTCGGCACGCTAACAGTCCTGATTGATTTTACTGGCAAAGACTTTGGAATCCTCACAACGCTCATAAGAGTTGGCGCGGCGGCGGCGGCCGTGGCCGTGATGATCTATACCGGCTTTGTGCTGTCGCCTTCGCCGGCGATTCCATTTTGGCACTCGGCATTCTTCCCGGTGATCTTTTTCGCCTATTCATTGCTCGCTGGAATTGATTTTCTGATCCTGGCCTCGCCGGTGCTGCCGTCCCCGGCGATCGACGTTGCTCATTTGGAAAGAATTCAGTTCGGCCTGGTGCTGTTCTGTCTGCTCTTGGTCATAAGCCACCTTTCGGTCATGTCGGGCTCGGCCACGGCGGCGCGCAAATCGATTCAACTCTTAACCCATGGCAAATGGGCTTTGCTCTTCCTCGGTGGCGTGATTGGCGTAGGGCTTGTCGTGCCGTTACTGCTTGCCTGGCCCACGCTCTGGCAGGCGGGATTTCAGACCGTGTTTGCCATCACCGCCGTCCTGGCTTTGCTTCGGCTCTTCGGCGATTACCTGTTTCGTTTTCTGGTCATTCGCGCGGGACTCTACGATCCGCTGCTGTAAGGAGGTCTCCGATGGCGCGCTATGGAATGGTCATCGATCTCAACATCTGTATCGGCTGCAACGCCTGCACCATGGCGTGCAAAGCGGAACATGCCACGCCGCCCGGAGTGTTTTACAGCAAGGTGTTGGAAAAGGAGGTGGGCAAATATCCCGCCGCCCGGCGCGTTTTCTTGCCGGTGCTGTGCAACCACTGCAACGACCCCGCCTGCATGGAAGTGTGCCCCACCGGCGCCACGGATAAACGCGCCGACGGCATCGTCACCATCGATCACGATCTATGCATCGGCTGCCGCTCCTGCATGGAGGCCTGTCCCTATGGCGCGCGCACATTTCACAAGCATGAAGCGACGTATTACTCCAAAGAAAAGACTCCGTTCGAGGAGATGAAACAAGATTTTCCCGACGGCATCGTCATGAAGTGTAACTTCTGCGCCGACCGGGTGGATCAGGGTTTGGACCCCGCCTGTGTGCAGACCTGTCCGACCGAGTGCCGCATCTTCGGCGACCTCGACGATCCGCAGAGCAAAGTCGCGCAAATCATCGCCGAGAAAAAAGCCCGGCCGCTGCTCGCGGAAAAAGGTTTGGAGCCGTCGGTGTTTTACGTCGGAGCTTAGGCCAGCTGTGTGGCTAACCGCGCAGCTGCTGAGTACGCTGAGACGAAATCGAACGAGGATATCAGCTCGAACAAACCCTCTGCGAACTCTGCGTCTGTGGTGAATCGTTCTTCGCGGTAACGCCGGTCGAAGCGGAAGGTTAAAGGACGGTCCCATGACGCAGCAATCGCAAATTCTTTTGGCCGAACAAGGCGAAGAAAATTTTGTCTGTCTCCTTGAAGATAACGCGGGGCGTTTGGCTGCGAAGCCGGCCCTCTTGTGGGACGGCGGTGAGCTTTCCTGGGCCGAGCTCGACCAAAGGGCCGCTGGGTTTGCCCATTTTCTCGCTGGGCAGGGGGTGGGACCAGGCGATAAGATCGCCACATTGATCGCCAACCGTTGGACCTTCGCAGTTGCTTTGCTTGGCATCCTCAAGCTCGGCGCTACCGCGGCGACACTGCATCCTACCCTCAGGCCGGAAGAGCTTGCCGAGGTTCTTGCCGACCTCCGGCCACGGCTCCTCGTAGATGATGTAACGGCGGACCCGTCGACTCGAGCGCCGGCCTTGGCCGGGGGCTCTTGCTCAGAATTCCGCGCCACGGGCGTGCCCGTGGGGCTCCACAAAGGAATTTGGAACACCGCGTGTCTCACCTCCGTTCCCGCGTTGATCGTCTACACGTCGGGCAGCACCGGACGGCCTAAAGGGTCGGTATTCAGTCATGCTGCGTTTACCTTTGCCAACCGAGCCTGGGGCGGACCCGTCATGGGCATCAAACCGGATGATGTCGTGTTGGGCGTGCTACCCTACGCCCACAACTATGGGATGAACGCGGGCCTCCTGGCGCCTCTGTTATTCGGCGCCAGGGTTTTCATCGTCGAACATTTCACGCCCGAAGCGGTTTTAGAAATCATCGAGAAGCATCGCGTGACCGTCTTTCCCGGCGTGGCTACGATGTTTCGCCGGTTACTCAACTCGCCAGCCTTTGCGAGCGCTGATCTCTCTAGCCTGCGGCTGGCGGTTTCCGGCGCCGCGCCTTGCCCTTGGGAACTCTGCGAGGAATGGCGTGAAAAAACCGGTACGAGAATCCTGCGCGGCTACGGTATGACCGAGGTGCCACGCCCGATTTCATATTTTGCCGATGATTCCAACGATGTCCCTGACGCCATCGGCCGGGCGATCCCGGACGCACAGGTGCAAGTGGTCGACGACGAGGGCCGGCCGCTTGCCTGTGGAGAGGTGGGCGAACTCTGGATCAATTGCCCCGGCGCCACGTCCGGCTATCTTAACGCGTTGGAAGAGACTCGAGCCGTCTTGAGCGACGGTTGGTTCAAAACCGGCGATCTCGCATCGATCTCTCCTGGGGGTTATGTCCAGATCATGGGCAGGAAACGAGAACGCATTCTCCGGGGCGGCTATTCGATTTTCCCGCAGGAGATCGAAAGAGTTTTGCTCTCCCATCCAGCGATCGCGGAGGCCGCCGTGGTGGGGGTGCCGAGCCCCGATCTCAATGAGGAAGTGGCGGCCTTTGTAACTCTCAAGCCCGGCGCCTCCGCCAGCCCCGAAGAGTTACTCGGTTTTTGCCAGGGACACCTAGCGCACTTCAAGTTTCCCCGCTATGTCATCTTTCTCGAAGAACTCCCCAAAGGCGCCACCGGAAAAGTTGTCAAAGCGGAATTACTAAAGAGGCCGTGCTTGCGCAAGCCGCAGGGGGGGGGATCCTGAAAAAGCGGTGATGCTGCGCACAGAGCGAGCGTCGCGAACGCAATCCGGCCCCGATCGAATCTCTCGTCTTGGCCAGGAACAAAGAGGCCACCATGAGTGAGAACAAATGGATGCTGGCGGCAGGCCATGTGCATCTTTTTCATATCGTCGCGCCGATCGTGGCGCAGGCGCGCGGCTATTTCGATCAGGAGGGAGTGGGCGAGTGCGATTATTTTTGCAGCGGCAGCGACGCCGAAACGATCAAGGAATGAGAAGAGGCGAATATCACATCATGGAAGGAAATAGATAGTCATCCGGCTCGCGAAAATGCGAATGTGCTTCCCTAATAAAAGAAAAGGGCAGAGCTTTTTTGTTTTGGGCACAACTTTTCTGCTCACTCGCCCCAAAAACCTCCATGAAATGGGCCGACGAACGGAAATAATTGATCAGCAATTTTGGAATGAATGTTGCTGTAACAAAAAGTAAGCAAGGCCTTATGTATTGGCCAGAGCGTTAGACTGGGTTCATCCAGTCGCAACTTTGCTCGGTTTTGCGTTAGCCCGGAACTGGATGGGTCCAGCCGGGCTTTTTTGTTTTATGCCACAGGCGATCGGGGAGATGAGAGCGATGCCTAAGAAGAAGGACAGAACGGAATGACGCTTCACCACATAAACAAGCTTAGTTTCCCGCTTACAAAACGGAATCGTCGAAAATATGTTAGGAGGGAATGAAAAATGAAAACCACAAACGATATTTGGCAGCAATACTACTGGACAGTCTCAGCAACCGTGCTGCTTACGTTGCTCGCAGGATCCGGATTCACCGAAAGCGAAGACCCAACAACGCCAGCTGTTACTACGCGGGCGGCAGCTGAGCCAGTGGCGCAGCCGGTGAACTTCGGCTCGGTGATCAACACAAAGTTGCGCCAGGCGGAGCCCTCGTTTACCACCGACGGTAAGACAATGTACTTCAACTGCCAGGTGCGGCCGGACCGCGCGGGCAACGACATCTGCGTCTCGCGCCTCATCGGAACGCTGGAGAATTCTAAGTGGACGACACCGGAGGTCGTCGCCCCCGGCGTGATCAGCCTGAACGAAACATTCGATGCCGAGCCCCTGATCTCCCCTGACGGCAAGAAGCTGTTTTTTGTGAGCAATGACCGCCCAGGAGGCTACGGTGAGTCCGACCTCTGGTACAGCGAAAACGTCGACGGTGTGTGGCAGTCGCCTATAAACCTGGGGCCGCCTTTCAATACCACATTCGCCGACCATTGTCTCATGTTTAGTGCGGACGGCAACGAGGCCTTCTGGACTTCGACACGACCTGGCGGCTTTGGCGGCAACGATATTTGGATGTCGCGCAAGGTAAACGGTGTTTGGCAGCCAGGGGTCAACCTCGGCGCGAACGTGAACTCCGCCTTTAGCGATCATCATTCCTTACCATCCCCCGACGGGAAGTCGCTGTACGTCACCTCAGGACGGCCGGGTGGTTTTGGTGGCGAGGACATTTATTTAACAACCCGGGATGACACTGGGGCGTGGGGCCCGCTGGTGAACCTTGGTTCGCTCGTCAATTCCGACAAGGATGATCGCTGCCCATCGTTAACGCCTGACCTCCGCATCTTCATGTTCGACTCCGAGCGTGCAGGAGGTTACGGCGGCAAGGATCTATGGTGGGTCTACTATGACAAGGTAAGGTACATCCGGTAGCACCTGTGGGGGACCACCACCATGTTCAGCGGCAGAGTGCGACAATGATCATTTGGAAGCAGTGCAAAAAGCCGAACCGAAAACATGAGAGTGAAAACGTTCGCCTTGAGCTAAGCGCTATGTTCTTGGAGCTTAGCGTGCCGGTCCGAGGGCGGCGGCCGCAGATGCCAACCCTTAGGTCATTCATCGAAAATCGGGCCATCGAAGGGAGGTTGCTATGAAAAGGATTGTCTTTCTTATATTGCTCATCCTGGCGTGGAACTCGAACCTCCAAGCCCAAGATCCCTTCTATCAGGGCAAAACCATTCGGATCGTTGTGGGAACCACTGCGGGAGGATTTTACGATCAGTGGGCTCGTGTTCTGGCGCGGCACATGGGCAAGTACATTGCAGGAAAGCCGGAAATCACTGTCCAGAACATGCCAGGCGGAGGATCCGTTGTAGGCGCGAACTACGTCTATAACGTTGCCAACCCGGACGGCTTAATCCTTGGTATGGTCAGCGCAACCATTTACATGGACCAGCTTGTAGGACGCGCAGAGGTCCGGTTTGATGTGCGAAAATTTAACTGGATTGGCACGCAGGATAAAAGGCATTTCGTCTTCTATATGCGCTCTGATGCTCCCTACAAGTCTCTTGGAGATATCATCAAGGCCAAGGAGCCACCCAAATGCGGCGAAACCGGTCCTGCGAGCTCGACCTATTTGCTGCTCAGAGTTTTGCAGGAGATTTTGGGAGCAAAAATAAATACCGTGATGGGGTATCCCGGCGGTGCTGAGATCGACCTGGCAGTGGAAAGGGGAGAGGTTATTTGCCGGGGCATGAGTATTGATCCGTACTTTGGGCGGGAGCCTTTCATCAGTTGGAGTAATAAGGGCTTTGTTCGCTTGCTGCTTCAAACCGGCAGAAAGCGGGATGCGAGGGCGCCTGATGTGCCGACGATTTACGAGCTTATGGATCAATATAAGACTCCTGAGATCAGTCGCCGCGTCGTGCAGGTCATATTAGCAGGAGCTGATTTTGGCAGCCCGATCTTCGTGCCTCCTGGCACGCCGGCAGAACGGGTAAAGCTCCTGCGCGAGGCCCATGTGCGAAATCGATGAAAGACCCTGAGCTTTTGGCCGAGGCAAAAAAGGGGAAGATGGATATGGCCCCGTCCTCTGGCGAGGAGCTTCAGGCCCTAACCATAGAAGTGATGAGTCAACCCCAGGAGGTAATCGAGGGAGCTAAAAAATCTCTGGGCTTTAGTATGATGACAGCGGTCAGAAATCAGAAGTCGGAAGTCGGAAACCAGAAGTCAGAATGGAGAGGAAGGCATGCCATGCACACTCTATCACGATCTCCAATTCCCCAGTTGGCGGTGATTCGAAGTTGTTGTCGCGTCTTGGTTGCGGCGCTTCTCATCATTCTTCTGCGTCCGGGTCTCGTCACCGCCGCCGAGTTGCCAGTGGTGCGCATCGCGCCTGGCGCTTTCAATGAGAAGGTCGCGGCGTTGTGGGTTGCCGCTGAGCAGGGGTTTTATCGCAAGCATGGCGTCAATGTTGAGGTCATTAATATTTACACCGGGCCGCAGACCATGGCCGCCATTGCCTCCGGCGATATTCAAATCGCCTACACGATTCCCGGCGCGGTGTTGAGCACCGCGGCGGCGGGGATGGACGCGGTATTTTTCGGCGGTATCGTCAGCCGCGCCGACGGCGATTCTGTCGTCGCGCCGAACATCCATCGAGTGGACGAACTCAAAGGAAAAAAGCTCGGCGTGCAGAGT